>JAESGP010000011.1_pt1 | contig 428393 bp, 350 predicted proteins | sample 9269741 | NCBI WGS metagenome assembly JAESGP01 (sample SAMN15720684, study PRJNA650882) | algae metagenome | isolation source: Desmonostoc vinosum HA7617-LM4 and co-occurring heterotrophs from cave wall | place: USA: Waikapalae cave, Hawaii | collected 2011-05-27 | reverse complement strand
CGATACAACTATGACCCATGTAATTGAAAATTTTATCGATTCCCTCAAAGTTAAAAATGGCGACTCCTCATCGACCCACTGTCCTGTCAATCCTACGGATTGATTTGGTTGCGGGTCAATTCGTCGTTGCCCAAAAATTCATCCCGACGCTCAACGAAGCGTTAGAGCGCGGGGCTTCTTTTCGATTCTGCTAAAACTGCAAAGTCTTCTTTGTCATAATTTAAACAATTGACTCTCAACAATCAATGGTGAACTCTACCTTGACTGACACTCTCTATGTCAACCCAGCAACAGGAAATGATACCAATCCTGGTTCGCGGTTGAGTCCGTTTAAAACCATCACCCGTGCCTTGAAGGCAAGCAAAGCCCCCGCGACGATCAACTTAGCATCTGGCACTTACAGCACCGCTACTGGTGAGGTGTTTCCCCTAGTCATACCTGCGGGGGTGACATTGATGGGGAATGAAGCCAAAAAAGGTGCAGAAATTCTGATTTCTGGAGGCGGCGATTATCAAAGTCCCAGCTTTGGTGTGCAAAATATGACGCTACTCTTGCTAGATAATGCTAGCCTCTTGGGTGTGACTGTGACAAATCCCACAGCAAAAGGTACTGGTGTTTGGATTGAATCGGCTGCACCAACTGTAGCTAATAATACTTTGATTAATTGTGGACGAGAAGGTGTATTTGTTACAGGTAATGCCAAACCTGTAATTTTAGATAACGTGTTTTTGCAAAACTCTGCTAGCGGTTTGGTAATGGCACGTAACGGCAAGGGAGAAGTGCTGGGGAATGTTTTCCAAAGAAACCCCTTGGGTATTGCCATTAGCGATTTTGCCGCGCCTTTGATTGCTAACAATAAATTATCAGAAAATACTACAGCGATCGCCCTCTCACGCGATGCCAAACCAGTGCTGCGTCAGAATTCGATTACCAAAAACACCCAAGGTGGTTTGTTGGTAAATGGCAATGCAATTCCTGATTTAGGTAACACTCAAGATCCGGCAAACAACATTTTTCGCGACAATAGCGAATTTGATTTACAAAACGCTACATCGCAAAAGTTGCTGTCTGTGGGAAATCAGTTGAATGCTACCCAAGTCAAAGGGGCGGTAGAATTCATTGCTGCTACTGTAGAGACCTCCAATCCGATATTTGGTAGCAGTTTCGCCGATCTCAGTGGACATTGGGCAGCGGCTTTCGTGGAAGCATTGGTAAGCAAAAACTTGATTAGCGGCTTTCCCGATGGGACTTTCGGCCCAGATGCCCGCATCACTCGCGCCCAATACGCTGCCCTGATTGCCAAAACTTTTCAGTTGCCCAGTAGCAACCAAGCACGTAGTTTTACAGATGTCAAGCCAGATTTTTGGGCGGCATCAGCAATTTTAAGTGCAGCCAATATGGGCTTTATTAGTGGCTTTCCGGATGGTACATTTCGACCAGGACAAAATTTGACAAAGGTGCAAGCAATTGTATCTATTGTGAATGGTTTGAAATTGAGTGGAGGCAACCCAAATGTGTTGAGTATATACCGCGATCGCGCCCAAATTCCCAGCTATGCCACCAATCCTGTGGCAGTGGCTACGCAAAAATTACTAGTGGTGAATTATCCCCAAACCGCACAATTAGAACCACTACGAGATATCACTCGCGCAGAGGTAGCGGCATTAATTTATCAAGCTTTGGTGACAAGTGGTAAGGAAAATGCGATCGCATCTCCCTACATTGTCAGTCCTGAAGCTGATGTGCCCTCCTTCACCGATATTGTGGGGCATTGGGCAGAACCATTTATCCGGGCATTAGTGAGTATGGGTTTTACCCAAGGTTTCGCCGATGGCAGCTACCAACCAAATAAACCGATGACTCGTGCCCAGTATGCAGCTTTAGTGGCAACAGCCTTTAATCCTACTCCCAAACGCCCGGCCCCCGATTTTACCGATGTCGCCCAGGATTTTTGGGGATACAAAGCGATTCAAATCGCTGCTAGTGGAGGCTTTGTCAGCGGATTTAACGATCGCACCTTCCGCCCTCAGCAAAATGTGCAACGTTTACAAGTAATTGTCTCGCTAGTAAACGGTTTAGGACTAGCAACCGCCGACAGCAATTTTTTAAATGCATATAGCGATAGTCAAACTATTCCTGAATATGCTCAAAAAGCTGTGGCAACTGGAACAAAACAAAGAATCATCGTCAATCATCCAGATCCCAAACTCCTCGCACCCACGCGAGAAGCAACAAGGGCAGAGGTGGCAGCAATGGTTTATCAAGCATTAGTCAGCATTCAGCGAACATCTGCGATCAATTCCCCTTATATAGTGTTGCATTCTAGCAGTTGACAAGTAAAATGAAAAACACTGCCTATCGGCTTGGCAACTCTTGGCAAAAAAACCATGTAGTGAAAAGCACGTTAGGCTATATGCGATGGGTGCAAAACTTATACCTATTGCCTAAAGCAAATAGCCCATGTTAACAACAGCACTGGATACTTCAGCCCTTGATACTGCCCCTGAACTGGCGATCGCCCTATTAACTCACTATAGTTTCGATCTCAGTGGCTATAGTGCCAATGAGTTAGTAGAACGTTGGCAAACTCAATATCCGATTAATTGGCTACACTTAGCAGTAATTGAAGCACTGTATCAAGGTCGCTACAAAGGGGTTTCCGTGCAGCAAATCTTAGTATTTTGGCAACGGCGAGGACAAGCCACTTATCATTTCAACATGGAATTTGAACGCCTAATTTGTAGCAAATTCCCTGAAAGCCTCACTGCGGTGACTCCACCAGCCCCAGCATCAGCCAGAAAAAATCCCACCTTTGAGAAAGTTACGAGTCTGCAACTACCACCTGCAAAGAAAAGCAACACTACACCTTTACAGTTGGTAAGTGCAGAACAACAGATATCTGTCAATCAACCAGAAGTTCAACAGGAAAATAAGGACAACGAAAGCGTCCCGAAATCATCAACTTCTGAGGAATTGATCAACTCAACACCCCGTCAACTAGCATCTTTTGTCAAGCAAAAGCTAACTATTAATCCCCCTGCAACCTTTAATCAACCAACAAAACTACTCCCCCCAGCGGTTAACCATCCTCCAATCGGACAGTTTACCCCAGAAAAATGCGATCGCTTCGAGTCTTTCACCTCAAAACTCAAAGCGATATCTGGCGACTCTGATGGGTAGGTTTTTGGGGCAGGGGGATGAGGGGGATGAGGGGGATGAGGGGGATGAGGGGGATGAGGGGGACGCGGGGACGCGGAGACGCGGGGACGCGGAGACGCGGGGAATAATCAATGACAAATGACAATTCCCTCAATTCCCAATTCCCCATTCCCCATTCCCAATATTTCCTAAAAGTTATAAGTTACGTCTGATGTGAATTAGAATACCGTTGATGAATGCAACAATAGCCCTCATCTCCCAACCTCTTCTCCCAAGTGTGGGAGAAGAGGAGCAATTTCAAAGTCCCTCTCCCAGTTTGGGAGAGGGATTTAGGGTGAGGGCAAAGATTTATGACATCAGCAAGACCAATTTTTCCCAACTTAATTCACATTAAACGTAAGTTATGATTTATGAGTTTTATTCCCAACCCCTAACTCTTAACTTTCAAAGGTAGATTTTTCATATTCAGTCCGAAATAAACCTATTTGTTCGTTCCAAAATCTTTCCCCGCGTCCCCGCGTCCCCGCGCGTCCCCGCGTCAATAAAACCAACCCCTAACCCCTACTTATATTGCTCGTGAATCTACGTCACCTGATTCCCTTTTTTAACAATACCGTCTCTAGCTGGGCGTTAGAGGCGCGGTTGTTGCGCTGGTTAACGTTGATTTGGCTATTTGTCGGCTTGATTATGTTATTTTCGGCATCATATCCCGTGGCCGATGCGAACTATGATGATGGTCTGTATTATATTAAGCGTCAACTGCTGTGGGTGCTAGTTGGCTTAATTGGATTCAATATTATTGTTAACCTCCCCGTGCGAAAAATTGTGGGGATATCTCCTTGGTTAGTGATACTGCTATTAGGATTAATTATTGTCACTCTGATTCCGGGGTTAGGAAAGACGGATCTTGGTTCAGCTCGTAGGTTACTAGGCCCAGTTCCCATTCAACCCTCTGAATTGATTAAACCCTTTTTGGTGTTGCAAAGCGCACAGATTTTTGGGCAGTGGGAACGGCTGAGTTGGCGGGTACGCTTGACTTGGCTGGGGATTTTTGGGTTTGTATTGTTGGGAATTCTTGTTCAGCCTAACTTGAGTACCACGGCGCTTTGTGGGATGACGATTTGGCTAATTGCTTTAGCTGCCGGGTTGCCATATAAATATTTGGGAGGAACTGCGATCGCTGGATTTTTGTTAGCGGTATTGAGTATTAGTATTAAAGAGTATCAGCGTAAGCGAGTTATGTCGTTCCTGAATCCTTGGGCTGATGCTACAGGAGATGGTTATCAACTGGTGCAAAGTTTGCTTGCAGTCGGTTCAGGAAAAACTTGGGGTGCGGGATTTGGGTTTTCTCAACAAAAGCTGTTTTATTTGCCAATTCAAGACACCGATTTTATTTTTGCTGTCTACGCTGAAGAGTTTGGCTTTGTTGGCAGTATCGTACTATTAGTACTATTGGCTATATTCGCTACGCTAGGATTAGTAGTGGCCCTCAAGGCTAAAAGTTCAGTGCATCGACTAGTGGCGATCGGTGTGACAATCTTGATGGTAGGGCAATCATTACTCCATATTGGCGTTGCTACTGGTGCTTTACCGACTACTGGTTTGCCTTTGCCTTTATTTAGTTATGGTGGTAATTCCATGATTGCCAGCTTGGTTGCAGCTGGGTTGTTGATTCGGGTAGCACGCGAGAGTAATGAAGCCGAGATAGTGCCGTTGCGAAAACCCCCTGGTGAAGATGGGCGCAGGCGTCGCATGTTTCAGAAAACTAAATAGCTTTTTTATTTAAAGTCGCCGCCAGCAAATGGGCGTAAACCACGAGATTTGAAAGATTGAGCGATCGCATCTTGTGCAGATTGTCTATACTTTTGCTGTCTTTGTGCTTCTAATTGCTTCTGTTCTTCGCTAAATATATCATGGTTTAAAGTTTGAATAGTTTCATCAATTTGCTGTCCATTAGTATTTTTTGCTATTGGATTATGCAAATTATTCACAATTTCTTGCAGACACTGCTCAAGATTGGATGATGAAAGAATCTCTTGGATTTTATCAGGAAGTTGCTCAATATTGTCGCCGATATTGATACCTTGAGCTTGTAATGTTTCTTTAACTGAATCTAAACGTCCCCGCGCAACATCATTTTGAGAGGTTGATGCACTCAATAATTCTTTGAGTTCGTTGAAAATATTAACAAATTTAGCTTGAGTAGCTTCTGGATGATTTTGTAGTTCTTCAGGAATGATACCCAAAAGTGAGAGAATATCGGATGCAGACTGAGGATTTGGTGGAGTTACTTGTGATGATGTGGTGATGTTAGAGAAAGTTGTTTTTGCTTGCTCTACTACCTGATTTATCTCAGGTTGAAGGTATTGTTTTGCTTCTGATTCTGAGATTTCAAAGGCAGAAATTGCAGTTAGAGAGACTTTTTTTTTGATGCCATTCACCGTACAAATGGTGAAACTTCCCCTAGTAAACTTGTGATTACTGGGGATGAGAAAATAACGCGATCGCTTAGAATCAATCCAAAGTGAATTTTGCTGTATACTGCTCATATAAACTTACTCTCTCTCTACACTGCACCAATTTAACTAGTTCCGTGGGTTTAAGTACCCAGTTCTATAATCAGCAATTTTTGTGTTGGGGTTGTCTTACAAAGTTGAGGCAGTGTGATCTTGGGGAGCCACTGCGTTGAACGGGTTTTCCGGCAGCCGCGCAAGTGGCGTGGTTTCCCCCATGAACAACTGCCGTCAGTGAGTAGGTTTCCCCCTGGTGACTTGGCGCTAAATCCTCATTACAAAACTTAATTACGAATTACGCGCTTCGTAGCGGTAGCGAGTCCTCGATAGCGTTAGCGTTAGCGAAGCGGTAGCGAGTCCTCGAGCGTCAGCGGTAGCGAGGTACGAGCGTCAGCGTAAAGCCTACGGCATAGCTTCGCTTAGAGCGACGCAGGAGCGTCGCGTCATTACGAATTACGAATTACGAATTATTTAATTAGCTCTTTGGACTTGTATACTTTTCAAATTTTGGTACATTTTATCACTCTTTATTCAATATAAAATTGCTCTGTGACTTCATCTCCATCCTCTGTAACTTCAACATATTCAAAGCTACTACTAATATTTTGTTCTTGGCACAATTGCCATAGTTCTTGTAACAATACTTTTACTTCGTCAAGTGTCTTGGACATATTACCTTCCAAGAGAAAACTAGGTGTTACTCCTTCAGTAGTCACCGAATTGTAAGAATACAAGTAAATTTGTTCGTTTTCGTATACTATTTCTTCACCGCTGAGCCTGATTTTAATATCCAAATCTTCTGTTTTTAGCCAATTTTTAAATATAGCGGCTACAACCTTGTAATCGCCAGAATTTATTGCTCCATAAAAGGCTATTTTATTCATTGTCTCAATTTCCTGTTACAGGTAAGTCAGGCTTGACATCAAATCGTCCGCCTCTAATTAAAACAGAGATAGATTCAACATTCAAATGAGGATATTTCTCGTTAATTGTCTTAGTGGTCTGTTTCAGTGGTTTGACAATATCAGACTTGGAACTTATGATGCCATTTAGCAAGGCATTCTGGAAAGTCTTACCTTGTGCATTATATTTTGTCGGGTTGGCTGCAATATCATTAGCTAATTGAACTAGTTCTTCATGGGATTTATCAGCTAAAGAAACTTTTGTATTATTTTCTTTTATTGTTATTTTGTCGTGGTATCGATCAATTAGTAATCGATCAAAAGCTGGTTCATCGACGAATGCAGCAATATCAACATCTTGAGCGGTAGTTTTCCGCAGTGATGAGCCTTGGATTCTGATATCATCGGCAGGAATGCCTGCTTGTCTTACACCTTTGAGTAAGTCTTGGCTAAATTCCTGAAACTCTTCTTTACTAGAAAACTTCTCTGGGTATCCCCGCTCTTTAATAACATTAGCCCAATGTTCCATTTGGCCAACAAGTTCATCAGCTGTGATGGCCTTAGCTTTTCTTGACCCTGTGTAAATTAAATCTTCAATAACTTTATCACTTAGTCCCAGTTCTTTCCCTTTCTTGATGATGGAGTCTAACTGGTCTTTAGTATAAGTAAGCTCAAACTTATCGGACTGGCTAGCTATTCTACTGTTAACAGCATTGAGTATTTGTTCGCCCTGTCTTGCTAACCCCATCTGGGATAGTTCTGCTTCAAATTTGGCTGCGGCGTCAGCTTTTTCATTTGGATCTTTTATTGCTTCAATTTCATCAAGACGCTGTTTGAGTTCGGGCTTTTGTTGAAGTAGATCTGCATATCTCTGTCTGATTTCTGCACAGTCTGAGCATTTATAGATTTTACCTGATTTGGGAATTTTAATGTCATGCCCGTCAGACGCTGACGCCTTAGCAACTATACCAGGTTCGATTTCTGGCTCGTCCATGTGAGTAGTGCGTCCACTTGGCCCTGCTACCGCAATATCTTCTTGTTCTCTGGTAGTCGTTGATATTTCATTTTCCGGTTTCAAACCTCTGGATGTGCCTGTATCTACATCAGATTTGGTATTACTTGATGTAACAGCTTCTTCTCCTAATCGTGCAAATTCAAACCCTGCTTTTTCTCGTTGCTTTCTGGTTGTGAAGTAACGATAATTCTTTTGAACTTCACCTAAATCTACGTTGTTTTTCTTCAGTTCGGTCTCGAACTGTTTCGTTTTCCCTTTTGTGGGTGCGTAGTGACCGCTTTGATCTATTATTTCCTTGATGACACCATTTTCTACCTTGATTTCGCCCGCAGAGGCAACTGGGCGACCAGCCATAAACGACGAGTGATGTTGAACTTGGTCTGAACCAGCTGTGTAGATGTTACCATCCTTATCCATCACGTACATGACATAACCCTTAGCTCCATGTGCAGAGGAGTCTAAAGTGTGAAGTGGAGAACCATCTGACTTTAGCAACTTGCCGTTCTCGAATTGAACTTTGTACTGTAGCCGCTCTTGAGCTGTCTTGAGGTAGTCCACAGAGTTGAGTTTATCCGTAGCGGCAAAAGATTTTAACATGCCGATAGTCTTATACTTACTGCCTCCAAGACCTCGAAGACGCGTTAGAAGATTAGCAAAACGTGATTTTAAGGAACTAGTTGGGGATGTCGAGGGAGATTGGTCTGTTGCGGTCTGTTCCGGTTTCTTACCTGCTGTGACTGGGGAGTCTGGTGGTAAAATTTCGTCCCACACTTCTTTCCTGGGAACGGTTGGAGATGCTGGTAGGATTTCATCTCCCACTTGCTGATTGGCTCTAGATGGAGAGGTGGAGGGGCCTGCTTCTGGAATTCCTTCATCTGCTAGTTTGAGTAGTTTAAGAATGTCATTGGGATTTTCCCAATCCATCTTGTATTCATTCTCAGCATCGTATTGCTTAGTTGCTTGTTCGAGTTTTTCTTTGGAATTAGATGTGTTAGCAGTTTCTTTTGGTACATTCATCGGTTCACAGTCAGAGCAGCGAACGACGCGACCATCTTTGAGGACTTTGATTTCATGTCCATCAGCTGCTGTCTGTTTGGCAACGACACCAGGCTCGATTTCTGGCTCATCCATGTGAGTGGTGCGATCGCCGCCCACAGTTTCTTGCGGAACTTTCACGTCTGTTTGTTGTGATTTAACACCAGGCAGTTCCGTATCAGTTTTAGCACCAGTGGGTGTATCTACTTCTGGGCTAGTACCTCTGGGTAGTTGCGTTTGTGGTTCTGGGCTAGTACCTCTGGGTAGTGAGGTTTCCGGTGCTTTGACATCGGGACTACCGACTGTCGGGGTATCGACTTTACTACCAGTTCCCCTAAACGTATCTACTGCTCCTCTACCAAAACGTTCTCCAGCTTGGAAATTCCTGGTTTGCATACTTTCGATGCCGCGCCCCAGTTTACCAAGTTTACCCAGGGCCTCTTTACTGACGGCAGCACCAACACCACCCGCGATCGCCGCTCCAATCAAAATACCTTCGACTGTAATCGGCTGTCCAGTCGCTAAGTTACCGAATATACCACCAGCGATATCGAAAGCGACATCTATACCTACCCTACCCGCCAATTGAGTCAACCCTGTGCCGAGTTTGCCTGCTTGGGCGAGGGCGTTACCAGCTAAACCACCAAGTCCACCCAGCGCCCCCCCAATCGCCCCAGCGAGCATGGCTTTACCTACACCATCGAGCAAGTTCTTGCCGTCAATCAGGTTGTTACCCATCTGGATGACAGCACCGGCGATCGCGCCCACAATTGCGCCGCCGACAATTGCCCCAATTCCCCCCGCAATGGCGGCACTAGCTCCCAACGCCGCCGCTGCCGCACCAACTGCACCAATCACAGCCGGGGCAAAAACGATCGCCACAGCAATTACAGCTACAACCAACAAGACTTTGGCTAATGTCTTGAAGAAACTCACTCCGCGTGGTTCTTCTTTGGCTGCGGCTTCATCGGCGTATTTCTGGATATCAGTTTCTAAAGTCGGTTCTTTGCCGCCTTGGATTGCTCCTTTTAAGCCGTCCTCTAGGTCTTTGACGCTCTTTTGCAGGCTAGTTTCGAGAGTTTCGTTATATTTATCGAAAGCGGTTTGAGAGCCTTGGGTGGCTTCATTAAAGCCTTGGACGGCGGCGTCGGTGGTTTGTGTAACCACTGTGGTTAAGGTTTGCTGAATCTGGCTGAAGGTATCTGTAGCGCCTTGTTTAAGGTTAGTTAAGCTAGTTTTGGCATCTTGAGTCACAATAGCTGACTCCTCAAGTCCTTTTTGAGCCATTGCAGATACTGCACCAACTACTTGCTGCCCTCCTTGGCTGATACCTTGTGCTGATGCTGTGATCCCTTGCTCGGTTTTTTCTTGAGCGATCGCCACAGCATTATCAAACTGTGCCAAGATTTCTGCGAGGACTGGGCTTAACTCATCTGGGTTCGGTGCTGGCGTGTCTTGGAGTTGGCTTTGAGTCTCTTGTAGTGTAGTTTGGAGATTGGTTGCTGCTTCGTTGACTCCGTTTTGCAGTGAGGCGATCGCTTTTTGGGTATCTCGGTCGATGGCGGCGATTTGACCTTGAGCGTAACCTTCTAATAACTGTAACTGCGCGGCTTCTTGTTGGTTTAATGTTTGTAATGTATCTTGCTGAGTTTGGTTAGCCGCCTGAGTTAACTGAGTTTGAGCATCTGCTAATTGAGTCAGAACTTTTTGCTCAACCTCGGTCAAATTTTGCAGACTTTGTTTTTGCAGAGTTTGCAGTTGTTCACGAGACTGCTTAGCGATGCTATGAACATTTTCAATATCTTTTGGTTTCCCTTCTGGGACTTTATCGGCTTGTTTATTCGCTTCCTCAATTAAGCCTGTTTTGTATTGTCCTGCGACTTCTCTAGCTGCTTTTGCTCTAGCTTTGAGTCGGTTATCAGTTAGTGGCCCATCCCAGAAGTTGTCATCTTCACCCTTAATTTGAGATTCCCAGGCGGTGGCTTTTTGCTCACCAAAAGCGATCGCGTCATCTCCCACCTTCACCCCAGCAGCCCGGACTTGTTCAACAGTCCGGTTGTAAGCTTCCTCAACTTTAGCTAGCTGGTTTCTTTCTTGTTCATCTACTTTTTGCAGTGCGGTGGCGTGTTCTGTTTCGATTTTTTGCTTATTGGTGGCGACTAGTTGCGTCGTGGCTGCCACTCCTGCATCATACTGTGATTTGATGTGAGCGATCGCTGCTTGTGCTTCGGCTTGAGTTTGTTCCCGCTGTTGAGCAATTTGGGTACTCACAGCAGTTTTTTGTTGTGCAACTTGCGCCGTTACTAAAGCTTTGGCATTCTCAGCCCCTTCTTGGATACGCGGCGAGATTCCTTGCCCTATCTCTGTAATTTTCTGTACGCGCACCGCTGCTTCGGCAAAAAAGTTATTAGCTACACTACTAGCCGCCGCTGCTTGCTCTTGGGCAAAGTCAGTATCATCCTCTCCCTGCTCAACTCCTTCCTGTTCCGGAGGTGCAAAGTTAATGCCTGATGATACTAATGCTGCTGTGCCATTACTGATGACATTTTGTTGTACTTGTGATTCTACAGCTTCTGCTGTGGCATCTTCTTTTTCTGCCACAGTCTCAGGGGTGACAGCAGCAGTTATGGCTTCTGGATTTTGGGGGTTGAGTTGCTCTGTAGGGGGCGTTTGTGCAGGTGCTGGGGTTTCTACGCCTTGGGCTGTGACATCATTACCTGGTTCTGTGCTGGGTTGAGTTGGGGTTTGTTCGCCTTGATTTACAGGAGTTTCAGGGTTCTGTGGATTTTGGTTAGTTGCTTCCTCTGCCGTTTCTGGAGGTATATTTTCTGAGCCTTCTGCTTTTTGATCTTCTTTATCTTCTTTTTTAGTGTCTTCAACCTCAGCCTCAGCCGCTTTCAATGGCTGGTTTTCGGGGCTAGGTTCATCTTCTGTTTTAGTATCTTCAACCTCAGTGTTTGCCGCTTTTAATGGCTGGTTTTTGGGGCTAGGCTCATCTTCGCCGTTCTCTTGTTCTGCGGTTTTTTCACCTTCTGTCGAGGGTTGATCCTGTGGTGCGGCGATTTCAACGGAATTTTCCGACTCAGGATTTTCTAAATCTGCCCCCTCTTCTTTAGCTAAGCGCATTTTTTCTAAAACTTCAGCCTGCGCTTGGGGATCGTCGTCTGGTGGTGGTTCTACGCCTCCAGTATCACTAGGAGACTGTTCGCTAACAGTGTCTTGATTTGAGTTACCTTGAGTAAGTTCCTCACTGACATCTGCATTTTCATTCTCTAAAGATTCGGCCGCAGGCTCTGTGGTTTGCTGAGATTGATTATTTAAAGCTGATACATCACCAGGAAGTTGGGGAGTGCTACCGGGGAGTTCTTTGGCTTGGAGAAGTTGTTCGCTATTTTCTTGTTCTTGCTCGCATTCTGAGCAAACCCGTTGAACATCAGCTTGAGGCTGGATAGAGTTGCCTTTTTGTTGGATGACATGCGTTAATTCATGAGCGAGTAATTCTTTGCCTGCGTTACTCCCTGGTGTATATTCACCTTGGCGGAAGAAAATATCTTGTCCTGTGGTGAAAGCGCGAGCTTGGATAGATTGGTTGAGTTGATCTGAGCGAGAATCGCTATGGATTTTAACACTACTAAAGTCAGCCCCAAATGCTTGCTCCATGGGTTGGCGGATATCGTCTGACATCGACTCACCACCGCCCCGTGACTCTTGGATGGAAGTTTCTATATCGGGTGTGGCTGCCATTTCCCCGCCGCCTTTGCGTTGTACCACGGGAGTTACGGTATCCGCCAGAGATTTCATTTGTAAATTGTCTGCTGGTGGGGCTGGCAATTCTTCTTGTGGTTGAGATTGTAAATTTACAGGTTCGCTGAGTTTCCGCATTACCTGCTGTGCGACTCTATCGGCTTCCTGTTCGTAAATGTCTCCTGGCTGATTAATCTTGAGTTTGGCTTGGGGACGATGCAAGGATATGCGGCTAATGTCGTGGCTGAGGGGTTTGTACGCAGGTTGTACTTGGGAAATGTTTGTTTCTTGAGTTGCTGGCAATTCCTCTGGCTGTACTAAGGGAGGGGTGGAATTAGCCAAGGATTTCATTTGTAAATTTTCTTCTTCAGCTCGCAATTCCTCTCGCTGCACTGGCAAGGATTCTGTTTGTGAGTCTTCTTCTTGCTCTTCGGCTTCACAAGTTGCACATTTGGTTTGTACAATATCGTCTTGGTCGTCTGTGTGCGATTCTTCTGGGCTGATGACTGGTTGGGGTGCAACCATCCGCATCAATCTTTGTGTTACCCAATGCGGTTGGTGCCCGTAAGGAGTTTCGCTTGGAGTGGTGGCGTTTTCTACCTGTGAACGACGCAGGGAAATACGGCTAATGTCGTGAGTTGGAGGTAATTCTGAGGACTGTTCGCTTTGAGGTTGTTCTTCTTGGAGGGATGACTCTTGCTCAACAGTGTCTGGTTGTAAACCAAAGCCTCGTGTGGGAGAAGCCAGTGTAGGAATTGTTGATGAACTCAGCGATGAATTCATCAGACTTGATTTCGCTGCTTTTTTGCTTTTGGGCATTATGCGATCGCTCATCTGACTCTATCCTTCCTGTAATGGCTGATGGTGTCAAGTGCTTTACCAGACTGATACTCTGTCAAATTGAAGCAGGGAATTTTGAAGGCTGCAAAGTTGCTGTGACAGAGGACTAAAGACAAGGTGTATCTTTAGTGTTTTGAATTTAAATATTAAATAAATTACCTAAATTCTTATATTTCCACGCTCATTGCAAAATCTAGCTGCGGGCAATCTCACATATTCTCGCATTCATTGTGACTTTTATTTTTTAGACTTTAGTCTAGATTTAACACGCAAAGTGCTTGATTTAATTTTGCAGTGGGCGATCGCATTCTCTAGCAGCCCATCTCTAAGTTCCAGTCTTACCTTGGGCTGAATCGTCATACACATTAGTTTTACTTATTCAGACTTGCTCAAGGGTTTTTCCAAAAAATGTATCTAATAATACGGTTTTTTTAATAATGATCAATTTTATGGGTATCTTTCTGTGCGCGATCGCAAAAGTTTTCGGTCTACTGAATTTCTAGTTTTGGGTTAGGCTTGCTTTGGCAACCCAGACATTCATTTTGATTACTTACGATTGTTTGTTATATTAATCAATTACTATAAACCAAATAACAAATCTTAGCAAAAATTGCTATTAATTACAAAACCATTAAATATGTATCTTTTCCTTCCACTGGTAAAACTCGCAATTTCTGATTGACTAAATCAGGTTCTAATCCTAAATCTTCTAAAGGGATTAATCCTAATAATGAATCTGAACCTTCTGGTAATTCAATACAATTAAAAGTCCCTTCTCTTCCTGCAACTGAAAGATTTAACATTTTAAAAATCCGAGCTTTTTGTACTCCTGTAGCTATTTTTACGTCTACCTCTCCTTGAAGAGGTAATCCCAAATCAAGAATAATATTTTCAGGTAAGCACAGCCTTGTTGCACGTGTGTCAACTAAAACATCATGTAAAATAATTGAGCGTATTTGTTCTACTGGAATAAATCCTCTTTCTGCAAGATTTTGGTCAATTTGGTTAGTAATAGTAATTGTAGTAGTTACTTTGCCCATTTTTTCACTATTGTTTTGCAATTAGTTGTTCTTTTTAGTTTATCTTATCTGATATCTTGCACCAGTCCTAAAAACCGCCATAGGTTAGAAACCTATGGCTAATAGCAAAAGTCCTCTCAAGAGGACTAAATCTCACAAAAAGTATAGATTTTATAACCTAATAAGAGCGAGAATTTATTCTCTGGCGGGAGATTGGGCAGGTGCAAGATCTAAGTTATTCCTTAGTTATATCTGCAATTTTGTTGTTACATTTGTTTACCTGTTCTTAGTATATTCTTTGAGGTGCAAGATATAAGTCATTACGAATTACGATCGCGTTCTAAATCATCAATCACTTTTTGCAGATACCATTCTTCAGGCATCCCCGGATAGTAATCTTGCTTCTGTTCTATTAGCCGTTGGGCGATTTCCCAATATCCTCCAACCATTCGCAGCAAGCGTTGATGTAATAATTTAGACTTTTGTTTGGCTAATTCTGGGTTCAATCTGCGGATTTTCTCTAGGCTATTTAAAACTTCTTGGTAATTTCCCCAGTCTTCTTGTTCACAAAAGATACTTGCTGCTCGCTGATAATCTTCTACAGCGTGTTGCATTTCTTCTAAAAATGTATAGGCAATGCCGCGATTGTAATAAGCTTGAGCATCATCAGGATTGATTTGCAGTGCTTGAGTGTAGTCTTGAATAGCATCAAGATAATTACCCATTGCTCGATAAACATTGCCTCTGGCAACATATATTAAAGTATCCTGGGGTTGGATTTGCAGTGCTTGGTTAAAGTCAGCGATCGCACCTTGATGATCACCTAATAAAGAACGTGCTTTACCCCGGTTGCGATAGACAATGGCATCTTGAAAATTGAGCTTTAATGCTTGATTAAAATCTGCGATCGCATCTCGATAATTTCCTATTTTGCAACGCACCACGCCCCGACAGCAATAGGCTTGGGCATCTTGTGAATCGGCTTGCAATATCCAGTTTAAATCTGCAAGTGCTGCTTGTGTATCTCCTTGTTCGGCTTTTTCTAATAGTTGCGTGAAATAATCTTTAGTAGAAATAATAGGCGCAATTGTAGGACTTTTTTGTTGGGCTACTGGTTTTTCTGGGGGTTTTAGCTGTTTAATTCTCTCTAAACAAAGACGACAATTTTCCTGATCTTTTTGTTCGAGATATAATTGTGCGGCTTGTTTGAAATTGGCGATCGCATCTTGAATATACCCTTGTTTGCGTCTAATTATCCCCCGCAAATTATAAGCTGCGGCATAATTGTAATTGAGGCGGATTGCTTGTTCAACATCATCTAGCGCCCCTGGTAAATTTTTTAGTGCTAAGCGCGCCAACCCACGGCAATAATACGCCTCTACACTTTGGGGATTGAGCTTGATAACTTCAGTATAATCTGAGACAGCTTGAAGAATCGCTCCTGAGTCGTAATACGCCAAACCACGTTGTAAATAGGCTTGGGTAGAGTTAGGTGTTAACTGCAAAACACGATTAAATTCCTCTATAGCTCCACCGTAGTCTTTTTGTTTAGCTTTCTCCAATCCCTTATTGTAAAGTTCGTCATTCATGGCATTAATTTAATTAACTCAACTACTTGATATCAAAGGATGCACTCACCGCGCTTTTTGGGCAGGGAACAGGGAACAGAGATAATTAAGCCGTCCACAGCAGGATTTTTACCAAGAAGACGCGGAGACGCGGGGAAGGGGAGACGCGGAGCGCGACCCTTATCGAGGTCGAAGCACTGGTCAAAAGCCCCCGAATGCGAGTCGTGGAGGCAAAAAATGTTTTCCTTGCTTGAATCCCCTAGCTTTATTTATGGGGACTCTCCGCGTCCCCGCGTCCAAACGTCTCCGCGTCCTCATCAACTAACTTTACCCACGGTTAAATAGTTCACAACAAAGGTATAAAAATATCTCCTCCCTCACTCCCTACTCCCCACTCCCCACTCCCCACTCCCCACTCCCCACTCCCCACTCCCCACTCCCCACTCCCCACTCCCCACTCCCCATTTTATGATGAAAATATCTCTTCTCCCTACTCTCCACTCCCCATTTTATCTTGATGAAAATTAGAACTATCACAACAGGAATCTCACTTCAATCTCCACAAGAACAAGAAACAATTAAACAAGCTGCTGACTTTAACCAGCAAGCAAAAACTATTTTTGCACAACAAGGATATGAAGTTCAAACAACTAGAATAGCCACAAATGCTTGGGAAGAATATCTCCAAGGATGTTCACAAATTGAAATCATTAATCAAGTAGCATCTCTAGAACATCTTTGTCAGAGTTTGAATGTTCAATTTTTTAATATTGGCTATGCCAGCCAACCTCAAACAATAGATATCATTCCAGATATTAATAAAAATACATCAAATATTTACTGTTCAACTAAAATAGGCGATCGCCAAACTGGTATTAATTTTGAAAATGCTTGGGCATCAGCAAAAGTTATTAAACGTATTTCTCAAGAAACCGAAAATGGCTATGGTAATTTTCGCTTTTGTGCTTGGGCAAATTGCCAACCAGGTATCCCATTTTTCCCTACTGCATACCATGCAGGCGAAACATCTTTTGCGATCGGATTAGAATTGGGTAACTTAGTAATGCAAGCTTTTTCTCAAGATCATAATCTGCAAACAGCAGAAAAGCATCTCCAATTACTCTTAGAATTAGAGTTAAGTAAAGTTGCTGCGATCGCTGAACAAATATCCGCAAAATATACTATTAAATATCAAGGAATTGACACTTCTCTTGCACCATCCTTAGACAAACAAAATAGTATCGCTTTTGCCTATGAAACCTTAATGGGTAGAAAATTTGGATATCAAGGAACACTAGCAATATCTGGGATGCTAACTCGTGTTTTGAAAAATGTTTCTGTAAAAATTTGTGGCTACTCTGGTTTAATGTTACCAGTTTGTGAAGATGTTGGCTTAGCTACTAGAGCTAACGAGCAAACCTATGATCTGACAAATTTATTATTATATTCAGCAGTTTGTGGTTGTGGACTAGATACAATTCCTATTCCCGGTGATGTCACAATTGATCAGATAGCAGCACTATTAATTGATATGGCAACTTTAGCTATTAAGTTAGATAAACCTTTATCAGCACGTTTATTTCCAATTCCTGGAAAAAAAGCAGGGGAAATGAGTATATTCAATTCCCCTTATCTTGTAGATTGTAAAATATTTACGATTAATTAGAAAAGCTAGTTTGAGAATTATTATTCTGAAAGCAAGCTAGGAGAAGTCAGAACAAACACATCTCTGATTCCTTGATTATCTGTTTGAGGTTTAATAGGGGTAGTAAAGTGGAAAAATTCATGGTCATTGACCAATATTAATTCACCTGGATACAGAACTTTATTAAAAACAGGCTTTTCTTTCTTGGCGGTATATAAATGAGTTTCTCCACCTTGAATATTGTCTCTATCAACAGAGAAAATACCAATAAAATCAGTACCATCTCTATGAATACCTTCAGGCGCAGGATTTCCCAAACTATTTGGTGAACAGGTAGTTCTGATTTGATGAACTCCGATTTCAGCTTCAGGATGGAGTCTACAAGAATCGATAAATGCCAGCACAAGATCTTGAAAAATATCAAGTTCTATCAGTGCATCATCTAATTCTGCAAACTCTCTTCTAATATCACCCAATAATGGATTATATTCTTTACTTTGGAAGAGATAGCCATGAGGTAGTTTGATTACCTTATCTTCAGAAATCATAAACCGAGATAATCTTCTCGAACGATAATTTCCCTTGATATAAGGATCAATAGGCATATCGTTAAAAAATGGCTTGAAACCTTCTGGATTAATCGAATTTACTTTTCTTAAGGTAAATAGAAAAGCATATTCTAGTTCTGTTGCTTCTCGTACTTTTTGCATAGGACTCAACCTCCTTGCATATTTCAACTCTCCCATATTTTTCTTTATGAGAGGCTTATATCATCAAGTATATGCTTATTTTTGTTAAAATGTCGTTAATTTGACTACAAAATTTGACAAATCGTGATAGAGAGAATCTGTCTAAATATAGAGGTTGAATGCAGATCAAAGGAAATATGAAACAGGAGAAACTAAGCTACCCACAAAGGGTAAAATAAACTTCTACAAAGCTTTTTTGTGTATCTTAATTTACTAATTACACCCGGGCTGAATCTAAGTACGAAAATAATTTGTGTGATTGCAAAACAATTGTAGAGACACACCATGTTAATTAGCAAAGCCCAAATTACGAATTACGAATTACGAATTATTATGATTGATTGGCTTTACCGTTACCCACCCTTATATCCTGGTATTTTGCTAAAGCGCTACAAGCGTTTTTTTGCCGATGTGCAATTGGTTTCTGGCGAAGTTGTGACAGCCCACTGTCCAAACACAGGGCCCATGACTGGGGTATCAACTCCTGGTAGTGCGGTACAGCTTTCCAAAAGCGACAATCCTAACCGCAAATTGGCTTACACTCTAGAGTTGATTCAAGTACATGATAACGAACCAACTTGGGTAGGCGTGAATACTGCCTTGCCAAATCGAGTAGTGAAGCTAGCTTTAGCACAACACCTCTTTCCAGAACTAGGCGACTATAGCCAAATTAAGACTGAAGTAGTTTATGGGCAAGACAAAAAAAGTCGAGTTGATTTTTGGCTAACAGGCATTGACATCTTGCCAATTTACTTAGAAGTCAAAAACACAACTTTGGCACAGAAAACTCTAGCCTTATTTCCCGACACAGAAACCACAAGAGGACAAAAACACATCAGAGAATTAATGGCATTGCTGCCTCTAACGCGGGCAGTGATGTTTTATTTTATCAATCGTGGAGATTGTACCGAGTTTGCTCCTGGTGATAGTACAGACCCCATATATGGTAAGTTATTGCGGGAAGCGATCGCCCTCGGCTTAGAAGTTCTACCTTGTCGTTTCGACATCTCTCCAGAAGGCATCCGTTATTTAGGTTTAGCAAGACTGGAAATTTAACTACTCTTCCTGTGCGTTAAAGAAATGATTATTCTCGTCATGGGTGTATCAGGTTCAGGCAAAACCACCATCGGCCAACTGCTAGCCGAGTCCTTACACTGGGAATTCCAAGACGCTGACAGTTTCCACTCGCTAGAAAATATCGAGAAAATGCGCCACGGTATTGCCCTCAACGACTTAGACAGAATGCCGTGGTTATTAGCAATCCAACAAGCCATCGCCCAATGGTTGCAAGCAAATCAAAATGTAGTCTTAGCTTGCTCGGCACTCAAAGCCAGCTATCGCCAATCTTTGGTATTGGATAGCGATCGCATCAAACTAGTTTACCTCAAAGGCTCTTTTGATTTAATTCAAAAGCGACTGCAAGAGCGTCAGAATCATTTTATGACCGAAAAACTCCTCAATAGCCAGTTTGATGTCCTTGAGGAGCCATCAGACGCGATTTTTGTCGATGTTTCAGCTGTGCCAGATGTAATAGTAGAAAACCTGAGAAAGGCTCTGGGAATTTAGACAAGTTGTTGGGAGGATGTTAGAGCCTCTAATTTATAAAGAAACTTTGATAATGATTTGCAATTAATTAGCTATTTCCTGTAGACTTAATTCTCAGATTCATTGCTAAGTTATGTCATTAAGAATGATACCTGCGTCATTTTTGGGAGGTTAGGTTGAGCGATCGCATGGCGTCCAGGCAAGCAAAAATCAACGTATTTATTGGTTTTTGTGACTCAATGCCACTTTTGCGATCGTCAAATTACCCTGCTCAACCAGGGCTAACTCAACCTACCAAATGCAGGTATTTTTCAATTTAGCAAAGTGTTGTCATCAATAAAAACTAATACTTTATTGATGATAGCTGGCAGATGATTATGAGGGTGTGGGTGCAGTAAATGAGATCACAGCAGTTATTGAAAGTCTTATTAGTTACAGGTTCTGTTTGGCTTAGCATTGCGATTAACGCCTTTGCTCAGCAAATATCCAGCAAACAAGCACAAGGTAAATCTGTTGCATTCAAGTTATTCCCCGGCAAATAATTGAAGACCGTCTAGGTGTAATTCCTGGCGCACCTTTTAGTGTTGTGGGCACAGTTTCTGTGCAATTTTAACCTTTTCTATATTGTGCAAAGGAGTATCTATGATGAAATCGAAACAAGTACGCGACCTGACATTTGTCCTACACCGTTACCTCGGCTTAGTCGTAGGACTAGTGTTAATCATCGTCGGCTTGACTGGTAGTTTGCTCGTATTTCAGCACGAAATTGACCAATTTTTAGTCAGTCAGCAGTTCGGAATTGTAACCCCTCAAGGCGAACGCATCTCTGTTGAATCTGCACTAGAAACCGTCAAAACCGCCTACACCAATCAACCAGGCTTTAAACTGTCAAGTATTAACACAATTCCAGACCCCCACCTTCCTTATCGTGTCTGGCTAGAAGCCCCAGGTGATAAATATCTGCAAGTTCTCGTCAATCCTTACACAGGTAAAATCATGGGTTCTCAGCAGTGGGATCAGACTCTAATTGGTTTGACCTTTAAACTGCACTATCAGCTGCTGGCAGGTGATACAGGCACAATCATCGTTGGAATTGCAGCTTTTATGCTGTTGGCTCTTAGTATTACAGGAATTGTGCTGTGGCCTGGTTGGCGAAAGCTAATCTCTGGTTTCAAAATCAAATGGGACGCCCATCCCAAGCGAGTTAACTTTGATATTCATAAAGTCTCAGGTATCATTGCAGCTGTATTCCTCGCCATGATTGCTTTTACAGGTTTTTGTTGGAACTTCTACGAGTTTGCAAAACCTGCTATCCATGTGGCAACTTTCACACCAATTGTCCCTGAACCTGTATCTAAACTAATTCCTAACAAGTCTGCTTTAGGACTAAGCGAGATTTTGCAAAAAGCTGATGCAGCTTTACCAGGTGCAGTCACTACATATATCAGCTGGCCTCAAAAGCCTGAAGAAGTATTCAGAATTGGCAAAAAACAATCACAAGAAACGTCAGAGTACGGTTACAGTCGCATTTATCTCGATCAGTATACAGGTGAAGTTGTGCAACTCCAAAATGGCATGAAGCCAACACGAGCAGAAGCAGTATTAAATTCATTTTCACCGCTGCACTACGGTACTTTTTGGGGATTACCATCCCGTATTCTCTATGTTTTTGTTGGACTGACACCATTAATTCTGTCCGTCACTGGTTTTGTGATGTGGTGGTATCGCTATAAAGGCAAGACTGTTCAACAGCCAAAAATAGAAATGGTTGAGCGTTTAGGTAAAAGTTAAAGCTTTAGTGGCTAGTGGTTCATCGCATTAATCATGATGGAGCTATAAGTTCGTAGTAAGCACTGAAGTGCTTACTGCTAACCAGACAAAATTCCCTTCTTCTTTTGTGTGAGGATACGAGTGAAATTACAGCAATTATTCAGATTTATTCTAGTTACAGGCTATGTTTGGATATTATTTGGCAATTCTGCTCATGGTGAGCAAGTCATATCAACACAGGTGCAGAATGAATCTATAGTTAATATGCGATCGCCTCGCATCAATACTCAAATACTTGGACAACAACCACCCTCATCAGAAGTTGTTCAAGTGACGGGAGTAAAAGCAAATCCCGCTAATCAGGGTGTGGAGATAATTTTAGAAACTACCAAAGGCGAACAGTTACAAATTACTAATCGCAGTGCTGGCAATAGTTTTATTCAATGTGGATTATTTTGAAAGCGCTGTAAGTAGAAACAATGTGTATCCTGGTGAACCATTCACTGTTTTAGGAACTTTTGCTGTGAATTTTTGATAATGCAAATGAAATTAGCACAATATAATTGAGGTATTCGTCCCGGTTCTACTAGCATTGAACCCTCGTAGTTTGGCTAAGGTATTGCTATATTCATGTTTTTGTTAACAAGCACCGTTTTTAGTTAACAAAACCTTGATAGTTTTTAGAATTAAACTAATATCGTAGGTAATAGACCATTTAATTTGGTATTCTAAATCCATACGAACGATATCTTCAAAGTCTTTGATGTATGAGCGACCATTAGTCTGCCATTCGCCAGTAATACCCGGTTTAACATTCAACCTTTTCCAGTGATAGTCTGAGTAATGTAGCACTTCATCAGTAGTCGGAGGGCGGGTACCGACAAGGCTCATTTCCCCTACTAGCACGTTCCAGAACTGAGGCAGTTCGTCTAGGCTGGTGCGGCGGAGAAAATTGCCTACACTAGTTATGCGAGGGTCATTTTCATTCTTGAAGATATGAGGACTTGTAGTTTCATTATTAACTAGATGTTGTAATTTCTCGGCTCCGACTACCATAGAGCGAAATTTCCAAATACGGAATGGATGGCCTTTAAGACCACAGCGAATTTGACTGTAGAATATCGGGCCGGGGTTATCCAAAAAAGTAGCTATGGTAATAGGAATTACTACGATTGCTGTAATTCCCAGTCCGACAATGGCACCCATGATGTCAATTATGCGCTTCACTTTACTTGTCACAGAAGGATGAATTTCTATCACAAAATCAGAGTCATATTCAACATCTGAAATTGGTAGCTGAATGTGTTGAGAAGTAGGTAAATTAGACATGGTAACAGTTTCAATTAGTTAGTTTATATCAGTCAGAGAAAAGCCAATAGTTGAGTAAGTTGTTACATATTAATGAAATTACTTATAGTTTTGAGTTTTAAAACTCATATTTCGTAGATAAGATAAAAAATTCCCTTTTATAATCTTTGTATAGGTTGTGGCTATATCAAGTACCCAAGGCGAACACATCTCAAGTAGAATAATTCTTTAATAACAAAGGTTTCGGCGTTTTATAATTTAGTCTATTTTTTCGTCGAGATCCTTATTCAGCAGTAATTTTAGAAATCCTGTGCGTTCGCCTTGTGCTTATAGTGATGGAACAATATCTTCCCTTGTTGAAAATGAGCGAACTACAGCAGTCTGAGGTACTTCAATAAGAGTCTCTAGACCTGATTTTAGCGACCACTGAGGTTTAAAGTTTAACATTGAAGATGCATTTGAAATATCAGCTTGTGAATGCTGAATGTCTCCTAAACGAGATGGCATAAAATTAGTTGCTAATTGCTGCTGATGAAAACAATTTTTGAGAATATTAACCAACTCAACCACAGAGGTATTTATGCCATTACCTAAGTTACAAATTAAAGAAGAGCCAGATTTCAGAGGAGTAATTAAAGCTTTGTTAAATCCATCTGCCACATCTTTAACATATATAAAGTCTCGTGTTTGAGTGCCATCTCCATAAATATTCAGGGGTAAACCTTGCTGTATGGCATTCACGAAGATAGAAATTACACCAGAGTATTGGGAATCAGGTTGTTGTCTAGGCCCAAATACATTAAATAGGCGTAATCCTATAAATGAAAAACCTAATTGTTTGGCAAACAATCTAGCATATTCTTCGCTCACCAGTTTTTGTAAGCCATAGGGAGAAATGGGGCAAGTTTGTTGATTTTCTGAAATTGGTAGTTGCGTAGGATTGCCATATACAGCTGCCGAACTGGCAAAAACTAATCTGGGAATGTTTAAGGCCTGACAAAGTTGAATTGAAGTAATCGTTGCTGAAAGATTATTATGATGAGCCTTTAGTGGTTGCAGCCAAGATTGGGTAACTGATGGAGTAGCCGCCAAATGGGCAAGTCCATCAATATGCCCAGAAAAATCATTGGGTTGACATCTGGATATATCTTTTATTAGTAGTTTGAGATGAGGATGTTCAGGCAGGTTTTGCAAGCTACCTGTCGATAGGTTATCTACTACAGTGACATAATGACCATCTGACAAAAGCTGTTCTGTCAGATGAGAGCCGATAAAGCCAGCTCCGCCGGTGACAATAAAATGCATAAGTTTGAGATGTGTTTAAAAACAAATATTTTTATCAGGTTTGAAAATGATCTGACGTTCATCTCTGCATTCCTCTGTTTTTTATCAGTAGAAGTAGAGATTAGACCTCTTGCATAAATATTTTTTTTGTTGGGCTACGCCCCGCTTCTCTACGAGACGCTTCGCGAACGCTAACACGCAGAGGCGCAGCGAAAAGTTCTGTTCGCGTAGCGTCTCCGTCAGGAGAAGGAGAGTTTCCCTCCGTAGGAAACTTTTCAAGGCAGAGACGCAGAGAAGAGAATGCAAAGAAGGACTTTTGCAAGAGGTCTATTGTTAAGACCGTAGCTAGTAACGGACGGGAAGAGGCCAAATTTTTTGCCTTATACGATGCAGTTTAGGTTTGATTCGTTCAAAGAAGTATAAGAAGAAGTACAATCTCGGATGCTGATACGGTCGTAATCCTTTCTGTAGAGCCTGCCAAACTTCGCTATCTTTAACATCTTCTTGAGACAAGTAGTCAGCTATCCAGTTTAAGAACGCTAGGTGTGCGGGATTTGTCTTAAAAGGATGGTATTGTCCTGTTTTTTGGGCGATCGCACAACTAGAATCTGTATGCTGTCGATATCTATCCCAATAATCAGGTTCTACAAAAATAGATGCTTTCAGAAACACTTTGGCGAAAAAGGCTTGATCTTCATACATCCCCCGAAAACGCTCTTCAAATCCGCCAATCGTTTCTAAAAACTCGCGTCGGATCAAAACACTACAAGTCGCAGGTGTATGGATTTTCTTTTGCAATAAGAGTGCTAGCAGCTGTGGAGGCTGAAACAGCCGATTGGGTGGAATCCAAAGTTCTCGAATATGGTCACGTTGGCGATCTTCAGGATTTCCTGTCCAACTGTACCAATATTGAGTCGAGCTAGACACTACCGTTGCTTGAGGATGAGATTTCATTGTTGCTAGTTGCTTTTCTAGTTTCTGTGGCAACCAGACATCATCGGCATCTAGAAAAGCAAGATATTCACCTTTGGCGTTGTGGATTCCGAGATTGCGTGTTGCACTCATACCGCGATTTTGATGGTGGTCGTGTTCTATATAGCGTACTTTTTCTGGGTACTTTTTGGCATATTGCAAGGCGATCGCTGTGCTAGAGTCGGTAGAACCGTCGTCTACTAGCAAAAGCTCCCAGTTGTCATAGGTTTGAGCAAATACGCTTTCTATCGCTTCTTCGATAAACTTTTCAGCGTTCAAAAAGATAGTGATACAAGTAATTAACGGCTGATTATTGATCTGTTCAGTCATAGAACTACCTTAAAAGATACTTGATACATTCTTTCCCAATCGAGCTATGCTCTAACAAAGGCTAAATTCTAATACCAATTCGTAATTAAGAAAGTCAGATTGAATCAGGATTTTCACACTTTGAATCTGTTACTAAATGTTAGAGAATTGGTATAATTTTTTAACTTTGAACCTCAACTTGGTTGTTGTCTTCAGTGCAATTAAAGATGGTTAATTTAGATAACGACTGGCAGGGACTAGCACCACTTTCTGTGCTAATTGGGAGATTATGCCAGGGGCAAACAATACATTGATCGCGTAAATAGCCACCTGCTAAATCTGCTCCTTCATGAGGACAATATCTGCTGAAAGCTACTACTTGATTGTTGTCCAGTCGCGCTACACATATCTTTGGCGACACGGGTCTGATTTTACCTATTGGCAACTCTTGAGAGTCAAATGCAAGCTTAATATCTTCAGTAGACTCAACTGGTATGGGCTTGGGAAAATCAGTTGATGTATCATCAAAACCGCAAACAGCATTTGGGGAAATAATATAGTTTTGGTTTTGTTTGGGTAAAATTGTATTAATTTTTTTGAGCATCTGGCGAGATGTATTAACTATCAGTTCAGTACATTTTGCCTTGAAACTATCATTACACTCAGAGTAGATGTAGTCATATCTATAAGGTGAAGATTCGAGAAAATTAGGTTTATCTAGGGTCAATCTCAAACTGATAACGTAGCGAGTTGCATCTGTACTATTAATCTCAGAACTGTGTAAATGCTCTCCATGAAATATCAAAGCATCCCCAGGTTCTAAATGAAAATTCAGCGCTGACTCAAAGTATTGATTATGTGGAATTTTACCTTCTGGTGTACAAGGAAGACGTTTGTTGTGGACTTGAGGGTAAATGTTTAGTCCATTGCCGATGGTAACTGTACCCATTGCAATCCAGATATTGATAGAGTTGGTTGGACATTGATACCAACTATCGTGATGTGGGCCATGCGGTGTAATTTTACCGTTCCAGTAGAATTTGCTAAACTCTTGTTTTCTTTTGACTACAATATCGTAAGGTATATGGAACCTAACGTTTGGTTCTTTTTCAAAGTAGAAAGGTTTTTGTGTCTGAAATACTTCTTTAACTAATGCTTTGGAGAAAGCTGGAGCTAGAGAACGAATAACTTCATAAGTGCGATCGCTAACATCTGATAGTTCGTTCAGGTCGATAATTTTATGAACTGCTTCAAAACCTTGATTTTTAATTCTTGTAGCTTTTTCTTGACCAACGGCTTGCTGGATACCTTCTAAACTAGCCTTTTGCAAACACTCGAAATAACCGATTTTTTGTAAGCATTTGCGTATAATTACCACCTCGCCATGCAGAATGCGTTCAGCAATTTTGTTCGCTGGTATTGATTTTGTCTGTTGGAAACTGATACTTGTTTCTGTCAAATTGAGATTTTGCATATCAACATCCCAAGTCATTCAAGTAATGTAAGTTGTCAATCTGATATAGCAGGGAATTTTGAGCGATCGCATCAAAATATCTAAATCAGTCATAGAACCACTGCAAGAGTCGCTTGGTAAACTCTTGTTTGCTCCAGTTTTGTACTTGAAAGCGAGGAAATTGCAAACAGTCGCTCTCTCGCCAAACGGTATCTGCAACAGTTGAGCAGCTACAGGTAAATCCGGCTTCTTGAACCAGGCGGACTGTCTGGGACGTATAGTTGCCGAATGGATAGGAAAAACTCGTCACTGGCAGATTTAAAAGCTCTTCCAAATAGGCTTTACTACGTTGAATTTCTTCTTGCTGAAAGGCTATGGAGTGAGCAGATAGAAATGGGTGTGTGACCGTGTGTGCGCCGACTTCCACTAGTTCTCCTTGACCAAGAACGCATACTTCTTCAGGGGAAAGGGGACGGTAATTTGAGCGGGTTACTGATTTTTGATTGGCCCAGATGAGTATTTGGTCTAGGGCCTGGAGTTGCTCTGGTTCGCTTAAGGATTGTAACCATTGCCAAACTGAGTAATAGAAAAACAGTCGAGAGCCTGGTTTGCTTTCCCAAGGTTGGATTTTGCGATCACGTTGATAGTCGGCTTCACTGTAATAGACAGCTTCACCTAACTGCCACTGCTGGTTACTACCGTTAAGGCTCAGATCGAGCTGCTGGGGTAAATTTCTAGGTTGTAGTAGTAGCCGTTCTAGTTCATCCCACCAAAATTCCCGTTCCCGTCCCAAGTGACCAGTGGCTATAAAGATTGTTGCTGGAATATTGTATTGCTCTAGCAGAGGTTTAGCATGATAAAGATTATTAGCGTAACCATCGTCAAAAGTGATGACCACTGCCCTGTGAGGAATATTTCCCTGCTGATGTGCTTGGGCTAATTGCTTGAGTCCTAGAGGCTGGTAGTATTTTTGCAAAACTTCTAGATGTTCGGCAAAGTGGTGTGGTGTTACACATAGCGACCAAGGGTCTAAATCTACCTCGGCTACGCGGTGGTACATTAAGATCAATCCCTTGGGCACAAATAGTTTTCGTAATCTGCGAACTGCTCGCTGCAATTTGCTACTCTCAGGCATGGTCATCGTTCTATTGAGGTTTAACAGCTCTAAGTGCGATGGAAACTTGATATTGTGGATCTTGATGATCCAGTTCTTCGGGACGCAGTTCTTGGGCGGCTATCCCTTCCAAAGCAGCCACCGCCGCTAGCACATTTCCAAAAGTCTCAACCTGAATATTTTCTTTGGGAAAAAATTCCTCAAATAGCCTTCGTATCGAGTTATTAGTGAAATTCCAAAGCCAGTAATCGCTCCATTGGACATCTGCAATCTGGATAATTCCTGGAACAGTCACCAGCACGATTCCACCTGGTTTAAGAATCCGGGAAACTGTCTTAATGGCTGCGGGTAAATCGTAAATATATTGCAATGTCTGGTAGAGGATAAAACAGTCAAATGTGTTTGAGGGAATGTGTGGGGCATTGGTAAGATCGCCGATGATAGTTGCCTCTGGGCTGCCTTCTGATATATGTAAGACATCACTTTTAGTGACGCGATCGCTACCAAACTGGCGTGTGTAGGCAGCGTCTCCAATCTCCAGCACATGACCTTGAATATCCTTGGCATGACGAGTCAGAAAGTTTTCACCATAGTAGCGACCAATGGGTTGTCCTCGGTCGAAGCCATAGAGACGGCTGATCGGTGTCAAGCGTCGTAGACTGCCGAAATTTACCATCCCTATACCTAGTAATTGCTTCTTTAAGTGATGGTATATAGGTGCTGGTAAAGTTTGTTTTACTATTGCCTGAATTCGTGTTTTATTCACGAGAAAAACCTCCAATCCTCAATCAAAAAACTTTCTTTGATGCTTTGTGCTTTGATGATACCGACTTACTTCAACAGAGATTTTCCTATGGCATGTATTGCCTTATTTTTTAGAGTTCTAGCTTGATCAACAGCTAGATTTCGGATTGTCAAGAGTGGGGATTCTAACAATGATTTGTCAATCAATTCTTCACGCCATACTCTTGCACTTGTTGTAGTCGCAAGGGATTTGATAAATTCATCACCTACTTGTTCGACCACTTTTATAGCGCGATCGCGGCATTCTCTAGCTTTGGCTCGTGCTGCTTCTGTTTGGCAGTATTCAAAGGCTTTCTCTAACACATCGTCCGTCAAGCTATCCACAGAAAATGTCACATCCCAACCAATAGTTTTGGCCTGACGCATTACCTTAGCTCCCCCAGAAATTCCATCGATAACGATGGGGGGAACTCCATTTTTGATAGCTAACACAGTCCCGTGTAGGCGTGTAGTAACCACAAGATCCATACGGGAAATCAAGGTTTCAACTTCAGCAGCAGTGCGGAGATTTGTGGCATTTGGATCTAGACGAGTATCGATAGGCACTGCTACCATTTCTCGTGAGGCAATGAGTCTCTCAACAGCTGCGTTTGCAACTCGATATTTGTCTTTGTTTTTATATTCATGTTGTGGCTCAACCAAAATGATCCCGACAACAGGTACTTTTGCTTGACCTGAAAGTAAGGAAATATCTGGACGCGAACAAGCAGGGCTATCTCTTTCTAAAATTACATCAAAGGGATTCCAAACATCGAGTGGCTCGAACATTGATAAATCAAGACCAATTAGACGACAGCCTCTAAAGTGCTGCACAAACTCATAAGATAGCTTCATGTACGGAAAAGGCCCGCATACGAATACAACATGTGAATAAGTATTAGGATCAACTGAACGCCAATTCACACCACCCACAAACGGAAAAGCAAGAGCAATGTCATAGTCATGACCAACATCTTGAAGCCATCTACAGGCAACATCTCGAGCCATTAAATCCCCTGCGGTAACATTGCACCCCTCAAAACTAAACCAACCTGCAACAATAATCCTCATTAACTTACCTTCTTAAAATTTGGATGTTTGTGTGTAAATCAACTCAATTACAATTGCATGAGCTTTCATAATTTGGTATCGGTGACTGGAACAAATAAATTTTTATTAAACACATGTCTGATAGCCCAAATACTACCTAAAACTGATGGCACTATATTAGAAATCAGCACGGACACAGCTACCCAAAATATTCCCCACTGCACAGCAATTAACAAAGAAATTGTGAATATTAAAGTGTAAATCAATTGCAAGCCCAGATTAATCCCAACTTTATCTACTGTATTTAGTAAAATATATGTAGGACGGCTTAACGAAAAAGAGAGAGCAGACAGACAAAGCAATACTACCAGTGGAATTGCTGGTATCCACTTTTGTCCAAACACAATTGGCACATAGAACGGTACTAAAATTGCTTGCAAGATAATGACTGGAATAAGAATTGCAGAAGTTTTTTTGAGACTACTAAAAAATCGCTCTTTTAGTAAATTTATATCACCCCGTACTTCACATAGATAAGGCAATAAGGCCGAAACAAATGTTGCTAAAACACTCAGACTAATTCCTAAACCAGCATTGAAAGCAAAATAGTAAAGTCCCAGGATTTCAAGTCCTAGAAATCGTCCAATGATTAAATAGTCTATATTCCAACGCAGTATTCCTAATAATTCAACGCCAAGCAAGGTACCACCAAAATTAGTGATTTCTCGCCAACGTTCAAGTGTGAAGAATTTAGGAGTACGCCAAGAATGATTTATCCGACCAATTACAATCCATACAGGTGTCGTCAGAACCATAGCCCAGACAATAGCCCATATTCCCATACCCCTAGCTGCTAGAAATAGGGTAATTATACTGCTGAGTATTGACTGTACCCCATTACATAATGCCGTTATTTTCAGCCGATTCTCTCGTTCAATTAAAGCAGATTGAACTAGAAAGTTTGGTAAAATCAAATATACTAAAGCAACAGTACAGAGAGGGTAGATTAGCTGTGTATTTTTATAAAAATATGCAATCGGAAAAGCTGCTATACACTGGACAATAAAAACAGATATACACAGAATCCAATTCAACCAGTAAGATGTATTACATATAGTTTCGACATCTCGCTCATCAGCCTGAATAATCTTAGCTCCAATACCACTTCTGAGCGTGAAAATATTAGCAAAGTCAATAGTAGTATAAATAACTGCTAGTAACCCATAATCTTGACGACTAAACAAATGAGCTAGAATAACTGTCGTTCCCAAGCGGAAAATGCGGCTGATTAGTTCTGCTGCTCCTAACCAACTGACATTGCGAATAAATTGACCTGATAATAATTTCTGGAATCTCTCAACAATCATTTGAATTTTCATACTAGAGATTGACATTTTTCTATTTAATTCATCACTCTATAACTCTCCATCGGATTTCATCATTCAATAGCGACTAAACGTCGGCGTAGTGCATGAAATATCATTAATAATCTTTGATAAGACTCAGCTCCCAACCATTGCATCAGAGTAATGGCTAAGGTCAAACGCAGAAATTCCTGGGATAAGCACACCCAAGGATAATTAATCAAGGCTTGACTACGAAAATGTATTGCTTTTTTATAGTCTTTATCTCGACTTTGCAGAGCTTTCCAGGCAAAATGAATATTGGCAAAACTATAGCTGCGTTGTTTTAAATAAAGCAGCTCTGGTGGAGCAGATTTGAAAGCTTTTTCAATGACAATCAAAGCACTTTCCTCTACTGCTTGCCATTTTTTAGAAGCACTTGATGAAACTTGGCGATAGTAAACGAGTGTTTCTTTTACCACTTTAAAAGGGTAGCGAGCAGCAATACGCAACCACATATCCCAATCTTCATGAACGTTATAACGGCTTAAATTCCAATCAAATATACCAACAGTATCAAAGCAAGAACGACGTACCATAGGCACGCTACCACACTCAACAATATTATGTTCTACCAGCTGTTGCCAAACATCGCCTTCTGCGTGATGTTTGAACACTCTGCCCGTAGATGCGCCTTTTTCATCGATATAGGCAACCCAAGTGTATACAAGGCCAATTTCTGGGTGCTTTTCTAAAGCACTCACTTGTTGTTCTAGTTTTGTTGGTTCCCAAATATCATCAGCATCGAGGAATGCTATGTATTCACCTTGAGCGTTGGTAATTCCAGCATTTCTTGCTGCTGCTAATCCTTTATTTTCTTGAGAAATAATTTTTACTCTTGCATCTGTTGTTTGAGAAATATAATCTTCAATCCCATCAGAGCTACCATCATTAACAATGATGATTTCAAAATCACTAAATGTCTGAGTAGTCACACTTGTTAGAGTTTCTGGAAGATATTTCATTGCATTGTAAGCCGGAATAATTACAGATACTTTAGCCATCATATTTAGCTCTTGTGGATGTTGCTGTTAAACACAAAAATTTTACGAATTAGCACTACTAACTAATTGCGTTTTATATTCGGGTGAACCTTCTTGAAAAGCAGAACCTAAGATGATTAACCCAGGGTAATAAAGATAAGCAAAAAACTCTACATTATCAGCAAAAGAAGATATAAATATAATTAATAATATGCTTAATCCAACTTTTGCAGTTTCAGAGGTTTGAGCTTTGATTAACAAATCAATAAAACTCCATAAGAAAGCAACTGCTAAAGCAAAGCAGCCAACTAATCCATGAGTAAACAAAATACCAATCCAGGTATGGTGAGAGCCAAGTGGTATTTTTGCTGCAATGAATGGCCCATATTTTTGTCTGACACCATGTCCCAATATGGGAGCTTCGTTCCACCAACTATTTAAGGACAAACGATATATGGTAGCCCGAATCTCTGAAGAACCAGAACGAGCTCGATCAAAGCTATCTTTAAAAGCTTGGAACCAATTAATTAATGTTGGTGCAAATATCCCGATTAAAAAACTCACAAATCCTGTAGTTAACTGTACCCAAGGACGGATAACATTCGTTAAAAACCAGACTGTAAATAGAACCAACGGCAGGCATAATGTCGCTGTTCTAGAACGCGATAAGATAATCATTAATATACTACTAAAGATACCAATATATCGCCATTTTTTGTCAGATTCTTGCATAGCACAATAGAAATAAATATTACATAATGAGGCGAAAATAGTAGGCCAAACACCAAACAAAGTTAATCTTTCGTGTATGATGTTATTAAAAATGGCTACTTCATAAGGTTTAGGACCAGAGCCAAAAATTTGTAGTGGAGAAGTATAAATTATATTAGGAAAATGCAAGCTCAGGTAAAGAGTACCAATCAGTGTTATGATTACGCTTTGTAAGCAAAGATAACAAATAGCTCGATAAATTAATTTCGGTCGAATTTTGAGGTGGCTAATTAAAGGAAATAAAGCCAATAGCCCCCATGTTTTGTACCAGAGAACTGACGCAGCAATAATTTCAAAAATTCTTAAATTTGAGTTTACAGTCACAACAACTAATGCAATTTCTATGACTAGAATTGCAATCAACCAAACCCAAGCTGATAAAGAAATAATAATTTTTTCATTGCTCGGAGTGGACTCTGTTTGATTCCACCATTTTTTCAATAAATAAACTACTAAAACAGTTGCAAGAATTGGTGCGAACACAAACTGTGCGCCTAAAAGATAAATTGGGTAAGTAAGGATAATGTAATACCAAATTAAAGTTTCTGGAATATTTTGTGGTTTAATTGCGATGCTGCTCATTTTGAGTGCTGCATCCTAAATGCAGAGTGTTATGGCGCTTCAAGTGCTAATGATGTATGGCTTTGATGGATAAATCTGTTTAACTTGGAGGATGTACCTCATCTGGGCGAGAACTGTTATGTCCAACATTTGATATAGAAGTAAGCTCGCTGATAGATTTGATCGGAGGTATTTTATTGTTGGTATCTTGAATTCGCTCAAGTTTTTTACGTTCGTACTCCCATAACGTTCTTGTTCCTGTTGTCAATAATATGGAGCAAACAACGCTACCTAAAAGTACAAATAGAGGTTTAGGATTACTCGGTTCTTTTGGTAAGCTAGGGTTTGTGACGGTTGAAATTTCTGGATAAGAGGTAGAAATATCTGACTTTTTCAGATTCAGTTTAGTTACATTCGAGGTCAAAATTGCTTCTGCAACTTTGACCTCACGATTGAGACTGTCTAGCTTTGACTCTTGCTGAGATAGAAAATTCAACCTCAATTCTAGTTGAGTAATCTGTTGATTTAACTCTTGAACTTGGGCTTCAATTCCTTGTTGTTGTTCTTGAAGTGAAATTAATTCTTGGAATAGATTTGCTCGTTGTGAGGATGAGTTAGATGAACCACCGCCACGAACAATCAATTTTTCCAAGCTGGCAATTGATACCGTTCGCCCCATAAGCAATTTACCTTGCTGGAGAAGTGCTGCGCTTGCAGCATTTTTCTCTTGCTGTTTGTTAATCAGTGTGGGATGAGATGGTAAATATTTAGCGCTCAAACTTGCCAAAGTAGCACTAGCTTGGCTGTAATTAGCTAAGTATTCCTGAAACACGCGATCTGATTGCAGTGCTAAAGCATCGGCTGCTTGTTGACCAGATAAGCTTAAACTAGCTGAGAGTTGTTTAAATCTTGCATTTATTTGCTTGAGTTGAGCGGTAGTTTCAGCTCGCTGTCGGCGCAATCCTTCAACATTAATTGATAGATCTCGTAGTTGTTCAGTAGAAGTCAAACCGGAATTGGCTTTGTAATCATAGAGAGCTTGTTTAGCGATTTGTAATTTTTGCTTATCGGATTTGAGGGCAATTTGTAAGTTACTGTCTTGTTGATCAATTTCTTGGAGTCTGAGTTTGTGTAATGTTGCTTGAAAAGCATTCATCAAGGCTAAAGCCTTTTGCTGAGACTGTATTGGGTGATCTCCTTTAATTTCAAACCTCATCAGGGTGGTGTTGTCGATAATTTTGATTTGTGGCTTGCCGAAACGGTTAACAGGTATCTTGAGTTGATTAGCTGCGGTTTCTAAAATATCATCACTCTCAGCTAAGAGTTTGTAGTTTTCCCTAGGGTCTGCAAAATTTTTGTAAGGAGAATCATTCCAAGAAGAAGCTTGCCCAATATCAGGCACATTGACATTTGTGCTAGATCCAGCTGCTGGCAGATTAAGCAACCACTTGCTTGTATAACTGGTAGGTCTTAATAGCAAATAAAGCACAGTAGCACTCCAGATTGTGGCATTCATTACTAGCCAAAGAAGTAAAAAATGCTTCCAGCGTTTTGACACAGGGGTTGAATTAACAGAAGGATTAGCAGCTCTAAACTTAAACATTTAACTTGCTTCGTAACTTCTTGAGTGGTTTATCCCAGAATACAAACCTATTGATCTGATGTTGTCGGATGAGCAGAAGCTAGAGCTGAATTGACAACAACAGGACTAGAACTTTTTGAGGGAAGAAATTCTAGTAATACCACTGCTCATAGGTGTAGATGCCTCGATAGATGTAAACGAGTTTAAGAGTGTTGCATATAGCTGCAAATTGTCGGCAGTAATTTTTTCCCAGCTATGGTTTATCTGTATATACTCTTGGGCCTCTTTCGCCATCGCTGCTAGTTTCTGTGGGTGATTCACTGCCCAGTTCAAATAATTAATACAAGAATCTAGATTGCCAGCCGAAAATAGTACACCACGTCCCTCATCCAGTAGTTGTTGGTGTGGTGGTATATCACTTGCCATAACTGGGACACCTTCTTGCATGGCCTCCAGCATTGCCAGGGGTAATCCTTCTACGTCAGATGGTAAGACAAACAACCCTGCACCTCTGACAATCTCTGCTAAACGCGCTCCTCGAAGTTCACCTGCAAACACTATTTCTGGATTTTTGCTAATAGTGTCTAATAGTTGTGATACGTATGACCTCGTATCACTAACTCCGCCAACTAGAACCAGTTTCCATCCTGCGGGTTTTAACTTACAGAAAGCTTCAAGTAGTAATTCAGGGCGCTTTTCTGGTACAAGTCTGCCTAAAAATAGAATATAGCGTCCTTGGGTTAAATTCAGAGCTTTACCATAGCTAAAACTAGGGTCTGACTCAACATAAGTAGCAGCAGCATTCGGGATATAGACTGTTCGTCTATCGTAGGTGTGCAAAAAGTAAGATTGTAGTTCTTTGGAGACTACTACGATTTCGTCGGCAAAGCGCACGGCTGCTTGCTCTCCCATGCGAATCAGACGACTAGAAAGATTACCCCACTTGGCGCGTTGCCAGTCTAATCCTTGACAGGTAACTACAATCTTTGCAGAGGTAGTCAGTTTGGATAAATAGGTAAACAGAGATGGCCCCAAGGCATGAAAATGAATGATATCGTACTGGTTTATTGAAGCAGCGATCGCACCAAAGGCAGAGGTAATCATAGCATCTACCCCTCTAAAAGAAACACTAGGCAAGGTGATAACTCGGACACCCTGAAAGTCATAGTTTTCCAACCAGCGACAATTTGTGTAAGAAGACCGAGCAAATAAATCAACACTGTGCCCTTGCGCTACCATTTGGGGATACACTTCTGCACAGTAATGCTCAATGCCTCCCTGTTTAGGTGGTAAGCCTTTGACACCAATAACAGCAATCTTCATGAATCTTTTACCTACCAAATAGATAGCAACCTCAATCAATCTCTTTTTGGTGTTGCATAAATTTGGGATGAGTTATACCAATTCGTGATTCGTAATTAAGAAAGTCAGATTTCATCAGGGCTTTTAGGTTTGAATCTGTTGACGAATTTCAGAAAATTGGTGTTAGTTTGTTTTATGGAATAAGAGCAGTTTGCTGAGCGCTCAGAACCCCAGACAATCTCGCCTATTCCTTGATTTTCGAGAGTGGTATCCTACTCATCCCACGAGAATCATCTTTGTGTTATGCAACACCCTTTTTTAGTTTCATTGCCGAGAGAGTCCGTGATTCCCAGCGATTTAGCATTTCGCCATAGACACTGCTAATTACAGTACGTGCGGCGTAAGGACTTACAGTTCGCACACAAGACTCACTAGGATAATTTTCTGGATGTAATAATACCTGACGTAAGCCATCTGCTATGCACTCAGGAGTACGTTGTTTGCAAATAACCCCACTATCGGCAAAGAGCAATTGTGCTGTATCACCAGAGTCAGTTGTTACTATCGGTGTTCCACAAGCCAGTGCCTCCAACACAACAAAAGGTAAACCTTCAAAAGCACTTGTTAGCACTAGAACGCTGCAAATACGATGCAAATGTGCAAGCTCTTCTTGCTTGAGTACTCCCAGCATTGTTACTCGCTTGGACAACCCAAGTTGCTCAATCTCAGAATTTATTTGATTTGCTAACTCGCCATCACCTGCTATCAGTAGGTGAATATTTGGCTTATTCAAAGCTGCAAATGAACGTATGAGTAATAGAGGATCTTTCTGGGGATGCAGACGACCAGCGAACAGAACAAAACGTGTATCTGCTGCCAAACCAATTTTTGTAGCTAGTTGCTGTCTTAGAGCATCTCGTTCTTGTCGAGGCAATGGATAAAAAATCTCTTCATCAAAGGTGTTTTTTAAATAAGCAATACGCTCTCGCACGCTAGGATAACGCTGTTGATAAAGTTCTAATGAATTGGTATTGCAGGATAAGATTTGATGAAACTGTTTAACTAATAAACTTTCGAGAGCAAAATACCCTGCTGGAAATCTTCGCCAAAGAATTGCATTGTTATCATCTTTGGCTGCCATTTGCCTCTGGATATCGTTCTGAATAAAGAGTGTTTTTTCACCCTGCCAATTGAAAGTTGCTAAGGTTGGTTCTAACCTATAAAAATGCATGAAATCTGAGGCAAAGCAACGCCCTAGAAGAGCGGTTGTATATCTAACCGTAGTTGGTACCAGATGCCGGATATTATCATTTTCTAAGGTAAATAATGGCAGAAAACTAAGTTCTCTACCAGCAAATTCTGTTTCTTGCCACTTGAGAACCTGCTGATATCTATCGTTTCCTGTTCCTACAAGTCGCACTACGAATTCTTTTGGAGCATACTTGATAAAAAGACCTATCAGCGTTTGAATGCCGCCAATAGTAGTATGCCAAGGATTGAACTGGTAGAAAATCGTTAGTATGGGTTTACGCATTTCGTCAAATAATCGGTTAAAAAAGATATTACAAACAGATGCTCAGCCTCCAAGCGGAATATATTATTAAATAAAACGTTACTTTTTTTGTGACTAAGCCTGTTGTAGCTAGAAAATCAAAAAACAATTCATAAAGTTAATGTCATTAAAGTTTATTAACTTACAGAAAGCTTTTTATTTTTGATTTGTTGATTACTAAACTTACACATTCTGGAGTCTACAATGAACAACACTCTTTTGACAATAACTGAATATAAAGGTTGGATTAAAAATTTCTTATGGCTGTATAAAATTAGATTTTTTGTTAGTTAAAGTATGACCAATTATCTATTGACAATTAACACTAAATGTGAGATTTAAATTGCAGGCTTTTAAGCTTTATATGCGATTTTTTTAAGCGATCGCTACTGATAAAGCTACAATTTAAAATTGCTAAAGAGCTTACAAATTCATGTTATTTCTACTTTTTACTTATTTCTGACATCCGCTTCAAATCCACGCCAGTTGCTTTCCGACGCAAGGCGACACACCATACCCTCAACGGAGGAACCCTCGCATAGCGGTGGCTCAGGAAAGCACTGGCTCTCTAATTTAAATTAGGGGGATTTTCTTTTTACTTTTTAAAACACTGTTTGCTCTTGGCTCTCTTGTTCTGTGAGTTTTTCTAGCTCATCTAAAAGCTGAGATATTCGCTCTGTTTTGTGAATATCACTCCAAAGTTTCTTTTGGCGTAAATGTTTACTAATTCTCACAAACCGCTCAATCAAAATCCTTTCTGGCTTGACTTCTATTTCAGATTTGAGTTCCTTAACTTTAGCTTTGATTTCGCTGAGAGTTAAGTTTTCAACAATTGCTATTTTCAGCAGTTCAGACCGCTGTTGCTCTGATTTGAGTCTGGCAATCACTTGAGCTTTAGTGTACTCAATCTCACCACGCCGTATTGCAGACAGAGTGTCATCAGGTAGATTCAGTAAAGGAAGTCGGCTAGAGCGGAAAGTTCCAGCATTAAAACGCCCTAGTTCTGATAATACCGATTCAATCTTCTCAATTTGAATCAGAACATTCTGATTCAATTCTTGACCTCTTTGTTTCGTATTGAAAGACTGGTGCAAGATAGACACGACTTCACTAGTATCTATTTCCAGAGATAAAGCTAGCAAATCTAACACTGCCTCTGTTTCTTCAACCGGATTCAGGTCTTCCCTTTGTAGATTCTCTATCAGTGCTACTTGGAGAGCTTGTTTTTTATCTAAATTATGAGAAACAATAGGGATTTCTACTAACCCCGCCTCACGCGCTGCCCGTAATCGTCGCTCACCAGCAACCAGTTCGTACTCTCCATTTGGAAGTGGACGAACCAGCACTGGTTCCAAAAGCCCATACTCGCTGATTGATTTTACTAGTTGAGCCAGCTTATGTGGGTCTAAGTAGCGACGTGGTTGTTTAAGAGGTAATCTAATCTGATCGATTGGAAGTGTAGTAGTACATTGACTATGAAAATGATTGAGATGAGCATCAAGCACATTTAGTTTTGGTGCTACCCAATTAGTTTGTCTTGGCAGCATTGGATTTTCTCCAGGTTCTAGCAATGGATTTAAGTAGTTGCACAACTGGGAATCTATGAGCATAAAGTTTCAAAGGCTGTCTCGCCTACAAAAGGTGTATTGTAAGATGCACTATTTACCTTAGTGTCTATGAGCATAAAGTTTTAAAAGTTGTCTCGCCTGCCATAGAAGCTTGTAGTTGATGAGTAATTTTTAGTATTCGTATTGACAACAAAATTACTTTGGTAGTGTCTGCGTCTGTGAAGCTATTTCACATTCAAATTGCATAATTTAGGGCGAGCAATTGGATATGCAAACTAGATATGGAACAGCTTACTCCCTTGTTCACTTATAGCCATCACTCATTTAAGTTAATCCAAGTTTGTAAGGCATAAAAACATGCTGAATTACAGAGCATATATTTGAGTTAAGAGTCTTTCAAGAAACATGGTGTAGGGATGTAATGGTGCAAGGATGTAGGGGAAGAAAAAGTGTTTATTTCATTCGTAGCGGGTGGCAGCGCTACACCATTTGCACCACTCTGTACAGTTTTTCGAAATGTACTATTTTTGCCATCAATGTATAATACGGATTTAAAAATGATTAGGTTAGATGTTTACTACAAGGGAATTAGTAAAACCTGATTCTGAACTCTATCCGAATCTAATCGAGTTTAATTCTTTATTTACACATAAGAAGATTACATCTTTCTTTAGATATAAATATCATTAAATTACATAAATTCATAGTTACTTGATGAATATTTAGCAGCTGTTATATTAATATATAGTTAAAATCAAGCTAATAATACTATGTCCAGCAAATAACTTGTTCGATGTCATTGCAAGTGCAATGCAGTGGAACCAACTGGCAACAGCATCGCACCCATAGAGGCGATCGGATCGCCTAAAATAGTTACATCCAATCCTTGGGGATCAGCAGCGTGAACCTAATTTGATGGGTGCGTCCGGTGAGTGGCACAAACTCTACACGAGTATAATTTCCTTCCCTGCCGATGACCCGGAATCTTGTTAAGCTGGGTTTACCGCGTTGCCAATCGACTTGTTGATAAGTGGTGGCAAACTGCAAACATAAAAGTCCAAAACTGCAATCAAGGTAATTTTGAAACCACATTAATCTGCAACTAGAGGTAGTCTTAAAATCACAATAATTGCGGCCCAAACCACAATCTTCTGCAACGAAACTGCTTTCCAAGCGTTCTGAAACCACAATAGGGTCGAAGTAAAGTGTAAATAACTTGCATCAACGGCATTCTCGACTCATCATCAACTGCCCGTTATCCAGTCGATACACCCCTTGCGGTTCTACAATCGGATCGCCCTTTTTCCAAGCATTTGCTACACTATCGTTACTGACATTTTGCACATCACCCGTAGGATAACTAGAAGCCACAGCCTCACCGGGACGACTGGGTAAACCGCCAGTACCTGTAATTATAAAAGTACTTTCTTGCTTAGGACTACGGACGATACAACTATTAGCAATTAGTGCGTTGGTATTTATGAGGTTATCGGGTAGTTCCGTCAGGCTATTTTGAATGGAATTATTATCAGGTAAGTTGATAATTGTTACACCCTGAACGCCTAACTCTGAACTAGAAGTGATATCACTTTTGGGGGTTGGTTGTGAGCGCAACTCAATACCAAAAATACCTTGTGTATTAATTTGAATATTACCGCCTTTGCCAGTAAAAGCATTAGCAGTAATATCGCTGTTTTCTTCCGGTATGGCGACGATAAATCCAGCGTTAATATTAATATTCCCACCATCGCCACCTTGTTGTTCAGTACCAGCATTAGTGGAAATTAAAGCATTGTGACGTAGTAGAAGTAAGTCACTTACTTGTAGATTGATATTTCCACCATTACCAAATACAGATTCAGCTATAAATCGTCCTTGATTATCTAAGGTGACTTTGGGTGAGTTAACTTCGATATCGCCTGCACTACCTAAACCATCAGACCTGACAAACAAGCCACTAGCAGCATCAACGTTAGCAACTGCTGTACCAAATTGTGCAACCCGGTCATTGAAGGTTGTATCACTGCCATTAATAATCACTTTTTCGGTAGCATTGACTGTTATTTTACCTGCACGTCCGCTACCAGAAGTATTAGTAATCAGTTGACCGCCATTGAAAAGCTCAAAAAAACTAGCATTAACTGTAATATTGCCACCATTTTGATTATTATTCGTTCCTGCATCTAATACAGCAGTGTCTGATAATTTGAACAACTTAGTATTAACACTGACATTACCACCCTTGCCTGTGGAATTAATATCCGTAAATGTAAATAATGCACTAGAACGTCCGCTGATTGAATTATTACCAGAAAGATTGATAGAATTAGCGGCGTTAATTTCAATATCGCCTGCATCCCCAACTCCAAAAGTGCTGGCAAGTAGTTGAGCGCCGTTGGTCATAGAAAGCTCACCAGTAGTAATTTGTATATCTCCACCCTTGCCTTTACCATTTCCTTCCACACTGCTCAAAGCTGTACTATCTAAGCCATCGAACAAAACTCGTTGTTTAGCATTGATAATCAAATTACCTGCATCCCCAACTCCAAAGGTGCTGGTAAGTAGTTGAGCGCTATTGGTAACAGAAAGCTCACCAGTTGTAATCTGGATGTCTCCACCCTTTCTTGTATTATTTATTTCCAAGGTGTTAAAATTTGCTGCATTCACACCGCTATTGACACCGTCGAACAAGACTCGTTGTTTAGCATCGATAATCAAATTACCTGCATCCCCATCTCCACGGGTACTAGTAATCAGCTGTCCGCCATTAGTAACTAAAAATTCTTCTGTGATAATGTGGATATCCCCACCTTTTCCTTGACCATTTTGTTCTACGCTGCTGAAAGCTGTACTATTACCATCAAATAAGATGCGCTGTTTGGCATCGATAATTAAGTTACCTCCATCCCCTTGTCCACGTGTACCAACACTTAGTTGGGCATAGTTAACCAAAAATAATTCTGTAGTGTTAATGCGGAGATATCCGCTTTTTCCTTTGCCAGTGCGTTCTACAGTATTAAAAGCTCCACTATCGATGCCATCAAACAAAACTCTTTGTTTGGCATCGATAGTCACATCACCTGTATCACCAACTCCAAAAGTAGCAGCAGCTAATAGAGCGCCGTTGGTAACAGAAAATTCATCAGTAGTGATTTGGATGTTCCCGCCTTTTCCTTTACCAGTCTCTTCTACATAGTTTACAACTCCACTATTGAAGCCATCAAATAAGACGCGCTGTTTAGCATCGATAGTCACATTACCTGCATCCCCAACTCCAAAAGTAATGACGGCTAATTCAGCGCCATTAGTCATAGAAAGTTCATCAGTAATAATTTTGATACTTCCACCTTTGCCTTGACCGGTTTCTTCTACATAGCTGAAAGCTGCGCTATCAAAGCCATCAAATAAGACACTTTGTTTAGCATCAATAACTATGTTCCCTGCATCCCCACGTCCAAACGTGTCGGTAGTCAGTCTAGCGCCATCAGTAACAAAGAGTTCTCCAGTTGTAATGTTGATATTGCCACCGTTACCTATAGCATCACTATTCACGCGGTTGATAATTCTTGAACGCTCAATGTTGATTGCTGAGGTTGCATTAAGTGTAATATTTCCTGCTTGACTTTTAGTGTTACCTAATTCGCTACCAATCCCAGCTAATAACTGACTTCCTTCTAAAATATCTATATTCCTGGCGTTGATGGCAATACTACCTTCATTATTAGCAGTAGTATTTAAAATGCTGCCATTGGTAAGTGATACGTCAGACCTGGCTAAATTCTCAGGAAATTTTAAGTTAAAAATATTGCCGTTGCTAGTCAATTCTACTGTTCCCGGTTCTACCACCCCGCCTAACTCAATTCGTCCACCAGGAGCTAGTAAAACCCCACCATCCAAATGTACATTGTTACCAACTAACAAAAGACTTTTACCTGGTGGAACATTTAAACCAACAGTCGAACGGTTAATTATCTTTGCTTGATTAGCGATCGCATTATATAAAAGTGCCGATGGATTAACTGCAAGTAAATTGTTAGATGCTGGTTGGGTTGCACTAAAAAATCCTGCTTCTCCAAGTTTGATAGCGTTAGCCGTCGTGGCAACAAACGATCCTCCCACATCCAAACTGGCATTTTCGCCAAAAATAATGCCATTAGGATTAATTAAATATAAATTGGGTTGTGATTGACCAAATGTACCGAGTGTCCCCAAAATCTCGGAAGGGTTATTACCTGTGACTCGTGCTAAAACATTTTGAATATTTGCATTAGAAATTGAGAAATATGCTGCTCTTTCAGCATCAACATTAAATTCTGCAAAACTATGAAAGAGATTAATGCCGCGAGTAGCACCACCTGTAATTACTTCAATCGGTAAACTATTAAAATTTGTGATAACTTGAGAAGATTCGCTACCTAATGTGTTGTCTTGTACGATATGACTCTGAGCAAGAACTTCCAGAGTTAAAATGTTTACTTCTAATCCTCCTAGAAAACTAGAAAATACTAACTGCAAGCATTTACTCAACCAGTATCTGATCGTCATAAAATTGAGTGTTGTTTATGATTTTTTCAATTTACCATTAGGCTGGCGATCGCATTCATCATCAAATAGATCAATATGAATTACTACGTGATTTACGACGGCAATTGTCATCTCTGCGTTACTCTGGTGCAACTGCTAGAAACTTTAGACCAAGGCAAGCTGTTTCGCTACACTTCCATGCAAGATGAGCAAACACTTTCGCAATGGGGAATTACTAATGAAGATTGCGAACAAGGGATGATTTTAATTGATGGTGATGTCCCACAACGACGTTGGCAAGGTAGTGCTGCGGCTGAAGAAATTGGCAAGTTATTGCCGTTAGGAAGTATATTTGTAGATGCTTACAGAGCCTTACCTGGGATGAAATGGGTAGGCGATCGCTTTTACGAACAAATTCGCGACAATCGTTATAGCCTCTTTGGCAAGCGTTCTAGTACCTATCAATCAGCATACTGTGTGGATGATAGCTGCAAAATTGGTCATGATTAATGTGTAATATAGTTTTCGACAGTCAACTACAGGGGGCTGGTATGACAGTAAGCGAAACAAATTTGGAAATCTCCACCAGTGCAGTTGTGGACTGGGAACCCCCAATGCCACCTACAGATTTAATTTTTGATGACGGAGAACCCTTGGAGTCAAATCGCCACCGCATTGCTATGAATGTTTTGATTCGATCATTGCAGCAAGGTTGGAGCGATCGCAATGATTTTTTCACAGGTGGTAACATGTTTGTTTACTACAGCAGTACTCAAGCACGTAACCGAGATTTTAGAGGCCCTGACTTTCTTGTAGTACTGGGTGTTGATAGTACCATCTCTAGACAAGGCTGGGTAGTGTGGGAAGAAGACGGTCGTTACCCAGATGTCATCGTGGAATTAATGTCGCCTTCTACTGCGGAGATTGACAAAAACACCAAAAAAGACATTTATGAACAAACTTTCCGCACACCCGATTATTTTGTATACGACCCATTCGACCCCAATTCTTTGCAAGGGTGGCACTTAGATATCAATCAAAAATATCAGCCCTTAGCATTAGATGAACGCGGCTGGCTGTGGTGTCAGCGGTTAGGTTTATGGTTAGGAACCTGGGAGGGGACTATAGATAAAGAAACAGCGATTTGGTTGCGCTTTTATGATTCATCTGGCAATCTGCTTCCTTTACCCGAAGAAGCCGCAGTTGCTGAAGCCCAAGCCGCAACCGCCCAAGCCCAAGCCGCAGTTGCCGAAGCCCAAGCCGCAACCGCACGTGCTGAAGCTGCAACCGCCCAAGCCCAAGCCGCAGATGCCGAAGCCCAAGCCGCAACAGTACGTGCTGAAGCTGCAACCGCCCAAGTCCAAGCCGCAACCGCCCAAGTCCAAGCTGCAAATGCACGTGCTGAACTTTTAGCAGCCCGGTTAAGAGAGTTAGGAGAAGACCCCAATGCTGTATGAATAAGGGAACAAGGAACAGGGAACTGCGAACAGTATAATTTCTCTTTACTTCTTTGCGTCCCCCTCATCCCCCAGTTCCTTTTAATTACGAATTACGAATTACGAATTGCGCCTAATGTGAATTAAAAACTTTAATTTTGTAGGGTGCGACCAGGCTAAAATGATGTAATAAGTTTTCTTGTGGGGTGGGTCGTAAAGCCATTGGTGTCAACTTAAGCTAGAAATATCTTCGGTATTGGCTTCCTCACCCGCCAAGAAATAAATTTCTTGGCTAATAGCTCAAGTCTACTGAAGTAGACTTAAAATCTTGGGGGATATTCAGTCATCTTGAGATGACTTTTGCTATTAGCAAGGAACTTCAGTTTCTTGCGGGACATCGGTTCTACGTTAACTTGACAACAATCGCCACGGACGGGCGAGACGCCCATCCCACAAGAGTTCTTTTTAATGCAATATTTTAGTCTTGACACACCACTACTGAATGGTACTTAACCTAGATTTAGAGTGAGGGCATTGACAAAATCATCATTCGTTTTAATATCTAATTCACATTAGACGTGAATTACGAATTATTTAATCACTGGGCTTATTAAATACCTCTAAAATCTGTTGACAAATCTGTTTTAGCTTTTCCCCGACTTCCACAGAAGGCACAGATGCACCGACAAAACTCCAGTTTTCCACTGTTGAAAGTCGCCATGCTTCACCACGATGATCAAATCCAGCTACTTCTACACCTATAGCACGGCGTAAGTCATTGGTGGGGTCTTGATAAAAACGGATTTGAATCAAAACACTGCGGCTTTGCCAGGATTTACTAATGCCAGGAAAATGAAAGCCGATGTCTATAGAATCTGGATCGACTAACTCTCTGGTTTCTGGGTCATTTTTCCAGGGTTTGAGATCCGATTTGGCATCAGGAAACTCAAATTTGAACAAGTTAACTACCGTCGCTATCTTGCTGGCGAGTTCTAGGTTTGTTGCCTGTTCAGCTGCGTTCACTAAAAAATACTCCTATTTTTATGTCGGTGTCTGGGGGATGTGAAGACAGAAAAACCGCCAGAAGGCTTATCTTATTAGTGTTTCAGATTATCAATACCTTTTAGATTTAGCAACTGTTTTGGGAGTGGGGAATTGGGAATGAGCGAAGTCGTACCCCTACGCGTAGCGTCTTTGACAAAAGAAGTATGGGTGTTTATGATTTCTCCCCTGCCCCCTATGTCCCTCGTTGTGTGATTGTTCAGGTGGAGGTTTGGTTTGTTGTAATATTGAGTAATTATACTTAAAAAAATGGAAAATTATAGATAGTAATTTAGTCATTTTTGGAAAATTTGAGGATTTTTTACAAAATCCTTTGTTAGCAAGAACTATAAACTACGCCAGCGATCTAAAATTACACTGTTAATCGGCAAACAAAAAGCAAATAACTTTGGTGTATGGTGCGTCAACGCTCTATTTTGTCATTGATTCTGGTATTATTGACAACCTTCTTAATTAGTTGTGGTGGCCCTGGTGTTGCAGTTGCACCTCCCACTTACACAACAGCACAACTTGAGCAAATTCAGGAATATGTTCCGGAAATTCAGGCTGTGCGCGATCGCTCGGACGAACTGAAAAACCTAATCAAAAAAAACGAATGGGTTAAGGTGGGTAATTTTATACATGGGCCTATCACAGAAGCTAGGTTAACCATGACCTACATCATTCCCCATCTTTTACCCAAAGACCAACCTCCAGCTCGTCAAATAACAAAAGAACTGCTAGGTCACTTAGTTAAAATTGATCAGGCTGCTAGTAGTGGTAATACTCTACTCGCCTTGAGTAACTACCAAGCTGCTTATACAGACATTGATCAATTCCTCCAACTGCTTCCTGAGAAGGGGTAGGGACTGGGGACTGGGGACTGGGAGATGAGGGAGAAATTTTCTCCGCGTCCCCGCGTCCCCGCGTCCAATTCCCAATTCCCAATTCCCAAAAAACGATGAGTCATGTAGTTATTATCGGTTGTGGTGTGGTTGGGGCTGCGATCGCCTATGAGTTAAGTCGAGTTAAAGGGTTAAAAATCACGGTTTTTGACCAACAACCACCTGCACAAGCTTCTACTGGCGCTGCACTTGGCGTTTTGATGGGTGTAATTAGCCAGAAAATTAAGGGCAAGGCCTGGCAACTGCGACAAACAAGCATCCAACGCTATGAAACCCTGATTCCAGAACTAGAAGCTTTAACAGGGCACACAATCCCTTTTAATCGTCAAGGTATTCTCAGTCTGTGTTTAACACAAGAAAATGCTGCGGACTGGGAAAAGCTAGCAGAAATTCGCCACTCTCAAGGCTGGCAATTAGAAATTTGGGATATTGCCAAACTCAAGCGTATCTGTCCGCAAGTTGATGACGAAAAAATTACTGAGGCTGTCTATTCTCCTCAAGACCGCCAACTCGACCCTGTTGCTTTAACATTGGCTTTAGTTGCAGCAGCCCAGCATAACGGCGTGACTTTCAAATTTGGCGTCACCGTTTTAGATACCCAAACCTCACCCTCAGAATCTTCTCCTCAGTTTTGCCATCAATTAGAAACCACACAGGGAAAAATTACTGCTGATTGGTTTGTAATTTCCGCTGGGTTGGGTTCAACACCACTGACGACAAAATTCAACCAGATGGTTAACATCCGCCCTGTACTGGGGCAAGCACTGCAAGTAAGTTTAGGACATCCATTAAGCAATCATGATTTTCAACCAGTGATTACAGGTAATGACGTGCATATTGTGCCTGTAGGTGGTGGTGATTATTGGGTGGGTGCGACGGTGGAGTTTCCCAGCAATGGTGATCAAATCCCCCCAGATGAGCAACTGCTAGAGTCTGTTAGACAACAAGCAATCGCTTTCTGCCCAGAGTTAGCAACCGCAACCATTATCCGCACTTGGTCAGGTTTACGTCCCCGTCCAGAAGGACGCCCAGCACCAATTATTGGTAAGCTACCTGGGTTTGATAACGTCCTCCTAGCTACAGGTCATTATCGTAACGGTGTATTACTAGCACCCGCAACAGCTCATACCATTCGTGAGATGATTATGGGAACTAGGGACTAGGGAAGATGAGGGGGATGAGGGGGATGAGGCTCTTATGGGTAGGTTTTTTAGATTTCGCGTTTTGGTTGACGCGGAGACGGGGAGACGCGGGGACGCGGAGAAAGATTTCGGAACGGAAAAATAGGCTTTTTCAGACTGAATATGAAACAGCCCTGCCTTGAAAGGGGGGATGGGGGGGATGAGGGGGATGAGGGAGTGAAAGAGAAATTTTCTCCGCGTCCCCGCATCCCCGCGTCCCCGTGTCCTCTTGCCAATTCCCCGAATTCAAATTTAGGAAAATCACGTGTCAATAAAAGAACATAAGATAAAAATAGATTCACTAGAATGGTTTTATCGCGAATCTTCACCTATCGGCAGAAGTGACTTATTGCCAGTGTTGTTGTTACATGGCATAGTTTCACAGAGTTACAGTTGGCGAAATATTATACCTGCTTTGGCGAACCAAGGTACAAGAGCGATCGCCCCAGATTGGATTGGTTATGGTTTTTCCGCTAAGCCAGAAAAACGGGATTTTGCCTACACTCCTGATGCATTTATTACAGCTTTAGAAGGATTTATTCAAGCACTAGAACTTGAGCGCTTTTCTTTAGTGGTACAAGGATTTTTAGGTTCTGTAGGACTTCAATACGCTTTGCGTCATCCTGAACAAATTGCTAACTTAGCTATATTAAATACACCAATTTCCACTGCGGCTAAATTACCCTGGAAAATTAAACAAATGGGTTTACCTTTAGCAGGTGAAATCATGACTCAAGACCCTCTTTTAGTTGACCGAACTCTAGAAGGTGGTAGCCGTTATCGTATAGAAGATCAAGATTTAGACGTTTATCGCAAACCTTTTTTGAAAACTTCTGCATCAGGAAGAGGTTTGCTATCAACTATTCGTAACTTAAAACTTGATTTGGCAATGTCAGAAATCGAATCTGACTTTAAACAATGGCAACAGCCGATTCTGATTCAATGGGGCATGATTGACCCTTGGCTATCGATAGACATAGCACAAAATTTTGCAGATTCTGTACCAAATGTTGAGTTAATCAAACTTAATAACGTCGGGCATTATCCTCAAGAACACTACCATGAGGTGATTTTAGAAGACCTTTTGCCCTTTGTGCGTCGTTCTGAATCTAAATAAATCGCGATCGCTTTTTAGCTAATTTTGTCACAACTAGTAATACTTCTTAATTTTTTTTACGACGCTGCCATCAATTATTACAGAGGGTTTTGCCGTAACCTAATAAAGAAGTACTTGCAGCATTTTCAGCAATTGCTACTTTAAAATAAGTTGAGAAAGACAGGTTTCAATTCATGGCTTACTCGTGGTTTAAAGCATTTCATATTGTCGGCATTGTAGTCTGGTTTGCCGGTTTATTCTACCTTGTACGACTTTTCATATATCATGTTGAAGCAAACCAAGAACCTGAACCAGCACGCACGATACTGAAAAATCAGTATCAAATTATGGAAAAGCGTCTGTATCACATCATCACCACTCCAGGAATGTTGGTGACAGTAGCAATGGCAATTGGTTTACTCAGTACTGAACCAGATGTTTTAAAAGAAGGTTGGTTACATGTCAAACTGCTTTTTGTTGCCGTTCTTCTTGGCTATCATCATTACTGCGCTCGTTTGATGAAGCAATTAGCACTAGATGAATGTCGCTGGAATAGTCAGCAGCTACGCGCTTTAAATGAAGCACCTACAGTTATGTTAGTCGTAATTGTGTTGCTGGCTGTGTTTAAAAATAACCTACCGACAGATTTGACTGCTTGGGGAATTTTCGCCATGATCATCTTTATGGCTGTCACGATTCAGCTTTACGCAAAAAAACGCAAGCGAGATAAAGAAAAGCTAGTAGCACAGATAGGGCAAGTCCCGCAGGAACAAAGTTAGCTTAACCAAAAAGAAGCCCCGCGCTCTAACACTTCGTTGAGCGTCGGGATGAATTTTTGGGCAATGACGAATTGACGGTTCGGCTCCGTTCACCGTCAACCCGCAACTAATTCAATCCTACGGATTGAAAAGACAGTAGGTCGATGATAGCGAAGCGGTAGCGAGTCATCGAGCGTCGGAATTGCCATTTTTGTGATATTATTTATGTTTACGGCTGCTACTTTTAAACAAAGTCGAAAATACTGGTTTGAAAGTAATAGTTGTAAACTCTAATAACGCTAACCAAATTATCAACATAAAGGCGCGTGGGACGCACGCCCTTCAAGCTCAGATAATGTCTTTAAAGAAGAGTCTCTGAGAAGCCCGCGCTGTATGCGTAAGCATCAGAGTCGGGTACGTCACACAAGATAGCCTGGGATATTTTACATTAAGAAATGTTAAAAAATCATTCAATATCTCAGGCGTAAATTATGTCCGTCAAGTCGCTACGCTCTAATTCGTGATTCGTAATGACGCGACGCTCCTGTGTCGCTCTAAGCGAAGCTATGCCGCAGGCTTTACGCTACCGCTTCGCTAACGCTATCGATGACTCGCTCTAAGCGAAGCTATGCCGCAGGCTTTACGCTACGCTACGTAATTCGTAATTAAAAATTTAGTGGTTTTCAATCAGTAAAGGCGCAAATCGCAACTGAGTGCAACTACGAATTACGAATTATTTTATGTGGTTTAATTGTAGCGATATGAAAAATCAGCAATTATTTAGTAATCGCACCTGTGTATTGGCAACAATGCACCAAAAAGAGAAAGTAATCGCACCAGTGATTGAGCAAGAGTTAGGGATTGAAGTTATAGTACCCCATAACTTTAATACTGATGTTTTCGGCACGTTTACTAGAGAGGTTAAACGTTTAGGAACGCAGATCGCAACAGCCAGATTGAAAGCAGAAAAAGCCTTAGAAATTACAGGTGAAACTTTAGCGATCGCTAGCGAAGGCAGTTTCGTACCTCATCCATTATTACCATATATTTATTCTAATCGAGAGATTGTTATTTTACTAGATACAGAAAATGAACTTGAGATTATCGGTGAAGAATTTTCTCTAGAAACTAATTTTAATTATCAGGAAATTCAAAGTTGGCAAGAAGCAGAAGATTTTGCTAGAAAAAGTGGTTTTCCTGAACATGGGTTGATTGTTGGGCTTGAGCAACAAACTAACAATCATGTTGAAATAATCAAAGGTATTAATACAGAAGCTAAGTTTTTAGAAGCTGTCAATTTAGCTTTTAATAATTTGCGATCGCCTGGTAAAGTCTATGTTGAAACCGATATGCGGGCACTTTACAATCCCACGCGAATGAAAAATATAGAAAAAGCAACTCATGATTTAATCAAAAAGATTAATAGCCATTGCCCAAGTTGTTCTGCACCTGGTTTTGTGATTATAGAAAGTATTGAGGGATTGCCATGTGCGATTTGCAATTTTCCTACTCATGTAACTCGTGCAGTAATTTATCAATGTAAAAAATGTAATTTTCTTCAAGAAAAGTTATTTCCTCATCATCAAGAGTTTGCTGATCCAGCCCAATGCAACTACTGTAATCCTTAAGAGAATATTTTATAAGGCGTTATACGAATCTACAATTAATAAACTTAGATACAGCAAAGCAATCCTTGTTTACATCTGTTGCCTTATTTTAGAAAATTTGTATCAGAACTCTTGCATAAATCTTTTTTTGTCTCACTCAAAAATAAAGCAGTGCGTTGGGTAAATGCTGCGTTACTTTGGTTCCCAAAGTTGCAGCCAGTGTTATCGGGTTTGCCGACTTAAAGCAACTATCACGCCAAGAAGAACACAGAAATGATGATTTTTGCAAGAAGTCTGTTGTTATAGAGATTGGCGATTAGAATAAAATTACTGATAAATTAGCAGGCAAGAGGCAGATAATGTCAATCGTCAAAGTTGAAGTACAACTAACTTCAGAAGAGTTACTTAAAGCAGTTGAGCAATTAAACTTGTCTGAATTAGAGCAATTTGTATCGCAAGTGATTGTTTTACAAGCACAACGTAAAGCCACTCGACTGCCACAAGTAGAAGCAGAATTATTACTCAAAATTAATCAAGGAATTCCTGCAAATATTCAGAGAAATTACGAAGAATTAGTTGCTAAACGAGAAGATGAGATTCTTACAGATGATGAACATCAAAAATTATTGCAATTAACTGAGAAAATAGAAACAATCCAAGCACAGCGTATAGAAACTTTAGCAGAATTAGCACGTTTACGTGGGATTTCACTGACTGTATTGATGGAAAACTTAGGTATTCACGCAACAAATAATGTCTGAAACTAGAGTGACAGTACAGCAAAAAAAATCTGTAGTCAACCGAGCTAATGGATCACAACAAGCAAAATCTGAATTTTAATAAATAAGATCCTCCCTTGTTAGGTAAAAACATGAGAGGATTCAGAGCTAAAGTCCGGTAGGGTAATCGGGCTACCTAAGTATTTAATATTTATTGCCCCTATCTTCATTCCTCCTTAAGACAGATAAATCTATCTTGAGATTTAGATGTTTTGTAGTTAAAAAAAATCTCCCATCGCAAAAGTCAGACTTCTTGCAGTAGTTGGATAAAAAGCACTTTTGCAAGATGTCTATTGCAATAGGAGAACCAAGTTAAAGTTCGTTAGGTGATCGGAATAGTTATTTATTTAGTATTTATACTATCCATATTAAGTCCTCCTCAAGATATAAAAACGCATTCTGAATATGAGTCAGGATGTAGCATTTAGCACTTTACAAAAAGATACGGAATTAAGAATGCTATCTATGAGCTTAAAATGAGCGATCGCAATCCATATTCCCGTAAAATATTTCTAGCTTTTTGTTACCAACAATACAATAAAATCCGAGAATTATGCATTTTTAAATGTATAAGGCATTTCCCGCAGATGCTGAAAATACAAACAAATATTCTTATATAAAAATCAATTTTTGACAAAACTAAATATTTCTCAAATTTTGTATTAGAACTTTTACTAAGAGTCTGTGTAAATTAAATGCGATCGCTATGGCAGTCTGATTTAAATTATGAAATAATCATAAAAGTTGTTTCTAGTCAATAGTTTTAGGGTATTTATTGTTCAGAGTGTTATTTACAGCATCTCAATTGTCTAATTATTAATTAATCTAATAATCACTCAACAACTTAGACAGACTAGCTGTGTGTCAATGACCTTTAGATAGATTAGAAAAAATTATCAAAAACAGTGTGTATCAAGTTAAATGTAGAACAGCTGATCAACAAATACAATCTTGATTAAGTTGTTGCTAACTTGTCTTATAAATTCCCAGTAAACCATGACATTTCCTCAGCCTCAAACCGATTTTGAAGATAATCTTCCACCACCTTCATTTGAACCACCTCCAAAAAAAAGGCGATGGCTTTGGTTATTATTAACACTATTATTATTCGCTGGCGGAGCTGCGATCGCCTGGATTTTTCTCAGGCAAAACCCAACACCTCCAACTGCTAAGACTCAACCGCAAGGGGTAAGAGTAAAATTATCAGCAGTACAAATCGGCCCAGTCGAAGAAAGCTCAGATTTTATTGCTAGTCTTGAATCTCGACGCTCACTAAAGCTTCAGTCGAAAATTCCAGGCCAAGTTACCCAGATATTTGTCAAACCCGGAGATGCAGTCACAACAGGAGCATTGATCGCTCAAGTAGATTTTAAACCACAACCAGCAGTAGACAGTGGAATTAGTACCGATACTCAGGTAGCTGCTGTACAGCTAGAGAGTATTCGCACCGCACTTAAATCTTTGGAAGACGAACGACGAACCAAAGTTGCGGATGTGGAATTGAATCGGCGGGAATACCAAAGGTATGCTAGTTTGGCGGCTCAAGGAGCTGTACCTAGACAGACTAGCGAGCAATATGCCAACACACTTGCAGCAACTGAAGCTCAACTCACTGCAATTGATCACAAAATTCAAGCACAGCGAGCTATTATATTACAGGCGGAAAAAGCCTTGCAGCAAAATCGAGCTAGTAATCAACAACAAGTCCAGATCCAAAACGACAAGATTACTGCTCCCTTTACAGGCATAATTAGTGAGATATCTGTAAAAACAGGTGACTTGGTTAACACTTCTACACAATTAGCAACCATCTCTCAAAATCAACCTTTAGAAGTTAAAATTTCTGTGCCGTTGGAACTAGAGACTAAATTACGTAAGGGGATGCCAGTAGAGGTAATGAATGCACAAGGCGAGAAATTAGGCAATAGCAGAATATTTTTTATTGCTCCCAACATCACTAACAAGACACGAACCTTACAGCTAAAAGCCCTATTTAACAACCCTAAAGGTCAACTACGTGCCGATCAATTGGTGCGGGCGAAAGTGATTTGGAATCAGCGTCCAGGGGTATTAATTCCCAAAACAGCAGTATCTCGCGTGGGTGGCGAAACTTTTGTTTACATAGCTGAAATAGAAAAATCACCTCAAGGTCTAATACAACAAGTAGCTCGACGAAAGCAAGTCAAGTTAGGTAATAGCACAGGTAATAATTACCAAGTGATCACAGGATTACAACCACAAGATAAAATTATCGTCTCAGGTTTACTAGATTTGAAAGACGGTGTTTCCATTGTTACAGAATCTTAGTTGGGGAATGGGAAAGAGGACACGGGGACGCGGGGACGGGGGGACACGGAGAAAATTTCTCCCTTATCCCCCCAATCCCCAATCTTACAGGTGTAGGTATTTTACATTCAATCCGAAAACGCCTATTTTTTCGTTCTAAAATCTTTCCCCGCGTCCCCGCGTCCCCCCTTCTTTGCGTCATTCAAAACGCAAAATATTAAAAACCTATACCTGTCAGCAATCCCCACTCCCTACTCCCCACTCCCCACTCCCCATGTTCTAAAATCTTTCCCCGCGTCCCCGCGTCTCCCCTTCTTTGCGTCATTCAAAACGCAAAATATTAAAAACCTATACCTGTCAGCAATCCCCACTCCCTACTCCCCACTCCCCACTCCCCATGTTCTAAAATCTTTCCCCGCGTCCCCGCGTCCCCGCGTCTCCCCTTCTTTGCGTCATTCAAAACGCAAAATATTAAAAACCTATACCTGTCAGCAATCCCCACTCCCTACTCCCTACTCCCCACTCCCCATGTTCGTCGATTTCTTCATCAAAAGACCTGTATTTACAAGCGTCTGTGCGATTATCTTGCTGCTAGTAGGTGCGGTTAGTATTCCAACACTACCTACGGCAAGGTATCCAGATATTAGTCCTACTCAAATTATTGTTACTGCTAACTACCCTGGCGCGAATGCGGAAGTTGTCGAAAATACGGTGACGACAATCATTGAGCGGCAAATTAACGGGGTCGAGGGTATGAAATACCTGACTTCGAGCAGTAGTAATGATGGTACTAGTACAATTACAGCGACATTTGACCCATCACGGAATAAAGATATTGCGGCTGTTGATGTGCAAAATCGGGTAGCTATTGCCCAGCCGCTTTTACCAGCAGCTGTACAACGGACTGGCGTTAGCGTCAAAAAGCAGTCTAACAATATTCTCTTGGCGCTGGGGTTGTACTCGAAGAACAAACAATACAATAATATATTTTTAAGTAATTATGCTGATCTCTACATAGTTGATGCTATCAAAAGAATCAACGGTGTTAGTGAGGTGCAAATTTTTGGTGAACGCCGCTATGCGATGCGGTTGTGGCTCGATCCAAATCGATTAGCAAGTCGTAGCCTCACTGCCCAAGATGTAATTGATGCACTTGAAGAACAAAATATCCAACTAGGTGCGGGACAAATTGGACAACAGCCAGCACTAGATGATCAAACATATCAAATAGATTTGACCGCCGTTGGTAGACTCACAGAACCAGCAGAATTTGAAGATATAGTGCTGAAGACAACTGCTGATGGCACACTAGTTAAGCTCAAAGATGTAGGACGCTCAGAACTGGGTGCCGAAAATTACAGTTCTTTTCTGAGATTTTCCGGTCAGGAAGGCGTCGGTTTAGGAATATTTGGCACACCTGGAAGTAACAGCTTGGAAGTAGCTAAGGCTGTCAAAGCGGAAATGTTGCGACTGGAGAAAAGTTTTCCGCCAGGAATGGAGTATAAGGTCGCATTTGACACAAGCTTATTTGTGGAAGAGTCTCTCGCAGAGGTTGTGAAGACCTTAATAGAAGCGATCGCTCTTGTTGTCTTAGTAATTTTTATTTTCCTCCAAGACTGGCGGACTACACTCATCCCCGTGATTGTCATTCCCCTAACATTGATTGGCACTTTTGCCTTCATCAAAGTTTTTGGATTTTCCATCAACACCTTAACTTTATTTGGTTTGACATTAGCTACAGGGTTGGTAGTTGATGATGCGATCATCGTCGTGGAAAATACCATGCGCTTGATTGAGGACGAAGGATTACCGCCACGTCAAGCAGCTTCTGAGTCGATGAGAGAGTTATTTGGGGCAGTAATTGCTACCTCCTTGGTAATGATGGCTGTATTTGTCCCCGTGGCATTCTTTCCCGGCTCTACAGGGCAGATTTATAGACAATTTGCTTTGACGATCGCCTTTTCGATGGCAATTTCTACCTTTCTGGCCATTACTCTTACTCCTTCATTGTCAGCTTTACTACTGCGTCGAGGGCAAAGAGCCGGTGGGTGGTTGGGTAAGATTTTTGACCAGATTAACCGATTTCTTGAGTGGACGCGTCGAGGATATGAGCGATCGCTTAATCGTCTCACAAAAAACAAAGCTATTGTCTTAGTAGTCTTTATTGCATCTTTAGGTCTTACTGGCTGGCTGTACATCTCCGTACCCACAGCCTTTATTCCCGATGAAGACCAAGGCTATTTCATTACCATTATCCAAGCACCAGAAGGAGTTTCACTCAACTACACCACCAAGGTGATGATTCAAGCAGAAAAAGAAATCCTCAAGCTACCAGAAGTCATGGATACTTTTGTTGTTGGTGGCTTTGGTTTTAGTGGTAGCAGTGCCAACAGTGGCGTAATTTTTACAGCCTTCAAACCTTGGGCAGAACGCAAAGGTGAACAACAGTCAGCCCAAGCCGTCATTGGCAAGTTGCAAGGAGTATTAGGAGCAATTCCCGAAGCAAGAATCTTCTCCGTTAACCCACCATCTATTGAAGGGTTGGGTAACTTTGGCGGCTTCCAATTTCAATTGCAAGACAGAGCAGGTAACAGTGGCTTAAATAACATGCTGCAAGTTATGGGTCAGTTTCTCCAGCGTGGAAATCAAACACCAGGATTGCAGGGTGTGTTTAGTACTTTTAGTGCCAATACACCACAAATGTACATCGAAGTTGACCGCAACAAAGCCAAAGCCATGCAAGTTGACGTAGATGATATCTTTAATACCCTACAAAGCTACATGGGTTCTCAGTATGTCAACGACTTTAACTTACTACAGCGGACTTACCGAGTTTATATTCAAGCCGATGCTCAGTTTCGCTCTAACCCTGGAGACATCGGTAAGATATATGTCCGTTCTGCCAACAATCAGATGGTTTCCCTGAGTAACCTTGTAAAAATTACTCCGAAAACAGGCGCACAAACGATTAATCACTACAACTTGTTCCGCGCCATTGAAATTAACGGTGCTGCTGCTCCTGGTTACAGTTCCGGGCAAGCAACAATTGCAATGGAACAACTAGCAAAAGAAGTTTTACCAGCTAGTATGGGCTACGAATGGTCAGGTATCACCGCTGAAGAGAAGCAATCTGGCGGTCAAGCCCCCTTGATATTTATGTTGGGACTTGTATTTGTCTTCTTGGTACTGGCTGCTCAGTATGAAAATTACGTTGACCCTTTGATTATTATGCTTGCAGTCCCCTTAGCAATCTTAGGAGCTTTGGGGGCACAGTTACTAAGGGGTCTGGCCAACGATGTGTTTTGTCAGGTTGGTTTAGTCATGTTGATTGGTCTGGCAAGTAAAAACGCCATCTTGATTGTAGAATTCGCCAACCAACTGCGCGAACAAGGACTTTCAATTACCAAAGCCGCAGTCAGAGCATCACAAGAGCGCTTACGCCCCATTCTCATGACTTCCCTATCCTTTATTTTAGGTGTTTGGCCATTAGTAAACCCAGAAGGAGCAGGAGCAGTCAGTAGAAAATCTCTCGGTACAGCAATTGCTGGGGGAATGATTGTTTCAACTGTGTTGAGTCTATTTGCCGTACCAATTCTGTACATCATCATAGGTAACATTCGCGATCGCTTCAATCGCTCCCGCAAACCCCAACAGTTAACTCCCATCGCAGAGGAAAAAATTCCTACCACCAGCCAGAGTAATTCGTAATTACAACTTATGGGAGACGGTTGGTTTGGGAGGAAGGGTATGAAAAAGAGGTTGTTATAAGTTGACAATTAAATAAACCTGTACAAGCTATAACAAGACTAAACAAAAAAGAAATACATTGGTCTGTTTCGGGATCAAAAGGCATCAAGTAAAAATAAGTAGTGCGAGCATCTTGCTCGCGCGGGCAAGATGCCCGCACTACAAATATTAAATTGTTCAACTTATTTTTACACGAATCCAAAGCAGCTTAATTTTCAATATCTGCATTTGCATAGGAGATATTGATATATTGCCTAAACCTCGACTTGGCGTTGCTGAATCATAGGATGAAATTTGCAAATAATATTTTTAATATGATCAATCATGCTTCTGAACAGTCAACAGAAAAATCTAAAAATGTATCTTTATCTGCCACTAAAGTCAGAGTTGCTTTTGAATGTCCTCGTTTGTTTTATTTACATCAGCACTTTGGCGGCAATACTTTATTTATACCACCAAATAATAAAATTGGGATTGGTAATGTTTTTCATCAATTAGCTAATGATTTTATTAATTTAGCTGCTACTGAGCCAAGGTTTAAAGCAATATTTGAGTTGGGTGCATCTCAATTAAATGTTGAGGAAGTTGCTTCTAGTATGCGACAGCTATTTTATAAAATAAAATTTTCTAATTATTTAGATAAAGCTGTTGAAAAAGATGCTAGCCAAGCACAACCACTTTTTGATGTTTGGAAAGGATTGCAAGGATTAATTCAACGTTTTGCAGAATTACTGATCATAAATAGACGTTACTGTAATGCAGAGACGCTGATTCGTAACACATTTATTTCAGAAGAACGGAAGCTTGAGCATTACCTTCAGTTACCTGATGGAACGCAACAAAGAATAGCAGGAGAGTTTGATTGTTTAGTTTATAATTTTGAAGCTAAGCGGCTTTGTGTACTGGAATTTAAAACTTATCAACCTGTAGATTCATCAGCACAATTGGCTCAGGTTGCTCTTTATAGCTACATGCTTTGGTGTAAAAAAAAGGTAGCTGTTGATTCAGCAGTTTATTGTGTTTTACCAGAATTTAAAGAGTATAAATATTCTTGGGAACAACTAGAAAATAGTGTACATCAGTTGATTCACCATAAACTACAGCAGATGCAGCAATGGCTGAGTTGGGAACCTCCTAACAATAATCCACCACCTGTTACAACTCAACCAAATCTATGCAACATTTGCCCACAAAAGCAGAAGTGTCAGACTTATTTTATTTCGCCATCTGAAAATAACAAACAAGACGAAAATTCCACAACTAGTAACCAGAGTTCTCCAGACGCTAGTGCTATGGGTGAACAATTGGTTACAACTTTCCTATCTTTTGGGATTGGTGTAGATTATGAAGGTGCTGCTGTTGCTCCTTGTTTTATCCGAGTGAAATTAAAACCACATCTTGGTGTGAGAGTTAATTCGCTCTTAAAATCGTCTGCGGATTTACAAGTACAATTGGGTTTGGAAAATCCGCCGCTGATTGCTCCGCAGGCGGGTTATGTAAGTGTAGATTTGCCTCGTCAAGATAGGCAAGTTGCTAAATTTGAGGATTATATAAAGTCGCAAGTATTACCTGCAACTGCACCAGTAAAAATTGCAATTGGGGTAAATTTAGAAGGACGATTGTTAGAGGCTGATTTATCTGACCCGAATACTTGTCACTTTTTGGTTGGTGGTACAACTGGCAGTGGTAAAAGTGAATTTTTGCGATCGCTCCTTCTGAGTCTACTCAATCGTCATTCTCCAGAATATCTTAAAATCGCTCTTGTTGACCCCAAGCGAGTCACATTTCCTGAGTTTGAGCAAATACCTTGGTTATATTCACCTATTGTAAAAGATAGCGATCGCGCGATCAAACTGATGGATGAATTGGTTGCACAGATGGAGTCTCGCTACCAAAAGTTTGAAAAAGCTGGGTGTGCTGATTTAAGCGCTTACAATCATCGCTCTACGCCACCTTTACCTCGCATCGTCTGTATTTTTGACGAATACGCCGATTTTATGGCAGAAAAAGAAATCCGTACAGTACTAGAACAAAGTATCAAAAGACTGGGAGCAATGGCAAGAGCTGCGGGAATTCATCTCATTATCGCCACTCAACGCCCAGAAGCCAAGGTCGTAACGCCAATCATCCGCTCAAATCTACCAGGACGAGTAGCTTTGCGTACTGCCAGCGAAGCCGACTCCAGCATTATTCTAGGAGGCAAACAAACAGCAGCAGCTTATCTCTTAGGCAAAGGTGATTTACTCTATCAAGTAGGCGCTCAATTGCACCGTTTACAAAGTTTATGGGCAAAAAGCATTCAGCTACCTTGACACTCTTACTTCAATGGGAGCATAGGAGCGGTTATCCCTCAATAAGCTTTCACGATGAAGTCAAACGTGATAAATTAGTTGCTCTTCTTTATTGCCCACTGTACATTGTGTTCATTAGAATATATAATCTCATACTTTTTAGAAACAATAAACTCATTTACAGCTTTATAAACTCCATGATGTCTATGACTTGGGTTTGGCCGCCAATCATCTCCCGCTATTACACCGTCGTCCTTGACTTTGCTGGCTAGTATCTGCAACTCCTGCTTAGTTTGTTCATATGCATGAGACGTATCGATGTAAACCCAGTCAAAATATTTATCAGGAAACGTGGGAAGTACCTGAAGATCATCACCCACATGTACCACGATACGTCCATCTTCAAGTTCTTCCTTGAAGCTTCGCAGAACTTTGATCAAACCATCAACCGTACTTTGGTTGCCGTTTGCCCATAGCCAATGAGGTTTTAAGGTATACCAAGGGTCGATAAGATGTAGTTTTTTTGCATTAGTAGACTCTAGAAGAATGGGGGACAAATGACCTTTGAATACTCCTAGTTCGGCACCAATTCCGTTCTTTGGTAAAAATTGTTCTATAAATTGAATTCTGTATCGTTTATTGCGTATCTCAATGTTTTGATCAACATACTCCCATTTAACAAGGGGGGTTTTCTTAATCACATTTTCTACTTGCTTAGTAAACTTGGTAAACATCGTGTTAGCCTCCAAAGGGATGATAGAACTTTTCTATACAATATGAACATCAAAATCCTGAGAAAAGTTCTCTAAAAATGAAAAACTGATAAATAACATAATGTCACTCTTAGGTTAAGATTTTGTTATATTGAGCTTTATTTACGTCTAGTATGCGACAGCTATTTTATGAGGTAAGATTCTCTAGTTATTTAGAGAAAGCTATTAACAAAGATTCTAGCCAAGCACAACCACTTCTCGATGTTTGGCAAGGATTGCAAGGATGAATTCAACGTTTTGCAGAATTACTTATAATCGAATACGGCTCAGTTAAGGCTAAAAACTCTTTGTCAAAGTTAATTTTTTAACGAACCGCAAAGGACGCAAAGGACGCAATTATATAAAATCGCAAGTATTACCTGCAACTGCACCTTAGAAGAACGATTATTAGAGGCTGATTTATCTGATCCGAATACTTGTCACTTTTTGGTTGGTTGTACAACTGGCAGTGGTAAAAGTGAATTTTTGCGATCGCTTCTCCTCAGTCTACTCAATCGCTACTCTCCACAATATCTTAAAATCGCTCTTGTTGGCACTTTCTACAAGACTTCTCAAATCATACAGATAATTTTCACATCCAAATTCAGCAACCCCACGAAACATTGCTAAAATCACTCTTCAATTTAGTGGAAGTTTTAACAGCTCAGCAAATGTGTAAGCTACCTAGATAGGAATGCGTCTTTTTTAAAAAGTACAAAAAGCAAGAGCAAAAATCAACTGCCAGTAGTGCAAGAGCAAAAGGATAAATCAGCGTTTTGTTAGCCCTTCTTTATTGCCCATTGTAAATTGTGTTCATTGGAATATATAATCTCATACTTTTCAGAAACAATAAACTCATTTACAGCTTTACAAACTCCATGATGCCTATGACTTGTGTCTGGCTGCCAATCATCCCCTGCTATTACACCGTCGTCCTTGACTTTGCTGGCTAATATCTGCAACTCCTGCTTAGTTTGTTCATATGCATGAGACGTATCGATGTAAACCCAGTCAAAATATTTATCAGGAAATGTGGGAAGTACCTGAAGATCATCGCCCACATGTACCACGATGCGTCCATCTTCAAGTTCTTTCTTGAAGCTTCGCAGAACTTTGATTAAACCATCAACCGTACTTTTGTTGCCGCTTGCCCATTGCCAAAGAGGTTTGAAGGTATACCAAGGGTCGACAAGGTGTAGTTTTTTTGCATTGGTATACTCTAGAAGAATGGGGGACAAATGACCTTTGAATACTCCTAGTTCTGCACCAATTCCGTTCTTTGGTAAAAATTGTTCTATAAATTGTATTCTGTATTGTTTTTTGCGTACCTCAATGTTTTGATCAATATACTCCCATCTGATAAGGGGGGTTTTCTTGAGCATATTTTTTACTTGCTTAGTAAACTTAGTAAACATGGTATTTAGTCCTCAAAGAGATGATAGATAGAACTTGTGTATACAATCTGATCAATCAGAATCCTTTACAGAAGGTTCGCAGAAGTATCCACTTATGAACTGGCTTCCCCAAAGGCTAAGGTATGTTGGTCTGTCTGCTCAATCAACGATTAAGTATAAAATCATTTTTTTTGAGCATTTTTTGCTACTTAGAGGTTCAGTAAAACTTTAAAACTGATAGATATTATAACGTCACTATCAGGTTAAGATTTTGTTATATCGAGTAACGAACACCTGATTTAGAATGTCGGGGATATATCACCTAGAAATCAAAGAGACTGTAAAACTACTCTCTGCGTCTGGTGCGCGACGCCAGTTCGCTCAAGTTGGGAAACCCGTCTACGCGCCTGGCTCCTCTGCGTAAGCTTTTTACCCAATTATTCAGCAGCACCAAAGTATTTATATAAGAAGCTGAATGCACAAACACGCAATAGCACGTCTCTACAAGGCTTCTGAAATCATACAGAATAATTTTCACATCCAAATTCAGCAATCCCACGAAACATTGCTAAAATCACTCTTTGAAAGTTCCCGAAAATCTTAAATTTAGTGGAAGTTTTAATAGTTCAGGAAATGTGTACGCTACCTAGATGGGAATGCGTCATCAGAGGACTTAACCAATGGGATATGTAATTTCTACAGCAAATATGAAAGGCGGCGTTGGGAAAACTACTCTCACCGTCAATTTAGCTACTTGTTTAGCGAAAAATCACGGCAAACGGGTACTTGTTCTCGATTTAGATAGCCAAATTAGTGCCACACTCAGTCTCATGTCGCCTTTGGAGTTTGCTAAGCGTCGTAAGCAAAGTAAGACGTTTAGATATTTAATAGACGAAGTTATCAATCCGACACCAGAAGCAAAACAAACGATTCAAGACATCGTTCAATCTCAAGTTTGTAACCTTCCAGGACTAGAATTGTTACCAGGAGATATCGACTTATATGATGAATTTGTCGTGTCGGAAATGCTACATCAACAAGCAACTGCCTTGGGTGAACAAGACTTTGAAACCGTTTGGAATCGCTTTGAAAGAGTCTTGATTAATAATATTTTAAAACCAGTACGTCAAGATTATGATTTTATCCTCTTGGATTGCGCTCCTGGTTATAATCTTTTGACTCGAAGTGCTTTAGCTGCCAGTGATTTCTACATCCTTCCTGCTAAGCCAGAACCTTTATCTGTGGTGGGTATTCAACTGCTGGAAAGGCGCATTGCTCAATTAAAAGATAGTCATGAACATGAAGCCAAGATAGATATAAAAATGTTGGGAATTGTCTTCAGCATGGCTAGTTCTAACTTGTTAAACGGCAGATATTACAAACAAGTAATGCACCGCGTTGTTGAGGATTTTGGTGTAGAAAAAATTTGTAAAGCCCAAATACCAGTTGATGTCAATGTTGCTAAAGCTGTTGATAGTTTTATGCCAGTTGTTTTAAATGCTCCTCAGTCTGCTGGTTCAAAAGCGTTCTTTCAGTTGACTCAGGAGTTGTTGCAGAAGTTGTAGGGAGTAGGGAGTAGGGAGTAGGGAGTAGGGAGTAGGGAGTAGGGAGTAGGGAGTAGGGAGTAGGGAGTAGGGGCTAAACCGTACCTCATGTGATTGAAAACTTCGTAAATGAATCTTTGATACTCGTGAGCGAGCCTTTTAGCTTCGTAAATGAGTCTTTGATACTCGTGAACGAGTCTTTGATACTGGTGAGCGAGTCTTTTAGCTTCGTTAATGAGTCTTTGATACTCGTGAGCGAGTCTTTTAGCTTCGTTAATGAGTCTTTGATACTGGTGAGCGAGTCTTTGATACTGGTGAGCGAGTCTTTTAGCTTCGTTAATGAGTCTTTGATACTGGTGAGCGAGTCTTTTAGCTTCGTTAATGAGTCTTTGATACTCGTGAGCGAGTCTTTTAGCTTCGTTAATGAGTCTTTGATACTCGTGAGCGAGTCTTTGATACTGGTGAGCGAGTCTTTTAGCTTCGTTAATGAGTCTTTGATACTCGTGAGCGAGTCTTTGATACTGGTGAGCGAGTCTTTTAGCTTCGTTAATGAGTCTTTGATCCACTCCCCACTCCCCACTCCCCACTCCCCACTCCCCACTCCCTATGTTTATTGAAATTTCATGAGGTTTTTAGCTAATTATCAACAGAATAGACAGTATAATCAATTTTTTGCACAATAAAACAAAAGCTGATAAAAAATCCAATTATGAAATTTCATTATGCACTTGCACCAGTACTTTTGGGAGTAACAGTTGCTTTTATCCAACCACAAGCTACTGTAGCGTTATCCTCAGCAGAAGTGTCTGAACTTGCCAAAGCAATTACGGTGCAAATTGACTATCAAGATGCTCCTGGTTCTGGGGTAATTATTAAAAAGGAAGGCAATACTTATACTGTTCTCACAGCTAGGCATGTGATTGAAAACCAAGCCAAATATGCAATTATCACTCCAGATGGGCAACGTTATGCACTCAACCATAGCACCGTCAAGAAGCTGCCAGATGTCGATTTAGCCGTTGTGCAGTTTACCAGTAATCAAAATTATCCCGTTGCCAAGATAGGTAACTCCGATGAATCTAAAGAAGGGACAACCGCTTATGTCGCAGGTTTTCCCAAAACAACGGCAGCAATTTCTAACAGTATTTATATTTTTGTTCCTGGACAAATTACTGCTAATGCTTCAAAACCCTTGCGTGATGGCTATGCTTTAGTTTACACCAATGATACGCTAGCGGGAATGAGTGGCGGCCCGGTGTTGAATGAAAAAGGTGAACTAATCGGAATTCATGGGAGGGCAGACACTACCGGAAACATTGCTATCTCTGATAAGGATGTCACAATACTGACCAAATCAGGTTTTAATTTGGGGATTCCCATTAATACGTTTTTGAAACTATCGGCGAAAGCTGGGGTGAATACAGGTGTTACTCCTCCCAGTACACCAATCGCTACAGCACCGAAAGCAGATGATTTCTATCTTCAAGCTGGGGATAAGTATGAAAAGAGAGATTTCAGAGGGGCACTAGCCGATCTTAACCAAGCCCTCAAGATTAATCCCAACTATGCCAAAGCCTACTACAACCGGGGAGTTGTCCGCAATGAGTTGGGAGATAAACAAGGGGCAATCACTGATTACAACCAAGCCCTCAAGATTAATCCCAACTATGCTAATGCCTACATCAACCGGGGAAATGTCCGCGATGACTTGGGAGATAAACAAGGGGCAATCACTGATTACAACCAAGCCCTCAAGATTAATCCCAACGATGCCCAAGCCTACTACAACCGGGGAATTGTCCGCGATGACTTGGGAGATAAACAAGGGGCAATCACTGATTTCAACCAAGCCCTCAAGATTAATCCCAACTATGCCCAAGCCTACAACAACCGGGGAAATGTCCGCTCTAGTTTGGGAGATAAACAAGGGGCAATCACTGATTTCAACCAAGCCCTCAAGATTAATCCCAACTTAGCCCAAGCCTACTACAACCGGGGAAATGTCCGCTCTAGTTTGGGAGATAAACAAGGGGCAATCACTGATTACAACCAAGCCCTCAAGATTAATCCCAACTATGCCCAAGCCTACTACAACCGGGGAGTTGTCCGCGATGACTTGGGAGATAAACAAGGGGCAATCACTGATTTCAACCAAGCCCTCAAGATTAATCCCAACTTAGCCCAAGCCTACTACAACCGGGGAATTGTCCGCAATGAGTTGGGAGATTTCAGAGGGGCACTAGCCGATTACAACCAAGCCCTCAAGATTAATCCCAACGATGCTAATGCCTACAACAACCGGGGAAATGTCCGCGATGACTTGGGAGATAAACAAGGGGCACTAGCCGATTACAACCAAGCCCTCAAGATTAATCCCAACGATGCCCAAGCCTACTACAACCGGGGAGTCGTCCGCTCTAGTTTGGGAGATAAACAAGGGGCAATCACTGATTACAACCAAGCCCTCAAGATTAATCCCAACTATGCCCAAGCCTACTACAACCGGGGAAATGTCCGCGATGACTTGGGAGATAAACAAGGGGCACTAGCCGATTACAACCAAGCCCTCAAGATTAATCCCAACGATGCCAAAGCCTACAACAACCGGGGAAATGTCCGCGATGACTTGGGAGATAAACAAGGGGCAATCACTGATTACAACCAAGCCCTCAAGATTAATCCCAACCATGCTAATGCCTACAACAACCGGGGAGTTGTCCGCAATGAGTTGGGAGATAAACAAGGGGCAATCGCTGATTTCACCAAAGCTGCCGAACTCTATCAACAACAAGGAAAAACAGATGATTACCAAAATGCACTCAACAGAATTAGAAGGTTGCAACAGTAGTCAGTTAAGCCAGAATTCTTTTGTCAAACACTAATAATCCTGCAAGAACGATCGCCACATATTTTAACGTAGCGATCGCCTGCTTGAGAGTAATAATAGACTTCTTGCAAAAATACTTGAACCGTCAGAGACTCAAGTCTCTGCCTAATAGCAAAAGTCCGTTGAAACGGACTAAAAATACTGTTATTAGTCGGTTGAAACCGACTTAAGTTATCAGCCAGAAAATTTATTTTCTGGCGAGTACCCGACTTTTGCAAGAGGTCTAATCAGAACTTAGTCCCTAAAAATCCCCAGCTAAGGCTGCAACGCACCTTTCACAAATTAGGGGATGTGCTGCTGATTCTCCTACATGAACTGAGTAATTCCAGCAGCGATCGCATTTTTGCCCGTCTGCGTCTACTACTCCAATACCCCAGGTATCTGACTGTAAGTTGTATTTTACATCTGGCAGTTTGTCTGGTGAATCTAACATTTCTACTTGGGAGGTGAGGAATAAATAACGAAGCTCATCGATACCATTACCTTGCTCTGGATTCAGTGCTTTTACTGAAGAACGTAACTGTTCATTCTTGATGTAAAGCAAGACTTTCGCCTCTAGGGAAGAGCCAATCACTTTATCTATCCTGGCTTGCTCTAATACCTTGTTAACTTCAGTGCGGATTTGCCGAACTTGTTGCCAAAAATCTGCTAGTTCGGGATTATACCATTTCTCCTCAAGTTGTACCCAACCGGCTTCAAATACCGATTTGTAGGGTGTTTTGTAGGGGAGATATTGCCAGATATCTTCGGCCATGTGGCATAATACAGGGGCGATCGCCCGTGCTAAATTCTCTAAAGCTAATTGCAGTACTGTTTGACAACTGCGACGCCTCAAAGCATTAGGGGCGCTGATATACAGTCTATCTTTGGCAACATCCAAATAAAAATTGGATAAATCCACCACGCAGAAATTCTGTACTGTTTGGAAAAAGCGGAAGAATTGGAAACTATCAAAGGCTTCTGTTACATCCTGAAACACTTCCATCATGCGGTGTAGCATGTAGCGGTCGAGTTCTGGCAACTCCTCGAAGGGTACAGCATCCTTTTCGGGGTCGAAATCATGCAAGCTACCCAACAAAAACCTTGCCGTATTGCGAATCTTGCCTCTCACATCATTGAGTTGCTTGATGATATTTTTACCGATACGCACATCAGCAGAGTAATCTACCGACGATACCCACAACCGCAAGACATCCGCACCATAAGCTGGTTCTGCTTTTTGATTTTTTCCGCCTTCAATAATTGTGTGTGGATTAACTACATTTCCTTCTGACTTACTCATCTTACGCCCCTGTTCATCCAGGACAAAGCCGTGAGTTAAAACAGTTTTGTAAGGTGCAACGTCATTTACCGCCACACTAGTCAGCAAACTTGACTGAAACCAACCGCGATGTTGGTCTGAACCTTCCAAATACATATCAGCGGGGTAACATAAATCTGGACGTTGCTGTGTAACTGCTGCCCAAGACGAACCAGAATCAAACCAGACATCCATCGTATCCATACCTTTGCGGTAAGACCGACCATTGTGGCGATAAGATTCAGGTAATAACTCTTCCACCGACATTTCCCACCAAGCATCAGAACCTTTTTGGGCGAAAATTGCTTGAACGTAGTTGATAGTTTCCTCATTCAGCAGTGGTTCCCCCGTTTCCTCATCATAGAAAACGGGAATTGGTACACCCCAAGACCGCTGACGAGAAATACACCAGTCAGAACGTTCCGCCACCATGGGCGTGATGCGATTTTCACCTTGGGATGGAATCCATCTTACCGTAGCGATCGCCTTTAGAGCTTCTTCCCGAAATCCCTCAACCGACGCAAACCATTGTTCAGTCGCCCGGAAAATCGTCGGCTTTTTCGTCCGCCAATCATAAGGATACTTGTGTTGATAAAGTTCCTCCTTCAACAGCGAACCCGCCGCCATCAAAGCATCAATTACCGCCTGATTCCCATCACCCAACACATTCAACCCGGCAAATTCTCCCGCCTCTTGGGTAAAGTTACCATTATCATCCACCGGTGCCAAGATAGGCAAACCATAACGCTGACCAACAACATAATCTTCTTGACCATGACCTGGAGCAGTATGTACCAACCCCGTACCTGACTCAGTAGTAATATAATCGCCACCCACAACAACCGGACTTTCACGGTCAAACAGAGGATGACGGTAAATACTGTGTTCTAAATCCCTCCCCTTAAACGTAGCTTTCACAATCAACTCAACTCCCAAAGTCGAAGATAAACTCTCCGCCAACTCAGCAGCAACAATCAGATACTTAAATCCTCTCTGCGTCTCTGCGCCTCTGCGTGAGATTTCCACCACTGCATAATTCAAGTCAGGATTCACCGCCACAGCCAAATTCCCTGGAATCGTCCAAGGGGTGGTAGTCCAAATAGCCACACCCAAATCTGGATATTCTCCCAACACAGCCTTAACAGCTTCCCCAAGACTCATAATTGGGAAAGCAGCATAAATACTACGAGAAGTGTGACCTTCAGGATATTCCAACTCAGCTTCCGCCAAAGCAGTTTTAGAACTAGGACTCCAGTGAACCGGCTTCAAACCGCGATAGATGTAACCTTTTAAAAACATCTGACCAAATACACCAATTTGCGCCGCTTCATATTCTGGCTGCAAAGTCATATAAGGGTGTTTAAAATCACCCCACATCCCGAAGCGCTTACAGCTTTTGCTTTGGTCATCTACTGCCTCTAAAGCAAATTCTCTAGCTTTGCGTCGCAGTTGTAACGGTGTCAAGTTTTGCCGTTCTGCTGGCTTCATATTCTGCAAAACTTTCAACTCAATAGGCAAACCGTGACAGTCCCAGCCAGGTACATAGCGAACCTTACGCCCTCTTACCAGTTGGTAGCGATTAACAATATCTTTAAGAATTTGACCTAAAGCATGGCCGCTATGCAGTGAACCATTCGCATAGGGTGGCCCATCGTGGAGTATAAATAATTCGCCAGGGTTTTCTTGGGAAAGGCGATCATAAATTTTATTTTCTTCCCAGAATTTTTGGATTTCGGGTTCACGCTTGAGGGCGTTGGCCCGCATATCAAAGTTAGTCTTGGGTAAGTTTACAGTATCTTTGTAGCTTCCTGATTCGGTCACAGTCTCATGCCTAAGATTATGTGTGCAGGTTTATCAATTATAGAAGATGGCATGATGACCAAGAACAAGGGAATAGGGAACGCTTAACAGAGAACAGTTTTTTCTATTTGTTGTCCTTTGGAAAATTTCTAGGATAGAAAATTTGTGAAAATTACAATTTTTGTCCGGCGTAAATCGATCGCACTTCCCCATTTCGGCGGACAATAGCTTCACCGCGACTCACTTCTACTAGAGTCCAACCACTAGAACCAATGCTTTCACCAACATCAACGCGGCGAGATACGCCATCGATTTTAAACAAGGCGGCAGATTTGTTACCTAACTCTAATAATCCTTCTAGGGTATGGCTAGGAGCAGTATCTGCAACAGTGTTTGGTAGATATACCTGCTGCTGAGTAGCGGTTGGTGCTTCTGGCGTTGTTGGGCGTAATGGTAATACTGGCAGCGCAGGTAGAGGATTGGGTGTTTGCTTGACGGCTATTGGCGCAGTTCGCACATCCACTGGTTTGAGTTCGCTTCGCACTGCCGCAGCCAACATGTTTACAGTTACAGGTTTAGCTGCTTTACGCACTGTATTCAAAGTTGTTTTGACAATATCTGGCTGAGTTCCCGGCACCGCAGTCGCAACCGGCGGTAATGGCGTAGAATTACCAGGAATAGATGGTAGCGCATAACGCATTGGTGATGGCGCTTGATAAACGGGAATATAAATCCGCTCAACAACGCTAGCAGAATTTTTGGCGGCTGGGGAGGTATAATTTGCCGCTAGAGGTGGTAATGGTGGTAAATTTCCAGTAAATTGATTGCTGGCTGGGGGTGTTTGAGTGGTGGTTGTTTCACGGGAAAACCCAGATTTGGCGATATAGCTGCGATTGTTTTGCCCTTCTTGCTTATCTATAGCAGCCAGTGACCCTAGCATGTAGTCAACCAACTCTGCGTTAACTTCTGCTCTTGTAGATACTTGTGATTGCGTTACTTGCAAAGCTGAGTGGGTCAATTTGGTATTTAAAAGATGGATGACTCCAGACTGTACTAAGCCAATAATACCTGCGATCGCCACTCCTAATGTTGTTCCCACAATTAGCAGTTTGCCTAAAATACGTCTGGTTCTTTGCTGCTTTGGATTGCCAGTCACAACTGTACCTAATTGTCTGTTTCTCATCCCAGACACTGGCTTGACAGTCCGCTGTGTCTTTGGTAAAACAATTTGCGGCACTGTAACTGTTTGCAGAGGTATGTATTCTGGAGGCAGTGAGGTGGGTGAGTGACCCGATTTCAACCTATTGCTCTGTCTCACAGTCTGGGAAGCTAGATTCCTGCTACCATCCAAAATGTGGTCAATGTCGGCAAAGAGTTCATCCATCAAACCATCAGCGTAGACATCAATCGACCAAGATTCGTTCGCGATTAAGTCATCTGCTGGTTCTAAAACAATAAGGCTGGTACTTGCTGCTTGTAACATAGGCGTTATAGGTTGTAGCTGCTAGGACGAATAAATTTCGCCCACACTGCCTGGAAATTAAGATTATTAATCAAACATCCAACCCCTCATCTTAATTAAGACAAGTTGATTGGGCGATGGTATTAAACTCAACTTTAATTTGAAGATTACTTGAAGATAACAATACTAAAAGTCGTGTCATCTATCATACCAATCCCCTCCTTACTACTATACTCAGCCTTTATGAAGTTGTGTTGAAGTTAACGCTGAAAACTCGGACTGGTTCTTGGTTTTACGTAATTCTAAATATAATAATAAGGCATTCATATCCGCAGGATTTACACCACCAATACGCGCTGCTTGGCCAATAGTCAGTGGTTTTACTTGGGTTAACTTTTCCCTTGCTTCTTTGGAAAGAGTATCAATTTTTGTGTAATCTAAATCTGCGGGTAAATGACGATGTGATTGACGAGCAATTTGCTCAATTTGATTTTGTTGCCTAGCGAGATAGCCAGAATATTTAATGTCAATTTCTGCACCTGCTTTCTCAGCTTTGCTCAGGTCGGGATTTCCGAGTTGATATTTATCAAGGTCAACATAATGAAATCCTGGACGTCGCAGCAAATCAGCCAAGGTAATTGAACCTTTGATTGCTTGTTGGGTATCGTTAGCGATCGCTCTACCTATGGTATCATGCTCTTTAACTCGTGTAGTGTGCAACCGCTCTTTTTCAGTGGCGATTTGGGTTTGTTTTTGGGTAAATAAATTCCAGCGGCGATCGTCTATTAACCCAACTTCCCGTCCTAACGGTGTCAGCCGTTGGTCAGCATTGTCAGACCGCAGTAGCAAACGATACTCAGATCTACTAGTCAACATCCGGTAAGGTTCCCGTAAGTCCTTTGTACAGAGGTCATCAACCAAAGTACCGATGTAACTTTGCTCACGTGCAAACACAATCATCTCTTGACCACGCACAAACCGCGCCGCGTTAATTCCGGCGACAATACCTTGAGCTGCGGCTTCTTCATACCCCGTTGTGCCGTTAACCTGCCCAGCACAAAACAACCCAGCAATCTTCTTAGTCATCAGCGTGGGATAACACTGAGTCGCGGGTAAATAATCATACTCCACAGCGTAAGCTGGACGTAGCATTACACATTTTTCCAAACCGGGGAGACTCCGCAACATTTGCAGTTGCAGATTTTCTGGTAACCCTGTAGAAAACCCTTGGATGTAAAGTTCCGGTATATCTCTACCTTCCGGTTCGATAAAAATTTGGTGGCTTTCTTTATCAGCAAAGCGCACAATCTTATCTTCAATGCTGGGACAATAACGCGGCCCCTTGGCTTCCACCCAACCACCATAAACCGGCGACAGATGCAAATTTTCCTGAATGAGGCGATGGGTTTCGGCAGTTGTGCGGGTGATGTAACAAGGCATCTGTTCCCGTTCTACCCACACATCCGGGTCAAAGCTAAACCAGTGTATTTCCTCATCCCCTGGTTGAATTGCCATTTTACTATAGTCTACCGATCGCTTGTCTACCCGTGCTGGTGTACCAGTTTTAAGGCGTCCGGTTTCAAAGCCCAAACGATTTAGGGTTTGTGTCAATCCTTCGGCAGCAAATTCTCCAGCACGTCCGGCTGGCATAGATTTATTACCAACCCAAATCCGTCCTCCTAGAAATGTGCCAGTCGTCAAAATCACGGCTTTGCACTCGAACGCCACACCAAAGTAAGTCTCAATACCAATCACTTCATCGTTAGCGCCCAGAACTAAATCTGTTGCCATACCCTCGCGGATTGTCAAGTTTTCTTGATTTTCCACAATCCCCTTCATCACCGCTGCATACTCACGTTTGTCTGTTTGGGCACGCAATGCCCAAACAGCGGGCCCTCGTGAAGAGTTGAGGATACGCTTTTGTAGGTAGGTACGGTCTGCCATCTTGCCAATTTCGCCGCCGAGTGCATCTACCTCATTAGTCAACTGAGATTTGGCAGGGCCACCCACGGCGGGGTTACAGGGTTGCCAAGCAATTTTGTCTAAGTTGAGTGTCAACAGTAAGGTACGACAGCCAAGGCGGGCCGTAGCGAGGGCAGCTTCACAACCAGAGTGACCTGCACCGACGACAATCACATCAAAAGCGTCTTGGAATTCTATGGAATTGTGCATGGTCATACTTAGAGATGAAAGGGAACAGGGAACAGTGGTAAATAAGTTGCCAGCCAGGGGCAGGGCTTTGAACTTTTACGACAAAAGTAAAGTAAGTTGATGGTTCTTTTTAATTTTAACTGTTCCAGTGGTTTCATGGATGTAGATTTATAACGGAAGAGTTATTACATTCACTAAGTTGTTATGCATTTATGTTTTTGACTTCAGAGGTTATTTATCAAGTAAAAACAAAATTACTGTAGTGGTATAAAACATCTAAATTTATGCATTCAACGTAAGTTGGGTTAAATGAAGTGAAACCCAACCTACTAGCTAATATAATATGTAATTAATGAAAGTAATGCTATCGCAATAGGTAGAAATGAAAATCAATCAGGTAACATATTATGACCATGAACTAGAGTGGCGCTTTGAACCAATCAAGTTTTCCGAATTCAATCTTTTAGTTGGTGTGTCTGGTGTTGGTAAAACTCAGATACTTAAATCTATTATAAATTTGAAAAAAATAGCTAGAGGCGCATCATTAAATGGTGTGGAATGGAATGTAATTTTTACAGCAAATAATTATGAGTATAAATGGAGTGGTGAATTTGAAACAAAAAGAAAAAATAAAATTGTTTATGTAGAAGATAAAGGAAATAAAGAGTTTGAAAATGAAAAATCTAAGATTAATCAAGAGTATTTGTATATAAATGAAAAACTAATTATAGAAAGGCATGAAAATGATATCAAATTTAATGGTAATAAATTGCCAAAACTATCACCTTTTCAAAGTGCGGTAGAAATATTGAGTGAAGAGGAAGATATTGCTCCAGTCAAAAATAGTTTTAACAAGGTAACTTATAGCGATAATTCAAAAGATATATCTATTTCATTTGATAATTTACTTAATTCAGTTTTTCAGAATAAAACTGTGAATGACAAGTATTCCTCTTTGGATAAAATTCAAGAAACTAACTTGCCAATACTTTCAAAATTAGCGCTAGTTTATAATCATAATCAAGATATTTATCAAAAAATAAAAGAACATTTTATAAATATTTTCGAGTATGTAGAAGACATCAAAATTGAGCCAGATGATGATGAGAATTTACCTGAAATAATGTTAGATTATCCTATTATTAAAATTAAAGAAAAAGGTGTAAGTAATTGGATTACTCAAGAACGCATATCGTCAGGAATGATGAGAACACTCATACATATTAGTGAACTTTATTTATCATCTGAAGGAACTGTAATTCTAATTGATGAATTTGAAAATAGTTTAGGAGTTAATTGTATTGATGTTTTAAGCGATTTATTATTTGATAATAGAGAGCTACAATTTATAATTACTAGCCATCATCCATACATAATTAATAAAGTCGAAATGGAACATTGGAAAATTATATCTCGTAAAGGAGGTGTAGTTACAGCAAGAGATGCTACAGATTTTAATTTAGGTAAATCTAAACATCAAGCATTTATACAACTGATTAATCTCGACGCTTACAAAGAAGGTATTGCAGTTGGATGAATTTATACTTTCTTGTAGAAGGAAAAAGAACTGAAAGAAAAGTTTATCCAGCTTGGTTAAACCATCTACTACCAGAATTACAACGAGTTAATAACTATGATGAAGTTATTCAAAATAACTATTATCTATTCAGTGCAGAAGGTTATCCCTCGATTATTTACGATCATCTTCCTAATGCTGTTGCAGATATTTGTGCAAATGGAAGGTATAACTACTTTGTAGTCTGTTTAGATGCAGAAGAGAATACAGTTAGCTGTATTCAGCAAGAAATTTATGATTTTTTAACCGCTGAAAACATTCAGATGGAAGGCACACAGCTTGTTATTATTGTCCAAAATCGTTGCCTTGAAACTTGGTTATTAGGAAACAGAAAAATTTATTCAAGGCAACCACAAAGTAATCCTTTGTTAAATTATACCCGTTATTATGATCTATTGATTAATTGCCCAGAACTAAAGGGTAAGTATGATAAATTTAATACTCATGCCCAATTTCATGAAGCATACTTAAAAGAATTATTGAGGGCAAAGAATACTAATTATTCTAAAAAAAATCCTGGTGACGTATTAAAGTTACATTACCTACAGCAATTATTAAGAAGGATAGAAGATGAAAACAATCACCTACCTAGTTTTCAAATTTTTATACAATTTTGCCATCAAATTAAATCTAAATTATCAAGTTAATTTATGAAAAAAGTTTTAAGCAAAATAAAATTTATTACTATTATATTTTTTATTATTTTTACAATAGTTGCTAGCAATGAAGTTAGCCATCACCAATTAAGTACAACCGCCCAACCATTAAATGAGTGTTTGAATAATAGTTTATTACGTTGCATAGATACATCTAAAGATATCAAAAAATTATCATTTATTCCTGATCAGTCTTTAAGTAATCAAGAGCGTTTTTTATCTGCGATCGCCAATAATTTATCCCCAATTCCTCAGCATAAAACTTTTGAATATACTTTGCTGCGGGTATATGGTGCAGTATTCGTCAACACAGACCCAGAAGTTAAATTACCACAAACAGTTATCTTAAATAATGAACAAGAAACTCAAGAATTTCAAGCTAATTTAACAATGAGTCACGTTGATGGAACTAATAACTGTTATTTACAAAAACCAGCGGCAGAAGCCTTAAATAAAGCACGCTCCCAGCAAAATATCCCGCTAAAATCTGGTTATGGTACTAGTGATTGCACTCGCGACTTTACTACAAATTTACGATTTTGGCACAAATACGCCAACAATCAAACTTTGACAAAAGTACAACAAGGTAAAGAAACAAAAATTCTGGGTACAGTTGCCCCTCCTGGGACTTCTCAACATCTGTGGGGACTAGCGATTGATTTACGCCTATCCAGCCGAAAGCAAAGACAAGCCCTAAATCAAAATAGTTGGTTTCAAACTGTAGAAAATGATATTCCCCATTGGACTTATGTAGGTTTATCTGAGGATAATTTACCTAAATTTGGTTTTAAAAACAAAGTAGTTAGGGGTATTACATATTGGATTACACCGTTGTAATCAATCACGCCACAAAAGCATGAAAATCTCTCTTCCCTACTCCCAAGATTGAATTATTGTTCGCCTTGGATGATAATTACTACAATAAAATAGTCACACACCGACTTTTGGAGTTCTAGCAGTGGGCTTATTTGATGATTTGAGTCGGTTTCTAGAAAACCGTTTAGAAGAATTCTTGCGTAGTAATCCACATTTAGAGTTAGACGCGCTGTTAGAGCAGCTACGCGAGCAAGAGGAAGATACATTAAAGTTAATAGCAGATTTACAATTGCAACAGAAGCGATCGCAAGAGGATATCTTATCCACAGCTCAAGAAATTCAGCGTTGGCATATCCGCGTCCAAAAAGCCAAAGACGCTGGTAGACAAGATTTGGTAACGGCAGCACAAGAGAGAGAAGCCGCCTTATTACGCGAAGGCAATCAGCGCTGGGGACACATGCAAGGACTCAAAGAACGCATCGGCCAATCTCAGGAACTACTGCAAAAAATTCAGCAACGGCGACAAGAAGTACAAGCCAAAGCTACCGAAGCGCAAACAGCACGCGCCAAAGCTCAAACCCAACAGCGCTTAGAAACTAATGGTTGGTGGAATCAAGCTAGCAGTAATAGTTTTGACGACTTAGAAGAGAAATTCCGCCGCTGGGAAACTCAAGAAGAATTAGAGCAAATGAAGCGAAATTTAGGTAAATGAGCGAGAATATGACGCATTTACACCCCTTACCATGAGCTTACCCGATGAAAGCGGCATTGAACCAGATTATTGCTTTTATATCGATAACTGGCAAGCAGTATCTGGAAAGAAACGCATCGACTGGCAAAAAGACCCACCACTAGATTTAGTGATTGAAATTGATGTTACCAGTTATTCTGATGTACGAGATTATCTTCCCTATCGTGTTCCTGAAGTTTGGTTATTCAAAAATCAACAGTTATTGATTTATCAATTACAAGCAGCGGATTATCAACTACAAACCCACAGCTGCTATTTTCCCAACTTTGATTTATTAAGTGCAATCGCTCGTTGTGTGCAAATTGCCTACAAGCGTAACACCAGCACTGCTATCCGCGATTTCAAACAGCGTTTAGCTTCACCTCTCAAATAACTATCAATTACGCTCAGCGTTGAGTTCGTTAATTTCTTTACACTTAGTCTCTGCGGCTTGATAAGCATCTAAGTAATCTTGACCACCTAACATCACATCACCGTAATACTCATAGGGCGGCTCACCATAAATAGGTAGCGGATCATCTTCTGGATAATCTTCTTGCGATTCTTCGATGATTGCTTTCAGTTTTTTTACGGTTAGCTGCTGTGCTACAAAATACCATAAATTTTGAGGATTTGTACGCAAATGTGGTAATGTTGGATCAACTATGCACTCGCCTAACTCAATCCAAGCGTGTTCAACAGGTCTGTACGGCTTTTGATCAAAAACCAAAAACCCTTGAACATATGTTGCTCCCTTCGTCGCTAATGCAGCTCTGTAAGCATTATCAAACGGGGTAGCAGCTTTGCTGTTTATGCTTTCAGCAATTTGGGTTGACAGTGTTGGATCTAATGGTTTATTCATCAATCCTGTTCGCTTATATCCCCCGGTTAGAAACACGGGGGCTTTACGCTGCACGTCTGGTAAATGTCAACTTATAACAACCTCCCGCTGCTTTTGTGTATTATATCTTGTTAGTCGCTTAGCCCATCCATCAATCATGAGTATTAACACTTATAAATTAAAAAGTGGAACCAATACAGTTAATCAAGAGTCCGTCTAATTACTGATCAACAAAATCTTCTGCTAGCGATGCCAAAGGCAAGCCGCTTAGCGTCTATGCGTCACTTCTTTTGACACAATATGAAATTTAATGATTTACTCGCACCAGCGCTAATTGGAGTCACAGTTACCCTTGTACAGCCGCAAACAGCTGTGGCACTCTCCTCAACTGAAGTGGGTAAAATTGCCAAAGCTATTACAGTACAAATTGCTCATCAAGATAGCTCTGGAACTGGAGTAATTATTAAAAAAGCAGGTAATACTTATACTGTTCTCACAGCTCGGCATGTCGTCGAAGCCCAAGCGAAATACGAAATTGTCACCCCGGATAGTCAGCGCTATCAACTCAATTACAGCACTGTCCAAAAAATGCCAGATGTAGATTTGGCGATCGCCCAATTTACTAGTGACAAAAATTACCCAGTTGCTCAAATGGGCAACTCTGATGCATCGAAAGAAGGTGCAACCGTCTATGTTGCAGGTTTCCCCCAAGCAACGGCGGCAATTTCCGAGGTAATTTACAATTTCACTGATGGGCGAGTTACCGCTAATGCTACAAAGGCTTTGCGCGATGGTTATGCCCTGGTTTATAACAATGATACGTTACCAGGAATGAGTGGCGGCCCGGTGTTAAATGCTCAAGGTGAACTCATCGGAATTCACGGCAGAGGTGACACAACAGAAAATTTTAAAGTTTCTAAGCAAAATCCCAACATCGTCGTCAAAACGGGCTTTAACTTGGGAATTCCTATCAACACTTTTTTAAGATTGGCAACCAAAGCCGGGGTAGATATCGGTATCACTCCTCCCAACATACCAAAAGCTACAGCACCAAAAGCTGATGACTTCTATATTCAAGCTGGTAATAAGTACGATCAAGGCGATTTTAGAGGGGCGATCGCTGACTATACCCAAGCTATCAAACTCAATCCTAACTATCTCAAAGCTTACAATAACCGGGGTCTGGCTCGCTATCTTTTAGGAGATCACTCAGGAGCGATCGCAGATTTCAACCAATCTCTAAAAATTAATCCCAATGATGCCGATGCTTACAATAACAGAGGTCTTGTCCGTTCTGCTGTGGGAGATAAGAAAGGGGCACTAGGAGATTACAGCCAAGCCTTGCGGTTTAACCCCAACTATGTATTAGCTTATAATAATCGCGGCATCGCCCGGAATAGTCTAGACGATAATCAAGGTGCAATTACAGATTTCAACCAAGCCCTAAAAATTAATCCCAAATTTGCTGAAGCCTATGCAGGTAGAGGTCTGGCTCGCTATCAATTAAAAGACAAGCAAGGGGCACTCAAAGACTATAACCAAGCACTCAAGATTAATCCTAAACTTGCCCCAGCCTACGCCGGTCGGGGCATAGTCCGTTCTGATTTGGGAGACAAGCAAGGAGCAATTAATGATTTCAACCAATCTCTCAAGCTAAATCCTAATTTTGCCCCAGCCTACACAGTTCGAGGAATCACCCGCTTTCAACTGGGAGATAGACAAGGCGCGATCGCAGATTTGCAAAAAGCAGCCGACCTCAATCTCGAACAAGGCAAAACAGAAGATTATCAACAACTGCTACAACTAATCAAACAAATTCAGCAGCAATGAAGAGTGGGGAATGGGGAATTATGTAGGGTGGGTCAATTTGATTCACCTTAAGAGGATGTTTTAAAAGTTTTGGGCGAATATAATTCGCTACTACACAAGCGAAGTCCACCTCCTTTGGAAAACACGGAAAATGACTCATTGACGTTGAGGCTCAAGGATTAAATCGACAGCGAAGCTCAAATCTTTGACAACCAGGTCGGGGTGGTAAAGTTCTAGTTGGGTGCGATCGCGGATACCGCATTCTACAGCCATGACTTTAATATCGTGTTTTTTGGCGGCGGCAATGTCAGCTTCTGTATCCCCTACCATCCATGTATCAGCGGCAAGTGGCAGTTCTTCTATGGCTCGTGCCATTAATAAGGGCTTGTCTTCGATGTCACGGGTTTTTATATAATCGTCACTCAAGCAATAACAACGATTTTTTGGAAAAAATCTCTCTAAGTCATATTTTTTAAAAGCATAATCTAGTTCCCAAACTCGGCGCATGGTCATGACTACCAAATCAATCCCAGCTTGTTGAACCTTCAATAGTGCATCGACAGCACCAGGCGCAAGCCTATCATACTCAAAGTAAGGTTCTGTGTGTACTACTTGCTTACGCAACTGAGAAAATTCTTGTGCTTGCGCTTCATTCAAACCAGAATTCAAAGCAATTTGTTTTTCGGGAATGCGCGATCGCTTCATCTGCCAAAATTCTGCTTTGGAGAGCTGTTTGATTGGCTGATCTGAGTATCGAGTGTTCTCTAGACAAAATTGATAAACACGGTAGTAGCGATCGCAAACATCAATAATTGGGCCGTCGAAGTCAGTAATCAGTCTTAGCATCGGCGGAGGTTATTAATTTTTATTAAATTATCTCACCTTTTTTGCCATTGGTCTAAGCTCTTTGGGCAGGGGGCCGGGTTTATCAACCTGCCCCTACTAAGCTAAAAAACATCTAAATTACATAATCAAATTAAATAAAACTCTTGTGGGGTGGGCATCTTGCCCGCCCTAATTATGCAAGTTATATGTGGAACAGCTTAGACCCGCTGAAGCTGCGGAGTTGCGCTTGAGTATGCCATCTTCCATGTGGACGATGCGATCAGCAACGTCTAGAATCCGATTGTCGTGCGTCACCAATAAAATTGTGCAACCTTGCTCTTTTGCCAGATTTTGCATCAAATTGACCACATCTCGACCTGATTTACTATCCAAAGCCGCTGTGGGTTCGTCAGCAAGGACTAGTTTGGGATGGCTGACGAGCGCACGCGCGATCGCTACCCGCTGTTTCTGTCCACCCGATAAATCATCGGGGTAATAATTGATGCGCTCACCTAATCCAACGTGTTCTAACATCGCCTTTGATCGCGCTTTCATTTCTGACAGAGATAGTTCTTGATGTAGCTCTAAGCCCATTTTTACGTTTTGTAATGCGGTTAAACTGCCGTGCAAGTTGTGTGCTTGAAAAATATACCCATGCTGTTTTCTCGCTCGCGTTAGCTGTTGAGCGCTGGCCCCGCACAGTTCTTGTCCTAAAACTTGCAAGCTGCCAGACTGGGCAGAACGTAACCCACCAACTAATGTCAGCAATGTCGTTTTTCCAGACCCCGAAGGCCCCGTCATAATCACAATCTCACCTGCATTAATTTCGAGATTGACATCGAACAATACTTGTTTGCGAAGCTGACCTTGACCAAAATAATGATCGAGATTTTGTACAGAAATAGCGATCGCCATCATCATACATTCCTAAAACATATCTGCTGGATCGGCGGACTGGAGTTTGCGAGTGGCGATCGCACCCGAAAGCGCACACATCACAATCGTCAGCATTAAAACCATAATTGCTCTGGAAACTGTCATGTAAATGGGGAGAGCAGTGGCTTTCGCAGCTAGGGCATAAAGTCCCAATGGTAAAATCGTACCTGGGATAAATCCGAAAAATGCGAGGATGATTGCTTCTTCAAACACAACGCCCAATAAGTAGGAATTACCGTAACCCATTGCTTTGAAGGTGGCGTACTCCTTGAGGTGCGTGTTCACGTCAGTCGATAGCACTTGATACACAATCACAACGCCAACCACAAACGCCATTGCAGTTCCTAGCCCAAATACAAATCCAATCGGGCTGGCAGTTTTCCAATAGTTTTCCTCGAATTGCACATACTGCTGAGCAGTCAGTACACGTACATCTTCGGGTAAATGAGATTCTAAAGCAGCAGCAACTTGCTGGGGATCATAACCCGGTTTCACCTGAATCAGCCCCAGACTAACGCTAGCAGCCTCTCGTCGCGGAAACAAGCGCAGAAAGGTTTGATCGCTCACCATCAAGTTAGCATCTGCACCAAAGGAAGCCCCCAAGCTAAATAGTCCGGCAATCGTTAAGGTGCGGCGCTCGACTTCCGTCGTTACTATTTTTCCTTGATTCACTTGAGCTACTGCCTCTGCATACTTACCTCTGGCACCGCGATCAAATAAAACCGTATCCGGCAACTTGAGTTTACTGAGTTGTTGATTGACTTCTGGTAAGTTAAAAGCTGGCTCATCAGGCGCAAATCCTAGTACCTGTACGGTGGCGTTGAGGCGAGTTTGGGGATTTTTCCAGGTGATGTTGTTGATGTAAAGTGCAGTTGCTGTTTGCACCCCTGGAACGTCTCTAGATTGCAGCAGTCGCCGCCGGGAAAAGGTAGACAGATTTTGCAGATTGAGGGCTTTGGGGCTGAGCAACACAATGTCAGCTAACATGGCCCGATTGGCACGGGTATTACTGTCATATAGCGCATTCTGAAAGCCCAACTGCATAAACATCAACACATCTGCAAAGGCAATGCCTGCCAAGGCAACCAGCAAGCGACCTTTCTCATGACTCAGTTGCAGCCATCCCAAGGAAGTACGCCGTTGTAGCTGTTGGATGAATCCAATCATTGTTCGATCACCACCTGAACTTGTAGATTTGTGAATTTGGCAGCTTTTTGACTAGAGGCATCATCTAAGTTGATATGCACCTCAATGACTCTGGCATCGATATTCTCGCTGGGATCAGTGTTGACAACCTCTTGTCGGCGCACTTGAGAATCTACTCGCTCAACTTTTCCTGTTAATTCACCCGGAATTGAGGTACTAGTTACCCGAACTCGTTGCCCAAGCTGAACTTTACTAATATCGCTTTGATAGACTTCGGCGATCGCTTGCATCTGCCGCGTTTGCCCAATCTCTGCAATACCATCCGTCGCCACAACTTCCCCCGCTCGTGTATGAATATCTAGCACTTCACCATTGATTGGAGAACGCACTAGCGATTGATTGAAACTGGCCTTTGCTTGATTGTAGGCTGCGATCGCTCGGTTGACTTCTGCTTGTGCCGAACGCACATCCACAGGACGGACTTCGGAAATTTTATCTAGTGTTGCTTTGGCGCTGTTCAATTCTGGCGGCGTGGCCGAACGCAGGCGCTCAAGATTGACTTGCGCTTCTTGGACAGACTTTTGTGCCTTGTCTAAGGCTAAGCGTTTGCTGTCACGTTCAGACGCGGAAATTGCGCCTTCTTGATACAGCAATTGATAACGATTGAACTCGGCTTGGGCATTTTGTAATTCTGATTGCAGTCGAGCGACGGTTGCGGCTTGCGCTGCAATATTACCCTGACGTTCGGCAATTAATCGCTCAATTTCTGCTTTTTGGGCATTGATTTCGCCTTTTTTCGCGCCCGCTTGAATCACCTCTAGTTGGGTACGTGCCACTTTTACTTGTTCTTCTGCTTCTTCTTGAGCAGCTTGGCGTTGATCATGGGAGTCCAAAATGGCAATGACTTGACCAACTTTGACGCGATCGCCCTCTTGCACCAGCAATCGATCAACTCGATTTCCTTGACTGGAAGTAGGAGCCGAGAGCTTAATCACTTCGCCTCGGGGCTCCAATCGTCCGAGCGCCGTCACCGTCTGAATCACAGGGGTTGTCACAGGTGCAGCAACCTCCCGCTTCACTGATGACATTCGCATCCATCCATATGTCATAGCGCCACTGACGCCCAACAGTATAATTCCAGCAATCACAACTCCTCGCTGGGATATTGCCTTGATGAATTGATTCCGGCTCTGAATCTGACCCTGCATAAGTAATTGACTCCTTTGCTGAAAGCCGACTATACTAAACCGACTAGTGTAGCTATTACTAAACTAGTCGGTTTAGTTTATAATGTCAAGTAAGCCAATGCGCTGACATATTGCACTATTTGTGGCAAAAACACTCATTAAATACAAATGACAACCACCAGTGAATGTGCAAATTAAATGCACGACAGCTTAAGATTGATTCAGCCTTAAGGATGACCCGGCATGAGACAGGCAAAACCTGAACGCGCAGATAGACAGCTTTCTCTAGAGAAAACCGAAGCCATTTTAGAAGGCGGAATGCAAGAGTTTTTGACCCACGGCTATGCGGCAACCAGTATGGATCGGGTGGCGATCGCTGCAAAAGTTTCCAAAGCCACGGTGTATAGCCACTTTCAAGACAAAGAAAGCTTATTCATTGCCCTGATTCGGCGTCTTGTTGAGCAAAAATTTCAATCTATTTTTGGTGCAGCGGATGATCAGATTTTGCAAACCGCACCCCAAATCGTTCTGAGAAATTTTGCCAACCGAGCCTTAGATATGGGGATAAATGAGTCGCAGTTTCTCAATTTTATGCGGCTGATTCTGGGTGAGTCGGGGCGATTTCCCCAGTTGGCTCGCGCCTTTGTTAGCAATATCGAGCAGAATGCATTTAGAAGGCTTTGCTACTATTTCACAAATTGTCCGCAGCTCAAATTATCTGACGCGGAAGCGACAGCACGAATTTTTGTGGGTGCTATTGTGCATTTCATGATTGTGCAGGAAATGTTGCATGGCAAGGATATTATGCCGATGGAACGCGATCGCCTGATTGATGGCTTGATTGAGTTGATTGTAAAAGAGCGATCTTAACCTCCAAACTTAGACATAGCAACGAATAAAACGCTTATTTCTGTTGCTGTCTACTTCATAAACCACTTTAAATATCATAAGGGGGAATACTAGGCTACACAAGCATCAAGTATTTACATACTCGTTCAATATATGCTATATTGATAAATCGTGTGGTTAAGGACGTATAGCTCAGTTGGTTAGAGCGCTACGTTGACATCGTAGAGGTCACTGGTTCGAATCCAGTTACGTCCATTATTTTTGTACAGTGACTAATTATTTGTCGTCGGTGACAGATTAATGTCGTCAAGTAATCGGCCATAACTCCAGTGATGCACGTTAATGCGGTACTGTTTGACATATTTTTGCTGGGCTTCTAGATAACCAGGGCATTTTTGCTCAGATCTAGCTTGAATTTCACTTTGGACAATTTTTCGCATATCTCCCAGCTTGGGCAAGACTATACTGCCAGCTCTGTGGGTTTGAGCGATCGCATTCACGAAATCTTACACCAAAACCTCAAACGCTTTAGCGAGTAATATCAAGATACCAAACATCCTCAGCGTTGTTCTTCTTTAAGATCGCATCTTCCTGTTACCTAAAATTCTCACGAGGACGGAAACTGGCTCCGCTAAATCCTTAATCGCCGAAATCACAAAATCAATAAATGCGTGGGCGTAGCCAGCACTTCTCTACGAGACGCTGCGCGAACGAGTAAGCTTCAGTGACCACCGCAGGCATCGCCAAAATATCATTTGCGAATGCTTTGTTACAGTTGCGATTTTTAATTGCAATAGCTATACCTAAAATGTAATTTGCTACATTAATAATGTATCGCCTTGCATTCACAATGTATTGCCTTGCATTGATAATGTATTGCCTGACATTCACAATGTATCGCCTTGCATTGATAATGTATCGCCTTACATTAATGATGTATTGCCTTGCAGAAAAATAATATCAAGTAAGGATGGGAGTCGGAAATTTCTTGTAGTGTTCGCGCAGCGTCTCGCAGAGAGGACTTTAGTCCTATTAAAGTGTCTTTTGGCTACGTTAAGATCAGGGCTTTAGCCCTGACTACAAACTTTTAAGTTACAGATGGCGTTAATTACGTGTATTTTCTCAAGCGATTTTAAGTTTAAATTGACACGCTAGATATATAGTCCACTACGGATATATTAACAGCCATGCAAAACACAAACCGCCGTCTCACGCCTCCTACCATTGATCAAGATATTAATTCATTCCACGGTTTGCAAACCATCACTGATTATCAAACCAGCCGAGATGATGCTTCCACGAGCAAATTAGACCAATCTTATCAAGCAATGTTAAATGCTCAAAAAGCCGAAGTTGAGAAACTAACTTTATACCGTGCTGCGTCTGATGCGGCGCGATTAGCAGAGTGGGAATTTCACAATGCGGTGTTAGCGATGAAAGAAGTTGTACGAGGACAGTATGGCTCAGATAGCAATCAAGCTCAAGCTGTAGGATTGAAGAAAAAATCAGAGCGTAAGCGTCCTAGTCGCAAAAAGTTAGTTGAGGCGATGAGTTAAGTAACTATAGGACTAATATTTGATTTTTGAAATACACGTAGGATGCGTTAGCGACAGCGTAACGCATCTACCACAAAGCTTGCGGTGCGTTACGGCTTACGCCTAACACACCCTACTGGCTTATGATTTTGATTGTATGGTAAAAGATAGGCGATGCTTGGGGCAGGATGTGCCTACACACTATTTTGTAGGAGTATGTTTGCGGTGAGTCAGGCGATTACCTACGGTACACTGTGTGAACGCATTAAGTCTTATGCAACAAAGAAACATCTTTCAACAACTTTGGAAGATAAGAAACAAATTTTCTCTTGCTCTTTCTTTCTTGTGCTTTTAAATCTTGATAAATTGCTTGTAAGTCATGATTAAATTGATTTGAATGGGCTTGTCTAGCTTGATGAATTTCTTTGATAATTGGATCTTCCCACATAACTTTTACCTTTCTATCAGTTCTTCAGGGGTACAAATTATTACTGGTTCATAGCCTTTTCTAATAATTCTATTGTTTCTAAGATTTTTAGTCTTTGTTCAGAGGTAATAGAATCTCCAGCACTGGCTTCTTGAATAACTAGCTGTGAAGCCACTAAAATAAATTTATCTCGATAATTTTGCCACCATTCTTGGGTAATTTGTTGATGCCCTGCAATCACAATATCTCGGCTAGGACGAGAAGTTAGATAACTTATTACTGAAGTTTCTACATAGACTTTTTCTTTCATGAGATTTTTGCATCGTCACAAACGCATCACCTGTGATGAAATTCTAGACTTTTCTGGAATTGAGGGCGTTGGCGTTGAATTATTCTCTTGATTATGTTGCGTCTCACGCCTTTACCCATGAACGAACAGCGTCAGCAAGCTTACCTCAACCTTATTCAATATCTGTTGAGTTGTCGTAGTGACGGTGAAATCCAAGAGATTTTGGCAGCAAATCAAAATTTAGTGGATGCTGGCTTGGTACAAAAGATGCTGGAAGTGTCAAGTAATCTGCTGGCACAGAGAAAATTAGACCAAGCTAATCGTTTGATGAATATAGCAGGACAGAAGCTTGGGGTTTATAGTTACTTATCATTGACTACCACAGAACAAGAATACTTAGATTTATTAAAGCAAGTGCTGAAGGCAACAGCAGATAGTGAAGGTGATGCCCAGGTAGTTTATCCTTTACTGGTAAGGAATAAAAATAAACTCAATGAAGTATTACGAGAAATCTTGTACCGTTGGGGTACAAAAACACTAATAGAAACGGAAGGAGAGATAGCAGAATTGCTGGCAAAGGTTATTTTCCTTTTTTGCAATCTAATAAAGGATTTCTCCTTGGGTGACAAAGCCAGCAATATGGAAATTGCGATCACTGGTTATAAAGTTGTACTAAATGTCTACACTCGTGACGCTTTTTCCTATCAATGGGCAGCAGTTCATAGTAATCTTGCTGTAGCTTACCTTTACAGAATCAGGGGAGAACGGGCTGAGAATCTAGAACTAGCGATTGCTTTTTGCCAAGAAGCTCTGAAAGTTTATACTTTAGACGCTTTTCCCGATAAATGGGCAAGGACGCAAAATAACCTTGGAAATGCTTACCTTTACAGAATCAGAGGAGAACGGGCTGAGAATTTAGAAAAAGCGATCGCATCCTATACTGCTGCTCTTGAGGTTACAACCCGTAATGCTTTTCCCGTTGATTGGGCAATGACGCAAACTAATTTGGGGGGAGCTTACATTGAGAGAATCAGAGGAGAACGGGCTGAGAATTTAGAACAGGCAATTGCTTGTTTCCAAGAAGCTCTGAAAGTTTATACTTTAGACGCTTTTCCCGATAAATGGGCAGCAGTTCATACTAATATTGCTTTAGCTTACCTTTACAGAATCAGGGGAGAACGGGCTGAGAATCTAGAATTAGCAATTACTTGTTGCCGAGAGGTTCTCAAAGTTTATACTTTAGACGCTTTCCCTTATGAATGGGCAGCAGTTCATACTAATATTGCCTTACCTTATCTTTACAGAATTAGAGGGGAGCGGGCTGAAAATTTAGAACAGGTAATTGCTTATTGCCAAGAAGCTCTGAAAGTTTATACTTTAGACGCTTTTCCTTATGAATGGGCAAGGACGCAAAACAACCTTGGAAATGCTTACCTTTACAGAATCAGGGGAGAACGGGCTGATAATTTAGAACTAGCGATTGCTTGTTGCCGAGAGGTACTCAAAGTTTATACTTTAGACGCTTTTCCTTATGAATGGGCAAGGGCGCAATATAATCTTGGACATGCTTACCTTTACAGAATCAGAGGGAAGCGGGTTGATAATTTAGAACAGGCAATTGCTTGTTGCCAAGAAGCTCTGAAAGTTTATACTTTAGACGCTTTTCCTTATGAGTGGGCAAGGACACAAAATAGTTTGGCTAGTGTTTATAGTTTTAGGATCAAAGCGGAGCGAGTTAGTAATCTAGAGCAGGCAATTGCTTTTTACCAAGAAGCTTTGAAAGTTTATACTTTAGACGCTTTTCCTGATGAATGGGCAACGACACAAAATAATCTTGGTCTTGTTTTTCTTTCTAGAATCAAAGGGGAGCGGGTTAGTAATTTAGAGCAGGCAATTGCTTGCTGCCAAGAAGCTTTGAAAGTTTATACTATTGAGGGTTTTCCTCAAAAATATGCAGAATCTCTAACGTTACTAGGAATTGCTTACCAAAAAATAAATCAGTTTACCTTAGCTTACAATACCTTTGAATTAGCTATTACTACAGTAGAATCTTTGCGGGAAGAAATAGTATCTGGTGAAGAAAGCAAACGCAAGCAAGCGGAACAATTTAACGAAGTTTATAGCCGCATGGTAGAAGTTTGCTTAGAATTAAATCAGATTACCGAAGCAATTGAATATGCTGAACATAGTAAAACTCGCAATTTAGTTGAGCAAATCCTCGAACGTGACTCTAAAACTATCTTCCCTCTAGATGATATAACTCAACTAGAAACCTACAGAGATAAAATAGCCGCAGGACAATATCAAATCCAAAATGGTAAAGTGAAAAATCCCCAAGACTTAGCAAAACGTCTCCAAGAATTGCGACAGCAACGCAACAACTTACAAGATAAATATTTGCCTGTTGGTTCTGGCTTTAAGTTTGATAAATTCCCAGAAACTTTAGATGCAAATACAGCAGTTATAGAATGGTATATTGCCACAGATACAATTCTCACATTTATTATCCAATCTCACGGACAACAATTAACCTCTTGGCAATCACCACCAGAAGAGAGAGCAGCCCTAATAGATTGGACTATTGAATATTTAAATGATTACGACAATCCAGAAGACGAAGATAAAATACAATGGCAGAATCAACTAGAAACACGCCTGAACAAGTTAGCAGAAATTCTGCACATTGAAGAAATATTAGCCCACATCCCCGAACAATGCCAAAGATTAATCCTCATTCCTCATCGCTTCTTACACCTATTCCCTCTCCATGCTTTACCCGTCAAATCATCATACTTAATTGACTTATTCCCCAAGGGCGTAAGCTATGCACCTAGTTGTCAAATCTTACAACAAGTGCAACTGCGTCAACATCCTGAATCTCAATCATTATTAAAATCCTTATTTGCTGTACAGAACCCCACAACAGATTTATATCAAGATCAAGGCTACGAAAAAGACTTAGGTGCAGTCGCCGCTATTAAAAAGAAATTTACTCAAGCTCATATTATCAAACAAGCCAACGCCAACAAATCAGCAATTCTCCATGTTGATGAAAATCATCACACCACCCTCAACCAAGAATTAAGCCAAGCGAACAACATCTTTTTCTTTTGTCACGGCTACTTCAACTCTGACTCTCCCCTAGATTCCGGCTTAAAATTAGCCGACGCAAACCTAACTTTAACAGAGATCATCGCTCACTTCAAATTAGCTAACTGTCACCTAGTCACCCTTTCAGCTTGCGAAACTGGGATGATAGATTCCAGCAACACCAGTGACGAATACATAGGTTTACCCAGTGGCTTTTTGTTAGCTGGTAGCACCAATGTAGTCAGCAGCCTTTGGACTGTCAGTACTACAGCTACAGCCTTATTCATGATTAAATTTTACGAAGAACTCCAGCAGCAAACTAATATTGTATTAGCTTTAAATGCAGCACAACACTGGTTAAGAAATACAACAACTAAAGGCTTTCAAGATTGGCTACCTAAATCATCATTACTTATATCTTGGCAGAAAGTAATAGATAAACACTTTACTGAAATTGCCAAAGACAAAGGAGAATCTACACAACCCTTTGAGTCACCTTTTTATTGGGCTGCTTTTTATCACACAGGTAAAGGAGTTTAACAAATGTCATCTCAAAATAGCATCCAAGCCTTTATTCAAATACTTAATTCACAATCACAGTTAATTTCTCTAGCAGACTGGGAAGAATTACAGCAAATACGTAGCAATTTCCCAGAAGATGACGATGAAGAAATTGCCGAAATATTAGAAGAGTGGTTACAAACAGCATCTCGCAGTCAACTGTTAACAGCTTACGAACAAAACCTCGAAATAATCACTGCTGAATCTTCTATTGATGTAGGTAAAAACTTAGGGATAGCTAAGAGTACATCACAGACACCACCAGATAAACCCAGCCCATCATCAAAAGAATTGTTAGACAATGCTATTAAAATCAACGCGCCTTTATCAGATAAGCAAAAATCTCAACCAACACAGTGAAGAATTTTAGCCTCAGCCTCTACGCTTTTCATCTCCGCCACACCCTCACCCATCTTCCTGATGAAGTTGTGGCAGATGCTCATTTATTATGGGACAATTTGGTGAAACTGGGAGAGAATAACCTTACCTTTCCTGGCTTAAAAGATTTGCGCTCAAAACTAGTTTCTTATCATCATGGTGTATACACACCCCAGCAAGAAATAGCCATCAAAACTGAATGGTTAAGCATTTCCGGAAAAGATTTAGACTTAGGTAGTCTCCCCACCCCAGCCGGATTTAACATTAACGCTAATCTTCAGCCATTCTTACTTAACGACACCTACGCCGTTGATTTAACCTTATCTCCCGAATTACCAAACACCGAAATAGACATCCCCCAACTGCAACATTTTCAACCCCAATCTTTATTACCCGCTAATATTCAAGCATCATTAGGACAAACATTATCGGTTTATGGAGAAGTAGAACCCAGTGAAGATTGTGACACTTTAGCACAAAAAATTGCCATAGCCTTAGTATCAGGAACTAACTTAAATTCTCCCACATTAATACACAAGGGAGAATTGTTTGAGAGTTTATTATTTGAATACCAAGCACTTGACACCAATGCACCAAATAACCCTGCTAAACAGTGTCAAATTTTAATAGTCATTAATAATAGTCAAGCAACAACAGGAACGCTTGCAGAATCAGCTTATAACTGGTTGCGAGATTTATTTTGGAGCTATCATAAAATCCTTTATATTTATCAACTAGCGCGTCAACGCTATGGAGAAGGGAGAAAAATTTACAGCGATTTAGAAAATAAAATCCAAATATTTAACAATCTAATAACTGCAAATCAACCAAAATTATCTGCATTAAAAAGCTTAATATCCCAAGTTCCGCAAACAAACTTAGACTACACTAGATGCTGTCAAGATTTAGAAACCCACTACACAGCAATTACTACTAATATTACTAATTACAAAACCTGCTTAGATAATATTAAAGCCATTAATAACGGCAATATTCCCCAATTCTGGGAATATTTTTTCAACAAAGAATGTCAAAAATGGCAAGAACAAATTCAAACAGATATTAACTATCTTGCTCCAGGTAAAGAAATATTTGGACAATTAGTTGATACTATTCGGGGTATAGTAGAAACAGAACAAGCAGAGCGCGATCGCTCTTTAGAAAACACCATTCAAGTATTAGGTATAGCCTTTGGTGGCGGTGCAATAGTTTCTGGTGTTGTCACCCAACACATAGATAAACCCTTCGCACCAGGGATCATAAATTTCAAGTACCCAGTTCATCCCCTAGTATCATCCTTGCTGTGGAGTTTTCTAGCTACCGCCTTTTTTTGGTGGGTTGCCAAACGTAAGTGGCGTTAGGACGAGTTATACTAACCTATGTGATATCAACAGTAGCAACAATCTTGCTTATGATCGCACAAATTTTTTGGGCAACCAGAAAAATTTACCTGGAGACTTGGTTAATTTCAAACTTTTTCTGGTGAGTCTACTAACCCTTCTGATGCTTTGCCAAAGGCTTTCCCCTGGATAGGGTTCTATAATAAAAAGGCCATCTTGCTCCCACTTTTTAACCAGTCGCTGCACAGTTCGCACTGATACACATGACAATAATTTGTCACGACGACAGATAATTAGTCACTGTACATTATTTTTCGTCGGTGACAGAATGAACTACCAGCCCTTACTTCGCCCGTGGGCTGGTTTCTACATCCAGCCCTGTAAAGTAAATTTCTGACGCTTCATTGCCCCTAGTTGCTTCATATAATCAATTCCCAATAATTCAATTTCCCGACATCCTGCTGTGCATAATCAATTACCCACAAGTACCAGTTTCCTTTTGTTGATTGTGATAATAACTGCTTAAGGGGTGGGTGCGATCGCAATGCGTAAGTTGTTTGTAAGTTGGTGCGGCGTCCCAAGGTGCGGCTTTGTAACAAAACTGTTTGATTATTGGGGGCAATTAGGTATACTTCTAAATCGCCTAGAAAATCATGGGTGATGCTGACTATTACCTGAATGTCCTTGATTGTACTAGCCTCGGCGATCGCGATCGCACTTTTTACCCCTTGTCTATCATGATCGGGAATCGCTACTGAGTTTTTATTCGCTCCCTGGACTTGTTTACTAGTAACTGCTGCTGGCGTCAATGTTTGCTGTGCTGCTTGTACTGCCCTAGCTGCGTTCACTTTGCCATAGCCAAACCACTGACTATGACCACTAGCATTGTAAGTACCTTCTCGTAAACCTAGCTGCGGATCGGGGTCAGAGTCAACAATCTTATCAGCAGTTTCTTGTAAAATTCGTTTGACTTGTTGGGCACTTAAGTCAGGGTTTGCTGACAATATTAGGGCTGCTACACCCGCGACTACGGGAGTGGCACTAGAAGTACCGCCGAAGTTGTTGGTGAAGTTGCCAGGATCGTAGCCAGCGGCCCCTACTTGGTCGGTGGTCAACATTCCCAATCCTACAAGAGAGGTGGCGATCGCAGGTTGTGTATTTACAAAACCCGTTTCCTCAAACCACATTCCCGGTGGAGCATTGTTACTAGGGGCACATACGGAAATATTAGTCCCCCAATTACTGTAAGCAGCCTTCTTATTTAAGCTAGTGGCAGCAGCGACAGCAATTACATCTGGATGTAAGGAAAAACCACTCAACCATTCCGTATTTCCTTGTAAAATATTTTTTGGCCAGTTTTTCTCATTCACCTTACCGTTAATGGGACGGTTGGCATTTCCCGCAGCAAACACAATTACACAACCTTTGCCATTACGCCCTTTGGTGGCAGCGCGAGTGATGGCAGCCTTTTGACGTAAAGACAAGGGGAAATACACAGCCGAAGCTCCCCAACTGCAAGAAATCACACTAGCGCCCTTTTCAATAGTCCAGTTGAAAATATCTTCAATCGATTCGTCATCTAAAAACCCCGTAGTGCGAATGGGCATCAAAGCACAACCGGGGGCCACTCCTACAATTCCCGCACCATTTTCTTCAGCCAGCGCTATCCCCGCACAAGCTGTACCGTGGCTGGGTTCCTTTTCGGCAGACAAAGGTAAAAAGTCATTCTCCTTCAAATCTCTAGGGGCGACAATTTTGCCGTTACCTTGAAAATCTGGATGGTTCAAATCAAAAGAATCATCTACCACAGCCACAATTACAGAACGCTTACCGCGAGTGATATCCCAAGCTTTTTCTACAGAAATATGGGAACCCACTGCCAACTGATTACCACCGTTGTGATTGAGATACCATTGCTGGGAATAAAGAGGATCGCGGGGTTTGTAATGTGGTTCGCTTTGCACTAGGATGTTAGGCTCAGCGGCTAAAACCTCAGATAGTCCTTGCAAATGGTTAGTGATTTTGATGGGATTTTCTGTTGCTTGTTTGCTGACTAAAAATACAAAAGTATTGGGAATACCCAAGACTGGTTTGTCTTGAATTAGGTTAAACGTGGTGGCGATGGCAGTAATTTTAGCAGCATCTACCCCAGAGGCAAACTGAATCGTAATTTGGTCATTTAAATAAACGAAAGTCCCTGGATTATCTTTAATTTTGTAAACATGGCTGGCAAAAAGGACATTTTGGTCAGCCCGTGCTTGGGACATCGCCGTTTCTAGTTGGTTGGGTGCAACCTTGAACAGTTCCAACCTGGCTTTGGGAATACTGCATTGCCAAATACCCCAGCTAAGCTGAGATAATTGTTGAGGAGGAAAATCGGGGATCACACGGGCGGTGAAGCCGTCTAAAACCTTGTCTAGAATTAACTCTTCACCACCACGTTGTAGAATTACTCCCAAACTGCTTGCTGGTACACCTGTGGTTGGAGAATCAGAGAAATTGATGCGATCGCTCATAAAGACGATTTTAGTTAATACAGGGGCAAAGGGAACTCAATTCAACCGATTTTCAGTCTAAATCAAAGAAACTCAGAATGTAACTTTGCTTTATATAAGGCAAAAACAGAGTTAAGATACCCGAAGTTTCTCTTCCGTTTTTGTACTGTTCTCGTACTAATTCATCCCATGAAAATTGCTGCCGCTGTTACCTTGATGCGCTTCACTTCCTTATCAGTCATAGCAGCCCTTAGTCTGCTATTACCTGTTAATGCTCAGGTATCACAGCTACCAGGCACTACCAGCCAACAAAAACCTATTGATCCCAATAGTCCTAACAATCTCCGCCCTGTAACTCAAAATAACAGCCTTTTGAGCATTGAAGGTGGCGATCGACTCATGAAAGAAGCAGAACAAGCTGTTTCTTCTCAAAACTATGCTGTAGCTGCTAAGAAATTGCAAGAAGCGCGTCAAGTTTATAATCAATTGTCTAATTTTTATCAAGAATTAAACTCTAGTTTTTCAGGAATTGACGTTAGAGTGTCAGATTCCCAACGTCAAAAAGCCTTATTAACTGCTCAAAAACGAGATGAGGCCACCTATCAATTAGCATTAGTACATCGGAAACAAAATCAACCAGAATTAGCCGTACCCTTGTTAATTCAAATTATTAAAAGTCAAAACCCCACACGCGATTTAGGCAAAAAAGCTTATCAACAATTATTCGAGTTAGGTTTTGTAGATTCCCCCTATCCTAGACAAGGCGGTAGCTCATCTTCCTCAAATCCAAAATAGGGTAGAGTCAAGGGTCATTATTTATTTGCTCCCTCATCTCCCTCATCTCCCTCATCTCCCCCACAGCCTTGCCAAAATCAAAAATTGGCAGAGGCAACTACTGCATATCTATATCTGTTAATAATATAAAAGTAAGTTTTTCAGGAATTGCGATGATTAGTCCGCAGCAGGTTGAGGTAATGATCAAAGCAGAACTGCCAGACGCTCAGGTTCAGGTGCAAGACTTGACAGGTGGCGGTGACCATTATCAGGTGACAGTAGTTTCATCGCGCTTTGCAGGTAAGGGACTGGTGCAACAGCATCAGTTAGTTTATGGTGCGTTGCAGCAAGCTATGTCAACAGAAGCGATTCATGCCCTAGCATTAAAAACATATACCCCCGAAGCGTGGCAAGCAACAGCCGCTTCATCAAGTTGATAGTGTCTAGTTAAGTAGGTGGACACAATTATTTATAAAACGCCTGCGCGACTTCTTTTATCAGAGACGCTACGCGTAGCTAGCTTTCCGTTCGCGTTAGCGTCTCCAAAGGAGAAGGGTACGCTCAATGCTCTTCTTTTTGAGAAGACGAGGGTTGAGCGGAGTCGAAACCCGACAATCGAAGTGAGGTTTAATTTAGTCCTTCTACTTATTTGCTATCGACCATTGACTCTTGACTATTAGCAACATAGGAAAAAAATACCATGACACCAGAACTCAAAGAAAAAATTGACAACTTGGTACAACAGAACAAAATTTTGGTTTTCATGAAGGGAAACAAATTGATGCCCCAATGTGGTTTTTCTAACAACGTTGTGCAGATTCTTAATACATTGGGAGTTCCTTTTGAAACTGTTGATGTTCTTTCAGACCATGACATCCGTCAAGGAATCAAAGAATATTCCAACTGGCCGACAATTCCCCAAGTTTATATTGATGGTCAATTCATTGGCGGCTCAGACATCTTAATTGAACTGTACCAAAAAGGTGAATTACAACAATTAGTAGAAGTAGCATTAGCTTCGTAATTTCTTCTTGGGAGTGAACTACCGACTTGAGTGATTAGCGGTAGTCAAATCCCCGACTTTTACCCTGTGGGAAGCCACCCTCTGGGTGTCTACAAAAAGTCGGGGATTTAGCAACCTCTCAGAATTAATGAGACACATCATAACAAGGGTGCGTTACGTCGGCGCGATAACAAATGACACTCTTATTAAGCTGTTCCACATATAACTTGCATAATTAGGGCGGGCAAGATGCCCACCCCACAAGAGTTTTATTTAATTTGATTATGTAATTTAGATGTTTTTTAGCTTAATTACGAATTACGAATTACGAATTATTTAAACGTCCCCTTCCATTCCCCATTATCAACCCAAAGCACTTTCCAAATCAGCTTGCAAATCTCTGAAATGCTCAATACCCACCGAAAGCCTCACTAAGTTATCTTGAATACCGCGCTTGAGTCTTTCAGCTTCTGGTAGAGAACCGTGAGTCATTTTTGCTGGATAGCAAAGTAGCGACTCTACCCCTCCTAAACTTTCTGCTAATAAAAACAACTTCAGTCGAGAAACGAATCTTTCTACTTCTGCAAAACCACCTTTTAATTCCAAACTAATCATCCCGCCAAAACCAGACATTTGCTCTTTTGCTAGTTGATGCTGTTCGTAACTAGGCAAACCTGGATAATAAATTCGCTCAACTTTGGGATGTTTTTCTAAAAATTTCGCTAACAATAAAGCATTTTTTTCATGTTCGCGCATTCTCACAGCTAATGTTTTAATACCTCGCAGCACTAACCAACTATCAAAAGGACTTGGAACCGCACCGATGGCATTTTGATAAAACTTCAGTTGGTTGTATATTTCTTCATCAGAAGTAATCACTGCCCCGCCAATTACATCACTATGTCCACCTAAATATTTAGTGGTACTGTGAACTACAATATCAGCGCCTAATTCTAATGGTCTTTGGAAATAAGGACTGGCAAAGGTATTATCAACTACTAGCAGAAGATTGTTTTTCCGGGCAAGATTTGCTAAGGCTGCAATATCAACTATTTTCAACAATGGATTGGTAGGTGTTTCAATCCAAATTAGCTTGGTATTGGGTTGAATAGCAGTTTCAAAATCAGCAATATTATCAATATGTACATAGGTAGTCGTTACACCCCAATTTTTCACTACCTTTTCTAGTAAACGATATGTACCGCCATACAAATCATCGCCAGCAACAATGTGATCGTTAGTTTTTAGCAAACTTAAAACAGTAGTAGTAGCTGCTAAGCCAGAGGCAAATGCTAAACCAAATTTTCCATTTTCAAGAGAAGCTAAAGCTGATTCTAAAGCTGTGCGAGTGGGGTTTCCAGTCCGAGAATACTCATAACCTTTATGCTGGCCTATCGCCGCTTGCTCATAGGTTGAAGTTAAATAAATCGGCACAATCACAGCCCCAGTTTGCGGTTCTGGTTGCTGGCCTTCATGAATTGCTCTAGTTTCAAATTCCATTGTTTTCCCTTGATTCTTCCTGGGTTTGACTAATCCAATATCTAATTAAATCGGCTCTGGTAATTAATCCAATGGGAATATCGTGTCGTTTAATAATAATACCTGTTGTTCCTGATAAAAGGACTCGATAGGCTTCGGAAATATCAACTTCTTCATCAAGAATTGGCAACGGTTTACCCATAACTGCTGAAACTTCTTGCTTAGAAAAATTAATGCCATCGTGAAGGAATTTCATTAAAGATGCTTCGTTGATGCTGCCGACAACTTGGTTATGATCAATTACAGGTAATTGTGAAATATTCAATTTTTGCAATAATATTGTTGCTTGGCTTAAGGTATCACGAGGGCTAACAGATACAAGAGAAGGAAAATCAATTTTTTGAGCTAAAATTTCACTTACTTTTGTCGATTTGACTGTTTTACCTTCCCAAAAGCCATTTTCTTGCATCCAAACATCGGAGTAAATTTTATTAATGTAGTTTCTTCCTGTGTCGGGTAATAGCACTACAATATTTTTGGGTTGTGATAGTCTAGCTGCATATTTCAAGGCTGCGGCTACGGCTGTGCCACAAGAACCTCCTACTAATAAACCTTCTTCTCGTGCGAGACGACGAGCCATGTTAAAAGATTCTTTATCACTTACCCGAACCATTTCATCTACTAATTGGCGATTAAATGTTTTAGGAATAAAGTCTTCACCAATTCCCTCTACTTTATAAGACTTGGGTGCGTCTCCTGAAAGAATAGAACCTTCGGGATCTGCGCCGACAATTGTGATATTGGGATTTTGTTCTTTAAGATATTTGGCAACTCCCGAGATGGTTCCACCTGTGCCCATTCCAGCAACAAAAACATCAACTTTCCCATCACTATCAGCCCAAATTTCTGGCCCGGTTGTTAAGTAATGGGCTAAAGGATTATTGGGATTTTCAAATTGATTTGGTCTGTAAGCACCTGGTATTTCTTTGGCTAGTCTTTCTGCTACACCGTTATAACTTTCTGGTGAGTCAGGCGCTACTGATGTGGGAGTAACTACTACTTCTGCACCATATGCTTTGAGCAGGTTGATTTTATCCTGGCTCATTTTGTCGGGCATGACGAAGATGCAGCGATATTTTTTCACTGCGGCAATTAGTGCTAGTCCTACACCTGTATTACCTGCGGTGGCTTCAATAATTGTGCCTCCTGGTTGCAGTTGACCGGCTTTTTCTGCTGCTTCAATCATGGTGAGGGCAATTCTATCTTTGGTACTGCCGCCAGGATTTAGATATTCTACTTTGGCATAAATGGTGGAGTGGATATCTTCTGTAACTTTGGTGAGTCTGACTAATGGAGTTTTACCAATTGCTTGCAAAATGTTGTCGTAGGTGGTCATATTTACTCCTTGCCAGTGATGGTAAATAGGGTTTTATGGATATTTCATGTTGGACAATTTGGGATGTTGAAATTAACCACATTAGACGCAAAGCGGCTTCCCGCTTTCTTAGGCGCAAAGAGCGTCAACAGAAGAGACGGAGTTAAAATAGAGTTTGTGGAGATGGTAGCAGTTTGAGGAGGCGATCGCCAGCTGCTTGCAATTACACCAAGATTTTTGATTAGATAGTTGATAAATTTAATATCTGCAAAGACGTAATAGACTCTTTGAGAAGGAAATAGGGAATTTCTACCTGATTGAGAATACTTAAAATAGTATCTCGTTTTTGGTGGTAGAGTTTGGCTAGTTCTTTATGCTGAATCATTGATATCGAATTATTAAACTGAAGATTAAATTAAGTACTCAAAATAGTTACCTCAGTTCCTAGTCCTTAATTCCTAGCCTCCATGAAATCTTTACATCGTGCCGATCTCTATAGCTGGTCTAATTTCAATCCTGCAAGAAATATAGATTTCAATGGGGTTGCCTGGATTCGTCCAGAAGGCAATATTTTAATTGACCCCGTAGCCTTATCAAATCATGACTGGAACCACTTGCAATCCCTCGGTGGTGTAAGTTGGATTATCTTGACAAACTCCGAGCATTTTAGAGCCAGTAAAGAAATTGTCGATCAAACCTATGCTAAAATAGCCGGCCCGATCGCCGAAAAAGATGCTTTCCCAATATTTTGCGATCGCTGGCTGTCTGATGGTGATGAATTGGTACCAAAACTGAAAACAATTGAACTCCAAGGTTCTAAAACTCCCGGTGAACTGGCATTACTGTTGGAAGACACAACCTTAATTACAGGGGATTTGGTACGGGGACAAAAAGCTGGTCGCTTGAATATCTTATCAGATGAAAAACTGCTGAATCGCGCCGCAGCAGTAGCTTCAGTGCGACGGTTAGCAGAACTGACTCATGTAGAAGCAGTGCTAGTAGGGGATGGTTGGTCAATTTTTCGAGATGGACGCGATCGCTTACTGGAACTGGTAGAAACGGTGTGAGTAGGTGAAGGTGATTTATTGATGGTAAAGTGCGAACGCTCTCTATGACTTTAATTATTTAAAAGTTTACTTTTCTGCGATCGCAATTCACAGCACTAAACTAGAAAGTAAGATGTTGGGGTAAGTTTATGAACGCTGCAACAATCACTTTGCCTACTAGCCTCATATTGAAAATCGATTTGACTGATGAACAATTTTTCCAGTTGTGTCAGGAAAACCGCGATTATCAATTTGAGCGTACAGCATCAGGGGAATTATTAATTATGCCACCTACAGGTAGTGAAACTGGCAACCGTAATTTTGATCTGGTGGTTGAGTTAGGAATTTGGAATAAACAAACTAAATTAGGCAAAGGTTTTGACTCTTCAACTGGCTTCACTCTACCTAATGGTGCAAATCGTTCTCCCGATGCTTCTTGGATAAAAATTGAGCGGTGGAATGCTTTAACACCAGAACAACAAGAAAAATTTGCTCCCATCTGTCCTGATTTTGTCATAGAATTACGTTCTCCTAATGATTCTCTAAAAGTTCTACAGGAGAAAATGCAAGAATACATCGAAAATGGCGCTCAATTAGGTTGGTTAATTGACCGCAAAAACAAGCGAGTAGAAATTTATCGCCCAGGCAGAGATGTAGAGATATTAAATAATCCTACTAGTTTATCAGGTAAAGATGTATTGCCTGGATTTGTATTACATCTACAGCAAATTCTTTAAGAACATTAAACTAAACTAATGTTGCTACCTTCTCTAAGAGTCCTCGAAATAATTTCAACCCATCACTACCACCCAGCATCGCATCTGAAGCTCTTTCCGGGTGCGGCATCATTCCTAACACATTGCCTTGAATATTGCAAATTCCAGCAATATTATTTAATGAACCGTTGGGGTTTTCACCCTCGTAGCGGAATATCACTTGCCCATTATCTTCAATTTTAGAGAGGGTAGCTGCGTCAGCATAGAATCGGCCTTCGCCATGGGCAATGGGCAAAGTAATAGTTTCAGCAGTGGTATAAGCTTGCGTCCAAGGGAGATTGGTACGCTCAACTTTCAGAGGGACGCGATCGCAGATAAAATGTAAATCCCGATTTTTCGTCAGTATACCTGGTAATAGTCCTGCCTCAGTTAATACTTGAAAACCATTACAAATACCCAAGATAAACTTACCTTTTTGTGCATGTTCAATAACCTGCTGCATAACAGGCGAAAACCGTGCGATCGCACCACAACGTAAATAATCACCGTAACTAAAACCACCAGGGATGATTACAACATCCAAATCAGTAATATCCGTCTCTTGATGCCAAACCATGCGAGTTGGTTGTTCTAACAAGTCTCTAGTGACATAAGCAACATCGCGATCGCAATTAGAACCGGGAAAAACAATAACGCCGAATTTTGTCATTTGTTGTTGGGGATTGGGGAACTCGGGGCCCCCGCTCTTCTTATGGGTAGGTTTTTTAGATTTCGCGTTTTGGTTGACGCGGGGACGCGGAGAAAGATTTCGGAACGAAAAAATAGGTTTTTTCAGACTGAATATGAAAAACCTACCCTTGAAAGGGCCCCCGCTCCCGTAGGGAGTGGGGATTAGGGGTAATGGGGATTGAGGGGATGCACTTCGAGTTCGCTCAGTGACCGGGGGAGTGAGGGAGTGAGGGAAAAAATTTCTCCGCGTAAGCGCGTAAGCGCGTCCCAATTCCCCCATTCCCTAAAAAACGCCCGTCTGCGATTCGACTTCTATCAAATCAAAGCGATAATTTTCAATCACCGGATTTGTTAGCATTTGGTCACAGATTTGATCAAGGTTATGACGTGCTTTCTTTTCATCAGGCGAGGTGATGAGTAATTCGATGTACTTGCCAATCCGCACCTGTTCAACACTATCGAATCCCATTTGTTTGAGACCAGATTCTACAGCCACACCAGCAGGATCTAGAACTGAAGGGCGGAGTGTTACGAAAATTTTGGCTCGATACTTTCTTTGCACAGGCTCAAAACCTCCTTTAAATCAACACTTTTAGCGTAATATGCTTTTAAAATACTCACTGAATGCTCAAAAGCACTATTGTTAGTGTTTCAGCATGAGTAAAGTATATTCTAATACTTGGCAACTATATTCGAGTTATGCTTGATCATTCTCCCATCAATAATATTATCGCTCTAGTTTTTAGACTATTAATTTAACAACTTTCCTCTTGTCAAATTTTCCCCTAAAAAATCGACCTTCAATCTTTGCAGGGCAATGGTTGCAGCGTTCAAAATTTTGAGGGAAAATTTGGTCAGATTTTTGGAGAGATGTTTTTAGGCGTCTGACCTTGGATAATAGAGAATGAGCATTAATTGAGCATGTTCGCCGGATAGTCAAATATATAAAGTAATGCTCAAAATTAGAGATAAAACACTTAAACTAGCTTGTTTGAGCATCAGATGAGCATTTTAGAAAATTAATAGGCTGAAAGTATTGAAAAATGAGGATTACGAGAACCCGCAGCCAAGAGCGTATCTTGAACCTACTAAAAACTATCAAGCAAGGCATTTCCGCCCAAGATATTTACGTAGAACTACGCAACCGCAATCAAAGCATGGGTTTAGCGACAGTTTACCGTTCCTTGGAAGCCTTGAAACTTGAAGGTATGGTACAATTACGGACTTTGGCTAACGGTGAAGCCCTCTATAGCTTGGTACAGCAAGACAAGCACCACCTTACCTGTTTGCAATGCGGCGTTTCAATTCCGATTAATCAGTGCCCCGTGCATGACTTAGAAGACCAGTTACAATCCAGCCATAAGTTTAAAATTTTTTACCACACCCTAGAGTTTTTTGGTTTGTGCGGCCAGTGTCAAATCAATCAGGCTGCGGAAGTTGGTCATTAGGGGATTGGGAATATTGCAGTTAATCCAGAATCGCTAATTTCTACTGTCGGCAAAGAGGCTTCTGGCACTGGCAATATGAAATTCGCGATGAACGTGGTAAGCGTTGGTGGCGGTCTAAATCCCCTATTTCAACTCTGTCTTTCAGCACAATTATTCATGGGATCGCTTGCTGTATTTTTCACATTTTGTTACAAAAGTACAAAGAACTTCTAGAGACTAAAACCAAATGTTCGGCGGACTTACTGGTTTAACAGATCCTAAAGGCACAGATTGGGGAGAGCGGATGCTCAATACAGTCGCCAGCCAAACGATTCGCCACCTATTTACTCAAAGCGAGTCAGTAGAAGTCTTCGTGCGCTGTTATCCTTCTAGCAAGTTGTTGCAAGGTAGTATTGATAGCTTTAAGATGAGCGGTCGTGGTTTGGTGATCCGTAGAGATTTTGCGGTAGAGGAGATGTCTTTTGAAACTGATGCGGTTTCTATAGACTTCGGCTCTGTTTTGAGCGGTAAACTTAGTCTGAAGCAGCCTACTGTGGCGATCGCCCAAGTAATTTTATCAGAGGCAGGTATCAACCAGGCATTTAATGCCGAACTTGTGAGAAAACGCCTGCTTAACCTTTCCCTACCAACCTTGACAGCCTTATTTGGCGATAAACCAGTTTCTTTTACAGAAGTCCAAGTGCAGCTATTGCCTGAAAATCACTTACAGCTTGCCGCCAAGGCAGATTTAAACAATGGCGAAATCGTGCCTCTCAGTATGACTTTAAGCGTTGGCATTGAAAGACGGCGGCGGATTTCTTTTAAAAACCCAACAGTACAACTTGACCACGTACCGGAAGCACAAAGGGAAATATCTCAAACCCTGAGTTTGGCACTAGTAGAAATTTTGGATAACATGGTCGATTTGGATCGCTTTGACCTTGATGGTGTAAAAATGCGACTTAATCGTCTAGAAACCGAGGGGAAAACAATAATTTTCAGTGGATATGCTGAGATTGAGCGTATTCCAAGTAGCCCTTGAAACGCGAATGTCGTTAAGGTGAGCAGTGCCCATTCTGTTGACTTACAAGGTATTATGGAGAAACTATGGAAATAGCGTGATAATCAGGAGTCAAGCTATGCAAGCGATCCTGTTGAGCAGTGAGGAAGTTGCGAAACGCGCTTACCAAATCTACGAGAGCGGAATCCGCCAAAAGGTTGAGACAGAGGAAAATATTGGCAAAATGGTCATCATCAACATTGAGACAGGTGACTATGAGGTTGATGAAACTGGGCTACAAGCAGCTAAAAACCTTCAGGCAAAGTCCCCCTATGCAAGACTCTTTGGCATCTGCATTGGCTATAATGTAGCCGCTTCTTTCGGCGGTGTGATGAAGCGGGTGAGCAGTGATTTCCGGTATTGTGACTGACAGACATGCGATCGTCTCTTTGACATTTCTCTTGGTGAATGGCGCAACGTTCTCGATCGAGTTTGTCATAGATACAGATGAAGCGGACGGGCGAGAGATCCTGGTGGTGAGGCATAAATCATCTGCCGCCGCTTATCTTAGTCGTTAGCTGGCTTTGTTTCTGGGTTAGGACGGTATTTTAAGATTGTCTTTGGGGAGGTTTAATGTGAGAGTGGTCGAGTCCAGATAAACAAGTTGTAGACCAATGGATGAAGTTGTCATCACTGAATACGATCCAAACTGGGTGCTACTTTTTGAGCAGGAATCTGTACGTATTCAGGCAGTTTTAGATAGAGACCTTATCACTCGCATTGAGCATTTTGGTAGTACAGCCATTCCAGGTTTAGCTGCAAAACCCATCATCGATCTATTGATAGGGGTACGCTCACTGGCAGAAGCAAAACAAGTTGCAGTTTCTCCGCTAGAGCAGTTGGGCTATGCTTACTGGTCGGAGAATCCTGACCCTCAGCGGATGTTTTTTGTTAAAGGTTTACCACCCAATAGTCCACGCACTCATCATATCCACATGGTCGAGCTAGATAGTGTATTGTGGGAGCGTTTGATATTTCGAGACTATCTTTGCAAGCATCCAGACGAAGCAGCACGTTATGCACAATTGAAGTACAATCTTGCCCAACGCTTTTTGAGTGATCGCGAAGCATACACAATGGGAAAAGCGGAGTACGTGGAGTCTATCATGCAAAAAGCTCGACAACAGCGAGTTAACACGGCGTTGGAGCGGATCGACGAAGGATTCGTGTAAAAATAAGTTGAACAATTTAATATTTGTAGTGGGGGCATCTTGCCCGCGCGAGCAAGATGCTCGCACTACTTATTTTTACTTGATGCCGAAAGATATTGGTGCTGAATTCGAGGTCATCTGCGACCGCTCAACTGTGCCGTTATGCCGCTGAATCTTGGGTGGAGACAGTAATCTGAAAGTTATTTGTGAGTGTTGGGAAATCGAACAATATTTGGCTTTGTAGTATCATGTAGCATATTCGGTAAAGTTCACAAATTTTTGTTGAGATCGCCTATGAGCCAGCAAACTTTTCTAAAAGTGCCTTTTGTTTGGAAGGGGACGGAACGATTGATAGAAGTTTCATCTCGGTTGACCTTTGAACCAGTCAAAGCGATAGACGATCAATTAATTTCAACTGTTACGCGAGTAATGTCTGAATCAATCGATGCAAGCGATCGCCAGAGAGTATCAAAACATGATCCTTATAAAGCGGCTGAGATGTTTTTGAATTCAGCAAGAGACTTCGCATATCAAGATAACTGGTGGCAGTTTGGGATAAACGAAAAAGGGGAAATTGTAGGGTTTGTACTTCCGGTCGTTTTTTCAGGATGTGCCAAAGAGGGTTTAGAGGAAGGAACAATCTACTATATGGGAGTTTTGCCAGAGTATCGAGGGCTTGGTTTGGCAAACGATCTTTTATCGAAGGGAACACAGATCTTACAAGAGATCGGAGTCTGGCGAGTCTTTTGTGACACGGCGGTAGATAATGTGCGGATGATTTCTGCGTTCAAGCGGGTTGGCTATCGGCAATACAGTGAACCTTGGGAACGCCCGGTTTAATTGTTGTAGTTTGCGCGGCATAACAACCCTGGTGCATGTCTTGATAACTTTGCTGACTTCTAGTATAAATACTAACATTTAAGTATAATTTAATTCAATATTGTTTGCGAAACCGTAATAATGAAAAACTAAGCCTGTCCTGAAAGACTAGAATTTGGATGGTAGCTTCCCTAATTGATATGTGTAAGACTAAGAAGCTACTCAAGCTATTTTTTAATGGGAGGTCAAGGCAATGGCTATCGCCACCATTAATCCCGCCACAGGGGAAACGCTCAAAACCTTTGAGCCACTTAATGATGCAGAAATTGCCGCTAAACTGGATGTAGCTGGTCAGGCTTTTGAGTTCCACCGCCAGACTAGTTTTGAGCGGCGATCGCAATATTTACAAAAAGCTGCTGATATTTTAGAGCAAGACAAAGCGGAATTTGCAAAGTTAATGACTTTGGAAATGGGTAAACCATTCAAGGCTGCGATCGCAGAAGTAGAAAAATGTGCTGTAGTTTGTCGCTACTACGCTGAACACGCTGCCGATTTCTTGGCTGATGTCACCGTTCAAACCGATGCTAGTCATAGTTTTGTGCGCTATCAGCCTTTGGGTGTGATTCTGGCTGTGATGCCATGGAATTTCCCCTTCTGGCAAGTATTCCGCTTTGCTGCACCTGCACTCATGGCGGGAAATGTCGGCTTACTTAAGCACGCTTCTAATGTGCCGCAGTGTGCTTTGGCAATAGAAGATATTCTACAGCGAGCAGGTTTTCCCACAGGAGTTTTTCAGACGTTATTGATTGGTGCTGCCAAAGTTGCCGATTTAATGGCTGATGAGAGAGTGAAAGCTGCGACATTGACAGGAAGCGAACCAGCGGGGGTATCACTTGCTACTGCCGCAGGTAAACAAATTAAAAAAACTGTCTTGGAATTGGGAGGAAGCGATCCATTTATTGTGTTAGCAAGTGCTGATTTAGAAACAGCAGTTGTCACAGCTACTACAGCGCGGATGCTAAATAACGGGCAATCTTGTATAGCAGCGAAACGTTTTATTGTTGTAGAGGCGATCGCTGATAAATTTGAAAAGTTGCTTTTAGATAAATTCGAGGCGCTAAAACTTGGCGATCCTATGGAATTAGACACCGATTTAGGGCCATTGGCAACCCCTGGCATTCTCCAGGATTTAGATCAACAAGTGCAAGATGCCATCAGTAGCGGCGGTAAAGTGATCACGGGTGGACATGCTTTATCAGATCGTCCGGGGAACTTTTATCCACCAACAATCATCACCAATATTCCCCCCGACACACCAATTGCTAAAGAAGAATTTTTTGGCCCCGTAGCACTATTATTTCGTGTTGCGGATATCGATGCTGCCATCAAACTTGCCAATGACACACCCTTTGGTTTAGGTGCAAGTGCTTGGACAACAAACGATCAAGAACGCGATCGCTTAATTACTGAAATTGAAGCAGGTTCAGTATTTATTAACAGTATGGTTAAATCCGACCCCCGCCTACCTTTTGGCGGTATTAAGCGTTCTGGATATGGCAGAGAATTGAGTATCCAAGGCATACATGAGTTTATGAATGTTAAAACTGTTTGGGTGAAGTAAGAGGGGAGTAGGGAGTAGGGAATTGGAACTCAATATCTCGTCTAGGGATGAGGGGTAATGGAATTTATTTCATTACTCCCCACTCTCCACTCCCCACTAAAGGTTGTTATTGAGGAAATGATAATGAATACAGCAGAATTATTAGTACAGTGTTTAGAAAATGAAGGAGTGCAATATGTTTTTGGACTTCCTGGTGAAGAAAATCTACATGTTTTAGAAGCTTTAAAACATTCTTCAATTAAATTTATTACTACCCGTCACGAACAGGGTGCAGCATTCATGGCAGATGTCTATGGACGTTTGACAGGGAAAGCTGGAGTCTGTCTTTCTACTTTGGGCCCTGGTGCTACAAATTTGATGACTGGGGTAGCAGATGCTAACCTTGATGGTGCGCCTTTGGTGGCAATTACCGGACAGGTGGGAACAGATAGAATGCATATCGAATCTCATCAATATTTAGATTTGGTGGCAATGTTTGCACCTGTAACTAAATGGAATAAGCAAATTGTGCGACCGAGTATTACACCAGAAGTGGTGCGGAAAGCCTTTAAGCGATCGCAAACTGAAAAACCCGGTGCAGTCCATATTGATTTACCAGAAAATATTGCTGCTATGCCCGCAGAAGGCAAACCATTGCATAAGGATAATATCGAAAAAACCTATGCTTCTTTTGCTAGTATTCGAGCAGCAGCAGCAGCAATTTCTCAAGCAGTTAACCCATTAATTTTAGTAGGAAATGGGGCAATTCGCGCTCAAGCAAGTAATGCTGTGACGCAATTTGCTACGCAATTGAATATTCCTGTAGCTAACACTTTTATGGGTAAAGGTGTCATTCCCTACACTCATCAATTAGCTTTGTGGTCGGTGGGATTACAGCAACGAGATTTTATTACCTGTGGATTTGACAACACAGATTTAGTCATTGCTATTGGTTATGATTTAATTGAGTTTTCACCAAAAAAATGGAATCCTGATGGCAAAATTAAGGTTGTGCATATTGCGGTAAATCCAGCAGAAGTTGATAGTAGTTATATTCCTTGTGCGGAAGTCGTCGGAGATATTTCTGATTCTCTAGATGAAATATTAAAATTGGCAGATCGACAAGGTAAACCTAATCCTTTTGCTATCAGTTTACGTTCAAATATTCGTGCTGATTACGAACAGTATGCTAACGACGATGGGTTTCCCATTAAGCCACAAAAATTAATTTATGACTTGCGGCAAGTGATGGGCCCTGATGATATTGTGATCTCTGATGTCGGCGCACACAAGATGTGGATTGCTCGTCATTATCACTGTCATAGCCCCAATACCTGCATTATTTCTAATGGTTTTGCAGCCATGGGTATTGCTATTCCTGGTGCATTAGCTGCCAAACTTGTTTACCCCAACCGCAAAGTTGTAGCCGCAACTGGCGATGGCGGTTTTATGATGAATTGCCAAGAATTAGAAACTGCTTTGCGTGTTGGTACACCTTTTGTCACTTTAATTTTTAATGATGGTGGCTATGGATTAATTGAGTGGAAACAAGAAAATCAATTTGGTAAAGGAAATTCATCTTTTGTGCATTTTGGCAATCCCGATTTTGTCAAATTAGCCGAAAGCATGGGCTTAAAAGGCTATCGAGTTGAATCAGCCCTTGATTTAATACCTGTGCTAAAAGAAGCCCTCGCTCAAGATGTGCCAGCTGTGATAGATTGTCCCGTGGATTATCGAGAAAATCGTCGTTTTACTCAGCAAGCCGGCGAGTTGACTTGTTCTGTTTAGTTGAGTAGGGAGTGGGGAGTGGGGGATGAGGGAGACGCGGGGACGTGGGGACGCGCTTACGCGGTGAGACAGCGAGTAAAGGAGGGTTTCCCTCCGCAGGCAACTGCGAACCCGTTCGCTGAAAGCGTTCCCGAAGGGTAGGGGGACGCGGAGAATAGCCAATGACAATTTCCAATTCCCTACTCCCTACTCCCTAACGCCACTCCCCATTATGCTTAATTACAAAATTCTCAAAAAATGGCTGTTCTTGATTTCACTGGCTTTGATATCTGCGCTGATGCTAGCGATCGCATCTACAGCCTTCAGTATATATTCATATGGCAATAGTATTAATCATATTAAGGCAGAAGCAGCTATTGTTTTAGGAGCTGCGGTTTGGGGAAAGGAACCATCTCCGGTTTTTAGAGAACGTATTAACCATGCCATTAATCTGTACAAAAGTGGCGATGTTAGTACGATTATTTTTACTGGTGGAGTTGGCGAAAGTCATGAACTTGCTGAGGCTACAGTTGGTAAAGATTATGCGATTGCTCAACGAGTCAAAGCAGATAATATTCTCATAGAAACTCAATCTCGAACAACTTACCAAAACCTCAAAAATGCTCTACAAGTGGCATCTGTTCACCGATTAACTAAGTTTCTCATTGTTAGCGATCCGTTGCACATGAAGCGAGCTGTTTTGATGGCGCGAAACTTAGGAATGGATGCATATCCATCCCCTACACCTACAACCCGCTATCGCAGTTTCTTAAGTCAAATGGAGTTTTTGATGCGAGAAACCTATTTTTATTTTGTTTACTTAATATTTAAAATTTAATCAACTGACAAATTACTAAAGCGTTTAACTTCATCCACAGATAAGCTAAGTGCGATCGCAATTTGCTCTAAACTCAACCCCAACTCCAATAATCGAGGTATTGCATCACATCGCGCTTGTTCTGCTTGTTGTCGTGCTTGTTCTGCTTGTTGTCGTGCTTGTTCTGCTTGTTGTCGTGCTTGTTCTGTTTCTTTATGACTCAAGAGTTTTTTCCCTGTTTGAGGTTCAAAGAAACGCAATTCTCCCTCAACAAGTCTGATATCTAAACCTAATACTTCACTGTGAATAGAGATACTTTCAGATAGAGAGTTGGGTGCAATAGGTTGATATCTACCTTCGACTAAACTTGAACCCTTCAATCGTGGGTTGAGATAATCTCCTATTGGATCATATTGAAAGTATTCTTGCACACCTAAAAGAGCATATTTTTGGGGTTTCTCTTCTTCATCGTTTTCTTGGGTAGTTAAAGAAGTTACTTCTAAAACAAAACTAGGAACTTTATTTCCTTCTTGCCAAACTTTATAACTGAGGCGCTTCTTCTTTTCTACCCCAAATATAACAAAGACATCAGGAGCTACCACAGCACTAGGAATGCCTTTTTTGTAATAAATAAAAAGGTTCCCAGACACATAAACATCATCTCGGTCTTGAAAATAAATATCTAGAGTTTCTACACCATAAATTAAATAATCTCGCGCTGGGTCGCTTTCCGCCATCGGTTTACCGTCTGAGTCGGGGTAGATAATCTCGGTCTTGAGTTGGTTGGGTGAAAGGGTCATCGAGCAAAGACCTCAACTCAAATGGAACTAACCTTAAAATAGCATTTTGTTCAGGATAGTTTTCACTCAGAAATATTACTATAAAAAAATACTTTAGGAATCTTAATAATGAGTTTAACTACCCAGCAGCTATCTACAGCCCCATTGGAAAAACTCTTTTGGACTTGGCAAGACTACAAAATTCAGTATACCGTTATGGGTACAGGACGCCCTTTAGTACTGGTTCATGGCTTTGGTGCTTCTATTGGACACTGGCGCAAAAATATCCCGGCTTTGGCAAATGCAGGCTACCGAGTTTATGCTTTGGATCTTCTGGGTTTTGGTAGTTCTGATAAACCGCCAATCAACTACAGTGTGGAAGTGTGGGTAGAACTACTCAAAGATTTTTGGATGACACATATTCAAGAACCCGCTGTATTTATTGGTAACTCGATTGGTGCCCTTTTAGGTTTGATTGTATTAGTAAAACATCCAGAAATCGCTGCTGGCGGTATTTTAATCAACTGTGCGGGTGGTTTAAGCCATCGTCCTCACGAATTGCATCCACCAATACGGATTGTCATGGCAGCTTTTAATAGAATTGTGCGATCGCAGCTCACAGGTAAATTCGTTTTTAACCGCATCCGCCAAAAATCACAAATTCGCCGCACCCTCTACCAGGTTTACCATAACCGCGAAGCTGTCACCGATGAACTAGTTGATTTACTCTATACTCCCTCTTGCGATCCAGGAGCGCAAAAAGTTTTCGCGTCAATTCTCACAGCACCACCAGGCCCCAGTCCAGCGGAATTATTGCCCAAAGTAGAACGCCCTCTATTAGTACTTTGGGGTGCTAATGATCCTTGGACACCAATCACCGGGGCAAAGATTTACCAAGACGCCCATGAGAATGGCAAACAAATCAAAGTTATTCCCATTCCTAACGCCGGTCATTGTCCCCATGACGAAGTTCCAGATATTGTAAATGACCAGATTGTTGGTTGGTTAAATAATTCGTAATTCGTAATTCGTAATTAATACTCCATTCCCCATTACCCCTAATCCTTGCTTCGGGAGCGGGGGCCCCGAGTTCCCCATGCCCAATTCCCCGTGGGCTGAGCTGCGGGATCTTGCTAGCAAGAGCGTCTTTGACAGGATAAGCCAATTCCCAATCTCTTTAAATATTTAGTTTACTTGTACTTGACTAAATCAAATTTATGTGGTAGCAGGATGGAGCTTGATCTAAATAATGAATATCAGCAGCCGGATTTTTCTGCACTAGGATATCAAGCTATCAGGGAACTGGGACGCAACCAGCAAGGCGGACGTATCACTTACTTGGCTAAGATTATAGGATGCGATCGCCTAGTGGTGATTAAAGAGTTCCGGTTTGCCAGTGCAATTACTGACTGGTCGGGAATGAAGGCTTATGAACGCGAAATTGCTATCATGCGACAGCTAAATCATCCCCGCATTCCCCGATATCTAGATTCTTTTGAAAAGTCAGGGGTTTTTTATTTAGTGCAAGAGTATAAAAATGCCCCATCTTTAGGAGCAAAACGCAGCTTTCAACCTGAAGAAATCAAGCAAATTGCTTTGTCAATCTTAGAAATTTTAGTTTATTTACAACGGCAAGTGACGCCAATTATCCATAGAGATATTAAACCAGAGAATATTTTAGTTGATGAGCAACTGAATGCATACTTAGTAGATTTTGGCTTAGCGCGGATGCGGAACGAGAAAATAACCCTTAGTAGTTTTGTGGTAGGAACTCCAGGTTTTATGCCACCGGAGGAACAGTTGGGATATGCCCTCACCGAAGCATCAGACTTGTATAGTTTAGGGGCAACACTGATTTGCTTACTAACAGGTATTCGTTCTGCGGATATCAGTAAATTAATTGATGATAAGTACCGCTTTCATTTTCCGAAATTAGTTCCCCAAATCAATCCGCATTTTCGATCATGGTTGATGAAAATGGTAGAACGTAACCGGAAACATCGCTATGCTAATGCAGCGACTGCTTTTCAAGCGCTAAGACCGATTCCAGTTATTGGTGCTGGTAATGGAATAGATCATTTAGTTGCTGCTGTTAAACATAGAAAAATCATTACTCTGCTGAGTTTAGTTACCATTGCCACGCTAACTGCCGTGGGAGCAACTTTAATAATTGAACAACCTGGTAGCGCTGTCAGACAATTACTGGAAATGAAACAATGTCAAAGTGATGATTGTTAAAGTTTGTCATTAGTTATTTGTCATTGGTCAAGAGTCAAAAGTTTGTAATTCCCCCTCTTCTACTCCCCATCACAACAATTGTGGAAATTGTGGAAAACTTACTTTAAGTCTGCTTAATAGGTAATTCAGTAGATAACCCCCTGTGGAAAACTTGTGGAAAAACTAGGGTATTTTTCCACAAGGTAATTATACCTAATCTAGGTTTTTACCACAGAAAATCAAGTTTTCCACAGACTTTTCCACAGCAAAAGTAAAATTTAATGAGTTTTTATACTTTGCTTAATACTCTCAAGAATACAGGTGATAGGTGATAGTGAAGAAACAAAAGGAGTATTTCTTTCGCCCTTCCCTGTTCCCTATCATGATGATTTGTGGGAACGGCTAGTCATATTGATCCGATCGCCTAGTTGACGTAGTGTTTGTGCTAGAGCGCGATCGCTTTGTAAAAGTTGAGTAATTTTGTCACAACTATAAATTACTGTCGTATGGTCTTTACCACCAAATTCCTCACCAATTCTCGGCAAACTCAAAAGTGTATGTTGCCGCATTAAATACATGCCTATTTGACGCGCCCAGCTAATTTCTCGGCGGCGGGAGTTGCTTTTGAGGTCTTCTGTAGAAACACCAAAAGCATTTGCAACAACTGTTAAAATTGCCTCTGGGGTAGCTTCTATCTTCTCAGTTGGTGGTTCTAAAACTGGCGCAATATTTTCTACATTCATCGGTAAACCCCAAATAGAAATGTAAGCCAGTGCCCGAATTAATGCACCTTCCAACTCTCGAATATTAGAAGTATAGTTAGCAGCAATATACTCAATCACCTCTCTAGAAAGCCGAATATTTTCATACTCAGCTTTCTTCTGTAAAATAGCCATTCTTGTCTCTAAATCTGGTGGTTGAATATCTGCAATCAACCCCATAGAAAACCGCGAACAAAGACGTTCTTGCAAACTAGGAATTTGATTAGGAGGGCGGTCAGAAGCAATAACGACTTGTTTACCCGCTTCATGTAAAGTATTAAAAGTATGAAAAAATTCTTCTTGCGTGTACTCTTTGCCCTCAATAAACTGAATATCATCTACTAACAAAACATCAGCAGCTCGATAATGCTCGCGAAAACTTTGCATACTATCTTGGCGAATGGCTGTAATTAAATCATTAGTAAACTGTTCAGTAGAAACGTAAAATATTTTACAATCAGGAGAAATTTCGCAGCGATAATGACCAATGGCTTGCATCAGGTGAGTCTTACCCAAACCTACCCCACCGCACAAAAATAAAGGATTAAACTCTCTGCCAGGAGATTCAGCAACCGCCAAAGAAGCAGCATGAGCCATACGGTTGTTAGCACCAACTACAAATCTAGAAAATACATACTTAGAATTTAAGTCAGCGGTTTTTTGGTTATTTTTTGTCATAGTTTCAGAAACATTGCTTGGGACTGGTAATTCCCAAGTAACTTCTTGCTCAGCTAGATGAGATTCATCACCCTGAGCAACAGTAAAGTAAATCTCCACAGAATGACCTAAAACATCTTGCACCACATGAGCAATTGTGTTGATGTAATATTTCTGTAGCCAATTGCGAGCAAACGGGTTAGGAGTGCGTATCACCAAGCAATTATTTTCCAATCGCTCTGCACTAGCAGTCTTGATCCAAGTTTCAAAGGTGGGTCGAGATAGTTCTATTTGTAAGCGTTCTAGGACTTGACTCCACAAAGTTTCTATGGGAGTTTCCATAATTTACCACCTTTGCTGCTAATCGTCACAATAGAAGATATGAGCAAGCACCAATCTAGCATTCAGACGCGCTAGATCTGGAACCAGCTTTTAAGTTGTAATCAGGGAAATACCCAGTAGGCAATATCCTATCACCGATGACTCGCACGGAGAAACAAAGACACATGAAGACAAAAGACTATAATTTAGCACCCACAAGTATAAATAATAGGGATTTACCTCAGAGGTGGAGAAAAAACAAAACTTTATTGATGCTCATGTCTGGAGTAACAGCGATATTCTTGGGAGGTTGTTCTCTGATTTCTGCTAGGACAACGGAGAATGGGCAAAGTGATAATCAATCTCAAACTCAAGTGCAAAATACCAGCACTCCTAATCCGGTAATTGCTCCCCCAGCAATTATTTCAACCACTGGAGATCCTAATTATGTGGTTAAGGTTGTACAAAATGTGGGGGAAGCGGTAGTTCGCATTGATGCTTCTAGAACCATAACCTCTCAAGTCCCAGATGAATTTGACGGCCCAGTCTTCCGACCGTTTTTTAGAGATAGATTGCAATCACAGCCAAGACAACGAGTAGAAAGGGGTAGCGGCTCTGGATTTATCATCAGTGCTTCAGGTGAAATTTTGACCAATTCTCACGTAGTAGATGGTGCGGATAAAGTTACAGTCACACTTAAAGGTGGTGAAACTGTTGACGGCAAAGTCATGGGTGAAGACCCAGTAACTGACGTGGCTGTAATTAAAATTGATACCAGTAAGCTTAAGGAGCAAAATCAACTGAAAATATTACCTATAGGCAATTCTGATGCTTTGCAACCAGGAGAAGCAGTAATTGCCATCGGTAATCCTTTGGGGTTGAATAACACCGTCACTTCTGGGATTATTAGTGCTACAGGTCGCTCTAGTAGCGATATTGGTGCTACTGACAAACGAGTTGACTATATTCAAACAGATGCAGCAATTAACCCTGGTAACTCTGGGGGGCCACTACTGAATGCGCGTGGTCAAGTGATAGGGATGAACACAGCGATTATTCGAGGCGCTCAAGGTTTGGGATTTGCGATCCCCATTAACACAGTGCAAAGAATCTCCAAAGAATTAATTGCTAAAGGCAAAGTTGATCATCCTTATTTAGGTATTCAAATGGTGACATTAACACCAGAAGTGAAAGAAAAAATCATTAGTAGTAGTGGCGATCGCTTAAACATACAATCAGATAAAGGCGTTTTTCTATTTGATGTTGTAGCGCGATCGCCTGCATCTATCGGAGGACTCAGAGCTGGCGATGTCATTACAAGAATTAATAACCAGCCTGTTACTAAAATTGAAGACGTGCAAAGGCTAGTAGAAAATAGCAAAATCGGCAGCACTCTACAAATACAAATAGAACGCAATGGACAAACCGCACAAGTAGCAGTAAAACCCGCTGCCTTACCAGTGCAACGTCAAGGTTAATGTCATTTGCAATTCCCAATTCCCCATTCCCTACTTCCCACTCCCCACTCCCCAAAAATATGAATGAATCATCACAAATCATTCAATTAGGCAATCCCATATTGCGCCAAAAAGCTGCTTTAGTTGACAATATTCAAGATGTGTGCATTCAAAAATTAATAGTAGATTTAATTGCCACTGTTGGTACAGCTAACGGTGTGGGCATTGCAGCACCTCAAGTAGCCGCTTCTTATCGTTTATTTATAGTGGCTTCCCGTCCTAATCCCAGGTATCCCAATGCACCAGAAATGGAACCTACTGCCATGATCAATCCCAAAATCATTGCTCGTTCAACTGAGGTTGTGAAAGGCTGGGAAGGCTGTTTGAGTGTTCCAGGAATTAGGGGGTCAGTTCCCAGGCACCAAGCAATTGAAGTGGAATATACTGATCATCTTGGTCAGCTACAAAAGCGAGAATTAACGGATTTTGTGGCTCGTATATTTCAACACGAGTACGACCATCTCGACGGTATTGTATTCGTTGACCGCCTAGAAAGCAACCTCGACATGATTACCGAGCAGGAATACCAACAACGAGTAGTTAACAACACTTAACCCAAAATAATTCCGAAGAATGAGATTCAACACTGATACCTAAGTTATATTTAACCTATTGTTAACCTTTGCCTTGGTTTAGTGATCGGTTAAATGACCAATACTACCAGCAGTCGCAATGGGTTAAGTCCGCAGCTAAATATGTCTCCTGACTTAACCCTTACTCAGCGCCAAAGCGATGAAGTAAAACTGAATAAAAATGCAAGCACAACGGTTGCACAGTTACAAGTGCAACTACCTTCAGAGGGATTACAAATAGTTCACGCCACCAGAAAGCGTGTGCGAGTTCGTGTGAGCGAAGGTGCTTTGAATTCTAGATTGGAAAGTATATCCCAATATTTAAGGCAACAACATGGGATAAAAGAAGTTTCTACTAATCAGCAAACTGGTAGTATAATAGTCACCTTCGATGAAAATCGCGTATCATTGCCGCAGGTGATAGAACTACTGCAACAATTGGGCATTCACCCACTGGAAACTTCAGCGCAATCAACCAGCAAAACAGATCCTTTCGCTGCATGGAAATCCCTTGATTTTTGGAAAGAACAGTCTATTTCTTTTATCCCCTTGATGACAGGATTAGCAGTGACAGGAGGATTGGGAATCAATGGTTTGGCAGCGATCCCAGTTTATATGATTACTTCTGGTACAACTCGGCGGATAATTGATTTTGCGCGATCGCAAATCCTCACATCTGAAGACTCAGAAAACAAAGAAAACCAGAAGCAACAGACGATAACACCACAACAATCTCCAAATCTTCCCACTTCTGTTACCTACAGCATTGTTCACACCCTCCCTGGACGAGTGCGCTTTCATGTACCTCAAATCGCTCAACACCGTGCTTATGCACGAAGATTAGAGAGATTAATTAAAGCCGATCCCCAGGTTACTAGTGTACGTGTGAATGATGATGCCGCATCGATCACGATCGCCTATCATCCTCATGAGGTGAGCATCTCCCATTGGGTAAATCTTATGGAGTTGGCGTTGCAAATCAATCCTGCTGTCGAGGAGCAAGGGGAGATGAGGGAGATGAGGGAGATGAGGGAGCAAGAAGAGATAAAGGAGCAAAAACAGCAACAAGAGTTAGTTAACTACTTCCTCTCATCCTCGTCATCCCACGTCTGGGCTGAGATGAAGCCTTCGGCCTTGTCTTATTCCTTAGCCTACATGGCGAACTTTCCTCTATAGACGGTTCCAAAAATGAAGAACATGGAGGGAAATATATGGAAGGTTCTATTTTGCAGGAATCGTGTCTAATTTATAAATCTAGCGCTCGCAGCACGCAGCCTTCAAAGGTAATCTATAGAGTTACCCCAGAAGTGGCGATTCCACAACCAAATACAAACTCAGAGCCTCAACTTGTCTCTGATTCAATCTGTTAGTAGTGATGTAACCGCAGTTCTAGCAAACACCAATAATTTTGCGATTAGCTAAGTCTCCCGTGGGCTGAGCGACTTGCCCTGAGCGTAGCCGAAGGGAGTCAAAGCCCACCCCCAACCATTAATAAAAACCAAATGTAACAACCCTTTATGTAGAGAGAAAGAATGGCAAAAGTCAGTACTCAAATAGCACCATCCCCAATTGCATCTGCTCAAGATTCTGTAAAAAAACAGAACGGCATAGTTACTCTAGCTAATAGCAACGGATACTTAAGTAAACAAACAGCCAAAGTTACTTACAAAGTTGTCCATGCAATTCAAGGAAGAGTGCGGTTGCGTGTGCCTCGGTTACGCTCTGATCCCGACTATGCAAACCGATTGCAAGCATTACTCCAATCTGATCCCATCGTCACGAGTGTTCGGCTCAAATCTGCAGCTGCATCGCTAGTAGTTACCTATAACTCTAGTGCAATTGCAGATACACAGATGCGATCGCATTTAATCCGTCTACTTTTAGCAGCCCATGAGGTAGCAAACGTTCTCATCCCTGCTCAAAATTCATCGGTATCGCCACCAACAACGGACACAGATACATTTTGGCCGGGGATGCAACTTGCCGCTGTGGCTACTGGTTTAGCTGTCTTGGGAGGGCCATTAGGGTTTTCCGTTCCGCCTGTAATGGTGGCGGGAACTATTGCCTTGGCGACATTACCCGTCTTCCAAAGAGCGCTAGAGGGAATCACAACGCAGCGCAAGCTAAATATTGATTTTTTGGATCTGATGGCGATCGTAATTACTACCGCCCAGGGTCATTTTCTCACGCCATCGCTGATGCTGAGTTTAATTGAAATTGGCGAGAATATCCGCGATCGCACCGCTCGTTCTTCAAAATTGCAGACTCTAGATTTACTCAATTCCTTGGGACAATTTGTTTGGGTTGAGCGTGATGGCATCAAACAACAAATTGCCATTCAAGAAGTACAGCGCGGTGATACAGTTATTGTTTATCCTGGCGAACAGGTTCCAGTTGATGGCAATATCATGCGGGGGAAAGCGCTGCTGGATGAACAGAAACTAACTGGCGAAGCTATGCCAGTGCTGAAAAGCAAAGGACAAGCTGTTTTTGCCTCAACTTTGGTGCGTGAGGGACGAATTTATATTTTGGCGGAACGAGTCGGTAATGATACTCGTGCTGGACAAAGTATTAGGTTAATGCAAGAAGCTCCTGTCCACGATACCCGGATGGAGAACTATGCCACAAAAATTGCCGAAACAGCTGTAGTACCAACTTTGCTACTTGGAGGTACAGTATTTGCCATAACTCGCAACCCAGCACGAGCCGCTAGTGTCCTTACCTTGGATTTATGTACAGGTATTCGCGTATCTATTCCGACAACAGTTTTGGCGGCACTTACTTATGCAGCCAAACACGGTATTCTCATCCGTAGTGGACGGGCATTAGAACAACTAGCAGCAGTTAACACAGTTGTGTTTGATAAGACAGGCACACTTACTAAAGGAGAAGTGACAGTTGTTGCTGCCGAGAGTCTCAATCCTGCAACATCAGACTTGCGAGTACTGGAACTAGCAGCCGCTGCAGAACAGCGTTTAACACACCCAGTCGCTGAGGCAATAATTCGTTACGCCGAAGCACAACAAGTAGTTATTCCAACTCGTGGTAAGTGGAACTATCAACTGGGTTTAGGTGTGCAAGCAGAAATTGATGGTGAGACTGTATATGTGGGTAGCGATCGCTTTTTGCGTCAGCAAGGCATTGATATGCAACTACTCAACGGGCGTCATCAACGGGCAACTTCAGTGATTTATGTAGCTAGCAACGGTCAACTTCAAGGTAAAATAAAATATAGAGACATTCTTCGTCCAGAAAGTCGGCATGTAATTAACGAGTTATTGGCGGTTGAGGGTGTGGAAGTCCACATGCTCACAGGAGACAACAAGCGAACAGCCAACACTGTTGCCGCTGAACTAGGTATTGCTCCAGCCCACACACACGCCGAAGCCTTTCCAGAACAAAAAGCAGCGATTGTTCGCGAACTGCACGAACAAGGTAAAACAGTTGCGTTTGTAGGCGATGGAATTAATGATTCGCCTGCTTTAGCATACGCTGATGTTTCCGTGTCCTTTGCCAACGGTTCCGACATTGCCCGCGAAACAGCAGACGTAGTGTTAATGCAGAATGACTTGTATGGTTTACTAGAGGCGATTGAGATTGCTCGCAAAGCCAAGCAATTGATTCATCAAAACACAGGTCTTGTTGCTATTCCTAATTTAGCAGCAATGGCGATCGCAGTTTTGTTTGGTCTAAATCCCCTAGCAGCAACAGTAGTCAACAATGGTTCAACAGTAGTTGCAGGCGTAAATGGGTTGCGTCCAATCCTGAAACCTTCGCTAAATACAGCAAATCGCAGGTAAATAAAGTACAAATTTTTAGAAGAACAAAGTCACATAACAAAAGAATTTCACCCTATTCCCTGTTCCCTGTTCTAAAACTCTACCATCAGTAAGATGAGCTAGTCATTTTTTGTAGAGTACCTTTGAAAGCTTTCCCATGTTCCAATTTACGGAGGTAATTTAACTCATGGCACCTAAAATCACCGATTTCGTTGAAGATGCCGGCCCAGTCGGAATTGTAGCCGGTATTGGAGCAGTTCTGCTAGCTCCTATTGTACTTCCCATTGTGGCTGGAATTGGTAAACCCATCGCCAAGACAATCATCAAAGGTGGACTTGTCGCCTATGAAAAAAGCAAAGGAGCCTTTGCCGAACTTGGCGAAACCTGGGAAGATATGGTAGCTGAAGCCAGAGCCGAAATAGCTGAAGATAAGCACCCTGCATTTGAAGCTGCTAGCACTCCTGTTGATACTTCAACAGATAACGGTGCATAGAGACAAGCAGTTAGATAGTTGCATAGTTGCTAGGTTACTAGATACCTGACTTCTTGACGAAGTCGGGTATCTAATCTAGACCAAATCAAATATGAGTCCTATATTTTGTTGATAAATAGCTTTAAAAAATATGATTGAGAGAATAGATATATTGAAAAATAATAATAGTAGTCTTAATAGGAGCGTCAAAAATATGAAGCAAACAAACTTCAGCAAACTTGACAATTCCATATCTACAAAAATTGTCAGTGACACTCCAGGTAGACTACGGTTAAGAATTGCTCGACCTGATCGTCAAAGCAAAAAAATACAACACATTGTTAACCTTTTAGAAGCGCAACCACATATCAATCAGGTACGTACTAATATCGACCATGGTAGTATTGTGATTAATTATGATAGTAAAAGCAGCAATTTAAAAAATTTACTAACCGCTCTACAAGATTTAGGAATTATTTTTACCGATATTACTGTGGGTAATACCGAAGCTGCTGCGAGTTTATCGAATGCAGTTATTGATTTGAATAGACAAGTCAAACAAGCCACTAATAGTGTAGTTGATTTGCGCTTTCTTTTTCCTATGGGATTAAGTATCCTGGCTGTTCGGCAACTAGCAATTAGGGGTTTGCAATTTGAGGTTATTCCTTGGTATGTGTTGGCATGGTATGCCTTTGATAGCTTTATTAAACTAAACGTCAATGGCATTTATTCACCACAGGCAAACGAGGATCATTTATAATCATCGTTTTAAACAAATGCTATATGTAACGCTTATGTAATTAAATAGTTATATTTATTTTGAGTATTATACATAAATACTTATCGTTTGGTAAATAAAAAAATAAGGTAAGGTTAAATTTGTTAATTAGATTTTCTATTCAATAAAAACAATCTAACCTGTCTAAAGGTAGATACTATTTATGTGAAATAGGTTTAACTTTGTAGTGAAATATACAAAAACCTCCAAGACATATGGCTGACATCGTTGATACCGCTGTAAATGCTGGTTCATTTAACACTCTAGTAGCAGCAGTTAAAGCTGCTAATTTAGTAGATACACTCAAGGGTGCTGGCCCATTTACAGTTTTTGCACCTACTGACGAAGCATTTGCGAAGCTACCAAAAGGTACAGTAGACGCACTGCTTAACGATATTCCACAACTCACCAAAATCCTGACCTATCATGTTGTTTCAGGTAAAGTACTATCAAAAGATGTGGTGAAGCTAAAGTCAGCTACCACTGTTGAAGGCACTGACGTAAAAATCGATGCATCTAATGGTGTAAAAATTAATGATGCTACCGTTACCACACCAGATGTTGCTACTGATAACGGTGTTATTCATGTTATTGACACAGTGTTGATTCCTGCATAAGCAAATACTCAAATAGCTGATTTATAATTTGTAGAATAGCAATTATTAGTAATTGCTATTCTACAAATTTTTTGATGCAAAAACACAGAGTCACTCCATTTTTAATGAATGATTTAGGACTGCTGTAGACTCAAACACCAAACTACTCCACGGTACTAACGATAGTCGTAAACCCGCAGGCAAAGCAGTAGCTTATTAACAACTCTGCGTACCTCCGCGCTCCTCTGCGTTGCAAATTCCTATATCGTATTTGTAGACCCCTCTAACACCAAACCATGAAAAAGCTGATCAACAAGCCAGAAGACTTTGTGCGGGAGAGTCTGCAAGGTATGGCGGCAGCTCATGCCGATTTAATTAAAGTCAACTATGACCCTACTTTCGTCTATCGAGCCACTCCACTTATCCCAGGGAAAGTAGCAATTATTTCTGGTGGTGGCAGTGGTCACGAGCCAATGCACGCGGGCTTCGTTGGTCACGGAATGTTAGATGCAGCTTGTCCTGGAGAGGTTTTTACTTCACCTACCCCTGACCAAATGCTAGCAGCAGCCAAGCAAGTTGATGGTGGTGCAGGTATCCTTTATATCGTCAAAAATTACAGCGGCGATGTCATGAACTTTGAGATGGCAACCGAATTAGCCCGTAGTGAAGGCATCCGAGTACTGAATATCTTGATTGATGACGATATTGCAGTCAAAGACAGCCTCTATACCCAAGGTCGTCGGGGTGTAGGAACGACGGTTCTAGCGGAAAAAATTTGTGGTGCAGCCGCAGAACAAGGGTATGATTTATCACAAGTTGCAGAATTGTGTCGTCGGGTAAATTTGCACGGGCGGAGCATGGGAATTGCTCTCACTTCTTGTACAGTACCAGCTAAAGGTACACCAACATTTGAATTAAGCGATCGCGAAATTGAATTGGGCATCGGTATTCACGGGGAACCAGGCAGAGAACGCACATATATAAAACTAGTAGATGAAATTACAGAAATTTTGACGCACTCAATCATTGAGGATGTATCCTACAGGCGTACAGTCCGCGAGTGGGATGAAAATCAAGGAGAATGGATAGATGTAGAATTGATAGACCCACCATTGCAAAAAGGCGATCGCATATTAGCTTTTGTCAATAGTATGGGTGGAACTCCGCTTGCTGAGGTGTATCTTGTTTATCGCAAACTATCGCAAATCTGCGAACAGCAAGGGCTGCAAATCGTGCGGAACTTGATTGGGCCTTACATCACATCTTTGGAAATGCAAGGTTGCTCAATTACCTTACTCAAGTTGGACGATGAACTCATCCGGTTGTGGGATGCACCAGTTAAAACGCCAAGTTGGCGCTGGGGAATTTGAGAATAATTCGTAATTCGTAATGACGCGACGCTCCTGCGTCGCTAACGCTGACGCTCGTACCTCGCTACCGCTGCGCTAACGTAATTCGTAATTCGTAATTATTTACTCTCCTGCCTTATCCCCCGGTTGGTGAGTTTCGGCTACGCGGTAATCGAGCGAAGTCGAGATTCAACTACTGCGGAGTCGAACCACATCTTCCCCCACTCCCTACCTTTCAAGGGTAGGTTTTTCATATTCAGTCTGAAAAAACCTATTTTTTCGTTCCAAAATCTTTCTCCGCGTCCCCGCGTCCCCGCGTCAACCAAAACGCGTCAACCAAAACGCGAAATCTAAAAAACCTACCCATAAGAGCCACTCCCTACTCCCTAAATATGGTGAATCAAGCGCAGATTTTACAATGGTTGCAGACCTTTGCAGCCGAGATAGAGCAAAATAAAGAATATCTGACAGAATTAGATGCTGCGATCGGTGATGCTGACCACGGTATTAATATGGATCGTGGTTTTAAAAAGGTAATCACTCAGTTACCGAACGTTGCAGATCAAGATATCGGCAGCATTTTAAAAACCGTGAGCATGACCCTTATTTCTTCTATCGGTGGTGCTAGTGGGCCACTGTACGGCACATGGTTTCTACGAGCTAGCACCGTAGCTACGCTTAAGCAAGAGTTGACAGCACAAGACACCTTAGAGTTACTCCAGGCTGGCTTAGACGGCGTACTTCAGCGTGGTAAAGCACAACTGGGCGATAAAACAATGGTAGATGTGCTATCCCCTGCTGTGGCAGCTTTTGCACAGGCTTTAAGCGAGGATAAAGGTACGCTTGCAGCCTTGCAGCAAACAGTAGCCATCGCAGAAGCGGCGATGAAAGATACAATACCCATGTTGGCCAAGAAAGGACGGGCTAGCTATCTAGGAGAGCGGAGTATTGGACATCAAGATCCAGGGGGAACTTCTGCTTATTTGATGTTAAAGAGTTTATTGGTAGTGCTGGAACCCCATATTTCATAAGGTTAAGAAATACTTAATACAAATAATTTGTTGTCTCTAATTACTGCCCCCTGCTCCTCTGCCTCCTAGCGCTTAGAAGTCAAAGCAAGCCCAGATCTTTTAGGCTGCGTCGTGTAATCTCAATACGGGCAGGTGCATCTTCTGCTTTATGCATATCAATGGTTGTTGCGAAAAAGTAAATGTTTTTATTTTGTTCTAAATAACCTACGAACCAACCAAAATTTGGTTTGATACTTGTTAACCATCCTGTCTTACCTCGCAGTACATAGTCTGGAGTTTGTTCACGTACCATAATATCTTTTACCAAATTCATTGTCCGTTGCAAAAAGGGTAAATTGCCTGCATACAACCGTTGCAAAAATTCAATCTGCTGTTTGGGTGTAATTTGTAATGGCCCTTGCAACCAAAAACGATCAATCTCTGCGACTGTGCCAATTTGACGATTACCATAGCCGACTTTGTTAATTAATTGCTGCATTCGCTCATGTCCAGCTTTTCGTGCTAGGACTTGGTAGAACCAAACAGTTGAATCTTTAAAGGCTTGACGCAAGTTTGTATCATGGTTCCAAGCATCAATCTCTCGGTGAATCCCGTCCCAAGTGAGAACTGCTACATCATCAGGGACTATACCTGTTTCTAAAGCCACTAGAGCGTTAAAAATTTTGAATGTCGAACCTGGTGCGATCGCAGTTGCATTACGCTGAGAATTGTGTTCGTAGATGCGGTTGTTTTTGGAGTCGTAAATCAAGATTGAGCCTTCAAACCCCAAATCTTGAAAGTGTCGCCCCAAATTTGGCGCTTTCAGGGCGAGTATGGCTGGATGTTTAGATGAGGTATTTGCAGGTTGAGCTAAAACATGCATTGCCCCAAAGCTAATTATGCTCACTAAAGCAAGACATCCAACGATTGCGAAGACGAGATATTGTGTCCTGCGCTGTGCGTAACGCCAAAAAAATTGCCACATGCTAAACAAGATGATTCTCCTTGTAGATTTAATTGAATTCTAGAATTATCGGCTAGAACTCTGATGCGATCGCATTTTATATCAAGTTATAGTAATTACTTGTGATTAAAGTTTCTCTGCATCCCCGCGTCAGTCATAACGATAAGTTTTCAAGCGAACACAATATTACTGCTAAATTCTGCCATCCGTGGTTTCATCGTCTCTTTACTTAATCTTTATTTTACCTATCAGTAAATACGGATAGAATATAAATATCAAAAGTTAATTCTATCTAAAAAAAGTAGACAAATACATAGTAAAAAGTATTAAAAACTTTCAAAATATAGTTGTCATTTATTAGCTTTACGCCTTTGTCATCAGAGGCATTTACATCGGTTTAAAATATATTTTATTAATACTAAAATAACCAAAACTTTTATGAAATATGCTTGGAAGTTTGGGATTAAAATTAGTAACTTATTGCTGATAGCAGTGATGCCAATACTGGGATTTTTCCTATTGTCGCATTGGGCAAAAGCTGAAGACCCAGGAACATGTTTTATGGTGACATCTTCTGGAAGAACTATCAGCTTGAGAAAACTTTGCCGCACAACATCTTCAGATAGTAGAGTATTTCGGGTTCCCATCAAACGCCGTATTGGTAATACTCCACTGATTGATGTCACCTTCAATGGCAAACAAACCTTCGAGATGGTTTTAGATACAGGTGCTAGCAGTACTGTAATTACACAAGAAATGGCGAGTAATCTCAAACTTAAAACTACAGGTATACTGCAAGCCCAAATTGCCGATGGTAGTCGAGTACAATTTTCTACTGGCAAGGTAAAATCTCTGGCAGTGGGTGAAATTACAGCTAATAATATTGAAGTTGCGATCGCACCAAAAGCAGGTTTTGGATTATTAGGTCACGATTTCTTTGGCAAATACGACATCAAGATTTTAGAAACAGAGGTCGAGTTTCATTACCGTTGATCGATCCTGGCATAACTTTAGAACAACAACATAGGATTGCTATATATAATCTTGACTATACAAATTTTAAGCTATGAACCTTTATTGATAAATATAAAACCGCGTGTTTTACCAGATTCTGAGTCAGTAGTTGACATTGCTTTCCATAAATCTCCAGTTTTTACCCAAACTGGCGGATATTTATAACGGGAAACATCGAGAATTAAAAATCTATCTGTTTGTTCATTATATGCTGCGATGGGAGAGATATGTCCCCCTCTTTCTTGACCTATTTCTTTTCGTAAATAGTTAATTAAAATAAAATTTCCTGATTGCTTTAAATTTTCTGCTGCTAATTGACGAAACTGTTCTAAATTAGTATTGGCAGCGTGGTAAACTTTGACTTGCACACCATAACTTGCTAACAACCCTCCTAATTGCTCTAGAGTCATGCCTTTACGAGAAACAACTTCAGGAGTAATAACTTTTTTGGTGTTTTCATTGTTGAAAAAATTTTCTTGAGTAAAAACTCTATATGGCTTATACTGTGGTGCTTCTGGTGCAAGAATCTGTAAACTGTTTAGCACCATGACGCTACTAGCAACACCGCAATATGCTTGATTATTTTGGGTAATAAATTGCATACTCAACGGAAAAAAGTCTGCTCTTGATTTACTGTCAATTAAGAGTTTTTCGCCTGCTGGAGAATTAAAACCAATCAAGTTAGGTGAGAGATTTAATGTTTGAGAAAAAACGCTTCCATGAGAAATACATAAGCCAACAATAGAAGCTTGAACGGATGTTTTGAGGACTTTGAGAAAATTAGTATTCATAATTGATACTACCTCACTAAAATAGGCTCGTTTTACTACATTTAATCAACAGCGTCAAAACTCTAATTCTATTCCCAATTGCCAATTTTCCATTCTCTACTTTAAATCTAATCCTTTATCTTTGCGAAACTTGCGAACAACGTCTTTAACGTCTTTGAATTCTCCTTCAACTAAGTTATTTAATTGTCGCATTTCATCAGCAGAAATTTTTCCGGCAAGTTGAGCGATCGCTATTTTTAATTCTGGGTATTTTTGCAAAGTTTCTTTACGAACAATGGGCACAGCTTCATAAGGTGGAAAATATTGTTTATCATCTTTCAGCACTACCAAACCCAAACGTGAAATTTGCCCATCTGTAGAATTACCTGCTACGATATCTACTAGTTTTTGCAGCAGAGCGCGATATATTAAACCCAAATCCATATTTTGGGGCGGCTTAGCAAAACGTAAATCATAGGTTTTAGCTAATCCCGCAAAACCATCTTCCCGTTCTAAAAATTCATAGCCAAAACCGCCGCGCCACTGTGGTGTATACTGGGCAGCTTGAGAGAGAGTTTGAATGCTGTAGCGCCTAGCATCTTCACCTCGAATAATCATTGCAAAAGTATTTTCAAAACCTAAGCTTGGCATGATTTCTAAATTAAATTGCTGGGCATAAGCTTGTTTTAATTTTTCATAAACTACTTTTGGATCATTAATTGTTTTTTGTTTTAAAATCCCAGTAAAAGCAGTGCCAGTATATTCGATATAAGCATCAATTTGACCAGCAGTAATTGCACTATGGCAAACAAAAGAACCACCCAATCGAGGACGACGTATAACTTTTAAGTTAGTTGTTGACTCAATTTGCTGTGCTAAAAGTTCTCCTAAAATATCTTGTTCAGTAAAATCTTTAGAAGCGACAATAATCTTACCATCATTGTTACTCTCGACATTTGGCTGGCAACTAGCAATGACTAGCACTACAGCAAAGATACAAAAGCAGAATACTAAAAATTTTTTCATTAGGTCATTTATTATCTGTCATTTGTCATTGAATATATTCATCCCAAGTTGCTGTTAGCCAGGTATCACTGGATAATTTTGTTTGTAATTTGCTCATAATATCGCTGATTACCCTTGAAATTGACTTAATAACCAAGCACCAACTTGACTTTGATTCATCTGACGAGTTCGGCGTAATGCATCATTTAATAGAGAAATTATTAATCCTGGCAATACTTGAGATTCTGTGATTCTTCTACTACCTTGATTTGCTATGGCAAAAGCCATCACTTGAGCATTCTGAACATCTACAATCCAGTATTCTTGTACTCCTAAATCTTCATATATGAGCCGTTTCTCGCCTTTATCATCAGCTAGAGAAGTCTTAGCAACTTCAATTACTAAAGCTGGTGGGGGATAAATATCTAAATTGATAATTGAAGTCCCATATGGAACAACATTGGTGTTTTCACCAATGTAATAAGAGATATCAGGTTGAACCTCACTAACACCTGGTTTGCGGTAGGTACAGTTATCCTTGCCATTTAGAGGAATACCTTTAACGCTGGCAAACAGATTAACAGTAAAGATCACTATTGTGTGGTCGCTTGCGTGGTCATTTCCAACTGGTGGCATTTCAATCCTCATCTGTCCATTGTGATAGTAGCACTTGGCTTTTTCGTAGATTGGACTGGCGATCGCTTGAATGTATTCATCCCAAGTTGCTGTTAACCAGGTATCACTGGATAATTTTGTTTGTAATTTGCTCATAAGATTGCTGATTACCCTTGAAATTGACTTAATAACCAAGCACCAACTTGACTTTGATTCATCTGACGAGTTCGGCGTAATGCATCATTTAATAGAGAAATTATTAATCCTGGCAATACTTGAGATTCTGTGATTCTTCTACTACCTTGATTTGCTATGGCAAAAGCCATCACTTGAGCATTCTGAACATCTACAATCCAGTATTCTTGTACTCCTAAATCTTCATATATGAGCCGTTTCTCGCCTTTATCATCAGCTAGAGAAGTCTTAGCAACTTCAATTACTAAAGCTGGTGGGGGATAAATATCTAAATTGATAATTGAAGTCCCATATGGAACAACATTGGTGTTTTCACCAATGTAATAAGAGATATCAGGTTGAACCTCACTAACACCTGGTTTGCGGTAGGTACAGTTATCCTTGCCATTTAGAGGAATACCTTTAACGCTGGCAAATAGATAAACTGCGTACATAACAATTCCGTGGTCACTTGCATGGTCATTTCCAACTGGTGGCATTTCAATCCTCATCTGTCCATTGTGATAGTAGCACTTGGCTTTTTCGTAGATTGGACTGGCGATCGCTTGGATGTATTTATCCCAAGTTGCTGTTACCCAGGTATCACTAGGTAATTTTGTTTGTAATTCGCTCATGATATCGCTGAAGAGGAACTCTAATCACAATCATACAAGTAAGTTTTATTTTCCAGCACTAAGCTGAGAGTGAAGGTTTAACTTGACCAAAACGGCGATCGCGTCCTTGATAGCTTAACAATGCTTGATAAAATGCCGCTCTATCAAAATCCGGCCAGAAAATATCAGTAAAATACATTTCTGTGTACGCCATTTGCCACAAGAGAAAATTGCTCAACCGCATTTCACCACTAGTACGAATTAACAGATCTGGTTCTGGGATATCTGCTGTATAAAGGTGTTTTTCTACAATACTTTCATTCACTTGTTCGGGGCTAAGTTCTCCTTGCTGCACTAATTTGGCCAATTGACGACAGACTTTAATAATTTCATCACGACTGCCGTAATTGACTGCAACAGTAAAGTGAATTGCCTGATTATTTAACGTTTCTAACATTGAGCGCTGCATTTGAACTTGTAAAGAATCAGGTAAAGCTGACAAATTCCCAATAAATGAGATTCGCACTCCTTCACGATGCATTTGTGCTAACTCTTGGCGTAGCAATCGCTCAAATAAAAGCATCAAAAAATCCACTTCTTCGGTGGGACGCCGCCAATTTTCAGTCGAGAAAGCGTAAGCTGTAAGTGCTTTAATTCCCCAATCTTTACAGCATCGCAACAATTCTTTGAGTGTCTTTGCTCCTTGGCGATGTCCAGCAATACGTGGTAAACCTCGACTGTTTGCCCATCGTCCATTACCATCCATAATCACAGCTACATGTTGCGGTAAGTATTGAGGGTTTAAGTCTGTAGGTAATGCTAAAAGTTGTTTTTTATTATTTGTCATTTGTCATTTCTCCTTTTTCATTGGTCATTAGTCATTTGTCCTTCGCAAATGACTAATGATACTAAGTTGCCCAAGTGAGTATTGTTTAAAAAACAGAGTAAAGTATTGAAAGCTTCTTGAAAACAAGCCTCTCAACGGATATATTAATTACGAATTACGCGCTTCGTAGCGGTAGCGTAAAGCCTACGGCATAGCTTCGCTTAGAGCGAGGTACGAGCGTCATTACGAATTACGAATAAATCTTGTAAATACTTTGGTGTGAGAGTGCTATTCCAACTCCACAAACGATGCATTACGTAAGTAAAAGTGAATAATAAAGTAACTTTGTTATTCAAAGACCAAGAATGCCAATTAAGTGTCCCCATCATGCGGCGTAGGGTACGAATTAGGTTATTGCGTTGATAATTTTGCGATCGCGTTTTGATTAATGTGCGACCAATTTGTACTAAGGAAATTTCAGGGAAAGCCCAAACCCCAAATCCCCAGAATTTCGCCATGTGGTTGATTTCATCTTGGGCTAGTTCTTCGAAAACATCAGCAAGTTCGCCAGTGGTATGGGCCATTAACCACAGATATAGGCAAGTTGCACCGTACTCAGTAGCAACACGGTGTAAGCCGTGGCGATATAAGTCTTGATAAGGATCGTTAGTGGGAAGATACCCTCTGACTGTACGAAGTTTTGGAGTAATTTTCTCGCCTGTTAATTGGCTGTAAACTTTGAGTAAAGCGGGAGTATGTTGACGTTCTTCTTTTTCCCATAAACCCAGTTCTAGCAAGTTACCATCTTCGCCAACTGTGCCACCGACAAAACGCGCCATCTGAGGATGCAATCTTTCTAAATACTGGCGACTTGTTTGAGTATAGCCGCGAATGGGTGCTTCTGTATCTATTGCACCTACAAGAATAGATAGAAATATCTCTGAATTTATACCGATAATTTGATTCAGGTTAATTGCTTTCCAATCAATCAGTTTCCAAGGACGCTGTTGAGGATTTTGAAATTGTAATGGTAAATCTTGCAAGCGTTGATGTAGTTTTTCAATTCCAAGATATTGATCTACAAGGAAACGAATACGATGCTGGTTTTGAGATTGATGGGGCTGAGAGTAGGTTTGATCTGCCAAATTTTCTGTAAATGGACTGATAACATTAGGCATATTTTTGACATTACTTTTATCTCTATGCCCAATAGCCTAAGCGATCGCTCAGTCATTTGTCAGTCGGTTCAAGTCGGCAAAAAAGTCGGATAAGTCTATTTCTTCCCTACTCCCTACTCCCTACTCCCCACTCCCTTAAAAATAATATGTTTTTTTGAGTCAACGCTAATAATACCTTGTTGTTGTAATTTGCCCATTAATCGCGTAATCGTCACTCTTGTAGTGCAACAAGCACTAGCAATATCTTCATGAGTAAAGCGAATATTGAGGCGAACTCCTTCTGAAAAAGTTTCACCAACTTCCTGTTTTAAAAATTCCAATAGATGATACAAACGATCTTGTACTCGTCGCCTACCAGAGATGACTAAAAAAGATTCTGCTTGCTGTAAACGTTGATTAATTTTTGGTAAAAGAATATGGCTCAGTGTAGAAGAAGCTGCTATCTCTGCTACATAAATTGATACTAATTCAACATTACAGAGGGCTGTTGCTTGGTAAATATTTAGAGAGGTCATACTAGAACCAAAAACCATTCCTGTTGTTGCCAACCCAATCAAAACTTCTTCACCTGTTTCGCAAAATGTACTTAGCTTGACCCAGCCTTGACAAACATAGTAAATTTCTAATGGACTTAGAGGAATAATCTCTCCTCTAGAATGTTTATGTAGAGGGCGGTCTTGGATGAAATCGTTGTCATTCTTGATGACTGGTGATTGCGATCGCTCACGCTCTGCAATATTACGCATTAGCCAGTGTAAAGAGATAGCTTTACCCTGTTGATTGCGAACAGCAGCCACTGTCAAAGCTGCATTTAAAGGTTCACTCCGGGGTTGTTGCCAGCGCATTACTAATTCTCGAATTCTGTCCGATTGTGATAGCTGAACAAGTTCTCGGCGGAGTTGCTGACGTTCTTCTAAACAGACAAAGTTAATTATTGGTTTGCCTACCAAAAAATGTTTTGAAATATTGAGTAATCTCGTTGCCGCATAATTAGCTTCTTGGATTATGCCTTCTGCATTGGTTACTAAATAGCCATCTGGAGCAAACTCGAATAAATCTTGATAGCGTTGACGTTCTGCTTCTAGTAAATTTCGAGTTTGTATTAGTTCTTCGTTTTGTTGATACAATTCTTCTGCCGCTAACTGTACCATCCTTGATGTGCTATAAAGTTCCTTGAAAGCTTGCGGCAATAAATCTAGAGGTATCCAAGGCAAAACACTAGCAGTTTGGTATAAATCTGTTAAACGCCTGTGCAATGCTTCTGTACGTTGGATAAATTGTTCTATGTTCACCTTAAATTCCCGCTACTTGTTTGCAGAGGTTGAACAAAAAAATCTACTAAATAAATTTTTGGCTCAATTGCAGTATTCCTGAAGCTACTGAGTGACAAAATGACCCTCTGTTTGGGCTGCAATTGCTAGCCGTAAAACTTTAGAAAGGCACATTTATTATTGTGGATTAGCGAGCCATACCTTAGTATAATTTCAGATTTCAAATATCACTGTTGTCTAAGCGCGTTGTCACTCCTCAATTTCTTGATGTTTGCGATAATTAGCGCTATTTTTTCAAAGAATAACTGTTACTTTCTGACATAACTTCTATCACAAGAATCAAACCACTACTACTAAAGGAATAGAAATTGAGTTAACTCTAAATGTGTTCACGAACACAATTTTTCATTAAATAAAAAATTTAGTATATAAAAATACAAAGCTATTTAATAATGATTTACTAGAGCGTGTTTTCAAATCTCGGAAGGGGCCAAGCATCCCCTACATCCCTACAATCCCTACACTTTTATTTAGTCAGGCTTTGTTAAAAATTTATATATCTTTTAAATGTTTTCATGAATTTAATTTGAATTTAGCTAGAATCGAAGATTTAAAAAATCAGTAATATTTCTCTTTTAAAATAAATATCTATAGCAGTAAATTGTTAACTGTTGTGTTAAATATATTGACGATCAAAAATATTTTGATTAGAAAATAGTTTTACATGCATAACAACACAATTGTTTAGTATTTTTTAACAAAGATTATAATTTTATGCAGCAATACTTTTTTAATTTTATGATTATCTTAGGAGCTAGTGCAACTTTGCTCATTTCTCCATGCCAAGCTCAAACTCCCACAGAGTTAAATGAAAAAAGTAGCAATAATCCCAAATCTTTAAACTCATCTCCAGTTACAGAAGTGACAAACTCTGGTAATGATACTAATAAAGATTTACCTATACTTTCTCAAGTAGATAGTAACTCCTCTGCTTCTAACAGCGATGTAGCCGTCAAAAAGCCTGAACCACGTATTCCCATCTTCAGTAGAATTTTTCCTGCACCTTCAATGCAGCAGTAATCAGTTACTAAAAATTTATTTACAAAAATGTCATTCTCAGTTAAATTCAGAATGACATTTTTGTATTATTGAAACAATCAGGTCTAAAACCTCGCCTCCTACCTTCGTTAATTACGAATTACGTTAGCGTTAGTGGTAGCGAGTGATCGATAGCGTTAGCGAAGCGGTAGCGAGGTACGAGCGTCAGCGGTAGCGATAGCGTAGCGTAAAGCCTGCGGCATAGCTTCGCTTAGAGCGAGTCATCTCCCAAGGGGAGACGCCAAAGGCGAACGAGCGTCGGTACGAGCGTCAGCGTAAAGCCTACGGCATAGCTTCGCTTAGAGCGACACAGGAGCGTCGCGTCATTACGAATTACGAATTATTTAACTATTTTTGTCTTTAAAGACAGGCTTGTTCATAGTGTTTACCAGCGATATCCCATGTGAATTCTGTTTCTATTAGTTGTCTAGCGTTGTTAGACAATTGCGATCGCATTTGTGGATGCTCAAATAATTGACTAATAGCGGCAACATACTCTGCTGGCTCATTCGCTCGTAATGCCCGTAATGATTTACCATCATCTATGGTTAATCCTTCCAAACCGCGATCGCTTCCTACTATTGGTACACCGGCTGCCATTGCTTCTAAGGTTTTGTTTTTAATACCAAACCCTGTCCGCATGGGTACAACACAAATGGTTGCTTTGTGCAAATACTCTACCATCGAAGGTACACGCCCAGTAACATTAATTCCTGGTTTTTGTTGAAGTGCTAAAACCTCTGGCGCAGGATGAGAACCAACAATATCGAAAGTCGTATTAGGGTAAGATTTTTGGATTTTTGGTAAGACTTCATTGCTGAAAAAGCAAACAGCGTCAACGTTTGCTAAATAATCCATTGCACCTATAAAAATTAAGCGATGTCCTCCAGGATCGGTGGTACGGTTGGGAAAAGTAACCAAATCTACACCATTAGGAATAACTGTAATTTCACTATGAGGATTGAATTCTTGTAGTTGAATTTTATCCTCTTCGGTTGTTACCACAATAGTTGAAAATTTAGCACAGTATTTTTGCTCATAACGACGCAAAAGCGGTAAATTAATTCTGTCTCTAAGTGAATTCTCCGAAATGCCAATTGCTAGCTGACTACGACAACTACCATATACAGAACTATGGACGTTGACTATAGTTTTTAGTTGTTTGAGAAAATGCGATCGCACATAAATTTCATTAACACTATGTTCGCAAGTAATTACATCACATTTACCCGCTTCTACAAATGCATCAATCCATGCTTGCATCTCAACTGAATAACGGTTCAGTACACTTGGTGGCGTCCCCTGTTGTAGAAATGTGCTGAAGCGCTGCACTTTTTTAAGTATTTTTGAGGTAGTTTTAGCATCTGTAGGACGATCAAAAACGACTAGATGATCTACACAATCTCGTAACCCTGCTATTTCTGTTTCTGTAACGTCATATTCACGTTGAGTTACAAGGGTAATATTATGGCGTTGACTTAAGTACTTAAGTAAATTAAACGTCCTCACCGCAGTGCCTCCACGCGTTGGTGGATAAGGAAAAGTGGAAGATAGCATTAATATATTCATACAAGTAATTGCCAATGATGATACATATACCATGACACCTGATTTTAGGCTGAATGTCATCACAAATATCCCTTATATATTTTTCGTAAAATTTTCATAAATTAAAGCCTACAAAAAGCTAAATATCCATTAAATGACAATAACCGTAAATTTACTGTGTAGTTTCACACAAACTATTGTTTTTACAAATAGGTTTAAGGCAAGATGTAACTGTTGCTAGATGAAATCTGTTAGTCGAATAGGGTATAGCAGAATGAAATCATTCGGTATTTATACACTTGCCAACGATGCTGTATTTGACCAACTAGTTGCTTTGCTAAACAGCATTGAAATGAATGTTGGTCAAGATATTCCTGTTTGTGTAATTCCTTATAACGAGCAATTAGATTTAGTTAAACAAGAACTGAAATCTAGAAAAAATGTTATCCTTTTTGAGGATTGGCAAGCAATTCAACGCTGGGACAATTTTGTCAATCAGCTTTGGGATAATCACCCTAGAGCAAGTGATTCTAAATTAACTCGTCCTGGTTGGTATAAGGGCTTTGTACATAGGAAGTTTGCTGCTTTTAATGGTGATTTTGATAGATTTGTGTTTTATGATGCTGATAGCTTAGCCATGAAGCCAATTGATGATATATATGATAAGTTAAATACTTATGATCTCGTTTTTAATGATTGGGAACACGCTAAACCTAGAGAAAAAACACAGCTAAATCTTGAGATTCTGGAAAATAGAACTCAACTGACAGAAGCTGAGTTGCGTTCTAAAATTCATTGTGACAGTTTCTTTGGTTCTAAGCGATTGCTGTTTGGTGGCGAAGATTTAAATATTTTAAAAGAACGCTGGATTGGAAAACAAGAATTTGAATGGATTCGACCCAGTTCTTGGTGGTCTAGTTCTGGTTTATTTAGTTATGTAAGTTTGTACGGAGATCCCGCCATATTTAACTTTACTCTCAGTCCCAATACTCAAGATAGAACTGGTAATTGTGCTAATGCAGATGCTTTCGTAAATATTAATAATGTTCTTTATAACCAAGATGGATTAAAACCAATTCATCGCATTCACTACATGAGTTATTCTTCTGGTGATTTTGTTCGTTTATGTCAAGGAGAAGATGTCAATATTTGTTATAGAGATGAATTTTTATATTACCGTTTTCTTAAACAGCCAGAAAAAAAACCAAGGCGATTAAAACAACCCAGCATAATATCTAAAACAAATAGATTCGTTCAAAAATCTCATAAAAAACTGCAAAGAATATTATAAAATTACTATTTTTAAGCTTTATACATAAACGCAGAGGTGCAGATATAGCAATTCTATCTGATTTGTGAAGATTCGCGGTGTCCAGATCCCCGACTTCTCAAAAAAGTTGGGGATCTTAGTTCTCACTAATGATTTAGGATTGCTATAAAATTAGGGGATTTGAATAATGACGCATTAAAACATCGTGGCTGACGCCCGGAACGTTTCACATATTTTTATCTTTTTTCATAAATAAATTTAGCGCCAAGTCTGAGCGTTAGCGTAGCGTAAAGCCTCCGGCATAGCTTCGCTGAGAGCGAGTCTTCTCCCAAGGGGAGACGCATTCGCGAACGAGCGTCTGGCTTCGCCAACGTCAAGGGCGAACAGAACTTTGTTACAAAGGACGCTGTTACCCTATATTCGGGGCTAATTCTTTTTTCTGTTCCCTGTTCGCGCCTTGAAGGAGCTTGGTAAGTATTTATTGAGGAATAATAGTCAGTATATAGTAACCAAGAATACATAAATAGTTTCTGATGCAAGTATAGCCATAAGGTTTCTTTATCCTTTAAACTAGTCAACGAATTAATTTATGTCATTACCAGTCTATCTATATATTCTTTGATCAGTTCGCAACTAAAAAAAGGATTTTTTCAAATGAATTCCTTCGGCATTTATACCCTTGCTAATGATGTGGTTTATGACCAATTGGTAGCTTTAATTAACAGTATTGAGATGAATGTTAGTGAAGATATTCCTATTTGTATTATTCCCTATGATCAACGATTAGATTTAGTTCAACAAGAAGTTAATTCTCGTAAGAACGTCATGCTTTTTGAAAATGCAGACGTAATTCAACGATGGGAAGAATTTGCTCACCAAGTTTGGGCAGCACATCCCAGAGAAAAAGAAGCTAAAGTATCGCGTCCTAGTTGGTATAAAAGTCATCTCCAAAGAAAGTTTGTTGCTTTTGAAGGTGTTTTTGAGCAATTTGTCTTTTATGACGGTGATAGTTTGGCAATGAAGCCAGTAACTGATGTCATTGAAAAGTTAAAGCAATATGATTTTATTTTTGATGATTGGGAACATCTTAAAAACAGAACCGTAGCAGCTTTAGATATTTCTGTTATTGAAAAAACCGGGCTATATACAGAAGCAGATATCCGTCCTAAACTGCATTGTTCTAGCTTTTTTGGGTCGAAGCGAGGGTTATTTACTGCTCAAGAAATGCAGGAAATGAAAAAACGTTTAATTACCCAGAATGAAATTGAATGGATTAATGGATATGGATGGTGGGATGATGCTTTTTTGTTTAATTATCTAACTTTGCGATGCGATCGCCCTTTATTTAACTTTACACTTAGTCCTAATGGACAAGACAGAACTGGTAACTGTGCCAATGCAAATCCTTTTGTCAATATTAATAATGTTCTCTACAATCAAGATGGCTTAAAACCAATTCATCGTATTCATTACATGAGCTATTCTTCTGATGATTTTGCTTGGTTATGTAAAGGAGAAGATGTTAAGATTTGTTATAAAGATGAATTTTTACATTATCGCTTTCTTAAACAACCAGACCAAAAACCAAAGCAACTAAAACCACCTAGTTTTATATCTCAAACCAATAGACTACTTAATAAAGCTATGAAAAAGCTACAAAGAACTTTTTCCTAAATTTAGCAGTAAATTATCATTGCGAATTGTTTGGTTAGGTAGATTGAACCCCGCTCTTTGTGGACGGCTAGTTTCCCCTGTTCCCTTTCATTTAAAAATATGCCCAAAGTTTCTGTTTGTATTGCTACTTTTAATCGAGTAAATATATTACCATATGCTATTGAAAGTGTACTCCAACAGTCAGAGCAAGAATTTGAGTTAATTGTTTGTGATGACGGTTCTTGTGATGGTACACCTGAGTTGATGTCACAATATACAGATAGTCGGATTAAATATATTCGTCATCCGCAAAACATTGGTAAAAGTAATAATATGCGCTCTGGTTTTGAGGCTGCAAGTGGCAAATATTTTATTAAATTTGATGATGACGATAGACTAACAAGCGATTTTTTATCGCGTACTATTGGCATTCTTGAACAAGACGCAAGTATTGATTTTGTAGGTACAGACCATTGGATAATTGATATTAACAATATCCGAGATGAAGAAAAAACGCAAAATAATTCTCGTTATTGGGGTAGAGCAGATTTGTTAGCAGGTATTGTTGATAATTTGCTAGAAGTTGTCTTTATTAAGCAGAGTTTTCAAATTGGAGCAACATTATTTCGCCGTCAAACTTTGCAAGAACTAGGGTTTATGTTACCTAACTTGCAAAATTGCGAGGATAATGATTTATTCGTGCGGTTAGCTTTGGCTGGGAAAAAAGGTTATTATTTACCAGAATTGTTAATGGAATATCGCTCTCATGCAGAACAGCAGGGTATTAATAGAGCAATTCCCTATTTATTTGATAAAATTTGTTACTTGGAAAATTATCAATTTGAATCAGAAAAATTGGAGAAAACTAGACAGTATCGTTTAGCAGAAACACAGTTAATATTAGGTTTACGTTTAATTGAAAAGGGCGAAACGCAACAAGGTAGAAAGTTAGTTTTGGCAGGAAAATCTGTTTCCAATACAAAAGCTTGGACTGGTTTAGGGTTATCGCTGTTACCAGTTGCGTTAAGGGATAAAGCGTTTGCAATACTGCGAAAAGTGCGGAGTTAGTTATGAAACCCAACACCGAGATTTATGTTGGGTTTAACGGAGTCAAACCCGAACTACAATTTTTTTCGGCTTGGATTACCTGTTAACCTGGAACTGTAAGCATATTGCAAACGCACAAATTCAAAGGAAGCTTGAAGAGATTAGCTTTGATTTTGGATACCAGTTACCTGTAATTTGCACTCCCTACGAGCTATTAGGAGATTGAGCGATGTGGCAAGATGAGATTCTAGATGAAATTCACAAGATTCGTGAAGAACATGCTAAGTCTTTCAATTACGACTTAGATGCAATGTTTGCAGACTGGCAAAAAAGACAGTCAGAAGGCGGAAGAGAAGTTGTCAGCTTGCCGCCAAAGCGCGGTCTAACAACACGTTGGAGCGGACGAACAAGAGATCTTGGTGAGGATGCCGAGGATACTAGCCGCCGCTCAACTTAGCCGTTATGCCGACTTTAAAGTCTGTAATTCAGAGTTATGAAAGATGAAAAAAAGGCAAGATTAGCTTGTTTGTTGATTGTTCTAGGGTCTTTAATATCAATAAGATTTAGTATGGTAGATGAGAGTACCCGAATAATGGGCTATATTTATAGGAGCAATCCAGAACTTACAAAAGTATCGCGTGAGGAAGACCTCAAGCATGAGCAGAGAGTAAGGCTTTTTTTTAAGGGAATAAGCGCGCTCTCGATTGGTTTTGCAGCACGCTAGTATGCTTGGATCTCTTCTCGCGGATAAAAGCAAGAAAAATGAGGATTGATGCTTCATGCCTGTCAAGCAGTGAGCCATCGCTTGAGTATTTTAGGTAAACAGTAAGTGTTATTCCTATGACATTAGCCTCAACCCCAACAAAACAATACATTGAACAACGAGACAAAGGATATTGGATCAAAGGAATCCGCATCTCCCTTGATTCAGTTGTCTATTCTTTCTTGAACGGAGAATCGCCCGAAAGTATTGCCCAAAATTTTCCACTCCTTTCACTCGAACAGGTTTATGGTGCGATCGCTTTCTATCTTGCCAATCGAGAGCTTGTGGATGCGTATCTGAAAAAGGGTGAAGCCGAGTTTCAGCAATTACAACAGTCTTGTAGAGAAAAGAATCCTTTGCTATACCAAAAATTGAAGGCGGCTCAAGCCCAAAAGTAGAAAGCAGTATGACAGAAATTCGCTTTCAAGCTGATGCCGATCTTAGACAGGCAATTGTAACTGGTGCAATCCGCAGACAACCAAATCTGGATTTTCAATCAGCTAATGAAGCAGGGCTTGAAGGAATAAAAGATCCAGAAGTTTTAACCATTGCAGCACGGGATGGTAGGGTGCTGGTCACGCACGATCGCAAAACTATGCCGACTGAGTTTGGTCAATTCATCATTTCGCAAACGAGTTCTGGTGTTCTAATTCTTTCTCAGAATCTTCCAATCAGCGAAGCAATCAATGCAATTATCTTAGTGTGGGAAGCATCTACTGCTGAGGAATGGATCAATCAGATTATGACTTTCCCATTTTGAATGGCTATACAAGATTTGCGGTAGTGCTACAGAGGTAATGTTTTATATCGCTAGAGTCCTTGCAGTATAAAGATCTCATTACGTCATCATTACTTGTTTTTAGCACTACCAGATTTGCTATTGAAATCCTCGGAAAATGCTGCATAACCACGCCCATGCACCCGACCTAAAGGATTGGTTGGTTGAGTTCAGTAGGCTATATGCGGCGGGTGATGGGCAACGTTAGGCTGCTTGAGTCATGGGTGAGGGTGCGCTTCGTAAGATTGCTTGTTAGTGTTCAAAGTTAAATTGTTTTCAAGTGATCGGCGAGGATAGTATTTCAGGGTTGCTTGTTAGCATTCAAGGGCAAATCAAGCAGCGAAAGGGAGCAAGTCTGCATTATTCAGCCAATCAATCAATGACGGATTTTTAGTCGAGATCTTCGCTGCGTTAGGACTTGCGTCCATAATGCACCCTACAAAATTAAAGCTTTTAATTTACATTAGGCGTGATTTCGCTCAAAATACTTTACGTTCTTCTAGATGAGCAAGAATATCTGAGCGCTGACGCCAAACTGGACGCAACTTTTGATTGGCGAACATCTGTAACTGGTCACTAATATGGGGTGAATTTGGCTGAGTGGCATTGCCATAACTGTTAAGTACCATTGCTCGCACTGGTTGAGAAAATTCAATTGCCGCCACAAAAGAATCCCCACCAACAGACTTAAAATGTCCATTTGACTGTGGTGTAAACCAAAGGCTGCGGAAGATGCCAAGAGGGTCTGCACCACCGTTTGCAGGTAACTTTACATCACCATAATCTAGCTGAAAAACCTCTCCCCATGCTACATCTAGCTTCCCATAGGTCTTTTGTACTTGAGCTGCCGCTGTTTCCAGTTTGGCAACTGCTTGTTTAGGGTTAGCCAAGCCGTCGGGTGTGGTGCGCGGTTTGTTTTCACTCCAAGGTATACTAAACACCTGATCCAAATCTATTTGTTTTACCCAAGCAGCAAATAGTACCGCACCCTTGCTATTTGCATTCGCTTTCTTGTCCCAAGCTGCTAAAACATCAGCTGCATCTTTTGCTAATTCACTTCCATATCTTCGTGCTGCCGGGATTAAATCATCTAATATCCGGTCTGCTAGTTCCATTCGGGTTGAGTGTTTGTATGCCACCATCTCATCAAAAGTAATTTTTTTATCCTCAAAGAGCATTCTGGCAGAACGCTGCGCCCGGAAATCCATAAAACGTGGTGCCATGTAAGATGGGTATTTATCTGCGTTGATAGCAGTTGGAAATGTGGTTGTCCAAGGTGGGTCATTAGCATTTTGCAACCAGCCACTTTTGGGGTCAACGATGCGAGGTAAATCTTGATAAGGGTGAATTTTTGTCCATAAGGTGTCAGAAGTGTCACCTGGGATAATATTTTGCCAGTATTGAAAATCACCTTTTTTTCTAATAGGAACTTGACCGTTGAACAGGTGCATTATATGCCCGTTTTTATCTGCATATATGACCGTAAACATGGGCAATTGCAAGCGTTTGAGTGCTGCTTCAAACTGGGAAAAGTTTTGAGAGCGTGCCATATCCCACCATTGTTCGAGTACACTAGGCTTGTCAAGACCAACTACTCGCAACGCCACAGCTTGATTATTTGTTTGTGATGTGACAGGCCCGTGAACAGAATGTTTGATGACTAAAGGTTCTGTTTTGAGAGTACCGTCTTTTTGTTTGATTTTTAATAAAGTGGTTGTGGTGTCAAAAGGTCGGACTTTGCCATCGAATCGATAACCATTCTCAACTAAGTTGAGTTTGTAAGCATCCCAACCGTCGTGAGTATTAACAGTATGAGTCCAACCTAAATTATTGTTGAAAGCGATCGCTAAAACAGGTATACCTACAAGTGTGACTCCATAAGCGTCAATTCCTGGTGCAGTCATCTGTGCTTCATACCACAGAAATAAATCAGACCACGGTAAGTGCGGGTTAGCTAGCAGCATAGCATGACCGTTTGCAGAATGTGATGGTGCGATCGCCCAACCATTAGACCCGGCTTTTGATTCCTGCTGACTAACGCCCGCAACTTGTTCTGAACTCGTAATAAAAGTAAAATGCAGTACCCGGTTGAGATGAGCGAGAACATCTTCGGCTTTGACTGGTAAAACGACCTCTACCTCATCGTCTATCAACTCTCGATGTTCTTGAGCATAAGAATTAATTCCTGCGGCAAAGGCATTCAGATAGCTACGAAAAGCTAGACTTTGTGCTTTATACCAAGAACGAGAACGTTCCGGAACTCCCATAGTCAGCACCCATCGGTCTGATTCTAAGTATTTTTCGCCCCAATATTCGGCAGCTTTTCCCCGTGCTTGACCATAAAGACGCAAAAGTAAGTTACCGTGGCTTTGCATTTGCGCCCAACCAAAGGCTTGAAAAGCACTTGCTTGATCCTTGCCATAGATATGGGGTACACCATAAGTATCCCAAAGAATTTCGGTGGATGTTGCTATTGTCACTCCACTATGGCTTGCTGTAAATAAGACAAAGATGAAACCAAGTATAAATAGTAAAAGTTGGAATGCTTTTTTTTTAACTCTTAGTAAATAGTTCATTTGTGTATAGGACTGTTAAATAATTTGTAATTCGTAATGACGCGACGCTCCTGCGTCGCTCTAAGCGAAGCTATGCCGTAGGCTTTACGCTGACGCTCGATGACTCGCTACCGCTACGCTATCGCTACCGCTTCGCTAACGCTATCGAGGACTCGCTACCGCTGCGAAGCGCGTAATTCGTAATGACGCTCGAGGACTCGCTCTAAGCGAAGCTATGCCGCAGGCTTTACGCTGCGAAGCGCGTAATTCGTAATTAAAAAATTCAAAGTTTAAGCTCACTAGATTAATTGAATGCGAAATTTTAATATTCCAAATCTGGAGCTTATCATGTTTTGTGGAGTGGAATATTACTTGTTTAACCTGGATTTAGAACCCTGACTTCTTGAAGAAGTCGGGGATCTGTACAGCAATATAATGCACCGAAAATTTTTGATGGTGCTAGCATGTCAAGGCTAAGAGCTTATTCAATTTTATGACAAATAAAAAATGTCTTGCCTGAACCTTTATCTAGTCCCAAATCACGTTTAGCATCAAATACACTAATGTTAGTAAAACTAGCTTTTTCTAAACCAGATTTAACTTCTGATTGAGAATAACCTCTCACTAACCAAGTAGTATCAAAACGTTGCCAGGCTTGTTCTATTAACGAAAATAAGATCATGTTGATTCTACCTATCTTATCTTCTGAGTTGTAACTGGAACGACTAGCCCAAGCATAATCTTCTTTGACATCTCCATCTTCAACTTTATCAAGAAAAGAAAGCTTAAATGCTTCTTCTAAATTCATGTCTATGACAAATGTGCCATTTGGCAAGAGTGCCTGATAAACGCTACAAAAAACTTCTGTCAATTCACTCAGATTGAGGAAATGATTCAGAGAACCAGAAGTAGAAACCACTACATCAAAACTAGAAGGCAAATTAAAAGAGCGTGCATCTGCAAGGATAAATTTTGCATCTGGGACATTTTTCTCGGCATAACTTAACATCGCCTCCGATGCATCTAACCCAGTGACTTGATACCCTCTTGTAACTAGCTCTTGAACTAATTGTCCTGTCCCACAGCAGAGATCCAAAATTTGTGCTTGTTTGGTAAGAGAATGTAGCAGTAATTTCTCTAAAAACTGGATATTCTCTTCACAGTATCTTGGCCCCCAAGAATCATTGTACATTCGAGCAAAAAAATCATACTCATCATATACGGGAGAACAAATTTCTTGATTCATAAAAAATGCCTTTTTTTGATTGTAATTTCAGAAAATTTAGAGTTAGCATAATGCAAAATATCTAAGGTAAAAAACCTGCATCTCGTAGTTCTTGAACACTATGCTTTACAGCCTGAATTATGTAATCTAAATCTTCGTCAGTATGGGCTGTGGATAGTAAACCGCCACCTGCTCGTAAATATACTCCCTTGTCAATTAGGAGATAATACATTAAATCTAAATTTGCTGAAGCATCATTATTTGAATTAGCAGAATTTGCCAACGGCACAGTATTAAAAATTGAACCACAATTCGCTAGTTTAATTGGTACTTCATCTTCTTCAAAGTAAGAATTAAGTTTTTGGATAAACTGCGAAGTTCGTTGATTTAACTGTTGTTGCAAAGTCGGCCCTTGAATTTTGAGGTACTCAAGTACAGCTCGTGCAGCAGCCATTGCTAGGGGATGCTTGCAATAAGTGCCAGCAAAAAATGTTGTTTTTTCTTGAGGAGAGGATGCATCACCATAATCCCACATCCCGCCATCAATTCTATCCATGTAGGCAGCCTTGCCAGCTATGACACCAATTGGCATACCACCACCTAAAATCTTTCCATAAGTTGCAATATCGGCTTTAATGCCAAACCATGCTTGCGCTCCCCCCGGATGAAGGCGGAAGCCAGTAAGCATTTCATCAAAAATTAATGCTATTCCTGATGCTTGTGTGATTTGTCGTAACTGTTGGAGAAATTCTTGGGGTTGTAAATGAGGTTTATCATTCTGCACTGGTTCAACAATCACAGCTGCTAGTTCGTTCTGATTAGCTTTGATTACTTCTAGTGATTGAAGATTTCCATACTCTAAAACCAAAACATCTGCAACCATGTTTGGTGGTACGCCTATAAAGGCTGGCTCTATTTTTGTAGTTTCATTTACTATCTGAGATTTTGCTAAAGTGCCATCAAAATGACCGTGATAAGCACCTGAGAACATCACGATTTTATTACGACCTGTTACGGCTCGCGCTAAACGCAATGCTGTCATTACGGCTTCTGTGCCTGTATTGCTAAATGTAACTCGCTCCATTCCTGTTAGTTCAGAGATTAGTTGAGCTACTTCGCCAGCAAGGTTTGATTGTGGGCCGATATGTATACCTTGTTCAAGTCGTTCTGCTATTGCTTCTTTAATAAAAGGGGGGTTGTAACCAAAAAGATTTACTCCAAATCCCATGATTAAATCTATATATTCGTTGCCGTCAATATCCCACATTTTGGAGCCGCAAGCACGCTTACCGATGATGGGATAGACTATTTCTTTGATGGCAAGATGGAATCCTGCTGAACCTCTAACATCAGCTAAGACTGGGCGGTAGGTTTGTGTTTGTTGTTTTGATGTTTGAGTTCGTTTATTATAGCGGGTGATAAATGTTTCTAAGAAGTTCTGTTGATGGCTATTTGAATTGGTGGTGGGAGATGGGATGGTGTCAATTTTTGGTAGGTCGTTTGGAGTGTTAGTTATTTTTGTTTGCATGAGGGTTATGTTTATTTGATGATGGATTTATATCACGCAGAGGCGCAGAGTCGCAGAGAGGAGGAGTTGAGAGGTGTTGAGTTTTGAATTAGTAATGTTACTTTTACAGTGGAAGGGGTGAAGTTTCTAAAAAACTATTTTTGTTTAGGTATGATAGGTAAGTGTTAAGTAGTTTTTCGTCTATTGGGGGACAAGTAATGGATGTTTTTGCTAGTCCGTTAAGTGTGTTTTGACAATCGAAAGATAGTGTTTGGGATGTGGAGGTTTGTTCTGTTGGTTCTCTGGGTGGGAAGAAAGGTATAAGTGGATATAATGGGTGTTGTGGGTTAAGACTAGCAATTTTCATTAGTTTTGTTTGCCATTGTTCGTAAGGAATTTGGGGAACAGAATAACCGAAGGAATGTATTACTTTCAGGAGTATGTCTGAGTGAAGCAACTGGGAATTAACTAAGTGAAAAGCTTTGCCTGGTGAGGTTTTCTGGCGTGATAGATGAGCGATCGCTTTACTGATATAATCGACGGGGATGATATCTTCGGTGATGTCTTGGTCTGGGGCGCTGCCGAGTTGAATACAGCCAATGATTAATCTGTAGATAAAGTCGTTAATATTAAAAACTCCGGTTTCGCTATGTCCTGATACACGTCCTAATCTGTAAATACAAACAGGTACGCCTCGTTGACTGGCAGCTTTGACTAATTTCTCTCCTACCCATTTAGTCTGAACGTAGCCGTTATCAGGTAGTGGGATATCATCAATGCTATCTTCTTCTTTAATTACCTGAGTTTCTGATGCACTTGATATCGAAAAAATACTGGATGTGGAAATAAAATGTATTGGCTTGGTTTTAATTCGACAAGCAAGTTTGATAACTTGTTGCGTTCCTAACACATTACATTTTTTGAGTACGGAATAAGGATAAATATGATGAACCCATGCCCCGTTATGATAAATTACATCGATTTTGTGTGCTAAGTCTTGAAATTGTTTATCAGTTAAACCGAAAAGTGGTTGAGATAGATCTCCGAGAATGGGGATAATTCTGTTAAGAAAAGATTCATGCCAAATTAAATAAGATTCTAAAGTTTTTTGCAGCTTTTTCTGACCTTCTGCAATATTAGAGGCACGCACTAAACAATAAATGTTTGCTGGTGTTTGCTGCAAAAGTTCATTAAGTAAAAAAGCACCAACAAATCCTGTTGCTCCTGTTAAGAGCATGTTTGCTGGCTCGGTTGTTGACTCAATTAAATTTTCTGGAAAAATATGAGCATCGAGAATAGCATCGGCTTGTATATCTGCAATAGTTTCTCTGGTATGGGTGGTAGAAAGTTCTGGTTGGAGGGTTTTGTCTAGAGTTGCGGCTAAAGTGGAGATTGTCGGTGACTCAAACAGAATGCGTAAGGGTAACTCCACTTGGAAAGCTTCTCGAATTTTGAGAATGAGCCGAGTTGTCAACAAAGAATGTCCGCCTAATTCAAAGAAGTTGCTATGAATGTTAACTATTTCGATACTGAGTACCTCAGTCCAAATTTTTGCTAGTGTTTTTTCAATCTCACTTGCAGGCGCTACGAAGGTTGCTTCAGATGCAAGTAAATTGGCTTCAGGTTTTGGCAAGGCACGACGATCTATTTTACCATTGGGTGTTAGTGGTAAAGAGTTGAGCAGCAAGAAGGCAGAAGGCATCATGTAGTTGGGTAGCCGCTGTTGGAGAAAGCAACACAGTTCGGTAGATGTGAGGTTGTTTTGTGTCCTGTCGTTAGGGACAATATAAGCTACTAAGTACTGATGATTGGGCGTATCTTCCCGCACTATCACCACAGACTCTCGCACCTTTGGATGTTGCCCTAGCATGGCTTCAATCTCGCCTAATTCAATGCGGAAACCACGGAGTTTGACCTGGTAGTCTGTACGACCTAATAGCTCAATATTACCGTCATGCAGGTAGCGTCCTAAGTCACCTGTTTTGTAAAGACAGGCTCCTGGTTGTGCGCTAAATAAGTTGGGGATAAATTTTAAAGCTGTTAAATCTGGACGGTTGAGATAACCTCTTGCTAAACCAGCACCGCCAATGTAAATTTCAGCGATCGCACCAATAGGTACAGGCTGTAAGTAACGGTCTAAAATATAAATCTGGGTGTTAGCAAAGGGACGACCAATCGGAACTAACTGCTCAACGTGTAAGTCTGCTGTCTCACTTTCAAAATAAGAACTGTCAATTGTGGCTTCGGTTAAGCCAAAGGAGTTAATTAAGCGTGTGTTGCTACCACACAACCGATGGAGTTTTTGATACTCCTGCACATACCAGCTATCAGAACCGCAAACTAGCAGTTGCATGAAATCGAGTCGCTGCTGGCTTTCCTCTAAATACTGCATCAGGTTTCGCAAAACCCCCGGTACAAATTCAGCACAATCAACTTTTTCCTGGAGCATCAGCTGATAAAGTGCTTGGGGTTCTAACAATAGTTCGCGGGGACATAGCACTAATTTACCCCCAGAGCAGAGAGCGCGTACTAAGTCCCCAACAAAGACATCGAAACAGAAGCTGGCCATTTGCAGGTGACAGGTTGCCCGATCTCGCAGTTGGTAAGCTTGTTCCCAGGCAAGATAAGCATTAACTAGATGGCGATGCTCAACCATCACTCCCTTAGATTGACCTGTGGAACCAGAAGTGTAAATAATGTAAGCCAGGTTATTAGCTGTCACATCGCACACAAGATTTTCTTGGGTTTGTGAGGCGATTAACTCCCAGTTACTATCTATACAAATGACTTGGGCGTTGTGATTTGGTAAGTCTGCTAAAAGTCGCTCTTGTGTGAGCAATACTGAGACTTGGGCATCTGCTAGCATGTACGCTAACCGCTCTTGAGGATAGGCGGGGTCGAGTGGTAGATATGCTCCACCCGCTTTGAGAATTGCCATGAGTCCGACAATTAAGTCTAGCGTTCGCTCCAAGCAAATTCCCACCAACACCTCTTTCCCTACCCCACGCGATCGCAAATAATGCGCTAGCTGGTTCGCCTTACTATTCAGTTGTTGATATGTGAGCCGTTGCTTAGCAAACACTACTGCAACTGCATCGGGTGTTTCTTCTACCTGCGCTTCAAATAAATTATGGATGCAATGTAATGGAGATAGAAAACCGCTCTGTTTGCGATTCCAACTAACCAATATTTGCTGAAGTTCGACTGCACTGAAGATGGGTAAATCGGACAGACGCGTGTCAAAAGAGGCAACAACACCAGCGAGTAAGGTTTGAAAATGCCCCAACATGCGGGTAATTGTGGCAGCATCAAATAAATCCGTATTGTATTCTAAAAATCCCCTCAATCCTTGTTCTGTCTCTACCATTGAGAGAGTTAAATCAAAATTTGCCGTGGTGCTTTCCACTTGCAATGCCTTGAGAGTCAGTTCGGGTAGCTGGAGAACTCCCATAGGAGCATTCTGAAGAATGAACATCACCTGAAATAGGGAGTTATGACTGAGATCCCGTTCCGGTTGGAGTTCTTCTACTAACTGCTCAAAGGGCAAGTCTTGGTGAGCATAACCTCCTAAAGTTACCTCACGCACTCGCCTTAACAACTGGCGAAAACTTGGGTTCCCTTCCAGGTTGGTACGCAGAACCAATGTATTGACAAAAAAACCAATTAGCCCTTCAACTTCAGAACGATTGCGGTTAGCGATTGGCGTGCCGATGAGTATGTCATCTCGTTGGGTGTAGCGGTGCAGTAATACTTTAAATGCTGCCAACAGCGTCATAAACAAAGTACTGCCTTCTTGCTGAGAAAGGGCTTTGAGTTCCTCACTCAGAGACTGGGACAGTTGCAAAGATTGGGTTGCGCCGCGATCGCTTTGAATTGCCGGACGGGGGCGATCGCTCGGTAATGCTAATACTGGCAGTTCACCACCAAGTTGCTGCTTCCAGTAAGTTATTTGAGCTTGCAGTACCTCTTTTTGTAACCACTGTCGTTGCCAAACAGCAAAATCTGCATATTGGATGGGCAATTTGGGAAGTGTGTAGGGTGTTCCACCAGAAAAGGCTGTATATAGTATCGTCAATTCTTGGATCAATATCCCCGTTGACCAACCATCAGAGATGATGTGATGCATTGTCAACAGCACTACGTTTTCTGTATCGCCTAGCCGCACTAAGACAACCCGCAGCAGAGGCCCGTTAACTAGATCGAAAGGTGTCTCCGCTTCAACAGTCGCCAGCCGCAGCGTTTCTTCTTGCTGTGCAACTGCTGAGAGAGCCTGCAAATCTATAACTGGCAACTGAAAATCAACGGCTTCACCAATTACCTGCACTGGTTCCCCGTCTACGATTTTAAAAGTAGTCCGCAAAGCTTCGTGTCGCCGCCCAATTTCCTTGATGCTGCTCTTCAAGGCTGCTACATCTAGTTTGCCTGTGAGGCTAACTGCCGTAGGAATATTATAAGCATAGCTATCTGGTTCGAGTTGGTTGAAGAACCACAGACGTTGCTGGGCGAAGGATAGGGGGAAAGTCTGAGAATCTCGACTTTGGGGTTTGATTTTTGTTGGTGAGACGTTGCCTTTTTTCTGGTTAAGCTTTTGCAGAAGCAGTTCACGTTTTTCGGGAGAAAGTTCTGCAATCCGTTCGTGCAGACTACTCATGTGATTTTTGCTCCTTGATGAACTGGCTATTGGCTAGTACTACCTGAGTTTCGGTGTCTGAAAGTTGTTCTAGTTCTGCTAGGGTTTGCGTTAGCATTTCGTCATCTATTTGTTCTACTAGTTTTTGGGTAACGATGACGGCTAAATCAGCAACTGTGGGAGCTGCAAAAACTTGCTGTACTAGTAGTTCGACCTCAAAATTGTCGCGCAAACGAGATATTAACTGAGTGACTAATAAAGAGTGTCCGCCCAAGTCGAAGAAATTATCATGGATGCCGACTCGCTCAAGTCTCAATAACTCCGCCCAAATTTCAACGAGTTTCTCCTCAGTTGAGTTGCGAGGAGCAACAAAAAATTCTAGTTCTGTTCTTACCTTGTCTGGTGCTGGTAATGCTTTTCGGTCTACTTTGCCGTTGGAGGTGAGTGGTAAAGACTTGAGCAGTACAAAAGCCGAGGGAACCATATAATCAGGTAGCTGCTCTTTGAGAAAACTCCGCAGATTTCCCACAGAGAAAGACGATTCTTGATTGCAGACGATGTATGCAACTAAACGCTGATCGTTGGGAATATCTTCTCTAACTAAAACTACAGAGTCCTTGACCATTGAATGCAAAGATAATACAGACTTAATTTCGCCTAATTCGAGACGGAAGCCGCGAATTTTCACTTGGTCATCGAAACGCCCTAAAAACTCAAGGCTGCCATCTAATCGAAAACGCACGCGATCGCCGGTTTTGTAAAGACGTTCCCCCCCTTTGTTACTAAAGGGGTGAGGAATAAACTTCAAGGCGCTGAGTTCAGGATGGTTGAGATAGCCCCTTGCTACTCCTTGCCCGCCAATGTAAAGTTCACCCGCTACCCCCGTGGGTACTGGTTGCAAGTGTCGGTCTAAAACGTAAAGTTGGGTGTTCGCAATGGGATAACCAATCGGAATCGAGCCAGAATGATTTTGCTTTGGCGGAACTTGATAGACGCAGCAACCAACAACGGTTTCTGTAGGCCCGTATTCATTAACCAAGATTGTATCGGGGGCAAAATCTTGCCAGAAAGCAATGTGTTGTGCAGTCAGGTTTTCACCCCCAATAATCAAGGCTCGTGTATGACTGGCTGCTTCTGAGGGCGATAGCTGCTGACTGAGTAACTGCAAATGAGCGGGTGTAATTTTAATCAGGCTGAGGTTGTTTTTTTGCCGCAGGGTAGTGTAAAGGGCTTCTACACCTTGATTTTCTGGTAAAAGTTCTACTTGACTACCTACCAACAAGGGCGAAAATAGACTGGTAATTGTCAAGTCAAAAGCCAAGGAAGAGTGAACTAATGTTCCTGAACCTTGCTCAACTTGATATGCTTGCGTACACCAGTGCAAGTAGTTGACTAAACCTTGGTGGGGAATTAATGTACCTTTGGGTTTGCCTGTGGAACCAGAGGTGTAGATGACATACGCTAAGTTGAGAGCGGTTGTAGTACTGAGTGGGTTTGTTTTTGGCTGCTGGTCGATGATGTCTTGAGCGCTATCCCAGCAAACTATTTTGATCTGATCTGTGGGGATGTCTGCGGCTAAATAATCCTGAGTCAACAATAATGGCATTTGTGTATCTGCAAGGATATAAGCTTTGCGTTCTGGGGGATAACTGAGGTCTATGGGTACATAGGCTCCACCAGCTTTGAGGATACTTAAAATAGCGATCGCCATCGACAAGGAACGCTCAACACAAATACCTACTAGCACTTCTGGCCCTACGCCTAACTTTTGCCAGTAATGCGCTAGTTGATTGGCACGGGTGTTAAGTTCTTGGTAGCTAAGTTGTTCTTCCCCACAGACAACAGCAATATTATCTGGTGTATGTTTGCATTGTTCTTCAAACCAATGGTGGATACATTGGTGCTGTGATGTAGTTGTGTCGGTGTTGTTGAATTTTACCAACAGTTGCGATCGCTCTAGTTCGCTGAGAATATCTAATCGTGAAATCGTCGCATCCGGATTTCTCACAACACTAGTTAGCAACATTTCAAATTGACTAGTTAGACGTTGAATATCTTTTTGAGCATACAAACTAGCATCGTAGTGAAATTCTGCATTCATTGCCCCATCTGGAGTATGAAAACAAGTTAATTTCACTTGAAATCGATCAAAACACACATAGTGCTTGTAAATTGTCAAGTTTATATTGACAGTAGAAAAGGTCGTGGGTGCTTCTACAAATTCATAACAAAATGGAAAAAATGATAGTTCTCTCTCTTGAGTAGGTTCCCAAACAAAGCTTTCCTGCCATTGCGCTAACTCGCTGGTAGTATGATTAATTTGTGTCAAAATCTCACTGAACCGACATTCAGCTGCTAAATGACAGGTAAGTGGTAAATATTTAGCAAGTAAACCTAGTGCTGTTTTGAGTTCATCATAGTTTCGTCCATCAAATTCTACGCCTACAAATGGCTCGGAGTAACCAGTGAGCCGCCAGAGTAACACTACCCAGCAAGATAAGAATAATACATTAACTGGTACTTGATATTGGCGAGCGATCGCTTCAATCTGTTCGTTCAGTTCGGGATGAATTGGTAATGTTAAAAACTGCGGCTGAAATTCTTGTTTTCCAACTAACCGATTTTCATTAAAAAGTTGGAAATTTTTAAGTACAGAAACATCTGGCTGCTGCCAATATTTTCTCCCAACTTCCTTGTTTTCTGCCTCAAGTAATTCATTTTGCCATGCAGCAATATCTGCATATTGTAATATCTCGTCAGTAAGTTCTCCACCCTGCAAACAAGCTGTATAACAATAACTAATTTCACGCACAAGCTGATTCAGCGTCACTGTATCCGCACACAAAGCAGGTAAACTTATAATCAAAAAATGTTTTTGAGCAGAGAATTTTAACAAAGATATATGTAAAAATGGTTCTTTTTCATAGTCACAAGATTCCTTAAATGACTGCTGAAACAGGGTGTTAATTTCTTTTTCTAAAGCATTTTTCTGCTCTAAAATCTGATAATTAATAAAAAAATCATCATGCTTCACGATAGCTTGTAGAGGAATTTTCATTCCCCAAGTTCGAACAAACTTTGTGCGGAGAATTTCATTTCTATCAATGACTTTTTGTAACGCTGATTCTAAAATTTCTAATTGTAGATTCCCTTCAACAATAACAGCACATTGAGCGCGATAAATTTGACTATCTTGTTGTAATAACCAAAGGCGCTTTTGCTGCGAAGAAAGTTGAAATCCCTGAATTTGGTTCGACATTGCTAATTTTCAACCTCCAACATCTGTAAAACTAGTCATTTCGCCCATTGCTACTAATAGCTGTCTTTCTCCAACAAATGGGTTGCGACCATGAGCGGTTAATATGTTATCGAGTAGTAATACATCTCCTTGCTGCCAAGGAAAACTCACTTCTAATTGCTGATAAACTGCACAAATTTCTGTCATCACAGAATCTTCAATGGGAGTACCATCACCGTAATAACAATTTCTGGGTAAATCCTCTGCTGAAAATGATGAGAATAAAGACTCTCTAGTGTTTGGATCTAAGCAAGCAGGATGCCAATGTTGAGCTTGATTAAACCAAGACATTTCGCCTGTTTGCGGGTGCTTGACAACAGCCGGACGAATAGAACGAGTTCTGAGGCGATCGCTTGGTTTCCATTCAAAATCGCTCAAGACTTGTCGGCAAATTGCTTCTACTTTTGCTTGTTCTTGAGTTTGAAAAACTGTTTGCCAATTCAGACCTAATTCGTTGCTGTAGTTGCGAATATACATGACTTTTTTTTCAATAAATCGCTCTCTAATTTTGGGGTCGATAAGTTGAAAAATTTTGCGGCTATCAACTATTGGTGTTTCTCCTCCTTGCTGTGCGGGTTGACGGCAGCAGAATAAAATTTTCATCGGCCATTGATGATTAAAAGTGTTTTCGTTATGCCACAACAGTTGCTGATCAGCGGGGTAAAAGACTGGGGTGTATACGTTACCACTAACCACTTCTCGCGGATGTTCGCCGTTTTCGTTGAAAAGTTCTGAGCAAATTGCTAAAGAAAAGCGCTCAAATTCTGATGCTGTGTTGATATGAAATTGGCGGAAAAGAATTGCACCATGTTTGAGTAGGTTTTCTGTAATGAATTCTTGATTACCCTTGGCCCAATCTGCTAAGTCGATGTGATCGATGTTTGGTTTTATTAGTAAAGGTAAGGTTGTGTTAGTCTCTAATTTAATTAATGTGTTTTGTGAGAATAGTACTGCTTGGCGTTGGGTGTTTTTGATGAGGTTTAGTTTGTTCATTGCTACTTGACTTGGTAAGAGGAGGTTATTTGCTTTGGAATGATAAAAGTTTGAAATAATTTTGGTGTTGTTGAATATGGGGTGGAAAGTTCACGCAGAGGAGGCAGCGCGTTGCGGGGGTTCCCCCCGTTGTAGCGACTGCCGTCGCGCAGAGAAGAATGTGAGAGTTAGAGCTTTTTTGAGAGGTTTATTAAGGGTAGGTGGGTATATTTGATTTTAGTTTTTTTAATTACGAATTACGTTAGCGCAACGGTAGCGAGTCCTCGAGCGTCATTACGAATTACGAATTATTTAATGGGGTTGACGTTTTAGCAATTTGAGTTTTTGTTGATATGTTTGTTTGCGTTTGCTGTTTTGGTATTGCTGTTGTTGTTGGTCTGTGATTTCGATAGTTGCTAATAGTTCGTTTAGTTTGGCTGTTGGTTGTGCGATAATCTGATTTAAAAGTATTTCAAAATGTCTGATCATTTGGGTTATAGTTGTAGAATTGAATAGGTCTGTGTTGTACTCGAAAGCTCCAATTATTCCTTGAGGTGTTTCTCTTAGGTCTAGGAGTAAATCTAGTTGGGTAGTTTGTTTTTGTATATTTAGGGAAGTAATAGTCAGACCTGAAAGTTCTAAGTCAGGTGTTTGGGTGTTTTCTAAAATGATTTTGACTTGAAATAGTGGTGGGCGGTTTAGTTCTCGTTTAGGATTGAGAATGTCTACTAGTTTGTCAAAAGATAAATCTTGATGTGCGTATGCATCTAGAGTCATTTCACGTATTCTTGCTAGTAGTTCGTCAAAGGTGGGGTTGCCAGAAAAATCTGTGCGTAAAACAAGTTGGTTGACAAAAAAACCAATCAACTCTCTAGTTTCAATTTGGTTACGATTGGCGATATCTGTACCTACAACTATGTTTTCTTGTTTTGTATACCAATACAGTAGTGTTTGAAACGCTGCTAATAGCGTCATAAATAGGGTGATGCCTTGGCTTTGATGCAGATTTTTCAGTTGCTCTGATAATTTTTTGGGTAATTTAATATACTCTCTCGCACCGTTATAAGTTTGAAATTGCGGTCGTGGGCGATCTGTGGGTAGTTCTAGAATAGGTAATGCAGCTAGCTGTTGCTTCCAGTAGTCAACTTGAGTGGCTAGTTGTTCTCCCTGCAACCATTGTTGCTGCCACACAGCAAAGTCTGCATACTGTATTGGTAATTCGGGAAGTGGTGTTCGCTTATCGTCTCGCGCAGAGGGTTTACCACACAGGAAGGCTGTGTATAATGCTTTGATTTCACGAATGAGTATGCCTACTGACCAAGCATCGGAGATAATATGATGCATTGTCAATAATAAGACGTGTTCTACTTCGCTGATTTGTAGTAGAGTGACTCTCAGTAAAGGGCCTTTGGCTAAATCAAAAGGTTGTTGAGCATCTTCATGAGCCGATCGCATCACCTCAAGCTCTATTTTATCGGTAGGAAGTGCTTGTAAGTCTACTATTGGTATCGTGAAACAAGTTTTTGGGGCAATAATTTGGGCTGGTTGTCCGTTGAGTGTGGTAAATGTGGTTCTTAAGATTTCGTGACGGTTGACGATTTCTTGGAAGCTTTGTACTAGCGCTGTCACATTCAGCCAACCTTGCAGGCGCATGGGTTGGGAGATATTAAAAGCAATGCTACCTGGTTGCAATTGGTTAAGAAACCACAGTCTTTGCTGGGCAAAAGATAGAGAAAAAGAATTAGATTCTCGACTTTGAGGTATGATAGGCGATCGCAACAAGGTTTTCCCTTTTTGATTGTGCAGCTTTTGCAGAAGCAGCTGGCGTTGTCCTGGAGTTAAAGCAGCAATTTTTTGAGAAAGGTCACTCATTTTTTAAAATTAAAGGGAGTGGGGAGTGGGGAGTGGGGAGTGGGGAATGGAAAAGTGCTAATTTTATAAGTAGTTATGATTTTATTGCCGTCATTAATTACGAATTACGTTAGCGTTAGCGAAGTGGTAGCGAGGTACAAGGTCATTACGAATTACGAATTACGAATTATTTAAATTACACCTGTTGCAAGTAGAAATTTGCTCAACCACGGAAACTCTAAAATTAATGGTAAAAGATGACCTTTGATAGGACTTTCTTCCAGAAAAGCTTGGAAAACTAACTCTGAATTCCATTCGTTTACAAAAATATTTCCTAAACCAATACTGTTTTCTAAATTCTTGACTTGATGCCACCATTTCGGCGGAATATAGATAATTTCTCCTGGTTCAAGTGTAACTTCCACTGGCTTAGCTTTAGCATAAAGTGAAAATTTCTCTAAATTAGGATTGAAGGCATCAACTTGTCCTGCATACAAAAAATCTTTTTGATCTGGTGTAAAGAAAACTATTTGTTTTCGTCCAGAAATCAACCCTAACCAAGCAGCACAACTATCAGGGTCTTCATGAAGCCCTACGGATGTATCTTTAGAACCGATAAATATTTCGGGGTTATCGTATTCATATTTTTGCAACAGTTTTCTGGGCAGTTTTTGTAACCAATTTGGAAAGTAAATCGGTTCTTTATAGTCCTCCAAAAGCTCAGGATAATAAGAAATTAGCCAATTAGCCAAATAGAGACGTCTCTCGCTATTATTAACATTCATATAATCTATATAATCAGCAATAGTCATTGACCCCTTGACCTGATTAGTATCATCTTTCACAAAGTACTCAATTGAACCATACTCTGATTTAAAAAAATCTAAATTCCACTTTCTCAAAGCATTCCAATCTTGCATCACATCAGTAATAATCACTGGCTTGCCAACAGAGGCATACTCTCGCACAAATTCATCGCCTGAGAGATTACTACGACGCTCAACAAAATCAATAGGCGTCCATACCAACCTACATTTATTCTTCTGCCACATCCTTTTTAATAGATAAATAATAAGGCGGATGACAACAAATAATGTAATTAAAACAAAACTCCAATTCGTAATATTATCAATCGACATTTTTGCGCCTTTACGTGAGATAAAAAAACTTTATTACTCATAGTGATGAAGCTAGGATTGTTTGCGCTTCATCTTCTGATAAACGCTCAATTTCTGCTAATGCCTGAACTAGTAGTGCTTCATCTGCCTGCTCAGCCAATTTTTGTAAAATAACCTCCCCCAAATCAGCCACTTTCGGTGCATCAAAAAAAGCCTTATAAGAAAGCTCAATTTGAAACTTCTTACACAATTGCGACACAAATTGAGTAGCAAACAAAGAATCTCCTCCTAACTCAAAGAAGTTATCATAAATGCCCACCATATTAATACCTAATAATTGTTGCCAAATGTCTGCAAGTGTTTGTTCAATCTCATTGCGAGGAGCAACATAGACATTTCCCAAAAGAGGACGAGGGTGAGTGGATTGATACTGACTCACCTGCATTAATTGCTCTGACCAAGATTTAACAGATTCCTTTGGCTGCATCTTAGTCAGTAAATTTTGTGTTGATACCATCACTTGAGGAACATTAGCACTGTGCAAAATACGTCTAAATGCCTCCACACCCTCTGCACAAGTCATACCTCCCATCAAATTTTTTCCCGTTCTCTGTTGATGCCGTGCTTCTATAGTCACTGCCATCCCTATACTGTTCCATCTATCCCAGTTAATGGATTGGGTAAAAGTGCGGTTTTGAGAAGCACTGTAGTAAGCGAAAGCGTCAAGAAAGGCATTTGCGGCGGTATAATCTATCATCCCAGGTGTCGCTATAAACGAATTCAGGGATGAACACATAATCATGAAATCCAGTTCTGTATCCTGGAAAAGAGTTTCTAATACTCGTGTTCCCCTGACTTTTGGTGCTAAAGCACTGGCTATGGCTGCTTTTGTGGTTAATTGAATCATCCCTCCCCCGTAAACGGCGGCGGCATGAATCACACCATGAATCTGACCAAATTGGTGATTGGCTTGTTTGAGTACTACAGACATTTGCTCAAGGTTGGTGACATCGGCACTGACTACCATGACTTGTGTACCCAACGCTTCTATCGCTTGCAATTTTTGGATTTTCAGGCTGACGTTATCGTGCTGATCGTGAGTGGATAACCATTTTGACCATTCATCTCGATGAGGAAAAGGCGATCGCCCCAATAATACAAGTTTTGCTTGCACCGTTTGTGCTAAATATTCTGCTAGCGCTAGACCAACACCCCCTAATCCACCTGTAATCAGATAAACTCCTTTTTCTCTCAACCTTGGTGTGTCTTCACCCACTGCATCCAAGTGAATAGGTTCAAAAGTCTGCACCCAGCGATGAGTACCACGGTAAGCTACAACTTGGTCAGCTGTTGGGGTGATGAGTTCCGCTAGCAGTACTTTTATTAGTTGCTCCTCTTGCAGACTTTCTTTTGGGGGAATCACCACATCAATGCTGCGGCAGTTGATGTTTGGATACTCTAGCGGTATAACTTTACAATGTCCGAGAACCAGCGCCTTTTCTGGGCACAGCACCTCTGAACCTGTAATTTCGTGCATATTGTTTGAAACGATTCTCATTTCCAGAGCATCTATCTGATTATTTTCCCCAAGTGCTTGGGTGAGAAATAACAGACTGTAGAAGCCCAAAGCTTCAATGACTGATTCGCCGTCGCTTTCTTTTGTCACACTCCACAGATGGACAATCATTTTTGGGGTCTGGCCTAACGCCCGAAGTTCTTTGAGCAGGATATCGTAGTCATCCCGTTGTCGAGGATTAATTGTATAGGAGCGATCGCTATTGCGGTGAAATTCTTCGCCCACCTTGACGGAAATCACATCCTGACCCTGAAGTTGCGATCGCTTGACTATTTTCTCACCCAAGCCGCACTGATCGACAAACACTAACCAGCAATCTGACTGAGCAAATTTCCCAGGCTGCGGTGGCAGAGAACGTTTCCAAGATGGGATGTAGAACCAGTCAGCAATATCGGGCTTGTTGTCTGGTGAGATTTGAGGTGTCTGGTCAACCTGTCCCCCAAGGGCTGGTTTTTGTGGTTCAATCCAGTAACGCTGGCGTTCAAAGGGATAAGTCGGCAAGGGGATACGATGGCGTTGTTCATTGGCATAAAAACCAAACCAGTCAACTTTAACTCCAACTAGCCAAAGCCGACCTAAAGTGTTGAGTAAAAATGCCACATCTGAATGTTGTTCCTGTGGATGATGTATCGAGGTTAATACCACGAGTTCCTCCAACTGATGCATCAGTGCAAAAGTACTCAGAGTTCGTCCTGGGCCAACCTCTAGCAGTATACGCTCAGGTGTCTTGGTCAACTCAACTATCCCTGAACTAAAGTGTACAGTTTGCCGTAGATGCTTTACCCAATATTTGGGGTCTGTCGCTTCTGCCTCGGTAATCCAAGTACCACTCACATTAGACACAAACGGAATTTTAGGGGGATTTAAGGTGATTGTTTGTAAAGAATGAGAAAATGGCTCCAGAATAGGCTCCATCATTTGAGAATGAAAGGCATGGGATGTATGCAATCGCCGACAGCCTACACCTGTTGCTTGCAGGTGTTGATGCAATCTTCCTATCGCCTCTGTGGAACCAGAAACCACACAGTATGTTGGTGTATTGGTGGCGGCTAAAGATAGTTCCGTTCCTAACAGTGGTTGTACTTCCTGCTCGGAAAGTTGCACACAGAGCATTTCCCCAGTCGGGAGTTGCTGCATGAGTCGTCCTCTGGTTGCAACTAGCGCTAAAGCGTCTGCAAGTGAGAAAACTCCAGCTAACGCGGCAGCTACGTATTCCCCTATACTGTGACCAATCATCGTTTCGGGATGTACACCCCATGCCATCCACAACTGAGCTAGGGCGTACTCAATGGTAAATAGTGCTGGCTGGGCTAAACAAGTCTGTTGCAGTTGCTCTGTTGCTTTTTCTTTCTCGGCTGCATCGGGATATAATACATGACGTAGGTCAAGACCTAGATACGGTTTCAGCAGTTCGCAGCATTGATCAACTGCTTGAGTAAAGGTTGGCTGACTCTGGTAAAGTTCCCTACCCATATTTACATACTGCGTTCCCTGACCAGAAAACATAAAAGCGACAGGGCGATCGCTAAACTGTTGGTAGTGAGTGAACACCCGTTGAGTATCTACAATAGAAAGCGCCTGCACTGCATCGTTGATATCTTCGCACACCACCATCCGGCGATAGTTGAAAGCTCGACGACCTACGCTGAGAGTATGGGCAACATCGGCAAGGTTTAAATTTGGATGTTGCCCCAGATAATCAGCTAAATTTTGGCTTGCCCTTTCTAAGGCGGTACTGGTTTTGGCAGAGATCAACAACAAGACGCGATTAATCGCGTCTCTACAAGAAGCGTTTTCTGTGCGTCCCCGCGTCCCCCCGTCCCCGCGTCCTCTTTCCCCCTGCCTTACATCTGGGGCTGCTTCGAGAATCACATGAACATTCGTACCACCAATGCCAAAGGAACTAACACCTGCACGGCGGGGGATATCGTTTACCTGCCATTGGCAAAGGGAAGTATTGACATAAAAAGGACTGTTGGCAAAATCAATTTGGGGGTTTGGTTGTTGGAAATGTAAGCTGGGGGGAATTTGTTGATATTTGAGAGCTAAAACGGTTTTAATTAAGCTTGCCACCCCAGCCGCAGCATCTAAATGCCCGATGTTGGTTTTGAGTGAGCCGATCGCACAAAAACCTTTCTTGTCAGTACTGGCGCGAAAAGCTTGTGTAAGTGCAGCGATTTCGATGGGGTCGCCCAAGGCTGTGCCTGTGCCGTGAGTTTCGATGTAGGTGATGGTTTCTGGTTCAACTTCTGCCATCATCTGAGCGGTTCTAATTGCTTGGGCTTGACCGTCTATCCGGGGCGCTGTGTAGCTAACTTTACACCCTCCGTCGTTATTAATCGCTGAACCTTTGATGACGGCATGGATGGTGTCTCTATCGGTAAGGGCATCTTCTAATCTTTTTAAAACTGCGATCGCTACTCCTTCACCGCCAACAATTCCCTGTGCTTGAGCATCGAAAGCGCGGCAATGTCCATCTGGAGAATGAATACCTCCCTCTTTGTAAAAGTAGCCTGCTTTTCTAGTGGAATTAATGGAAACACCACCAGCTAAAGCTAAATCGCATTCGCCATTGAGTAAACTTTGACACGCTAAATGAACGGCTACTAAAGAGGTTGAGCAGGCGGTTTGAACGGTATAACTAGGCCCGGTGAGGTTAAGTTTGTAAGAAACGCGGGTGCTGAGGTAGTCTTTATCGCCGGCGATCGCTAGTTGATGATGGTCTACAGAGTTGGTAATATTTGGGTCTAAATAACAGTTGAGAATGTATCCACTGAGGCTAGAACCAGCGTAAACACCAATTGCACTGTTGGATGTTTCGGTGTCATATCCAGCATTTTCTAGGGCTTCCCAAGCACATTCTAAAAATAGGCGGTGTTGTGGATCGGTGATTTCTGCTTCTTTGGGACTGAAGCCAAAGAAGGCAGCGTCAAATAATTCTACATCTTCTAATACGGCTCTGGCTTTGACATAATTAGGCTGGCTGAGTATGGCTGGTTCTATGCCTGTAGATAAAAGTTCTTCATCGGTAAAAAATGAAATTGTTTCGATACCGTTTTGCAGGTTTTCCCAGAATTCTTCCAGATTTTTAGCTTTGGGGAAACGTCCTGCTATGCCGATAATTGCTATTTCTGAACCGTTGATGTTAGGTGCTATTGGGGTGTTCATATTTTTGATTGAATATAAGATTTTTTCACGCAGAGGCAAGGCAGCGCGTTGCGGGGGTTCCCCTCGTTGTAGCGACTGCCGCGCGGAGGCGCAGAGAGTTATGAGAGGATTTTGGGTTGAAAGTTTAGGTTTTTTGTCATGAGGTTTATTGTTTGCTTATAGATCTACGTTTTTAGAGGATGTGATGTTTTTTCTTTTTTGTAAGTGTTTTTTTTGTTGGGTTTTGATGATTGTTATTTTTTCTGGTTGAATGTTGGTTTCGGGAGAGTTTTGATTTTTGGCTGGGGAGAGATGTTCTGCTAGGGAATTTATGGTTGGATATCTAAATAAGTCGAGGATTGATATGTCGGTGGTGAATATTTTTTGTAATTGGCTATAAATTCTAGCGATTAATAAGGAATTACCGCCGATTTCAAAGAAGTTATCGTGAATGCCAATTTTTTCAAGATTGAGCGCGTTTTGCCAAACGGTAGCAATTTTTTTTTCGATTTCTGTCTGTGGGATGATATCAGCAATTACTAATTCTGGACGAGCTGCTACGGGCAGGGATTGCCGATCTAGTTTGCCGTTGGGTGTTAATGGTAGGGTTGAAAGAATTACAAAGGCGGAAGGTAGCATGTATTCTGGTAGTTTTTCTTTGAGAAAACTACGCAGTTCGGTAGCTGTTAATGTCTGGTTTGATTGAGGAGTGATATAGGCTACTAAGGATTTGTCATGGCGATCGCTTTCCCATGGTATAACTACAGCTTGGTTAATATGAGGGTGTTGGTTCAATCTGGCTTCAATCTCGCCTAGTTCGATGCGGAAGCCTCGAATTTTAACTTGATGATCAATCCGTCCAAGAAATTCAATATTCCCATCGGGTAGATAACGAGCTAAATCACCTGTCTTGTAAAGGCGATTATTAAATTTTGAATTGTTAAAGGGGTTAGGAATAAACTTCTGGGCTGTTAGTTCGGGTTGATTGAGGTAGCCACGTGCTAAACTATCACCCCCGATATACAATTGACCTGATACACCTATTGGTGTGGGTTGCAGATGTTTATCTAAAATGTAAACCTGGGTGTTGGCGATCGCACGACCAATTGGTACGCAATTACTCAGCTGGTTTTCTGGTTGATAAATTGTTGCCCCAATGGTTGCTTCGGTGGGGCCGTAAGCATTCAACCAACGGACGCTTTTATCTGCTAGTTTCTGCCACTGCTCTAATTTTTCTGGTGAGGCTGACTCGGTTCCCACAATTACTAGACGCAGCGCTGGCAGCAATGATGTTTGATGTTGAGTAAGATATGTTACCCACTCATGCCAGTAGGCAGTCGGGAGATTGAGAACGGTGAGTTGTTCTGCTGCTAAAAATTGCAGGAAGTCTGCAAAAATCAGTACTTGTTCTGGCCGAATCACAACTGTTGCACCGCTCAACCAGGATGAAAATATCTCTTCTGCGGCAACATCAAAGCTAATTGAAGCAAATTGCAGTACTCTATCATTTGGTTGTAGTTGATAAGCTTGGGCAGCAGCAATACTGTGGTTCACTAATGCTTGATGCGCGATCGCAACTCCTTTTGGTATGCCAGTAGAGCCGGAGGTATAAATTATATAAGCTAAGTTATCGGGTGTAGCGTCACTAATGGGATTTTGCTGATTCAGTGAATTTACTTGCCAGTCAATATTTATGTATACATTTTTTGCTTCTATTTGCGGTAGTTTTGTCGCTAACTGTTGTTGAGTTAGCAATACTAAAGGCTTTGCATCTTCTAACATCAAAGCCAAGCGTTCCTGCGGATAGGACGGATCTAATGGTACGTATACACCACCAGCTTTCAGGGTTGCCAAAATTGCGATCGCTATATCAACGCTTCTTTGTGTGCAAATACCCACTCGTGTTTCCGGTTTTACTCCCAGCGCTTGTAAATGGTGAGCAATGATGTTGGCTTGTTGGTTTAGTTCTCGATAGGTAAATTGTTCACCCTGGCATATTACGGCAATTGCATCTGGTGTTTGCTGGGCAATGTTCTCAAATAGTTGGTGAATGCACAGGTGTTGGGGATAATCAACCTGAGTTTGATTCCACTCCACTAGCAATTGTTGCTGTTGGGTTGCTGTCAAAATCGGCAAGTCTGACAGGTGCTTGTCTGGATGGGCGGCGATCGCTGTTAGCATTGTCTGGAAATGTTCTAACATCCGGGTGATGGTAGAGGCATTGAACAGATCGGTACTGTATTCAACAGACCCCTTGATTCCCTGGCTTTCCTCTACCATGTCCAGACTCAAGTCAAATTGTGCTGTTGTTTTTTGGATAGTTAATGGCTCTAATATCAAGTCTGGCAGTTCCAAGGCTGGCTTTGGTGCGTTATGCAGCGTAAAAGTTACTTGGAACAGGGGATTACGACTTAAATCTCGCTGTGGTTGCAGTTCATCTACTAGTACCTCAAAAGGCAAGTCTTGGTGAGCATTAGCTGCTAAAGTTACCTCACGCACCCGCCCTAACAACTCGCGGAAACTGGGATTACCGCTGAGGTTAGTACGCAGTACTAGAGTATTGACAAAAAAACCAATTAACCCTTCAAGCTCGCAGCGGTTGCGGTTGGCGATGGGCGAGCCAACTAAAATATCCTCTTGAGCGGTGTAGCGGTAGAGCAATGTCTGAAATGCCGCTAATAAAGTCATGAATAGGGTAACTCCCTCTTGCAGACTCAAGGCTTTGAGTGCTTCAGACAGTTGAGGAGATAGGGAGAATGATTGAGTCTCACCCCGGAAAGAGGGAATTGGCGATCGCGGGCGATCGGTGGGTAATTCTAAGACTGGCAAAGTACCGCCTAGTTGCTGCTTCCAGTAAGACATCTGAGTTGGCAGTACTTCTGTTTGCAACCACTGTCGCTGCCAAACTGCAAAATCTGCATACTGGATGGGGAGTGGGGAATGCCGAGTGCTGTTAGCGGTAGCGGGGTGTTCAGCTTGTGCTGTTAGCGGTAGCGGGGAGTCAGAATCAAAGTAGGCTTGATATAGTGCTGTCAATTCTCGAATTAAAACTCCCATTGACCAACCATCAGAGATGATATGGTGCATTGTTAAGAGCAGTACATGCTCTGTTTGGCTTAATCGTAGTAAGGTAACTCGTAAAAGCGGGCTTTGAGTCAAATCGAAGGGGTGCTGTGCTGCTTCGCTTGCTAGTCGCTGTACTTTGGCTTCCTGTTCAGCAAACTCCTGCAAATCCACTAGTGGCAAAACTAAGGTGACAGCGGGTGCGATTACTTGGACTGGTTGCCCTGCGACTGTAGTAAAGGTTGTTCTCAGGGCTTCATGGCGACAAACGATTTCATTCAAGCTTCTGTGCAAGGCAGCTACATTGAGTACACCCAGCAATCTGACGGCGGTAGCTATGTTGTAAGCTGCGCTACCTGGTTCTAATTGAGCCAGGAACCACAAACGCTGTTGAGCATAGGACAAAATGCAAGGTGTCTGCTCATTCCGGCGCGGAATCGATAGAGACTGTGCAGTTGGCGTTGCATCTTTCTGCAATGCTTTTAAAAGCAGCGCTCGTTTTTGGGGTGAAAGATTTTGTAATCTTTGCAAGCGATCGCTACTCATCTTTCCTCCTCCAATACAGATATGCTGGCAGCAATTTTGATTTGCTCATCTAAAACGGCGTCAATATCAACTTCGGTAGTCAGTGGGTTAGCAATGACTGCCCGCAATGCCACAATTGGTATTCCTGCAACTTCTAAAGTCGTTCTTGAGACAAAAGTCAAACCTGCTTGACGCTGGAGATTTTGCAAATGTTCATTAAATTGATTAATGAGTTGATTGTCAGCTTTTGTTAACTCACCTGTAGCTACTTTCTGTCTCCAATGCTTGGGAATATAGCGATATAAAAGAATATTAATCTCTGGTTCTAACAGTAATTCAAACTCAGGTTGATTGAGAATTAAATTTGCCATGTATTGAGTTTTTCTAATGCCCTCATCAATCAAAAATTCATAACCTTTTTGACCAATTAAATTCAGGGCAGCTCCTAAAAATAAAACCATCCCTGGACGCGAACCTTCCAAAGAGCGCTTACCTAAATCAATTGATTCTTTTCTTACGGTATATGCTGCATACTTCTCAATTACTTTTGCTATCTGCGGATTGCGTAGTAATACCATGCCAATTCCTGCTGGCAAATATAGCTGTTTATGCCCGTCAATTGTTACCGAATCTGCTCTTTCAATGCCGACAAGTTTATGCCGATGTTGTTCTGAAAACAAAACTGGCCCACCCCAAGCAGCATCAACATGCAAATGGATATTAGCATTTTGGGCAATTTCTGCCATATCTAACAGTGGATCTACAGCTCCACAATCAGTAGCCCCGGCAATACCAACTATAGCAATAATATGTTTTTTAGCAGTACGACACTCTGCAATAGTTTGCTGTAATTTTGACAAGTCAATGCGATTTTTACTATCAACAGGAACTTTAATTAAACTGCGTTCACCTATTCCCAATAAACCTGCTGCCTTTTCAAAAGAGTAATGCATTCGCTCGGAGCCAATAATCACGGCTCCCTCGTACCCATAAAATTTTAATGCTGCTGGTAAACCCTCGTTTTCAATCCCAGTAAAATTATCTTTTTGCCCTAGTGAAAAATTCCGAGCGCACCAAAGTGCTGTAATATTAGCTAGCGTACCTCCAGTAGCTATGATCCCAAGTGTACTTTCATAATTTTGAATATGAAATTGATAAAACTCCTCAGAGAATTGATAAATTAAGCGGTGCATCAATGCCAAACTATGGCGTTCAAAAGGAGTGAATGATTTTGAGGTTTCTGTCTTGACGACATTTTGATTGATTGCAGTCATTAATTTCCCCAAAGGACGGACAAAATAGGGGAGTGCTGATGTCATGTGACCAATAAATCGTGGGGAAGAGGTATGAATTGAATGGTCGATGACATTGGTGACTAAATCATCTATATAACTAGTAATTTCGGATGGCTCAGCAGGGATTTGACTATTACTAAATTGGTGAGTTATTGATACTAGGTCGATATCGGTGCAAACGCTGTCATCTTGTAAGAAGTTTTTAGTAATTGTTGAAATTTTTTCATCTAATTTTATCTCTGCTAATTTTGGGTGATTGGAAATAGAAAATATATCCTTAATATAGTTTTCGATGCTATTTTTGGGAGCCTCAGTACATGTTGTTGCTTTTTTCATTTAAAATACCTGTGTTTGTTTTTTTAAACGCAGAGGAAAGCGCGAAGGGGCGCAGAGGGTTACTTAATTTATTAGCTACACTTTTCTATACTATTCATCAAGGGCTAATATTTTTTGCACTTCTTCTTCATCCATTGTTTCTAGTTGGTCGAGCATCGTGTCGATATTGGCATTGAGCAAAAGGGCTGTTTCTACTTTTTCGGCTAGGCTACAAATTTTTGGGGAAATGAATAAGTCTCGTAATGATAGCTGTACGCCAAAACTGTGATAGATTCGTGAAATCAATTGTGTTGCTAACAGCGAATGTCCTCCCAATAGGAAAAAATCGTCGTCAATTCCTACTTGCTTGATTGATAAAATTTCTGTCCAAATCTGGGCGATTTTTTCTTGAGTTGGTGTTTGGGGTGCAACAAATATTGTTTCTTGTTCTGGACGACGATCGCCTGGTGCGGGTAAGGCAGATTGATTAATTTTGCCGTTGGGTAATAAGGGTAGTTTATCTAAGAATACATAGGCATTTGGTAACATGTATTCTGGCAATTTTTCGCTGAGAAAATGGTGGATATTACTGCTGGTGAGATTCGATTCTGGGCGAGGAACAATGTAGGCTACGATTCGCTTGTGGTTGGGTTGATCTTCCCGAATCATGGCTATAGTTGATCCCACTCCTTGATATTGACTTAATGTTGCTTCAATCTCGGATAGTTCAATGCGGAAGCCACGCAGTTTAATTTGGCGATCGCAGCGTCCCACAAATTCCAAGTTACCATCTGGTAGGTAACGAGCTAAATCACCTGTTTTGTAAAGGCGGCTTCCCCCTGAGACGCGATTAATCGCGTCTGTACAAGAAACGCTTTCTCCGCGTCCCCGCGTCCCCGCGTCCCCGCGTCCTCTTTCTCCCCCTGCCTCCTCAAAGGGGTTGGAGATAAACTTTTGTGCTGTTAATTCTGGTTGGTGCAGGTAGCCCAAGCTCAAACTATCGCCACCGATGTACAATTCCCCAACTACTCCCATAGGTACTGGTTGTAAATAGGCATCTAGGAGATAAATTTGCGTATTAGCGATCGCACCTCCAATCAAAACGCGATCGGGTATTTGGTCTTGGGGACTGCTACAATCACAGGTGACATCAGCAGCTACTTCTGAAGAACCGTATAGGTTTAAAAGTATACTCTCTGGTAGGGACTGCCGAAAGCGTTGTAAAAGAGCGATCGCTAAGGCTTCACCGCTTGTCACCCAAAGCTTGAGGTCAGGTAGTCTTTGTTGTAAATCCGTATCAGTATCTAACAATAAGCGCAGTAAAGCAGGCACTAGTACAAGCCGAGTAACTCGGTGACTGGCGAGGGTTGTCAAAAACTGTTGTGGCTCTTTGATGACTAAATCGGGTATCAGAACAAGGGGAATTCCTTGGAGTAATGGGCCGAAAATCTCCCAGACAGAATCTACAAAACTCAGGGATGTTTTTTGGCAACAAATCTCTTTTGGTGTAAAAGGGTAGGTCTTCCACATCCAAGCAAAACGGTTGACAGCACCGCGATGAGTACCGAGAACTGCTTTAGGTGTACTGGTAGAACCGGAAGTGTAGATTGCATAGGCGGGATGATCGGGTGTAGCTTTGCTAGTAGGATTTTGTTTGTAATGTTGGGCAATATCTAGCCAGCCGGTATCAATGCAAATTATCTTGGCTGTGGATTCAGTAAGTTTACCAACAAGGTGCTGCTGAGTCAGCAATACCGACACCTGAGAGTCTTTTAACATCAAATTCAACCGCTCTTGTGGGTATGCTGGGTCTAAAGGTACATAAGCTCCACCAGCTTTGAGAATGCCCAGTAGCCCCACTATCATCGCTGCTGACCGTTCTATACAAATACCAACTAGCACTCCCGCCCCTATTCCTAACTGTTGCAAGTAATGCGCTAGTTGATTGGCACGGGTATTAAGTTCGCGGTAAGTCAGTTGCTCGTTCTCAAATATGACTGCGACAGCATCGGGCGACTGCTCTACCTGGGCAGCAAATAACTCGTGAATGCACTGGTTGGGATAATTAGCCTGAGTGTTGTTCCATGTGACTAATAGTTGCTGTTGCTCAGTTGGTGTGAGCAAAGGCAAATCAGAGAGGTGTTGATTGGTATCGACGCAGATACCCTCTAGCAAAGTCTGAAAATGACCCAACATCCGCGTTATGGTCGCAGCATCAAATAAATCGCTGTTGTACTCTAGGCTGGCTGTCAGTCCCTCTTGTGTTTCTACCATATACAAAGTCAGGTCAAACTTCGCCGCTTTGGTGTTGATTTCCAAGGGTTGCAGAACTAAACCTGGTAGCTCTAAATCTGGCATTGGGGCATTCTCGAAGACAAACATCACCCCAAATAAAGGAGCGCGGCTTAAATCTCGTTGCCAGTGCAATTCTTCGACCAGTTTTTCAAACGGTAAATCCTGGTGGGTGTAGGCTCCTAATGTCACCTCGCGTATCCGCACCAGCAACTGTGAGAAAGTCGGGTTGCTCGATAGGTTGGTGCGTAGCACTAATGTATTGACAAAGAACCCAATCAAATCTTCAATTTCGCCGCGATTGCGGTTAGCAATTGGCGAACCGACAGCAATATCTGTTTGAGCGGTGTAGCGATAGAGCAATGTCTTAAATGCTGCTAGCAGTGTCATAAATAGAGTGACTCCCTGCTTTTGGCTGCAAGCTTTGAGTGCTTGAGTTAGGGCTTGAGGCAACAAAAGCGATCGCGTTTCACCCCGAAAAGTTTGCATGGCAGGCCGCGGACGGTCTGTGGGCAGTTCTAAGACTGGTAAATCTTGGAGTTGCTGTTTCCAGTACGCCAATTGATTTTTTAGTACTTCCCCTACTAACCACTGTCGTTGCCAAATAGCGAAATCTGCATACTGGATGGGCAATTCTGTGAGTGGGGAGTGGGGAGTGGGGAGTGGGGAGTGGGGAGTGGGGGTAATGGGGAGTGGGGAGTGGGGGGTGGGGAGTGGGGAGTGGGGAGTGGGGAGTGGGGAGTGGGGATTAGGGGTAATGGGGAGTGGGGAGTGGGGGGTGGGGAGTGGGGAGTAAGAATAAGAGTAGGCTTGATAGAGTGCTGTTAATTCTCGAATCAATACACCAGTTGACCAACCATCACAGACGATGTGGTGCATGGTAAATAATACTACATGTTCTTCCGCAGCCAGCTTTAATAAACTCATCCGCAGTAAGGGAGCTTGCATTAAATCAAACCCTTGTTGCGCCTCTAAAGTAGCCAAGCGTTGGATTTCGGCGGCTTGTGTAGGTAGTTCCTGTAAATCTATTACTGGTATATTCAGTTGCAAAGACGATGCAATTTTTTGCACTGGTTGGGCATGAGCGATCGCAAAACTTGTACGTAAAACTTCGTGACGCTGCAAGATTTCGTTTATACACTCTTGGAGTGCAGCAATATTTAGTTTGCCTGTAATGCGAATCGCTCTAGAAAGATTGTAGGCAGCCCCACCAGGATTTAGTTGCTCTAGAAACCACAAGCGCTGCTGGGCAAATGATAGCGGTATTTCCCTATCTCTAGAAACACGTTTGATATCGGTAAGTTGCAGTTTTTCTCCAGCCTTCATTGCTGTTTCAATTTGTTTGGCTAGTCCGGCTACCGTGGGTGTTTCAAATAGTTGGCGCAGAGGTAGTTCCACTGCAAACGCTTTACGGATGCGGGAGATGGCTTGAGTTGCTAGCAGTGAGTGTCCGCCCAAGGTGAAGAAATCATCGTCAATGCCTACCCGTTTCAAACTGAGAATTTCAGCCCAAATGCCAATTAGCACTTCTTCGACCGGATTTCGAGGTGCTACAAAAGTTTCTGGCGATGGCGTTTGTTCAGGGGTTGGTAGTGCCTGGCGGTTGACTTTACCATTGGCTGTTAAAGGTAGTGTCTTCAGCAGTACAAAGGCAGTCGGTATCATGTATTCAGGTAGTTTCTCTTGAAGAAATTGGTGCAGTTGACTAGTATCTAATTCTCGTCTGGACACTACATAAGCTACCAAACGCTTATCCCCTGGCCGATCCTCTCGGACTGTAACTACTGCCTGTTGCACCTGCGGATATTGACTAAGTAGCGCCTCAATTTCTCCTAATTCAATGCGAAAACCGCGTAACTTTACCTGATAATCAACTCGTCCCAAAAACTCTAGATTTCCATCCGGTAAGTAACGAACTATATCCCCCGTTTTATAGAGCTTTGCTGCTGATTGATTAGAGGCAGGGAGTTGCATAAATCGCTCTTTGGTTAACTGAGGTGAATTTAAATAGCCTCTAGCCACAGAAACCCCGCCAATGTACAGTTCACCTGGCACACCAATAGGTACAGGTTGCAGTTCCTCATCGAGTACATAAACCTGAGTATTAGCTAGCGGACGCCCAAGAGGAACAGTTTGTGTGTAGTTTTGTTTGTTATTTACTAGATACGTCAGCACCCCAACCGTAGTTTCAGTCGGGCCGTAATGATTTAGGATTTGACACTCCGGCATCAACTGCCGAATCTGCTCAATTAGATGCCAACTAGCAGCCTCACCGCCTAAAATTAGTCGCAGTCGAGGCAATATAGATTTAGCGTTAGTGGAAGTTAGCAACGCTGCTAAATGAGAGGGAACTATTTTCAGACAATCGATCTGATGACGGTGAAAGTAATCTGCTAGTGCTTCTGTGTCGGTAGCCCGCTCTTGGGAGATAATATGCAGGCAACCTCCGGTACATAAAGCTGGAAAAATTGCTGTATTGCCCAAGTCGGCGGCGAAGGTGGAAACGGTGGCAAAGCTGGCAGGATTAGGTAAAGCTAATTTATCTGAGATGGCGTAAAAATAATTGAGTAGTTGACGATGTTCGATCGCTACACCTTTGGGTTTACCTGTAGAACCAGAGGTGTACACGACGTAAACTAGATTGTTGCTCGTTACTTTGCTAGTGACATTTTCGCAGCTTTCTTGAGCGATCGCAACTTCGCTGTCTAGGCAAATTATCTGTGCCGGATGTGTTGGTAGTGTTGCGACTAAAGTCTGTTGGGTGAGAATGATTGATATTTGAGCATCCTGCAACCGCAATGCTAGCCCTTGTTTGGGTATTTGGTCTATTACTAGATAGGCTCCACCGGCTTTAAGGATACCGAGCATGGCTGTGATTGTATGCAGCGATCGCTCCAGATAAACAGCTACAATTACTTCTGGCCCTACTCCCAACTTTTGCAGATAACGAGCGATTTTGTTGGCACGAGCATTCAGTTGGGTATAGGTGAGTTGCTCTTGTTCAAATACCACAGCGAGATGATTGGGAGTTTTGGCTACCTGTTCGGCAAACAGTTGGTGGATGCACTTGTTGAGTGGGTAATCAGTCTGAGTATTGTTAAATTCTAATAACAGTTGGTGTTGTGCGATCGCACTTAAGATTGCTAATTTGCTAATTGCCACTTCTGGATTGGCAATTGCACTGAATAATAAAGTTTGAAATTGTTCGGCTAGGTTTTGAATAGCTGTGGTTGAGTATAAGTTGGTATCATAGTGAAATTCTATTAACAAAGAATCGTTGTTTTGCAAACAAACAAGTTTAACTTTAAACGGTTCAATACAAGTGTATTGCTGCTCCAATGAAAATACAACTTCATCTACAGAAAATTGTTGTGAAAATTCTACAAACTCAAACCCAAAGGGGAAAACTATACCTTTTTCAGGTTGCTCAATCAACTTTTCGGCAACGAAATAATCTTGCCATTCTTCCGCAGCTTCTATAACTTTTTGAGCTAGTTCTACAACTTCTTTAAAGCATAAATTTGTGTTCAGTTGGCTACGGATTGGCAACCATTTGGCAAATAATCCCAAAGCATCATGCAGTTCTGCATATTCTCTACCATCACAAGCCTTGCCGATGATGATCTCTGGCTGTTTTGTCAATCGCCATAGCAGTATCTGCCAACACGCCAGTAAAAATACAGATGTAGAAGAGTCATACTGCTGTACAAGTAATTCTAATTTTGTAGTGATATCGTCAGAAAGTGCTACTTTGAAAGACGCTGGTACAAATGCTGTTTGTTGAGAATTCTGATCCTCGAATGGTAGCTGCAATTTAGCTAGCGATGAAAAATCTTGGTTTAGCCAATAATTATTTTCTGTTGTGGCTACTTCATCTTTTAGTAATTGATTCTGCCATTCTGCAAATTGCACGTATTGTACAACTTCCAAATCGCTATATTTTTGACCTTTTAAGCATTCTGAGTAGGTAATACTAATCTCTTTAACTAAATTATACAGTGTCCAATAATCTGCACAAAGCGCAGGTAAGTTAATAATTAAAATATATTTATCTAAAGAGAGTTTAATTAAATATAAAGTAATATTATTGTTGTGATTTTGAGTAATCTTATCCTGAAACAACCGCTCAATTTTTGTTGTTTCACCATCAATCAACTGGATTTCTTGCCACAAAGGAGAAATACGATCCTCCACAACCATAATTGGCATCTTCATACCAGGTATGCAATGAAAATTGGTGCGGAGAATTTTATGCTTGTTAATGACTTGCTCTACAGCAGCTTTTAAATAGTCTAGATTGAGATTACCTTCAACATAAATAGCACATTGCGCCCGATAAACCGAATTATTTGCTTGTAATAACCAAAGGTGCCTCTGTTGGGGAGAAAGCCGAAAGCCTTGAATAGTGTTAGATTGCATTCGTTACTCCATCCTTATTTAATAATATCTGCGCTATTGATCATTTCGCCCATTGCCACCACAATTTTGCGAGAGCCTACATAAGGGTTACGTCCGTGGGCAGCGAGCATATTATCTAACATTAATATGTCACCCTTTTGCCATGAAAAGCTAGTTTGAGACTGTCGATAAACTTCATTAATTTCTGTAATTGCAGAATCTTCAATGGGAGTACCATCACCATAATAAACATTCCGTGGTAGCTGATGTTCACTAAATAAAGATAATAAAGATTCTCGCACTTCTGAATCTAAATAGTTTATATGATGCAACTGAATTTGATTGAAAAATACAGGTTCATCGGTTTTTGGGTGTATTGCCAATGCTGGACGAATTTGACGAGTGACAAGTCCATTATTCTCATGCCATTCAAAATCAATTTTTGCTTGTTTGCAGATTCTTTCTACTACATTTTGATCATGAGTTTGAAAAAACTCTTGCCAACTGACATCTAAACTATCTGTATAGTTGCGAACATACATTAATTGCTTTTCAGCTAATTTATCTCGTAACTTGGGATCAAGAATTCGGTAAGCTTGACGACAATCTATAATTGGCGTTTCTCCACCTTTTGCGGCTGGTTGCAGGCAGAAGAACCATATTTTGAGAGGAAAACTATGTAAATGAGAGCTTTCATTATGGAAGAGAATTGCTTTGTCAGCTGGGTAAGGTGTAGAACCATATACTTTTCCTCCTTCGTCTGTACGGGGTAAATCGCCATATTCGCCGAATAATTTTGGACAAATTGCCTGAGCAAAACTTTCAAATTCTAAGGTAGATTGAATGTGGAAGCCTCGAAAAAGAATAGCTCCAGATTTTAATAATTTTGTCTCTATTAATTCGCGGTTATTTTTAGCCCAAACAATCAAATCAATCTCATCGTTGTTAGGCTGAATCACTAAAGGAAATGTTTGTCCTGGTTCGAGATCATCAATTTTAATTAATTGTTCTGGTAATAAATTTACAGCTTTGGGAACAACTTTCATTAATTTTTCCCGTTTGAAAGTTTGACGCTCCCTTTTTTGGATAATTTGTTGTTTTTTTTCTGTTGTCGTCAGCATTTCTAAACTATCAATTCTTGTCTCAGGTTGCGAGACAATATTCTCTAGTAGCGTCTGAAAATGACCTGTCATGCGAGTAATAGTAGTCGCATCAAAAAGGTCGGTGCTGTAGTTCCAACTGCCTATTAATCCCTGTTCTGTTTCATTGATAAATAGAGCTAAATCGAACTTTGCAGTTTTGTTGTCAACTTCTATTGGTGCCATCTCCAATCCCAAAAGCGACTGCGGTGACATTGGTGTATTTTGCATGACAAACAAAACTTGAAATAGGGGTGTGGGTTGCAAATTGCGTTCTGGTTGCAGTTCTTCCACCAGCTTTGCAAAGGGTAAATCTTGATGGGCATACGCACCTAATGCTACCTCGCGCACCCGTTTCAAAAGTTCGCGAAAACTGGGATTACCCGATAAGTCTGTCCGCAAAACAAGTAAATTGATAAAGAAACCAATCAAAGCTTCTGTTTCGGCTCGGTTACGGTTAGCAACATCAGTCCCAACTACAATATCTTCCTGATTTGTGTAGCGGTACAGTAGTGTTTGCAAGGCTGCTAGCAGTGTCATAAAGAGGGTGGCGTTCTCTTGCTGTGAAAGCTTTTGCAGGGCTTGGGACAAGCTAGCAGGCAGTATAAAAGAGTGGGTTGCTCCTTGGAAGCTGGGTATTTTTGGACGGGGGCGATCGCAAGGTAAATTAAGTATGGGAATATTGCCACCTAACTGCTGCTTCCAGTAGGTAAGTTGAGTCTCTAACACTTGCCCTACAAGCCACTGACGCTGCCAAAGCGCAAAGTCTGCGTATTGGATGGAAAGTTCTGGTAAGGATTGGTGCTTCCCGGTAGAGAAAGAGGCATAGAGTGTGGCAATTTCCCGAATTAGGATGCCCATCGACCAGCCATCAGAGATAATGTGGTGCATGGAAAACAACATCACATGCTCTGTTTGATTGAGTTGTAGCAAACTCACTCGCAACAATGGCCCTGTTGTCAAGTCAAAAGAACGCTGTTGTTCTCTAATTGCTAACTTTTGAATCTGCTGTTGCTGTTCTGCCTTTGATAATCCTTGCAAATCCAATACTGGCAGTGTGAATTTATCGGCGGGGGCAATAACTTGTACAGGTTGCTCCTGTTTTGTAGTAAAAGTAGTTCGCAATACTTCGTGGCGCTGCACAAGAGTATTGAAGGACTCTTCCAAGGCTGTAACGTTGAGTGTTCCCATCAGGCGGACAGCACCAGAAATATTGTAAGTTGGGTTGCCTGGGGCTAATTGGTCGAGAAACCATAGTCGCTGTTGGGCAAAGGCAAGGGGAAAATAGTTCTGTTCTAAATTGCGGGGAATCGCAGGAATTGTCTTGGCGACATCCCGATGCTTTTTCATCAGCCGCAGTTCCAAGAGGGCTAGCTTTTCTGGGGAAAGCTTTTGTGTGAGTTGGAGTAGATTACTCGTTTGGAAATTATTTTTTTCTGTATTGTTTTTTACAGCATAATTTTCTGGTTGCAGTGTCGGTTTTAGCCTGATGTACGAATCGTTTTGAGGAATTAGCGCCTCGATCGCATCACAAGCAACTGCTACAGGGTTAGTATCAATAATTCTACGTAACAATTCTTGGCAACGCTGTTGTACGGTAGGGGAATTAATCAGCTGTTCCAAACTCTCAGCTATCACTTTTGCTTGCCATTGAGATGGCGGCAAGCACTCACCAACTCCCACGCGACTCAAGCAAGAGCCAGTATATAGCTGATCTGCTCCCATTGCCAGCGCCAACTGCGGTATACCAGAGGCGATCGCCTGACCGCTTGTAACTAAACCGCCATGATGAATCACGGCGCTTGTATAAGGCATACAACTTACCATCGATGGCAGGTATTGCACCCACTTAACTAAACTGGGAAGGTTTTCTGGTACTAGTTTTGCGTGTCGCGTCACCAAAAGACCCCGACGTTGCAAAAGCTGACACGCTTCGGCACTAACTGCGAAAAATTTGGCCCCTGCTAATGAGGTGGTGCCACCTGTAATTAAAATTGGTGGTTCTTCTCCATGCACTTCTCGAAGTTCTGCGGGAAGGTTATTTGTTGATGGCTGATCGTGCCATACAAAACCTGTCTGCAATACTCCTGACGATTTGGGTGCAAACCAGTCTGGCCAAAGTCCAATTGTCTTGTCGGGTAATCTTAACCATGCCAACCAATCACTTACAGGCACTAGACCCATTTTGGCTCTGATTTGATTGATCTCATCACCAAAAATAGAACCAATTAGTTCTGCAACTAGCGACCTGGTGGAAAGGTGGCTTGGTGAGGACATGACTGCTAAAAGAGGTATATTCAATTTTTCTGCGGCTATCCGCGCCGCAATACCTGGTGTGTCACGGGCAATTAAAACTGTTTGATGGGGATGATGGTGTTTAGCGATCGCTTGATATTCAACAAAAATTTTGGGTAATACATATTTTTGGTAAATTGTCAAAAAACCTTGCGGGCTATTGAATAGATGCCCATCTGCACTTAGGTGATCAAATTCTTCGGGAGTATCTAAGGCTATGAAGTTTAATTCAGCCTGTAGTACTGCTTTTTCATACTGGCAGTTGGTAATTAAGGTGACGTCATGACCGCGTGTTTTCAAGGTACTGCCGATTTGGATGAAAGGGTATACTTCCCCAGTTGACCAATGTGTGATTAATAATATTTTTGCCATGGTTCTAGATTAGTTTTTTTTCACGCAGAGGAGGCAGCGCGTTGCGGGGGGAACCCCCGTTGTAGCGACTGCCGTCGCGCAGAGACGCAGAGAGTTATGGGAGTTTAGGTGGCTTTGAGTTTGTTGGCAATTATGAGGGCTTCTTTATCTGATAGTTCGCTCAATTCTTGCAATAGTGCTGTTATGTCTTCGGTATTTGTTTGTTCAAGTTGGTACTGTCTGATGATTTGAGCTAGTTCTGCGATTGTGAATGCGGTAGTAAAAATTATTTTGAGGGGTAATTCTATTTGGAAGTGTTCGCGCACGCGGGATACTAGCTGGGTTGCTAGTAGAGAGTGTCCTCCCATTTCAAAAAAGTTGTCGTGGATGCTGATCGCAGAGATTCTAAGTAGTTGCGACCAAATTTCTGCTAACGCTTTCTCTATGGGAGTGTAAGGTGCAACAAAGTCTCTTAAGTCTTGTCTGGTTTGCTCTGGTGCTAGCAAGGCTTTTTGGTCTATTTTGCCGTTGGAGGTGAGCGGCAAAGTATCTAAGATGACAAATGCTGATGGCAGCATATACTCTGGTAGTTTTTCTTTGAGAAAGTCTCGCAGGTGGAGAACTGGGGTTTTCTCTCGGCGTGGCACTATGTAAGCTACTAGGCGTTGGTCTTTGGGTATGTCCTCTCGAACTATAACTGTAACTTCTGCTACGTCGGGATGCCCTGCTAATGCTGTCTCAATCTCTCCTAATTCAATCCTGAAGCCCCGGATTTTTACTTGATTATCAATTCGTCCTAAGTATTCTATATTACCGCTAGGTAAGTAGCGAGCCAAGTCACCAGATCTGTAAAGGCAATTAAATTTTGAATTGTTAAAGGGATTGGTAAGAAACTTTGAGGAGGTGAGTTCAGGACGGTTGAGATAACCGCGTGCTAAACCAGCACCACCGATATACATTTCGCCGGGGATGCCAATTGGTACTGGCTGCTGATTGGGATCTAATAAGTAAATTTGCAAATCGGGAATCGGGCAACCGATCGCACTCCCAGAGTGATTGTGTAAATCGGTAATTGCGATCGGGCGATAGGTAACGTGTACGGTGGTTTCGGTAATGCCGTACATGTTAATTAATTGCGGTGATTTGTCCCCGTGATGTTCAAACCAAGGTTGTAAGCTGGATAATTCTAAGGCTTCGCCGCCAAAAATTACCAGACGCAATTGTAAGTCTTTGAGATTTTCGGGAGTCTCTTCTACTCGGATGAGTTGGCGAAAGGCTGAGGGTGTCTGGTTGAGAACTGTTACCTGTTGCTGATGTAATAAGTCATAGAAGGCTTCGGGGGAACGGCTTACCCAGTAGGGAACGATTACCAGCCGTCCGCCGTTGAGTAAAGCTGCCCAAATTTCCCAAACTGAGAAGTCGAAGGCGATGGAGTGGAAGAGTGAAAAGACATCGCGATCGCTAAAGTTAAACCAAGATTGAGTTGCCTGAAATAAACGCACTACATTGTAGTGGGTACACAAAACTCCTTTGGGTTTACCTGTGGAACCGGAAGTGTAAATGACGTAAGCAAGGTTATCTGGGAGGAAGGGAATGCTTAAGGGGGAACAGGAAATAGTTTCTCCTATTTCCTGCAATGCATCGATCGCAATGACTGGTGTAGAATGTTGAGTGAATTTTTCGAGTAACTGGGTTTGCGTAACTAGGACGGAGATTTGGGCATCCTCCCAGATGAAGTTTAACCGCTCTTGAGGATAGTTTGGATCTAAGGGTATATAAGCCCCACCAGCTTTGAGAATACCCAAGATTCCTACTATCATGTGGGGCGATCGCTCAACGCACAAACCAACTTTGGTTTCTGATTCTACACCCAAGCTTTGTAATTGGTGGGCAAGTTTGTTGGCTTGACGGTTGAGTTCTTGGTAGGTGAGTTTTTGATCGTCGAAAATCACGGCGATCGCATCTGGTGTACGCTCAACTTGGGCCTCAAATAGTTGATGCAGAGTTGCAGTTTTCGGGTAATGAGTGCTAATTTGCTGCCACTGTTGCAGAGTCAGTTTTTCTTGCTGAGTTAGTAAAGGTAAGTAGTTGATTTGCTCGTCGGGATTGGTAACAATCGCTGTTAATAATGTCTGGAAATGCCCCAGCATCCGAGTAATTGTGTCTGCATCGAATAAATCGGTGTTGTATTCTAAAGTACCTGTCAGTCCTTGTTCTGTCTCCCGCATAGACAAAACCACATCAAAAAATGCCGTTTTGTTTTCCACTTCTAGCAGACTCAGGGTAATCTCCGGCATTTCTAAGACTATCTCTGGCAGATTTTGCAGGGAGAACATGACTTGAAACGGCGGTTTGTGTCTGAGACTGGGATGAGGTTTGAGTGTCTCCAGGAACTTTTCAAATGGTAAGTCTTGATGAGCGATCGCGCCTAAAACAACCTCGCGTACCCGACTCAACAATTCTCTAAAACTGGGATTTCCTGATAAGTCACCACGCAGGATCAGCGTATTTACCAAAAATCCAATTAACCCTTCGAGTTCCTCCCGATTGCGGTTAGCAAAAGGTGAACCGACTAAGATATCATCCTGCTGTGTGTAGCGATATAATAACGTTTGGAACGCCGCCAGTAGCGTCATGAACAATGTTACTTCTTCGCGGCGACTCAAATCTTTTAGCGCCTGAGTTAGGGACTTGGGTAAAAGGAAGGATTGGCTTGCACCCTGGTAAGTTTGGATGGCTGATCGCGGGCGATCGCTAGGTAAGTTGAGGATAGGGAGATCGCCTTGAAGTTGTTGCTGCCAGTAGGTTAGGTGAGTTTGCAATACTTCTTCTCTCAACCACTGGCGTTGCCAAACAGCATAATCTGCATACTGGATGGGTAATTCTGGCAGGGGAGAGGGTTTCCCTACACAGAAAGCTTCGTAAAGTACTGTTAATTCTCCGAAGAAAACCCCCCGCGACCACACATCAGCGATGATATGGTGAATTGTAAACAGCATCAGATGTTCTAGCTCACCTAGCTGTAGGAGAGTCACTCGCAGCAGTCCCGGTTTTGTGAGATCGAATGGCTGCTTTTGTTCTTGGGTAAGCAGCCGCTGCACCTCTGGCTGGCGTTCTGTGGCGGATAAATTGCGTAAATCTAAGGTTGGTAATGTAAATTTAAATTCATTTTTGATTGTCTGTATTGGTTGTCCATCGGCGATCGCCAAGCTGGTTCGCAGGATTTCGTGGCGGTTGATAATCTCGTTAATACTAGCTTCTAGGGCTATGAAGTTCAGCCGACCTTTTAATAGTATAGCCCCAGACATATTGTATATACTAATACCAGATTCTAATTGGTCTAGCAACCACAATCGCTCTTGAGCAAAAGATAAGGGTGCAGGATTGTGTTGAGAACGTCGAGGAATAACTTGTAATTCTGTAGACTCAACTTTCCCCTGTAAACGCTTAGCAAATAGCGCCTGTTTAGTTAGTGATAGTTGAGAACGTCGTTGTGAGATTTCGTCTCTTTTAGTATCCATGATGCCCCTCAAGAAAATCCTGGAAAATGTAAATATAGATTTCTAATTATTTATTATCGATAATTTCTAATTTCACGTACTCAGGCGCAGTTGAAATTTGCCTTAAATCATTTTCTAAAATGATTAAATTTCCTTGAGTATCAATTTCTTTAAAGCCTGCGAATTTATAAGTAATATACATCATGCGATTACGATGATTAGAAATAAATTCAGCACGTAATCTAACGCCATGCTTTTTTGCTAATCTCATCAAATGATTCAGCAAAATTGTCCCTACACCTCTGGACATGACTCGACAAGACATCAATAATAGTTTGATAGTCCAAAAGCTTTCTTGGCATTCCACTAAAGCCAAACCAATTTTACCGTAACTCCCATATTTATCAGATAAATCAGCTGTGAGCAGTTGATGATTATCTGACTGACGAAATTGATTGAGTTCTGCATAAGAAAAGGTATAACCAGTTGTATTTAACTGATTTGTTCTGATTGTTAACTCTTCAGCACGTTGTAAATCTGCTTCTTTGGCAGAAGAGATAGTAAAAGTCATATCCAAAGTAGCTAAAAATTCTTCTTGAGTACCAATAAATTCTTTTTCATCTGATTGCCTTTCTAAATCGCTAAGATACATTTGCCTTCTCAGTTTTGAATCCTCTGTAATAAAACGGGGATTCATCTCCGGCATATCTAGTAAATTGGTGATTTTTGCAGCATTGATACAGAGGACTTCTGGAAGAGAAAATTTGACTTCTTCTAACTCAAACGTATCGTCATCAATAAAGGCGATCGCATCAATACTGATATTAAGTGCTTTAGCAATTTCTTGAAGAGAACTAACTTTAGAATTCCAGTTAATTTGAGGATAGAGAAAATACTCTTTTAATCCCAACTCTTGCAATTTATCTATGGCTTTTACATGTTCATTTTTACTAGCAATGGATTGTAATATTCCCCGCTCATCTAATATTTGGAGAATTTCAATTATCTGGTTTTGTAAAAAGATGCGATCGTCTTCTAATAACACACCATGCCAAAGGGTGTTATCTAAATCCCAAACTACACATTTAATAATCTTCTTAGCAGTTTGTTCGTGATTTAAAGTTTCAGTTTTTGAGAGAAACATGACTTAATTATTATGCTAGATTTTTACGTTTTTTAACACTAACCTACATCTTGCACCTGTCAGTTAAAATAATGAATTTGCTGCAATAAAGTAATAAAAATCGCATATCCATTTACCTCTGTATTTAGTCCATTTCTAATGGACTTTTGCTATTAGGCAGGGATTTACAATCCCTGGCGGATATCAGCGTAGCCGAACAATTAGGTAATTTTTACGACTGAAAGTTTGACAGGTCAAGATATAAACTAAGAAACATAAAGTTTCTCTAGTTTTGGTAGATATTCTTGATAACCGTAATCTGCGATTGTAATTTGCTGAATTTGTGTGCTACCTTCAATAATTTCCATAATTTTTGCATCCCGCCAATATCTCGCCACCGAGTAATCACTGCTGCAACCATTTCCACCGTGAATTTGTACAGCATCAGTAGCGATTTTGGCAGCAACTTTGGCAGCAAAATATTTAGCAATTGCAGTTTCACTAAACGAGTTGGAATTCCCAATATCTTTGAAATAACCTGCTTGATAGCACAGTAATCTTGCTGCCTTCAAATTAGTAATCATCTCAGTAATCATTTGTCTAATTAATTGATGTTCTTTCAAATAAACACCAAATTGCTGACGTTCATTTGTATATTTCAGACAAGCTTCCAAACAAGCTTGAGCAATACCTACACAACCCCAAGCCACACTGTATCTACCATAATCAAGTGCAGAAGCAGCAACATAGGAAAAACCAAAACCCAACTTACCCACTAAATTAGACTGTGGAATCTCACAGTTATTAAGGTGTAACTCTGCTAACATTGAGGCTTTAACACCCAACATTCCAAAAATTGGTTTGATTTCAAGTCCGGGACTATTTTTTGCAACTAAAAATGCAGCAGGTTTTCCATCACATTGGGCAAACACTAAAAAAATATCAGCAATTTGTCCATAGGTAATCCATTTTTTTTGCCCATTTAAAACATAACAGTCACCAGAAATAGTTGCTGTAGTTTCTACACTTTTGGCATCACTACCTACACTAGGTTCGCTTAATGCAAAGGCCGCGATTATTTCACCAGATGATAATTTGGGAAGCCAATAATCTTTTTGAGATTTATTACCCCATTTCCAAATGACTTGCGAAACCATGTTATGTACTGTCAACAAACTCCGCAATGAAGAACAACCACGGCCAATTTCTTCATTAAGATGACCAAATGTAATCATATCCATGCCGCTACCACCAAAAGCTTTTGGTAAAATAGCCCCTAAATATCCTCTTTGAGCAAGCTGTTTTATAAGCTTGAGAGGAGTATATTCTTTTTGTTCGCAGTCATTGGCATCTGGAATAATTTCTGCATCTGCAAAAGCTCTAAATTCAGCTTTAGCATTTTTCTGTTCATCACTCAACTCTAATTTCATAATATTATGAAACTGACTAATTTTTTACTCATTCTTGTGTTACCAAAGTCTTTTTACTTTCAACCAAATGAGTCATCGCATTGATAGTTCTAAAATTATCAAACTCCAAATCTTCATTTTCGATAGTAATTTGAAACTCTTGTTCTATGAATAAAACAATTTGCATGGCAAACATAGAATTAACGAAGCCAAGAGCAAATATATCTTCATCTGGTCGCAAATCGTGATTGCGAAAAAATCGCGAAAGGAATGCTTTGATTTTGGATTGTGTTTCTTTCATATTTAATTTTACTTGCACGAGAATTTCTGACATTTAAAAACCCCTTATTTTCTTCCTCTGTTTCCTGTAAGCTAAAAAACATCTAAATTACATAATCAAATTAAATAAAACTCTTGTGGTGTGGGCATCTTGCCCGCCCTAATTATGCAAGTTATATGTGGAACAGCTTATTCAGTTATAAGTATAAAAACCTTGCCCACTCTTGCGTCCATGCAACCCGGCATCTACCATTTTTTTCAACATGGCACAGGGTCTGTATTTACTGTCGTTAAAACTTTCATATAAAACTTCAATAGAATACAAAATTGTATCTAAACCTATCAAATCAGCAGTTTCTAATGGCCCCATTTTGTGACCAAAGCAGGATTTAAAAATTTTATCTACTTCTTCCACTGTAGCGACTTGCTCGTGTAGTAAAAAAATAGCTTCGTTAATTGTCAACATCAAAACTCGATTGGAAACAAAACCCGGTGAGTCGTTAACAATAACGCATTCTTTACCCATTTGAGCTAATACATTTTGAGTCGTAGTAATTGTTTCTTGCGAAGTGTGATATCCCCGAATTACTTCTACCATTGGCTTTATTGGTACAGGGTTCATGAAATGTGTACCAATAACTTGATCAGCACGCTGGGTTACTGAAGCGAGGCGAGTAATAGAAATGGCCGATGTATTAGCTGCAAATATCGCTTTTTTAGGGCAGATATGATCTATTTTACTATAAATCTCCTTTTTTATATCCCATTTTTCTGTTGCATTTTCAATAACAAATTCAGCATTTTCTAAAAATCTATAATCAGTAGAAAATTGAATATTTTTGAGGATGTCATCAGGGCTTTTGGTATTTTCGCCTTTTTTGAAAAACCCTTGAAAGCGAATATTCTTCCTAATTTCTTGCTGGGCACGCTCTAAAATTGCTTCTGAAATATCTACTAAAATTACTTGATATCCAGTTTGGGCAAGGTTTTGTGATACCCCAATGCCCATTACACCTGCTCCAACCACACCAACAACTTGAATGTTCATGATTAATTAATCAGCTAAATTTGATTTTTGTTATACCAATTCTATAAAATCTGACAACAGACTCAAACATTGCAATCCTGATAAAATCTGACTTCCTTGATTACGTTAGCAAGTCCACGATAGCGTAGCGTAAAGCCTGCGGCATAGCTTCGCTTAGAGCGAGTCATCGAGCGTCAGCGTTAGGATTCGTGTAAAAATAAGTTGAACAATTTAATATTTGTAGTGCGGGCATCTTGCCCGCGCGAGCAAGATGCTCGCACTACTTATTTTTACTTGATGCCTTAGCGACACAGGAGCGTCGCGTCATTACGAATTACTTAGAATGAGTTGACAAAAGCTTGTCAGCTTCGTCCTCACTTAATTTCTCCAACTCTGCTATTAAGACCTCTTCAATAACCAAAGCCAATGCACTTACAGACGAAGCTTCAAAAATTAATCTCGTCGAAAGTTCGATTTGAAAATCTTTCCGAAGTTGAAAAATTAGTTGCGTACCAATCAAAGAATTTCCGCCTAAATCAAAGAAGTGATCATAAATCCCAACTTGTTCAATTCCTAATAATTCTTGATAGCGTTGAGCAACTTTGCATTCTATCTCACCACTAGGAGCAACATAAGTAGTTTTTAAATTAGGTCGTAAGTGTTTTGAGTTACTTAAAGATTTTTCCCAAAGATGGGAAACCTCAAAATTTTCATGCTCATCAATCACATCTTGAAGGTTTCGTGTTGTGACAATGACTTGTGGTAGTTCTAAAGATAGAACATGACCTAATGTATTAACACCCTCTGCAAATGTGATGCCATATTGCTCTCGCATCTGCTTAAAATTAGCTTGAATCTCTGGAGCAAATGATAATAGCGCATCTTGCCAATTATCCCATTGCCACCAATCCCAATTAATAGAAATTGTCGGGATTTCTCGTTTGTAAAAATTATCATGGGCAAATGCATCTAGAAATGCATTCGCTGCACAATAATCTACTTGACCGAATCCACCATACATAGAAGTCATTGAGGAAAATAAAACGAGGAAATCTAACTTAATATCCTTGAGAACAGTATTTAATACTAGTGTTCCTCGCACTTTAGGATGAAGTACGCTCTCTGCTAATTCGGTTGTTTTTAATTGCATCAAACCTGCTCCTGGAACTCCCGCAGCATGAATTACTCCATGAATTTTGCCAAAGCGATCGCACACTTGATTTACTGTTGTTTGCATTTGTTCGAGATGAGCAACATCGGCTGCAATCACCACAACTTCTGCACCCAATTTTTCTAATTCTTGAATTTTCTTAATCTTCTGACTGAGTACGTCTTCCTCGTCATGATCTGATAGCCACTGCTGCCATTGTGCTTTTGCTGGTAATTTTGATCGCCCAATTAATACTATTTTTACTGGTGCAAGCTTTGCTAAATATTGAGCTATTGCCAGTCCAATTCCCCCCAATCCTCCCGTAATCATGTATACTCCTCCTCGTCGTAACTTGGGGGTGCATAAGGTTTTGCTTGCTACGGGTAATTGCTCAAAGCACTGTACCCAACGACGATTTCCTCTGTAGGCAATAATTGATTCTGATTGAGTATTAGTCAGTTCTGTGAACAATTGCTCAATTAATTGTTGCCATTGTTTAGTATCCAGTTGAGGCAGAGTAATATCAATACTGCGACAGGTGATATGAGAATATTCCTGGGGAATAACTTTACATGGCCCTAAAAGAGTGGCTTTTTCTGGACATAATTTATCACTGTCAGTTAATTCTTGCAAGTTGTTGGAGATGACATCAATTTGCACGGCATTATTAATATTGGCATCACCTAATGCCTGAGCTAAAAACAGCAAACTCCAAAAGCCTAAATTTTGAATTTCCCCCCAATATTTCAGCCCCGATTTAATTTGTTCGTTGATGTTCCAAAGATGGACAATGGTGTTGGGAGTTTTATTGCTAAGACGTAGTTCTCTGAGTAAGGTATCATAGTCATCTCTGTGGCTGGGATTAATTTTATATTCTCGCTCACTCAGCTTGCTAAATTGCTCTCCAATTCTGACGATAATCACATCTTGATTCTCTCTTTCCAGCCGCTCTTTGATTTGCCAACCTACTGCACAAGCATCAATAAATACTAGCCAAGATTGCTGATTATTGATTAATTTTTCCACTGCCAATTGGGGTGGTGCAGCTCGTTTCCAGGAAGGAAGATGAAACCATTGATTAATACCAAGCCTTTGTGCAGGTAGATTTTGATTGATATTAATATGGCTGGTTTGAGGTTCAATCCAATAGCGCTGACGTTCAAAGGGGTAGGTGGGTAAGGAAATGCGATCGCAACGCTGATGACGATAAAATTGCGACCAATCAATTTCAACTCCAGCTAACCACAATTGCCCCAAAGTGTTGAGCAAAAATGCCACATCTGACTGACAATCATAGGCATAGCGCAGCGAAGGCAGGACGATTTTATCTACTCCTTGTTGATTTTCTAAACATTGCAGTGCGAAACTACCTAAAATCTGTCCAGCGCCAACTTCTAATAAAATGGGATTTTGTTTTTGCCACAAGTTTTTAATTCCATCCGCAAAGCGTACAGCTTGACACAGGTGTTTCACCCAATAATTGGGATCTGTTGCTTCGCCAGGTGTAATCCAAGTGCCGGTGACGTTGGATATGTAAGGAATTTTTGGTGGTTGGAGGTTGAAAGTAGCAACTAAATTGTAGAAGCTAGGTGCTATAGCTTCCATCATTTGGGAATGAAAAGCATGAGAAGTCTCGACACGCCGACAAACTAAACCTTGCTCAAGTAATCTTTGTTCCAACTCTTCTATAGCGTTTATAGAACCAGAAATTACACAAACAGATGATCCATTAATTGCTGATAAAGAGAGTTTTTCATTCAACAGTGGATACACATCTGACTCGGCAATAGTCACAGCCAGCATCGCTCCACCCGGTAACTCTTGAATCATTTGCGCTCTTTTCGCTACCAAGCTTAAAGCCTCTTCTACAGACAAAACTCCTGCTAGAGTTGCCGCTACATATTCGCCAATGCTATAGCCAATCATTGCCACAGGATGAATCCCCCAGTTGAGCCACAGTTGCGCTAGAGCATATTCAGTGACAAAAATAGCTGGTTGGGTGAGAAATGTTTGATTAAGTTTTTGAGTGGCTGCATCTGGCTGTTGTTCTGTGCGTCCTAACATTCTCCGCAAATCTATACCCGCCGCTGAGTTGCTGGGTTGTTTGGCATACAATACATCTCGCAAATCCTCACCAAGCAGGGGTTTAAGGAATTCGCAGCAGTAATCCACAGAGGCGCGAAATGTGGGTTCAGCTTGATAAAGTTCCCAACCCATATTCACATAATGAGTTCCCAATCCAGGAAACATCAGGGCAACAGGACGCTGTTGAGTCTCTAGGAAACTGGTAAGTACTCGTTTTTGATCGCTCAGTGCAGCTGCTGCATCCGCTACATCCCGGCAAACAACAGTCCGGCGGTAGTTGAAGTGCCGCCTGCCAACTTGCAACGTATAAGCCACATCAGCCAAATTACTATCGGGGTGCTTGTGCAAGTAATCGCTGAGATTTGCCGTCGCCGCTTCTAAAGCAGAACTGGTTTTAGCAGAAAGTACCAACAACTGATACTTTCTAAGTGCCAAATGCTGAGTAGCTACTGCGTTGCGGGAGTTCCCCCCGTTGTAGCAAGTCGCGTTGCTGAGTGAGGAGTTAGAAATTAATTGTTCTTCTCGTTGTCCTGTTTCTCCCCATCCCCACGTCCCCACGTCCTCTTTCCCCGCGTCCCCCCGTCCGCGCGTCCCCGCGTCCCCCCGTCCGCGCGTCCCCGCGTCCCCCCGTCCGCGCGTCCCCGCGTCCCCCCGTCCGCGCGTCCCCGCGTCCTCTTTCTCCCCCCCTCCCCACGTCCCCTGCTCTCTAACAGGGGCTTCTTCGAGAATGACGTGAACATTAGTACCACCAATACCCAAGGAATTTACTCCCGCACGGCGGGGGGTATCCATTGTTTGCCATTCCCTCAGTTGAGTGTTGACATAAAAAGGACTGTTGGCGAAATCAATCTCAGGATTGGGTTGTTCAAAATTCAAGCTGGGTGGAATTACCTTGTGTTTGAGAGTCAGGGCTGTCTTAATTAGTCCTGCAACTCCCGCCGCCGCATCTAAATGCCCGATATTTGTCTTTACCGAACCGATAGCACAGAAACCTTTTTGGTTGGTACTAGCGCGAAATACTTGAGAAAGTGCTGCTATTTCAATCGGATCGCCTAGTGGCGTGCCGCTGCCATGAGCTTCAATATAGCCGATGGATTCAGGCTCAACACCAGCAATGAGTAAAGCTTCGGCTATCGCTTCTGCTTGGGCTTTGATGCTGGGTGCTGTGTAGCCTACTTTTTGTGAACCATCGTTATTGATAGCCGAGCCTTTGATGATTGCATAGATATGATCCCTGTCGGCGATCGCTTCTGTCAACCGCTTCAAAACTATAACTCCCACACCATTACCGATAATCGTCCCTTTGGCTTGGGCATCAAAAGCCCGGCAATGTCCATCAGGCGATAAAATTCCTCCTTCTTGATATAAATAACCTGTTTTCTGTGGCACGCGAATCGAAACACCACCCGCCAAAGCCATATCGCATTGATAATTTAATAAACTTTGACAAGCAAGATTAGTAGCAACTAATGAAGTAGAACAAGCAGTTTGAACCGTAATACTTGGCCCTTGTAAATTTAATTTATAAGCAACACGAGTAGTGAGAAAATCCTTATCATTGCCAATCAACTTTTGAAAACTATTCGCTGAACCAATTTGGTCTTGATTTAAATTAAAAGATTGATAACTATTCCAGCCAACACCAGCATAAATTCCCGTCCGATTTTCAGATTTATTGGAATCATATCCAGCATCTTCTAAAGCTTCCCAGGCACATTCTAAAAAAATTCGGTGTTGTGGATCAGTGAGTTCTGCCTCTTTAGGATTAAAACCAAAGAAAGCAGCATCAAATAAATCTATATTTTCTAATACGGTTCCAGATTTTACATAATTACTATCATTGAGTAACGCTGTCTCTATTCCATTAGCGATTAAATCTTCATCTGTAAAAGTAGAAATTGACTCTACTCCATTGCACAAATTTTGCCAAAACTCAGCAATATTTTTAGCTTTGGGAAAACGACCTGCCATTCCAATAATAGCTATTCCTTCCATTAGCTCATCGATTTGAGCGCTACTCATACGTCTTTTTCCTGATTAATTAAAATAATGTTGATGAAATACTTTTACTGCTCGTGCTACACCATTTTCTGCCTGAATTTTTTTACTCATTTCAACTACACGATTCCGCATAGTTTTGTTGTTAATTGCAATTTTAATTGCAGCCGCTAAACTTTCGGCGCAAAGATGATTTCTGGTAATTAGTGGTGGCCCTAAACCTGACTCAGCTAAGTGATGTGCCCAGAAATAATTTTCGTAATTATATGGGACAACAATAGAAGGAACACCAGCACGTAAAGCAGCAGCGATCGTACCAATTCCACCGTGATGTACAACTGCCATTGTTCGTGGTAATAGCCAATCAAAAGGTACCCATTCTATGGGAAAAACTTCATCCGGTAAATCAACCGTTCCATCTAAATCTTCCCCAATTAGTAATATACCTCGTTGTTGGGAAATAGAGAGCGCTTCTAGCACTAATTTTGTTAAATTTGCCGATTTCCAACCGCCTTTATTACCAAAACCAATATACACCGGTGGGGAACCAGCAGCTAAAAATTCTGCTAATTCTGTTGGTGGTTGCCAACTTTGGGGACTATCTAAAAACCAATAGCCAGTAACATCAACCCAATCAGGCCAATCAGCAGGCTTGGGTAAAAAAGCCGGGCTGTAGCCGTAAAGAAAAGGCAACTGCTGCCGATTCATTCTACTAAAAAAATCCAATAGTAAAGGCACAGGAGGCAAACCCAGAATTTGCTCTCGCCACTGATTAATAGGTTGGCGAATATGTTGCCAAAATAATTGATTAAAAAATGGATAAGTCAGCCAGTTATAAATACCATAAACACCTGCCCAAGACTGATTACTACGAGTAAAGTGATTGGGAAACATATAAGTTTGATGTAGTGGTGAAACACAAGCTGCATAACCTGGTATGCCTAACTTTTCAACAAGTTCAAAAGCCGGAAATGCGGGCGGAGAAAAAATAATTGCATCTGCATCATGACAAACATCATACAAAAGAGGTAAAACACTATCTTGAATAGGTTGTAAGCTTTGCTTATAAAAATTAGCAATCACAAAAGGATTTTGACCAAACCCATCTGCATAATCTCGATACCAAGCTTTACAGTCAATAGAAATAAATTCCAGACCCCATTTACCAACTAATTCTCGATAATCCGGTCTAGTCGCCAATCGAACTAGATGACCAGCCTTTTGTAATCCTAAACCCAACGCTATATAAGGTTGGACATCTCCGGTTGAACCCCATGTCAAAATTGTAATATGCATCAGTCTTGATAGTAGGGAACTCTTAAATAATTCGTAATTCGTAATTCGTAATTCGTAATGACGCGACGCTCCTGTGTCGCTCTAAGCGAAGCTATGCCGTAGGCTTTACGCTAACGCTATCGCGGACTCGCTACCGCTGCGCTAACGTAATTAAATTTTGTAATGGGGATTTAACCCCAACACAAAACTTGCCGATTATAGAACCGGGGGACTTAAACCTACGGAACTCTTAATAGGGAATGGGGAATTGGTGTTTGTGATTTCTTACCCTGCCTCGTCCTGCTCCTTCATCCACAGTTTCCATTTTCTACTCACTGCGTACAAATTAATCAAGTCAAATTCTTATAGTTCAGTTAACTTTTTATTCATTTTTTTTTGGCAATTTTATGCATTAATAGCTTTTGTCTATTGACAGCCTCTCTTTGCTTTTGCACACGGTTATGCATTGCCTTAAAAGCAGATTCATCTTCAGAAGTTTGACTAAGATATTGAGCTAGAGAACCAATAGTAGGATTCTGAAACATTTCCACAATTGATATATCTTGGTTCAAAAACTTTCGCATTTTACCATTAGCTTGAACTAGCAATAATGAATGACCACCCAGGTCAAAAAAATTGTCATTTATACCCACTTTTTCTAAATGTAATACCTCCTGCCAAATATTAGCGATCGCACGTTCTATTTCACTTTGCGGAGCCTGATAAGTTACGGGCAAAGTATCAGGAATTGGTAAAGCACGGCGGTCTACTTTACCATTAGGTGTCAGCGGCAAAACCTTTAATACCACAAACACAGAAGGAACCATATACTCAGGCAGCTTTTCTTTCAAGAAATAGCGCAATTCATCCACAGAAAATACAGCCTCTTGATGAAGAACCAAATAAGCAACTAAACGATGTTGATTTGGTATATCTTCTCTAACCACAACTACCGTTTCTCTTACCCGTGGATGTTGTGCCAAAAATGCCTCTATTTCTCCAAGTTCGATGCGGAAACCGCGAATTTTGACTTGATTGTCGATTCTCCCTAAAAATTCAATATTTCCATCTGGACGGTAGCGGGCTAAATCACCAGTCTTATAAAGGCGTTCTCGTTGTCCTCCTCTTGCTCCCCCTGCCTCAAAGGGACTAGAAATAAACTTCTGTTGCGTTAACTCAGTTCTATGCAAATAGCCCCGCGCCAGTCCAATTCCACCAATGTGCAACTCGCCAGCAATGCCAATCGGCACAGGTTGCAAATGTTGATCAAGAATATATATTTGTGTATTGGCAATCGGACGGCCAATCGGCACAATTTTTTCATCACTATTTTGCTCACAAGCCCAAAAAGTGACATCAATAGAAGCTTCTGTAGGCCCGTAAAGATTATGCAATTGAGCATCTAAACGTTCAAAATAACGTTTTTGCAACTCAGGCGACAGTGCTTCACCACTACAAATCACACGTTTGATACTACTGCACTTTTCCAGTTCTGGCTCTTCTAAGAACATCTGTAACATTGAGGGGACAAAATGAAGTGTAGTGATTTGTTGCTGGGCAATCAGTTGAACTAAATAGCCAGCATCCTGATGTCCGCCTGCTTTGGCTAACACTAAACTTGCACCTGTGAACAACGGCCAGAAAAATTCCCAAACGGAGACATCAAAGCTAAAGGGAGTCTTTTGTAAAATGCGATCGCTTGATGTAAGTTGGTAAGTATCTTGCATCCATAGTAGGCGATTGCACAAACCCTTATGGGTATTCATCGCCCCCTTGGGTGTTCCTGTAGAGCCAGAGGTATAAATTACATAGGCTAAATTTTCTGGTGTAACGCCGCTAATTGGGTTTTCTTGGCATTTATCAACCAATTCATAGCTAGTATCTATACATACAACTTGCGCCTGATGTGGTGCTAATTCTGACATCAGAGGTGGTTGTACCAGTAGCACTGACACTTGAGCATCTGCCAACATGAACGCCAAACGCGCTTGGGGATAACTGGGATCAAGCGGTAGATAGGCCCCACCCGCTTTCATGATTGCTAATATTCCCACTACCATTTCTAGGGAGCGTTCCATACAAATACCAACCAGTACCTCTGGTTTCACGCCCAGTTTTTGCAAGTAGTGTGCTAGCTGATTGGCTCGGTTGTTTAACTCCTGGTAAGTGAGTTGTTGATTTTCAAAGATAACAGCAACATTAGACGGTGTTCTTTTGACTTGCTGCTCAAACAACTCGTGTATGCACTGGTCTTGAGGATAGTCTGTTTTGGTGTTATTCCACTCAACTATTAACTGCTGTTTTTGGGATTGTGTTAGTAAAGGTAAATGTGCTATCGACTCGTCAGGATTGGTAATTATGCCTTCTAGCAACCTCTGAAAATGTCCCAACATGCGATTCACAGTATCTAGATTCCACAGGTCAGTGTTGTATTCTAACGTTGACACTAATCCCTGCTCTGTGTCTTCTACAAACAGAGTCAGATCAAACTTAGCTGTGCCGTTTTCTCCCTCCTGACAAGTCATTGATATATCTGATAACTCGGTTGTGGGAATGGGAATATTTTGCAAAACGAACATCACCTGAAATAGGGGATTGTAGCTGGGATCTCGCTGTGGCTGTAGTTCCTCAACTAACTTTTCCAAAGGTATGTCTTGGTGAACGTAAGCAGCCAAAGCGGTCGATTTTACCCGCAACAACAATTCTCTAAAACTAGGTTCGCCATCGAGGTCACTACGTAACACCAAAACATTGACAAAACATCCAATTAATGTATTTATCTCTGTGCGGTTACGACTGGCGATAGGAGAACCTACGAGGATATCCGTTTGTCCTGTGTAACGGTAAAGCAGAGTTTTAAATGCTGCCAACAAGGTCATAAACAGGGTTGCTCCCTGCTGATGACTGAGCTGTTTTAGTTCTGCACTCAGCGTTGGGGACAGAATTAATTTCGCCCTCGCACCTTTGAAGGTTTGAATTGGCTGACGGGGATAATCGCTAGGTAAATTCAAGACAGGCAAATTACCACCTAGCTGTTGCTTCCAGTACGCGAGTTGAGGTTTAATGTTTTCGCTTTGCAACCACTGCCGCTGCCAGTAGACGAAATCTGTGTACTGGATGGGCAGTTGGGGAAGCACAGAGGATTTCCCAGTGGCTAATGCTTCGTAAACAATTGCCAGTTCTTTAATCAAAATCCCCACAGACCAACCATCTGCAATAATATGGTGCAAACTCACAAGCAACTGATACTCTGTTTGTGAAAAACGCAAAAGCTTGGCACGCAACAGTAGTTGGTAAGACAAGTCGAATGGCTGACTCGCTAATGTGGCCAGATGTTGTGTTTGTTGGATAGGCTCTATCTCTGGCAATTCTGATAAATCTTCAACCGTTAAAGTTAAAGATGCAGCTTGTTTGATTGTTTGAGTGGGTTCTCCATCTACTACTAAAAAGTTTGTTCGTAAAATTTCGTGCCGACTGATAATTTGGTTTAGGCTCTGTTGCAAAACTGCAACATTGACATCACCTTGGAAGTTAATAACTACGGGAATGTGATATGCCAAAGAATCAGGAGCTAGCTGATTAATAAACCATAACTGTTGTTGAGCAAACGATAGAGGGTGGGTTTGTGTGGTGTTGCGGGCTGGAGTCAGGGATAGCAACGGCACATCAGATGCTGTTGTTAGTTGAGTGAGTAATTTTGTTGCTAGCTTTTTGATCCCCAAATCTTCAAAGAAGTCTGATACGGATACGGTGACTTGGAGATCGGTTTCTATTTGATTTTTTAATTCAAAAACTTTTAAAGAGTCCAGTCCCAAACTGCTTAATGGCTGTTGGAAGTTCACCTCGTCTGATGGAATGGAGAGCGATCGCCCTATTTGCTCTTTGAGATATGATTCTAAAATTGACTCACACTCATCTGAGCTTAATCCCAACAAGGCTTGACGCTGGAATCTATTCTCTGTTGTCGCAAAATTAGTGGTGTTCAGAATGCTACTGCTGACTATCTCTAAGTTGTTGGCGAGAAACTGGGCACGAGTGGCACGGCGTTGAATCTTACCACTAGAAGTTTTAGCAATGGTTCCTGGTTTAATCAGAACTACAGCATAAACTTGCACTTCATGTGCTTCTGCTACTGCCTGACGAATTGCGACAGCCACCTCATCAAGATTTGGTTTGGCGCGAAACTCCAATTCCTGTACAACTACGAGCTTTTCTTCGTTATCAACTTCCACGGCAAAGGCTGCACCATTAGTTAGACGTAATGATGGATGACTACGTTCTGTGGTTAGTTCTATATCTTGTGGGTAAAGGTTACGACCCCGGATAATAATTAAATCCTTGATTCTGCCCGTCACGAAGAGTTCGCCATTGTCCAAGAAGCCCAAATCCCCAGTCCGTAAAAATGAACTCTCACCCGGATCTTGAAGACAGGCATGGAATGTTTGCTCTGTCTGTTCGCTATTATTCCAATAACCTTGACCGATGCTTGGCCCCGATACCCAAATTTCCCCGACTTGATTAGGCAAACAGCGAGTTAATGTTTCGGGATTGGCGATCGCTATTTGCTGTTGAGGTACACTTTGACCACAAGCTACTAAGGTTGTAACATCTGGATTATTGTCTGTAACCTCAACGATTTGATTTTGTTCTAATGCAGTTTTCTGAACTTTTTTAATCGTGGGTGCGATCGCTTTTTGACCGCCGGCAATCATCAGAGTCGCCTCGGCCATTCCGTAACAGGGATAGAAGGCTTCACGCCGAAAACCACAGGCTCTAAAGGTGGTTGAAAATCGTTCTAAAGTATCCCATCGGACGGATTCAGCACCGTTGAAAGCGACACTCCAACTGCTCAAGTCAAGAGTTTGGAGTTGTTCGGGAGTAATTTTTTGCGTACACAAATCGTAGGCAAAATTTGGGCCACCACTTGTAGTTCCTTGATATCTGGAAATAGCCTGTAACCAACGGTACGGCCGCTGCAAAAAAGCTGCTGGGGACATGAGGATGCAAGGAAAGCCCCCATACAAAGGCTGTAGTATACCACCGATTAGGCCCATGTCATGGTATGTGGGTAGCCACGAGATAAACTTGCTCTCAGCCCCATGTGCCATGAATTGGTAGGTGATGGCGGCATTATGTAGCAGGTTGCGATGACACAGCATTACGCCTTTGGGTATGCCTGTAGAACCTGATGTATATTGCAAAAAAGCTAGTGTATCTGCTGCAATTGGCGTTTGTTGCCAAGCATCTTCTATTCCTGGTGCTAGGTTATCAGTGGTTAACCACTCCAAATTATCTAAACCTGCTTTTTCCGTAAGTAAGGATTCTACTGTCGGTAGAATTTGTGTTGTTGTCAGAGCAACTCTAGTTTGGGCGTCTTGGACGATCGCCTGGATTCTGGGCGTATTGCGCCGATTACGGGGCGGGTAAGCAGGAACCGCTACTACACCTGCATACAAACAACCGAAAAAAGCACATAAGTAATCTAGTCCTGGTGGGTAAAGCAGTAGGACACGCTCTTTGTTTAAACCTAATGCTTGTAGTTTAGCTGCGATCGCTCGACTACACCGATCTAACTGTTGGTAAGTCAGTGTTGTTTCTTGCGTTTCGCCATCTACCAAAAAAGTAAAAGCATTGCGATCTGGTTGTGTCAAGCTTCTGTAGCGCAGTACATCAACAAATGTCGAATCTTGACAGAAAATTTTTGAGAAGTTGTTAGATGCTTGAGCCATTTCTATGATTCAGATGATGCACACCAAAATAGACTTAGGAGCGCAAATACCCCAAAATTATTGCAAACAATTTTCAAGTGAACTCAAAAATACTAATGTAATTTTCAGCTTTTAAGATCCGTGTCTTAAAAAAAATTCATAAAAAGTCGCTGATAAATTTCCTGAGATTTATTGAGAATAAATATCTACTTTGTGATATAAGTGAAACAATAGTTTCTGAATGTTATCAGCAAAAATAGCTTTTAAGTAGCTCCGGCAATCTTTTTAAGCTTCTGTTTGCTAAATTATCGTGTTTGATATTTTAGCAATTAAGTGTTATCAGCCGATAAGTTTTTGATAATCAATATCAAATAAAAAGTAGATGCAACTACATTGACTTATATAATTTTTATAGATTTTTTTGCTAAAAAACTGCTAATAGTACTAATAGCTTATTGCCAATCAACAGCAGGTTGAGAGGTACTGTTGGGTGTGAGGGAAATAGAAACAAAATGAGACTACGACCATTAATTCAGTGCTTGTTGCTAACAAGCTCAGCAATTATATTTTTGGCAACTCCTGGTTTGAGTCAGGAGCTAAAAACTATAGATGTAGAGTCTGATCAGACTTCTAATAGTTCAATTGACAAAACTGCTAGCCCTCAAACAATCAATGTACCAGTCAGAAAGATCCGCCGATTGAGCGAGAGTAATTTTGTATCCCAAAGCGTTGAGAAACTGGCGCAGTCACCAACACCCAATCCATCACCAACACCTGAAATCGTCGAAGTGACAGGAATTCAGGTGAATCCTACAGAAAAAGGGGTGGAAATAGTTTTGCAGACTGCTAAAGGCGATCGACTGCAAGTGTCAACTAGGAATCAGGATAAGGCGTATATCGTTGATATACCGAATGCTCAACTACGTCTACCTGAAGGTAATACATTTCGTCGAGAGCAACCCAGTAGCGGAATTACTGAGGTAACGGTAACAAATCAGAATGCTAATAGCATTCAAGTCATAATTCTCGGTGAGGCAGATGTACCGCAAATCGAGTTGTTTGATAGTGATGAGGGTCTGATTTTTGCTGTCACCCCATCTGTATCTACTTCACAGCAACCTCAAACGCCAGAACAGCCAGCAACTGAAACTCAACCAGAAGAACAACCAGCAACTGAAACTCAACCAGAACAGCCGGCAACTGATCCACAAGAGCCGATAGAACTGGTAGTGACAGCGACTCGTACCGAAGAAGAGTTAGAGAATGTGCCGCGTAGCGTCACGATTATTCGCCGTGAACAGATTGAGCAGCAACAAGCGGTATCTAGAGATTTGAGCGACATTATCGGCAGATTGACCCCCGGTGCAGGGCCGCCAACTGGCACAATCAGAAATCAATTTGTCCGGGGTAGAGGAGCGCAAATCTTGATTGATGGGGTTCCGGTAACATCAAACGACAGTAACGTTGGTTTTAACAGAGATCTTAGAAGTATTTCTCCCAATGCTGTCGAACGTGTGGAAGTTGTACGCGGTGCTTCGGCGGTATATGGAGACGGTGCTACCGGAGGGGTGATTAACATCATTACTCGCAAGCCAACAGAACAAGGGGTGAAACTGGAAACTAATGTTGGTGTGGATGCTTCTTTGAGCAATTTGCAAGAAGACAGTTTTGGTAACTTTTTCAGTCAATCTATCTCGATCCAGCAGGACAATGTTGACGTATTTGCACTCTTCGCTAACAGGAATACAGGTATTGCCTATGATGCAGCAGGCGATCGCATTCCCTATGAAGAAAATACAGCGGAAACAGAGACTCTTGAGGCATTAGCGAAAGTTGGGATCAATTTCGACTCTAACCAACGCTTGCAAATCAGTGCCAACTATAATCGCGATCGCATCGATCCCAGCATTACAGCCGATCCTAGTTCCAACGTGCCGCAGTTTAGCGGTAAAGTTCGTGCGACTGAGTTCAATCCCCAGTACATCAATGTTGACGAACCTTTCAATGAGAACACCGCCTTAAATCTGAGTTATAACCACGACGACTTATTTGGCAGTAAGTTAAATGCCCAAGCCTACTATCGCTCTACCAGAATTATTCCTTTGTACTTTGATGGCAGAATTTTTGATCCAGAAGATCCTCTCGGAATTAGTAGTAGAGATGCCAAAGATGATAAGTGGGGAGGACGATTGCTAGTTGAAACTCCCTTGTTTGAGACAGCAAACGTGTCTTGGGGAGTTGATTACTCCAAAGCGCATCTGGAAGACGACACTCTGATTTTCGATCCTGTAGATTTTGACAATAGTGATGGTAGAGTGCTGCGACTGATCGAAAGGAGGACTAATTATCCCCGCTTTAGTATCGAAAACTTGGGCTTGTTTGGTCAGGCGAAATGGGATATCAATCCGAATTTGTTGTTAAGTGGCGGCTTGCGCTACGAAAAATTTGATATTGATGTTCCTGACTTTACCAATTCATTTTTGGAAGATATTGGTGGTGGAAAGCGTAGCTTAGACGATGTGGTATTTAATGTTGGTTTGGTGTACAAGCCAACTGAGGAAGTGAGTTTATATGCTAACTTTGCTCAAGGCTTGTCACTGGCACCAATTGCTCGGATTTTGTTTGCTAATGCTACAGCAGGTTTTGATTTTGATCGAGACGTAGATCTGAGCGAACTCCAAAAAGTGAATAACTACGAGATTGGAGTTCGGGGTAATTGGAGAAGTGTCCAAGCATCTGTGGCACTTTTTTACAGTGAATCAGATTTGGGTTCTGCTTTAGTAGAGAACCCGGATAAACCCGGTGTTTTAAATTTGGCCAGAGCGCCACAGCGTAATTACGGTGTGGAAGCAACCCTTGATTGGCAAGTGGATGACAAATGGCTATTGGGGAGTACTTTTACCTTGCAAGGAGGTGAAAACGATATTGATGGAGATGGCAGCTTTGCAGCACTAAGTTCCACTGAAGTTCCACCCTTGAAACTAACAGCCTATGTCCAGCACCAAACTACTCCCGGTTGGAGTAATCGTTTGCAAGCTTTGTTTGTAGGCGATCGCCGCCAAGGCTTTGAAGCCGGTTCTGACCTAGTACCGGTAGACAGTTACTTGACTGTGGATTACATCAGCAATCTCAAGATTGGTACAGGAAGCTTGGAATTAGGGATAGAAAATTTGTTTAACGAGCAATACACCACACCTGGAGGTTCGCTTGGGTTTGACCTGGGAGGCAATTTTTATGAGCTAGCAGGTAGAGGTAGGACTGTTCGCCTCAACTACCGTTTTACTTGGTAACGATAACCCCTTCGGGGTAGGGAGTAGGGAGTAGGGAGTAGAGAATAGGGAACAGGGAATAGGGAACAGGGAATAGGGAATTGTCATTTGTTAATTATTCTCCGCGTCCCCGCGTCCCCCCGTCTCCGCGTCTTCCCCAGTCCCCAATCCCAAATCCCCAGTCCCCAGTCCCCAGTCCCCAATCCCCAGTCCCCAGTCCCCAGTCCCCAATCCCCAGTCCCCAGTCCCAAATCCCCAGTCCCCAGTCCCCAGTCCCCAGTCCCCAGTCCCCAGTCCCCAGTCCCCAGTCCCCAGTCCCCAATCCCCAGTCCCCAGTCCCCAATCCCCAGTCCCCAATCCCCAGTCCCCAATCCCCAATCCCCAGTCCCCAATCCCCAGTCCAGACATGAAAATCCGTACACTAGCCCTGACTTTGCATCGCTATATCGGCATCTTTGCGGGTGTTTTACTAGTTATTATTAGTGTCACTGGTAGCTTGCTAGTATTTGATGACGAAATCGATCATCTGCTCAATCCCCATTTGCTTGAGGTTGTACCGCAAGCGGAATTAATTTCTCCCCAGGCTGCGGCTTTGACTGTCGCCAAAGCTTTTCCAGACCTGAAGTTGCATAGTATCGCCATCCCTCAAGCCCGCGATGGTGTTTACAAATTGATTGCGATTAATTCCAAGGACAAACCAATTGAATACTATATCAACCCTTACAATGGCGACATCTTGGGTTCCCGTCCTTGGGCACAGACTGTTACAGGGTTGATTGGTGAGTTGCACGTCCATTTATTTGCTGGAGAACTGGGCGGAACTATCGTGGGGATGTGTGGGATACTGCTGTTTGTGGTGGGGATTACAGGCGTTCTGCTGTGGAATGGCTGGAGGCGACTGGCTTGGGGATTGCAGATTCGTTGGCGATCGCCTGGAAAAATTATCAATTATGACCTGCATAAAGTTGGGGGAATTTTATCTGTTGTAGTTTTGTGTGTGCTGGCTTTGACTGGGACTGCGATCGTGTTTTGGAGCCAATTAGAAGGCCCAGTTTACTGGCTAACAGGTTCTCGCCCCAAACCTGCGGAAGTTGTTTCTCAAGTTGTGGCTGGTGTACCAACAATGGGAATTAATGCGATCGTTCAAAAAGCAGAGGCTGCCTTGCCAGGGGCGAAAACTTTCATGATTTACCTACCGAAGCAACCGCAGGAAGTTTTTTATATGTGGATGCGATTTCCTCAAGCAAATGCCTTCCAAAGAGATGCATACATGCAACTCGATCGCTACACTGGTAAAATTCTGTGGTTAGATAATCCTCAAACGGCTCCCCTGGCTGCCAGCATTGAAAACACTCAGTATGTTTTGCACTTTGGCCAATATGGAGGACTTTTAACTCGCATCCTCTATTTTGTTATTGGTTTCATACCCGTAATTTTATTCGTTACAGGTATCATCATCTGGCAACAACGTCAATGGGCATTAGCACGTCGAACAGAGGCAATCCGAATTCGCCAACTAGGTATGACAAGGCAAATTGAAGATGCTACGAAGCAATGAAAGGGAACAGGGCCCCAAAAGGGCTTTGTAAATTACTACTAAATTAACGATCTCTCATGCGGACTTTTATTATCGTCTGGCTGGGTCAGACGATTTCCTTGATTGGCAGTAGCATGACTGTTTTTGCTTTTTCTATCTGGGTATGGGAATTGACAGGTCAGGCTACTGCATTATCTTTATTTAGTTTTTTTGCACTGTTGCCGCAACTGTTGGTGACTCCCATAGCAGGGATCATAGTTGATCGCTGGAATCGTAAGTACTTGATGATGCTTGGTGATCTGGTCAGTGGTCTGTTGACCATAACTATCCTGCTGCTTTATCTAACTGAGAATTTGCAGCTATGGCATTTATACTTAGTTGTAGCCGTCAAGAGTGCTTTCGAGCAATTCCAAGAATTAGCATATTCGGCATCAATATCGACGATGGTACCCAAACAGCACTACGATCGCGCCAATAGCATCGGCTTTTTGGCCAATTCCACCTCTCTAATCGTTGCACCAGCATTGGCTGGCGTTCTTTACACAGTTATTGGGATTGCAGGTATCTTAATTATTGATATCACAACTTTTGCGATCGCTGTTAGCACAATCTTACTTGTGCATATTCCCCAACCTGCGATCGCGCTCAATAAACCCTTGAGTCGTAAAGATGTATGGTATGAAATCATCTTCGGTTTCCAATACATTTTTGCCCGTCCTCAACTAATGGTCTTATTGGTATGGACATCATTGTTTTGGTTTGCTAACGACCTTGGGGATTCAGTTTATTCGCCCATGATTCTGGCACGCACCAATAACAATGCGGCGATTTTAGGCAACTTAGCTTCAGCAGCAGGAATTGGTGGTATTGTTGGAGCGTTGCTTTTAGGCAGCAGAGGTGGTTTCAAACGCCGCATACATGGAGTATTTCTAGGTATGGTAGGTGCTGGATTAGGCAAAGTGTTACTGGGTTTGAGTCATACACCTTTAATTTGGATTCCCAGCAGATTTTTCTCTTCTCTCAACTTCCCATTACTCGGCAGTTCCAACGATGCTATCTGGCAAGCTAAAGTTCAACCTGAAGTACAGGGACGGGTTTTCGCTACCCACTCTGCAATTATGCTGTTCACTTCAACAGTAGCCTCTTTTATGGCTGGGCTACTTGCTGACTACATTTTTGAACCGGCGATGATGCCAACAGGTAGCCTTGCATCCCTATTGGGAGGGATATTTGGCACTGGAAAAGGCGCAGGTATGGGACTTATGTATGTTATTTCTTCGCTGGGATTGTTAGTGATTAGTTTAAGTGGATATGCTTTTCGGACTCTGCGTAATGTAGAAATAATTTTGCCTGATCCCAAAGGTGAATGCTAAGTGTCAAAAATAAACTAACAAAGGAAAAATATGTATCAAGATGATAAAGAAGATACAACGGTTTACAAAGTTGTAGTCAATCACGAAGAACAGTATTCTATTTGGCCTGCTGACCGAGAAAACGCACCTGGTTGGCGAGATGCGGGCAAAAGTGGTTTGAAAGCAGAATGTCTAGAATACATTAAGCAAGTATGGACTGATATGAGGCCACTAAGTTTAAGGAAGAAGATGGAAGAATCCACCAGCAGTTAGACCTGCTGGTGACTTTGCGCTAAATCCCCATTACAAAACTTAATTACGAATTACGTTAGCGTAAAGCCTAGGGCATAGCTTCGCTTAGAGGATGTTTGAAAAGTTTTGGGCGAATATAATTTGCTACTAAACAAGCGAAGTCCACCTCCTTTGGAAAACACGGAAAATCGAGTTCTTGAAACCCACGGAGGTGGGTTTTGTCTGTATAGTCGCGATTTCTAATCGCCGGGGTTAGTATTAATTTAGACTTTTTAAACAACCTCTTAGATTGCTATCCATTTAGTAATCAGCTTGATAATAAATACGGTTCTAATATCTCAATTAGTTCTTTAGTAGAAGACTCTGGATTAAAACTCAAAATAGGCGTTCCCAGCGAACTTTACGGTTATGCTGAGTTTAATCCCGGTAATATTCGTCAGCATTTAGCTAATTTTTTAATTGTTAATCACGTTCTAACACAGTGTATCGTGCTAGAGAAGTAGCATAATTATTTTGAGGGTGCGATCGCTCATAACTGTTCACTATAGCCAGGGTAAAAATTATCAAAAACTGTAACTGCGATCGCGATCAAGTGGCATGATAGATATTATGTCTGCATAGAATGTGATTTGTTATGCAATCTCCTGTGGCTCTTGCGGGTTTAAATATTCTCGTAGTTGAGGATGATGATGATATTCGCCTTTTCGTTACTACAGTTCTAGAAGCAGATGGAGCTACAGTTACAGCAGTAGAATCAGCGGCGGCGGCACGCGAAGTATTATCCCAATTGCAACCAGATGTCCTAATTTGCGATATCGGTATGCCAGGTGAAGATGGCTACACTTTTATTCGTAAAATACGTGCCCTTAAACCAAGTATGGGTGGACGAGTCTTAGCTATTGCCTTAACAGCCTATGGAGATAGTGAAGATCGTATCCGCGCCTTGGAAGCTGGCTTTCATACTCATGTATCCAAACCAGTTGCACCCGAAGAACTAGTTGAGATAGTCGCTAATTTAGTTGCTGATTGTAATTGGTGATTGTAGCAGATTGCAAGTAAATAATGTACAAATTTTCAGAACAAAGTCACATAACAAAAGACTTTCAACCCTGTTCCCTACTATATAATTCTTCAGCAGCAGTTTTTGCATAAGCCCAATCAGTATGTAGATGTCTGCGAGGATGTAGCCACCATAATCGACTTGCTAAATTTTCCCACTTTGAACGCCAGATTGCAACGTTGCTATGCTGCCATAGAGAAACCCCAGGCAAAAAGGTACTTCTTTTGTGATGAATAAAGTGCGAATTGTAGAGATTGTCACTTAAGTATGTCTCCGGGGATGCATAGATGTTATACTAATTTTCTAAAATTCGGCTACACATTCAAACTCAAAAACCCATACTAAATAAGAGTTTCTTAATTACGAACTACGAATTACGAATTACGAATTTGTATTATGATGCCGTAATTGTTGGCATCAATTATGGCTATGATGATAAGAGTGTGTAAATTTTTGCTGTTCGGGCTAGAGTAGTCCTAAATTATACAGGCAAGATTAGGCTGCATGGATACAAATGAGTTAAAGTTTCTCTTGAAACTGTTGGGGTTTGCGAATTACCGAGCAAGCCTTAGTGCTAGTGCATTCGATGCTTTTAAAGGAAAGGACAAAATTTGTCGAGCTTTAGGCGATCGCGAGTTGGTAGAATATTCTCGCGAGATTGCTTCGGTTAAAATTTTACCGCCTGGTCAAGCGTTGCTGAAAGTTGATTCGGCAGAAATACCCATCGCAGATAATGAACTCAAGGTATTGGAGAAGATTAGTAAAGCTTCAGGCAAAATCACTCCTAGCGAAATTAAAGTATCATCGCTAAAAGCAGCTGATAAAGAAGCGATATTGAAAACTTTAGGTGAACGAGGATTAATTGAAGCTGAACTAAAACTGAAAAAAACTAAAGCTGAGGTTTGGCTAACTGATAGAGGCATTGAGTACCTGCGGGATGATTATAGTCCAAACAAAGGTTCTAATCCTGTCATTAGCTTAGAATTACTAAATAATTACCTCCGCTTTTTACGGAAGACTTTGCGAGAGAAGTCTGAGGAAGTTTCTATATCGCTATCTACCGTCAGTGTTGCAGATAAAGAAATTAGTGATGATGAAGTTTTACAAATTATTGGGAAATTAGATAAAGAACTTGGTACTGAGAATTATCTACCAATTTTTCATCTGCGGCAAAAATTACAACCACCACTGTCACGAGATGAATTAGATAAGGCTTTATATCGTTTGCAAGCTAATGACCAAATTGATTTAAGTTCATTGCAAGAAGCTAGTACTTATACTCCAGAACAAGTGGAAGCTGGAATTTATCAAAACATCGGTGGTTCATTATTTTTCATCTCCATTAATCAATAGATTTTAGAAAACTTCTAGTCCACAATTAATTGATTTTTCTTGCTCATTAAAATAGCAATATGGTAAATATTGACGACATCATTAGACGTGAGGTTAATCCTTTTGACCTGATAAATATAAAGCCAACTAACTTTTGGGAAGAAAAGCAAGATTCATTACTTACAGTTGACTCTATTCATCAAAGCGCAATAGCTGAAATTGAAGGTCTATTAGATTTAGTGGGTACTGATCATCGTAGCCGTTCTGTATTACTTATAGGAGATCCTGGCTCCGGTAAAAGTCACTTACTGGGTAGGCTTAAGCGCACTCTAAACTCAAAAGCATTTTTTGTGTATGTTCTCTGTAGCTGGGCTGATAGCAGTTATGTTTGGCGTCATGTTTTGAGATACACTGTTGATAGCCTAATTCAAATTCCACAGGGTCAACAAGAATCTCAGTTAATACTTTGGCTGAAAAGTTTATCTGCATTTACCAAACGCAACCTGACACAGCGAATTTTTAATGATAATATTTGGGATTTATTACAAACTGATAGACAAAAATTTATTAAACATCTGAAGGATACTTATAAACAAGCACGTATATATAATCCTGACATTTTTTTTGGAGTACTGCATGATCTCACTGAACCAGAACTATATCCAATAGCCTGCGAGTGGTTACGAGGAGATAGCTTGAGTGAAGAATCCATGCAAGCCTTAAAAATCAAAAACTGTATAGATACAGAGGATGCCGCCAAAAACATTTTGGCCAATTTTGGCAAGATTTCTACAGAAACGCAACCAATAGTTCTATGTTTTGATAATTTGGATTCTATACCAAAATTACCAGATGGCTTACTCGACATACAACCTTTTTTTGATGTCAATACAACTATTCATGGAGATAATTTAAAGAATTTTTTGGTAATTATTAGTGCTATTACCCAAACATGGAAAATAAATATTAATAGAATTCAACAAGCTGATAGAGCTGGAATTCATAGATTAATTCAACTCAAGCATATTACTTTAGAACAAGCAGAAGCTCTTTGGGCTTATTTACTAAAATCGCTACATAAAACAGCAAATCCTCAACCTAAATCCCCTATTTTTCCGTTGAATAAACAATTATTAGAGCTAAATTTTCCTGGTGGTAAAACCATGCCGAGAAATACTTTAAATTTAGGGAGGCAAGAATATCAACAATACAAACTTTCAATTTTAAATAACAAGACTAAAACTTTAATAATTAATCTGCCAGAGCAAACTTCAGACCAGCAAATAAATGAAAAACCGAAAACTATAAAAATTAAAGTAGACAAAGATATTTCTACTAAACCTACCAATACTCAAGACAAAGAAGCTGAGTTTAAGTTAATCTGGCAACAAGAGTATACAAAAATTCAAAATAAGATAGGCAAAGTCTCTCTTTTAGCAGCACCTGACCTAATACAGATGGTGCAAAAGGCTTTAGAAGCACTACAAGTACAGGGAGTAAAACCTAAACTCATCAGTGGAACTTATGCAAGCTATTCATTAAGCTATCAGCACCCAGGTAAACAAGAAAAAGTAGGAATAGTCTGGACAGAAGATGCAAATATGAATAGTTTTTTTAATGTCATGAATGCTTGCCAGAAAGCTATTCAGAAAAGCCTATGTCAAACTCTCTATTTAATTAGAATTGGAGGGGTGGGGAATGCAAAACTCGCGGGTTATAAAATTTATAGTCAAATTTTTACAGGCACTATGCATATTCATATTAAACCAAATCTTCCCTCAGTTCACTATCTAGCGACATACGACAGTTTAGTTAATTCTGCACTTGCTCAAGAATTGGTGGTTGGTAGTAAAGCTATCACTTTGCAGGAACTACAATCTTTAATTTGTGAGTCAAATATTTTGGATAAATGTGTTTTGTTACAGGATTTAGGAATTGTAGCTAAGCAAAAGCCTGATGTAAATGGAAAGCAAGATTTACGACCAGTTAAAGATTTCTTATTGAATCTAGTCCAAACTCAAGGTTATATGGGAGTACCTACTTTAATTTTACAAGCAACTAGTCAGTTTTCTGGTGTGAAAGAAAGTGAAGCTCAACACTTAATTGAATTATTATGTCAGGATAAAAAAGTCAAAATTATTAACCCAAAATCTAAGTTACAAGACCAACTAATTTGCTTATTAACTAAGTAAATAGAAATAGTTATGAAATACTAGCTAAGCTCGACTTTATCCATTTTTACCTTCGGGTCATCACAAGGGTAGGCGATCGCTAAAAAATGCGGGTTTTGCTGCATACATAACATTTAAATACAGTCTTGGTGAATACTGGTGACTCGGGCAATAGACTGAGACTGCAAGAAAATTGTGTGTATCGTCCCATGAAACAATACCAGTTGAAATCGCCAGTGTCCTACTGCCGTTTGCGGCAGTTTTTACTAAGCCAGTTTGGTGTCATGTCCAAACTTTGCTGATGGGAGCGATTTTAACAACAGGTAAACGTACCATTACTTTGGTACTGGTAGTAATGGGACTCATTCAAGAGGAACACTTTTAATTTAGGTCTATTGGAGATGATATGACCGTCTTAAAATAATGCATTATTAAACCGCCATGGAAATAGATAGATGCGAAAATAATTAATAAATGAGCAGATCTTGAGCATGATTGCTGAGTATAAAAAAATCCAATTTTCATGCTACAGCACTGAAAAATAGAGAAGCTCTATAGTAGGGTTATTAGGGGCTGAAAGTCTTGATTTTAAAATGGTTGGTGCGTTCCTCTTGGGGGATGGTAACAATTGCGATCGCTACTGGATTTTTGAGTGGTGGTAGTAGTGCTGGACTAATTGCCTTGATTAGCCGCGCTACTAGTAATACAACTTCATCTTTGACATCCATCGCTTGGGGCTTTTTGGGACTAGTAATCGTTGCACTCGTTACTAGTATTGTTTCCCAAGTCATGTTGATTCACCTATCTCAAAATGCTGTTTTGCAGTTACGAATGCGCTTGAGTCGTCAGATTTTGGCTTCAGAGTTAAATCATCTAGAACTATTAGGAAACCCGCGACTTTTAGCAACTCTTACAGAAGATGTACAAGCTGTTGCTAATGCTGTGTATATAATTCCTTTTTTGTGCATTGATTTAGCAATGGTTTTGGGTTGCTTGCTGTATATCACTTGGCTATCTTCGTTAGTATTTGTGATAGTTGTAGGTTTAATGGTGGTGGGAATAGGTAGCTGTCAGTGGCTGTTGAATAGAGGAGAGAAATTACTCGCTCTAGCCCGCGACGATCAAGATTTACTCTTTAAGCATTTTCGCACTATTACCGAAGGAGTTAAAGAACTCAAACTCAACTATCAACGCCGCCAAGTTTTTCTGACAAACAACTTAGAATCTACAGCTACGCGATTTCGGCGTCATAATGTTGATGGTTTGACTCTGTTTGCTACAACTACTAGCTGGGGTAAGCTGCTGTTTTTTTTCGCGATCGGTTTTTTACTGTTTGCACTACCTAAATTTATTGCTATCAGCCCTCAAACCCTCTCAGGCTATATCCTAACTTTTACTTATTTAATGTTGCCGTTGGACAATATTGTCAACAATTTACCACAAATTAGCAAAGCCAATGTTGCCTTACAAAAAATAGATTCTTTGGGTTTATTTTTAGCTAGTCGTTCTGAAATATCGACTGTGCCGCCTACTTTTAAATCGCATTGGTACAGCTTACAACTTAAGGGTGTTACCCACACTTATCATACAGATAAAGAAGATAGCAGCTTTGTAATTGGCCCCATTAATTTAACATTATATCCTCAAGAAATCATATTTATTGTTGGTGGTAACGGCAGCGGTAAATCTACATTAGCTAAACTGATTACCGGACTTTATATTCCAGAAAATGGGGAAATTTTATTGGATAGAGAGCTAATTAGTGAACAAAATCGAGAGTGGTATCGCCAACATTTTTCTGTGGTATTTTCTGATTTTTATTTATTTGAAGAACTTTTAGGCTCAGAAAATACTGGGGTAGAAATTCAAGTCCAAAAATACCTCAAACGACTGCAACTCGACCATAAAGTGAAAGTTGAGAACGGACAACTTTCTACTACTGCTTTATCCCAAGGACAGCGTAAACGATTGGCGCTACTCACAGCGTATTTAGAAGACCGACCAATTTATTTATTTGATGAGTGGGCAGCCGATCAAGATCCAGTATTTAAAGAAGTATTTTATACTCAATTATTACCGGAATTACGGGAGCAGGGTAAAACGGCGATCGTGATTAGTCATGACGATCGCTATTTTCATCTAGCAGACCGGATCGTAAAACTAGATTACGGCAAAATTGAGTATGAGAATGAATACCACTTACATTAAGCAGGAATTTGTAGAATATTTTTGCTTGTATTATTAAATACAGTAATATTTTCGATTCTGTCTTATGAAACGAGCCTTACTAGTTATCGATGTACAAAATGAGTATTTCACTGGTAAATTACCAGTTACCTATCCATCAGGAAGCCTAGATAATATTCTGCAAGTAATGAATATTGCTCGTGAGCAAGGTATTCCTGTTATTGTTGTTAGGCATACACAACCATCAGAAGATTCACCTATTTTTAAAAAAGGTAGTCAAGCATGGGAACTACATCCTGAGATTGCTAAATATCCATATGATCTGCTGATTGAGAAAAATTTGCCTGGTAGCTTTACAGGCACAGAGTTAGAAAATTGGTTGAGAGATCAAGGAATTGATACTGTAGTGATATCTGGATATATGACTCAGATGTGTTGTGATACTACAGCTAGACAAGCCTCCCACCTGGGTTTTGCTGTAGAGTTTCTTGCTGATGCAACAGGAACTCTCGCTTTTAAAAATGATGCAGGTGCTGCCACTGATGAAGAACTTCACAGAGCAATTTTAGTTGCTCAAGATACTTTTATTAGTAAGGTGATAAATACTTCTAAGTGGATTAATGATCTGGAAAATAGGGAGTAGGGAGTGGGGATGCACTTCGACTTCGCTCAGTGACCAGGGGATGGGGGAGATAGGGGGACGCGGGGACGCGGGGACGCGGGGACGCGGAGAAGAACCAATTCCCCGTGGGCTGAGCGAAGTCGTTCGCGGAGCGTCTCCGACAGGAGAAGCCCAATCCCCAGTCCCCATTCCCCAATCCCCAAATATTGCATAAAAAATCCCCTAGTAGAAATACTAGGGGAAAATGAGTTAATACCATTTCACTTTCATAATTTGCCGGATGTACCTTGATTTGCGCTCTACCTGAGGTATGAAGCTAGGTAATATTTAGACACTACTGCAAAAGCTATTTGGTATAAATATTAACTAACGTTTGCTAATAGCAACTCTCGTTTTTCGGACTTGCGTACTCTCACTTGCCCGTCATCGTCAACGTCAACGATCGCGGTGTCTCCATCTATAATTTCACCAGATAGGAGTGCTTCAGCTAGAGAATCCTCCAAGAGGCGCATGATTGCCCGGCGTAATGGTCTGGCCCCATAGCTTGGGTTGTAACCTTCTTGTACTACACGCTCTTTGAAGCTTTCGGTAACTTCTAGGGCAATTCCTTTTTCAGTGAGGCGGCTAGAGACATCGCGGAGCATAATCTCAGCGATTTGCTTGACTTCATCCTTGGAAAGCTGGGTGAAGACGATAATCTCGTCAACACGGTTGAGGAATTCAGGACGGAAGTAGGCTTTTAATTCCTCATTTACCAAGGTGCGGATGCGGTTGTAATTGGCTTCGGCTTGTGTGTCGAACTCAAAGCCTAGACCACTGCCACCTTTTTCAATTACCTTAGAGCCGATGTTGGAAGTCAAGATTATGAGTGTGTTCTTGAAGTCCACTTTGCGGCCTTTGGCATCGGTGAGATGTCCGTCATCTAAGATTTGCAGCAGCATGTTGAATACATCGGGGTGCGCTTTTTCGATTTCGTCGAATAGCAACACTGTGTAAGGTTTGCGTCGCACAGCTTCGGTTAATTGTCCGCCTTCGTCGTATCCTACGTAACCAGGGGGCGAACCAATTAACTTAGAAACGGTGTGGCTTTCCATGTATTCGGACATGTCTAAGCGGATCATTGCTTCTTGGGAACCGAAGAAGTAAGCGGCCAGTGCTTTGGCTAATTCTGTTTTACCGACTCCTGTAGGCCCAGAGAAGATAAAGCTAGCAATAGGGCGATTAGGACTCTTTAATCCGACGCGGGCGCGACGGATGGCGCGAGATACGGCTGTAACTGCTTGTTCTTGGCCGATGAGCCGTTGATGAAGGGTATCTTCTAGATGTAGAAGTAACTCTGACTCGGATTCGGTGAGCTTGTTAACTGGTACACCAGTCCAAGAGGCAACGATTTGGGCGATGTCTTCCTCGTCAACGATGTTGGCATTGGCGGGTTTGTCGTCGCTTTGTAAACCAGCTTGGAGTTTTTGTTGAATTTCCAACTCTTGGTCACGCAGTTTCCCGGCTTTGTCAAAATCCTGGGTTCTAACTGCTTCTTGCTTGGCTTTGGTAACGGTGATGAGTTCACGCTTGAGTTCTCTATCAGTTGATAAGTTGGAGTTCCGCAGACGCACGCGAGAACCAGCTTCATCAATCAAGTCTATGGCCTTGTCTGGCAAAAAGCGATCGCTAATATAGCGGTCTGATAATTGTGCTGCTGCTACCAGCGCTGCATCAGAGATGGTAACTCTGTGGTGCTGCTCGTAAGCCCCGCGCAAGCCGTAAAGGATTTCGATGGTTTCGTCAACCGATGGTTCTCCAACGATGATGGGTTGGAAACGTCTCTCTAGGGCAGCATCACGCTCGATATGCTGACGGTACTCATCAAGGGTGGTAGCGCCGATACATTGCAGTTCACCCCGCGCCAAGGCTGGTTTGAGGATATTGGCTGCATCTAAGCCGCCTTCTGTACCACCAGCGCCAACCAGCGTATGAATTTCGTCAATTACCAGGATGACATTGCTCACAGAGCGTAGTTCATCCATGATTTTCTTGAGGCGTTCTTCAAAATCGCCCCGGAAACGAGTTCCAGCCACCAATAAACCCATATCCAGGCTGATGACTTGCTTATCTTGGAGAACTTCGGGGACATCTTGGTTGATAATACGTTGAGCTAAACCTTCAGCGATCGCTGTTTTACCAACTCCTGGTTCCCCAATCAACACTGGGTTATTCTTAGTGCGGCGGCCGAGAACTTGGATGGCACGCTCGATTTCCTTTTGGCGGCCGACTACTGGGTCAATCTTGCCTTGTTGGGCTAATTTGGTAAGATTTCTGCCAAATTCTTCAATACTCAGCGTTTGGGAGCGCTTTTGACTACCACCACCAGCCAAAACAGTTGCGTCATCGCCCAAACGGCGAACTATGGCGCTACGGACGCTTTTTAGATCAACACCCAAATTTTGTAGTACCTTAGCTGCGACACCTTCGCCAGCCTCTGTTAATCCTAAGAGTAAGTGTTCAGTGTTAATGTAATTCTGTCCAAGACTATGGGCTTCCTTAAACGATTGCTCAAAGAGGCTTTTTACCTTGGGGGTAAAAGGAATTTCTGGCGGTACGAAGCCAGAACCTCTACCAATGATTTTTTCTACCTCGCGGCGTGCATCTTTGAGAGTAACGCCCAATTCACTCAGCACTTTAGCAGCAACCCCAGTTCCTTCTCCCATTAAACCCAGGAGAATTTGCTCAGTTCCTACAAAATTGTGTCCCAGGCGACGGGCTTCCTCCTGAGCTAGCATAATTACTCTAATGGCTTCGGAAGTGAAGTGTTCAAACATAGCGGGTTCTTGCTCCCTTGCTGCTTGGACTTTGGGTGAGATAAAATTCACCCTCATCTAAAGTTTCTTGTATTTTCTTAATGACAATGTATCTTTATTTAAACTTGTTTGGCAGTGGTGAGAGCCGTATTCGCTCAGGTGTGGTTGCCGTCTTGAGAGTTTTGATTGCTGAGTAGGGTTTTGAGGAATTTAAGTGGCAGTACCCTAACTAGAGTTTACCATTGATGAAAAGTAATAAAAATAACATTTAGGTTTTCAGTGTTTAATGTTTTTTGTCCTTTGCTGTGGGCTACACTTAACACTTAAAACTTGCTGTTTCAGCACCCGATACTCATTATGGCAGACGCAAACGCAAGCAAAGACCAACAACATCCACTCTACAATCGCGATCGCCCTCTTATTGATATTTTACTCGCTCAAGAGGCGACGGACTACAATTTGGCAGAATTGGCTAGACTGCGGACTCGTTATCAAGGCTTTCCAGGGGCCAGAGACATCCAACAAGATTTAGATAAAGTCTTGCAGCAGTGGGGTTTGAGCGAGGCGGAACTATTTGAAAAAACTCGCCAACTGCATAACGTGGGAGGCATTTACAAAAGTCGTGGGAAGAAAGAGGAACAGGATTGGAATTAGGGGACTGGGAAGAGGCAGGGGGGCAAGGGGGAGATGCGATCGCAAGTATTTGTACAATCGGCGATTAAGAGATGGCATTGTAGGAACAATCAAAATAGATAGTCAGTATAGACTACGGCCATTATATGTAGCTCCTTTTCAAAAATGAGATTTTTTCTATTTGCGATTCTTGTTTCTCTGTTATCAGCCTGTATTCAAAATTCACTTGAACAACAAGCTTCTCCAACGTCAAACAATCAACCACTCCCATCGATTGGATCTCAAGTCAGCCCTAGTAAAAGTGAGCCACTACGCACTATTAATCGAAGTGATTTAAGTAATGTTGATAGATTACTAATGCAGAGAGAACGGGCTGGTAAATCTGAGAAAAAACTGGCATCGAAATTACTAGAGGCTGGGGAAAAAGCATTAATGCAAGCAAAAAAAGATGGCCCCAAATCTAATTTTGTGAGCAACGGTGGTTGGTCAGGAGCTTTGAAGTCATACTGTTCATCTGCTGTCTCCTTTCCCACAACTAAAGCTTTGCTTGGTTGTGCAGAATCGATTGCTATGGCAGATGCAAGCTTTGATACCAAACTAAAGAGATTTAAAGAGTCTTCGGATATCTATAAAACTATTGTAGAATTCAGTGAAAAAACAAACACGCCCTTATCAGCAGCAGAGCGCCAAGTAATACAAGAGAACACTAAGTGCTTGGATGCGTTTCTCAAAAATCCTAACCCGAAATCTCCAGGTTGTTCACTCATTTCAGATTCTCTGAAAGTGCAATAAGTAGGTGGACACAATTATTTATAAAGAACTTTTGTGGGATGGGCGTCTCGCCCGTCCGTGGCGATTGTTGTCAAGTTAACGTAGAACCGATGTCCCGCAAGAAACTGAAGTTCCTTGCTAATAGCAAAAGTCATCTCAAGATGACTGAATATCCCCTAAGATTTTGAGTCTACTTCAGTAGACTTGAGCTATTAGCCAAGAAATTTATTTCTTGGCGGGTGAGGAAGCCAACACCGAAGATATTTCTAGCTTAAGTTAAGCTGTTCCATATATAACTTGCATAATTAGGGCGGGCAAGATGCCCACCCCACAAGAGTTTTATTTAATTTGATTATGTAATTTAGATGTTTTTTAGCTTAACACCAATGGCTTTACAGCCCACCCCACAAGAAAACTTATTACATCATTTTAGCCTGGTCGCACCCTACAAAATTAAAGTTTTTAATTCACATTAGGCGTAAATGGTATTAGTGAATTTAGCTAAAATAAAAAACCTCTGAAATATTTCAGAGGTTGAAAAGCCATAGCGGAGATAATTTGCTCACCTACACTAGAACTACAGCAACTGCTCCTCCTAATGCGGCGAAGATGGCGGAGATAACGGCTGTGGTGAATAACCACCAGGCGGCTGTGGCTGCGGCTTTGCGAGTTTCTTCTGCTTGGCGTTGTGCTTGGAGTTTCACTTTTTCTAGGCGACGTTGTGCTTCATGTTGTAGGCGTTCTGCCCGGTGTAGGACTGAGTTACGTCCGCGTTCGATTTGGTCGATGATGCGGTTGGCGTCTGCTTCGGAGATGTCCTCACGGGAACTCATGATTGCTACTAAGGTTTCGCGGTTGAAGGAAGATAAACGATCGCGTAATGCCTCAAACCCAGCTTGCGGATCTTCAAATAATGTCCGAACGTCACGCTTGATGCTGTCATAGTTGAGTTCTGGACGATCTAGAGAGTTGAGATAGTAACGAATGCGAGCAAAGATCCCATCAATTACGTCTTGGATGCCCCGTTGAATGCTCCGCACTTGCTCGACTACTTGATCCCTCGCTGAGACGATATTGTCTGCAATTTGCGCTGCTTCTGCATCGGTCATGTCTTCCCGAATCTTTAACAGGGCGATAATGGTAGAGCGGTCAAAATGAGATAGGCGATCGCTAAAACTTTCTACTCCCACTCGTGGGTCATGTAATAAAAGTTGCAAGTCACGTTTGATACCTTCTGGATTTAGTTCTTCTTTGCCAGTCTGCCGCAGATACTCTTCTAGATAAGCTTTGAATGTCTCTGCTCTTTGCTGTGTGCGGCTGGCTAGGCGGCGCGGTGCGTTAACGATGTTACGAATTGAGTTTTGTACAGAGTCAATAGTTTCGTTGACTTGTTCTTCACTCAAATCTTGTCGCTGACTCAGTAATTTTACTAGAGTATCTCTATCGATTTGCGACAACCTACGGCGGAGTGCAACAGCTCCCTCTTTGGGATTTTGAAACAGTGTATTTAAATCCCGTTGAATACCTTCAGGGTTCAATTCTGTTTTACCAGTATTGCGGAGGTAATCGGCGATCGCAGTTGTTACAGAATCGTATTGCTCTTTGGCTTTGTCTGCAACAATTTGGGGTGTCTGGCGGACGTTATGCCACGATTCTTCTACGGTGTTGATGATTTGATTTGCTTGGTCTTCACTCAAATCTTGTCGCTGAATCAGCAGTTTTACTAAGGTGTCGCGGTCAAAACGAGACACTCGCGCTCTCAGTGCCGCCATCCCGGCTTGAGGATCTTCCAGCAATCTTTTGAGGTCGGCGCGGATGGCATAGGGATTTAATTCGTCTTTGCCAGTATTACGCAGATATGATTCTACATTCAACCACAGGCTTTCTGCTTGATATTTTGCCTGTTCTGCCAGTCCTTGAGATTCAACTAAAACGCGATCGCGCTGTTTTTCCAACTCATCGAGAATGCTGTCTACTTCTTCTGGCTGGATATCATTGCGTTCTAGTAAGATTTGCCGCATTCCCTGACGGTCAACAATCGCTAGGCGTCGCGACAAGGTTTCATGATCTGCGTCTGGGTCTTTTAGCAAGGGTTTGAAATCGCGTTCAATGCCTTCTGGTGTCAAATCTGATTTGGCACTCACGAGTAAATAACTACCCATTGCGCGTTGCAAGTCTTGCACTATCTCTTTTTCTTCGGCAGCAGTAACTACTACTAGTACCGATTGACGCACAACCTCTAAGCGATTAGCAATGCGCTGAATTTGAGCTTGAGTAAGCAGTCCCCGCTGTTGGAGAATATTGACAAAATCGTTACGAGATAATCTCTCCAGTTCCCGGCGTACTATTCCAGGGTCAGCGGCTGGGTCGTAAATAACATCACGAAATTCTTCGGCAATTTTTTCTTGACTCAGTTGCCAAGCATAGGTGTTAGATAGGTAATTTTCAACATCGGCGCGAATTGGGCTGTATGGTTGTGAGGGTGTGGGTAAACCCAGCTTATCTGCTTGGGCAGTGGCTTTATCTTTGGCGCTAGAAAGCGATCGCAATATTTTTTCGACATCCAAATCGGTCAAGTCTGTACGTCCCAAAACAATTCCAGTTAGGGCAGATAATCCTTGTTGGAGTGTGCTTTGAATTGGGCCAACAGTTGCTTCCTTTGTCTGTTGTTTTGTGCCCCGCATTTCAGCCACTAATCGGTCTAGTTTGGCGTTGAGTTCGTCTGTTTTAGTTTGTCCGGCTGGCAGTGATTTGAGATAGTCAACTAACTCACCAATGCGGTCTTGAGCAGGTTGTTGACTGACTACCTGCTGCCACACTTTATATAATGTATCCGCAATGCGGTTGACATCTCGTTTGGAAAGGTCGGTGCGACTGCTGACTAAATCGATAAATTTCTGGCGGTCGATGTTACGCAGATCTGGGCTACCGGCGATCGCTTTTAGTTGTGGATCATTGAGTAAGTTTTCAAAGTCACCGCGAATTTTGGCTACATCCAATTCTGGGGGACGTAACTTTTCTAGGTAATCTTCAATATTCTCGCGGATACTCATGGGGTCGATTGCACTTCCTAGTTCTCGACGCACAGCGGCAGCAGCGGCTTCAGCAGTGGAGACGACTTGCTGATTTATGGCTTTTGCCCCAAATGCAGCGGTGGCTGTACCCATAATCGCCTGAAAACCAGAGTTAGCACTGTGGACAACCGAACTTACCAAAGAACTTACAGTCGTGGAACTTGCCCAAACGAGTAATAAGAAGTAAGCACCCCAAATCACCAAACCGAGAATTGCTCCTATTCTGGGGTCTAGGATCACTAGGCTTAATTTTACTGCCAGGAAACTAGCAATTAATAGGGCGATCGTTACCGTGACCAGCGTCCACATCCCCAGTGCAGTGCCAACTTTACGAATAGTACCACCGAGACTTTCGGCTTCCCCATCACCTGAATCCGAGTCGGATGAACGCCCTAGATAGGAAATACCCGCTGCAATGGAGAGGTTTGTTAGCACTAATTGAAAAGCGAAAGCTAGAATCACACCAGAGATTAGAGCAACAAAAAAGCGCGGCCCTGTAGCGAGAGCAGATGCCTGTGTTGGTGTAATGTCTAAGGTATCTGCCGAGGCCTGTGCCAGCCATAACGGCGGCTTATAGAGTCCCAGCATGATTTCCATACTTTGAAACATTGTATTTCCTTCTTGTAAGCTTATAATTTGGGGGATTTAGGGATTCATGAGAAGCAAATTTTAGTATTTACACTTGTATTTATGGCAATACCTAACTCATTTGTTCAGAATCCTGGAATTTAGGTACTTTGAGCATCTCTCCAAAGTTTGAAAACTGCTCCAACGAAAGATAGAACTTTTGCAAACAATTGGTGGAATTTTGCTGAGATTGACACGCGTTGTCAAATCAGAGAGCAAAGATAGTCTAACTGTTGTGTGGAGTTTTTAATCGCTTAGTAATAACAATTTATTTTGCTTCAATAGTATTTCAGCTAATCTCGCTTTACATTTATTTATAATTATTTTTTTGTCACCATCTTAAGGTGGATTTGTCTGTTGCAAAAAGTGTTTAGAGTTTGTACCCACAGACGGAAAGCATCTTAGTTACTAATAGCTACATTAAAGTTAGCAAACAAATTATTTAGGGTAAGAAAAATGGAAACTCGTGAAACTCGTCCTTCCACTGATTTACCAACAGTTGCTAACGCTTATAACGGCATAGATCGTAATGCCTTTATCTTCGGTCTTAATCCTCAAGCAGAACTTTGGAACGGTCGCTTAGCTGCTATTGGATTTCTTGCCTATTTACTATGGGATTTAGCTGGTTTTAGCGTCCTACGTGATGTACTTCACTTGATTGGTTACTAGATTCAAAAGTTAAAAATTTGGAGAGAAAAAATGGAAACTCGAGAAACTCGTTCCTCTACAGATTTACCACCAGTCGCTAACGCTTATAACGGCGTAGATCGTAATGCATTTTTGTTTGGGTGGACTCCCCAAGCAGAACTTTGGAATGGTCGCTTAGCTGCTATTGGATTTCTTGCCTATTTACTATGGGATTTAGCTGGTTTTAGCGTCCTACGTGATGTGCTGCATATCATCAGATATTAATTTTTAGTAGTGCTGAATTGTCGGTATTGAGTGTGAATTTCTACTCATTACTTACAACTCAGTGCTACTTTAGTAAGTCGAAAAGAAACCATTAATTGAAAAATCAAAACTGGTAAGCTGTTCCACATATAACTTGCATAATTAGGGCGGGCAAGATGCCCACCCCACAAGAGTTTTATTTAATTTGATTATGTAATTTAGATGTTTTTTAGCTTAATTACTAGCTTCTTCTTAGTTCTGGTCTTAATAAACGAAACCAAAATCGAGAACCGCCTTCAGGTTTAGGTGAATAACCAATCTTACCTCCCCAGCGTTCGACTGTAATACGGCAGAAATACAGGCCAAGCCCTGATTTACCTGATTTATATTTTCCTTGAGAAAACTTATTAAATAAATTTTCTACCATCTCTGGCTGTATACCAACTCCCTGATCATCTACATTTACAAGAATAGATTCTAAATCTGATTGCAAGCTAATTATCACAGTAGAGTTTTGTGGACTATATCGCAAAGCGTTTTCTACTAAATTAAAAATGACTCGATTCAAACGCGATTGTTCGCCAACTACTTTCCAATCTGCATTTATATCAGTATTGTTAGCTAGCTGTAATCGTATATTGTTGAGTATAAAAGAAGGTTTTGAAAGTGTAATCACATCTTGAATAGAATTTAAAATATCTGGCGCTTTATCAATATCAAATGTAAAGCTTTCTAAAGATTGAATTTCTGCTGAAAATGCGTCTAAGATTTCTCCAATTAATATCTCTTGTTGGAGAGACTGCTTTTTACCAATTTCTAAACGTTCTTTTCCTTTAGGTGTTAAATTTTCAAACTCTAGTAGAGCAAAACAGCCATTCATACCACTTAATTGACCTGCCATATCATGAATAATACAATGGATTAATATATCTTTTTTTTGATTATCTTTTAACCATTGCTGATAAATTAGTTGATTTTCTCTAGCTTTTTGAATTATGTATTGCTTCTCATGATATTTCTCATCTAAAGTCTCAATTAATAAAAATTTTCTATTATTTACAGAAATTGCTACAGCTTCAAAGTGGTATTCTGTATTATTTATATCCTGATCAGTCCATATTCCTGAAGTGAGTTTAGAATCACTATTTCTCTGCCAAAATTCTTCGGCATCAATTAAAAAGTTTTCTAAAAAACTAAAGTTTTTTTGTGGGATTAATATCTCCATTCCTGTTGTAAATTTTTGAGAACAAAATTGTTCTACCCAATTTGGAACATTACCATCAATTTGAAATAAACCAAAATCTAGCCGTTCTAACACTAAAATATTCAAGGCTGAAAAAAGATCTGCTGTAATAGAATCACTCATGTCTTTTAAGGTTATTTATTAAAATAATAACATCTGTTTTGTGAGTAAGCATCATTCTGCATCTCTATGTATTAATTTAGAGTAAAAGTCAATAATAACTTAATAATGAATGAGAGTAATTATTTATTCTTCTAAGATTTTTTGGGCAAGATTTTGAAAAACTTCTTCTACCCCAAAACCATTTTTAGCACTGGTTTTCATTACCGTCCAACCTTTCTGTTCAATTTTACTAATTTGAGTAGTGTCTATTTCCCATTCATCTATTAAATCCGATTTATTTAGTATCAAAATAAAAGGAACTTGCCCAATCGATTCTTCTACTCGATTTTGTAAGCTGATAGCTTTTTCTAGTGTATTATTTCGAGTGCCATCCACTACTAATAAATAACCCGATGATCCCCGCAAGTAAGATATTCGTAACTTTTGAAACTCGTCCTCTCCGTAGAGATCCCAAAGGATAAAATTCAACTGCTTGTCTTGAATCTCTACTACTTTCTTATCAATTTTTACGCCTACTGTAGTATGATAGTTTTCGGAAAAAATACTGCTTACAAATCGTGTTACCAAACTTGTTTTACCTGCGGCAAATGCACCTACCATACAGATTTTTTTCTGTAGCATAAATTAAAACTGCTTTAATGTTGAGTATTGTCAATAAATACCTTGAAAGACACTCGGCGAGCAATTTTTATATTTGCTGGAGCCAATTTTGGCTGTAGAGATAGACTAGAACTAAGACCGATAATTTTGAATTTGCTTGTATTAATTCCTTGAGATTTTAAATAAGATAAGATTTTATTAGCACGAGCCAAGCTAAGTAACAGATTTTGTTGTGCTTCTCCATTTTCATTAGTGTGCCCCCTAATTTGAATATGCACATCTTTGCCCAATAATTTAGCCGTATTCAAGATTTTTTTGATTGTGAGAACTAAATCAGGTAGCTTATCAGATTCACTAGGTAAAAATTCTATTGTTCCTTCTAAGAAAAATATTAACTGTTGTTCAATTTGCTGTTTATATAACTTCAGTTCTCTTAGTTCGGTTTCTTCAAGATTTTTATCTTGAAATTGAGTTACTCCTGGAATAAAGCGCCATGATTTTTTGGCTTGGATAAGCCATTGATGAGGTGCATGTCCTGTGGCGTGAAGAATGCCACTACTATCAACTTGTAGTGATACAGTTTTTGGTGGTTGGAGTAATTCTTTAGCCCTTATAGTAATAAACTGTGGTTCTAATGAAACATAAGGTTTCCACTGACCAACAACCGTTTTAGGGTTGAGATTAGCCTGTTGAGTCAAAGTATTAGGATTTATTGCTAAAGGGTCACGCATTCCATAAATAAAATATTTTCCACTTTGGTGTTTGGTGTTAGTCACAATAATTCCTGGCTGGGAGTTAAGTTTTGTAAGATAAGCTGACCAGCGTAGTTGTTCTCTGATAGTGAAAAAGCCCCAGGTGCCGATCGCGATCGCGATCGCACCTAAAAAAGCCCATGCATAAGTATAATTTTTTTTAGGCGGAGATTTATACTGGATTGTCAAACAATCTTGCAAATAATGCTTGCTAGCCTCAAATGGCTGTGTCTCTCCTGTAAAATCTTTGATTTCTTGGCTTAGATGGAGATGAATTTTTTCAATTACATCTTGAAATAACAACTTTAATTCTTGGGGAGGCTTCCCTCGAATAATACCCGCTATTAGCGCATGTGGCCCTTCTTCAATCCAAATTGTTAACTCTCCAAATTGCAAACTTTGTAATACATCGGTTTTTTCTACTCCAAAAGAGTCTTGAACGAAATCTTGAATAGCCGTTAACATCGCTGAAACTAAAGCTGGGTCTTGAGTACCTACTTGAGTCGCTACATGATGTTGTAGTAGTAACCCAGTTTTCTTATGAATGAGAAATGCTTGTTCTACTCTGTAGACTAGTGTGCGTAACAGTATAATTTCAGCAAATGATTTTCCTGTGCGTTGAGCTTCTAATCTCCATTTAATACTTTCTGGTGATAAACTATGTTCCAAGGTTTGATTAAGTGATTGCATCATCTCATCTAGAGACGCAGAAATCGCCTTGCGGGCAGCGGGCCCAATGATTGGAAAAAACGCCTCAGATAGTACATTTTCGTCTTGTTTTACAGATGCTTGAATAGCTTCTTCCAGAGTCGATACTATTGCCTCACTCAGTTGTTTATCTTGCTTTGACCGCAAGATAACAGCTTCTGGAAGTAGACGACTGATATCTTCTGATTGAATTTGAGGGTTATCTAATCGTTCATAGAGTTTTTTGACTTTGCTCGGTTCCAGACCCAGAAGCAAGCTACGAAGTTCACTCAATTCACTATTATCAGAGGACAATTCTGAGATCTGGTTTTTATTTTTGATAGTTTTAGAAGATTTGTTTTCTATTTCATTCTGGGAATTATTATTCATGATGAAAATTCCCCAATTCATAATTAATATTCACTTACATTCTGCTGTCAAAATAGAAAAAGAAAGGAAAAGAAATTGATTCTACATTAAAAAATAAGGCCTTATTTTTTAATCTCAACGCAGTAAATTATCTGATATTTCAGCAAACAGTATTGTTGACAACAATTAAAAAATACTATTTCTGGACATCGAGTGTTTTCTAGCAATAGCACTAAAATTTAATATCAGAGTTTAATCGAATAGCTAGCTCAGAAAATAAGGCTGCTAGTTGAGAACGGTCGGTTTTATCTCTATGCAATTCTTGAGTTTCTCGTTCTAGTAAAGCTATAACTTCCTTATATTTTTGCTGGATGTCATCTTGCAAAGTTTTAGATTGGTTAAGAATCTGCTCGCGCAACTCCCGCTGACTACTACTAGTTTGTTCATCAAATTGAGTAAATTTATTTTCTAAGTTAGAAGAGAAATTTTTATATTCTTCTGCAAGTAGTTTTACCGCCACATCACGCTCTACTTGCTCTTTCTTCAACCGCTCAGTTACAGAATTAACTTCTTGTTTAATATAGTTTTCTATCACATCTAAACGTTTTCTTGTCTCATCGCGCACGTTAGTATATTCTTTAATTAGCTGTTCTTCTAAGCGCGTAAACCTTTTTTCGACCTCACGCATCTGATTGCCAATAAGAATATCTCTAACTTTATCCAAGTTATTAATTTCGTTAATATTAGAGTTACTAAAATTAGATTTATTTATATCTTGATCTATCCCTGCTTGTCCTCCTGGTTCTTGCCAATTATTGATGTATTCTTCAGCCGGGTTCATACATTTAATCCTTTTTAGGTAGAATGTGCGATCGCTCTTACATGTTGTTGTACCATATCTGGAGTGTAGATATTACTCTATTAGGTACATACTTTTGATACAAGAGACAATCTTACTCTTCTGCAAAAAATGAATATAAAATGCTATAATGTATAACATCAATCAAAAGCCATCTTCCTGCTAACTCAGAGCAAAAACCGAACCAATACATACAATGCTGAGGTTACAAGTTGCACTAACATTACTGGGATACCGTAGTGAAGAAAAGTTTTAAACGAGATACGGCGTCCGTGCTGCTCAGATATCCCAGCAGCTACGATGTTAGATGATGCTCCTACTAGTGTGCCATTGCCTCCTAAAGTTGCGCCAAACATCATAGCGTAAAACAGTGGTAATACTTCTGGAGGAAACTCTCCGGGAAAGTTGGGTGCGAGAACTTCTGCGGGTGCTAATCCAACATTGACAATGTACTGTTTAAGCAAGGGCACCATTGCCACCACTAAAGGAATATTGGGAACAACACTAGATAATATGCCTACAGTAAATAATAAAACCATCGAACCTAGTACAATATTTTTCCCCAATATAAATGCGAGTACTCCTGAGAGGCTTTTAATAATACCAGTCTTTTCTAGCCCTCCAATTAATACAAATATACTCATAAAAAAGATTAATGTACTCCAATCAACATCCCGCAAGATATTATTAACTGAATCAATGCGGCTATGGTGAGATAAAAGCAAAGCTAAAGTAGCTCCTAGTAAAGCTACAGCAGCAGGTGAGATTGGAATTGGTAGAGATTCTCCAATCACAAAAAATACTAATACAAAAACTACAATTACTGCTCCTAAAATTAAAACTCGCGGGTGATTAATTTGTGGGTGTGGTAATTCGTCGAGATTCTCTAACCTTGTACGCCAAATTTTGCGAAATAAAAATGGTAATATGAGAATAATTGTGGCAACTGCGATCGCTCCTCCTAAACTTAGTTTCCACAAATAATCTGTAAAGCTGATATTTATAGCATCACCAACAATAAAGGTTGCTGGGTCGCCAACTAATGTCAATAGTCCCGCACTGTTAGCCACCAACACCATTAAAATCAGTAAAGGGACAAAATTTATGCCGACTTCCTGCGCCATTGGTGGAATTAATGGTGCTAATAACATTACTGTTGTGGCATTTGGTAAGACTGCACAAATCGGGGTGACAATAGCAACAATACCCAGCAATAAACGCTTACCTTCTCCTTTAGCTATGAGTACGATTTGAGTTGCTAAATAATCAAATATTTTGGTAGGCTCAAATGCTCGTACCAATACCATAACTCCAAAAAATAAACCCAATGTTCCATGACTATTACCAATGTAACCAACAGCTTCCTGTAAAGTCATAACATTAGTAAAAACTAATATTAATGCTCCTAATAAAGCAGCGATAGTAAGATGCACCCATTCCGTCATGATGAGAATGATGACACTTACAAATACGATCATACTGAGAAATGCTTGCCAGTTTTCCATAAAAATCAAAGCGTGCTATACGTACAAACCAAATTATCCTTGCTCAAAGCGGTTTAAAACCCCAACTTGCAGGGGTCTAAATCCCCCTACCTAAATGTAATTGTGAATAGTTGCTGAGCATTGGCTGTTTCGACTTCGCTCAACAACCTACTGGCATAAGCTAATAATCATTCAAATTGCATCCCCGCGTCTCCGCGTCTTTCTGAGGCAAAGGATTATGCAAGTTAAAGGCAGATTAGCTTATCTAGCCTTAAATGTTGTAAAAAAATTGTAGGTTGGGTTAGATAATTACGAATTACGAATTATTTAACCCAACCTACGGCTATTACTACACGTGGCATCTCTGACAGGAAAAGTCAAAACCAGTCGAAGCATTGCGAATTGTTTAGGGAATTCCAGAAGATAAATTATCCAATTTTGAGAGTGAAGATAATTATTAGATTCTCCTTCCCCTGCTCCTCAAAGCGATGGGATATTTTTTTAGTTAGAAGCCCCTTAATGGCGGAGTAGCGAAAAAGTCACCTAATTAGTAGGTGACTTGTTTTTTATTTGAATTAAATAAAAAACGCTGCTATTTCAAACAGTAATTATTCATCAATACAATTGGGGATACCCAAGACAGCACAGGGAAAATTAGAACCTAGTGCTTGAATCATGGGATGATTGATAGATTTACAACCTAAAAACAAAATATCAGCGGTTTCTAATTCAACAACTTTTTTAAGTTCTGTACTAATACAGCCAAACCGCAGATGAGATTTAAAAGAACCTTGCCATTCTTCAGCTAAACTTCGTGCTTGCCAGAGAATTGTATCTGCTTGTTGAATAGGTGTAATGGATGTGTGCAGTTTTGGCTGAGTTAATACTAATGTCACAGATTTTGATATGTCGCTAACTGAACACTCTAATGTAGGTTGATTTATCGGCAAACTCAAGATATTTGGATACTGACTACTGCTACTTTCTTCTACTACATAAACGACTTGAACTGTGACTTGGGTATTAGTAGCTAAACGCGTTTGGTGAGCAATCCAAAAGGCAATATCTAAGGCTGTGTGGCTGTTGGGTGAAGCGTCATAGCCTACGATTAAGTTAGTTGATGGTCTTTGAGCTTTTTTAGGAAAAGATTTTTTTGGCTCTGGTACTAATACCATTTGCTCAATTAAGTCTTCTCGACCGATGGCGCTTTGCAAGCGAGCTAACATTGGCTTAATTTTCACAGCTTTTACTTCTCTCCAATGAAATGAATTACTAATGAGAAGCAGGGCAACCAATTTTAAATTTTGTCCTTTGTCATTCGTCTTTAGCTTTTTTGACCAATGACTAAGAATAAAATCTAAAGTTCGGTAGAGGAAACCCCAATAACAGCTGGTGACAGACAGCCAAATTTTTGGGGGTTCCTTCCATTGCCTACGGAGTTAGCTGACGGGCTAAGACTGGAAGGTGTCTCTCGGATGATTAGCCCCAAACATTGGTTCCTCCGCTCCAAATCTAGCTTTCATAAATTTGAATTAGGCTACCCACTAACAGAAGGTGATTATCTACTTTACTCGTCTTGAGTAAAATATCGATCTAAGAAATTAAGAGCATGGTTGCGGATTTCAAAATATTCTTTCGAGTTTCGCATCGCCGAGCGATCGCGCGGATGCTCAAAAGAAACTTTTATGATCTTCCCTATCGTAGCAGCTGGCCCATTGGTCATCAAGACGATGCGATCGGACATATAAATTGCCTCATCTACATCATGGGTAATCATCATAACTGCTTGACAATGATTTTCCCAAATATCCAAGACTTGCCGCTGCAATTTGCCCCTGGTTAGTGCATCTAGTGCCCCAAAAGGTTCATCCATTAATAGCATCTTTAGGCGAATTGTCAAAGCCCTGGCAATACCTACCCGCTGTTTCATACCTCCAGAAATTTCATCAGGATATTTGTCAGCTGCCGCCGTTAAGTTTACCATTGCCAAATGTTCGTTCACAATGCTAATTTTTTCAGCACGATTAGCATTTTTTAACACTTCATCTACGGCTAGACGAATATTTTCCTGCACGGTTAACCACGGTAGTAGCGAATAATTTTGAAAGATCATCATTCTCTCTGCTCCTGGTTTGCTAATTTCTTTGCCATCTAGCCTCACTGAGCCAGAAGTTGCTTTTTCTAAACCAGCGATAATCTTCAAAAGTGTTGATTTCCCACAAACTGAGTGACCAATTACAGAAATATACTCATCTTCATCAATCGTAAGATTCACATCATCTAAAACAACAAAATTATCTTTATCTAGTGTCGGATAAGACCTGACTAAATTTTCAATTTCTAAAAATCCAGTACGGGGCATAACTTTGCTGTATGTACTGATAGGTAATGAGGTATCTTTAATGATTAAATGCTCCTGAAATAATTTAGTCATAGATTCCTTAAAACCACAACATAGGTAGAAAGAAAAGTAACGATTCAGGTCTAATATTGGGGAAGCAAAGAAGGGCGAGACAGACAATTATTAGAGTCAGCAATTTAAAGATTGTGCAAAAAAAATCAATTACAGACCGACGTTGATGGCGACACGGCAGTCGCTTCAAGTCGGCAGAGCCTCCCAACGCGCTGCCTCAAGTCTGCACCCGTCAACAAATTAGCAGTGTGTTGAAACCGCTCCATCGAACGGGAACCACCACTCACATGAGCGTTTTGTGACAGCCAAGCGAAGCGAACGTTCGGCCTGATTGTTATCAGTAATTTTTAGTAATAACTAAAACTTATGATTTTAGTTATACTGTAGAGTAAAATCCTTGCACAGAGCGCTAAGTAGCGTGTAAAAATTCAGCATTAAAGCACTTAATCTACCTGATTAATCTTGAAAATAAAAGTAGCTTATTATACTTTTTTACCTGATTATAAATCGCTTTATTTAGTGGACATTACTGATAATAGGTAAAATCTAAGTCTTTTGGTAGGTGAATCTAAACATTTTTTTTGGTAAAGAGTCGCTGCACTCGTTAAACTAGTCTCATCTAGAACTTTACTTATCTATTTTTTGGCTGCATTTAACATAATGGATTTTAGTCAATCACTGGCTGAAAAAACTAACATCATCCTAGACAAATGGGTGGTTGCGGTTCGTAAAGATATGCGGATTGAAAGCGCTGATGAACTATCTTATACAGCGATACGAGATCACATCCCTGATGTATTGAAAGCAATGATCACAGTGCTTTCCAAATCTGAAGATAATGATATTCAATCAATAGTTGTGGCCAGTTTTCAGCATGGGGCAATTCGAGCAGAACAAGGTTTTGATCCAGCAGAAATTGCTAGGGAATATCATTTACTAAGAACAGTAATTTTTGATACTATACAAGCAGATTTATTAAAAGGCACATCAAGTGAAGTAATTCGCTCCATGCGTTTGATTGATGCTGTCATTGATGAAGCGATCGCTCGTTGTTTTAAGAGTTATGTTGAGGAGCGTTTACGAGAACTACAGCAGCTACAATCATCGTTAGCGCTACACAATGAAGAACTGACTCGTTTAATAAACGCTAACCAAGAATATCTTTCGCAACTAGCACACGACTTAAAACATCCTCTCACTTCAATTATCGGTTACTCGGATCTGTTTTTGCGCCAACAGCGACGAAAAACTGGAACAAATAACCCCTCCATCAATAATGTAGAACATATTGAGCGTGTATTACGCAACGGCAGACAATTACTCCGCTTGATCAATGATGTACTAGAACTATCAAGGTATGAAGCAGGACAAATCAAACTTCATCCAGCGCTGACTGATGTGCCTGAAATAGTGATAAATGTGTGTGAAATGTTAGAACCTTTAACTGTTGATAAAAAATTACAAATCACCATTGATTGTGAACGCGCCCCCAAAGAAGTATTTACAGATGGCTTTCAATTGCAACAGATTATTACAAATCTTATCAGTAATGCCATTCGCTACACAGAGTCAGGAAATATTAATATAGAGTGTCAAGTGCTGGATGAAAAAAAGTGGGCGATCGCAGTTATTGACACAGGAATTGGTATTGCGCCAGAAGACCAAACTCAAATATTTGAACCTTACTTCCGTATTCGTTCGGGTAAAAAATCTTTCCTTCCCGACAGTACTGGGTTGGGGTTAGCAATAGTTTTACGGTTAGTAAAACTTTTACAAGGTGAAATTAATGTAGTTTCTCAATTGGGGGTTGGTTCGACTTTCACAGTGACTTTACCCTTAAAATTAGAAAATTAATTTTGACGCTAAGATGAAACCCACTCAAGATGCTTTCGGACTGCGAAAATAAGCGATCGCTTATTTTCACCGTTCCATTTCATCTACTGCTTTAGGAACCCCAGCAGTTAACACCTCATGTCCATTAGGTGTCACTAATACATCATCCTCAATCCGAATACCAATACCAATCCAGCGAGGGTGTGTTTGTGGCTGATCTTCTGCCAGTTTAGTATCTGGCACAATATAAAGTCCTGGTTCCACTGTTAAAACTTGACCTGGTTGCAAAATCTGCGGTTTATCTTCACCATGTTGATAAACACCCGCATCATGAACATCCAAACCTAACCAATGACTAGTGCGGTGCATGTAATATGGCTTGTATTTTTCTTCCTCAATTAACTTGTCAATTTCACCTTTGAGGATGCCAAGTTCGACTAAGCCTTCAGTCAGGACGCGCACCGCTGTATCATGGATTGACTTATGAGGATTGCCTGGTTGCACTTGAGCTATGGCTTGTTTTTGTGCCTCCAAAACAATCTCATATAAAATTTTTTGTTCTGGCGTAAACTTCCCCCCTACCGGAAATGTCCGAGTAATATCGGAGTTGTAATAATCGTAAGCACATCCAGCGTCAATTAACAGCAACTCTTGCTCTTGCATCTGTCGCACATTCTCTATATAGTGCAGTACACAAGCATTCGCACCAGACGCCACAATTGTCGGATAAGCTGGCCCCATCCCACCACGCAAGCGGAAAATCCGTTCCATCTCTGCCTGAATCTCGTACTCATAACGTCCAGGTGCAGTGATTTCCATCGCGTGATTATGTGCCTCAATGGCGATCGCAGCTGCTTGACGCATTAGTTCCATCTCAGCTTGACTTTTTAGCAGCCTCATGCTGTAAAGGATGGTGCTAGTATCTTCAATGGCGATCGGCCCTGTACCACGTTTAGGATAAGTTTGCAGCAACCGTTGATAATGACTCAAAATTGTGTCATTGAAAGCGCGATCGCGTCCGAAGCGATAGTAAATGCGATCGGCTTTTTCTAAATACTGCGGCAACTTTTCATCTAATTCGCTGATGGGGTAAGCTTCATCTGCACCATAAAGTTCCTTAGCTGCATCTACCCCGCAACGATAACCAGTCCAAACTTCCTTTTCCCGATCTTTAGGTTGAACAAATAGCACAAATCGATGTTCTGCGTGATGTGGCGCTAATACTGCTACCGCTTGCGATTCATTAAAGCCTGTGAGGTAAAAAAAATCGCTGTCTTGACGGTAATTATACTCGACATCGTTGTGCATGACTGCCATTGGCGCACTGCGAAAAATACCAGTACCAGTCCCAATTTTCGCCATTAATTGCTCGCGCCGCTGCCGATATTCTGCTTGCATAGCTGAATCTACTTGTAATTTATTGTGTTATTTGACACTTTCAAACTACAAAGGCTGTAGAGATTACACCTTAGTAGTAGTTATTTTAACCAATATATAGCATTGTTAAAGAGGTAACAGGAACAGCCTTTAGCAGGGTGCGTGATGGACGTTAGCACCCGTCAGAGCGCTTGGTGATCACACACCCTAAGAAACTACGAAACCGAAACTTAGTCGCTGCACAGCTACCAAAGAATAATTTTTAAATGTCAAAAAATAAATATAAATAGCCAAACTTTATCTATAAAACCTGACATACATAAACTACAAATTTTATTTTTTAATTGTTTGTATAGCACTTGAAAAATTAACAAAAATCATCTAAAACATTATTTACAAAAGCTGACATTTAACAAAAAATAGAGTTTATAAAGAAAATATAAAACCCAAGCAAATGTTATTTATTGACAGAAATAGATAATCAATAAAAGTTAAAAAGGTATGACCACCACTCATAAAAACACATCATGTTTGGCAGTAAAAATACCTCAAACTTATCTTTGAATACATCAAAATGGGCATCCGAATCTTTTCAAAAATCGCAAATATTAACATCATCAGTTGATAGCTTAGACCCATTGGGTTCTGTTTCTACTTTTAGTAGTAAAAGTTCTGCGTCTACACTGTATGAACCGCTGACTAATTCTTTAGATGCAGCAGCCAATCCTAATCCTAATCCTTACTTAACTAGTGCTGCGATCGTTCCTGATTTTAATGGTGATGGTAAAACAGATAAACTTTGGGTCAATTCTCAAACCGGTGAGATTGTGGTTCGTTTGATGGATGGTGCAACCATTATTCAACAGGGTTCGTTGGGTCAATATGATGTATCTGCTTGGACTTACAAAACTGCCGACTTTAATAGCGATCAAAAAACTGACTTCTTATTGCGTAATCAAACAACAGGTGAGAATGTCATCGTATTGATGGATGGCACTAACGTTGCTAATGCAGTTTCTTTAGAGAAAGTTGATGCAGGTTGGACACCAAGCATTGGCGATTTCAACGGCGATCGCAAAACTGATATCTTCTGGCATAATGCTCAAACCGGCCAAAATGCGATTTGGGAAGTTGATGGTACAACAGTTACCAATGGCACCGTTCTAGACAACACAGATACAGCATTGACTCCTACTGTTGTTGATTTCGACGGCAATGGCAAGAGTGACATCTTCTGGCGTAATCAATCAACTGGTGAAAACAAAGTTTGGTTCATGGACGGTTCACAAAAGAGTGAGTTTGCCCTCCAATCCCAAGATGCGGCCTGGACTTATACCCTGGGCGATTTTAACGGTGATTTAAGTACTGATATCCTGTGGCGCAATCAAACAACAGGTGAAAACAAAATTTGGACAGTGAATGGCATTATCGTTAGTGAAGGTACTTTAAATACACTTGATGCCTCTTGGAAATCGAGCATTGGCGACTTCAACGGCGACGGCAAAACTGACGTCTTCTGGCACAATGAGACCACAGGCGAAAACACCGCTTGGTTGATGGATGGTACAACAGTTGCCAGTGAAGCTTTCCTCTCAAGCAATAGCGCCGCCTTAAAACCATCCCTTGGCGATTTCAACGGCGATGGCAAGACAGACATCTACTGGCGTGATCAGCAAACAGGTGCAGATAGCATTTGGGTGATGGATGGTACACAAGCAACTGAAACCCCCATCAGCGAAGCAGATAGACTTACTTCTGAGTGGTATACAGCTTAACTACGGATGAGGGAGTGGGGAGTAGGGAGTAGGGAGTGGGGAAGAGGACGCGGGGACACGGTGAGACAGCGAGTAAAGGAGGGTTTCCCTCCGCAGGCGACTGCGTTAGCGAGCTTGCGAGCGTCACCCGAAGGGGGACGCGGAGACACGGGGACGTAGGCACAAAGAGAAAATTTCTCCCTCATCCCCCTCATCCCCCTCATGTCTTTCTAAAACTTGTAACTCAAAACCTGAATCGTCCCATTCTCTGGCAACTTCCCAGGACTCAAGGCAATAGTATCTCCATTACTACGGCGTACTGTTACACCTTGCATCAAGTTGAGAAAATCATCCAGAGGTGTAATCTCACAGGTAGCTTCATCAGCCGCTTGTGTCCGATAATGCGTGGGAACTATCAACTTAGGATTTAACACCTCGATAGCCTGCTTTGCTTCTTGAGCATTGTAGGCTTTTGCACTGCCTCCCACAGGGATAAATAACACATCGGGACGCCCCATGAGGATTTTTTGCTCGATGGAAATCGGTGCCGCAGCACCCCCTAAATGGAGGATGTTAATTCCGCCTTGTTTCCAACTCCAAGCAGTATTTGAGCCAAATTGCTTACCACCTTTGCGATCGTGGTCTATGGCAACTCCTTGGAATTTAATACCTTGGAACTCGTAAACTCCAGGCTCATATATTAGCTTAGGATTTCCTGGTAGTCCATCTACCGCTCCTTCATCCAGCAATTGACTGCTAATTAGTACCAAATTTGCTGCCACTTTCGGGGGACGATACTTAGCAGTACAACCGACCGCTCGAAATGGATTGACAATTATTTTCGTACCACTACCAGTGAATAGAAAGCAAGTATGACCCAACCACTGAACTGATAAACCGCTAGATTGGGCATCAGCTTGCAGGTTTGAACCTAAGGTAGTTGCTAAAGTTGTTACTAACCCCGCCCCAGCATAGCCCATCAACTGTCGTCGTTTCATTAATTACTCTCTCGACTGTAATTGTTCCAGAAAGTTTCGCAATAACTGTTTTCCTGAAGATGTCAGAACACTCTCTGGATGAAACTGGACGCCTTGAATGTGAGGATAGTTCCGGTGTCGTACTCCCATAATGGTGCCATCTTCAACCCAAGCTGTGATTTCTAAGACCTCAGGACAGGTTTCGCGATCAATCACCAAACTATGATACCTGGTAGCGGTTAAGGGATTTTCTAATCCTTGAAAAACCCCTACCCCTGTGTGAGAAACTTGAGAAGTTTTACCATGCATCAACTCTGGAGCGGACACGATCTTACCACCGAATACTTGACCAATGCTTTGATGTCCCAAGCAAACACCTAGAATTGGTAAGTTTGGCCCTAGCTGTTCGATTAATTTTAAGGAAACTCCTGCATCTTCTGGGCGACCAGGGCCAGGGGAGATAACTACGACATCTGGCTGGAAAGCGCGAATTTCATCTATGGAGATTTTGTCGTTACGAAAAACTTTAATATCAGCTGCAACTGGGAACTCTAGCGCTAACTCTCCCAGGTATTGCACCAAATTATATGTAAAACTATCGTAATTATCAATGACTATAATCACAGGCGATCGCTCCTGATTTCTGCCACTTAATGTGTGCTTTTAGTAATAGGTAATTGGTTTATACATACTACCAATTACCATTACTGACCTTGATATATGTTTTTCTCAAAATAGGATCTAATTATCCCACGTTTATAAAGCTGACATAATTAACACCATTAAAGGAGGCAATAGCAGTACAGCAGCTACCAGCACAGCTACAAAAGCTGAGATCAGCACAGCACCAGCAGCACAGTCTTTAGCAATTTTTGCCAATTCATGGTAAGTCTGCTTAACTGTTAAATCTACAAGAGATTCGATCGCTGTATTCAGTAACTCTAATGCCAAAACTAAACCACTAGTTATACCAATTATTGCTATTTCCACTGCTTGCAGATGTAAAAAAACGCTCATTGCGATCGCCAAAGCGCAAACACTGACATGAATGCGAAAGTTGCGTTGTGTTTGAAAACTATAGCTAATTCCAGCCCAGGCGTACTTAAAGCTCACTAATAAATTAGAAGCCACCTGCCAGGAGAATTCTCGGTCTTTGGTCACTAGCGTTTGTAAGGTATTGGGTGTTGGTGGTGGAGAAATTTTTTGGGACATAGGCTTAAAAATACAAAGAAGAAAGAGTTAGAGTGGGATTTTTCACTAATTTTAATAGAGTGATAAGATTTGAGGTAATTTTAGGCAATTTTTACAGATATATTATAAAAGTATCACCCAAGATTAACACTTGCGAACATACTAATCACAGCTATTCTATGTCAATAGCAATACCGATTGCATTCAGCAATATCACTTGCTGTTTTAGCATTCTTCCTAAACTTTCTTCATCAGGATGATCCCAGCCCAACAAATGTAGCAACCCGTGAGCAGCTAACCAAGCTAGCTCAGTTGATAAGCTATGTCCCTGTTGTTGAGCTTGACGATTAGCAGTATCTAAAGACACAATAATATCACCTAAAGATAAAGGCATAGAAGCAAGCATTTCTTCACTTTGGGGAAAGTCTACCTCCAAAGCGGCAAAAGCTAAAACGTCTGTAGGCTTATTTTGGTGACGATACTGGGCGTTAAGTGTTTGAATTTGTGAGTCATTTGTCAATCGCAGCCCTATTTCGTAACTTGGTGCTGACGGCAAATCAAAGCGAAGTATTTCCAACCAGCAATTAAACCAGTTTTCCCAGATTGCAGCAGAAATTGGGAAATGAGTCTCGCCAATACTCACAAATGCTATTGGAGATAGCTCGTTAAAATCATCCTCCACATATAATTCAACTTTTGGGGGCACTTAATCTCCTGGCATATTTAGGTGAAAAAGGGAATGGGGAATTGGGAACTTGTACTGAGCAAAGTCATACTCTGCGGGATCTTGCTACGCGTAGTGTCTCCCTTATGCCCAATCCCCAGCTACTACTCATTAGCGAGTCAGGTAAGCAAGACCCACAAGCAGCGCTAAAAGCCCAATAGTAGTTAGTGCAAAATGTTTTAAAGATGTCCCGCCCTTTCGCACCATGTTTCGCATAGCGAGTTTTACGTAGCTAGGTTGAGGTTCGCCTGAAGGAGAGTTACTCATAACTTCATCAGTGTATTGATCGCAGACTATTTATATATAAATCTAACAGTTGACCGATATAGAGGTGCGATCGCTTTGTAGGCACTGTTACCAAAAATAGAGACGCGACATAGCACGTCTCTACTAACCTGCAATTAAAGTTACGCAGGATTTTCTACAAGTTGGTTTTCCTGACGCAAATAGGCTTGAATGAATGCATCCAACTCGCCATTCATCACATCAGTAATAGCAGTGGTTTCTATCTCTGTCCGTAAATCCTTTACCATTTGGTAAGGGTGAAACACATAATTACGGATTTGGTTGCCCCAGGAAGCCTCTACCATATCACCGCGAATTTGGGCAATTTCTTGGGCACGTTGTTCTCTGGCAATCACCAACAACTTGGCTTTAAGACGAGCGAGGGCTTTCTCTTTATTTTGTAGCTGAGAACGTTCCTCTGTACAACGCACAGCAATACCCGTGGGAATATGAACAATCCGCACCGCTGTTTCTACCTTGTTGACGTTTTGCCCACCTTTACCACCAGACCGCGAAGTCGTTATTTCCAAATCCTTCTCTGGAATTTCTAGCTGCACAGAACTATCTATCTGTGGCATCACTTCCACCCCAGCAAAACTGGTCTGCCGCTTGCCATTAGCATTGAAGGGTGAAATCCGCACTAAGCGATGCGTACCTGTTTCTGAGCGCAAATAACCATAGGCATAGCGACCAGTAATTTCCAGGGTTGCTGACTTAATTCCTGCTTCATCTCCTTCCGACTCTTCAGTTAGATGCACCTTATAACCGTGGGTTTCTGCCCAACGGGTGTACATCCGCAGCAACATAAACGCCCAATCTTGGGCATCTGTACCACCAGCACCAGCATTAATCGTCAGTACTGCCCCTTCATGATCGTAGAGGCCAGAGAGCAACTGTTGTAATTCCCACTGATCGAGATCACGATTGAGCTTAGTAATGGTAGATTCCGCTTCTTGCAGTAGCGCTTCGTCGGTTTCTAACTCCAACAGATCAACGACTGCTTTAGTATCTTCCAGATTAGCTTGCCACTGATCATACTGCTGAACATGTGCTTTAAGTTCGTTGAGTTCTTGCAGCGTTTGCTGGGCTTGAGCTTGGTCATTCCAAAATTCGGGTTGAGCTGATATTTGTTCTAAATCTTGAATTTTGGCAGTCAGTGCAGGTAGGTCAAAGATAGTCCTGGGTTTTACCCAGGCGGCCAGACAACGTTTCGATTTCGCGTTTGAGTTCTAAGACTTCCATAGTACTTGCTCAGTATGATAGATAGAGCGCTTTTAAATTTGAGACAGCTCTTATTCTATTTGTATTTTTGATTTTAATTACGAATTACGAATTATTTAACTGTAGTTGGGCAAATTCTAGGAACGTAGTAATGCTACGTCCATACAAAATTCATAATTCCTCTTGCAAAAGTCCTTCTTTGCGTTCTCTTCTCTGCGTCTCTGTCTTGAAAAGTTTCCTACGGAGGGAAACCCTCCTTCTCCTGACGGAGACGCTACGCGAACAGAACTTTTCGCTGCGCCTCTGCGTGTTAGCGAAGCGGGGCGTAGCCCAACAAAAAAATATTTATGCAAGAGGTCTATTCAATGCTGCAACCCTAAAAAAACCGTGGCTACTGATGCATAACCACGGTTGAATTCTATAACTCTGATATTTTCTTTCTCACAAAACTTTCGTGAGTAGGGCTAACAACAAAGCATAATGAAAATTTCCTTTCCCCACTCCCTACTCTTGGTTACTGAGCAAAGTCGAAGTGCCACTCCCTACTCCCTAATTATCAATCACGCCCATTGAGAGCAATCAGTAACCGCAAAATAAAAACGAATAGGTTGATGTAAGTGAGATACATCGATAAGGCTGCGGGTAAATACTGGTCGTTGCGGTAAGTGCGCGGCAAGATGTAGAAATCAACGACTGAAGCCCCAACAAACAAAAATACCCCTAAGCCGGAGATGGCGATTTCTAACCAATTTGGCGTAAAAACACCAAACAAAGCAAAAATGAATTGAGCAAGGCACACAACCACCAAGGCAATGATGCCGAGATTGATGGTTTTGCTTAAAGCCATGCCATCCTGTTCAGAGAGATTAGAACCAATTTGACGGGCAGCAATAAAGGTGATGCCACAACCAAGGGCCGCCAAACCAATGCCTTGAATGCCAACACCTTGGCTTCTCAAAGCAACATTTACTAAGCCACTGAGAGTATATCCAGACAGGAGACTATAAGTTGCCAGTAAGGGCAGTGCCAGACCATTGTTACCCTTTTGGGCAACATTTTGGGCAACGAAGAATAAAATTAACTGGAGAATTATCGCACCAATGAAAGTGGGAAAGAACAGTCCAGGGTTAGTACGGAGAACTCCCAAACCACCATAGGTTCCCAAGGCTGTTAGCACCAATCCACCACCGACGTAAGGTAGGGCGTTGGCGATTACGTTTGGCCCAATCAGGGCTTGAGTTCTAGCCTCACGGATAGCTTCACGAAAGTTACTGGTATTGCTCATATGGAAAAATTGGTTTCTAGGGAAACATACTGCTTATTTCTATTTTGACCAATATTTTCATTTGAGGTGAGAAACCCAACAAAGGTGTGGTAGGAAAAGAAGTTAAGTAGATAAAAAATATATACTGTGCAACTAGATTTTTTGCAAAAGCACTTTTTGACTCTTGTATGTAAAGAATAGACTTCTTGCAAAAGTCCTAATTACAGTTTCTTTCTTTGCGCGGCAGTTGCTACAAGTCGGGGAGCCCGATGACACTTGCTACAACGGGGCGGCATGTTTAGGGGGAAGTTTCCCCCTAAAAGCTACCTTGGAAACCCCCGCAACGCACTGCCTTGCCTTTGCGTGTTAGCGTTCGCGAAGCGTCTCGCACAGAAGCGGGGCGTAGCCCGGTAAAAAAAGATTTATGCAAGAGGTCTAATGAAATCAAGAGAGAAATTATCTCTATCTCATGCTTTCTTCATTAGCACTTGATTTTGCACCAAATTTTATAACTCTTCTATTGTTTTTGAAAAATCACAATGAGTAGCAACGGATAAACGCGTAAAATCATGCGTACAAATACTGAATTCTAGAGTCAGGCCCCCGATAAGTTCAGTGGAACAACGATGGCTTATTCAAACTCAGCTGAGGAAAATAATGACAGCTTAAAAGAAGATATACGCAACTCCAATTCCTCCAGAGAAGGAGTTAGAACAAAGGAATTTATATGGCAACTAGTGAGTCCTCTTTGCGAACTGAAGGTATAGAATTATTACACTTATACCACCAGAATCCCTCTATTAGACTTCGTAATCGACTTGTACAGTTACATACTGGTTTAGTGCGGAAGATGGCTCATAAATTTAGCCATCAATGTAATGAACCTTATGAAGATTTAGAACAAATTGGCTATTTTGGTTTAATTAGGGCAATTGAGCGTTTTGACCCCAGCCAAGGATACGCTTTTAGTTCCTTTGCTGTGCCATACATTCGAGGTGAGATGCTGCATTTTTTACGCGATCGCAGTACTCTATTAAAAATTCCTCGTCGCTGGCAAGAACTATATAATGAAGGGCAAAAAGTTCGCAAAGAATTGGCTATTTCTCTAGGTCGTCCTCCCAAAGATACTGAAATTGCCAAAGAACTTAAAGTATCTCTGCAAGAATGGCAAGAAACCAAATTAGCAGCTCAAAACCGGATGCCTTTGAGCCTAGATGCCACTGCTGTTAACAATGTTGATTGCCAAATCACCTTGGGTGAAGCACTTCCTTGTCCCCGTTCTACTAGTCTTCAGCAACAAGACGAAGAACGGCAACAACTCCAAGGGGCAATCAACATGTTAGAAGAAAAACCCCGGATGGCAGTTGAAATGGTTTTTTTGAAAGAACTTTCTCGCAAGGATGCCGCCAAAAATATTGGTACTAGTCCGATGACTGTAACACGGTATCTGCAAAAAGGAATTCAGGATTTAATTTGCTACTTACAACCGCAAGCAGTAGCTACAGGGTCTTAATTTTGTGCCCCTCATCTCAACGAGATTTTAAATCAGCGATCGCACCTTTGGTCATAGCCGCAATGGCTTGATCTGTGGCTTTTGGCAAGTGATAATACTTGCCTGCTGCTGTTTGGGCTAATTCTTTAGCAAAGCCAGTAGAAACGAATTTGCTCTCCGTATCAATCATTAACAGTTGCAATCCTAAACCACGGATTCTCGCTGCAATTTCTAACAATTCCGTTTTAATGTCTGGTTTTTCCCCAGGTTCTAACTGTTCACCCAACGAACGCGCTAAAGGAATATTACCACGCCCATCAGTGATTGCAACGATCACAACTTGCCCAATATCGCCACTCATTTGGGCATTTAAGCCGACGCGCACGGCTTGTGTTAAACCATGGGCTAGGGGCGAACCTCCACCACATGGCAACCTTTCCAAACGATTACGTGCCAAGGCAATAGAACGCGTTGGTGGTAATAATACCTCTGCTTGTTCTCCCCGGAAGGGGATTAAAGCTACTTGGTCACGGTTTTGATAAGCTTCGGTTAAAAGTTGCATGACTGCACCTTTAGCCGACTGCATCCGGTTGAGGGCCATTGAGCCAGAAGCGTCAACGACAAAAACTACTAACGCCCCAGCTTTACGTACCAGACGTTTAGAGCGAATATCACCAGGCTCAACAATTACTTTTTTACCGGGCTGTCTGGCTCTCCGTGCTTTTTGATACGGGGCTGCGGCTCTGAGTGTGGCATCTACGGCAATACGTCGCACCTTTCCCTTGGGCAGCATCGGCTTAATATAGCGTCCCCGGTCTTCAGATAAGATGAGACTGCGACTGCCAGATTTACCCCGGCGTTTTGCCATTTGTGCAAAATAAAGCACACTATCATCAAGGATGACTCCTTCGGGGTCAAAGATGAACTCTTCAGGAATACTAGGGGGTTCTTGCTGTTGATTTTCTTCCTGTTCTTCCTGTTCTTCTTGTTCTTCTTGTTCTGGTTTATCTGGGGGTTCTTCTTCTTGATTTTGCGGTGGGGGTGGGGGTGGTGGGGGTGGTTGTTCAGGTGGTGGTGTCTGCACAATTGTGGCGCGTGGAACAATCACCAATTCTACGGCATGGCGCAAATCTTCAGCATTAACTGCTGTTCGTCCTTCTAAAGCCGCAGCCGCCTTGGCAACCCGCACAGCAAACAACTCAGCGCGATGTCCCTGCACACCACCACGAATGGCTTCATTCACAAGATAAGTAATTTGTTCGTGGGTAATGCAGACATCTTTAAGCCATTCCCGTGCCAAAATAATTTGAGTTTTGAGGGCGTCTAAGTCTTCGCTGTACTGCTGGAGAAATTCTTGGGGAGATTGGGAATAGGCGATCGCCACCTCAACTGCGTGTACTCTTTGATCTAGTCCGAGTACACCGTCAGCAGATAGAGCGATCGCAATTCTATCTAATAAATGCTCTCTTAAGGCTCCTTCTTCAGGGTTATAGGTGGCGATAAACAGCGACTTGCAAGGATGTTGAAAACTAATCCCTTCCCGCTCAATTTGGTTGCGTCCTTCAGATAATACTGTCAGTAGCTGGTTACTAATTTGATCATCTAATAGATTGATTTCATCCACATATAAGACACCTCGGTTAGCGGTAGCGAGTAACCCCGGTTGAAATACAGTGTCACCTTGTTTTACCGACTGTTCCACATCCACCGAACCTAGAAGTCGGTCTTCTGTGACACCTAGCGGAATTTGGATGAAGGGCGCAGGGATAATTTCAGTAGAGATATTATCTATAGTCTGTGTAGATAATAAGTCATCCCATTCTTCAGGGTGGTTAGGGTCACAGTTGCTAATCGAGCCTTTGACAACTTCAATAGGTGGAAGTAAGGCGTGGATAGCACGTGCCATTACAGATTTTGCCGTACCGCGACGACCTGCGATCGCCACTCCCCCCAATCCTGGATCAACTGCTGCTAACAGCAAAGCTAACTTAATTGCTTCTTGACCGACTACAGCTGTCAGCGGAAAAGCAGTAAAAGTGGGGTTGAGAGTAGGCGCGGGCATGGTTTGATAATTATGTAGTCTTGGCTCTTAGCATACCAATTTCTGGCACATTTAAAATAACGGAGCAATTCATATCAATTCTCTATAAACTTGCACTTCTTTCCTCTTGGCACAACAGTTGGTACAACCGAGGGAAACCCTCCTTTACTCGCTGCTTGCAACGCACTGCCTCATCTTGGCGGTTCATTTAAATAAATATTAAGTACGTGGTTACTTAAATAAACGAATTGTTTTACCTATTTTTACTAATTTAAATCTGGATTTAAGTAAAGTATTTACACCAAAGCCAAATTTTTAAAGCTTATGTAAACAAATATTGACGTGCTTTTAATACCATGCCAATCTGTGTATAGACAGCAAAATAACCGCACTCTCAAGCGCAGGTTTTTGATCTTGTCTCAGCGGCAGAATTCTTATTTTCCTACTGATGCTTCGTGTCATCCCTTCGGCTGAAGATTTAGCACTGTATCAGGTTAACTGATTCAACTAAATTTGCAATAGCAAGATGAGATAGTTGAATGAATCTTCAGAGGAGAAGATGACAAGAAACTTGGTAGGAAGCTAGGAATTCTACGGCTGAGACATGAATCAAACAAAAGTGATAGTGAAAAGCTTGGCATAGGGATTTTGAAGCATCAATTCCTAGTACAAGCCGATGCTATTGCTAGATGTGCAATTTGATGCTGTCCAGTTAACAAAACTAAAATCTGGGTACATTACAATGGAAACAAATTATTCAGCATCAAACGGACAAACCAGTCAAAAGCAACTCAATGTTTATATCTATTGCGATTTGCAAAATGTACCTTTAAGTCAAGATTTAGCAAAATCTCTACTAATTTTTGTGAAATCAAAAGGGAAGATTATTAGTAAGAAAATCTACCATAACTCACTATATCAAAATCATTTGGCTGCAAAAGATGAGTTGCAAGAAATTGGCTATGAATATCGAGATGTTACCTGCACTTTAAAAAATAGTGCAGACAATCAATTAAAATCTGACTTGATTGACGATGTTTCTAAACATTATTTTCCCAACATAGTTATCCTAATTTCAGGAGACGGAGATTTTATTAGCACTGTTAAACTTTTGCAAACTAAGGATATCAAAGTTATCATCTTTGCCCAAAAAGGTAATGTAAAAAAAGATTTGAAAGGTCTGGCTAATGAATTTCATTTTATAGACGATTTACCTAAGTTAGTTAACCATATTAATCAAACTCAAGCCACTTCTATTAAGTCTAAAATTAATTACAATGAGGCTATAAAATACTTGATTGAAGCTATCGAAACTGCTTTAACTCAAGGTAAGCAAACAGGTTTTAGCCGTATTGATAAATTGATGCGTGAGCGTTGCACTCGATATCAAGGATGTTCTTCTATTGCCACATCCAATGGTCAGAAATTTAAAAATTTCAGTCAGTTTGTTGATGCTGCTGTTAAAGATGGTAAGGTCAGAAAACAAAATCAGGAATTGTTTTTACCTGAAATAAATAGACTAGCTGCTTAAAAAGCATAGCTTCTAAAAACTAGTCGAATAAAACAAGTATTTGTACACTTTTCCAACAGTCAATTTCTGCAACAAGACAAAAGATAATAATGCATAAACTTTTAATATTTCAGGATGAGAAACTCCTACGTCGGGCGCTGACTCACCGTTCTTATGTTCATGAAAATCCAGGAGAAGGCGAACACAATGAACGTTTAGAATTTCTCGGTGATGCTGTACTCAATTTCTTAAGTGGTGAATATCTTTATCGTCTTCATCCAGAAATAGGGGAAGATGAACTCACTCGGCGGCGTTCGGCGCTAGTTGACGAAAAGCAATTGGCCAAGTTCGCTATTGAGGTTGGTTTGGACTTGAGAATGCGTTTAGGCAAAGGTGCTATTTTGGACGGAGGCTACCAAAACCCTAATTTACTCAGCAGCACTTTTGAAGCTGTGATTGGTGCTTACTATCTAGACAATAGTTCAGATATTGAAGCAGTTCGTGTTGTTGTTAAACCACTATTTAAGTCTGTACCTCAGAAAATTGTAGAGTCTCGCTCTAATGTAGATTCAAAAAATCGCTTTCAGGAATGGGTACACCGCAATGTTACTCCAAATCCTCCCAAATATGTCACTGTTCAAGCAGGCGGTTTGTCTCACGTGCCAGTTTTCACCGCTAAAGTATTTGTGGGTGAACAAGAATATGGTGAAGGTAAAGGACGTAATAAAAAAGATGCTGAGAAAGCTGCTGCTGAAGATGCACTAGTTAAGTTGAAACAGCAAAGTTTGTTGTAGTAGATTGTTTGAGCTAATTTAGTGCATTAGATTTAATAGGCGTAAGTTGGGTTTCACTTCGTTCAACCCAACACTGATAAGCTAATAATCATTCAAATTGCATCCCCGCGTCCCCGCGTCTTTCTGAGGCAAAGGATTATGCAAGTTAAAGGCAGATTAGCTTATCCATATTGGGTTTCGCTCCTCAACCCAACCTACAGAATTTATTGCATTATTTTAGCTGAAATAGTCCAGTAGTGAGTCAAATGTCATACCTTAATTGCCAGTGATGAAAACCAAGCAATCAAGTTTTGGGATATTCGCACAGGGCACTGTATTAGAACCTTTCAGGGATATAGTAGTGGTGTTTGGGCGATCGCCGTTTCTCCACCCCCTGATAATTCTCATGGACAAATCCTAGCTAGTGGTCATGAAGACCAAACAGTTAAACTCTATAGAAGTCCTAGACCTTATGAAGGGATGAATATTACAAAAACAGGGAGTAGGGAGTAGGGAGTAGGGAGTAGGGATACAAAAACATTAAAAACTGTCTTTTGTGGGTCATTGCCGACTGTTAGGAAAAGATTTGTGCCGAGATTGCTTGCAACGAGGCACAATGCGTCCTTACTTCAATCCTACGCCTTAAGGCGTGGGTTCCCTACTCCCACATCGCCACTCCCTCTGAAAGGTGTTGTTGGTTTAAATCAAGAACATCCTTCAACATACTCAACTTCTGGTAGTTTACCTGACCTAAAAGACGTAACACGCTTGCCATCAGTCTCGAATACAACACGATAATTTCGGTTAGCACGGTCTTTTGGTATCAAGGTGAGGTAGTGTCCTCCTATTATGTATTCATGAGATGTAACTTTGATTTGTCCTGGGTAAAGTGACTTGATTCGCGCTTCGGTATCACCAATTTTTGCGCCTTTGAGGGTAGTAATTTCTCTATTTCTCCATACATCAATCCGAGCAATGCGACCTGCTGTCACCATAAAGCCAATCTCTTTTGGTTCCCTTTGAGGCTTAACGTAGTAACAATCGTTATTAGGTGGATCACTAATTAACCGTGTCCCAGCAGCCTGCGATGCTTGAGATACAGTCATCCCAACTCTAACCTGTCCAATACCATTAATAAATAATTTTGATTGGTTTGTCAGTTTTATTTGAGCTAGAACTGTCCCAATAGTTAGAGAACAAAAGGCAATGGTTAGAGTCGCATAAGTTGATAATTTTGCTTTTGCATTCATGGTTGTAAATGTCAATGAGTAGATATTCACATATAGTACCCATATTGCCATTTTCAGTTTTTCAATCTCTATAGTTTGACTTGTCGGGCTACCCTAAGAAAAAACTAGGGACATAACTAATACATTTTTCTGATCTTTTTTAAGACATCAAACTTTGGAGAGTTTGACGCATTTGGGCGATCGCTTGCAGTTGATAATCACCAGTTTCTTGAACTTGATTCAAAGATTCAGCAACTCCCTGTAGTTTATGACGTAAGCTATCAACGGCGTCTTGAATTGGCTGTAATGCTTCTTGATAGAGATTAATTTGACCCCAACATTGAGCGCTTGCGGTTCGCACAGACAGTAAATTTTCTTCGATCGCTTTTAATTCTTGGCGTTTCTCTTCCAAGTCGTGAGTTTGATTATCAACCATCCCTTGAGCTAATTCCATCCCAGCACGCATCTGCTCAATTTCTTTTTCCAGCTTCTGTATTTCCTGTGAATATTGTTGTCGCTGAATTTCAATTTGTGACAGAATTGGCCCCAAATTAATTTGTTGATTCTCTTCTACATCGTCAATAATCTGCCCTTGTCGCCGCAACAGGATATTTTGATGTTGTTTAAGAACCTTCTGCCGCTGTAACAAATTGCGGCGTTGTCCCACCAAGCTAGAATTTAACATCTGATAGAGGTCTTTTTCATCTGTCAGTTCCATTTCTAAATTGATAATGTCCTGGTTAGATGCTTGATTAATCTTGTTGTTTAGTTCTTCTATAGCTTCTTGCTTGTATTTCAGTTCTTGTTCTTGATCGTGAACAAAACTAGAGTCGATTTCTAACTTATCTTGAATGTCTTTGACTATTTTTTGTAGTTCATCTAGAGGCATTTTTTGCAAAGTTGCCACATCAACTTGCTGGCTGAGAACAACACCATCAGAGGTTGCAGCCAACGAATGAATCTGTTGGTATAAATCTTCTTGATTGCGTAATTGCTCCTGGAGCATTCGCGCGTATTCTTGCTTGTTAGCAAGATCTGCTGTATTTACTTGTAACAGTCCTGTTTGCTGTGCTAGAGAGTTTTGGGCTTGTTGCCATGCATGTTGGCGATCGCTCAATGTTTGCGCTAGCTGTTCGATTTCCTGTTGGTGTTGAGTAGCCAGAGTTTTTTGCTGCTCTAGTTTCTGCCAGTGTGGATTGAGAGTGGTTTGCTGGTTTTCTACTAATTCAAAAGCAAAATGCAAGTGTTCCCTAACTGCTTCAGTGGGAGCAACACGACTCGATAAGCGATCGAGTAACTCACTCATCACTCGACTTTGTTCCTCATCTAAAACAGTCCCCTGTTGGCCATCGGCTTCACGTTCCTCCAGGCGGCGTTGTTCACCCCGTAAATGCTCCCAAGCCCCTTCTAGTTCTTGACGATTGCGATCAATTTCGGCTTGTAAACGCTCAATTTCCTCACGGGATGCATCAACTTCTTGTTTTTGCTCATCTAACCGTTGAAAATCATCCTCCGCTTGTTGCAGCTGTTCTAAGCGCACCTCCATATCCATTTCGCGGCGATTCAACTCTTGCGCCTGAAACGTCAAAGATTGCTTCCACTGATCAATCTCGTCTTCTTTGAGCTTAAACTTTTCCAACTGGCGAGAAAAATTCTGCAAAATATTAACTAGCGGCCGCCCAGCCTCCTGAACCCGCTGCACTTGACGATTTGGATTGATCTCAACTAGTACTAATGCACCATCATTTAATTTACTAGCTTCCTCCGCAGCAATTACTTCTTCTGTTACAGGATTCCAATTTTGGTCAGTTTTTTGACAAGCTAGTAGTTTTAGTTCCGCTTTGGAACCACCACCAAGTAAGCCGCCTTTTTGCTTTTGTACTTCTGCTAAATACAGCACACCGTTATTCCTTATTGATGCACTCAAAGTCAATGTTTGGTATATACCTTAGATAATTCTGTTAACTTGTTTCACTGAACCTAAATTGAGCAAAACAAGACAGACACAATTATTTATAGACGCTTGATATTCGTCTTGATATTTATAACGCTGATATCTTGCAACAGTCCCAGTAATTTCCACAGGTTCATCATCTATGATTGCGATAACTAAATCCAATTCAAGTGCTTGTGTTATTAGCTTGGAACCTTGAGAGTCCTTGTTGAGAATATTGCAAGATATCAACAGAGCGACTTGGCCGCGCCTTTATATTTTGTACTGATGGCTGTGATGATGACTTCCGTGTTAACACTAGCTTTGACTAAGTGTATTACGAAAGTTTAAAGTTGATGGCTGAATGTATTCTTTGCTTGTGTTTCAGTCGGGCTTGAAATCCCCGTCGTCAACAATCTTCAATTTTAAAGCGCAACTTGAATTTTGAATTGTTTAAAGGGAGTACCTTTTAGCTAAATGCAGGGAAATTTAAATGAAATTGATATTTGTAGCATCCTACACTTAATTGAGTTAGGACAACGAACTGGACAACTATTAGTAGAGACTCAAAGTTTTCAACCTAGCAAAAAACTGGAACGAGACGAGGCTTTGAGACATCGCCCTCAACAACAGTCGTGGTTTGTTTTTTTTGGTAACGGTCAAATAATTTATTGCCAAGCAGGCGAGAGTTGTTTTTCTCGGATTAACGATTATTTACGTCATTACCGAGTCGAGATGCAACCCAATGAAAAACGGCTGACTTCCCTCGCAGCAATGAATATGCCAGAGTACGGCTATATTTGGGCACTCTTGGAGCAAAACATCATCAACCCCAAGATAGCGGCTAATATCATCAACTCCTTGGTGCATGAAACCCTGTTCGACTTGCTGAGTTTACATCAAGGTCATTTCATTTTTCGCCAGGGTGTTGCACTTGCACCACAGTTAAAAACTTTAGAAGTTGCCCCTCTTGTGACCAAAATTATCAAGCAGGTACAAGAGTGGAAGCAACTATATCCATATATTCAGTCTCCTGAAGAATTACCAGTATTGGCTGACAGAGTTCGGCTGGCTTCACTACCAGCAGCAACATTAGATAAGCTACAGCAATGGGCAGATGGTAAAACATCCCTGCGTCAATTGGCTCGCTATCTCAACCGAGATATTTTGACAGTTGCCAAGGCAATATATCCCTATGTACAGCAAGGTTGGCTGCAAATAGTATATTCAGTTACTTCTAAAGCAGAGAATTACATAGGAACTCAGGATTTACCGGAAAATTACAGAGGACGGATAGTATGTATTGACGATGCGATCGCCATCTGTAAAACTGTAGAGTCTATACTACAAACCCAAGGTTATGAAGCGATCGTTTTTACCAATCCTCTAGAGGCGCTTGGTATCATTTTTCAACTCAAGCCAGATTTAATCATCTGCGACATCACTATGCCAGAACTGGCAGGATACGAGATTTGCGCCATGCTGCGACAATCCACCCCATTTCGGATAATACCGATTATCATGCTTACTGGTAAAGATGGATTTATTGATCGAGTCAGAGCTAATATGGTCGGGGCAACAGATTATTTGACAAAACCATTCACAGATACTGAGCTGCTCATGCTCGTAGAGAAATACATCTACACCAACAGTGTTGACAATAATAGAGCATAAATCATGGGAAAAATTGAACTATATTCGTAAAATCTATTGTGTAAGGGGTATAAAAGAGATCCGATATTTGTTGATTCCATCAAGATGAGGTAAAAAATGCTATCACAGAATCAATCAATACCGTAAAACACCAATATTCAGTAATCTAGTGAGCATTTAGGATAATTTATACATTTAATACTTACGGAGGAATCAGGGAATGTTCCAACTAGGAACCTCTACATCAGGAGGAAGATAGACATTTATGAGTACAGTTCTGATTGTGGAAGATAGTATCGCACAAAGGGAGATGATCACAGACCTCCTGAAAGCAACTGGTTTAGTAGTTACCCATGCCAGCGATGGTCTAGAAGCGTTGGAGGCAATTCAAAGCGCACCTCCTGATTTAGTGGTATTAGATATTGTCATGCCCCGGATGAACGGCTACGAAGTTTGTCGGAGATTAAAATCTGACCCAAAAACTCAAAATGTTCCAGTGGTTATGTGTTCTTCCAAAGGCGAAGAATTTGATCGTTACTGGGGTATGAAACAAGGTGCCGATGCTTACATAGCCAAACCATTTCAACCAACCGAGTTGGTGGGAACAGTCAAACAACTGCTGCGAGGATAAAGATGAAAATCACTCAGACCAGGCGATATGAGGACGCGGTGATACAGCGAGTAAACGAGGGTTTCCCACGCCAGTCGCTCATGGGGGAGACCCCAAGACCGCAGTGGCTCCCCAAGACCGCGTCCGCAGGCGACTAGTTAACTTAGCGGGATGTGAATAATATGGTCAGTAAACCGGACTTTTTAAGTGGTAATGGTCAAGACCACTTTCGACCCGAATTACAAGTAGAAAGTCCTGAAGGTGAGTTACATCTGAGGTTTTATATTCCCTCGCATCAGGAGTTTGCACTACAAGCAATCGGCATCCGAGAAGTAATTGAACTAAGTCCTGATAGAATCACACCAATTCCTAATGGTTCACCTTTACTTTTGGGTACTCTAAATTTACGAGGTCGAGTTATTTGGGTAGCTGATTTGGGTCAATTTCTCGGCGAAGCAACTGCATTAAACACAGACCGAGCCGAGATTCCAGTGATTGCTATTGAAGAACAAGACACGATAGTAGGTTTAGCCGTGGAAGAAATCGGTGGCATGGACTGGCTAGATGTCCAGCATCTCACGTCACCAAATAATGTTCCAGATACTATGGCTCCGTTTTTACGCGGAGAGTGGTTATTAGATGCTAAAAACAATAAGTGTCTACGACTACTCGATCAAATGGCAATTGTGCGAAGTGCGCGATGGGCGGGATGAAATTGGGAGGAGGAAATGGCAGCAGGTATAGATGATTACGAGCCAACATATCAACAGGCGATGACAGCTTATGTTCAAAGGAACTATGAAGTTGCCGCTACCCTGGTTGACCAAGTAGTGCAAAACCTACCGAGTGACCCTAACTCTCGCTTGTTACGGGGCCACATCTACTACGTTTTGCAACAATATCACATAGCACAGGCAGAATATCAACAAGTATTACATTTAACTGACGATCTGGAAATCATTGGTTTTGCCAATAATGGTTTGGCAAATATAAATCAATACCTCCAATCAATGGGCGGTCAAGTCGCTACACTAGAAGCTAAAGCGCAAATAGATACCGCAGAATTTGCTCATCCTCTGGTATACAGTGAACAAGAATTACAACAACTGGATAATAGCGACGAGTTTGATAGCAATAGCCTCGATTTTAACTCCTTTGCAGAGCATCAACCAGAAATGAATGCTCTAGAAGATTTATCATTAGACAGTCCATTCGATATCCCTTCAGATAGTATTGAATTTAGCAAAACATCAAATTCATTCGCTAGTTTTGCCGATGATCCTTTTGCATCTAGTCAAGAATCACAAGAGCAATGGGAAGGTCAAACGGAACTAGAACTACCGGCTTTTTGGCAAGACGATAGCTCACAAGATAGTTTTACTGAACCAAGCGAAAATTCCACATTTGCTAAGAATAATAATCACTCTTCACCTTTTGCAAAAGTTGATTCATCAACCAGCAAAACTTGGGTAAATACTCCTGATTTAGTAATTGAATCAAATAAACTAGATTCGAGAATTGGCAATTTAGATTCTCAAAAAAATAATGAAGATGAAACTTTAGTAATTGTCGAGAGGGAATTAAATAATGATTCGATAACAAAAAGCTTTGAATATAATAGTCAAGCTCATATGACTCAAACTGCATCAGATAAATGGTCGCGTCAGCAGGAAACTAGAAACGAAACAGCCTTCCAACCAGAATTGAGAAACACCTCTTCAGCTTTTAATAGTAATTTTGATTTGGCCGAGAAGCAGGTTAATTCAGGTGAACTCATCAATCAAAATAACTTTGATGATGAAAGTTTTGATCTTGAGGCTTTCGAGTCTGCTTTTGGGTCAGAAGTATTAACTGATCATGAAAACACAAATCGTCTGATAAATGGAGAAAATTCCAAGAGCAACATCGAGTTTTTGGATGACTTTGAAGAATTTGATGATTTAGGAAATATTCCGGGTTTTGACTTGATCGAAGAAAGTTCTAACTTCGGTAATATGGCAATGCTTTCTAGTTCGTTAGAAACTAGTGGTAGTTCCCGTGCTAAAGTTGCTGAGGTTTCCACCAGTAATACAGCGGGCGATCGCGATGAAGAACTATTTTCCATTACAGGTTCTCAAGAAGCAGTCCCAGTATTTACTCAAGCAGACGCCGCGAAGATTGAACCGCATGTAACGGTTGAGCAGGGTTTATTAGCACCATTAGAAAACGCTTCCATAGAAAAGAAACAATGGTTAGTGGCTGGGGCTGTAGGTGTAGCCTCGGCGTTGGTTGTCGCCACAGTTAGTTTCGCTGTCACCACATTTTCGCCACCCCAACAACGCGAATCGGTACGCAACACTGGTTGGGCAATGGCTTTAGCCGCCGGGATTACAGGTTTTGCTACCGCAGGCTTAATGGGGAATCTCACACTTAAACAAATTCGCCGCACAACCAAGGACTTACAAACACAGTTTAATGCTGTGCGTCAAGGAAATCTCAATGTGCAAGCTACAGTCTATTCAGAGGACGAATTAGGACAGTTAGCTACAGGCTTTAATGAAATGGCCCGTGTAATTTTCACGACCACCAATGAAGCCCAACGCAAAGCCGATGAACAAGAAGAAGCTAAAGAAAATCTCCAACGCCAAGTAATTCGCCTGTTAGACGATGTAGAAGGCGCAGCTAGAGGAGATTTGACTGTCCAAGCTGAGGTGACAGCCGACGTTTTAGGAGCCGTAGCCGACGCTTTTAACCTGACAATTCAAAACCTGCGAGATATCGTGCAACAGGTAAAAGTTGCCGCGCGAGATGTCACAAAAGGTGCAACTAATTCCGAAACCTTCGCAAGAGCTCTATCGAGTGATGCCTTACGCCAAGCAGAAGAGTTAGCAGTCACCCTCAACTCTGTGCAAGTGATGACCGACTCGATTCAGCGGGTAGCAGAAGCAGCACGAGAAGCAGAAACAGTTGCTCGTGATGCTAGCACGATCGCTCTCAAAGGTGGCGAAGCGGTGGAAAATACTGTAGCAGGGATTTTGGAAATCCGCGAAACTGTTGCCGAAACAACTCGCAAAGTGAAGCGTCTAGCGGAATCATCACAAGAAATTTCTAAAATTGTGGCATTGATTTCTCAAATTGCTTCTAGAACTAACTTGTTAGCACTCAACGCCAGTATTGAGGCAGCAAGGGCGGGAGAAGCCGGACGTGGATTTGCCATCGTTGCCGATGAAGTTCGTCAGCTAGCGGATAAATCAGCCAAATCCCTCAAAGAAATCGAACAAATCGTCATGCAAATCCAAAGCGAAACAGGCTCAGTCATGACCGCAATGGAAGAAGGTACACAACAGGTAATTAAAGGTACAAAATTAGCAGAAGAAGCCAAGCGATCGCTAGAAAATATTATTCAAGTGGCAAATCGTATCGACATTCTTGTCCGCTCAATTACCAGTGACACTGTAGAACAGACGGAAACCTCCCGCGCCGTCGCTCAGGTCATGCAATCAGTAGAACTCACAGCCCAAGAAACTTCTCAAGAAGCACAACGAGTTTCTGGTGCCCTACAACACTTAGTAGGCGTATCTCGCGACTTAATCGCCTCCGTTGAACGCTTCCGCGTGGAAACCATCGAATCTAGATAATTTGTCCTTTGTCATTTGTCATTTGTAAATGTCGAAGGACAAAGAACACAATTCAAAACTCAGCACTCAGAAATTTTATTATGCTGCCGGATCAACAACAGCGGATTTTGGGTTACTTTATTGAAGAAGCAAGAGACCATCTCAATACTATCGAGCAGGGGCTGCTAAATCTCGAAAGTACCCTCAACGACCCGGAAATGGTTAACGAAGTTTTCCGGGCGGCTCACTCCATTAAAGGAGGAGCGGCGATGCTAGGCTTAAGCAGCATCCAGCACACTGCCCACCGTCTAGAAGATTGTTTCAAGGTTCTCAAAGAACATCCGGTTAAAATTGACCAAAAGCTAGAGTCTTTATTTCTTGGTGTCTCTGACACTCTCAAAGCCTTATTAGAGCATTTAAGCAAACCGTTTGGTCTGACAGAAGAAGCCGCTAATACTTTGATGTCAGAAGCTGAACCAGTCTTTCAATGGCTGAATCAGCATCTAGAATTATTGGTACACAGTAATGGTGCGATTAAACAACATGCAAACACCGCAGATGGTACCAGCACACTTACAGAAATTTTCTTACCACGAGAAATTTCTCCTTTGCCTGAAGCAGTTCAGCATAAATCTCTCGAAAATTCTTCATTAGCGCTACAAGCAACAGATGATTGGAGTGAGTTTCAAACCCAGGTTTTACAAACACTGCGAGAAATGTTGCAATTATTTAAGCAACCAGCAACATCCGCAAGCCGTCAAAATCTTCAACAATGCTGTCAGCAATTAGCTAGACTTGGCGATCGCTTTAACTTGCCTAATTGGTGTAGTTTATTACAAGCGGCAGCAGATGCGATCGCCAACTCCGAAAACACATATCTTACTTTAGCAAAAATAGTTATTACCGAAATTAAACAAGCTCAAGAATTAGTCATACAAAATAGAGAAACCGAAATTGTCATTAGTCAACAATTACAAGGACTCTTGAGCTTTCCAGAAATTGAGTTGTTAGAAATTACGCCTAATTTAACTGTAGAACAGTCTGCGATCGTCACAGAAACATCAACCACAACAGAACTGATTCCATCCACCAACAATTTTGCTATTGATAACACCGAACAATTACTACAGTTAGCACCATCTACAAGTAATGTAGATAGTTTATCTGAGCCAATTGAGCAATTCAACTTAGATGCAAATACTAGTGAAAATCTCTCACTAGATTTACATCCAACATCAGATATTCCTTTTAGTTCTTTGCCAGATCAGGAAATCGAAATAGCTCCGAGAAATAACAGTATCGATCCTCATGGGCCAGAAGTAGGAATAGCAGAGTTAAATACCCTTGCTGATCTATTTGAAGGCGAAACTCCTGATTTAGACGAAACCTGGCAACAAGAAGAAATTTTAGACATCATCGCTGTCGAGGAATCTGATATTGATGCTAACAGCAATGAAACTGAAGATACTGAAAGTGATTTATCCGATTTACTCTTAGTTGATGAAAAAATAATTCATCAACAACGCCCCACAACAACAAAGACAACAGAAGACTTGTCTTTGCTATTTGGCGACAACTTCTTAGAAAAAGATCATCTAGAACCTCAACCAATATCTACCACATCTTTAAACTTAAACGATATTAATAGTTCAGAAAATACACAAGAAATATCAGATATTTATAACGATTTACAGCTTTCTTCTGTAGAAGATGGTCAAAATGATTTTCACAACAGCAATGTGGCGGAAGATTTATTAGATCTGTCACTAAATGATCATGAATCATTACCCACAGGAGCGGAAACTATTGCCAGTATAGAGCTATCCACCAATCAACCAAACTCTATCACTGAGAATGCAGATTTGACAGAGTCAACTGCTGATAGTGACTACATACAACCACAAAATATCCCCCTTCAACCACAAGCTTTTTCTCTAGACAATTTATTATCTGACTTAGAAGAACAGACACCACTCACAAATGAGTCAGAAATTGGCGAGTTGCTTGATACACTCTCAGCATCAACATCTGAGCTTTCATTTTCCGAAAATGAGTTAAGCAACCTCTGGAATCAAGAAACCATAGCCTCGCAACAATACGAATTCGATGAAGAAAACTTATTCGCAGTATCTGCTGATGATGTTTTAGCTGATAGCCAGCAACCAATACTCAACCCCGTGGTCGATTTTGACTTAGAATATTTAGACATCACTTTTCCAGAACAAGAGCAGCCTTTGGATCTAATATTTTCATCAGATATTGAAGATGATTTATTCTCAGAAGTCGCACCAAGTAATCCAACAACGGAATCGATCATAGATAATAGTGAAATTTCTCCACAAGAAATTAGTAGTTTATCGCAACAACCTGAAGCTTTAGAATTTATTCCAGAATTCACTAACCAGCTGCCTGAGATATCGGCTGAAGATTCTCTGCAAACATTTGCTGAGCTAGAAATTGATTTGTTTGATACTGTTGATGAAGAGTTGCCTCTACAATTATTTGAAGATATCGTCATTCATCCGGAAACTACAGACAATTCTATTGATGATTTACTAGCTATTGAATTAACTTCCGACTCAACACCCCAAACGCAATCAAGTAATTTTCTTGATGCTTACGACAATATCAATGAAAATTTACCACCACAATTATTTGAGGATATTGCCACAGAAAACTCGATTGATATGCAATCGGAAGTAACAGAATTATCTATTACAGAACTAGATTCAGCACTACCTATACTCAACTTAGAAATTGCAGACATAGCAGAAAATAATCCTACAGAGACTGCATTCGATTTTACAGAAACTGACAGTGCAGAACCAAGTTTAATCGATGATTTATTATTTACTGAAACCTCTTTGCCAGCAGCGAACCAAGAAGAGTTATTAGAAAACACAGTAAATAGTGACTTGACAGAAACGATCGCTCAAGAAGACATAACAGCATTTGACTTGAAATTAGATGAAAATCTAGCAATGGATTTGTCTGAGCAGGTGGAGGATCTGCCACAAGCAGATGAGGCTGCAACTGAAGAATTGGGTACAACACCAACGGCAGTTACTTCAGAAGATGAAACTCCCCCTCAAGACGAATTTGCTGATTTAGAAGCATTATTGAGGGCAGAGGAAGTAGCACCCGTTTCTGGGTCTATCTCTACACCAGAAGTGGATTTTGCTGCATTAGAAGCATTATTAGTTACAGATAACAATCAGGCATTAACAACACCCCAAAATCAACCAGTTTTGCTATCGCCTCACAACACGGCAAACATAGCTGTATCTTTGTCAGGTGCAGGAGATGAATTTGGTGACTTAGAAAAGTTGCTAGCAGAAGCAGATCAAACAATATCGCACTCATCACTGGCAAAACAAAACACAAATAAAACTCCGCGTTCCTCAACTCGCCGCGCTGCCAAATTTGAAGAAACAATGAAAGTTCCAGTCAAACAACTGGACGATATGAGCAATTTGGTTGGCGAGTTGGTGGTAAACCGCAATACCTTAGAGCAAAATCACGAACGGTTGCGGCAATTCCTAGATAACTTGTTGATTCAAGTACAACAACTCTCTGATGTTGGAGCCAGGATGCAAGAATTGTATGAGCGATCGCTTCTTGAAGCTTCTCTACTCGCCGGTCGCAAAACTCAAGATTCCAGTGCCAAATCTTATGACTCCGACACCGACAGGGGTTTTAGCGAATTGGAAATGGATCGCTTTACCCCGTTCCACACACTATCTCAGCAGATGATCGAGCGAATTGTCAGGGTGCGTGAGTCGGCTAGTGACATTGATTTCGTGACCGAAGAAACAGAACGAGTTGCGCGGCAATTCCGCCAAGTCACCACCCAACTGCAAGAGGGATTAACTAGGGCACGCATGGTACCTTTTGCCCAAACAATTGACCGCTTGCGCCGAGGAGTGCGCGATAATGCCATTAAATGTGGCAAACAAGTGGAGTTAGTCATCGAAGGTGGCGATACCTTAATTGACAAGATGATTTTGGATCATCTAACTGACCCGCTGACTCATATGCTCAATAATGCGATCGCTCATGGCATTGAAACCCCAGAAGAACGACAAGCAGCTGGTAAAGCACCTGTAGGTATTATCACCATTCGCGCCTTCCACCAAGGCAACCAAACAGTGATTTCCGTGGGTGATGATGGCGCAGGTATCGACCCAGAACGCATTAAAGCCAAAGCCGTCAAGATTGGCACGATTACACCAGCCCAAGCAAAAACCATGTCCCGCTTAGAAGTTTATGACCTGCTGTTTCAATCTGGTTTTACCATCAAAGACCAAGCAGATGAGATGTCTGGTCGCGGTGTAGGTATGGATGTCGTTCGCTCCGAAATTAGTGAAATTCGGGGTACAGTTAACACCGATTCTGCGATCGGTAAAGGCACAACTTTTACCATTCGCTTACCACTAACTCTAAGTATTTGTAAAGCTCTCTGCTGCGTCTCAGATAGAGCGAGAATTGCCTTCCCGATGGATGGTGTCGAAGATACATTGGATATCCCAGTCAAAAATATCCAGCAAGATGCTAATGGGCAATCATTTATTTCCTGGCGAGATACCCAGTTGCCTTTCCGACCACTTAAGGAACTGTTGACCTTTAATCGCCAACTCAGTCGCGGTAACGTCTATGGCGGTAATCGAGATGATGATATGGTTTCTGTGGTTGTAGTGCGATCGGGCAATACTCTGATTGCGCTGCAAATTGACCAAGTACTGAGTGAACAAGAAATAGTCATCAAGCAATTTGAAGGGCCAGCACCTAAACCAATCGGTGTAGCAGGTGCTACAGTCCTCGGTGATGGTCGCATAATGCCCATTGCAGACGTGCTGGAAATCATCGACATCTTCCAGGGACGGATATCCAATCAAGCTGGTGGTACTTGGCAACACAAAGGAGTGCCCGATACTTCTGCTGTGAAGATTGACCCAACGGTGTTGATTGTTGATGACTCAATTACAGTCCGAGAATTGCTCTCGTTGACGTTTAATAAAGCGGGTTATCGCGTAGAACAGGCACGCGATGGTCAGGAAGCTTGGGATAAACTTCGCTCTGGTCTACCTTGTGATATTGTTTTCTGTGATATCGAAATGCCTCGTTGCGATGGTCTAGAGTTACTCTCTCGTATTCAGAAAGACTCCAACCTCAACCACCTACCGATCGCTATGCTCACCTCACGAGGCGCAGACAAACACAGACAAATGGCAGTACAACTCGGTGCTAGTGGCTACTTCACCAAGCCTTATCTTGAAGAAGCTCTTCTGGAAGCTGCGGGGCGAATGCTCAAAGGAGAGAAACTTGTTAATAGTACCACCAATACTTAGCATCGGGACTTAGGCAAAAAAGAGATCAAAAAAGCTTATAATGTAGATATATCAAAGCTTTCACATCAAACTAACCCTGATGAAAGAGACAACACCTACAGCCATGCCTCCATGCTTTGAAAAATGGTGTCAAAGGTTTGATGATTTATCGAAAGCGGCGCTTGATCCCCCATCCCCTCGCTCTTATGGGTAGGTTTTTTAGATTTCGCGTTTTGGTTGACGCGGGGACGCGGAGAAAGATTTCGGAACGGAAAAATAGGCTTTTTCAGACTGAATATGAAAAACCTACCCTTGAAAGCCATCCCCTCGTGGGTGGGGAGGAAAGCCGCCCCGCCGCTTTGGTAATTAGTAATAGGCCAATTACCAATTACCAAATTCCTCGCCCACAAGGGGGCGAGGAATTTTATTCTTTGGCATCAATTAACTGGCGGTTTTAGACGTAGGTGGGCAACTAAACCTTTGAACACTTTTACTGAGGCTAATAACGCCTTTAGAACTGCTATTTCTTTTCGATTTGTTGAGTGGTTGACTGTCAATCGTGACGTATTCGCCGCTCATAAAGCCAGTTTCGGCTTTATTTGGGCTTGATTTTTCTTGAAGTCCCGTTAACTTAGTGTAGCAGGCGATCGCTATGCCATCATGCTTATCGCTTTTACAAAAAAATTACTTGCGATGCCCAGATACCCGGCTTCTCAAAGAAGCCGGGTATCTTAGTTCTCCAAAGTAATTGATAAGACGTAATTCTTTTTTAGTCCATCAATAAATTGAAGAACCATAACCAGCATTACGAATTAGTAATTATTTTACTGGAAATAAGTTCAACATCACGATTTAACAACATCATTTCCAATTGAGAAATGCGACGATTTAAAGCACTAATTACCTCTTGAGGATCAGCAGGCTTTTGCAACCACCACTTATTACCTGCTGATTTTAGTGTGAGATTGTGTTCTTTAGTAAATTTATGAACAGCGACCATAAGACCGATGTACCTTAGGTCAGCATAGTCATCCCCAAATATTATCCCATTAGGTTTGAGTAATTCCCAATACTGTGTCATATCTGCATAAACATCATCTTCTTCATGACCAGCATCGATGTAAATTAAATCAGCTTTGAAGTCTTTTTGCTGTAGCCAGTGGGCAGCGGTAGCACTTGGCAGTGACAATGGCACAATAGAATCATGTAAATTATTATACATGATGTTTGCTAAGAATTGATAGTAAATTGTTGGATAACCGTGCTTTCGCGATAAGCTAACAGCATTTTGTCCCGTCAGAAGTCTTAAACCTCCAAGCCAAGTATCAACGCAGATAATTGTGCCATCAATGTGCTTCTCCTGTAATAACTTTGCCATATGAACAGCAGAAGCACCCTTCCAAGTCCCAACCTCAATAATTACCTTGGGTTTGATTTGGTCGATTAACTGGTTAAATAAAGGATCGTTACTTCCCCAGCCTTGTAAATCTAAAGCATAATCTTGGTAGTTAAAATTAATGTAAGGATTCTCTAAACCCAAGCTGTCTACAATTGCTTGAGTTGAATCTTTAAATGCAGTAACCTTACTATTATTTTCAAAGTCAGCTAAAGATATTTGAAGAGCGGAAAGTGCAGGAACAAAAGAATTATCTTGGACTGCGTTAGATACAAGCTGAGTGTGTCCTTCAATTAAAAATTCTTTTTGCCAAGGAAAACCTTGAGGATATTTAGTTTGCATGGCAGCATTGCCTTGATGGAAGAATTCAAGCTTTACAGAAAACTTACTCATTCCAACTCGGTAATTAACTGTGTAAAAGCCAGGAGTATCACAGTGAGGATAGGTTTTTAGCAATTCATTACACAAAATAATCGCTGAACTTTTAATACTTACTGTGTCAGGTTCGTTTGTAGGTTCACCATGTCTCATGTATAGTTGGTGAGCATGTTGAAGGGCAATTCGTTTTTTAAGAAAGTAGCAATTAGTATCGATGAGATGATGGTTGTTGTAGAAGACTTGCCATTTACCCAAACTTTCGCAATTGTCGTATGTAGCAAAACTGCCATCGGAATTGACTATTTTTCTTAAAGCATAAGCCCAATCAAGTTGCTTTTCTTCAACAAGCTGAACTAAAGAACTAATGTGATTTGGCTCAAACCAGTTATCCTCATCTAGAAAGGCTAAATAATCTCCTTTAGCTAAGAAAGGCGACATGCCATAAATCCGGTGTCCATTAAACCCATCTTTGCCTGTAGCGTAGGGTAAGCAAAGAACATGGGTTTGAGGTTTTTTAAACTCAATTTCCTGCAAAATAGCTTGAGCTGCCGCTTCCCGCTCTTGACCGTCAATGACAATTAAATGTTCAATATGTGGATAATCCTGATCTTGGACGCTTTGAATCGCCTGTTTCATCAGAGGATTACCTGTTACGGGGGTGATGATAGAAACCAGCATGTTTGATTACCTCCAGGTGCGAATAGTTTGATGACAGTCGTAAGCAGTGATAGCAAGTTGGAAAAATTGAGCTATCTCAGCAATAGCGGCTTGATTTTCATACAATACTGAGGCTCGTTTTTGGATTTCTTGTTGAATGTGGCTACGCCATTCCAAGTCATGCACGAGGCGATATGCCGTCTCAACATAGGATTTAGCATCCCCAACAACGCAATCTAGCAAACCCATTTGTTGATAAAAGCCATAGGTAAGTCGGCTACGCAAATAATCACCTGGCCAAGTAACAATGGGTAGTCCAGCGGCAAATGCTTCTAAGGATGTATTGCCACCCCCAAAGTGAATGGGGTCTAGCATGACATCCCCTAACATCAACAGTTGTAGATATTCTTCATAACTCAGCCGTCGCATAATTAAAATTCGGTCGGCAACATCGGGAATAGCTTTTGCCCAACGTTGCCGCAATAGCTCATCCCAGTGAGAGGATGTTCCTTCTAGCAGTACAAACCATCCTTGCGGATCACGTCGCAATAAATCCCCAATAATTTGGTCAAACTCTGGATGAAACTTGAATGAACTTTGAGGACAAAGGTACAAGGAACCTTCAGAGGGCAAACCAAAAGTTTCACGGCTGGCAGGAAGAGGCAGAGTTGGCCGATTGTAATAAATTCCTGGTTGCTTGAGTTGAATTAAACGCTCGCTATAGTGTTCTTGAGCATTCTCAGATTCAAAAACTTCTGCTGAAAGAAAATAATCCACGTTGGGGATACCTGTGGTGGAAGGGTGTCCCCAAGTCATGCATTGAACTGGTGCGAGTCGGGCGAAAGGCAGGAAGCAAGATATGGGAGACATCCCAATGTCGGTATAAAACAGCAAATCTAGTTCTTGCTCAGCAATTTGTTGGCGTGCCCTGACTAAGTTGCTGTCCAAGGAGATAATACTATCTGCATAGCTATTAATTTTTGCAGTCATAGCATCCTTAAAGTCAGGCAGGCGGAGCAAAATTACCTCAAATTGGTCGCGGGGTAATTGCTCAAGAATACCTCCGTAGAGTTTGCCCATTGTATGTCTACGCAAAAATTGGGAACAGAAGCCAATTCGCAAGCGCTTGCGTAGAGGCCGATCGCCTTTACAATGAGGAGCAACCCAATCGAGATTTCGGCAACTATTTAAGTAAAAGCGAGCAAGTGTTTCTTGCAGTTGGCGATCGCTACGACCATGATAGGCTAAGTAAAAATTCACTCCTGGAGCAATACCAACCGGATCTCTCAGTGTAACGCCTTCAGCATCCAATGCTTGCATTTCATGAAGCAGGCGATCGCGTTCTTGATCAATTTCTTCGCAAGAACTTAAAATTACAGGCAAAGACAAAGCTCGTCGGACTCGAAAATTAGGATCGCGGTTTACACAATAGCCTTTTTGCAACACATCTCTACCTTCAGTCAGCCTTCCTTGAGAGATGAGAGCTTCTCCTAAGTAATAGTAAATTTCAGGCTTTTCCAGTTCTAAGTCCAGAGCCTGTTGTAAACTTTCAACTGCCTTATCTGCTTTACTAATCTGAATATAAATCAGACCTTGAGTATAATGTAGAGGAGCGCATTTTGGATATTGTTCTAGACCTTTTTGACTCCAAAATAGAGCTTCCTCCATGCGAGATTGCTGACGCAGAAGACTGCACAGAGAAACACAAGCATCTTGGTCAGTCAATCCCCAACTTAGTGCTTGTTGATAACTGGTAATAGCTTTATCTATGCGAACTGTTAGCACAGAGATATCAGCTAAATTTTTATGAGCAAGAGCGTAATGAGGACGTAACTCAATCGCTTTTTCAAAGTAAGCGATCGCCTCTTGGAATTTCATTTGACGCTTGCAAATAATCCCCAAATTATTTAAAACTTCGGGAAAATCTGGCTGTAATTGTAAGGCTATCTGTAAGTATTCTGTTGCCTCTTCTAACTGATTTTTGCGAGTGAGGATTAATGCTAAATTCCGGTAAGCTTCTGCATAGTTGGAGTCAAGCTCAATTGCTTGACGGTAGCAGGCGATCGCTTCTTCAATTTGTCCTTGATCTTTGTAAATTGTGCCTAGATTGTTGTGAGCGATCGCTTCTTGTGGTGCTAGCTGAATTGCTTGTTTGAAATAGACAACAGCTTCTGCTAACATGCCCTTTGCTTTCAAAGCTAAACCCAAATTATTGAGAGCATCAACATCATCAGAACTCAACGTCAGGGCTTTTCTAAATAGAGTAATAGCTTCATCTAGTTCTCCTTGCTGCCTTAAAATGAAACCCAAATTATTTAGAACTTCGATATAATTGGGGTTTAGGTTTAAAGCTTCTCGAAAACTGCTTACCGCTTCATCTAACTTGCCTTGTTCTTTCAGCAAAAGCCCCAGATTATGCAGAACTTCAGGAAAATTTGGTTGTAAACGTACAGCTTGACGATAACAAGTAATAGCTTCCTCAATCTGTCCTTGAAGAGAAAATAATACACCTAGATTACTGTAAGCTTCTGCATATTCTGGATTGATTTGTAGAGCTTGCTGAAAAGCACTCACCGCCTCTTGAGTTTGACTACTTAACGCCAAAGCAGTTCCTAATTGAAAATAAACTTCTGGCTCATTTGGGCTTTTAATAATTTCTTCTTGGAAATAGGCAACAGCCTCTGAGTAATCACCTTTAGTGAGCAAAGCAATACCGTCACTCATGCATTTAGCCCCAAGTTGATAAGTAAAATTAAAAACATTACGCAATATGCAACTGTTTCTCAAGCAAGCTTTTTAACTACGAATTATTTAACGAAGTCACACCACTGCTGACTACCAATTCAAACTTGCGTGTACACCGTAGCCTCACTAAATTAGGAACTCAAGAGAAAGTTGCATATCGCGTAAATATCACAAGCGATACCTAGTACATCATCAAAATTTCGATGTGACATCAGTACTTTTGCTGAATTTATCTTGTTAGTTACTTAACTGTATAAAAATACTCTGTATAAAGTTACTTACTCAAAAACAGCAATAGAAATTATTTAACTAAGAATTAATCTTAAATTTCTATAGGAATCCGATTTGACTTCTGAAAAAATCTAAGTATCTGTAGGGTGTGTTATCGGCGAGAGTACAGCACCAAAGCCTTTGCACGGTGCGTTAGCCTATGTCATAACGCACCCTACGTATATTTCAAAAATCAAATATGAGTCCATATTTACCGTATTTATCGAAAAATACAACACTGAACTTAAAATCAATATTAGAAATTATGCCCATTAATATTCAAAATTTAACACCAGTAATTCTCCTAAAAAATTCAGCATTTACACTGAAACTACTACTGAAAGTGAAGGCTATATTAAGAGCGCAAAGATACACACAACGACGAGGAGTTCGTAAACATGAAAGTATCTGCAATCGTTAAAGGAAGCATTTGTTTGTTAGGTTTGGTTGGTGCTGGTGGTTTATTGGCAGAGCAAGCAAAAGCAGACCAAGCTGCTGCTCGCGCTTCTGCTACAGTTACCAGACCTGGTAGTGTTACTGAAAGCCTGAGTGGTGAAGTGTTACTACCTAAAGGTTATTATTTTGGTGGTACAGGCGGCAATACTATGACAGTTACACCTACCTATACCAACGAGGGAGAAACCAACCAATCCCTGACAGGTTTAGCTTTCAACGCTGGTACGCCGATGGCTACAAATAGCGCAGGTACAATTGCTGGTGTCGTTATCGATATACTCCAAGGTGACAATCCTAACGTTAACGCTACAACTATTGATGATGCAGCTGCTATCATCAAAGCTGCTGCTGGCGCTGATGGTTTAGAATAAACTCAGTTTTGCACTACACAAGTTTACACACTACAAAAATCCAGACAAAAGCGTAGACTAACTAGAAAAGGCAAAATTACAGATTTCAAGCTAGCTGAAATAGAAATTAATGCCTTCTAGGCTTTAGAAAATTGTCCGGGTTATCTAGAGACTGACAACTGTTGATTTAGCAGTTGAGTAAAACACATGTAGAAAAGAGCAGTTGGGATACTATGCATCTTTTCTACATGTTTTTCACATATTGAAAAAAGAAAATGACACTATTTGACGTTAATTACTCTGCAATCCTTAAAAGAAGCATTATTTGTCTATTAGCTGTAGCTGGTGCTAGTAATTTCTTAGCAATACCTGCGAGTGCAGGCCAACAAGGTGCTGCTCGCAGTGCTGCTACAGTTACTAGACCCACTGGTTTAACTGAAAGTGTTGCTGGCGAAGTGCTTGTGCCTAATGGTTATTACTTCCAAGGAATACCAGCAGTTCCTACAACTCCCGCCGTACCTCCAACACCTCCTACTCAATACTACAATTCTGGTGGTGGTGCCATTCCTGTACCACCAGGTGCAACACTCTCAACATGTGGCGGCAATCCATGTTACCAACCCTCCCCAGGCAGTCCATTCTATGCAGTATTCTTGTCAGGAGGAACGCCTGGAAGCGCTGAAATACCCGGGACACCTGGTAAAACTTTAGTAATTACACCCAACTATGCTAACGGAGGACAAACTAACCAATCCTTAACTGGTTTATCCTTCAATGCAGGTACACCCACAGCCACAAGTACCTCTGGGACAGTCGCTGGTGCTGTTGTAGATATACTCCAAGGTGACAATTCTGGCGTTAAAGCTCCTACTGTGGACGATGCAGCAGCTATCATCAAAGCCGCTGCTAGTACTGAAGGTTTAGAGTAACAGTTTACACACTATAAAGCCGGACAAAATTTTTACTGCAACCATAGACTAACTCGAAGAAAAAGTACAGGTTTCAAACTGGAAGCAGGGTTAATATTTCTGGAGTTTAAGAAATTGTCCGGCTTGTTTATTGCACTAGCAGCTGCTAAATTTAGCACGTAATAAAAACACTAAAAAATTTTCTATATATCTTACACTATAAAAATATTTTATCCTATGTGTTTATTAATACTACTTATGTACTAACAAACTCCAGTTTTACTACTGAAACTACTCTCCACAAATAAGGTTATATTGATTACACAAAGACAAGTAATACGGAGAGATTGTTGATCATGAAAGTATCTGTAATTCTTAAGGGCAGTATTGGTTTGTTAAGTTTGATTGGTGCTGGTAACTTCTTAGTAGCCCCCGCAAATGCAGACCAAGCAGCGGCTCGTGCTGCTGTTTCAGTTACTAGACCAAGTTCTTTGACAGAAAGTATCAGCGGTGAGGTGCTGCTACCTAATGGTTACTATTTCACAGGGCCGGAAGGTGCAACTTTAACAGTTACACCTGTTTACATGAATCAAGGAAACACCAATCAATCTGTAAGCAGTCTGTCCTTCAATGCAGGTGGAAATGAAAGTACAGGTGTACCAGGTTCATTATCTGATGCTGTTGTAGCTATTCTCAGAGGTACTAATACTGCTCCTGGTGTGAACGCTGTAACCATTGATGATGCAGCTGCTATTATCAAAGCCGCTGCTGGCGTTGACGGTTTGGAATAGATTTATTTTGATAGTTTGTAGTAAGGATTCATGTAAAAATAAGTTGAACAATTTAATATTTGTAGTGCGGGCATCTTGCCCGCGCGAGCAAGATGCTCGCACTACTTATTTTTACTTGATGCCTAAGCACTTTAGTGTTTAAAAATAAGGAATCTGGTTAGGTGCGTTATGGACATCAGTCCTAACGCACCTAAAATTATTGGTGGTGCGACGCTTGGCGACAACACACTCTACTAAACTGACACAGCTAAAATAATGCAAAAAATTGTAGTGGCACAGCAAGTTTAATTTGTTGGGTTGAGTAACCTAGATTTTTTGAACCCAATATTTTAAGCTTGCCTCGCTATTAGGTTGGGTTGAGGAACGAAATCTAACCTATACCTCTTCAATCTAATACAGTGAAACAATCCACTACTGGCAGCTATTAAAAATACTGAAAGAGAATTTTGTATAATAATTTTATTTATTTTCAGCAATTGTCAGTATTCAAATAACAATAAATATACGAAAGCCCGATTTCTGCAATAAGAAACCGGGTTTTTTGGTATTGAATTGCTTTCCCTTTTAGTTAACTTTAATACTACAAAAAATTTCAGTATCGTAGTACTCAAATCCTGATTAAAAGTCATGATTAGATTACAAATACAAAACCACGCCATGCTTAACTCTAATGCTGCCATGCCACATGGAATGACACTTTGGAGGAATTTGTGCATGGCGTGAAACCAAAAAATATCAAGAGTTGATGAATCATGAATAAATTATTTAGCCAATTATCTATAACAATCAAAGGAAGTGCTTGCCTATTGAGCTTAGCAGGTATAAGTAATTTGTTGATAGCTCCAGCAAATGCAGACCAAGCTGTTGTCCGTAGTGCTGTAACAATAGTCCGGCCTTCTGGTGCTTATCAAAGCTTGAGTGGTGAAGTGTTCTTACCGGAAGGTCTGTATTTTAACTCAGGTTCTAACCCTACTTTGACAATTACACCCACTTTTAACAATTTAGGCACAACTAATGAAAGTATAAAATCTCTTTCTATTTCTGCGGGAACACCTGCAAGTACTACAACTATTAATAATAATCCCTTTGTCTCTGTGACAGGGCAAACAGTGCAAGCTTTAAAAAACGTCAACAACCTAGAAGATGCAGCAGCTATTATTCAGGCGGGTGGATTTCAAGATTTATCAGGAGCTATGGAATAAACTTTGCGTAATTCGTAATTGCTATACTGCAAAGTGCTTCAGGAATATTAAATAGGCGATTTTTATACTTTGCATGATTGATCATGTCTACTACATCAGGCGCATCTACAAACACTAAAATTAGAATCGATAACCACCTTGAAGCTGAAGTTCAAATCCACTATCGCCTGTACCAATTCTGGTTTCTATAAAAACATTATTGTCGGGAAAGTTATACTTGAAAATACCTCCATAGGTAAAACCAGAAACTCTAGTATTCAAACCTCTATTGCCCACACTGTAATTTTTAAAATAAGTTCCAAGAGAAAAGTTAGGAACTACTCTATGCAAACCTTGGATTTCAAAGAAAGTTTCTTTACCTAGCTCTAAACTTGCTTTAAGATTCAAACCACTGCTAGTACTAAACTGTCCATTAAAAAGTCCTAATAATTCTCCATTACTGTTATCTTCAACAAATGCTATGCCAGGAGATAAAGAGTATCCAAATGTCTTTTCTTGATGTTCAAAAAAGTAACTCAGGAAAGTAGTAAAAGGATTATTTCTATTTGAAGCGCTATTCCAGGTAATTCTCAAAAATGGTACATGATTATCGATCGCAACAGGTCTTTTTGCTGAGTCTAAATGTACATATGTCTTAATATAGTTAAGTAAAATATTACTATATATACCAAAACTTGGTTCTTCTAACCCCAAATTATTGTTATCAACGCCTGGGGCTGAGTTAGCATCTATATTGAACCAAGTTCCTAAACTAGCGCTATAGTTAAAGTCACCTGACGAGCCTGCTGTTAATAGCTCAACAGAAGGCAATAATAAATCACCAGAAAAGTTTTTAAAAGTAGTACCTATTTTGTCAACTCTGGTGAGTTCCATATAATCGAATGCTAAATCAAATGAACGGACGTTAAGCGGTATGACTGTATTATCCTCAGAGTTATAATTCTGTACAAATTGTCTTCCTTGAGAGTCGGTAACAATAATTTGTGCAGCAGAAGACTCATTTATAGGATTAATTGAAGTGTTATTCAAAGGTACTGGAATTCCAGCAAAAGTCAGAGGGCCAAACTTTTCGTTAGAAAGATTTAATTGTGAGAAGTATGTATCACCTGGAACTAAAAGTTTAATTTTTCTTTCTAAAAACTGAACTGCTCGTCGATGATTCCCTGTCCTTATTTGTAGGATATTCGAGTCATTAGGATTAATTTTGCTTGGTAGTGTGAAAGTTCCAGAAACTTGTGCTAGGCGACTTGCTGAATTAGCATAAGCTAAGGTACGATTCAGTCTTTGATTAATTTGTCTTCTTTGAAAAGGTTTTGCAGCTGTATTTAAAGGTGCAAAACCTTCTCCATTCTTAAATGCTTGACGGGCTTCTGCTAAGCTTTGGTCAATTTTATCGATTTCAATCGCTTCAAAAATTCCACCCAATGCCATTCCTAATGTGGAATTAATAGTTTGCGTAGAATCAATACTAACATCGCTGGCATTCAGTGTTAGAGAAAATCCTGGAGCAGCAAAAATATTAGAATAAGTGGCACTAACTTCTACAGGATCATATTGCAAGATACTACGGTTATGAGGATAGCTGACGTAGAATCTGTACCAATTATAAGTTTCTTGTTCTTCAGATAGAGTCTCAGCGGTGGGTGTCCTTTTGCCAAAAGATACCCAAAATAAAGAATTCAGATAATGTAAATCTCTTTCTGTTGGGGTAAGGAAAGGATTGACTGCTATATTCAATAAATCATAGTTATCAAATTTGCTACGCTGAGCAATCTTAATACCTGGTGATGAAGTCACTGGGGCTGAAAAACCAAAGCCTTCTCCAGTAATAATGTCTCCCCAAAAAATACCAGCTGCTTCTAATACGTTATTGGGAATGATTTCTCCTTCTCGGAGTCTAGTGTTGCCATCGTCTAACAGAGGTTTTAAGTCAATTGTTGGGAAGCCTTGGATAATTTGAGGAGTATTGCTAGCATCTAAGGCTTGGAATAAAGCTTCGCCACCATCGGGGCTATAAGTAGAACCGCTACCAATAATTGGTGTACGATTTTCTAATACTGTGACGTTAGCGCTTTGTAAATCAACGCCGCTATTAATTACAACTCTGCCAGCAGGTATATTTTGAGGATTAATTACTTGTCCTGCGATGGAAACGATAGACAAGTTACTATCAACTTCTCCATCTAAAGCTTCAAAATCAGATGGTAAGCTTACCAGGGTTTGCAATCCCCAAAATGATTGACTTGATGTCACATTTTGAGTGATGTATGTGTCTGTTTCTCTTCCTTGATAAATAACACCCGCTTGTGAACCTATAGTTTCAAATACCAACCGATTATTATTAATAACCCAATAAAATTGATCATTTTTTGGGAAATTAGCATATGTAAATTTATCAATAATCTGACTTTCTTGTGACTCTCTAATATTAATCTCTGTCTCTATGTAGTTTTCGTCTTCATTAGGTTTAAATGATTGAGCATTGAAAGTCAGATTATCTGTAGGATTAACAATCCAAGAGTATTTACTAGCACTAGATGTAAGAGCATCAAGAACTACTTTTTTTTGATATTGCTTTTTAGCTTGACGCAGTTTCTGAATGAGGATTTGTTGCGTTGGTGTATATGGTTTTTTTTGATTTAAATTTGATGGTTTAGTTGTGCCTGGTTCCGGTTCATTATCATCTCGTTCGGGTGGTTTGGGAGGTTGTACCTTAAAATCTTCGATGGGGATGACATCAGCGATGATAAACTCGCCTAGCTGTGCTGTTTTCGGTAAGCTTGGTTGACTCTGTTTTGGCTGTGTTACCGACTTATGCGAACTTTTAAAAGACGGTTGAAAGTTTTCACTAGAGATTGCACTATGAACTACGACTACATCAATGTCATTTTGATTGTTTGATGCTAAGGCGATCGCAACTACTTCAGTAAATACTACTTTTATTAGAATAGTAGGTGAAAGCAACCATAAAAAAATAATACGTATATTTATTGTGAGTCTCATTAGTGATGATTTTTAGTGTTGATGTGAGCAAAACCTTGCTATTTATTACGTACAGAATGAAACAAGCATCCGTAGATTTACTGCAAGTAGACTCTAACCTCCAAGCAGAGATTAAACCTCAGCAGAATCACTAAAAATGAAAAAAATCACTATGAATTAACTGTATAAATACGTAAAAAAAGAGATTGCGTTAACTACAAAAATATGTTTCAAGCTACTCGTCGCCGTCTTGCTGTGTGGTATACTACCGTAACTGCCGTATTACTACTGCTATTTGCTAGCGGTGTTTACTTATATGTCCGCAGTACCCTAGTAGAGCGAATTGACGATACACTTAACCACGTAGTAGAGATAGTCGAGCGATGTCTAACGACAAGCCGATGTGCATCTACGCTAGTCATCGAACCAATTAACAGCGGCGTTGATCAGTTTCGCATCAATATAGAAGCCAGTCTCCGCAACAATGCCGACACGGTAGAAGACGACCACATTGATTTAGAATGGTTCAACCCAACTGGGGAATTACTGTGGTCAACTCTATCCGAACCCCTAAATATTCCCATTCGTACCAACCGCACTGGCGAAACTGTACGCATAGTCAAGCAAGAAAAGGCAAGGTGGGAAAGTAACAAACTCCCCCACTCCCTACTCCCCACTCCCCACTCCCCACTCCTATTACGACAAGTCACACAACGGGTAGAAGTTGGACGCCAAGTATTGGGATATTTGCGCGTTAGTCATCCCTGGTTTGAAGTCACTAAACCCAGTCGCCAATTAATATTTGATTTGGCATTAGGTACTGGTTTGATGCTGCTTTCTGTAGCCGCGAGTGGCTGGTTTCTTTCGGGTAAAGCCATGGAACCAGTGGGTGAGTCTTACCAACGCCTCAAGCAATTTACGGCTGATGCTTCTCACGAACTCAGAAGCCCCATCACTTTGATTCAAACTAATGTGCAAGTCGCCCTTGCTGATTTAGAGTTAGCACCAGCCGAAAATACTTCTTCACAATATCGGCAACAATTAAAGGTGGTGGAACGGTTAACGCAGCGTTTAGGTAAGTTAGTCAATGACCTACTTTTTTTAGCACGACAGGATAGCGGTATGAGCAAAGATACTTTTGCACCTTGCCCGTTGGATGCTTTGCTAATGGATGTAGTGGAAGAACAACAACTGCTAGCTGCGGAAAAAGAAATCATGCTTTATCTAAAGCTGGTTGATCCTCCTGCTTCTGAAACCAACCCGGAATTACTTGACAGTTGGTTTACGCTTGCGGGTAACTGGGATCAACTAGCTCGCCTTTCTACCAACTTAATTGGTAATGCTTTGCAGTATACGCCAACCAAAGGACGGGTGAACGTAGAATTAGCACGTTTAGATGGAGTGAATCGAGTTTCGGGATTACGTTACGCCAGCGCCCAGTTACAAATAAAAGTAACTGATACTGGTATTGGCATTCCAGCCGAGGAATTACCACACTTATTTGACCGTTTTTACCGCGTAGACCCAGCCCGTACCCATAGAACGGGAAATACAGCAAAAGAAAGTACTACTGGTTCAGGATTGGGGCTAGCGATCGCTCAAGCTATTGTGGAACATCACCAAGGTCAAATTCACGTAGAAAGCATCGTTGGTAAAGGCACGACTTTGATCGTCATTTTACCAATAACTCTGGAGTCATAATTCTGCAATAAATATTTGTTTCCTGTGACAGATGAAGAAAAATAAACTTATTTACTAAGTTGATATAACAACAGGTGCAATATTTAGCCATCACTTGAGCGGCTAGCAGTTTAATATTTTTATGACTCTTTATATTTTTCTAAAGTAGTTGTACAAACTGTTGGCTTTGATATGGCACATAATTTTAATTGCATGAGTTACACTCTAGCCTCTAATCCCTAGCCCCTAATTTACTTCCTACTTATGGCTGAAAAATATATTTAAATTTATTATTTTTTCACTTCTATGGTTAGAGGAAATAGTTATCACGTATTTATAGTTTTAAGATAAAGCTTATTTAAGAGGATGTTTGAAAAGTTTTGGACAAATATAATTTGCTATTACACAAGCGAAGTCCATCTCCTTTGGAAAACACGGAAAATCGAGTTCTTGAAACTCACAGAGGTGGGTTTTGTCTGTATAGTCGCGATTTCTAATCGCCGGGGTTAGTATTAATTTAGACTTTTCAAACAACCTCTAAGTTTATAGAATCTAGACAAAACTATTTTAGTTTTGTTTACTATTTTAATGGCATCAATTTTAGCCATTGTTAGCCAAGCATAATAATACTAAATTTTCTCAAGCCCGAAAATTCAGATAATATCTGACTCTCTCAATTACAAATTAGTATTTAGATATTTTATCAGGAGGCAAAAATGAATAAGTATTGTCAAAATTTCCGCAAGTCGGCTGAATTAGTCGGTGCTATATGCGGAGGATTACTAATTAGCTTGCCAGTAATTCCTCAAGCAGCTTTAGCACAGCAGCCTACATCTAAAGTTAACCCCTGTCCTAGTATTTTTTATGAAGAACCACACAACAATCGAGTTGTGGTTCCTCAAGGATGTCCACCTAATGCTTTGACTCAAAGATTAGCAGCTCAAGGGCTACTTCCTGTTAGTCCTACAACCTCAACACCTTCTCAACCTGGACTAGGGGTTGGTGGAGAAATACCCCAGACAGGAACTCCTACAGCGCTTAATCCTTGCCCTCGTGTTTTTTACGAAGACCCTTTCAACAGTAGAAGCTTAGTCCCTCAAGGGTGTCCACCGAATGCTTTCACCCAACAACAGCAAGTACGAGAGACGAGTCCCACTCAAGCAGTCCCAGTCAGCCCACAAACCCCTACAACTCAACCAAATCAAACAGTCCCAGTTAGCCCACGAACCCCTAGAAATCGACCCACTCAAGCAGTTCCAGTCAGCCCACAAACCCCTACAACTCAACCATTAGTAGCACCACAACAACCCCCCGTTACAACGATCGCACTAGCAGATGGTAGGGTTAACGTCAGGTTGGTAAATGATACTATGGCTAAAGTGACTTACCAAGTAATCGGTGATACTGCACCGCGATCGCTACAAGGTAGGTCGGATGTAATGCTAAAAAGTTTAAGCACCCCAATTACAATTACATTCCAACGAGAAGATGGTGGATTTTTGTTGGTTACTCCACAACCATCTTCACAAGCAGGAATGTTAGAAGTCAGATTTAATGAAACAGGTGATGCAAGCGAAGGTAGAAGTGCAATGAGAATTCAGCGAAACGGTTCAGTATTCTTGAATTAGGGAATTGGGAACTTGTACTGAGCGGACTTGTGCTGAGCATAGTCGAAGCAGTCGAAGTATGGGGAATGGTGAGCGAAGTCGAACCACACCCCAGCCCCTATTTAAGTTCGCTCAAAGCGGATAATTTCGCCACTATTAGCACGGTTGTATCTAACAGCAGCTACAATTTGTGATTGTTTATTATTGACAGTAATCAATCCAGCTCGATTACTTAATTGCATTGAATTGGGATTAGAGCGAGTAATTCTAAACTGTTTAACTTCATTGGGTTGCAAAATACCACTCAATGGTTGAGGACGACCTGCTTTATCACGCATCTCCCAACCTGTTAAGTTAATTGGTTCATCTGTGATATTTTGTAATTTTACCCATTCTCCTCTATCCTCTGCACCTACAGGATTTGCTAATGCTTCTACAATTATTACCGATTCGTTATTATTAATTTCTACTGGTACAACTTCCACATCAGGACGATCTTTAGGAATCTCTGGTGATATTTCCGTGCCTTTATTGCCGAGAAATATCGGAAAGAATGAACGAATAAACTCTCCTCGACTACCATTAACTGTGATGTTACGGTATATGACTAAATCGTAGAGACCACTATTAATAGTAGTACGCCGTTTATCTTGCTTAACTTTGTCATTGATACTCTCAAAGTAAGCAACAGTTCCCATGGCAATTTCGCACTCTGGACTAGGGCCGACAAAGAAACCACCTTTTTTCTTGAATAGTTGAGCAATTACTTCGCCTCGAACATTAGTTAAATACTGTAGCATTTGCAAAGTTACTACATTTGGATTTTTAGGTATTTCATCACCTTGTAAATCATATTTGTAGCCAAGAAAGTTAACATTCCGAACTTTTTCATCAATGTAGAACTTAATCCAGGAGTGATAACCAGAAATTTCTCCTAAATTTTGTGTTCTATCCCTAGTGCTGCGGAAATTTTCGTCATATTTTGCTTCTCCTACAAAAACATGTTCAAAGCCAGAGCAGAAGTTCGTAGATTTTCCTTGATAGTAGTTAGTGAATAACTCAAACCAAATCTGTTTAATTTTAGAGCGAAATTTTGGCTCTGAAAGATTTTCTCCCAGTTCTTGATTAATGTACTCTAACGCCAACTTCATTGGGTTAGTAGATTGAATGGCATCAAGAAATCTCTCGATTTCTTCTTGTTCTGGCGCTGTGAGAATTTCTTCAGAACGGAAATTAGCAATAAAATTATCTAGAAGATTGATAAAAGTAGTGTAAGTTTTACCCTCTAATTTTTCTTCATTGACTTTGAAAAACAGAGGCTGAGTAGCTAGATCGATATTGGTTTTGCCGCTTGCTTCTGTCTGCAAATCCAAAAGAATATCAGCATCTGGATTTTGCCAACTGTCTCCACTTCTCAAACTAACAGAAAATCCGTTGTCATCGCTATTCCAGATCTGTTGATAGATATCGTTCATAAAATATACCTCCGGTTATTGTTAGCAATACTTGAAAATGGGGAGTAGGGAGTAGGGAGTAGGGAGTGGGGAATTGGGAATGGGGAATTGTCATTTGTCATTGATTATTCTCCGCGTCCCCGCGTCCCCCGCGTCCCCCGGTTGGTGAGCGGAGTCGTACTGCGAAGCAGAACCCGCAGGGTACCACATCCTCCTCATCCTGAACTAACTACATACCATGGATAGATGGGATGAAATCATGAGTACGCTAAAAGTTCAGCAAAAACATTTTTCTACGCGAAATTAAAAATCTAAGATTAAAAATTAATAACACTTCCGGCCAGGAATGCTAAAGTTTCAGGAAATTGATCGGAAATTTTCAGCGAGTATTCATGCTGAAGAAACTACAAAAAAAACAAATCTCTATACTTGCTGGTGCTGCACTGTTCGCCTTTTTGGCGGGTGCGATGGTGTCAGCACCTGAGATGGGAAGAACCTTGGGGCAATTGCTCAAGCTGGGTAAAAACCAGTCTGAACAAATATCTGAGGCAAACAAAGCCAAGTCAGCTGTATTCCCACTCATATCACAATCTCTGCCAGAACGAGCCACAAAATTAGCAGCGATCGCTCAACAATCCTCTTCGCCAGATCGGGAACGCGCCCGTTACCTATTGGCGAGTGATTTTATTGAAAGAACGCAAGCCCAAAAAGCGCTGACTTTACTAGAAGGACTGGATAAAAATTATCCCACCCTCGCACCTTATGTTTTGCTCAAACAGGCGCAAGCACAAGATTTGCTGGGTGAGGATGGCAAAGCTTCAGATCTCAGGCGCAAAGTGTTAAAGCTTTATCCCAAAGAAGCCGCAGCAGTTAAAGCCCTATATCTGATTGCCCAACCCAAGGAACAAGAACAAGCGATCGCCCAATTTCCTTCTCATCCCCTAAGTTGGGAAATCATTCGCAAACGACTACAAGAAAATCCCAATCAGCCAAAATTACAGTTGATTTTGGCAAAATACGCCTACGATCAAGCAGGAACGGTGGGTGTATTGGATCAACTAATCAAACAACCAACCCTCAAACCCGCAGAATGGGAAATTATTGGTGCAGCCTACTGGGGAAATAATCAATTTCGCAAAGCAGCCACAGCTTATGCCAAAGCACCCAAAACACCCCTCAACCTTTACCGAACAGCCAGAGGTTTGCAGGTAGGAGGCAAAGATAGAGAAGTTGCGATCGCCACCTATAAACAACTGGTACAGCAATTTCCCAATGCCAAAGAAACAGGGACTGCTCTTTTGCGTTTAGCAGAAATGTCAAAAACAGGTAAAGATGCGATACCATATCTTGACCAAGTAATCAATAAATTTCCCGAACAAGCTAGCAAAGCAGTCGCCAAAAAAGCTAAGACTTTCCAAACTCTCAAAGATCAAAAGTCAGCTAACGCAGCTTGGCAACTACTCATCGCTAAGTACGAAAATTCTGAAGAAGCAGCAGAATATCGCTGGAAAGTAGCGCAAGATAAAGCCAAAGTTAAAGACTACATAGGTGCATGGCAATGGGCAGAACCAATCGTTACCAAAAATCCCAACAGTATTTTGGCTCCTAGAGCAGGTTTTTGGGTGGGTAAATGGGCGACTGCACTAGGAAAACAGCAGGAAGCCAAAACTGCGTATGAATATGTGATTAGTCAGTTTCCATACTCTTACTATGCATGGCGAGCCGCATCACTTTTGGGACTCAATGTTGGCAACTTTGACAACGTGCGCCAATTAAATCCCGAAATCGTTTCACCCGAGCGTCCTGTACCTACCGCAGGCTCGGAAACCTTTAAGGAATTATATCTTTTAGGTCAAGACCGCGATGCATGGTTGCAATGGCAAACAGAATTTCAAAACAAAACTCAGCCTACCGTTGCAGAGCAATTTACCGAAGGCTTGATGCGATTGGCAAGGGGAGAAAACATCTCTGGAATTGATCAAATTTCCAAAGTCGAAGACCAAGAAACACCCGAACAACAAGCTCAATACCAAACTCTCAGCAAACAAATTACTTACTGGCAAGCCCGTTATCCATTTCCCTACTTCCAAGTGATTCAAAAATGGTCTACTGAACGTCAACTTAATCCTTTGCTAGTCACTGCCCTCATTCGGCAAGAATCTCGGTTTGAGCCTAAAATCAAATCTATTGTTGGCGCTACTGGTTTAATGCAGGTAATGCCAGACACCGCCAAATGGATAGCCCCCAAAATTCAGCTAGACAGCAAACAAATCAACTTAGAAGATCCCAATAACAACATCATGTTAGGGACATGGTATTTGGATCATACCCATCAGCAATATAACAATAACTCCTTGCTGGCGATCGCCAGTTACAATGCTGGCCCTGGCAACGTTTCCAAATGGCTACAAACTCTGTCAAAAGAAGACCCAGACGAATTTGTCGAAGAAATTCCCTTTGACGAAACCAAAAATTACGTGCGCCAAGTATTTGGTAACTACTGGAATTACCTCAGACTTTATAATCCTGAGATTTCCAGCATCGTCGCCAAATACTCATCTCAACACCCGCAATTACCGACGCAGTGATGGGAGCTGGGGAACTCAAGCCCCCCCGCTCCCGGAGCTACGGTGTATACACAAGTCCACAAGCAGCGAGTTTACAGCCTAAAAAGATAGTGCATCTAAGAATGAGTGTAATTTTAGATAAACAGAAAATGCAGGCTCAATTACAGGCTCATTTGTCTAAATTAGGTATCCAAGACAATATTGTTGTTGAGCTTATCTCTTTTTCAGATCACGAGCCATATTCAAGTAGTAATCTTCTGTTCTGGCATTGGGACGGCGACGAGTAGTAGCGGGAATTTCTGGAGTAGTGTCTTGCTTAGTTTCAATTGGCTGTTGAGCCTGCTTGACGCCTTGTGTCTCATCAGACGCTAAGAAATAACCCGAATCACTCAATCCAAAGAGTTTACCAAAAAAACCAAAGAAACTTTTTATAGCACCCCAAATGCTACCGAAAACAAAAGATAAAAAGCCTTCAATCCGAATAAACAAGTTCCGAATGAATGGAGGTAAACGAAACATGGCAGACCCCTCTATGATTGCTTAATATCATCGTTACTTAATTTCATAATAACGTGATAGCAAGACAAAAATAGTGCCATAATCCCACCTTTAACAACGTGGTTTCCCTGTTCCCTTTGGACGTAATCCTCTGTCTTGCAAAAGTGCATCTAGCCAAACTGCATTTGCTTCAGACAATTTTGGTATTGGCTGTTGGTTGTAATCTATAACTAATTCATAACCCGCGCGTTCATAAATTCCAGATAGTATAGTCTGCAAATCTACCAAGGGTTCGCTATCACCATTTCGCAGTGGTAAGGGAAATGAAGGAATTACCTCCGGCAAGTTAAAGGCGTATAGATCAGCTTGGGGACGACTTTCTCCTTTGCTTACTAAAATTCGGTAATCATTCTGTGTCCCATCACCAAAAACTAGCATTGGTTTGCCATCTCGCAATAAATCAATTTCTACCAGATTGGTGAAACTCCTTAGTACTCGCTGACGCTTTCTTTCATAGGCGCGGCGTCCTTCTCCAGAACGTTTATTTTTCGGGGAAAGAATTTCAATTACTGTTACTACTTCCCTTGTGGCTACCTCTCGCACCTCTAAATAACTTTCTGTGATAGTTTCAGGTATCGGAACTGTCACTTTTACAGCTTGGGTTTTTGGTGAGACGATCGCCACATGTGCAGTTTGTGAGTTGATGGCATTATTTTGACGCTGTACTGCTACATCGGGAATACCAACCAACAAAGAATCTTCTCCACTAGTTTGATAAACTCGTTCTTCGATGTCCACGATGTATTTAGGGCGCAATTGTGGAGATAATGAGTCTGCGATCGCCACAATTGCCCGCTTATGTATTTTTTGCCATAATACGGGAGCTTCTAGGTAAGGGTTCATTCCTGGAAAGTTGTAAGACATAAACAATTCCATCAGAATGCTGGCGATGATTTCATTTTAAATCGCACAGCAAAGCTTTCCTACTCTTCAAGTAAGGTAAAAATTTCTACACCCTCTTCAGTCACTGCTAGGGTGTGTTCACATTGGGCTGAAAGCTTGCGATCGCGTGTTACAGCAGTCCATCCATCGCTGAGAACTTCCACCTCATAAGTACCTTCATTAATCATCGGTTCAATAGTAAAAACCATCCCTGGTCTTAACCGCTTACCTTTGCCACGTGTACCATAATGAGGGATATTTGGCGCAGTGTGAAAAATGTTACTGATACCATGCCCAACAAAGTCTCGAACTACAGAAAAGCCTTGGGCTTCAGCATATTCTTGAATAGCTGCACCAATATCTCCAATCCGCGCCCCTGGTTTGACTTCCGCAATTCCTCGACTACGGCACTCATTCGTCACTTCTACTAGCTTTTTCGCTTTTGGGGAAGGAGTACCGACAAAGAATGTTTTAGATGTATCGCCGTGGTAGCCTTCAACAATCAGCGTCACATCAATGTTAATGATGTCACCTTCTTTGAGGATCTGCTTAGCATTGGGAATACCATGACAGACTACTTCATTCACACTGGTACAGATTGATTTAGGATAGCCTTTATAGCCAAGCGGTGCGCTTTTTGCTCCATAAGCCTGCGTCCAGCGTTCGGCTTCATCATTGAGTTCTAGGGTACTCACTCCTGGCTTCACCATTGGTTCTAGGTGCTGTAAAAGTTTGGCTGCCAAGCGTCCTGCTTGACGCATTTTGTCTAATTCTCTCTGGGATAAGATAACTATTGTTTCACTCTTCATTAAATTTTGTCTAAATTATCATTCACAAATATAGTTAGCCCTGAGTGTGCAGCTCTTTTGGCAGCATCAGCGACTTTCAAGGTGTACAAACTTTCTTCTGGAGTGACGTATAAAGGAGTACCGTCAAATAGATGGTCTAATACCAAGCTCGTATCTTTGGCAAACAAACCCCGGCGAGTCCCAATCTCTATGGGTATTGTTTCTCCTTGCTGGATAAAACATCCTGTATCGCCATCAAAAATCAATCCACCGTTTTCGCCGTGAACTTCAAACTTACGTTCTGGTTGCCAAATGGTTTCACCTTTGCCGTAGACTACTTGCGCTAGCAGTCCGCTACTAAAGCACAACTGAGTAATGCAAAAACAAGTCTGGTAATATTCTGGTTCAACTTCCCAATATCGCTGATGACAGTTAACCGTGAAAACTTCACCAAACAAATCAGTGAGTCGATGTAATCGAGATAACGCTCCAATTAAGGGAAAGCCGAAAAGCTCATGGTTATAAGTCCATTTGCGGGGAGCAGGATTACTGGGATTGATCGTGCTGTAGCGAACATAGAAAGCCTTACCAATCTTTGCTAAGTGTTGCTTTAAAGCTTGATGCAATCCGCCCAAAACTTCAATATGTTCAACGTGCAGTAGTTTTTGTTGAGCTTTAGCCAAGGCGATGAGTTCCTCAGCTTCCACCAGATCCACGCTAAGGGGATATTCAACAACTACGTGTTTACCATTAGTGAGTGCCGCACGAGCGATCGCTCCATGATCTCGATTAATTGTAGAGATTATCACCAAATCTACATCTTCGCGCTCTGCTAGCTGTTGCCAACAAGTCAATGCTTCGGTTTGATATTCTTTGGCAAAGGCTTGTGTTGTTTCTGAGGTATGACCAACAACTGCGACTAAATGCGATCGTTCATCACTCAGCAAGCTCTCAGCCCGTAACTTCGCTGCATACCCTGTACCAACTAAACCTACACGCACTTTTGCTTTTTCCAAAGCTGCCTCTGAATTATACACGATTCTCACGCATGTGAGGGAGCAGGGGAGCGGGGCCCCGAGTTCCCCAATCCCCACCAATAATTTATAACTAAAACTTATCAGTATTAACTAACTAAATTTCATTACTAATCGGGTTCAAATTCCAGTTACATATGTTGGCTTTTCTCGTAGTATCAGAATTGAAGCAAATTTGAACTAGCGACTGATCATCAGATTAGCCGTAGCAATGCTTTAGCATAACTTATACTGCCGTTTGCAAAAGAGAGGATTACTAAATGGCTACTTACAAAGTGACATTAGTCAGCGAGGCAGAAGGACTAAACACAACAATTGAAGTTCCTGATGATGAATATATTCTAGACGCAGCTGAGGAACAAGGTCTTGATTTGCCTTACTCTTGCCGCGCTGGTGCTTGCTCAACTTGTGCAGGTAAACTCGTATCAGGTACTGTTGACCAGTCTGATCAGTCTTTCTTAGACGATGACCAAATACAAGCTGGTTATGTGCTGACATGTGTCGCCTACCCAACTTCTGATGTCACAATTGAAACTCACCAAGAAGAAGCACTTTACTAAGATACAACTTACGTACTAAGGTTGCCTGTTGAGACTGGGTGTAAGGGTGTGCGTTACTGAGCGTACCCCTACGCTTAAGCAAGCTATGCGTAGCGTCTTTGAGCAAAGAAGTCGAAGTAGGGGTGTAGTGTAAGGGTTTTGAATACCTACACTCCTCCACCTTCCCCAAACCCTTGATTTTTCATATCAGGGTTGTTGGGGCTAAACCTCTGCCCTACGCCCCTACACCCGCCCCAACAGGGCTTGGTAAAAGCTACCACTAATCACACCCTTACATAATTCGTAATTCGTAATGACGCTCCTACGTCGCTACCGCTGCGCTAACGTAATTCGTAATTACAGCTTGATCTCTTGATTGAGAATTTTGATTTGAGTACCGGGATAGTAAAACTGTAGAATTTTTGGACTAGACCAACCAAGTTTAGCCAAGTTTTGAGCGCCAGTTTGACTTAAACCAACTCCATGTCCCAATCCGCCACCAACGAAGGCGTATCCCCACAAATTCGATTTGCCTTTGTTCAAAGGTTCTAGATAAAAGAGTGTGCTTTTAGGGGCAGCAAAGGCACTACGAACCTCATCTTTGTTGAGGGTAAAAATGCCAATGTCTGTTTTTACAGCGAGTTTAAGGATGCGTCCGCTTTGGCTGCGCCGAACTACTGCCATTGCCTCAATTGTCTTAAATTTGGCGTAGGGACTTTTTTTCACCTGTAAAAATTTCTGCAAGCCTTTGGTGATATCCTCTATAGGTGTTTCTTTGCGCCAACGAAACATGTCCCACTTGCTTTCATTAAATCCTTGTTGCAAACTGATAAACTGCTGAAAGTTTTTTTCATCTGCTAGGCTTTGTGTCGATAAGTTCCAAAAATTGGTAGCAGCATCTACTACTGGGCGCAGATAAGGACGATCTTCACCATTCCAGACATCGCTAAAAGAGGCGGTAATGCCACCAGTAGTGGAGGAGTATAAGGCATCTACTAGCTGGTTTTCATAGGCTAGCACCATACCTCTAGTGGAAGCGATCGCTCGATCTGTGATTGTCGCTGCTCCACTTATTCCATAATAAACTTGGCAGTGAGTATCAGCACATAAATGATAGTCATCTGCCGCAAATCTACGCAAGTTTCTTAACGCGTAAGTCCGTGCAATTATTGCTTGAGCTTCCAGTGCTGCTTTTGGTGCATTCGTGCCAATTTCGTAAGGTACAACCCCCCGCAGATATGTTTCTAAAGGCACCTCGTTGACTAAAGTATATGTCCCATACGCATTGGGTTGTAAATCCAATCGCCCAGCGTAAAGACGAGTATTTTCTGGTTTTTCGCCTTGATTCACCTTAATCAAGTTTTTGTCTGTGCTGATTTCTACATAATCTGGGGTGTAGCGCTTACCGTCTACTTCCCAACTAACTCGCGGTACTTGTTGCAAAACTTTTGTATCAAGATATGCTATTTTCTTGTCAGTTGCTTGGAGGCTCTGCAATAGCAGCCGTCGTAGTAGGGGAGTACTATAGGTATCCCGCTTTGCCCAAACTTGCCAGCGATCTGGCTGAGCTATTTCTACATCTATGCCTTGAGAACGCCAGTTTTGGGCACTGTCTTCGGCAGTCTCGAAGGTGCGGTATGTACCTAAAACTATCACTTCCTCAACTGCTGGCTTGGATAAAGTTTGGATCACTGTTTCCAGCTTGACAGGCTTTTGAGTGGCTACGGTTCGCTGCTTATTACCGACTCGAAACCTCAATTTTAAGCGATCGCCTTTTGTTGGTTCCAATTGCAGCTTGGCCGTTGATTTTTCTCCAAATCGCTGTATAATCCCAATCCTCAGTTCTATATCTTTTGTCTTACTATCTGGGCCAGAGGCAGCTGTTAATCCCAATAAACAAAATGTTGTTAGTACAGTGCAGGAAAAACGCCAGCAAGAAAATTTCATCGTTTCCTGATTTTGCCCCTCAATGAGGCGTTGGGGCCCATATTCCGACTGGTTCTTAGCGCGGTGTTTTTGTCGCATGAGTACTCCAATGATACCATTTGCAGTTTTGCGCCAAATAAAAGTTGCAAAACGAAGTCATAACGACTATGATTTATTTAGAGATATAAAACAGAACTAGTTAAGAAAACTCCTGACAATGAGAGTCCAAGAAATTCCATTAAATCAGATTCGGCGGCCGTTGCCACGTCAAAATGATCAAAATAAAGTGCAAGTCTTGATGGAATCGATAGCGGAGATTGGGCAGCAAGAGCCGATAGATGTCCTAGAAGTAGATGGACAATATTATGGCTTTTCTGGCTGCCATCGTTATGAAGCTTGCCAGCGTCTGGGCAAAGAAACTATTCTAGCCAGAGTCCGTAAAGCTCCCCGCAGCGTTCTGAAGATGCACTTGGCGTAGAGGGGATGAGGGAGATGAGGGAGAAATGTTCTCCGCGTCCTCTTGTCCCCGCGTCCTCTTGTCCATTCCCAATCTCCAATAACTAAATTTACTAAATCAGGAGAAAATTATGTCATCTCAAGCAACAGTAAAAAATGTGAATATTGGTATTGACGAAGCTAGTAGGGCTAAAATTGCCGAGGGATTGTCTCGCCTGTTGGCTGACACTTATACACTGTATCTGAAAACTCATAATTTCCACTGGAATGTAACAGGGCCGATGTTTCAAACGTTGCATTTGATGTTTGAAACACAGTATACAGAACTAGCCCTAGCAGTTGATTTAATTGCTGAGAGAATTAGAGCGCTTGGCCATCCCGCACCAGGAACCTATAGCGAATACGCTAAACTGAGTTCAATTTCAGAAACTCCAGGAGTTCCTAAAGCCATAGAAATGATTCGCTTACTAGTTGAAGGACAAGAGGCCGTAGTCCGAACAGCGCGAACTGTCTTCCCCGTAGTAGACGAAGTTAACGACGAACCCACCGCCGATTTATTGACACAGCGGATGCAAGTTCACGAAAAGACAGCTTGGATGTTGAGAAGTTTGTTGGAGGAATAGGACTGGGTAACTTGCGGCCCACCGCTCCCGGAGGAAGTGGGGATTAGGGGTAATGGGGAATTGGGAATGGGTATTTGTTATTTCTCCCCGGTGACTGAGCGAAGTCGAAGTCTACCTCCCCAGTTTCCTTGTCTTTCTCATTCCCCTGATCTCAAATATGCAATATTCCTTCAAAACTCAACACTTCAATCTTTGATATCATCCCAAGTCTCTCAAATTTATGAGAGATTTTTTTATGAGAGGTTTAACCCAATCCCCAATCCCCAATCCCCAATCCCCAATCCCCAATTCCCAATCCCCAATCCCCAATCCCCAATCCCCAATCCCCATGACCAATACTGATTTTACAAAGAAGTTGCAGGATTTAATGCAACGGATTGGTATTTCTAGTTTTAAGGCGTTGAGCCGTGCTAGTGGTGTTTCAGAGCGTCAAATTTTGCGATTGCGTCAGGGAAAGTTAGAGCAGATGCGGGTAGATGTGTTGCTGAAGCTGTCATCGGTGCTACAGGTGTCGTTGAGTGAATTAGTAGCAATGTTTTTAGTGCCAAGTACTGAAAATCGAGTACTGAACTCAAAACTCAGCACTCAAAACTCAGTTGCCAAAACTACTGAGCAAGAATTATTACAAGAAGTTGCAAATCTAAAAACAGAGTATCAAAGATCGCAACTGCAATTAGAACAGCAGCGAGAGCTATTGCTACAGGAGTTTCAGCAGTCGAGTTTGCAATTGCTGGAGTCTTTATTATTACAATGGCCAACAGCAGCCCAGAAAGCGCAGGAAAATCTAGAACTGGCAGCGGTCAAAATATTGCCGTTGGTACAAAAACCTCTAGAGAAATTGTTACAAGGGTGGGGAGTAGAAGCGATCGCATCCGTAGGAGCAGAAATATCCTATGATCCTCAGATACACCAATTGATGGAAGGAAACGTACAGCCAGGGGAACAAGTTAAAGTACGTTATACTGGCTACCGTCAAGGCGAAAAGCTACTTTATCGGGCTAAAGTAAGTCCCATCGTATCCAACATAGTTTAGCAAGGAAACGGAGAAAACTCGGAAATTTTGTCGGTAAATTTCATTTTCATAGACATTGCCTGTTGAGAAATTGTAGACATTGGGAATACTAAAACAGCTATTGCAGTTCGCTTTAATTTCTGAACTTATTTGTGTAGGTAGGAACGCTTAAATAATTCGTAATGACGCGACGCTCCTGTGTCGCTCTAAGCGAAGCTATGCCGTAGGCTTTACGCTGACGCTCGTACCTCGCTAACGCTATCGAGGACTCGCTCTAAGCGAAGCTATGCCGCAGGCTTTACGCTGCGAAGCGCGTAATTCGTAATACACAAAACTTGCCAGTTATAGAACCGGGGGACTTAAACCCACGGAACTAGTTAACACTTAATGCTTAACAGGACTGGCTTCGCAGAAATTAAATATGATTTCTATACCAACAGGACTTAGGAAATGTAAAAAACAATCTGTATGAATAGAAAGTAGATTTTGGTGGCTCATAATTCGTGTAATAGACACCATAACAGAGTTCACAATCAAAGGATAAAAATGTTTTTTCTATACACTCACGCTTCTTTATACTCCTATAGCTTTTTTCTTAATAGATATAATGTGTTGAAAACAGCTTTTAATAAGTATTTTTCTATGTGCTGGAATTCGGAATTATACTAATAAGTTTAAAATAGGTATCAGACAAAATCACTGATAATTTGTCTTTTATAATCTAGAAGCACTGATAAAAACTATGTTTTGATTAATTCCTGATTTTTATCTGGTAAGCTTTTTTTAAATGCTATATGATTGGGATATACTAGCAAAAACAGGGCATCATTATCTATAAATCAGCGTGGCACATTATGAAAGAGCAAGTAAAAGTTATTAAACTCAGTGGTAAATTCAACGCCGCAACCTCACAAGAGTTTCGGCAAAAAATAACTCCAATTATCAGCGAAAATGTAGCCAAAATTGTGTTAGTTGATTTTCAAAATGTGACGTTTATGGATAGTTCTGGTCTAGGTGCTTTAGTATTGGCTTTTAAAACTCTACGTGCAGCTAATATAAAGTTAGTCGTTTGCTCAATTAATGAGCAAGTAAGGATATTACTTGAACTCACGAATATGGATAAGGTGTTTGAAATATTTCCTAGCCAAGAAGCGTTTAATCAAAACTTGGTATCTCAAAATTAATTAATCAAATTTAATCTGAAGGATAGATAGATCATCATCAAAGTTTTCTCTAGCATTCAATGCGATCAGGTAGTTTAGTACTTGCTCTAATTGGTCGTCAAAGGGATGCTGTAAGCTTACTAGTAGCTCAATAAAAGCATCCAAACTCCACAGAGTACCATCTGGTTTAGTAATTTCATAAGCTCCATCGCTGAAAATGTAAAGATTACTAAATCTTTCGATATTGCAAAATCCATCAACGTATTTTGCTTCTGGAAACATCCCAACTGGCATTCCAGAAGTTTTTAATAGTTTAACTTCAGAATTTTTGGGAGATTTCCCGGTGATTAAGATTGCTGGTGGGTGTCCGGCGCTAGCATAAATTAATTCGCGTTTGACTCTGTTATAAACTCCGTACCAAATTGTAAAGTACTTATCATTTTGATAGTTCATTTGAAAGGTATCATTTAAACCCTTTAGTACATCACTGGGTTGATAATAATTCAAACTTTTGAGGGCACGAGAACGCAGTAGATTCAGTACTGAAACAGAGGGAAGAGTGGCTTTAAGTCCGTGTCCGGCAGTGTCTAGTAAATAGATTGCTAGATAATTAGAATCAAGCCAATAGTAATCAAAACAATCGCCACCAAGTTGCCGCGAAGGTAGAAATCGGGAATTGATATTGAATGGCTCAATCATGGGAACAGGGAGAAGCGATCGCACGTATTCTGTCGCTTCTGCTAGTTCTGCCTCTAAAAGCAATTTTTGGGTTTGCAAATCCCGACTCAATTGATGTAGACGTAATCCTGCTCTGACTCGTGCTTGTAATTCTTTTTGCTCGATGGGTTTGGAGATAAAATCATCAGCACCAGCATCTAGCCCTTTGACGCGATCGGCAACGGAATCTAAGGATGTTAATAAAATAAAAAATGTAGTGGATAACTTGGGATCTGTCTTTATACGATGGCAAACTTCTAAACCATTCAATCCTGGCATCATCCAGTCACAAATTATTAGTGCTGGATGGCAAGCAAGTGCTTGGCTAATTCCTTCTTCTCCATCGCTGGTAGCAACTACTTCATAACCCTGTTTTTCTAACATCCTCTTCAGGAGTATTTGTATTGAATAGTCATCATCAATTACTAATATTTGAAACATAAAAAACGCGGGAGAGAATCATTAATAGTTTTAGTAAGATTTTTATATGTAATAGGAAATGATTATTTTTATGCTAAAACTTATCTGTTAATATTTTTTGAACAGCATAAAATCTCATGGAGGTGAAAGAGGATTAAGCCACAAAAGGATTGTACGTTGTAGCTGGTTCAAGTCTCGGTAAACTTCTTGCTTGAACCATTGGCCAAAGGCGTCAAAGGGAGTGAAAGACGCTCCACTTTGCCATTTGATATCTTGACCTAATGGTGTGGTGTGAGTTCCAGTTAAAATTTGTGCTGTCACCATTTCCGAAAAGCGTGCTTGCAAAATTTTGGTTAAAGCTGCTGATTGGTCAAGGTTATCGTTGTTAAATTTGATGAGTAAGTTACGGCGGACGTTATAGCGTTGTTGGACTAACTGGTTGGTTTCTAGAGGTGTTGGGGTAAACTCGATCGCAAAAGTAGTATTAAACTGTTCCACTAGGGGTATGGCATCGCGGGCAGCGTAGTTGTTGAAGGATATTAAAATATTGCCTGCGCGTTCGACTTTGAAGAGACTACCAATCAGTAGATGGAGTTTACAGCCCATGCTGTGACCAATACCGTAGATGGGGAGATAAAGTTTGCGTAATGCGCCAGAATCTTGTAGGCGTTCGAGAGTGCGGTCAAAGTTGAGTAGCACAGATTTGGCGATCGCAGTATGATCCAGCGTATTAACGAAAGGTGTAGCAATAATAACATATCCTTTACTGGCAAGTTGTTCTAATAATAAACGATAAGTTAAGTGGGGTGCAGTGGCGACGAATGCACCTCCCAAGAAATGAATGATACCGACGGGATTTCGGGGAATGATCACCCAGTTGCCTCTAATTTCTGTCCAGTCCATGCTAGTAAGCGATCGTTTCATGAATATTTCTTTATGTTAAACCGGGGATCGCTGTCGTGAGCAGGATTATAGAATCAGTTATCAGTTTATTTAACGCTGGCTCTGTAACCTTTTCATTTCGTGTTGCACATCTAATGCAATTTGCAGCGCTTCATTTAGCAGCCTTCCATGTTCAGTAGCTTGTTCGGTGACTTGCATGGCTGTTAAAGTTGCTAAATTATTGACAAATAACTCTGTGTTTTTGAGAATAAAGCTTTGATTTTCTCTTAATATTCTTTCTGTCTTTAAAGCACGAATCAAATCTGCTCTAGTGAGTTTAAGTGCTTCGACAATTGTTTCTCTTTCTTGGATAGTTACTTCTGAGTTACCTGCTTCTTCTATTTGGTCGTTGATGTCTATTGCTTTAATCACAGAATTATATCTATCAACATCGTTTAAGAGAATTTGCAATGAGCTTGTCATATTTCTTTTGACAAATTTAATTCTGTTTTTCCAGAGAACGTATAAAATAATTTGTGTAGCACCACCAACCCAAAGTCCTAAAACTATTAACAATATCCAAGATGGAGTTGTGAGCCAATTGGCAAATATTTTAACAATAACATCAAATATCAGATAGCAAAACACAAATGCAGAAAATCCAATAAAAGCTACAGTTACACCCTCGGAACCTTGAACTTTTGTGATAAATTCTTGGCTCAAGTTTTTCAGAGGGTTTGTAATGATTATAAGCTCATCCTTAACAGGCAAGTTAGTTAGTTTTTGTAGTTCCTTTCGACTAATTTCTAAGCCTTGTAAATCGTCCCGCACAGCTTTTAAATCCTTGCCAAAAGAGTTATTTAGTATAATATAGCAATCAAATTTAGGGAATGTTCACAAGATAGGTGTTTTGTCCAAAAAAATTTAAGTAAATTAATGTTTATAGGTAATGCAGGATTTTTGTACAGAATGATACTTTTTTCTCAGCTAATTAGATATAGTCTCCGCCAAAGAGGGAGACCGCGAATGATTTAGGATTGGTATATGACAAAAAACCAGGATGAAACTGTTCGCTACCCCAGCCAGAAGATTTTTCAGCAAGCCCTAAGTAGAGTTAACAGAGAATAGCCAGTAATAATCAAAAAGAAAAGGATGAGGGTAGAAAAGATTACTATATCTCTGGCAATAAATAATATCCAATCTTTTCTTAATTCTTGCTTAAATTTAATCTCTCGTAGTTTGCGCTCAAGTTCTGTGTCGGGTTGTGAATCTAAGTTAATTTTTGATATAACCAGTGGTTTTTCAACTTGATGAGCAATTATATTGGCTAAATCTATTGAATCTGCTTCTAAATTTTGATTTTCGTCTACAATCTGGAGATGTTTGCCTTTTTGCTTGGCTTCTGTTGCTATTTCCAAGAGTGCGATCGCCTTTATCAATACTTCCGCATTTTCTGCTTGAATTTGTTGAGATAGTTTATTTAGTGTCTGATAAAGTTCTGGTGAAAAATTAAAAATTAATTGAATGCGTTGAGTTTTTTCTTGTGAAGTCATATCGCTTCTGTGCAAAACGCTACATGTAGCAAGATTCCCAAAAGGTACACTCTGAATTCCAAAATGATTGTCATATCGTGTTCGTCTGAAGACTTATCGTTAGGGCTGACACGGAGACACGGGGGACAGGGAGAAATTTTAATAATAAGTAATTCCCGAACTTGATAAGCTAAAAAACATCTAAATTACATAATCAAATTAAATAAAACTCTTGTGGGGTGGGCATCTTGCCCGCCCTAATTATGCAAGTTATATATGGAACAGCTTATCAGGTGGAAACTGCCTATAGTTTGCTCAAACCCTGACTTTTATTTGATAAGCAGTGTCCACCCTACAGTTATTAAGAATGGTGCAAAATCTCAGTTATTTTTGAATTTTGAATTTTTAAGTTGTATATTCGGCGTTAATTTTCACATAATCATAACTCAAGTCACAACCCCAAGCTTTACTTGTACCATGACCATTGCCAACGCTGACGGAGATTAACACCGTATCTTCTTCAAGATAAGCACCAGCGGCCGCTTGTTTCAAATATGTACTCGCTGCTGGACGATTAAATGGCAAAGGTTGACCATTTTCTAGCATTAGGAAATTCCCTAATTTAATTTGGAGATTTTCTTGCTCAAACGGCACACCTGCACGTCCAGCGGCGGCGGCGATGCGTCCCCAGTTGGGATCACGTCCGAAGATTGCAGATTTAACTAGGGATGAACCAGCAATGGTTTTGGCGATTTGCCGAGCTGATTGTTCGTCATGTGCGCCTGTAACTTGCACTTCAATTAGACAAGTTGCCCCTTCACCATCACGAGCGATCGCCTTGGCTAAATGCTGGCATACTGCTGTTAACATTGCCTCTAATTTCTCTGCTTCTGCACCCATTTCGGTAATTGCTGGGGTGCGGGATTGGCCGTTTGCTAAGGCGATTAAGCTGTCATTGGTGCTGGTATCACCATCTACGGTGATGGAATTGAAACTTCTCTCAGCTGCCCTGGCTAACATTTGTTGCCAAAGATGGGGCGAAACTGCTGCGTCACAGGTGACAAATGCCAGCATTGTTGCCATGTTGGGGTGAATCATCCCGGAACCTTTGGCGATCCCACCAATTCGCACCGGGCGATCGGTGATAGTTGTCTCTAAGGCTATGGATTTTGTGACTAAATCTGTAGTGATAATTGCCCCAGCAGCGGCATCTGAGCCGGTTTCTGATAATGCTGCTACTAAGTTGGGAATTCCGGCTTTGAGTACTTCTATGGGAATTCTTTGCCCAATTACACCGGTAGAAGCTAGCAATACGGATTCGGAGGGTACTTTCAGTACTTGGGCTAATGCCATAGCTGACTCTAGGGCATCAAACCAGCCTTGAGTTCCTGTGGCGGCGTTGGCTTGTCCGGCGTTACATAAAATAGCACGGGCGCCGTGTTTGGCTTGCAAGCGTTGACGGCAATAATCGACACAGGCGGCTTTTACTTGGCTAGTAGTAAATACACCAGCTGCGATCGCTTCTACGTCTGACACTATCAAAGCTAAATCTGGCAACCCCGAAGGTTTTAGTCCTGCGGTAATTCCTGCCGCTTTGTATCCCCTAGCTGCTGTGACACCACCAGTTATCTTTTGCCAATCTGCCATTATCCTTTACATTCCATTGTCAAAAGGAGAGCCACTTTCAGTAACTTTCCAGATCATCAGAGTGCATTTTATTCATACTTTATATTATTCTGAGCGTTAACGTTCTTAAAGTATGTATTAATTACGAATTACTTACGAGCATCATAGAAATATAGGCAGTTAGGACATTATTGATTACTCAAAACCCTCAAATCACAGGGTTTATACTCCCCACTCCCCACTCCCCACTCCCTACTCCCCACTCCCCATAAATAAAGAGAGCCACTTAAGTAGCTCTCCAGATCATCAGGGTGCATCTACATACCATAGTCTAACATTTCCGATATGAGGGTCATCACCCGCTTTTTTGAGGTTTTGGTGAAGATTTTGTGAAAAAACTACCAAAAGCTAGGTATTGAGTTTTTTCTCTACTAGTTCGTTAGTTAACTTGGGATCGGCACGTTTGTCTGTCTTTTTTAATACTTGACCAACAAAGAAGCCCTTGAGGTTGGTGTTACCACTGCGATACTTTTCTAATTCTTTAGGGTTGGCGGCTATAACTTCATCAACGATTGGTTCTAATACACTAGGATCACTGATGAGTTCTTGACCAGCAAAAGCTTTCTCAGGAGAAACACCACTCAGTAAATCTGCTAGCTTTTCTTTAGCTTGAGCGTTGCTGATTTTACCTTTTTCGATGCGAGTAATTACATTAGCGAGATTAGCAGGGGTTAAGGCGATGTCGCCGATGTTGAGTTTTTGCTTGTTGAGGTAGGCGGCGATATCTTGAGTAATCCAGTTAGCTGCGGCTTTAGGATTTGCACCAGCTGCGATCGCAACTTCAAAATATTCAGCCACGAAACGCTCCTCTGTCAACACCCGCGCATCGTAAGCCGAAAGTCCCAAATCGCTTTCGTAATGGTGGCGTTTTTGGGCTGGTAGTTCTGGTAGTTCGCTACGCCACTTTTCTAACTGTTCGTTTGAGACTTCAATTGGTGCTAAATCTGGTTCGGGGAAGTAGCGGTAATCGCTGGAACCTTCCTTAGTTCGCATACTAATTGTACGTTGCGAACCTTCTTCCCACAAACGCGTTTCTTGGATGATCCGTTCTCCTGCTTCGACGGCGGCGATTTGTCGCTCAATTTCGTATTCAATCGCTCGTTGGATGGCGTTGAACGAGTTCATATTTTTAATTTCTACTTTGGTACCAAATTCCTTTTGTCCTACCGGACGTACAGAAATATTAACATCACAACGCAGAGATCCTTCTTGCATGTTGCCATCGCTGACACCAAGGTATCGTACAATTCGCCGTAATTCTTCAGCGTATTCAGCCGCTTCTTGCCCAGAACGCAAATCTGGTTCTGAGACGATTTCTACTAACGGTATACCTGCGCGGTTGTAGTCTACCAAAGAATAGGTAGAACCGGAAAGGCGAGTTTCGTTCCGAGAGGCTCCGCCAACGCTTGCTGCGTGTACCAATTTTCCGGCGTCTTCTTCCATATGTAGACGCGTAATACCAATACGTTTGCGAACTGGGTTGCCTTCTGCATCGACTAATTCAATTTCTAACCAACCATGTTCTGCGATTGGTAAGTCATATTGAGAAATTTGATAATTTTTAGGTAAGTCGGGATAAAAATACTGTTTACGGTCAAATTTGCTATATTTGGCGATTTGACAGTTGAGGGCTAAACCTGCCTTGACAGCATATTCTAGAACTTTTTGGTTGAGTACGGGCAAGACCCCTGGTAAACCCATGCAAACCGGGTCAATATTCATGTTAGGGTCAGCACCGAAGGCTGTAGAGCTGCTAGAAAAAATTTTGGTATTGGTACTCAGTTGACAATGGGTTTCAAGACCAATGATCGCTTCATACTTAGTTTTGACGGTCATAGCAGAGGTCATAGTGTCACTATTTAGGCATAATCTTTCTTTAGGGTACTATTGTAGCGGCGTCTTGGGTTGCTTTGGGGGTTGGATACACCTGTTATAGATAGGGGAATTACCCACTAATTGAGATTGGAAGTTTAAACGCAGAGGTTAGCGCAGCAAAAAGTCCCTCGTTCGCGTTCGCGTTCCGAAGGAAAGCTGAGTTCCTCGACGTAGGAAACTTTTCAAGACAGAGTAACGCGGAGTTTTTTAAATTTAACTTGCGACGAGTTTATGCAATGCTGTGCTGAACTATAAATGATCAATGACTATAATATTAATAAATTTAAAAAGTGAGAAATTCAAAAAATGATTGATGTAAAAACAGCTGTGAACGCTGCCTATGAGTATATTAAATCTTTACAAGATATAATGGGTTATTCATTACCAGATTTGAGGCTTGAAGAGGTTGAATTATCTGAAGATAAGGGTTTATGGTTGATTACATTAGGTTTTGATCGTGAAAAAGTTACAAGGAATCTTTTTAATTCTTCTCGACAAATTGAGCGTGTTTATAAACTATTTAGGATCAACTCGGAAACTGGGGAAGTAGAAGCGATGAAAATTAGACAAGTATGAAAGATGTCGTTGATTCTCTTATTCGCCGTTATCGCCACAAGGGAATTATAATTGATACCAATATTTTGCTTCTATTTTTAGTCGGCAGTGTCAATAAAGAACGGATATCAAGATTTAACAGAACTCAGCAATTTATCTCAGAAGATTACGAGCTACTGTTGCAAATCTTAAACTATTTTCAAAAATTTATAACGACACCTAATATTTTAACAGAAGTGAATAGCCTTGCAAATCAGCTAGGTGAACCTGAACGTTTTCAGTGCTTTGTAAGATTTGCTGAATTTGCTCAAAATGTGGCTATTTTGAATGAACATTATATTGAGAGTATTGTTGCTGTTAATACTGATAAATTTATTAAGTTCGGACTGACTGACTCTGGAATTCTAACTTTAGCTAGAGGGAAGTATCTTGTACTCACAGATGACTTGAAGTTAGCAAGTTACCTTCAAAGTATAAATATCGATGTGATTAACTTTAATAATATTCGTCTATTTAACTGGTAAGCTAATCAGTCTTTCAGGAGCTAGAATATTTCTTGATTATAGCTCCTTTAACTACGACAAAACTACAAAGTTAACCAATTTTTGGTGGTTTCTTGAGGTTGTTGCCTTCAGAATTGAGTTGATTGATTACCTTAGTAACATCGATACCAGTAGTTTGGCGTAACTGCTCTACAAAAGACGCGATTTTGGGAACATTATTACCATCAGTGGCATCAATTACGGTCAAATTTTGTACTTGTACTTCTGGTACTCCCGCAGCCAACATTTTCAATAGTGGTTCCAATTTTTGGAAGATGAAGATTTCCCGCGCTGATGTGCCGGCATTTTGCCAGGATTCTGCTAGACGGAGTGTTCCCGCTGCTTGGGCTTTGCCTTCTTCTACAATGCGAGATGCATCTCCTTTGGCTTTGGCGATCGCTTTTTGGCATTCGGCTTCTGCTGGTGCAACCACATCTGCTTGCAGTTGGTTTTCTACTTGTTTGATGCGTTCAGTTTGCACGGCTACTTCTGCTTGTACCTTTGCCACTTGAGCATTTACTACCGCCTCTACCTCCGCTATCATGGCTGTCCGCTTGGTGAGTGCATCTCTGACTCTGCGTTCTGCATCCGCTTTGGCAATTTCCAAATCTCGATCAATTTGTCTAAGTTTAGTAATGCGGTTGTTTTCAGAAGTTTTAATCACCGCCTCAGCTTTGGCTTTGGCTTCAGCTATGCGTGCATCTCGCAACAATTCGGCTTGTTGTTTGCGTCCAATAGAATCTAAATAACGTACCTCATCAAAGATATTCTTAATTTGCAGGTTGTCTAATATCAATCCCAGCTTTTCTAAATCATCCTCGGCTTCTTCTAGCAAGGTTTTAGCAAAGGTAATTTTATCTTCATTTACTTGTTCTGGCGTCAAATTTGCCAACACCCCCCGCAGATTTCCCTCTAGCGTTTCCTTGGCTAACTGTTCAATATCCTGGCGAGTTTTACCCAAAAGTCGCTCGATCGCATTATGTATCGTTGGTTCTTCCCCAGCAATTTTAATATTCGCCACCCCTTCTACTGTCAGGGGAATCCCGCCTTTAGAATATCCATTGGATACTTTTAGTTCAATAATCATGTTAGTCAAATCCATGCGGAAAGTTTTCTCCAACAGCGGGATTTGAATGCTACTACCTCCCTTAACCAAGCGGTATCCAACCGATCGGTTATCAATAACCGCAGTGCGACTACCAGCGAAAATTAGCACTTCGCTAGGCTGACAAATATAGTACAAATTCCGAATTACCCACCAACCAGCAGCAGTCCCAGTACCAAAAATACCTACAAGTAAAGCAATAATTTCCATGTTGTTTTTTCTCGATAATTTTAATGGGGAGTGGGGGGTAGTTCTTATGGGTAGGTTTTTTAGATTTCGCGTTTTGGTTGACGCGCTTACGCGCTTACACGGTGAGACAGCGAGTAAAGGAGGGTTTCCCTCCGCAGGCGACTGCGTTAGCGAGCTTGCGAGCGTCACCCGAAGGGGGACGCGGAGAAAGATTTCGGAACGAAAAAATAGGTTTTTTCAGACTGAATATGAAAAACCTACCCTTGAAAGGTGGGGAGTAGGGAGTAGGGAGTGGGGAGTAGGGAATTGGGAATTGGGAATTGTCATTTGTCATTTGTTATTATTCTCCGCGTCCCCCAGTCTCCGCGTCTCCCTCATCTCCAGTCGCTCATCCCCTAACATCAATCCCAAGGGTGCGGTTGACGTTTTCTAGGAACTGATGGATGATTTCGGGATAAACGTTGACTAAACTGGCTACAGATTTACCGTCGCCGTTGTCGATGACGTTGACTTTCTCTAGGTGAATGCGCTTGGGAATTTGCACTGCTTCTTGGAGTACGGTTTCGATTTGTTGAATTAAGAACAACTTAGAAGCGTCTGTTCCGGTTTGCTGCCAAATCTGGGAAAGAATATCGTTGACTAAAGCTGCTGCTTTGGCGTTTTCTTCTAGGTTGGCGGCTTCTCCCTTAGCACGTAGTTCTTGGGCTTGGCGTTGTGCTTCGGCTGGGAGAACTTCATCTGCTTGTAAGCGTAGCCGTTCTAATTCTGCTCGCAATGCTTGTAAGATTTGTTCGGCTTTGGCTTTCTTTTCTTGAGCTGCTGCTGTGGTAATTTCTTCTTCACAGCGGGCTGTTTGTTCTAGCTTGGCTTTAATTTTGCGGAGTTCGTTTTCTTTCTCCAGGACAATAATTTGGTCTTGAGTTTTGGCAACTTGAGCATGTTCTTCTGATTGAGCTTCTATTTGTTCTGCTTGAGTAATTGCATTAGATTCGGCAATTTCTGCATCTCGAATCACTAAAGCAATTTGCTTACGTCCCCAAGATTTGAGATAATCTACATCATCGGAAACGCTTTGAATTTTGAGAGTATCTAGTTGCAATCCCAGTTTGTTAAGGTCGCGGCTAACGTCAGAGGCAATACGTTGAGCAAAACTTAAACGGTCTTCGTTGAGTTCTTCGGGTGTGAGAGTGGCAACTACACCGCGCAGATATCCTTCAAGAGTTTCGCGAGAGACACGGGTTAATTCGGAGCGATCGCGATCTAAAAAACGTTCAATCGCATTACCCACAACAGCCGGATCTGTAGATATTTTCACATTGGCGATCGCTTGAATATTTAAAGGCGTTCCCCCTTTAGCGTAAGCGTTCCGCACCTCCACTCGTACAGGCATTGTCGTTACATCCATCCGCCTAATACTTTCCACAATGGGAATACGAATGGCACGTCCACCTACTAGCACTCGATAGCCTACTTCCTGTGCATCTTTAGTACGCCATTTCCGCCCCGAAAGAATTAAAATTTCGTTTGGCTTACAGATACACAAAAATGATTTCAAAAACCAGACAAATATAATGCTGCTAAAAATAAAAGCTGCAATCGGAATACTCGTCAACAGTAATCCTTCAATTGTATTGTTTTCCTCATTATTAACCCGCGTGTTGACATCAATCTGTGCTATCGTTACAGGCGCTACATTTTGTTGAAGAAATAATTTCATAGTTTGTTATTTGTCATTTGTCATTTGTCAAAAATCAAGAGTCAAAAGCTAAGAGTTATTCTCTTCCCCTGCTTCTTCATCTCCCTCATCCCCCTCATCCCCCTCATCTCTTCTACATCGCTACCACCCATACTTTATTGCCTTTGGTTCTGACAACAACGATGCGATCGCCTTGATTTAATTGTTGAGTTTCTTCTGTTAAAGCAATAAAATCTACTAGAGAACCTTTAAGATTAATACGCACTTTGCCCGGACTTTTATGATTTAAGGGAACTTCCACAGTTCCGAAACAGCCCACCACATTATTGACGCGTATAAGGCTATCTACTACTTGGCGTCGCCGTTGAAGATAAATCAATCCAACGATTAATACACCACCAAAAACACCTACAGCAACTGCAATCACAGCAATAATCAAGATTGGATTATTCATTGCCTCGCGCCCATATTGCAAATTTTTGCATCTAAAAAAATTCCTGAGTGCAGCAGAGTCCTATAAGTTATTCGATAGCAGCAGGACAAATTTCTCGATTTTGTTACAAATCGTTACTGAGGTTAGGGGAGTAGGGAGTGGGGAGTGGGGAGTAGGGGGAGATGAGGGAGATGAGGAGGCAGGGGGAGAATAAATAATTACGAATTACGTTAGCGCAGCGTTAGCGAGTCCTCGATAGCGTTAGCGAAGCGGTAGCGAGGTACGAGCGTCAGCGTAAAGCCTACGGCATAGCTTCGCTTAGAGCGACGCAGGAGCGTCGCTCTAAGCGAATTACGAATTAATTCGGCTTGCCTGCGATCGTAAAAGCTGCCCAATAATAAGGATGACTATAAAGCTTTTTATTTGGTTGCTGTTTAGTAGTTTTATACAGTTGAGCTTCTAAATAATTTTGAACTTCCAAGTTATCTAAATGTAAATTATTGAGTAAATCTTCATACCATTTTCTAAGTTCTTCAACAGTGAGTTCTTTTAGCCATGAGGTGGTTTCAGTTAAGGCTGTAGGTAATGATTGATTTTGTTGTAATCGCCGATAAAACTCTATCATTACCAAAGCATTAGCTGGTGATTCTACTATCCAGAGAGTACTTACTACATGGGGAACTCCCAAACTTAGAAAAGCAGTGGATAAATCTACATATTCAGTGCTGATAGAGTAGTTATTAGTAATAGAATTTTCACATGCAGGAAGAGTAATTAGGTTATAACTTGCCAGCGTGTTTTGACAAATTTGCTCTAAAGTAAGTTTGTCTTCACCTGTTAATACTAATTCTGTTTTTTCTGGTTCCAGTAAATTATTATTAACGTAACCTGTAAAATTGAATATATTGTAATCTTCTGATAAAGCTTTTTCTACAAAATTCTTCGTAGCTTGCGAGCCTGTTAATTGTTGGACATTATTAAACATTTGACTAATAATTTCCGACTCAAATTTAGCAAACTCTAGTTGAGAATAACCTCTACTTTTGGGATATTCTACACTCAGCAAAAACTGATTTTGCCACTGCCAAATACGTTCATTCTTGAGTGATAAACCTACTTGGACACTTGGTAAATAGATAATATTAAAATCCGATTCTCTATTTAGTAAATCTTCTCCAGTTGCAGAAGAGAGATTAAAAAGTACATGAATGGGTAATCTATATAAATCGCGATGCAGAATTAAAATTAGTTGAGTGATACCTTCCAATTCCTGAGCGATGGTGGAAATATTTAAGATTTTTTTGAGTTGTAGCAACTTTTGTTCCATATCCTTTCGCCAAGAGTGTTGCTCTTGACTGTTGCTACGATATTCTTGATATTGTTGATGCCAATCTTCTAACCAATCTTCAAATTTGTTGAGACGGCGCACTGCTTCAGGTAAAGGTAATTCATGTAGACGTGTAACTGTTTCTTCTGAAGATATCACTCCGATATCTTGTATGGGTGTAAACAGTAAAATAGGTGATGGTGCTTGGTCTTTAAGAATAAAAGTTTGTAAGGCAACTGGGCTAATGTGCCAATAAACGATCGCAGTTGTGGGATTAAGCAGTTTTTGCACTGCATCATAATAAGGTGAGTAAATCTCTTGATTCCAACCAAAAAGCAACAAGTTTAAACAAGCGTTTTTACCTTGTTCGGCAATTTCCCAAGCTTCCACCAAATCACCAGATTCTACAGCTAAATCAACTGCCAATTGATTCAAGCCTGCAAATTTCAAAGCTAGCTGTTTTTTATTTTCATCGGTGCGGGTAGTTTCACTAAGCAATTGATGTAACAAATCTATACCGCGTTGCTGCAATTCCTGTACTTGTGTTGTTTGTCCTAAACCCACAAAGGTTTTGACGAGACATTGCAAAATTTCTAAGTGCAAGAGAGCAAAATCTTCCGATGTCAAAGTTAACAGCGCTTGATGGTATCCAGCTACGGCTTTACGCCAATAATCGCGGGGTTTGGGTTGTTTTTTGCCTTGTTCGTAGTAAGTATTACCGATCGCAAAATGTAATCTTCCCCATCCTTCCGGGTGGGTGTCGGAACGCAGATATTTTAAACCTTCCTCATAACTAGCTAATTTTCCGGCATAACCTATCTGTTTGAGGGCAGGATTTTTCTTGACTATGCTGCTTGACAAACTCAGCAAGGTATCAGCATCAACTACATGTCCAGCGGTGTTTCCACGACTAATCCAAGCTTCCCAATAGTCTTGCTTGATTTCTATAGCTCGATCATAGCAAGCGATCGCTTCAGTGAATTGTTCTAAATAAAACAAAGCAGTTGCCTGATTATACCAAGCCAAATGGAAATCAGGTTTAATATTTATGGCTCGGCGATAGGAAGCGATCGCTTCTTCCCGGCGTCCCAAATTATCTAAAGCTATACCCCGGTTATACCAAGCCAAGTAAAAATCAGATTGAATTGATAATGCATGATCCCAAGAGGCGATCGCTTCTGACCACTGTTTTAAATTAAACAGCACTACACCCCGGTCTATCCAAACTTCGTAATAATCGGGTTGAATTTCTAATGCTTGATCATAAGAGGCGATCGCTTCTGTATACTGCTCACTGACAGCCAGTGCAATACCTCGGTAATACCAGTTTTCTTGGTCTTCTGGTTGCAGATTTAGCGCTTGTTCGTAACTAGAAATTGCCTCACTCAGCCATCCTAACTTGAGCATCGCCCAACCGCGACTAGACCAAGCTTCGTGTTCATCAGGCTTAATTTGTATGGCTTGATCAAAAGAAGCGATCGCTTCTTCAAAATTGCCTAATTCTCCCAAGGTTCCACCCCGTTTGTACCAAGCTTTGTAGTAGTCGGGTTTGAGTTCAATGGCTTGATTATAAGATGCGATCGCCTCGGTAAACCGCTTTAAGTGAAACAACGTCAAACCGCGATTAAACCAATATTCTGAGATATCGGGTTGAAGTTCTACAGCTAAATCATAAGAGGCGATCGCTTCAAACAAATTACCACTTTTCGCTTGCTGAAGACCTTGATAAAATAATGCTTGTGCTTGATTAATCCGATTTAAATGATGGGTGTGTTCCTCAATCACATTTGGGTAATTACCGGTTGAAACTGCCAAATTAGTTACAATTTGTTGCACTAAATTTGCACTTTGATCCAACCTCACCCACAATTCATCTAAAGCATACGCGACATTTGGGTCTGCATTTGCCAGAGAGTTATCTAAGATTTCTTCTGTGGTGCTGTTGCTGTGAGTAACGAAACTTGCTGATGGTGTTTGAGCTTTCTCTGTAGTGCTGTTGCTGTGAGTAACGAAACTTACTGATGGTGTTTGAACTTCCTCTTCATAGTCCCACCTCAGTTCTGTTAGGCTAGTGATTGAATCTTCTTTTGCAGGGATCAGCAGATTTGCCGCTGTTGTTTGTATATCTTCTGCTTCATGCTGCAATACATATTCCCTTGAGTTATCTGTTAAAGTTTCGTCCACAGGGGTGTTCGGGGGTGCTGATGTTCTTGTTTGTGCCTCTGGCTCATCATGTTCCCATAACTGTTCACCTAAGTTACGGATCAACTCTTGTCCAGGAGATGTTGATGTAATTTCTTGTGGTTCATCTTCATCATATTTCCATAACTGTTCGCTTAAGTTATGGATCAACTCTTGCCCATTAGAAGTTGGTGTTACTGTTGATGTTGCAGTTCCAATATCATTGGCTACTTGATTTTCCTCATGCTCTGTAGTTGGATTTTGCATTAACAGTTGTGTACCAATGTCATAGGAAATATCTCCTATGATGCCAATATCCAGTTCTCCCAACTGTACCAACCGTGTTGCTACTTGATGATTTGGTGCAGGTGAAGTGAGCAACCTCTCACCATACATTAGCAGCCAATCTAGCCAGCGCTCAGTCGGAACGTAAATTTCTATCCGCTGTAAATACCTGAGTACCCATTCTTGCCCTCGTCCTTGATGCACGCCTTCCAGCAAACGAGCAAACAGACGTTCCAGCTCTGCGTTAGACAGTTCTGGTAATGATCCTACTTGCTGGTATTGCCTTGCATCCCTTGGAGAACTAATTTGTTTACTGCCAAAGACATGCGTCAAGAACCGACTAAGCCACTGCAACAGCCACCTGAGCATCTGCCCCACTCTTGGATTTTATATTTTTTAGATTGTAGCCATCGTTGTGTGCAAAAGGTCACGATTTAAGTAAATACACACTATAGCAGAAGGTGGGGGGCAGGGGAATCTTTTATGAGTAGGTTTTTTAGATTTCGCGTTTTGGTTGACGCTTAAGCAAGCTATGCACAGCATCACCTAGAGGGAGAAAGCATCACCCCGTTACATAAACTCTCTCGTGTGTAAAATTACTTCCCCATGATCAGGAATCCAGGCTAGCCACTTATCTGCTGATACTGGACACAATAACAGTGCTTCATCAAAACTAAATGGGCTTGGAAGCTCCAAAAGCTTTACCCAATCAGCAGGAGGGAAACTCTGTGCTAACTGTTTAGTATAAAACTGGCTTAACAAATCCAGATTTTGCTTTGTTTGGGCTAATGCAAAACCCGGTTTTTCAGAATCTAGTTTCATAACCCGATACTAGCCATTATGAATGGGCTAATCTAAAATTATTTCTGTATCTTAGACTACAAAAATTTAATCATTTTTAAAAGCAAATTTCTTATAACTTTACTTTCGCTGAGTGCAACTGTTTGCATATATTGCGAAGTAGAACAGGTGTGGCGCGGCTAGTTGTAGACTGGCCACTAGATAGCATTTCTAACGAGAACATGTCATTTACTTCCATTCCCTCGCTACGTGAAAGACAACATCCCCTAGTTCGTCGGCTAGCTGATTGTATTGAGGCAGCATGGCATAAGCACCTAGAACTGTCGCCCTACCAATTGCCTGTTGAGTTAGGGTATGTAGAAGGTAAATTAGAGGGTGAAAAACTGACGATTGAAAACCGTTGCTATCAAACACCCCAGTTCCGAAAAATGCACTTAGAACTGGCCAAAATAGGAAATATGCTGGATATTTTGCACTGTGTCATGTTTCCTCGTCCAGAATATAATTTACCGATGTTTGGTTGTGATTTAGTTGGGGGTAGGGGTCAAATTAGTGCTGCGATCGCAGACCTTTCTCCTGTCAACTTAGAGCGTACCTTGCCAGAATCTTATGCTTTAGAACTAGCAGAGCTACCAGTGCTGGAATTTTCGCAACCCCGCGAGTTACCCGATTGGGCAAATATTTTCTCAGATTTCTGCATCTTTGTTCGTCCCAATTCTCCAGAAGAAGAAACAATGTTTCTCTCCCGCGTCCAGGATTTTTTAGAGATTCATTGTACCCAAGCGATCGCATCTAGTCCTGTTTCACCCGAACAAGTCACACAAATTATCGCCGGACAACACAACTACTGCACCAAACAGCAGCAAAACGACAAAACCCGTCGCGTACTAGAAAAAGCCTTCGGCTCAGCCTGGGCAGAAAATTACATGACCACAGTTTTATTCGATCTGCCAAGCTAAATTTGGGGGAATTGGGAATGGGGAATTGGGAATGGTCATGACGCGACGCTCCTGTGTCGCTCTAAGCGAAGCTATGCCGTAGGCTTTACGCTGACGCTCAATGACTTGCTCTAAGCGAAGCTATGCCGCAGGCTTTACGCTACGCTATCGCTACCGCTACGCTAACGTCATTTGTTATTAATTATTCTCCGCGTCCCCGTGTCCCCGCGTCCCCGCGTCTCCCTCATCCCCCTCATCCCCCTCATCTCCCTCATCTCCCTCATCCCCCTCATCCCCCATCTGTAGGTTCTGCTACGTTTTCTGGCAACTGATAAATGTAGAATTCATTCAACGATAGTTTGATAGAGTGCCAAAGCAACAAAGTCTTTGTAGTAAATATTCAAAGATAGTTGATTGCTTTGCTAAAACATCTAGCGTTGCACATTCAGTGTAAGGGTTGTTGACTACCGAAATGTCAAGTCGCTACGCTCCAATTCGTAATTATTACCCCATGATTCCAATCGGGGGCTTGAAACCAGAAATTACGAATTACGAATTATTTGGTCAACTGCGAAGACTGAAACTGTCTTGGGTGCATCTCGAAGTATTCATATAATCTCGTACCAAAACACATACCAATTCTCTAAAAGAAAACTACAGATTAAAACCTGGAAAACTAGATTACATGTGACGATTCTCTTAATTACAAATTACGAATTGGTATCAAAATATCTAGACGGCGAGCGATCGCCTGCTCTGTCCTGTCTTGAAAATAGGGGACTAGGGGCTAGGGATTGGGGAGAGGGATTTTCATGCGATCGTTGTGTGATTTCTTACATGGGCATCTAGCTTGAACTCACAACACCCTATTACTAGGAAGCCCCACGCCTTCAGGTTTCTGAAAAATGGCTCTGGGGTGTGTTGGCTATTGTTTTTACTAAAAACCCTTTTTGGCTAATCTAACTGCACCTAACTAACTTTTTTACTGACATCAGCACAATTTAGAAAAGCAGGCAACATACCATGTCAAGGGTGACTGAGAAGCCAAAACCAAGCGAGCAGACACTTACTCGTGAACAACCTAAAATTTGGTGGAGCATCGCTATGGCCCTGCCAGTATTAATTGCTGCTGGGGTACTAGGTACAGCCAAAATCGAGCAGTTGAAAAAACTAACTACATCTGTACCCATAGCGCCGGTTACTAACAGTGTTAGTGCCGTGGGGCGTCTAGAACCACGAGGCGAAGTTGTTAAACTATCTGCTCCTGCTTCAGGATTGGCAACAGGATCGCGAATTCAGCAACTGTTCATTAGAGAAGGAGAACGGGTAAGACAAGGCCAAGTAGTTGCGATATTAGACAGCCGTGATACCCAAACAGCAAACGTAGAAGAAGCCAAAGCCAAACTGCAAGAAGCTCGTGCCAATTTAGCGCAAGTCAGAGCCGGATCACCGAGAGACGTTCAAGCTCAAAGAGCAGTTGTTGCTCGCTTACAAGCTCAGTTACTTGGTGAGCGGGACGCAATGCAAGCGATGATCGCTCGAATTGCAGCCCAATTAAACGGAGAAAAACTTGCTCAACAAGCAACAGTCAATCGCCTAGAAGCGGAACTGAGTGGTCAAACAGATGCTTTAAGAGCCACATTAGCGCGTATCAAAGCAGAGCAACGCAATGCTCAAGTCGATGCTGGACGCTATGAGTTTTTATACCGAGAAGGTGCAATTTCGCAGCAGGAACGAGATAAAAGACGCTTGAGTGCAATCACCTCTAATCAGCAAGTAGTCGAAAGCCAAGCCACCCTCAGACAAACACTAGCAACCTTACGACAGCAACTAGCCGAAGCCAGAGCCAACCAGGTAAAAAACATAGCAATTTTACAGCAGCAACTTGTTGAAGCCAGAGTTAACCGGGACAAAACCGTAGCAACATTACAAAGACAAATTGACGAAGAAAAAGCCAAACTGAGTCGAATTTTAGAAGTTCGTCCTTCTGATGTACAAATGGCCCAGGCTCAAGTTAGCAATGCGATCGCTCTTGTGAGAAAAGCAGAAGCAGAACTTAGGCTAAGCTACGTTCAAGCACCAATCTCTGGCGAAATTTTAAAAGTTTACACCAAATCCGGCGAAGTTATCAGTCAAAATGGCATTGCCGAAATTGGGCAAACCGATCAGATGTTTGTGATTGCTGAAGTCACCGAAGACAGTATCGGTAGAGTGCGTATTGGTCAAAAAGCCACAGTCACCAGCGATAACGGAGCCTTTAACGGAGAACTCCAAGGAACCGTCACCGAAATTGGCAGAAAAATTGGTAAAAAAGACGTACTCAACACAGATCCAGCCGCAGATGTAGACGCCAGAGTTGTAGAAGTAAAAATTGCTCTATCACCAGAAGATAGCCAGCGAGTTTCCGGCCTAACTTACGCCAAAGTTATCGTCGAAATCAACAACTAATACCAATTCGTAATTCGTAATGACGCTCGCGGACTCGCTACCGCTGCGCTAACGTAATTCGTAATTAAAATATGGTTTGAAAAATTGGTATATAAGTCTCTTGTTACTCTCTGCGCTTCTGCGTGCAAAACAAAATCCTTATAACTGCTGAAAATCTTCAATAATGAATCAAAGAATCCCTCTGTCGTGGCTACAACTGACAAGAGAAAAAACTCGTCTAGCCGTGGCTCTGGCAGGAATTGCCTTTGCTGATATTTTGATGTTTATGCAACTCGGTTTTCGAGATGCTCTGTATTATAGTAACGTGCGATTCCATACCAGCTTACAGGGGGATATTGTTTTAATAAATCGTCAATCTAACGCTGTATTAGCAATGAAAAGCTTTTCTGGGCGACGATTATATAAAGCTTTAGAGTTACCCGCAGTCCAATCAGTACATCCCATATATTTAGACTACACAAGCTGGAAAAACCCCGTCACCGGTCGCCCTCGTAATATCCTTGTCTTTGCCATGAACCCAGAAGTTAACCTATTAAACTTACCTGGAGTTCAGGAAAACCTAGATAAACTGAAACTGCCTGATGTGGTTTTATTTGACCGTTCTTCTAGATTAGAATATGGGCCTATTGCTGCTAGTTTTGGTCAAGGTCAAACTGTAACAGCAGAAGTAAGAAGAAGACGCATCAAAGTAGGAGGACTATTTACTTTAGGTGCATCCTTTGGAGCAGATGGAAATTTAATTACCAGCGATGTTAACTTTTTGCGGATATTCGCCAATAGACAACGTGGATTAATTGATATTGGTTTAATTAGATTAAAACCAGGAGTAAACTCTAAAGTTGTTGCCCAAAACTTACGAAATTATTTACCTCAAGATGTCAATGTTTTAACCAAGCAAGAATTTATTGATTTTGAGCGAGATTATTGGGCAAGTGGTACAGCGATCGGGTTTATCTTCACATTAGGAACAGTCATGGGTTTTATTGTAGGAACTGTGATTGTTTATCAAATACTTTATACAGAAGTCACAGACCACTTAGCAGAGTATGCCACTCTCAAAGCAATAGGTTATACGCAAAAATATTTATTAATCGTCATTTTACAAGAAGCCTTACTATTAGCAGTTTTAGGTTATCTCCCTGGCATTGCTTTCGCTCTATTTATGTATCAAAGAGCTAGAGAAGCAACACTATTACCAGTTTTCATGAGTTTTGATCGGGCAATAATGGTGCTAATTTTAACTATAATAATGTGCTTTATTTCTGGTGTAATTGCTGTACGTAAATTACGTTCCGCAGATCCAGCAGATATTTTCTAGTGAATTTAATTGAATATAAATTCAACGTTAAGCCTGATCAATTATTAATTAAAAATATTTTATAATTGAAGCAGAGCCATCGATTTCAATCATTACATTTATTCTCTGCAAAATTCTTGGTATCAAATTGATAAAGAATGTAGTTTTTGAAAAAATCGATTAATGTGTTGTCAAAAAACTATAGCAATCTTTATCTGTGTATCTTAATTAAGAATTAACATGAAGCAAAAACCTGTAATTGCCATTAAAAAGCTTAACCATTACTACGGTAGAGGCGCATTAAGAAGACAAATTTTATTTGATATTAACCTGGAAATTTATCCAGGGGAAATTGTAATTATGACTGGGCCATCAGGGTCGGGTAAAACCACATTACTCAGCTTAATTGGTGGTTTGCGGTCTGTACAAGAGGGAAGTTTAAAATTTTTAGGTCAAGAACTATTTGGTGTCAATCAGAATCAGCTAGTGCAGATACGACGTAACATAGGTTACATTTTTCAAGCTCACAACTTGCTGGGTTTTTTGACTGCTAGGCAAAATGTACAAATGGCCGTGGAATTGAATGAGGCGATTTCTCACCTACAAGCGGTGACTAAATCAGAAGCCATGCTCAAAGCCGTTGGATTACAGGAACGAATTGACTACTATCCAGATAATCTTTCAGGTGGACAAAAACAAAGGATAGCGATCGCCCGCGCCCTAGTCAATCGTCCCCCACTAGTACTAGCAGACGAACCCACAGCAGCCTTAGATAAACAATCGGGACGCGATGTTGTAGAAATCATGCAGAGTCTTGCCAAAGAGCAGGGAACCGCCATACTGTTGGTAACACACGACAACCGCATTTTAGATATAGCCGATCGCATAGTAGAAATGGAAGATGGACTTCTCGCCCGCGATTCTCAAAGTATAGTTATGGTTCCAGAGTGATATTGGAGAGTGGGGAGTGGGGAGTAGGGAGTGGGGAGTAGGGAAAGATTTATTAGCCTAGCCAAGTTTTTTTATCCCATCTGGCTTTGATTGAGCTATGGCATTTGGCTGGCGACTAGTGCGAAAAGTGACATTCACGCCTTCATTCGATTGCTCTAGCACCAGCAGCGGCGTAGGCTTAGCCTTCTGATCCCAATGCATATAAGCAATACGACCTTGAATAGTCGGTTGCCAAGTATCTTCGTCTTCCATGGGGCTAAGATAAGTTTCAATACAATCAATAATTTGACTAATAGTTGCAGAAGTTGCTTGCGTCGGTAACTTCATCAACCTGATTTGAATCCGAAACAATACTCGCTTAGCAATATTTGGTGGAGTACCACTTTCATACTCTACATCAAAAATTTCATCCACCTGCCGTCCAGCGCTATTGGCAATTCCCACAGTCCCTTGTTGGGCTTGATTGGGACGCAAAGCTTGAGAAATTTTATCTTTGACCTTGATTTTGACTTGATTCAGGATCGCAAAATGAAACACCTCTTCTGACATCCGCATCCGTAGATAATCCAGATTAAAGTCCCGTGAGTTGACCAAATCGGGATTAGTTTCCATTTTGCGAATTGTTTCCAGTGCCAGCTTAAACTTTTTTTCTAGTTCGCGAGCGCGAAATTTTTCAAACTTGAGTTTTTTCTCCAGTTGATTCAGCTGGAGCTTACTATAGACAATTAAAGCAATCACCGCTAAAGCCAATCCTCCAGAACTAGCCACCAAGAATGGTGGTATTTGAGGAGCATTTATTGGCACTTCCTGAAATGCCTTTTTAGGTTTTGACCCTGGAGATTGGGCAATAAACATCGAAGAAAGCATATTGGGCAAACTAAAAAATTTGACTATTGATTTTTAGGATGCCCAAATCTTCAATATCATCTTGCTGTATTATTAGTATTCTTTGCAGCTTCTTTTATAATGGTCGTCTCTGCTGGATATCTCACAAACCCCAGACCACTATCTGAGATTTCATTGACTTGCTTGAGTAATATTCGCCTCATAGCTACAGATATGGATGGCACATTGACTATGCAAGGAAAATTTACCCCCGCATTGCTGCAAGCATTAGAAGATCTAGCCGCAGCTAACATTCAGGTATTAATTGTAACAGGACGTTCATCTGGGTGGGTGAGTGGGCTAAGTAGCTTGATGCCCATTACTGGCGCTATGGCAGAAAATGGTGGTTTATTCTTTCCACCTGAAAACCAAAAACCGATAGTTTTAACACCCATTGCCGACTTAGCTAACCACCGCCGAGATTTAGCAGCAGTTTTTGAGCAATTACAAAGTAAATTTCCCCAAATAGAGGAATCTATTGATAATCGCTTTCGTCTTACCGATTGGACTTTTGACGTAGCTTCTTTGAGTTTAGATGAGCTAAAGCTTCTAGCTGAACTCTGTCAACAAATGGGTTGGGGATTCACTTATAGCAACGTGCAGTGTCATATAAAACCCCAAGGACAAGATAAGGCTGTTGGATTATTGCAAGTAATGCGCGAATACTTACCACAGTACTCACCAGAACAAGTTCTGACTGTTGGTGATAGCCCCAATGATGAAAGTTTATTTAATCGGCGTTATTTTCCCGTTTCTGTAGGTGTAGCCAACGTACTAGACTATACGCATCAATTACAGCATCAACCTGCTTACGTCACAACTGCCGCCGAAGGTGAAGGATTTTGTGAGCTATCTAATTATTTGTTGAAAAGTCTAAAAATATCATAAGTTAAAACCAGCCAGAACAGGGGGATGAAAAGAGCGATCGCAGGGTACGCTCAGTACAAGTTCCCCAGTACCCCAATTCCCAAAACAAATTTGCTCTAGAATAGGGTTGGTAGCAATGAGTTTCAAACTATGACAGCTACTCTAGGAGTCAACACCGAGTCTGATATCTTCTACCCCAGCGCTGATGGCGAACCAGTGGCAGAAACATACGACCATCTTTATGCTTTACTCACCACTCTGGAAGTGCTAAAACAGTACCTGGCAGATCGTCAGGCGACGGTATTAGGTAATCAATTTCTTTACTATGCACAAGGTTTTCCCAAGTTACGGGTTGCTCCAGATGTGATGGTAATTTTTGATGTCGCACCAGGCGGTCGAGACAACTACAAAATTTGGGAGGAAGGTCAAGTACCTACGGTTATTTTTGAAATGACATCCTTTGGAACTAAGGAGAAGGACGAAATCTTTAAAAAGATTCTGTATGAGCAGCTAGGTGTCAAGGAATACTGGCAGTTTGATCCTAAAGGCGAATGGGTAGAACAACAGCTACGCGGTTATCGCCTCAGAGGAGAAACTTACGAACTCATTCAAGATAGCCGCTGTGAACCCCTAAAGCTGCGCTTGATAGTTGAGGGACGCCTGATTGCGTTTTATCGGGAGGATACAGGTGAAAAGCTATTGATCCCCGATGAACTCACAGAGGCTTTAAAGCAAGAGGTTTTAGCAAGACAGCAAGCAGAAGAACGAGCTGAACAGGAACGTCAACGAGCTGAACAGGAACGTCAACGAGCTGAACAAGCAGAATTGCAAGTAGAACAATTAAAGGCAAGGTTGCGTTCGCTTGGTGTAGACAATGATCCCCATATTTAAAAGGACAATTCAATAGCTATGCAACCATAAAATGGTATCTGCAATAGCAAAAGATTTAAACTAAAAATGTGAGCGCGATCGCACAACGTCTTCAAGGAAAAATCGCCTGTTATCCCTCATCTCAAGCAGAATAGCCAAAAACTATCTCATAAACGTTTCTTGATAAATTAGCATTTTGTAGGAACATACACAGTGGGTATTTTGTCAATAGATATTAGTGAACCGATGGTCTATTTACCTTTATAGATTTCGGTACTATTTGGGGACAAAATAAGTATTCGTCCTGCGTTAAGTTAGCCTATTTGTTCTGAATTTTATAAGTTACCCGAGCGAGAACATTAGGTTCTACTTATCAAAGATATTTTGCTAGTTGTTAGATAAAAATTAGGTTAAGTTATGTAACATCTATAACATCTTTTGTGTATTTCCTGATCGAAAATTAACTGTTATTGCTGGTTCATCCTAGCGAAATCTAGCTGTAGTGAGAGGTAAACTATGCTTGTGTCTACAAAAGTCCATCTCAAGGTACTGTGTAGTTTCCAAACCAGGCATTTATATTAGAAATATGAGAATGCTATCTGCAATATCAGCAATTAATAAGTTTTGGGAATACCATTTTTATAATTTCTTTGTTATTTTGTATTTAACGGGACAGTTCTTCATCATTTGGTGGGTTTAAATAACAATTAGTTAAACCGTTCTTCCCCGAAAACCCATGTAAATTCTTGTATTTGCGCTTGTTTTCCTTCAATTTAGAAGTGTAATGCAAATAGCAGAAATCAACTGCATGGTAATACTCCAAACTGGCAAATAGTTTATCCAAACAAGGAAATCTGGCTTACTACTATGGTTAAAACAAATAATCAGCAAATCATCATGCCTGCTTTTATTAAACCTATGGAGACAACCCATCAAATAGCAAGTAAAAACCCCTTTGCTCTACCTAAATGGGATTTACTACAACCATTACGCCAATGGCTTGATGAACTCGAAATTCAGAATCGCAAATTAGCCAAATTTATTGCTAAGCTAATTCCTGCTCAGTGTCCTTTCGAGCGCGATATCATGCTATTTGGTCGTACAGTAGCTCATATTCCTCCAATGTGTAAGCTGAATCCTCTTTATGAGCAACTTGTGGGCTTACGTTTTCGTGCTTTGTGTTATTTAGTAGATCAATGTGGAGAAGATATTCAATCATACTGCTAAACGCAACCGAAGTAAACGCAACATCGAAATTAAAATTGAGCATTAACCCATTCAAGAATGTTTCAATGAGTTGGGGTGTCCAAAAAGGCAATTTGGTAACATGAAGTATCTAAATTTCCTGGGACTTATGATACTCAAGAAATATGTGATTTATTAGCAGATAATGTGATAGGTACGCCCAATGATGGGCAATCATTGCAAACAAGGCAAGGAGATCTAGTTACTTTTGCCGCTGGAATATCCTGGTAGGTGGGAAATTATAAGCGACGGCACTAAACATTATTACTTTGATTAATAGAGATAAGTCAGTCAACCAATTTTCGATTTTGGATTGATCTCACTGATGAATCCGCTTTCTTGGAAGTTTTGGATTTATTGCATGGCAAGTGGGAAATTTAAAATCTTTCGAGATTTTGAATGATTCAATGCCAAATCTGTCTGATTCGTTTAAACGCAAACATCTCATTTCTTAAATGGATGGTAGGGAGATAGAGGTTAACAACGATGTCATAGGATAGAGTAGCAGAGTCAGGAAATTGCTGATATCCGCATCTGACAGAATTCTTTGTGATCCCATCTCCTAGACAATATTTGTACGATGTTATTGCATTTAAGTACTTGGCAGGAAGTTGAAGCTTATCTTAAGCAGTCCCAGGGGATTATTTTCCCTATTGGTTCTACAGAACAACATGGGCCTACAGGATTAATTGGTACTGACGCTATTTGTGCAGAAGCGATCGCTCATGCTGTAGGTGAAGCAACCCAAGCAATAGTTGGCCCTACAATCAATGTGGGAATGGCATTACACCATACCGCCTTTCCCGGCACAATCAGTCTGCGTCCCAGCACTTTAATTCAAGTGGTGCGAGACTATTTAACTAGTTTAGTCAAAGCTGGTTTTACCAAGTTCTACTTTATTAACGGCCACGGTGGAAACATTGCCACTCTTAAAGCTGCTTTCTCTGAAACTTATGCTCATTTAGAAGATTTGCAAATTAGCAATGCCCAATTAGTGCAATGTCAAGTAGCAAACTGGTTCATGTGCAGTTCAGTTTATCAGCTAGCCAAAGAATTATACGGGGATCAAGAAGGTTCTCATGCAACTCCAAGTGAAGTAGCACTCACCCAATACGTTTATCCAGAAGCGATTAAGCAAGCACCCTTCTCACCAGAAGTAGGAACAGGACACAAGATTTATAGTGCAGCTGACTTTCGCGTGCGTTACCCAGATGGACGCATGGGTTCCAACCCCGCCTTAGCAACGCCAGAACACGGTAAGCAGTTTTATGAATTAGCTGTCAAAGAACTTAGCAATGGGTATTTAGAATTTTTGAATGCCGAGTGATAGGGAGTAGGGAGTGGGGAGTAGGCGACTGAAATCGCTATATCCCTTTTCTGTTCCCTGTTCCCTTACCTAAATAGATAATTTATTTTGCACAACTACTTGTCATTTAACAACGATTGATTAGGTGTTAACTGAGTCTCAAAACGGCTATACACAATTTGGGTTGGATACCAGCAAGAAAGCCAATACACATCTTGAATAACTTGGCAAGAGCTATTTTCATCAATCCTCTCAAACTGAACCAAGGCTAAGTTATTCATTCCAACCACTTCTCGTCCTTGTTGAAACCAGCGAGATTTCCAAAACATTAACGGCTGTAACCATTGCCATTTAGCATTTTCTGCGCGTTTCCAGGGTGGTATTAAACTTGATATATCGTTGGCGATGCTATTAGTTTGAGTACTGTGTCGTGGAATCCACTCTAATAAGCAATACCAGTCGGGGTTGACGAGTGGGCGATCGCTATCTTGTTGTTTTGCTGAAAGTTCTTGCATATTGGTTGGATGATTCCACCCAATCCACCGCCGTACCTTTTCTGGTAATAAAAAATCTTTTAATCGTGTATGGATAATTCTGGTTAAAGTTTCTTCGTTTTTCAATGCACTAGAGGTTAGCTGTACCAAGACAGACTGCGATTGATCATTACGTGCATGAGACAAGCGAGTCACATAACTGTAGTGAATGTCCCCAGACAGAACAATGATTTGCTGACGTTGCTCAAACAAGATGGAGAGAAACTTTGCTAGTGCTTCAGTGTTGATGTTCCAGGCATCACCAACATCCGTGGAAAAAACTTTGTCGCGTCGCAAATGCCAGTGATGAATCCAATCAATTACTTGTAATCCAAATAGATTAGTAGGCGCAATCACAAACGTAGCTGGAATGTTAGTCTGTGCTGTTTGTTGTAAAGGTAGGAGTATTTGTTGCTGCAAAGCTTGGGGACATAGCAGCATCGGCGGCGCGATTGGTTTTTGGTCGGCAGGGTAGCCACGCCAAGTGCGTGTATCTAGCACAATGACTTCATGACAATCACTCCGAACTGTGTAGTGCCATGTGAGTGTCTGCGGATATCGAGCCAGAATCAACACTTCCTCATTTTGGGCAAAAGTGGGTAAGTCTGTGCGGGGATCGCTGGGTGGTATGCCAACATAACGAGCGATCGCTTCATAGGCAGCTGTATCTGTCCCTTGGGAAGTTGACCAAGCTTGTGCAGCAGCTAGCAGTTTCTCACCAGGTTGATTGGCTGTAAATTGCTCAGGTGTATTGCCCCAGGCTTGATATACTGCATAGGCTAACATGGCATTCTGAACTATCCGCCGCCCTAGAGGACGACCCAACACTCGTAAACACCAAGCTTGATTGAGGTTCCAATCATCACTGACATCATGGTCATCAAAAATGGTGTAAACGGGAATATTGGCAAGGGCGCGGCGCACTTTCCACAGTGTATGGATAAATTGCCGTAAATTACGCACTGAGCGATCCCAGTTTTGGCTAGCTTGGCGATCGCTTGTTACTTGGTGTCCTCGTGGAAAGGAAGTCGGCCAGCACACCGGAGACCAAGTTAGTAAATAACTAGCGTAATACTCTCCCAAACTCAGAAGATGGCTAGCAACTTTGTCCTGTTTATTGTGTAATCCCGCAGTCAAGCCGGCTTGAATCGTCGCTACTCCAGCTCGCTGTCCGGGAGGCAGCTGTTTGGGCGTACAATACACTACGTTATCAACTGGTTTCTTTTGACCCACAGGCAGCTGTTCTTCCCAACCCAGCAGCGCATCACCAAGATTACTAGCCACCCACAACGACGGATGTGCAACATCGTCTCCGTAAATTTGGTCTCCGGTTAGGAACAACTGATGAGGACGGCGGCGGGGCTGATTTGCTGCTGCCTCAATCAAGCAGTCGAGAATTGGTAGGGCATCAAATCCTTGACCATGAGGCTTGCGACAGGAAGCATGGATAATTTGCAAGTCTTGGAGACGGTTGGGTGGTAAGACAAAAGTTGGCTGCTGATGTTCAAAGTAGCTAATACAGTTTGAGTTTAATGCTTGTTGTAAAGTTTGGACAGTTCCATCAGTAGCTGTGAATTGGAGGTCATATGCATAGATGCGATCGCTACTTAAACGATACCCAACTTGAGACCTAGCTGTGACAGCAACCACATGCAGATACTTGCCCAAAGCAACAGTAGAACGTTGTCCTTCCCACAAAAAATCTCCCAAGGTTTCACCATGATTCGTTGTTTCGTAAACCTTGAGTTTGGCTTGGCAAGACTGTTTTAGTGCAACCCAAACCGTCACTGAATCCGGTTCAATCTTTTTGAGAATTGGCCCGGCTAAAATCAGCGGCAGTTCTTGAAAAAATTCGCCCCCAGCTTGATAATTCATTGCAAATAGGGAATGGGGAATGGGGAATGGGGAATGGGGAATGGGGAATGGGGAACTCGTGGCTCGCACGTTAGCGAAGCGGGGCGAAGCCCAGTGGGGATTAGGGGAATGGGGAGTTGTAATTATCTTTCTCCCCCAGCCTCCCCAACTTCCTCAGTTCCCCCAGCTTTCTTACTCCCTCATCTCACCAGTCCCCAGCCCCTAACTAATTCCGAGCGATACCTTCTTCACGCGCGGCTCGTTGGACGGCGGCAGCGACGGCGGTAACGACTCGCTCATCAAAAACCGAAGGAATGATGTGTTCTCGATCTAAATCTGAAGGTTTGACTAAAGAGGCGATCGCGCTTGCTGCTTCTAAGTACATGGTAGTGGTAATTGTCTGGGAGCGACAATCCAAGGCACCACGAAATACTCCAGGAAAAGCTAACACGTTGTTGATTTGATTTGGGTAGTCACTGCGGCCTGTGGCGATGACAGCCACATATTTATTTACTAATTCTGGCTGAATTTCTGGAATGGGATTGGCCATTGCAAACACAATTGGATCTTTTCCCATTGATTGCACCATTTCTGGTGTTAAAACTCCTGGAACGCTGACACCGATAAATACGTCTGCTCCTTGCATTGCGCCGGCGAGAGTACCTTGGGCTTTCACAACAAATTCGCGTTTTTCTTCAGTTAAATCAGTGCGACTCGTGGAGATAATTCCTTTAGAGTCGCACATCCAAATTTTTTCTGCTCCAGCTTTTTTGAGTAAGCGGGCAATCGCCACTCCAGCTGCCCCAGCACCATTAATCACGATGCGGATTTCTGCAATGGTTTTATGTACTAGCTTTAAAGCATTAAACAAAGCTGCCAAGGTGACAATGGCTGTACCATGTTGGTCGTCATGAAAAACGGGGATATCTAACTCTTTTCGCAATCTCTGCTCAATTTCAAAACATCGTGGTGCAGCAATATCTTCTAGATTTATACCACCAAAAACTGGAGCTAAATTCTTCACTGTCCGCACAATTTCATCTGTATCTTGGGTAGCAAGACAGATGGGGAAAGCATCAATTCCAGCAAATTCTTTGAACAGCATTGCTTTACCTTCCATTACAGGTAAAGCAGCGGCTGGGCCCAAGTTACCTAACCCCAAAACAGCACTCCCATCAGTCACAATGGCAACAGTGTTTTGTTTGATGGTTAAATTATAAACTTCTTCTGGTTTTTGGGCGATCGCATTACAAATTCGACCAACTCCCGGTGTGTAAGCCATGGCTAAGTCGGAAACACTTTTGAGGGGAATTCTACTGGTAATGCTGATTTTGCCACCACGATGCAAATTAAAGGTGCGATCATAAACATTCAGCACCGTAATGTCTGGTAATGCTTTGATTGCTTGCACAATTGTTTCGGCGTGTTCGGTGCTAGCAGCATCAACTGTAATATCACGAGTGGATTCTTTGCGGGTTTGCTCAATTAAATCAATTTGTCCCAGATTACCACCATTGATGGCGATCGCCTGCGTTACTGAGGCTAACATCCCCACGCGATTAGGAATCTGCAAACGCAGTGTCAAACTAAAACTAGAATTTGGAGTTAGGTCTGCCATTGTGATTCTCAATTTTAAGTTTTAGATCTTACTATTGAATTGATTGGTAAAGATCTAGACAAAAGCTAAAATCTGAAATCGGCAAGTTTTGTGTTGGGGTCTGTCTAACAAAGTTGAGGCAGTTGTTCATGGGGGTTTCCCCCATGAACAACTGCCGTCAGAGCGCAGGTTTCCCCTGGTGACTTTGCGCTAAATCCCCATTACAAAACTTAATTACGTTAGCGAAGCGGTAGCGAGTCCTCGAGCGTCATTACGAATTACGAATTATTTAATTACTTCTCTCCCTGCCCCTCTTCCTCTTCCTGATAAGCGATCGCACTTAACACTACTTCAGGAGGGCATTATATTTTATCATTCTTCGAGCAAGCCGATAGGTAGTGTTCGATAAAACTTTCTGATGTAGCTTGTTGACACTATTATCAACTACTTGGGTTTTGCAAATCAGCATGAGTTCACATAAATCTGCGATTGAGTATTAGAAGTTTTGCAGATTGTGATCAGTCAAACCAGATGAACAGAGCCATTAAATAATTCGTAATTCGTAATTCGTAATGACGCGACGCTCCTGTGTCGCTCTAAGCGAAGCTATGCCGTAGGCTTTACGCTGACGCTATCGAGGACTCGCTCTAAGCGAAGCTATGCCGCAGGCTTTACGCTACGAAGTGCGTAATTAAGTTTTGTAATGGGGATTTGATCCCAACACAAAACTTGCCGGTTCTATAACCGGGGGACTTAAACCCACGGAACTTGTTAGTCATCACAATATAAAGTCTCTATCAAGCAAATAGGCGTAAATCTTTATGTTCATGTAAAGAAATATAAACTTTTAGGTAAATTAGGAAGCTGAGTTTGGTAAATTTTACAAAAATTCACTCACTTGTGTCTAATTATGCCTACTTTCTTAACAAAAGCTTGACAATCAAGATTCAGCTAGATGACAACGAATAGCCAGAGAACGGAAGCGTCATTTGCAAAAATTTCTAGCTTCCATCCAGACAAGTCTAAGTTTTATGGGGAATAGAGCCAAGACATAGCACTAAAGTGCTTTGAATCACTCTTCCCCGCAGCGAAAGGTAAGTGATTTCTGCTTGATGCTTAATTAGCAAGAAACGTTTGGTAAAGCACAATTTTGGAGGAATACTAAATGTCCATCATCACTGTCACCAGCGCCAACAATAGTGGTTCTGGTTCTTTGAGAGAGACAATTGCTCGGGCTAAAGCAGGTGACACAATTAAATTTGCAGCTAATCTGGCTAACAAAACGATTACCCTCACCAGTGGTCAAATAGAGCTGAATAAGAATCTCATTATTGATGGTTCTGGTGCAGCAAATATTACTATCAGTGGCAACAAAGCCAGTCGGATTTTTAATACAACGCAGGGAATCAGGTTAACTCTAAAAAGCTTAAACTTTGTCAATGGTAGAGCAGTAAGTAGTGATCCCAAGTCTGAGATTAGAGGCGGTGCGATTAATCTCAATAACTTCAGTAGATTAACGGTATCTGATTGTAAGTTTGAGGACAACGTTTCTAATCGGGGTGGAGCTATTCATGTTGGCCGTTCTTGTGTTGTCAAAGTATCGGATAGCACCTTTGACAACAACGATGGCAGCGTCGCTAATAATGGCTTTAGTGCAGGTGCGATCGCGGCTGGAAGCACTGGATTATTATCGATCAAAAGTAGTCGATTCACCAACAATCGTGGCGTTTCAGGTGGAGCGATTTATAAGCTTTTAGGCCCCTTAGTAGTAGAAGATTCCGTTTTCCTCAAGAACAAATCCTCTTACGGAGGTGGTGCAATTTATACAGACGGTGCAAATATTGATGGCCCCAAAAATGACTCAGAAACAGTGGGTGGCACAATTAGAATTAGTGGGAGTCGATTTGAAGGCAATGAAAGCAGAAGGGATGGGGGAGCGATCAATCTTTATATCTACTATCCAGATAAGGCGATTATTGAAGATAGCATAATTATCAACAACAAAGTCAAACCCGACTCCAAAGGAATTGCTTTGGGGGGAGGAGTAAGAGCTAATGGGAATATCACAATCCGCAATGTCACCTTTGCCAACAATATTGCCGAAGGACAAGGCGGTGGATTGTGGCTAGATGGGTATGTAAATTCTAAAAATGCTCGCGCTACTGTTGAAAACAGTACTTTTTCTGGAAACAAAGCAAGTAGTACCAAAGGTTATGGTGGAGCAATCACCATCAATCCTAGTGCATCCGCCAATATCGACATCACCAACTCTACAGTTGTCGATAACTATGCTCAAACCTATGGAGGAGCTTTTTGGATTGTTGGTAAGCAAATAGCCACACTCACCAATTCAATAGTTGCCAATAACAAAGCAAACAACTCTTCAGGACTTGCTCAGCAGGTTGCATTTCAGTTACGGGATGGTGGCGGTAATATTGAGTTTCCTTCCCCAGTCAATAGCAAGAATAAAAAAGTAACTGCTGGTTCTCTGATTGCTAATCCCAAACTTGGTTCTTTGCAAACTATAAATGGTGTACTGGTGCGTCCGATATTAGCGGGAAGTCCTGCTATTGATGAGGGTGTGACAACAAAGGCACCAAAAACCGATATCCGAGGCTTTAATCGTGACAGTCAACCTGATGTTGGAGCATATGAGTATGGTGCAAAAGCGGCCAGCAGCCTCACAAGTACAGCCACACAGGCAACTACTACCAGTTCAACTAGTAGCCTGAAAAAAGCAACTTCTGGTAATGATGTGATTATTGGCACATCAGTTAGCGATCGCATTATCGGCTTAGCAGGTGCAGATAAACTCACTGGTCGTGAAGGTAATGACCAATTTGTCTACACTAATATTAGCGATCGGGGCGATACAATCACTGACTTTGAGATTGGTAAAGACAAAATAGTCTTTACCCAGTTGCTCGATAGCCTCAGCTACACCGGTACTAATGCCATAGCCGATGGCTATGTCAAAATCATACAAGGCAATATTTCTAACAACTTCAGCGTGCAAATTGATGTGGATGGTTCCACAGGCAATGAAAGCTTCAGTCCTTTTATTACGGTGGATGTAAAAGGTACAGGCACCCTAAATAACGCTAGCAACTTTGTGTTTTAAAGCTGAAGTGTCAATTTTGATCAGTTCTCCTTCTTTACCTTTATCAATTATTGAAAGGGGAACAGAAAACACGTCATTCCTCGCTATTGCCTGTTTCCTGTTCCCTGTTCCCTTCGTATTGAACTTATGAAGTGATTCTTGGGAATCCCCGTACCTTTTAGGTTAACGGAGGATGTCAACGACGTACTACAACTAAAGTTCCTGTTGAAGTCCAGTTATACAGCTTGCGGGCTTGTTGGACTGGCAAATTTATGCAACCATGGCTGACTGGAGTACCAAAACGGTTATGCCAAAAAGCTCCGTGAATCGCATAGCCTTTGTAAAAATACATCGTGTAAGGCACATTGGGAATGTTGTAGCCTCTACCTCGCATTCGATGAGTGCGATATTTAGAATTAATCCGAAACCTACCTATAGGTGTGGGGGTCGAACGCTTACCTGTAGAAATTCGGTATGAATGAACAAGTTTTTTGCCTTCCCAGGCAGATAACCGTTGCTCGGACAGGTCAATTTCAATCCAGCGGGGTCGAGTCGTTTGCCGGACATCAGATACATTAATGCTGTCGTTATTAAATACTGCAAAGTTGCGTTCAGATATTCTATGCGATGTAGCTCTAGCTATAGCTGAGTTGGAATTAGCCGTGGTGGATGACAAAGACAAGAAAGTCGCTAGTACCAGCGTCACACCAGTACAAAAAGTTCCGCAGCAACGAATCCAAGTTTGCATGATGCATCACCTTGATAAGACCGTTTCACTTTGAGGAGTAGGGGCATGAGGGGGACGCGGAGAATAACCAATTCCCCGTAGGCTAAGCGAAGTCGTACCCTGCGGGATCTTGCTAGCAAGAGCGTCTCCGACAGGAGAAGCCAATTCCCAACTCTATGCAATCAATCACATAGATATGTTCCCACTATTCTTTAGCGGATATACGCAACTCTTCCATGAATACTGCTAAACAAAATTCAAAATTACTCTCTTAATTTTTTTTGAATTTTGAATTGAAAAATGTCAGGACTTACGCTTATTTCTTGAGAGCAAACTATGTGAGTGCCTTCTTCTATATACTGTTTCTTGTTCAGTTATCTCCAGTCCGGAGATTCCCAGCAGAAAATACTGCTGAGAACCACTGATTTGTCTTGTTTTATAGATATTTCTACTCTTGCTCAAATTACCTTTTCATTATCTATGAATGACTACTGGAGTCCCTATTGAGGCCCAATTGAATAGCCATTTCGCATGTTTGGGTGCGAGATTTACACAGCCGTGGCTGACTGGAGTCCCAAACTTGCGATGCCAATATGCGCCGTGAATGCCGTAATTTCCCTGATAAAACATTGCATAAGGAACATTAGGAACGTCATAATTCCTACCCTGCATTCGAGTAGATTTGAATTTGGATTGAATTCTAAAACTACCAATCCGCGTGGGGGTAGAGTTTTTACCAGAAGAAATCGCTGCACCATAAACAACCCTATCACCCTGCCAGGCGATTAAACGTTGCTTTGCTAAATTAATCTGAATCCAGCGCCGCTCAGATTGTTGTAATGTCTGAATTGTTTGAGCAATTATCTTATTTTGAGGCTTTGCCCACACCTGAGCTGAACCAGTAGTTACCAAACTACAAGAAAGTACTGTACTAACAAGGAGTATTTTTAAGCGACGCACCCAATTAGGATAAATTAGGCTTTTCATAGTAAATACACTCAAATGACCAAGTTTTTGATGATTTTATCCTAGACTAATGTAACTTTTGTATCAAAAATTTGGCGTTTTGAGCGATCGCTTGCCAATTTCTTGTTTCTACTAGTTCTTTGGGGAATAATTGGCTACTCAAACCCACAGCAATTGCACCTGCTTGCAAAAATTGTTTGGCATTTTCTGGAGTGACGCCGCCAGTGGGAATTAAGGGAATTTGACTTAATGGCCCTTGCAGATTTTTGATATACTGAACTCCACCTAATGCTTCTACGGGAAACACTTTGACGCAGCTTGCACCTATATTCCAAGCATTAACGATTTCTGTAGGAGTCAACGCTCCTGGGATGATGGGTATATCTTGCGCTACTGCTAGTTGAATCATTGCAGCATCAACATGGGGTGTGAAGAGGAATTGTGCCCCAGATGTAATTGCTGCTTGTAGTTGCTTTACATTGAATAATGTACCTGTACCAATAGTACAGTTAGGTAATTTTAAGCGGAGTTGACTAATTAATTCTGCGGCGCGATCGCTATTCCAAGTAATTTCGATGAGCTGCATTCCTTGAGAGGCTACAGCCATTGCCATTTGCTGTCCCCACTCGATTTTGGGAGCGCGAATAACGGCCACTGCTCTATGTTTTTGTAATTGCGATAACCAAACTTGATTTGACATTTTGATTACCAATTTTAATCAAAATGTCGTTATGAGCGCTGCAATATTTCGTTAATTGAACTAATATTCTGTTGAATTTGTTCTGATAGATACGTTTTTAATGAATCAAGTGTTTCTAAAGGTAAATTTCCTAAACCCACAGCAAACACTAAGCTGAGAGTACCAAGGGTTAAAGCTAATAACCTACCAAAACAACCCGGATTAATTTCGACAAAACCTAATTTAGAGTTACCAATAACAGCAATTATTAAACAAACAATTCCTGCTATTAATAAAATATTGGTTAATTGAGAATTAATAATCATATTTTTTGTAATCAAGAGTTGTAGAGACGAGCCATGGTGCGTCTCTATCAACAGTTTTGTTGTTTAAACTAACAAAGGACGTGCCAACATAAAGCTGGCAATTGATTTGGCATCTACTAGTTCCCCGTGGAGAATAGCTTGCTCGAATTCTTCAGGAGTTAATAATACTGTTTCGATATCTTCATCTTCCTCTGGCGCTGGGGGTGTATCTAGCTTTTCTAAATCTTGAGCGAGGAAGGCATAAATAATCTCATCTGAATAACCAGGAGCGAGGAAAAACTCTCCTAATTTTTCCCACTTTTGAGCGCGGTAGCCAGTTTCTTCTTCAATCTCGCGCTGTACTGTTTCTAAAGGTTCTTCACTTGGTTCTATAGTCCCGGCGGGAAATTCTAAGATCCGCCCTTGAATTGCAAAACGATATTGACGAACGAGTACAAGTTTTCCTTCATTAGTCACGGGTACAGCTAAAGCGCCGCCTGGGTGGCGAATACATTCCCATTCCCCCTCTGATTTGTTCGGTAAACGCAAGCGATTGACTTCAAAATCAAACTTGCGTCCTTTGTGGAACAAGCGCTGTCTCAGCAGCTGTGGTAATTCTCTACCTAATGGCATAGTAAAATTTGTTTGTCTGTAACTACAGATATAAACACTAGCGTCTATTTTGACACTTCCACGCATGAATGACGGGGGATATAAGCATCACGTCTCATAAAGTTACTATTTTGTTGTTTTGAGATGGTGGTGTTAATTGCCCATCAATAAATATACATCACAACAGTCTACCTCTTTCAGGAGTTCTTTAATTACCAATCCAGAGATGGGTTCTACCCAATCTGGGGCAATTTCTGCAAGTGGGGCTAAAACAAAAGCTCGCTCCCGCATTCGGGGGTGGGGAATTTGCAGAGTTGGTGTATTGATGATTAAGTCATCATATAATAACAAATCTAAATCCAGAGTTCGCGGCCCCCAGCGTTCTTGGCGGACGCGTCCAAATTTTTGTTCAATTGCTAACAGAGTTTCTAATAGTTGTTGGGGTAAGATTTCTACCTGCAAGACGACACAGCCGTTTAAATAGTCTGGCTGTGGTGGCCCTACGGCTTTGGTTGTGTACCAACTGGATTTAGCTTTGATGCTGATTTTGGGTGTTTGGGCTAAGGTTGCGATCGCCGCTTCTAAAATTGCCTGGGAATCGCCCATATTCCCGCCAAGGGCTACTGCACTGAACTTGAGCAAGTTATTAGGGGTTAGGGACTGGGGATTGGGTACTGGGTATTGGGGACTGGGGACTGGGAAATAATTTTCTTGAGCCGAATTTACATTATTCAATTCCCAATCCCCAATAATTATGTAATGCAGTATCTTTTTTTACTGTACTGGATTAACGAGTTTTCCCAAACATTATTTGATAATGGTGAATTTAGTCAATTGTTTATGGGCTATTATACTAACACAAACGTGGTGTGCTAATCCTAGACTTCTCTGATGGCGGTCAAGTTTTTATTACTTCTTTGAGCGAGGAACGAACGTGGGGAAGCTTACCTCCTGGTTCAAACAAAAGCCAACAAAGTTGAGCGACTCTGATAAAGAGAAACTGCGATTGCCGCCTGGTAATCATCATGAACACGAGGAATCTGAGGAATCCACAGATGAGAATTCACCACCAACACATCTGGTGCAGGCGAGGCAATTACTGAACCGTATGAAAAGCTTACCATCTGTGACTTTGCCCAAACTTCCTTTGGGAAATAAACCGCTTTATCGTCGCCCATGGTTCTGGGTTGGCTTGGGTGTAAGTGGTGGTATCGTGGCGGTAATCTACGGTATCAACTCAATAGACCGCTCTTTGCCAGATAAAGAGCTGCTAAGTGCTGTGCAAAGAGAGCAGACACTGACAATCAAAGCTGCTGACGGTACTATATTACAACAACAAGGAGAAGCGACTAGAGAGCAATTAAAGCTGGAGCAAATACCTGATCAGCTCAAAGGGGCTTTCATCGCTTCTGAAGATAGAAGATTTGAGAAACACAATGGGGTTGATGCACAGGGAATTGTTAGAGCAGTTTTGAATAACTTGCGATCGCAAAATGTCGTAGAAGGTGGTAGCACAATCACGCAACAGCTAACGCGAATTCTCTTTCTCAAACAAGAGCGAACAATCTGGCGCAAACTTAAAGAGGTGCGTTTAGCACAAAAAATGGAGCAAGTATTGACCAAAGATCAGATTTTAGAACGTTATCTGAATTTGGTCTATTTGGGAGCTGGGGCTTATGGAGTGGCAGACGCCTCGTGGGTGTATTTTAGTAAAACGCCAGATCAACTCTCTTTATCACAGATGGCAACAATTGCTGGATTAGCCCCGGCTCCTAGCTTATACTCTCCAGACAAAAATCCAGAAATGGCTAAAGCGCGGCGCAATCTGGTACTACAGCGGATGCAAGAAGATGGAGTGATCACAGCAGCCGAAAAACAAGCCGCAACTCAAGAACCAATAAACCTTAAAACCAGTCCTCCCAAGCGATTGCAAGTAGAATCCCCCTACTTTACTAGCTATATCCAGAATGAATTGCCCAAGTACGTTTCCCCAGATGTGTTGGCTGGTGGGGGTTTAGTAGTAGAAACTAGCTTAAACCCGGCTTGGCAGAAGGTAGCAGAAGCAGCGGTTGCGAAAACGCTGCGAAATCAGGGTACTTGGGAAAACTTTAAAGAAGCAGCTTTAGTAGCTATTGATCCTCGCAGTGGTGAAATTCAAGCCATGGTTGGCGGCAAAGATTTTAGCAAAAATCAGTTTAATCGGGTAACTCAAGCACAGCGTCAGCCAGGCTCAACATTTAAGGGATTTGTGTATGCGACTGCTATAGCTACTGGTAAAAGTCCTTACGATACCTACTTGGATGCACCCTTGGTAGTAGATGGCTACGAACCAAAGAATTTTGGGGAAAACTTTCATGGTTGGATGAGTATGCGAGATGCTCTCACCAGTTCTATCAATATAATTGCGGTTAAGGTATTGATGGATGTGGGATATGAGCCAACGATTAAAGTCGCTCATAAGATGGGGATTAAATCGGAACTCAGACCCACTTATTCCCTAGCCCTTGGCTCAAATGAAGTCAATCTGCTGGAGTTGACTAGCGCTTACGGCAGTTTCGCAACCCAAGGATTGCACGCAGAAGCCCACGGGATTCGCCGTATACTTAACCGTCAAGGCAAGGTGATCTGGTCTGCTGATTTCAAATCACAGCAAGCTCTAGATCAAGATAGCGCTGCGATTATGACTTGGATGCTACGCAACGTTGTTCGTGCTGGGACTGGTACCGCTGCCCAATTAAATGATCGACCTGTTGCTGGGAAAACTGGTACTTCTGATAAAGCCCGCGACTTGTGGTTTATCGGCTACATTCCGCAATTGGTGACAGGAGTTTGGCTAGGCAACGATGATAACCGCCCTACTTATGGCGGTAGTAGCAGTGCTGCCTACACCTGGCACGAATTTATGGAAGAAGCAGTAGAAGGAATGCCTGTCGAAAAGTTTCCCGAAAGACCCAAGTTAGATGGTCGTAAAGGCACAATCAAAGCACAGCGCATCAAGCCAGGAAGAATTATTAATCGTGCTATTGCCTCTAAGGAATCAGATGAAGATGAGGATAACGTAAGAAATTCTGATGATAGCAGCTCATCTAGAAGACGCCGGGGTAGACGACGCTATTATCAAGAAGCGCAGCAGCAATCAGATAATGATGATACTCCAAGACGCAGACGTCGCCGCGATCGCACCAGTGAAGCCTCAACTTCCACTAGTGACTCCTCAGAATCATCTCGTCCCCGGCGGCGATACAGAAGATCACAATCAGATTCTTCACCTTCAACGCCTGTAAGACGAAGGCGTTCATTCTCTGGAAATAATTCTGATTCTTCCGGTTCATCACCTTCTTGGCGCGATCGACTCAGACCTTCTTCGCAGTGAGATGAGGGATTGGGGAGGTGGGGACGCAAAAACGTGGAGAATAAACAATTCCCCATTTCCTACTCCCAACGAATATCAACTTGCTCAACTACAGGGGGATGTTAGGTGATACGCTCATTCTATAGTGTGTTAAGTAGTGTTACCTAAATGAGGAGAATATACTCATGCATGTATTGATGCAAGCAGCTGATTCTGTTGCCACAGGCGGTGGTCAATTTCCTTTGGCTTTTACTTTGGTGTACGTTGTTGGCTTTATTGCTGCTGTCACCATTGGCTCGATTGCTTGGTACAACTCCAAACGCCCTGCGGGTTGGGAAAGCAAAGAGCGTCCTGATTTTGTACCTAAAATTGAAAAAGAAGAAACTCCGGGTCTGGGTGAACCGAAGTCTTAATGAGTTAAGGGGAGCCAGCGCGGTCTTCTCCTATAAGGAGAGGCTAACGCTAAGGGGTTTCCCACATGAGCGACTGGTGTTTAAGAGTCAAGAGGAGTCAGCGCAGTCTTTCCCTTGAGGGAAAGACTGCGCCAAGAGGGTTGCCACGCTACCCTCCGGGTGTCTGCTAGGAAACCCTAGTCGAGCAGAGGCTCATTATAAGCATGAGCAACTGGCGTTCAATAATCAAACACTTATGGACTTTTGACTCTGGACTTCTGACTAAAATTAATTTTGAACTTCAACCCAACGACGGTACAGCTTTTGGATTTGTTTAAGAAGCAAAGTATGTGCTGGTTGATTAGACTCATTCGGCTTGGTAATATCTTGTAACTTGGTTAGAAGTCTTGCTTCTTCAGTTGCAACCTCACCATCGCTATAAATTAACCCACTGATAGCTTCAATCAAGTTTTCGCAATCTTCCAAACTAGGGCGATCGCCTAAATACTCCTTCACCCACTCATAGCATTCTTGTGGCTGTACGGGAACTAATTCGTAGAGCCACGGCTTAATGTCTGGATCGCTAGCCAAACCTTTGGCTTGAGCTATTTCACGTAGGTATTGCCGCTCTTCTGGCTGGATTCTTCCATCAATCCAAGCAGCACCAATCAGGATTTTAACTAAATTTTTGACATTGGAATGAGTAACCATTGCTGCCTCCTCTAGGAGATTCGGGCCTCCATCAAATCGTACAATCTCAAACAGTATTCATTCGGAATCGTTGGTTTTTCTTAAGCGCACCATGAAAAAGCCATCCATGTCCTGTTGATGGGGCCAAACTTGCAGCCAGCCTGGAAACTGAAAATAGCTGTAAGTGGTTGAATCAGCTTTGGGTGGCTCTATTTGCCAATTAGGATACTCTGCTAAAAATGCTGAAATTACTTCTGCGTTTTCTGCTGGATGCAGTGTACAAGTGGCATAAACTAAGATACCACCAGCCTTGACAAAAGTTGATGTATGTGATATTAACTGTTTTTGAAGGATTGAGAGTTCCTGGATAGATTCTGGTGTTTGACGCCAACGAGCATCTGCATGACGGTGTAGCGTTCCTAAACCAGAACAGGGGGCATCTAACAGTACGCGGTCTGCGATATTTTGGAATTGGGTAAAGTGGCGACTGTCGCCAGTGCAAATTTGCACAGATTGTAGATTCAGCCTTTGAACATTTTCTTGGAGTTTACGCAGCCGAGATGGAGTGCGATCGCAGGCCCATATTTTACCTTGGTCTTGCATTAACTCAGCGATGTGAGTAGTTTTTCCCCCTGGTGCAGCACAGGCATCAATAATCACTTCACCTGGTTGTGGGTCAAGCAAATGACCAACTAATTGGGCACTACTATCTTGTACAGTCCACCAACCTTCACTAAAACCGGGTAAATTTTGAATTGACCCAGTGCTACCAATCAATCTTAAAGCTTGGGGTAAATGAGGAACACGCCTTACCAAAACACCAGCGGCTTGCAACGCCGCCTCAGCTGTCTCAATTGATGTGCGAAGCGGGTTAACCCGCAAGTCAATTGTTGGTGATTGGTTCATCCATTCAGATAATTGTTCTGTTTGGGTTGAACCTATCTGTTCCCACCAAATTTGAATAATCCAGTCAGGAAAGCTGTGTAAAATACCCAAGCGTGTTACTGGATTTTCTGGCAATTGTAATGGATCTGCTTGTTTTTCCTCTGCCAGACGTATGTACTGTCGTAACAGACCATTCACAAAACCCGTAAGTCCAGAGAAACCGTTTTCTTTAGCGAGTTGGACAGTTGTATTTACAGCCGCCGAGGAGGGGATACGCTCTTGGTAACGTAATTGATAGAAGCCCAGATGTAAGATAGTGCGGAGGTCTTTGGGTTGTTGATGAGATTTCTTTTTAGCGAGTTGGTCAATAATGGCGTCAAGGGTGCGTTGCCTTCTGACACTGCCATAAACTAACTCTGTCACCAAACGGCGATCGCGATCGGGCAAATTAACTTTTTGCAGCACTCTATCAAGGGCAACATCAGCATAAGCCCCTTTGTGAACATCTCGCAAGACGATAAAAGCTAGTTGACGGCTATTGATCATGGAATCATACTAAAAGCCCCTTGTAATTCCAAGGGGCCGCCCAAACAAATTTTTCTCTGAGGAATCGTCTTACTTTAACAGATTTACCGAGGTATATAATTATCGACGCTGGCGATTTCAAACTCACAAGCCCTAGAAACTACTTCTGGTGGTAATTTTCCAAAGCTGATTAGTGGTAAATAATCGGGGTTATCCATCAGTTCCTTAGCTAACAGGAACCCGGCAATTGTCCATGTTTGGTATTTTCTAGCTTGTTTACCAATCAATCGCCCCTTCTTACCATCATAATATTCTGGCCATTCATCTTCACACAGACGTGATTGAGCGATTTCAATTGCCCTTTTCGCCATACTTGTTTTGCCTGTTTTTAAAGCTGTCGCTGCTAACATCCACATTAAGACAGGCCAGCTACCAGCATTATGATATGACCAGGGAATATTTTTCGGATCACAGCCGGTGACAATTCTGTATTCTTCATGTTCCAAAGCTGGGAAACAGATTTTCATCGGCATGTCTCCCACTAAATCATCCCATCGTTCTTCGATGAGATTCATGATCGCTTGTGACTGTTCTTCAGTAGCGAGATCTGAAATAATCGCCATCAAGTTTCCTAGCGAAAAGAAACGAGTATCTAGCTGCGATGGGCCAACATTACCGGCTAAATAACCACCTTTTTTTGTTAGCCACTTGTCTAATTCATAATAGGGCACAGAATCTACATATATATTGAATAAATTCACAGCGGCCTTGCCATATTCTTCGCTTTTGAAGCGATAAATTGCATTTAGACGATTAATATCTATCCAATAATGCTGGCGAATATGAGCGCATAAAAGAGGTAAACGATTATCTATAGCTGCAACAATATCTTGATTGCCTTTGCAAATTAGCAATTCACGAGCCGCACGTAATGCCGTGTAAAATAGCACTTGAATTTCTAGGGGATGACCATATATACCCATACGGCGGTCAATCATACAAGCGCCGTCTGGAACTAATAGCGTTGGGTACATATCAAAACGATTAGCTAGACAGATTTCCATAATTAACCTGATACCGTTTTGAAATTCAGGTTGATAAGCTATGGAATAATCTTTAGTAGCAACTATATAAGCGCGTAATAATATTATCCACCACAGGCAAGAATCGACTGGTGTGACTCTGGCGATCGCATGTTCCCCAAAGTCTGCTTCTAAATATTCTTCCCCGTTATTTGAGATAACTTTAAAGCTGGCTGGTATCAAACCTCTTCCAGGTTTATAGGCATCTAATGCTCTTTCTTTAGGTTGTAACTTGAGAGTTTCTTCTAGGAAATTACGAACAATATCTGTTCTGCCTTTGATTAAGAAAATTAAGGCTGAAGAGACAAAATCTCGAATAAAACATTGGTCATAATTTAGTGCTTCTTGTGATCCATCATAGGCAGCTACTGTACCAACTGGACGCCCTTGATAATAAAGGATAGAATTTTCTAGTGCTTTCCAGGCAATTTCTTCTACATTTTCAGTAGCTTCTAATTTTTCTACTTGCATTGCCATAATAACTCCATTTAGGTCGTGATTTTGTGTGAGATGCACCTTCTTTGATTATTTTCATCAAAAAAATGACGATTTTTTGAATAGTAAACTATATGCAAAAAATCAGTCTATCAACAACAGCCAAAGCTGTAATTTTTATGAAACTTAATTAATGGCTTTTTGGCGAGTTATATTTATATTTTTTCGCCTCAAGCGCTGATATAGTTGCTAACAACAGCCCACTAGATACATTTTTAGATTGTTAGTGGTTCCGTTTACATGACCTAAATCTTTGCTTCACCAAACAAAAACACATCTTGAGCGCTGTTTAAGATTTGTGTGAAGTTACAAATGCTGACAGTATGTTTACTCAGATTTGACACTAGAAGTTAAATTATTCCCCTATAACTTAATAATTTATAACGTTTTTTCAGAATATGCAATATAAATGTTGGAAAACTTCAGATGTCAATACTTCCAAAGAGTTGTATGTATTATCCTAATGGCGGGATAAAAATCAAAAAAACAAATTATACAGGCGTAAGATGAGGTAATTGCTGTGTATTTTGCGCTAACTAGCAACTGCTTCTTCTGGTGTCTGTCCATAAGCCAGCACGCCGGGAAAATCGATCACTTCAGCTAGAAAGCGTCCATCCTCTTCTTGCTCAATCTCTATTGTGAAGTTCATAACCTATGGCGGTATTGTAGTAAAAGCTGTGCCTGAATAAGATAAATAATTTATTATGACCTCAGTTAATTCTAGCAAGCATAAAAAAGCCAAAGCTTTAAAACCTACCAGTCGTCGCCCTGCCAAAGAACTGTGTAGCGAGTGCGGACTGTGTGATACATATTATATACACTATGTCAAGGAAGCTTGCGCCTTTCTTAACCAGCAGATAAGCGAACTTGAAGAACAAGCACATAAGCGATCGCGTCATCTCGACAATGCCGATGAACTGTACTTTGGTGTTCATCAAGACATGATAGCAGCACGCAAACAGCAGCCGATTCCTGGTGCCCAATGGACAGGGATTGTTAGTACTATCGCCATTGAAATGCTGAATCGTGGCTTAGTAGAAGGAGTTGTTTGTGTACAAAACACCAAAGAAGACCGCTTTCAACCTAGACCAGTAATTGCCCGTACCCCAGAAGAAATACTTGCAGCCAGGGTAAACAAACCAACACTGTCACCCAACCTTTCCGTACTCGAACAGATAGAAACATCGGGAATGAAGCGCTTATTAGTGATAGGTGTTGGTTGCCAAATTCAGGCATTACGAGCCGTAGAAAAACAACTGGGTTTAGAGAAATTGTATGTCTTAGGCACGCCTTGTGTAGATAATGTCAACCGCGCTGGACTGCAAAAATTCTTAGAAACCACTAGTCGTTCGCCTAGCACAGTAGTACATTATGAGTTCATGCAAGACTTCCGAGTTCACTTCAAACATGAGGATGGTTCAACAGAAACCGTACCTTTCTTTGGTTTGAAAACCAATCAACTCAAAGATGTCTTCGCCCCTTCTTGTATGAGTTGTTTTGATTACGTCAACTCATTAGCAGATTTAGTTGTGGGTTACATGGGCGCACCTTTTGGTTGGCAATGGATTGTGGTGAGAAATGATACAGGCCAGGAAATGCTTGATTTGGTGAAAGGGCAGTTAGATACCCAGCCTGTGATGTCTAAAGGCGATCGCAAAGAGGCTGTACAACAAAGTATTCCTGCTTATGATCGGGGCGTGACTTTGCCGATGTGGGCTGCAAAATTGATGGGTGTTGTGATTGAAAGGATTGGCCCTAAAGGGTTGGAGTATGGGCGATTTTCGATTGATTCTCACTTTACTCGCAATTATTTGTATGTAAAGCGGAATTATCCGCAAAAGTTGGAGGCGCATGTGCCGGAGTATGCTAAGCGGATCGTTGGGCAGTATAAGTTACCGGAGTGATGTCTCACGCAGAGACGCGGAGGCGCAGAGAGGATTTAGAGGTTATTGACTACCCGCGAGATACCGTCTTTGATGAGCGAGACGTTGAAGTTGATTAGCAATCCAACTCGCTTATCAGCAAGGCGTAGGTAGGTTAATAGCTGCTTTTTGTGTACTGGATGAATAACTTCTACTGATTTGAGTTCAACAATTACCCTATCTTCAACAATCAAATCAGCACGGAAGCCTTCTTCCAAAAGTACACCCTCATAGAACACTGGAATCATTACCTGTCTTCTAACCCGTAGCTTTCGCCTCCGTAACTCAAAATCCATAACTGTTTCATAAACCGATTCCAGCAAACCAGGCCCCAATTGCGTGTGAACCTTATAAGCAGCATCCACAACAGCACCCGAAATCTCATTCTCAATCATAAACTCTCTGCGTCTTTGCGCCTCTGCGTGAGACAATCCTAACCCATGTAATTTGTAGCACCACCCACTGCTTTGATCGCCGCCTCCAAAGCGATCGCCACATGAGTCCAATGAGTCCCACCCTGGCAATAAACCACATAAGGTTCCCGCAACGGCCCATCCGCTGAAAACTCCAAGGTACTACCCTCAATAAATGTCCCTCCAGCCATCACTACTTGGCTCTCATACCCCGGCATTTCATCAGGAACGGGGTCAAGATAGGAACCAATAGGAGAGTTATGTTGTATGGCTTTACAGAAGGCAATTAGCTTGGCAGCAGAACCGAGTTTAATAGCTTGAATCACATCTCGACGGGGGGCTAGGGGTGCAGGATTAACTGGATAACCAAGTTTGTCAAATACGTAACCAGTCAGATGAGTCCCTTTCATCGCCTCTCCTACCATCTGGGGTGCTAAAAATAAACCTTGGAATAACAGACGATTTTGGTCAAAAGTAGCACCACCATAACTACCGATGCCAGGAGCAGTCAAGCGACAGGCGGCGGCTTCTACTAAGTCGGCACGACCGGCAATATAACCACCAGCGTTGACAATTGTCCCCCCAGGATTTTTAATCAATGACCCTGCGATTAAATCTGCACCAATGGCAGTGGGTTCTTGGGTTTCGATGAATTCGCCGTAGCAGTTATCTACGAAGCAAACTGTGTTGGGGTTTTGTTGTTTAACTATATGAATGATTTTTTCAATGTCGGCAATTGAGAGGCCCGGACGCCAAGAATAGCCACAAGAGCGTTGAATTAACACTAAACGTGTGTTATCAGCCACGCTATTACTTAAAGCTTGCCAATGGATAGTTCCTTCGGGGGTTAGCTCTAATTGGCGGTAATTTATGCCAAACTCGATAAGGGAGCCTTGACCTTGACCTCGTAAACCGATCACTTCTTCTAGCGTATCGTAAGGAGAACCTACTACTGCTAACATCTCATCTCCAGGACGGAGTACACCAAATAAGGCACAAGCGATCGCGTGAGTTCCTGAAACAAACTGTACACGGACTGCCGCGGCTTGGGCCCCCATCACTTGGGCGAAAACTTTATCTAAGGTTTCTCGTCCTAAATCATCATGACCGTAACCAGATACACCCGCAAAATGGTGTGCGCCTACACGGTGATGTCGAAAAGCATCCAGCACTCGTTGAAGATTACGCTTGACCTGAGCGTCAATTCCAGAAAAAATTTCTAACAGTGCCTGTTCTGCTTGCAGCAGCTGTTCCAAGCTGTTCATTACTTCCTCGTTTACAAAAAATTATAGATATGCGGATTTTCGGATCTCGCTTTCTTCGGCTGAACACTTCCAATTCAGGTTTCTGCATGACAATCGCTACCTCAACCAAACCTCAAATTAACTGGGTTAATACCCTGTTTTTCGCTGGTCTACACATCGGCGCTCTGTTTGCTTTTTTCCCTGGTAACTTTAACTGGAGGGCAGTTGGTGTAGCTTTACTGCTGTACTGGGTAACTGGTGGTTTAGGTGTCACCCTGGGATTCCACCGCCTTGTCACTCATCGCAGTTTTCAAACTCCCAAGTGGTTAGAGTATATCCTAGTTTTTTTCGGAACTCTCGCCTGTCAAGGAGGGCCAATTGAGTGGGTAGGGACACATCGCATTCATCATTTACATTCTGATACTGCTCCCGATCCCCATGACTCTAACAAGGGCTTTTGGTGGAGTCACATGGGTTGGCTGATTTATCGATGTCCGGCTCAAGCTGATATTCCTCGCTTTACCAAAGATATTGCCGAAGACCCAGTTTATCAGTTTTTACAAAAATATTTCATTTTGATCCAGGTGGCCCTGGGTTTATTACTCTTATTTCTGGGCGGTTGGCCTTTTGTTGTTTGGGGAATTTTTGTTCGCATTGTCTGGGTTTACCACTGCACTTGGTTGGTGAACAGCGCCACTCATAAGTTTGGCTATCAAAGCCATGATTCTGGTGATAGATCAACTAACTGCTGGTGGGTAGCTTTACTAGTATTTGGTGAAGGCTGGCACAATAACCACCATGCTTATCAATACTCAGCTCGTCACGGGCTGGAATGGTGGGAAATTGATTTAACTTGGATGACGATTCAATTGCTGCAAGTATTTGGTCTGGCTACTAATGTGAAGCTGGCGCCAACAAAACAGTAAGTCGTTTCCCCTTTGTCATTAGTCGTTTACTAAGGACAAATGACTAATGACAAAGGATTTTTGACTTTTCGCTGATTTTGTAATGGTATTAATCAGCTGTTTACTGGTGCGTTAGGGTAACTTAGATTGCTATAATCCGAGACGCTAATGTTAAGAAGCTTTGTGGCAAGTTACTTTTTGAGTGACTTGGTGGAGGAGTTTGTTGTTTTTCAGGTTTTCATGACTACATCAATAATTAACAGCCAAAAACTAGATGATGACCTTGGTAATTCCGACCTGAGGCTAAAAGATATTGTTAAATCTCTACCAAGGGAATGTTTTGAGAAAAATCGGCGCAAAGCTTGGACACGAGTGATAGTCAGTGTCTTGATGGTTTGCTTGGGTTATTACAGCTTGACGATTACTCCTTGGTTTCTCTTGCCCTTGGCTTGGATTTTTACAGGCACTGCTTTAACAGGTTTTTTTGTAATTGCTCATGATTGTGGTCATCGGTCGTTTGCCAAACGTCGCTGGGTAAATGATTTGGTGGGACATGTGTTTTTAATACCGTTAATTTATCCCTTCCATAGTTGGCGGATTAAGCATAATTATCATCACACCCATACCAACAAGCTAGACGAAGATAATGCTTGGCATCCCATTAGACCAGAAGTTTTTGAAGGTTGGGATAAAACCCGGCAGTCTGCTTTTGAGGTGTTTATGCGTAAACGCCTCTGGTGGGTGGGTTCAATTGGACATTGGGCGGTTGTACATTTTGATTGGCGCAAATTTGCCACTAAAGACCAATCTAGTATTAAACTTTCTGTAGCTGTTGTTGTATTATCTGCGGCGATCGCTTTCCCGATCTTGCTCGCTACAACAGGTATTTGGGGATTTGTCAAGTTTTGGCTAGTACCCTGGCTGGTTTACCACTTCTGGATGAGTACCTTTACTATTGTTCACCACACTGCCGCAGATGTTCCTTTTGTGGCAACTAACAAGTGGAACGAAGCTTTAGCGCAACTATTTGGTACTGTTCATTGTGATTATCCCCGTTGGGTAGAATTCCTCTGCCACGATATCAATGTTCACGTTCCTCATCATATTTCGACTGCAATTCCTTCTTACAATTTGCGATTAGCTTACAACAGCATCAAAGCAAATTGGAGGCCTTATCTGCATGATGAATGTCAGTTTTCTTGGTCTTTGATGAAGCAGATCACAGATCAATGTCATCTGTACACAATTGATGTAGGCTATGAGTCTTTCAACGAGTACTATTCAAAGCGATATGAAGTATAAAAGATGAGGGATAAATGCTTCTGCAATTTTTCCCTTTATCCTTCATTCTTTAATTATCTGCTGGCAATTCTCTATACAAAAGTTTTCTTGTAGGGAAATTGCTAATTCTGCCTGCTTGCAAGTTAGTGAAAGCTAAACTTGCTGCAAAAAATAAATTTCTTGTAAGAAAAAATTCAGAATTTCAGAAATAAGAATTAGAATATTCTGATTTCTGGTGCCTGAACTGCTAAATCCATAAATTTTGCCAGAAATTTATTTTAGAGGTTAAATTAAATAGCCTCAAACTAAAGTCCGACTCATATCCAACAAAATAATCTAGTGCAATCCAATACTATCAAGTTAGACAATTCTTATAGCTCCAAATCATCTGAGGATGCATCTCAACTACCCTTCACCCTTCAGGATTTAAAAGCTGCAATACCTGCGGAATGCTTTCAACCAAATGTCACAAAATCTCTCTATTATTTCTGGCGTGACATCTTGATTATTACTCTGCTTTATGCTGTTGCTCATTACTTAGATTCTTGGTATTTCTGGCCAATTTTCTGGCTAGCGCAAGGTACGATGTTTTGGGCTTTATTTGTAGTAGGACATGACTGCGGACACCAATCTTTTTCTAAGCATAAATGGCTGAATGGTTTGATTGGGCATCTTTCCCACACACCAATACTCGTTCCATATCACGGTTGGCGCATTAGCCACAGAACTCACCACAAAAATACTGGTCATCTAGATAATGATGAAAGCTGGTATCCTGTGACAGAATCACAGTACAAGGAGATGCCTTTAGTACAAAAGATCGGTCGATATTATGTTTTCTTATTGGCTTATCCAGTGTATTTGTTTAAGCGTTCTCCTAATAAGGAAGGTTCCCATTTTTTACCCAATAGCTCACTTTTTAAACCATCAGAAAAATGGGATGTTATTACCAGTACTATACTTTGTACTTTGATGGTTGGTTTGTTGGGTTTTCTGACCTATCAATGGGGATGGATGTGGTTACTGAAATACTACGCTGCACCCTATATTGTGTTTATTATTTGGCTAGATTTGGTGACGTTTTTACATCACACCGAGCCAGATCTTCCTTGGTATCGTGGTGAAGATTGGACTTTTTTAAAAGGTGCAATTTCTAGTATTGACCGCGATTATGGTTTGATCAATCACATCCATCATGACATTGGTACTCATGTTGCTCATCATATATTCCTCAACATTCCTCACTACAATTTGCTGAAGGCGACTGAGGCAATTAAACCGATTATGGGTGAATACTTCCGCAAATCTGAGGAACCTATTTGGAGGTCTTTGTGGCGTTCCTGCATCAGTTGTCATTTTGTCCCTGATGCTGGCAGCAAGGTTTACTACACATCTAATAACAAGTTAGCTAAAGGCTAATTTATTAGCTGAGTTAACTAACATAAGAGACGCTAGATTTAGCGTCTCTATTTTATTGAGAGGTAAATAAAAATCTTCATAATTATTAAGTAAATATAAGGTGCTTAGTATTTTAACTGGTAACAATTATATTAATCTTGGTTAGTGTTCAGTAATAAACCTGGGTATATTCAACATTTAATATTTTACTGTAATAATATCCGCAGGTAAACAAAGACGAGTAGCCCCTATATCAACTAAAACGTTGTTGAGAGTTATTGAGCGAATCTGGTCATTTTGAATAAATCCTCGTTCTGCTAAAATCTCATTAACTAAATTCGATACGATAATTGTAGTAGTAACAATTCCCATTTCTTGAGTACGTATTGTAGTCATATAGAGATTTTTTGAGGCGATCGCACTCAGAATACATGTAAAAAATCAAACTTGCCAGGTTACTTATGACTCAACTGCAATCAGCAATAAAACTAATAACCTTTGATGAATTTATTCAAGGGTATCCAGAAAATTCGCCAGTACGTTACGAATTACATAATGGAGTAATTATTGAGATGACACCACCAGTAGGGAAGCATGAAGAAATCAAAGGGTTTTTGACTGTTGAGATTGCCGTCCAAATCAAAGTGTTAAATCTACCTTATTTTATACCCAATCAAGCAATAGTAAAACCTCCTGAAGGTGAATCTGGCTACTTCCCAGATGTTTTAATCTTGAATCGTCCTAGTTTAGCTTCAGAACCTCTTTGGACAAAATCCTCAACTGTAACTCAGGGAAATTCAATTCCTTTGGTAATTGAAGTTGTTAGCCAAAATTGGCGAGATGATTACTACAAAAAGCTTGCTGATTATGAAGAGATGGGTATCCCAGAATATTGGATTGCTGATTATGCTGCATTAGGTGCTAGGAAATTCATCGGTAATCCTAAAGTTCCTACCTTCTCAATTTATCAATTAGTAGATGGAGAATATCAGGTTAGCCAATTTCGAGATAACGACTACATTATATCTCCAACTTTTCCCGATTTGAAAATCACAGCTAACCAAATTTTTCAAGCTGGACAAGTATAGAGCAACTTCAAAGTTCCAACTGATGGTTGTAATATCGTAAAAAGCTAAATCAGGATAGGCAGCATAAAAATTTCAAGGTGGCAAGTTACTATCGCTGCTTGTCGTCTGGGGAATCGCCCTGAAAAAATTGTCGCGATCGGGCGATTTGGGATAGCGAATAATTACTTACTTGAAAATAGACAAAATCCTCGACTTTTGAAATAAATCGAGGATCTGTGGATTCATTGCTATATAAATTGCAAGTTTACAAAGCAAAGGTAAGTAATCCTAGATTGGGAGAAATCAGGATTACAATAATCACAAAAGAAGCGTAAATAGTTATTAGTTCTACCAGCCACAATCACGATTTCACCGTAGCTTTTCTATTTCTGTTCCTCACGCTGATGCTAAACCTGAGTTTTGGAAGCTCAAGCAACACCAACATTAGGACATAAAGCTTTAACAGCATAGCTTACGCTGCCTGCAGAATCAGCAAAAACTCTGCAAAGATGAGATTGGGGGAATCCACCGCTCTAAATTCTCCTTGCTAAAACTTTCTCAGAAATAGAACCACCAGTAGCATTGGTTAAATCGTTAATTTTGGTGTACAGAGTTATTTAATTCGTGAAACATCAACTGTCAGCAAGCAGTTGATATTTTTCATGAGCATAACTAAGCTGTTCCACATAAAAGTTGCATATTTAATCGTATAAATAGTTGACTGCTGACTGTTGTCTGTCATCCGTCAATGACACTTACGAGTGACTGTGTAACTTTAGATGGGTTTTCGCTTAATTATTGATTTTAGGCTAGAAAAGGAATTGACCTAGTAATCACCTCTGTTATTTTTTTTAAGTTGCTGTTTTTAATTTATACAATTTTGTGTGTATATATTTGCCATTTTGGCAGATTATTCCCAACTTTAATGTGAGGAGTGGGGGAGATCTATTTTTATCCCTTGTTGTGGGTTATTGTTTATGGGAATCTAGCTTGAAATGCTGTTAGCAAATAGGGGGTAATACCCCCTACGCGACCAAATAAGCATGGACTTTTTAATTAAAGTCACAGAATCTTTCTGGTTGTGATTTGGGTGATTGATATTCGTGAATTTGCTGGGTTAACCACTGCTGTTGACTACCACCACGAACTTCTGTTGTTTGCTTTCCACCTACTACTTCTAAGTAAGCTAGGTCTTTTATTTTGCTTAAGCAGCTTGGTGAAACATTACCCTCAGATCTTTGATCATGAGAATGTTTGAGTGTGTTGATATTGTCATTATGCTGCTGGTTTGACCTATTAGCTTGAGAGTTTTCTTTGATTAATCTGTTGTATGTGCGGTAAGGAATGTAATGTAGGGGATTGTAACCAGCAAATCGTAGCATTAAAACACATGCCCAGGAATACTTGCCAGCGAGAATTGCTTCGACTACTTTATCAAATTGTTGATTCTTCATTGTTTTGTCTAAGTTGCTACTAATGCTAGAAATGTTTTGATTCATCATGTTGAGTTCTATGGGATTTAGTAAAGTAGTCTTGTTTGGCGATCGCTTGTGTTTATATTGAGGTTGAAGAATGGCTTTAACCTGCTTATATTTGCTTACTGAAGGCGCAAATTACTTCTATACGCGCCCAAGTTATCACAATCGCAAAAAGAAGCTCAGTTGTCTCACAAAAATCGGTAGACAAGCACGAAGGATTACTATTGAAGAATATTTGTAATTCCTACCTACCTGAGAAATAATATCTATGGCAGTTACCCTTTGTATAGATATTTTTGGTAAATTCGCCCTAGTGCTAAGGATTATACGTTTGTAAATGTAAATTAGACTTCTTGCCGCTTGCAAAAATTTATTGATGTGATTCTCGGTAGATGGAGTTTTGTCCTCTTTGGTTTTCTTAACTCCTAATTTAGTGGCTTTTTCTAGTTCAATAATTGTATAGATTATGACTAAATAATTAGGAGGTTTGCAGTAAAGTCCCATAGGCTTTAGGTTGCTAGAGAAAAACTATTCATCTTTAATCACCAACACTAACATTCGTATTTATACTATTTTTTTCTGTTATTGTCATCTGCTATTCATGCAGATTTGTAAGTTAAATTTACTGAATCTATTTTGATGTTTCTTGTGTATTGTGCAACTTTGCATTTTGTCCTCTTTTCGATGTTTTGTGAGGGGTGATACCCCTCATCTAGTACTCATTTGAGCTTTTAACTTTCTTGAGTGTACCAGGAAATTTTACCACTAAATATAGTGTGGAACAAATTATAAATTTGGTAGTGTAGTTATCATGAAAAAACTATTTTTAACTCCAGTTATTGAAAATCATTTTTAATTTTTAGCAATTATCGATATTTATACACTTAGATAAAACCTGTTTCGCAACAAGGGTTTAACTCATGTAGTGTCAAACAATTTTGCAGAATTTGATTGTAAAAATTGTATAAATACCAGTCAGCCATCACAGATAAAAAGTTGTGAAAAATACAGATTTATGGTAATATATATAGACTCAATTAATTCTGATTTAACTAAAAATAGAAGAATATCTATAAAGGTAAAATCTAGTAGTAAAAATATCAAAATTTCAAGCTGTATAACCTGATTTTACTGAGGAACAGGAAAAGCCTCTTTGCAAAATCAGATTGCTTGATGAATTCAGTAATAATTTATATGGATATTCAGGTATAACTGCTCTAGATAAATTGAGATTACATATTTAATTGCAATTGAGCTAAGTGGTAATAAAGTCCACCGATCGCTAATAGTTCTTGATGAGTGCCTTGTTCTGTGAGGATACCTCTGTCTAGAACGAGAATACAGTCGGCATGACGAACGCTAGAAAGCCGATGAGAAACAATAAAAGTGGTACGAGATTGACTAATTTGGATTAAATTTTGTTGAAATAAGCGTTCCGACTCAACATCTAAAGCACTAGTAGCCTCATCGAAAATCAGGATACTGGGATTCCTGATTAAGGCACGAGCGATCGCAATTCTTTGTCGCTGTCCACCAGAGAGCATTAAACCACGTTCTCCGACAACGGTGTTGTAGCCTAAAGGCAACTCCTGAATCGAGTCGTGTGCCTGTGCTAAGTTGGCAGCTGCGATCGCTTCTTCTAAAGTAAATTCCGAGCTATGCAGGGTGATATTTTCTAATATGGTTCCCGCAAACAAAAAACAATCTTGCGACACCAAGCCTAAGCGACTGCGTAATGATTGCGGTGAAACAAGAGAAATATCATGCCCATCAATCAAAATCTTGCCCAGCTTGGGACGATACAAACCAGCCAGCAAATTGACTAAAGTACTTTTACCCGAACCACTCTGACCAATAATGCCAATAGTTTGTCCAGCTTTAACTGCAAAAGATATATTCTGTAAGGTGTTGCGATCCTCATCTTGGTTGTAACGAAAACTGACATTCTCAAAATCCACATCACCACGAATTGCTGGGATTACCATTAATGGTTTTTGGGGATTTTCTTCTGGTTGAGCTGCCAAAACATCGTTGAGCCTTTCTACCGAAATCTGCACTTCTTGAAACTTATCCCACAGTTCTATCAATCCCAAAACGGGGTTGACAACATTGACAGCAAGCATATTAAAAGCCACAAAATGTCCCAGCGACATCTGTTGTCGCATTACCAAAGTTGCCCCTAACCACAACACAACTGTGCTACCAAGGTGATTAATCAAACTCCTCAGCGTTTGCACATTTGTCGCTAACTTCTGTCCCCGAAAACGCACCTTCACCATATTCATAAACAGTTCTTGCCAACGCCGTTGCACCGGACGCTCAGCTGCGGCAGTTTTGACTGTGGTAACGCCAGCAACGATCTCAACTAATGAAGAGTTTTGCCGTGCCGATTCCTGAAAGATTTCCCGTGACACTTTTTTCAGCATTGGACTCGTCCCCACAGTCAAGAAAACGCCAGGGAGAATCATCGCCAGCACCAATAAAGTCAGTTGCAAGTTGTAATAAACCATCAATCCCAAGTAAATCAATACCATCACAGCATCTAACGCAGCACTGATAACTTGACGGGTAAGAAACATCTGGATTTTGCGGTTTTCTTGAACGCGGCTAGTGATGTCTTCCACTTGACGCGAGGCAAAAAACTGCAACGGCAACTGCAATATATGGTGAATAAAACTGCTAATTAAGGTCAAATCGATGCGGTTAGCAAAATAATCTAGTAAGTATTGACGCTGTGCTGTCAGGATGATGCGCCAAATACCCAAAATTAAAAAGCCTGTGGCAAAGACATTTAAGTTCAAGAAGTTTTTGACAGACATAACTCGGTCGAGAACGACTTGAGCTAGTAGAGGAGTTGTCAGCCCAAAAACTTGCACCAGCACCGAGGCCAGAATGATCCGCCTGAGTAATTTTCGGTGATGTAACAATGTCTGCCAGTAGCGACTCCAGGAAAGTTTCTCACTCTTGACAGCATCCAAACGCTCTGTAGAGTCCAACAGCAATGCATATCCTGTCCAGCTAGCTGCAAACTCTCGGCGTGAAAGCGATCGCTTGCCTATGGCTGGATCGGAAACTAATATGCGATCGCCCTTGACTCGCCAAACAACTACATAATGATTTCCTTGCCAATGAGCTATCCATGGGTTATAATATAAATCCAACTTCTCAAAACTTGCCCTAATTAACAGCACCTCATAGCCTAAGGTTTGAGCCGCTTCCGCCAAACCCTGGAGAGACGCACCTACACGGTTGATCCGCGCTAGGTCACGCAGTGTATTGATACTCAAGCGTTTGCCCCAGTACTGGCTAATCATCGCTAAACACGCCGCCCCACAATCCGATGAACTTTGCTGCTGAATAAAAGGGTAGGGACGCCTTAACCTAGTTGATGGTTGAGGTCGAGGAAAGCTAATTTCTGGTGCAGCCCGAACTGCAACCGGACTGTCTAACCTGGGTTTACGGGGTGGCAGTTCAATTAGTTTGGGAATATATTTTGGTTCGTGGGTGGTTTGTAGTTTACTCTCTAAATGGCTATCTGAACTGTTGTGAGATGCCTGTTGGATTTCTGGTTTGTGCTGATTGGGAAATAAATGGGGTGCGATCGCTCTGGCTGACTCCCAGTATTCAAAAGGTAGATGGTAAACTAGCAAATCCGTTTGAGCCGCAACTTGGGGAGTGACACCGGGGTATCCCCAGCTTTTGCCCAAATCGGGTGATGAGTTGTCAATTTTACCACTCACCAGCCAAAAGCGCCCCTTGGATGCGGGTGTCGCTTCTGTTAAAGATGAGCCAGCACTGATGTGAGTTTTGATTAACAAAGGTAATAACTGTCGAAGTGTGAGGCTAGTTAGTGAGCGTAATTCAGTACAACTTTTAAAGAAAATTAGTGCTTGTCGCTCAACAGCAAACCGTTGTAAATAATTTTCTAGGCTTGGTAAGTGTTGCAACCAGCGTTTGAGTTCAGAAATCTTAATTCGAGCTATTAAACCTGCACTCGCTGCGATCGCTCGATATGGTAGAGGTTGTTTGTAAAATAAATGATCTGCACCAAAAGTTTGCTCAGTTGTGATCAACTGGGTTGAAACTTCTCGCTCAATAGTTGCGTCATATGTGAGTAATCGGACTCGCCCTTGGCAAACTAAATATAAAGAATTACTATCATCCGCTGTTTCCTGATCTAGTCCGTAACTAGTCAGCTCATCACCTAGTTGAAATTCACGGATCACCCAAACTTGGCTAAAGTCCGATCCTATACTTGTATCTCCTGCGACTAACCTCAAAAGATTGAGGATAGCAGCTTTGAGAGTGGGAGAATTCTGGTTAACATATTTCAGATCTCCCTGAACTCTTAACGAAGAAGAGGAGTTCATGGCTTGATTTCGATTATTTGGGTAAGCTTAATTAACTATTGCGAGGCGAGCAATTACGGGGTAGAAAAGCTGATAATTCTTGTCAATCTTGGGTTTTGCATTATTTTAACAGCCTCTGTAAAACGCAATTATTTGTATTTTTAATTACCCATTGCTGAGGGATCATTTTTCAGTGGCTTTTTGTTAATGAAAAGTTAAGAAAACAATGTTCTATTAGCAAAACCGCGCTGATTTTGCTGCCAATCTCTTGAGAATTTTTTTGCCTGAAAATAGTCAATTGAGAACATAATCTGAGAAATATTACTAATATCTATGGTTAAAGCTGGTGATATTTGCATTTTTTTTAACATTAGTCTGGGGTTCTAAGTCAATCAACTCTTACCATTACTTAAATTTTCTTTCGTTTCCGGAAACACCAGGAAAATAAAATCACAGATGTAGACTCTGCTGGCTCAGACGAAAGTGGTGTAAATTTGAAAACGCATATATTAAAATATATATGTGCATAGATTTGTATCTAAAGTTGCAAATTTTCAATTAGGTTATTGGGCGTTGCTGAATTCGGGTATGAATTTATCGGGCTACGCTAACACGCAGAGACAAGGCAGCGCGTTGCGGAGCGAGTGTGGTCTTGGGGAGCCACCCCCGTGGGCGGGTTTCCCGACTTGAGGGGAGTGGCGTGGTTTCCCCCATGAACAACTCGCGTCGGGGTTTCCCCCGTTGTAGCGACTGCCGCGCACCAGACGCAGAGAGTGAGAGTTTTCACCAACGCCGATTATTGATTGATGCGATCGCGCTGATTACAAAGAGTTAGTTTAAGAAGTCGCGCTGATTTCACAGCATTGGTAGGCTATTTCGTGAATCCGGTTGTGTTGCGGGCAAATTTTGCTCACAACCCAACTTTTGATGAGTTTTTATAGCAAGTGCGATCGCGTGTGCTGGATGCCTTCAATCACCAAGATTACCCTGAAAGTAGATTAATTCTGGAGTGACACTTAAAATATGCGGTTCACTCTTGAGGATTTGTTCTCGTTTTTCTGATTTGCCAAAGTAAATTTTCACCTATAACCTTCAGCATAGAGCAACAGTAAAAAAGCCCATACAAAACGAGTTTCTAGCCAAGGGGCTATCACACTTCAAAATTGCATGAGCTTCTACTAAAGATATCTTAACATAATGTAAGAGACTGAGGCTTTAGATTTAGAGATTAAAGTAGAGTTAGTAAAGGTAGAGTTTGCTGAATTGGAAGGTTCTATGATGACTTTACAAGAAATTATTAATTCTATTGAAAGTTTGTCCATAGAAGAGCGAGAGTATTTATTTGAGTTTCTTCGCCAGCAGCGAATTGAGAATCGGCGGGTTGAAATTTTGGCTAATGCTCAGGAAGTGATGCAGGCTTTTAAGGATGGGACAGCTCATAGGGGAAGCGTTGATGATTTGATCGCTGATTTACTAGGAAATGATGATGGAAGTTGTCTGGAGTAGTGGATTTAAGCGGTCTTTTAGGAAGATTACAAAGAAAAACCCGCAATTAAAGAATAAAATTGTTAATGTATTAAGGCTTTTGGCAGATGATCCATTTACACCGTCTTTGAAGTCTCATAAGTTAACAGGAAATTTAGCGGGGTTATGGTCTTGTTCTGTTGCTTCTGATTGTAGAATCATCTTTAATTTTTCTGAAGATGATAAGTTGTTAGAAATGGTTATTTTATTGATTGATATTGGCAGCCATGATGAAGTTTATTAAATGGTAAAAGCCCACTTCTTGACTATAGATGATTGCCTCTGAGGAAAAAATTAACAGAATTGATCACCCATCTTGTTAATAGAGACGTGCCATAGTACGTCTCTAGAAATCCTATTACAGCGTCTCCACTAGATAAACAGCCCAAATAGCCATAGCCCGGAGATAAGTGCTAGCACGAAAAGTACCTGCGGCAGTGATAGCTTCAGGCGTGCGGAATTGCAACCCGTTGTCATAAATTTGTTGCACCACAGCCTTTGTTAAACGAAATGCTTCATCCTTCATCCCCATTTGCAGGAGAAATGCCGCTAGCCCAAAGTTAATTCCCGTCCAAACTTCTAGAGGATGAGTGGCTTGAGGGTTTTCGGGTGAACCGTCGGGACGAACACCGTTAGCAGCCCCGAATTGACCATCATAAAACTTGAGAAAGCAAGCATCGTAAATGGTTTTGAGGGCACAGAGGGCGCGATCGCTCGGTACAATATCTGGTAATTTCAAGAGACGGGCGTAAAATTGTCCACACAGTTGATCTGCCATGACGACATCGGAACCGCTTTCACTGTCGAGTTGGTAATATTGCCCATTCCAGAGTTTTTGGTCGTAGATGGGGCGAGACTGGGCTAACCAAGATTCGTAGGTGGATTTTTGCATTGCTATGGTGTCAAGGTCGCCAAGGTTTTTTTGTAATAAAATTTCGCTAATTGCGATCGCTGCTTCTAGAGATGCTAGCCATAAGCCACCACAGTAAGCGCTTATACCTTGTAATCGCCAATCATCGAAGGTTTGATCGGGTGCGCCGGAATTTTCGGGAATGCAGTCGCCGTCTTTGTCGAAGGTTTTGAGGTAGTTGAGGGTTTGGGCGATCGCATCCCAGCAGTCTGCTAAAAATTTGACATCGTTAGCACCTGTGAGGAGGAAATCACGGTATACTTGCAAAACAAAGTCACTGCCTAGATCTTTCCATAAATTGCAGTCTTGATAGCTGGTATAGTTGGTTTTTTCCCAGACGTGTTCGTTGGGTGCGCCTAAATCGTGGGGCGTTGCACCTGCGACTTTACGCACAGCAATGGGACTTTCTGCTTTGATTGTTAAGTAGTAGCCGATAATCCGGGGAGTATCGTCACCTTGAGGAATTGCCCTGGCAAAGGCCCGCATTACCGACTTTTCCAGTTCTGGAAACAGCATTAATAAAGCAAAAGAACCATATAACCTGACATCGAGACTTTCGTACCAGCGGTAATCTAAGCATTCCAACACTGCAAACTGACCGATGGGGTCGAGTTTGGAAGCTGCACTCCAAAGAGTACCACCACTGGTGAGGTCATAAAGCTCGTTAAATAGAGCCATTTTGAACCAAGAGGGTAAATCTTCCCGTTCAATAATGGGTTGCTGCCAACTTTGAATTTGCGATCGCCAACTTTGGTATTGTTCTAAAGCAGTCGAGGCGATCGTCCAGGCATGATTACCATTTTTACCAAAAAAATCTGTATATCTGCGGTAATAATTAACTCCAGCAGCAAATTCTGTTACTGGGAAGTCCCACGCCACAACGAAGGGAATTTCTAGAGTTTCTCCTGGTTGTAAGGTGAAACGGAGTGCGATCGCAGCTGCTATCTGTGTATTTTTTGCTGCTGGGCTTGCGTCTAGATAATTAGGCAAAGAGCCATCTTCAGCGAAACTTTGCCACACCTCCTCACCTGTACCATCTGGATTCCAACCAGTATGATAAGATACTTCAAGTTGGGGACGTTTGATCGTCGCAATGCACCAACTTCCATCTCCTTCTTGCACAACTTCTTCGTTACCAACCCGACTTAAAACACAGCCTAAATATTGTGTATTTTCAACTATCTGATTGTAATTGCCTACACTTTCTCTCCACCGTGGCTGATACTCGTAAACTGGACTACCATCATCGCGCACTTGCACTTGGGGAGATTTGAGCGCATTAGTAAACCAGCCCACCGTATTTTGCCAGGTAAGCATAATGCTGAGCGTAATCGGTGCATTTGTAGGATTGTAAGCATTCCAAAGAAACACTGCTACTGGGTAACTAGTTTCTTGATAGTTATTTGCCCAGATGGGAGAAAACTGTTCACAGGTTAGCTGTGCTTGAAATACATTTTCATATATAAACCAGCTGCGCGGGTAGAGAGCATGATAAGTACCTGTATCTTGTGGAGTGGGCATCTTATCCGCTGGGGTAGGTGGATACCATTGCCACGCTTGCAGAGTATCATCTTCTGGTGACTGTGTACACAAAGCGTAGGCACTAGAAGACGTGCCATTAGACTCAAACACACTAAATTGACAAGCGGGTATATTTTTAAACACATGCTCACCGCCATCAATATGCCAGAGATTAAAGTCTCCCCGCGAAGAACGACCAATACAACCTGCACCAAAGCCACCTAAAGGCATACCATGCCAAGGGCCATCATCGATATTGCTAGCGTAGCGGACAGTATAGGGTTTATCCCAGCCTAAACCGATGGGACGATTCCAAGTGCAAGCAGGAATTTTGGGGAAGAGTTGATTTGTCATCACCTGATGTTACAGCGTGTTGTTACGTCCATGAAGACTAACGCGATGTGCGATTTTTCTCAAGTTGATCCGGTTAAGGATTGGGGACTGGGTACAGACTCTTGCCGTAGACAATTGGTACGTTGGTCTTCAGGGATTTTTCAGAAATTCCAGTATTAGACACACAACATGTTTTTGAAAGTTATAATGGGTTGAGTTGCACTACGACGTTGGTGACTGCCATCAAGTTTTTTGATCTATGCCTTTAAAGAAAAGGGAGTCAAACGGTTCTCGTGGCAGTAGACCGGGCATGTACCCGGAAACTTTAAACGAGGAATTTAGATTCCCACCTGGTTTAACCAGGTCATAAACTTAGGTAAAACGGCGTCGCGGTGAACTTAAAATTTTTAGCTCCCAAGTTTAGTTAAATCTGGGAGCTTTAATTATTTGAATGGAGAGTGGGGAGTAGGGACTAGGGAGAAGCCGCAACTCACCAACCAACAATATGGTTCGACTTAGCGTTAGTTGAGCGTTCGCGTAGCGTCTCCGACAGGAGAAGCCGAAACTCACTAACCAAAAGATGAGGGAGAAATTTTCTCCGCGTCCCCGCGTCCCCGTGTCCCCATGTCCTCTTCCCAATTCCCAATTCTGTATAAATTGATTCTAATTTAGGTACCATTCAGAGTTATGATAACTGGATCGCGTTAAATTGTGGTTAAAACTACAAAAAATTGTCACAACAACTATTTAATACCGTGTTTCCGGCCTCGGTTTTCCAACTAGACAATGGTTTAACGTTTATTCATCAAGAAATTCCCACTACCCCTGTAGTTGTGGCGGATGTTTGGGTGAGAGCTGGAGCAAGCCTAGAACCAAAACCGTGGTTCGGTATGGCACATTTTTTAGAACATATGATTTTTAAAGGAACAGCGACGCTACCCCCTGGAATGTTTGATTACGCTATTGAAAACAGGGGTGGCGTGAGCAATGCGGCTACAAGCCATGATTATGCTCATTACTCGCTCACTACAGGTGCCTCTTGCCTCGAAGATATTCTGCCCTATTTGGGAGAACTACTGCTCAATGCAGCAATTCCAGAGGATGAATTTATCCGTGAACGAGATGTAGTCTTAGAGGAAATCCGTTCTTGTTATGATGATCCTGACTGGATAGGATTTCAATCTCTTTTAAATAATGTTTATCAGTGCCATCCTTATGGGCGTTCAGTGCTAGGTACTGAACAAGAGCTAATGCAGCAATCACCAGAAGCAATGCGCTGTTTTCACCGCACGCATTACCAGCCAGAAAATATGACAGTCGTGATTGTGGGTGGTATTGCTCAACAACCTGCATGGGAACTAGTTAATCACACTTTTGCAGATTTTGCCAAACGTGCCGATTGTCCTCAATCTGAAAAGATTTTCGAGCCGAGAATAGCAGAAGTTCGTCGTCAAGAACTGTGCTTACCGCGCATCGAGCAAGCACGGCTAATCATGGCGTGGCTAGTTCCAGGTGTAGAGCAACTCGGCACTGCTTATGGATTAGATTTGCTCTCGGTATTGCTAGCAGAAGGACGAACTTCACGCCTAGTACGCGATTTACGCGAAGATTTGCAATTGGTGCAAGGAATTTGCAGTAATTTTTCTCTCCAGCGAGAATCGAGTTTATTTACTATTACTGCCTGGTTGGAACCGGAAAACTTAGAGCAGGTAGAATCTTTGATTTGCGAGCATTTAGATGATTTGCAGACTCAGGGAATTACCGAACAAGAACTTGCACGTACGCAGAGACTGTTGTGTAACGAGTATGCATTCTCTACTGAAACACCAAATCAGCTGACTGGACTTTACGGTTATTACAATACCATCGCCCAAGCTGAATTAGCGGTGACTTATCCTCAGCAGATTCAATCTTTTGATACACAACAACTGCAAAAATTAGCTAAACAATATCTGTCACTACAGCATTACGCGGTGACTGTACTTAAACCCTGTTAGTCATTGGTCATTAGTCATTAGTCATTGGTCATTGGTTAGTAGTCAACAAGTCATCACCATTAAACCTCTTGCATAAATCTTTTTTTGTCTCACGCAGAGGCGCAGAGGCGCAGAGAAGAGAACGCAAAGAGGAACTTTTGCAAGAGGTCTATTCATTAAGGAAAAGATAATTAACAAATGACAAAGGACAAACAACAAATGACAACCTTGCTAGAAAAATCTCCTATTCACCGCATCGTGTTGAATAATGGCATTGTATTGCTGGTGTCGGAAAATCCGGTTGCGGATATTATCGCGGGGCGGATTTTTGTGCGTGCTGGTAGTTGTCACGAAAACCGAGAACTGGCGGGGTTGGCTCATTTGCTGTCAGCAGTGATGACGAAAGGTTGCGATGGACTCTCTAGCTTAGAAATTGCTGAAAAAGTCGAGTCTGTGGGAGCGAGTTTGAGCGCAGATGCGGCAACTGATTACTTTCTCTTATCTTTTAAGACAGTAACTTCAGATTTTGCAGAAATTTTAGCATTGGCGGGGCAACTTTTGCGATCGCCAACATTTCCCGAAGTGCAAGTAGAATTAGAACGGCGTCTAGCATTACAAGATATTCGCTCGCAAAAAGAGCAACCCTTCAATGTCGCTTTTGAACAAATGCGACAGGCAATGTACCAAAATCATCCCTATGCAGCTTCGGTACTAGGTGATGAAACAACTATGGGCCGATTAACTCGCGCAGACTTAGCAGAGTATCACCGAACTTATTTCCGTCCAGATAATATAGTAGTTAGTGTTGCTGGTCGAATCACACCCGAAGATGTAGTCAAGTTAGTAACAGAAGTTTTTGGTGATTGGCAAGTTCCAGCACCAGCATTACCAAAGCTGCATTTACCAGATGTTAAGGTGCAACCACAGTCAAGGCTAAAGCCTATAGATACACAGCAATCAATCGTCATGCTAGGTTATTTAGGCCCATCGGTCAGTTCTAGCGACTACGCCCCACTGAAATTGCTGTCTACGTATCTAGGAAATGGTCTTTCTAGCCGTCTATTTGTCGAATTGCGAGAAAAACGGGGTCTGGCTTACGAAGTGTCCGCTTTTTACTCAACCAGGCTGTTTCCAGCATCATTTGTGGTGTACATGGGTACAGCACCAGAAAATACTAGCATCGCTTTGCAAGGACTACAAAAAGAAGTATATCTGTTGCGTACCACCGAAGTATCTCCAAGCGAACTGCAAGCAGCTAAAAACAAAATCTTGGGACAGTATGCTTTAGGTAAACAAACAAACGGACAAATTGCTCAGATATATGGTTGGTATGAAATTTTGGGTTTAGGAATTGAGTTTGACCAAGAGTTTCAAGAAATGATTGCGGCTGTGAGTGCCAAAGATGCGATCGCTGTGGCTCAAAAGTACCTAGAGGAACCTTATCTGTCTTTGGTTGGTCAAGAGGAAGCAATTAACGGCGCGATCGCCTAATCTAAAATTGGATGCGATCGCCATCATCCCAGCTGCTTTCTCAACCAAGCGGCTGTAATATTAGCATCAGAAGATTCCGAGGGTAATTTCTATGAAAGGCAGCCTGACAGCATGTATCTTGAACTACCTGCAATCAATAGACATCAATATAAATCGCTCTCAATCTAAGTCTCTATTAGGAATTAAAATCCTCTTATTCGCCTCTGTGCCTCTGCTAGTTGGTTCCCAGATGATAGCAGCGATCGCTTCCCCAGCAGCAATTGCCCAAGTAACCACCGGCAGCGGTATTAATCGTCCTACTCTCAAAGTCGGTAGCCAAGGAGAACGTGTATCTGAACTGCAAGCAGCTCTAAAACTTTTAGGTTTTTACTCAGGTACAGTAGACGGCATTTATAACGAAAATACAGCTAGTGCTGTCTCTCGCTTTCAGCAAGCAGCAGGTTTGAACCCCGATGGCATTGTTGATACCAACACTTGGCAGCGACTTTTCCCCAACGGGCCAATGATGGCATCCACTGTCTCTTCACCTCAACCGCCATCCAACTCAACAAACTTCCCTGTTCCCACTCAAACTAACAACGTCACTAGAGTCGCAAATACTACTTCTGAACCCAAACCCACCAACCCTAAACCAGCCGCCACCCAAGTTGTCAATACCCGTCCCCAGCCCAAACCCACCAATCCCAAACCAGCCCAAACCCCAGTCTCGAATACGCGTCCTCAACCCAAACCTAACACTCCTAAAAAAGCTACAACCCCAGTCTCGAACACCAATCCTGAACCAAGACCTAGTAGCCCTAGACAAACTACAACTTCCAGGACACAGAAGACGCCGTCTCGTAACACATCCAGTACCCGCACTACATCAACTACACGTCCTAGCTTAACTCCTCCGACTGTGCGAAAACCCGGAATTCAATATACTGCCGCAGGATGGCCGATTTTGCGTGTAGGGATGCGTGGCGCTGAAGTTGTCAAGTTGCAAGAAAGACTCAAAAGGCTGGGACTTCTAAAGGACAGTGTTGATGGCGACTTTGGCGCGACAACTGAAGCAGCAGTCAAAGCTGTACAAAGGCGTTATGGTTTAGAGGCTGACGGTGTAGCCGGTGGCGAAACCTGGGAAATTCTTGCACGGCCATCTTCTGTGCGGCGTTAGGCTAGTACTACATACACCGTATAATTAGTAGAGGTATCTCTATGTAGAGAAACCTTTTTTGTGCTTTTTGCCATTTTTTTATTAATACATAGCGGTTATCAACCGCCTACAATACTAAAAGGATACGCCGATCAAAAGTAAGATATGATGCATGAAATATTGCATATATATTCATAGAGTCGTCCTTAATCATTTGTGACTATAAAAGGGAAATGACGACATTAATGGAATTTATTAGACTTAACTGCTAATTTCTCTAGAAAATCATATGCCACACTTTTTATTAACTTGGCTCGGTACTGCGGTGGCTTTATTGATTACCGCTAAGATCGTTTCAGGATTTGTTGTCAATGATATTGTAATTGCTCTGGTTGCTGCTGTTGTTATTGGACTGGTGAATGCTTTTATTCGCCCGGTTTTGCGGATTTTGACATTCCCAATTACCTTACTAACTTTTGGTTTATTTACATTTGTGATCAATGCCTTGACTCTGTGGCTTGCAAGTGCATTAACCCCTGGTTCTGGGTTTGAAATTAAGGGCTTTGTACCTGCTTTGTTGGGTTCGATTGTATTAGCGATCGTTTCTAGTATCATCAACTATTTTTTGAGAGTAGTTGAGTAGTGCTTCAAGACAGTTTTGATGGTTTGTAGCAAGCACTTTATGAGTCATGATCTTTATTGCTCGCGCTTACATCCCCATCCCCTTGTGCGTGGGGCGGTTGACTTGATCATGCCCGATCGCATCACTCTACAAATCAATGTGCAGCTTGAGCAACAGCTATTGTCACTGCACCTAGTTGCCCTTGCAAACGAAAAATCTGTTTAGGAACTACCAACTTCACCTGCAACTGTTGTGTGTTTGTCCACAAGGAAGCAGCTGAGGCAGCAAGAATGGTGGCCGCTTCTGCCACGCTGGGTGTTCCTACTTGTTGGTCGATAATCTTAGCAGGATTGGGGACACACACATGACGAAGAACTTCCGCACAAAAGGTTTTTAAAGGCAAATTGCGTAAGCGGCAAAATTCTACTAAACCAACCTCCGAGGCTTTAGTATCAATGGTCGCAATACCTGCGATCGCATTTTGGTCAAGTTGATTTGACCACAAAATTTCCTCAATTGCCGTTGCAATCAACAGGCGTGAACTACCCCTCTGACAACCAATTCCTACCCACAAACTGTGTAAATGTAGCGGTAGTTGCAGAATATTATTTTGCACTCTGTATTTCTACCAAAATTTATTTTTTTATTTTTTCTTTTAAATTGGGCAAAATCTTGAAAAGGTTGCTGTTTAACCGCGATCGCCTAACTATTTAAGCTAGCGTTCGTTATGATACCTAAAAAATGATCCTTACAATACTTTTCCGTGCAACTAAAAACTATATATTCTGTACATCTAGCACAGTAGGAATCGCCAAGAGAGAGACAAGGCAAACAGTACAAGGTCAAAGGTACAAGGTAAAAGGTCAGTTTGATTCTTCATTTTTGCTCCCTTTACATCCTTGTGGGCAAGTATTTCGCCTGCTCTCTGTCTTGGTGTTCCGATTTTTACCCTCTCCGTCGCCGCAAACTCACAACAGCAGCGACGGAGTTTTACTTTCTTAGTTTATTAACGTTTGAAAGTGCTTTTGTCTTTAGTATATAAGTAAATAACATTTATTTGATGTTTCGTCAATATTTTTCTGAAGCAAATTAAAGAAAAGTTGTGTTTGGGAATGGGTAACTCGGGGCCCCCGAGTTACCCATTCGCTTTCAAACTATGCACTACATCTTCATACCCATTAAATTCTGCAATCATCAAAGCAGTGTATCCACCACGATTTCTTAAATTTACATTCGCCCCGGCTTGTAGCAGTATTTGTACAGCCTCACAATAACCCATTGAGGCAGCCCACATTAATGCTGTTGCTCCTGCTGAATCTTGAAAATTTACATTTGCACCCTTTGATAGCAGCAAATGTATCATTTCTTTATCGTTAGTTTCTGCGGCTTTAAGTAGAGCTGTTTTGCCATCATCTCCTAGAGTATCGGGATCAGCACCATATTCTAATAAAACCTTGACTGTTTGTATGTGTCTGTTAGATGCTGCCAGTGTCAGAGGGATTTCACCTAAATTTTTACTATTAATATCTCCCCCAAAACGCAGTAGCATCTCAACAATTTGCCCATGTCCTTGCAACGCTGCTACCAGTAGTGGTGTATCACCCAGGTGATTTCTAATTTGTATATCCGCACCTCGGTTAAGCAATACTTGCACTACATCAACATAACCTTCTACAACAGCCAGGTGTAGGGCTGTTTCACCATCTTGATCTTGGTGATTGATCTCAGATCCTGCATCTAGTAAAGCGGAAGCGATCGCACTATGTCCAGCTGCCGCCGCTGCTAATAGTGCAGTTCCACCATCCGAGTTTTGTTGCTTAACATCAGCTCCTGCCGCCAGCAATGCTTGCACTACATCCAAATTTCCTAAGTCTACCGCTACCATCAGCAGAGTTTCACCATCTTCATCTTGATGATTGACATCTACGCCAGTTTGGAGAATTGCTTGAATAATTTCTACATCTTTACGTTTCAGTGCGAGTTTTAGCGCAGTATCATCGTCTTTATCTGCTAAATTCACCTCAGCACCAGCAGCCAGCAAGATTCGCACCACATCGACATGACCTTTGATTACTGCTGCCATTAAAGCTGTGCTGCCATCTTCATTAATGGCATTCACATCAGCGCCCTTGGATATCAATAGTTTGACAATATCAAGCTGATTAGTACTAGCTGCCAACATCAATGTGGTCAAACCATAGACTTTTCGAGACAAGTTCACATTTGCCCCAGCAGCCAACAGCGATCGCACAATTTCGGTGTAGCCTAAATTAGCAGCATACATTAATGCTGTCGTACCTTGGCGATCGCCGACATCTACTCTGGCACCAGTAGCCAGTAGCGCCCGCAGACGATTGATATCGCCACTTTTAGCAGCCATTAGCAGCAAAATATCATTGTTTTCAGTCATGACTATTCCCCTACTTATGGGGGATGAAAGGCGAGTTCCTAAAATTTAGTTTGAGAGCATTGATTAACTTTGGCAAGAGTGCAGTTTTATTCTCTAATAGAGATTAATACTTAGAACTAAATTTGCACTATTGATAAAAATTCATGGAATAACGGTAAATCATACACCGTCTCAGTGCCTGATTTTTACTGTAAAAACCTTAAATACTGTAAACAAAGTTATGCTAATTTTTATAAAGATTTAAGACTGGGCGAGAACACTATGAGTTTGGAACTTTCACCATCGGTTAAATATTGGCTGAACTTCTTTCACCCACTAATGATGTGGGTGTTATTGGCAATTTCACTGTATGCTGCTTACTTGGGCTTACAAGTACAGCGTACTAGAAGCGCTCAAGGCGACGAAAAAAAAGAACTGATTAAAGGTAAGTATAATATAAAACACTATCAAATCGGCTCAATACTCTTGGGTCTGATGGTAGCAGGTGCAATTGGTGGGATGGCTGTCACATACATCAATAATGGCAAGTTGTTCTTCGGGCCGCACCTGTTAGCAGGGTTGGGTATGACAAGTTTGATAGCGTTTTCTGCTTCCTTATCTCCTTACATGCAAAAAGGAGCCAATTGGGCAAGGATGACGCATATTTTGTTGAATTTCACTCTTTTAGGGCTGTTCGCTTGGCAAGCAATTACTGGTGTGCAAATTGTCCAAAGAATTCTTACTAATGCGTAATGCATAATGCGTAATTCGTAATTAGGGAAAGTACTGAGCAAGCACCATAATCTCTGATTGGATAGTCTATTCTATGAAGACACAGAAAGCGAACAATCAGTTGAGGGTACAAGCCTATACAGATTGCAATTACGAATTACGAATAGCGAACAATCAGTTGAGGGTACAAGCCTATACAGATTGCAATTACGAATTACGCGCTTCGCAGCGTAAAGCCTGCGGCATAGCTTCGCTTAGAGCGAGTCCTCGATAGCGTTAGCGTTAGCGAAGCGGTAGCGAGGTACGAGCGTCAGCGGTAGCGATAGCGTAGCGTAAAGCCTGCGGCATAGCTTCGCTTAGAGCGAGTCATCGAGCGTTGGTACGAGCGTCAGCGTAAAGCCTGCGGCATAGCTTCGCTTAGAGCGGCACAGGAGCGTCGCGTCATTACGAATTACGCGCTTCGCAGCGGTAGCGAGTCCTCGAGCGTCATTACGAATTACGAATTACGAATTATATTGACTCACCGCCTATTGTTTGACTTGACAGGTAAAGGTAGTCCCAAAGATTGATGAAAATCTTCTTGAACTTTGCGGGTGAGGCGACGGGAGACTTTGCGGACAATTTGATTGAGGAGGCGATCGCCTGTAGATTGAATTAAAGACTTGGGCAGTTGTTGAATAAATTTGGGGAAGTGAATCTCAACTATCAAATCCAATTCCCATTCAACTCGTGTTACTTCTCTATTATCAGTAAAAACATCATTGATTGGGTTTTCTGTGAACCTGAGTGAGGCTCGATAATCTACGTCATAACCAGGTGGTTGATAGTTAGGAACGGGAATTGTACGAATGCGGTAAATACCTTGCTCTGGAGGTAATAATTCTAAACCAATTTTTGGCTCTACTTCATAACCAAAAGCGCCAAAACTACCAATTACTAAGGTATAACCATTTTCCCCTAGTGCCTGCACTTTCATCGGTTCAGCGCAGCGCGAAAACCAACAATTGTGAGTATTAAGATACTCAGCAACCTTATGAGCTGGGGCATACATATCCATCGAGTCTTGATAGCGCCCATAAAATTTTGTTGTTTTAGCTACATTTACTTGCGGTAATGCATCTTCAGTTTCCCCTATATTTGACGCCATAGGTAGAACTGTTTCTGTTATTTCCAAGGATTGATATTCACCGTTTCTTGAAAGCATAAACGCATTGCTGTATATTTTGGCGTTTGTCTATATTAATGATTCCCGCCTTGTGTGCTTCATTTCGCACTAACATCTCATTTTGACGGAAACCTTAATAATATGCCATCGACTCCATAGAATTACTAAAATTAAAGAATTGAATAAGCACATATTAGATTTTCAGGATAGCGTTTACCATGAAAGCATTTGTAGCAGGAGCAACGGGTGAAACAGGTCGCCGAATTGTAGAAGAGTTGGTAGCACGGAGTATTCCTGTTCGAGCGCTAGTGAGGGATACAGAGAAAGCTAAGAGTATTCTGCCTCCTGATGTCGAATTGGTGATAGGTGATGTGTTGCAACCAGAAAGCTTGACTGCTGCTTTGGGGGATAGCACTGTAGTATTGTGTGCGACTGGCGCAAAACCTAGCTTTGACCCCACAGGGCCCTACAAGGTAGATTTTGAAGGCTCGAAAAATTTAGTGAACGCTGCCAAAGCTAAGAATATTGAGCATTTTGTCTTCGTTTCATCTTTGTGTACTTCTCAGTTTTTCCATCCCCTAAACTTGTTCTGGCTAATTTTAGTGTGGAAAAAGCAAGCCGAAGAATACATTCAAAAAAGTGGTCTTACCTACACGATTGTGCGGCCTGGTGGTTTAAAGAATGAAGACAACTCCGATTCCATCGTTATGCAGGGAGCTGATACATTGTTCGAGGGTAGCATCCCCAGAAAAAAAGTTGCCCAAGTTTGTGTTGAGTCCTTGTATGAACCAGCTGCACGCAATAAAATTGTGGAGATCATCGCCAAACCTGAAGCAGCCCTTAAGAGCTTTTGGGAGTTATTTGCTAGCGTTGCGTAGTCATTCGTCATTTGTCATTTGTGATTACAAAGGACTAGAGACTAATGACAAGTGACATTTTGAGACTCTTGTACGATAAATCACACAACAACAGCATGAAATCCTTCTTCCCCCACTCCCCACTCCCAACTCCCCACTCCCTTTTGGTGAACTTTATCGAAATTGCTGCGTCAATGATTGTTGTTAGCTAACAGAGCAGATTTTAAGGAGTCTAACCCTGAAAGGTTTTGAACTCAAAGGTGTTGAAAAGCTGATTGGGCCAATAATTGCGCTCCTCGGTTTTGTGTTTCTATTACAGTGGTATATTTTTGGAGAAGTGCGATCGCCTTCTGATCCTGTTTTTGCAGTTAAACAGCCACCTTTGGTCATGAAAGGAGGCGATCCTTACATCCGTGCTTTGATGCGAACCATCTCAGCCAGCGAAGCCAACAGCAACCGCCCCTATTCGTTGTTGTATGGTGGACAGCAAGTTAACGACCTCCGCCGCCACCCTGAGATATGCGTCACAATTGTTACTGGGCCAAATACTGGTAATTGTTCTACTGCTGCTGGTAGATATCAAATCATCAATACTACTTGGTATCACATAGCTCCTCGCTATCACCCAAATCCCCCAAACGTGATGCAGTTGATGTTGTTGGCTACTTATAGCTTTGAACCGGAATATCAAGATGTAGTAGTTTATCGTTGGTTGAATGATTCACAAGTTTGGGGAACTGATATTTCTCAACTACTGCGTCAAGGAAAGTTAAATGATGTTTTGCGGCGACTCTCTCCCACCTGGACAAGTTTAGGATATGGGATAGAAACTAATTCTATTAGTAGTTCTTTGCCTAAGATTTATCAAAAAATCTTAAAAGAGGAATTAAATGCTAAATCAGTTGTCAGTAAATTTGAGAACTGATACTGTTTGACAAAATTCCTGATACACATTACTTTTCCTGCCTCCCGTGCTTGCCGATAATCAAGGTACTAGTGCTAACACTCCCACGGGAGAACCCGAACCACCTCGTAATCTAAGAATTGCGATCGCTAAAGTAGTACCTTGAGGTGGTAGTTGATCTAAATTTGTCAAATTTTCCAGCACAATTCGCGGCTGTTCTAATACCAGGCGGTTGATAGCAAAACTGTTGTCCTGTCCTGGATCTACACCATGAGTGTCAATCCCTATCCCAACAATTTGCCGCTCGTTAAGTAGAAACTGAGTAGCATCCTTACCAAACCCTGGAAAATGCATAATTCCCTTAGCATCCAAGTTGAAGAAGGCATTTTGATCAAACCACTTATGTTGCCAGCCAGTGTAAAGTAGTACTACACTACTAGCTGGAATTTTACTGTACTGTTTTTCCCAAGCGAGAAGATCAGCAATAGTCAGAACATAATCGGAATTAATTGCTACAGCTGGGCAAATATCTATGACTATTGCAGGTACAATCAATGACTCAGCAGAGTATTGATCAATTCCTACACCGGAGTTGTAAAAACTATTGGGAGCATTAATATGGGTGGCGCTATGTTCACCTAAACAGAAACGCCGCAGGTAGTAGCCATCTTGTTCAAGTTCTGCGACGGTGGTCAATTCTACTGGCGGATCACCAGGCCATTGGGGAATATCGGTGTTAATTATATGACTGAGATGGATGACGCGGGAGTAGCTAATATGATGTTGAGTCTGTGATTGGCTCATTAGCAAAAAAATCCTGAATATTTTGCACAAAAGTCAAAGTGTTTTCTAAGTGAATGTTATGTCCAGAGTTACTAATTATTTTTAACTGGGCAAATTTGCATATTTGGGACATTTCCGTATTAATATCTATAAATTTTTGATCGTACTCACCAACGAGTAACAACAAAGGCTTTGTATGATCTTTGAGTTTTTCCCACAAAGAAGGTTGGCAGCCAGTACCCATCAAGCGCAAAGATTTCTCTAATTCAAGTGGATGGTTTTGTAAACGACTTTTTATCATGCGATCGCAGCCCGAATGATTTTTTATGGAACCAAAAATTGGCTGATTATACCAATTTGATAAAAAAGCTGCAAAATCACTTTTTTCAATGCTTCTGCTCAATTTTCTGGCTATTTGTGCATCGCGTTTAATTCGTTCTGTTCGTTCTAATTCTGTTGCTAAGCCAGGAGATGCCGACTCCAGCACAACTTTCTCAAAACGCTCTGGAAAATCCAGTGTCAGGTATAAAGCTAATCTCCCACCCATTGAATAACCAACTAAAAAGCATCGAATGATTTTTAACTCATCTAATAAATTGATTATGGCATGAGCAGTATTAGCCATTGTATAATACTCTTCTTCGCCTAACACTTGAGTTTTGCCATGTCCAGGAAGGTCAAGTGTTAAATAAGAAAATTCATTAGAGAGTAATTGTATAGCATCATCAAATTCATCAATATTGCCCATGAAGCCATGTAAAAAGAGAATTACTGGTTTTTTATAGTTGTTAATTAAAGAATAGTTAAAGATATAATTTTCTAAAATCATGCTTTAATTTTGAATTTCTACTTGCTAGTTACTGTGATATGCGAAAAATTAGTTTATTTATTGCTTCTAGTCTTGATGGTTACATTGCCAGAGAATCAGGAGAAGTAGATTGGCTATTCACTGACCAAGACTATGGTTATCCAGAGTTCTTTAACCAAATTGATACAGTTATCATGGGTCGTAAAACTTATCAGCAAGTACTTGATTTTGGAGAATACCCATATCAAGGAAAAGAAAGTTTTGTTTTCTCTACTACTCTGCAAAGTCAAACAGATAAAAACGTGAGATTCGTGAGTAGTAATTGGGAGGAATTCATCAATAAACTACGTTATTCTAACGGTCGTGATATTTGGTTAGTTGGAGGCGCGCAAATTATTCATTACTTTCTGAAACACGGTTTTATTGATGAACTAATTCTTTCAATACACCCAATTATTTTAGGAAGCGGTATTCCTTTGATTGTGAATGACTCTACTCTTGAAACAGTACTTGAGTTGAAAGATGCCAAAACTTATGATTCTGGATTATTGCAGGTATATTACAATTTCAAAAGAAAATAGAGGATTGTACTCAACCCATCCTTCTGGGTATTAGGGTAAAAACCGATCCAAAGCTGCTTTAAGTTGTTCAATTTCTGTTTCCATATTCCCTTGTTTGGCAGCTCTAGCAATACACTCAGTTAAATGTTCATCCAAAACAATTCTTGCCACCCGATCAAGTGCGCCCCGCACAGCGGCAATTTGCAGTAAAACATCGGGACAAGGGCTACTTTGCTGCACCATAGTCTTAATGCCGCGAATATGTCCTTCTATGCGCGATAGCCTATTGACAATTCGCCGCAAAGACTCTTCGCTATGGATGTGAGCATGTAGAGAGTCAGCCTGCTCATGAATATGATCTATATGCTCGTGGTCTGTCTCATGACTGTGAGAATGTTCTGTTGGTGGGGATGTTGGCAAGGATTCTTTAGCTAATCGGTTTGATCCATTCATGGGTTATCTGCTGATAGTACTAAGATCGTAGCTTAGGGTAGGGAATGGGGAGAGTTTTCTTAATACCAATCCTTAATACCCAGTACCCAATCTCCAGTACCCAATCATAGGGTAAAAACCGAACCTTGAAAGGGTAAATCTCAATAATAGCTTTTGAGCTAAATTTTCAATTAATTTGATAATAGCTAGCTCATGTGATTTAAAAAATCACTTAGTTCAAATACTGGTGAAAGTAGGCGAAACCTCAAACACAGAGCTAACGTCAACCAAGCTGTAAAAATAACTGTAGATAAAAATTACGCTTCTAGATTAGGTTTTGATTATGCGATTTCCCAAGATGCCCAGATCTATGCGTCAACTCACCTCTCATGTATTAGCGATCGCTTTAGGAGTTCTACTCACTGTTAGTAGTTTACAGGTATTACCCTCCCAAGCAGAGCCTGCACCAACTACAACTGCGGAAGATTTACCACAACTAGTTACTCAAAGGCAATCACCCGCGAATGCTGCTATGGGTACTAGTAGTTTTGTCACTGCTGCTGTCAATCGTGTTGGTTCGGCAGTAGTAAGAATTGATACAGAACGTACTATTACTCGCCGGGTTGATCCATTTTTTGAAGATCCTTATTTCCGGCGGTTTTTTGGTGATAGTCTCCCACAACGGTCACCTTCTGAGCAATTACGTGGTTTAGGTTCTGGTTTTATTATTGACAAGAGTGGCTTGGTTTTGACTAATGCTCATGTGGTTGACAAAGCTGATAAAGTCACAGTGCGACTTAAAGATGGTCGCTCTTTTGAAGGCAAAGTTCAAGGGATTGATGAAGTCACAGATTTAGCAGTAGTTAAAATTAATGCTGGCAATGATTTACCAGTTGCACCTCTGGGATCTTCTAAAAATGTGCAGGTGGGAGACTGGGCGATCGCAGTTGGCAATCCTTTAGGATTTGATAATACCGTTACTTTAGGAATTGTCAGCACCCTCAAGCGTTCTAGTGCCCAAGTTGGTATTAGTGATAAACGCTTGGAGTTCATTCAAACTGACGCGGCAATTAACCCTGGTAACTCTGGCGGGCCACTATTAAATGGTCAAGGTGAGGTGATTGGCATCAACACAGCCATTCGTCCTGATGCGATGGGTATTGGCTTTGCTATTCCTATTGATAAAGCAAAAGCGATCGCCTCGCAACTACAACGTGATGGCAAAGTTGCCCACCCTTATTTAGGTGTACAAATGCTCAGCTTGACACCCCAGCTAGCGAAGCAAAATAACACAGACCCCAACTCTCAAGTCCAAATCCCAGAGGTAAATGGTGTTTTGGTGATCCGAGTTATACCTAATTCTCCAGCCGCCGCCGCAGGTATTCGACGCGGAGACGTAATTGTTCAAGTCGATGGTAAACCAATCACAACAGCTGAACAACTACAGAACATCGTCGAAGATAGTCGTTTAGGACAAACTTTGCAAGTGAAGGTACAACGAGGTAATCAAACACAGCAGCTTTCAGTACGTACTGCTGAGTTACAAGACGCCTCATAATTTCAACTTTCTTTGCTGTTCCCTTCGTTAAAGTATCCTAACGGATACCAAATAGATTCTACGGTCTGAGCAATAGTATTAGCGGTATCACGGTGATTAGTATCAAGCAGAACGGTAACATGTCCCAGCTTGCGCCCAACCCGTGATTCCGTTTTGCCATACCAGTGAACAAAAGCTTGCGGGATTTCTGCTAATTTTTGGCGCTGGGTTTGGTAGTCGTTGTGCGAATTTTCGTACCCTAAGAGGTTCACCATCACAGCAGCACTACACCCCAAAGCAGGATTACCCAAAGGTAAACCACAAACTGCTCTCAGGTGCTGTTCAAACTGAGAAGTTTCGCAAGCGTCAAGGGAAAAATGTCCAGAGTTATGGGTGCGGGGTGCAATTTCATTCACTAAAACTTTGCCATTAGTGGTAAGAAAAAGCTCGATTCCCAAAACTCCTACAAATTCCAGGCTATTGAGTAAAGTATGTGCGATCGCTGCGATTTCTGCTACCTGACTGGGTGTAATTTGGGCTGGCGCAATTACCCGCCGACATACTTGTTTTTCTTGTTGAGTTTCTACAACCGGATAAGTGACGATTTCCCCAGCTGCTGAACGAGCTGCGATGATTGCTAGTTCTCTTTCAAAGGGTACAAATTCCTCTAACAAAAAAAGTGATTTGTTGGTGGTATCGTCTATTTTCGCTTGTAGAGTCACCAAATCTCGGATAATAAAAGTGCCTTGACCGTCATAACCGTGGCGTCGAGATTTGAGAACTAATGGAAAACCCAAATTTTCTATGATGGATTGCAGATTTGCCTGCTCAAGAGAGAAAAACTGCGGTACAGGTAAGCTTAAATCACGTAAATAGCAGCGCTGATCGTATTTATCGAGAAGAGGAGCCAAGGACGCTAAATTAGGACGGAAACAAACCCCTTTCTCTGCTAAAAACGATAAGGTATCTAGGTTAACAAATTCGTTTTCAAAGGTGATCACATCACAGTTTGTTGCTAAAATTTCTGTAGCATTGGCATCGTCAACTGGAGCGAAAACAGTTTTTTGAGCGATCGCTACAGCTGGATCATCTTGAGTTGGAGTTTGCACTACCAATTCTACCTCTAACTTTTGGGCTGCATCCCCCATCATCCAGGCAAGTTGCCCACCACCAATTACACCCACACGCCTCATTAGCATCCCAGAGAATCACGAGTTTGTATGCCAGTCTGAGAATTTACACCACTGGCTTTTGTGCATAGTTCTTTGATTTGCGCTTTATCCAAAACTGCATCTGTAAAATCTGCATCAGTGATATTTACATCTGTAAAGATAGAACGCAGCAAAAGAGCCTCTTTAAGAATTGCATCGCTCAAATCAGCCTTAGTCAAATTTACCTGATCAACCATTGCATTAGTTAAGTCGGCTCCATGCAGATTTGTTTGTGTCATTACCGAAGCACTTAACACCGCTCCTCGCAAGTCAGCATTTGCAAAGTTAGCTAATTCCAAATTAGCATTAGAAAATTCAGCTGCTTGCAGACTTTCACCTGAAAAGTCATGTCTTTTTAACTCTGCATTACTAAATGACAGTGGATGTGTCCAGTCTACTGCTAGTGCAGGATGAGTCATGCAAAGTAAAAGAATTAAAAAAAGTAAAGCTAACCCTTGTCGCCAAAACATATTGGTACCCAATCGCTGCATTTTAGCTTAGCGCATGTCGTGGGGATTGGGGACTGGGAAAGCGAAAGGGAACACTTTCTGTTCAGCGTTCCCTTTCTTTGTAATTAATTAAGATCAGCGCCAGCAAATCGCTATCTGATTTATATCTAATAAAATATAATTATTATGGAGATTTATTCTCCGATTCTTTGACTTTTTCTGTTACGGGTTGTGTTTGGTGATCGTAGCTCGTTTTTTCTTGAGTAATGGCGATCGCAGCAAACAAAATAGCACTTCCCAAAGCTAAAGCAACCATAGGGCGTTTAATTAAGACAAAATCCCTTATAATCCTAGCTAAAGGTCTACTTTGACGGCGTAGCGTCGAAGAAATCATGATCTGTTTCCAAGTAAACGGATCACGGACATAATGCCCGCTATGACAAACTACCATCCGTTCCTGGCAGTAGGGGCAAGTAAACAAGCCAATGCACGTCTTGACTGGTTTAGGCGTAGCATTTCTTTGGCAAATTGGGCAAGTAACATAATGATTATCAAAGGTGTGTGTATTCATCTAACTCGTCCGCCTAGTCCATTTACTCGCTCTATAACAATAGCTATATTGAATTTAGATCAGCGCTTAGTAGAGTCTCTGAAATATGGCCCAAAATTAGCCATAAATCACATATAAATTTGCCTTCTTACTAAGGATAGCTCAATGGCTGCAACACGAGTATAGCTATATTTAGCCGCAGATGGCTTCTAGTAAGTGCTTGTCTGTGGTGCGTTAACTTAGCTTATAAAATATTATATTTTCTCTACACACTAAGAAGTTAGCGATCGCTCTCACAAAGACTGTTTTCAATGGAAAAATCCCACAACCAAACATGAAAAAGGTATCTTTCCCTACTCCCCACTCCCCAACTTGTCTGGTTGTTGAATCATGGCTCACAATGAGAAGTAACAGATAAAAATTTAAATTTTTTCTTACATTTACCCCGTTGCTCAATGACTCTCTTGCCTCCCACTCAACTAAGGAAGGTAATGGAACAACCTGCCTTTCCTACACCTTCCGCACGTTTAGCCCATATAATTAACCGTTTTCAACCATCTCCAGAAACCATTGTGCTGTTTTTAGCTGTGTTAATTGGCAGTGGCACTGGTATGGGGATAGTCACATTTCACTATTTGATCCAGCTAATTCATGACTTGATGCTAGAAAATTTGATGGGGGCGATTGGCATCTGGGGTGCTTGGACTTTAGCCTGCGTTCCTTCCCTTGGTGGATTGATTGTTGGGTTGATGCGCTGGCGCACTCAAGATTTTGGGCCGGGACTTTCATCTTTAATCGCCGCCTCCCAGGGAACAGAAATTAAACGACAACTACGACCAGTCACAAAGATGTTAGCTGCGGCTGTTTCCTTGGGTAGTGGTGCTTCTTTGGGGCCAGAGGGGCCAAGTGTAGAAATTGGAGCCAATTTTGGGATGTTGTTGTCTTTAGTGCTACAAGTATCCCAAGAGCGACGGCGTTTACTTTTGGGCGCTGGTGCTGCTGCGGGGCTAGCCGCTGGCTTCAATGCTCCGATCGCAGGTGTATTTTTTGCTCTAGAGGTAGTATTAGGAGCTACATCTTTTGCTACTTCTGCTGTCAGTGTAGTACTGTTAGCAGCGGTAGTGGCAGCATTAATCGCCCAAATTGGCTTGGGGGCACAGCCTGCTTTTGCTCTACCTGTTTATCAAGTTCGTAGTCCCTGGGAATTACCCCTCTATCTTGGCTTGGGTTTGGGAGCCAGTTTAGTGTCTCTGACTTATACCGGGTCAATTCGTATAGCAAAAGCCTGTTTTGCTGGACAGGTGAAGAGTTTGGAATTTTTGGGGCGGATTCCTTTGCCAATTCATCCGATTATTGGTGGTGTCGTTGTTGGTATAGTCGCTTTGCAATTTCCCCAAATTTTGGGCATTGGCTACGAAACTGTGCAAGCGATGCTCCAAGATGTAGAGTTTTCACTGCAATTGCTGGTAGTATTACTAGTGATGAAATTACTGATGACTGCAATTAGTGCTGGTAGTGGTTTTATCGGCGGTTTGTTCGCACCAGCAATGTTTCTCGGCGCTTCTTTTGGCTCAGCCTATGCCAAAATTTTGGCTTTGGTAGTCCCAGCCATTGGCGAATATATGGCTGCCCCTCCAGCATACGCAATGGTGGGGATGGCAGCAGTTCTAGCAGCGAGTGTGAGAGCGCCACTAACAGCTATTTTGATGCTATTTGAGTTAACCCGTGACTACCGGATTGTTTTGCCGTTAATGGCAGCTGTGGGTTTAAGTGTTTGGGTAGTAGAGCGAATTAAACCAACTTCTAACTCTAACTCTAATTTGCAACAAATCGGTCTTGCAGAATTGAAAGACGATCGCACAGAAATTTTACAGCAAATTTTAGTAGAAGATGCAATGCTCTCCTGTCCCAAAAAATTGCCTGCTACCCTGGGAGTATTAGAGGCAGCTACGGAAATGATTCGCGATCGCGCTCGCAGTGCTTTAGTATTTGATCAAGCAGAGCAATTAGTCGGAATTATATCCCTAGAAGATGTTAACCGCGCTCTTTCCCTATGGGAAAATTATCAAAATTTGCCCACTGGAATTCCGGATAATATATCTAGTCAAATACTTATAGATATTTGTACCACTGAAATACTTTATGCTTGGCGAGATGAACCTTTATCTGAAGCTTTAGATCGCATGGCTTTTCGAGGTTTGCATCAACTACCAGTAGTAGCACGAGATAACCCCGATCGCATTTTAGGTTTACTGGAGAGGGAGCAAATTGCATTAACTTGTAATTTGGCGGTTACACGCCAAGCACTTGATCAATATTTGCCAATTTTACCTACAACAAATTAATTCAGAAAAAATAGGGAACGGGCAACGCTTAACAAGGAAACCCCCATAATTAAATAATTCGTAATTCGTAATTAAAATCAGGGAGACAATGTCGTGATATCATGTCCGGCTAATCACTTATCATAAAAATTTCTCCCTTCCGCGTCTCCCTATCTCCGCGTCAGCCAAGTCATAAGTCTTTAAACGGACATGATATGAGCGGGTTTCCCGACTTGAGACAACTGGCGTGGATTTGGAGAATGACGCATTGAAACTTTATGGCTGATGCCATCTGTTTTCATAAATAAATTTAGTTGATCTGTCACCCAATATTCGGGCAGGTTTTCAAACCTATTCTTGATTAAGCGTTTCCTAGCCGTTGACGCAGCCTCTCGTCGAGAAGAGCTTGGTCAAGAGTTAATGGTCAAAATTAATTACTTTTGACCATTGGCTCTTGACCAATAACTATCGATTGCAAACTTTTAACTCTTGACTTGTGACTTGAGACTCTTGACTACTATATTAAGCCGTGGCTTCCATAGCTTCTTCGACACCTTCTTTGTCTTCTGGATCTACTTGCCTCAGACGAATGTGCTTTTTCCCTAAAGTGATGAGAAACTCATCTCCTGGTTTGAGATTCATCTGTTTAGTATAAGCTGAACCTATCAATAAGTTACCGTTTGATTGCACACTAATTCTATAGCTAGCACTGCGTCCACCACGACCATTGGCGTTGGGCGCACTATCCAACTGAATACCTTCAGCATCAATTAAGGCATTTAAGAACTTCATCATATTGACACGCTCTATACCATTTTTGGTAACGGTATAGTAGCCACAATGCTTTGCCTTTTCTTCCTTGCTAAGATTCTCTAGCTCTTTGACTTTTTTGAGCAGTTCTTCGCCGACTAGGGGTTCAATTTTTTTCTGTTTAGGCATCAACTTAGGTCGAGAACGAATGTTTGAAGTTGTTGAATCGATTTTATTTTAGCTGACGTTGAGCTAGTAGGAACAAAATCCTTTAGTTTTTTATCTCAACTTAGCCAAGTATATTACACTCCTAGACAGGATTGTTGCACAATTACTAATATTGCCAACACATTTTATTTTTTATAAAGCTGACCATCTTGATAACTATCTCTAGTTTCTGAATTCCTGCTACACTATATTTGTTTAAGTTTTCTAAACTAACACTAAAAAGTTGGTCTATTTGAATAAGATACAGAATGATAAGCAAAACTGATCCTTAGTCAAAAGTCAAAAGTCAAGAGTCTAAAGTCAAGAGTAATTAATTTTAACTATTGACTATTGATAGTTGACTATTAACCGTTGACTATTGACTAAACAACAAAGCTTGTCGAAATGAAATTAACTACCAAAGGACATTATAGTGTTAAGGCGTTGCTTGATTTGAGTTTACAGCCAGCATACGGGCCTGTATCTGTCAGAGCGATCGCACTTCGTCAAGATATTCCTGCACCTTACCTAGAAAAGTTGCTAATAGAAATGCGTCGTGCTGGGTTAGTAAAATCGGTTCGTGGTAGTATTGGCGGATATCAACTAGCAAAAGAGCCTGCACAAATTTCCATTGGACAAATATTAGAGTCGGTTGGTGAAAGCATCACCCATTTAGCTCATCACACTCCGACACCAGCACAAGCCGAAGATTGGGTAACATTTACTCTTTGGCAAAGGCTCAACCAAAAGCTCAAAGAAGCCTTATATAATATCACGCTGGCAGATCTTTATTACGATGCTCGTAGTTGGCAAGCCTCTCTTGGAGAAGAAGCTAATTTTGTTGTTTAGTCATTAGTCATCTAAGAAGGGAACAGGGAATAGGGGACAAGGAACAGTTTCCTATTTCCTATTGCTTTTGGGGGAGTAACAAACCCCCACTCGAAATTCCTGTTCCCTGTGATGCATTAAAGCTCATGCAGTTTTCCCCGTTCCCTCTTCCCTTTTTAATAGTCATTAGTTATTTACGAAGGACAGAGGACAAAGGACAAATGACTCCAGCTGTTATTCTAATTACTGCGGCACTTTTAGATTACTTGATAGGTGATCCTTGGGGTTGGCCACATCCAGTACGAGTTATGGGATGGGTAATTTCTCGTCTGACTAAACTGGCTCAAAAATTTTGTTTAAATTCCATAGCACAACGCCTAGCAGGAATTTTACTAGGCATAATCCTGATAATTGGTAGCGGTTTTAGCGGCTGGTTAATCATTCAAAGCGCTATGTGGCTACATCCGTTATTCAAAATTGCTTTAGAGAGCATTATTTTAGCTAGTTGTTTTGCCTTTAGGAGTTTGCGAACAGCAGCAGTTACTGTTTTACAACCTTTAACAGCAGGACAGTTGGAGGAAGCTCGTCAGATTTTAAGTAATTATGTTGGTCGAGATACACAAAATCTCGACCAACCAGAAGTTTTACGAGCTGTTCTCGAAACAGTAACCGAAAATGCGACTGATGGGGTAATGGCCGTGCTATTTTATGCAATTATTGGTGCATTGATGCCAATGGTGGGGCCAGCTCCTTTAGCTTTAGCTTACAAAGCAAGCAGTACCCTCGACTCCATGGTGGGTTACAAGGAAGCACCCTATACTTATTTAGGATGGTTTAGTGCGCGGTTAGAAGATTGCCTGACTTGGCTACCTTGTCGTTTAACAGTCATGACTCTAGCATTTTTCTCAGGTAAACCTCTGCATATTTGGCGAATTTGTCTTCGGGATGCAGTTGCTGATCCTAGCCCCAATTCTGGTTGGAGTGAGTGCGCCTATGCTGCTGTTTTAGGTGTACAAATGGGAGGTACAAATTGGTATCGTGGATTAGCTAAACAAAAACCACTGCTAGGAGATGCTACTTATCCCATCACTCCCGCTTCCATTGATCATGCCCTACAACTAACTCGCTATTGTTTTTTGTTGTGGTTAGGAGTTGCGATCGCTATACTCTCAATTGTGCCAAACAAGTAATGATAGATGTGGTGAATGGGGAATTGCGAATGGACAAGAAATTACGAATTACGCGCTTCGTAGCGTAAAGCCTACGCCATAGCTTCGCTTAGAGCGAGTCCTCGATAGCGTTAGCGAAGCGGTAGCGAGGTACGAGCGTCAGCGTTAACGACACAGGAGCGTCGCGTCATTACGAATTACGAATTACGAATTACAAATTACCATATGTCTGCCAAAGTAGTTGAAATTCTCTCATCAGAAGAACTCCGTCGGACTTTGACTCGTCTGGCTTCACAAATTATTGAGAGAACGCGTGATTTATCTGGGCTTGTGCTAATTGGTATTTATACAAGGGGTGTGTCATTAGCTGAGTTGTTAGCACGTCAAATTGAGGTGCTTGAAGGTATCAGTGTGGCAGTAGGAGCGCTAGATATTACATTTTATCGAGATGATCTTGACCAAATTGGATTGCGGACTCCAGCGAAAACTGACATTCCTTTTGATCTCACGGGCAAAACTGTTGTGCTTATAGATGATGTTATTTTTAAAGGACGAACGATTCGCGCTGCTTTGAATGCAGTCAACGAATATGGTAGACCGGAAGTAATTCGTTTAGCTGTTTTGGTAGATAGGGGTCATCGGGAACTACCAATTCATCCTGATTTTATCGGTAAGCAATTGCCGACCGCTAAAGAGGAAGTTGTGAAAGTTTATTTGCAAGATTGTGATGGGCGAGATGCTGTAGAGTTGATTTCAGCACTCGGCACTCAGGATTAAGTTTTGTAAAATTGCGAACGCCACTCTATTATTTGTGCATATGAATCGTAGCCCCAGCCGATGCATAAAACTACTCCAGTTTGCTGAAATATAATCATGTCAATTTGTAGGGTAAAAAACAAATTGACTGATTTTTACCTCTAGAAGCGCTTTTGTTTAGTCAAGAGCGCTCTTTTATTTGGCTTACTGATGCTGCAAACAGTGTGTGTACAGAGGCGATCGCTTGTGCAAAATATCTTATCTTAAGAGTAATGATATCCCTAATATCTCTAAATTAGTTTATGGAATTGAGGGAAAAATTCTCAAGCTTAGAACTAAAAAACGAAATGATTTCTTTATAATTAGCAATCGTTACAGTGATAATGAGTCAATTACTGATAATGGCATTCATTACGGTGTAGAAGTTTTAGGACTAGTTTTTGATAATCATTCACGTCAAGGATTACCGCGTGATGAGTGGATCAATGATTTTTCCTGTAGAAGTGGTGAATTTTATTTAGAAGAGTTAGATAATTTCTGAAAGAGAAAGCCAGACTATAAGGAGAAAATATTATGAGCGGAGTGTATGAAATTTTAGCAAAAATTCAAGCCAAACCAGGTATGTATATTGGTCGTCCTTCTGTGAGCGATTTATTTATGTTTTTGGTTGGGTATGAATGCTCAAGGAGTGAATTGGGAATTGAAAATACTGAGAAAGAAGAAGATTTTTATGGAGAGTTTCAGCCTTGGTTGCAGAAAAAGCTAGGAATAAAAACGGTAAGCTCTTGGTCGAAAATGATTATGCTTTACTGTCACGATGAAAGGGCCGGTTTTGAAAAGTTCTTTAATTTGTTGGATGAGTTTAAACAACGAAATCAGGATTTAAATGGAAATGAGGTTAGTAATATATCTGAAGTAGTGGTGACTGCCGTAAAACATTGACAATAAGTGGGGTCATCCTAAATCATTCGTGATAACTAAGAACCCCGACTTTTTAAAGAAGTCGGGGTTTTGGACACCGCGAATTTTCACAAATCAGATAGGATTGCTATATATCAAGCTTATTTTCGCCTACACCATCTCAAACTCTAGTTGATGACTTTGAAGCAAATCATGAGTGAAATGATCTACAACATTTGTATCACTCAATTCTAAATTATAAAAATCTACTACTTCATGCTCAAAATATGGCCCAGCGTGCCAAGTACCCACCTCTAACTTAATAAAACAATTCCCCGGAATGCGGAAAGCTGCAATCTCTTCTAAGACAGGTTCATTAACATCATTATGAGGAGGACAAACTGCAATTAACCAATCTTTCCCTTCCAAAGAACCCAAACATTGAGTACATTGTATATGGCGAGTAATTTTGTGAAACTTTCGTCCTCTCTTTTGCAGTCGCATGATATAAAATCGGGGAATACCATTTTGCAGGTTTAAATTGGCATCCTCAACATCGTAAGCTTTACTATCTTGACTAGCAAAAATCACCTGACCATAACGTTGAAAATTTTCTGGTGTTATCCATTTTGCCTGTAATTGTTGCACTGTCTGTGACGTATTCATGAAATTGAGAGTGGGGAATCAATTTTTTCGAGTGTGCGGGGTTTTTTCAAAAATCAAATACTAGTCCTATTTATTACCATTCTAATTCTTGAGGAATGAGTGATTTAGGAATTAAAGAAGCTTGTTTTTCTCTGTCTGAAGGTTTTGTATACCACCAAGCCCAAGCAATTAAAACTGCTTGTAAAGGAAGTCTGATTATATGTACCCAAGGTGAATTTGGTATGTGTTCAAGCTTAATATGATTGACCGCCATATTGATGTTGGCTGGAAAAACAGCAATAAACAGCGCAATTAGTCCCCAAGCAGCAGCCTGACTTACAGGTGGAACTAACAATCCAATACCGCCCAAAATTTCATAAAAGCCACTGAGATAAACTAACCCTAAAGGATAGGGTAGTTGTGGAGGCATAATTTTGACATATGGTTCGGGAATGGCAAAGTGTGTCACCCCAACTACAATAATCGATATGGCAAGGATGACACGTAAGATTTCCTTATATTTGCTCATGTGTTTTAATTCTGTGCTTATTCCTACTATCTCAGTTTGATTACTTAGTGTTGTTTTGTCTTCGGTCAAGGGGAATAGGGAATTGGATTTTAGGTCTTTAATGAGAGACATTACTTTTTTTAAAAATTACTTAAAATTAAGTAATTACACTAGCTAGAAAACCAGAATGCATGTTTGGTTATATTTATCAGTTAGCCTTTGACAAAATTTGTTAAAAAAGGTTAAATTTATAAATAACGAGCGTTCGATATAAAAAAGGAGACATGCCTAAGATTGTTGACCATGATCAATACCGTAGAGAACTGCTGAGTAGGTGTTTTGATTTGTTTGCTCAAAAGAGTTATGGCTCAATCACTATGCGGTATATTGCTCAAGAGTTAGGAGTATCTACGGGTACTTTGTATCATTATTTTCCTAGTAAACAAGCTTTATTTGAGCAGTTGGTAGAAGAGGTATGCCAACAAGAGATATTAATGGCGATCGCAGAATTGGAATTTACCCAAACATTGCAAGAGACAATGGATGCAATGGGGAAATTTCTTGCTAAACACGAAGATTATTTCATCAAATTAACTTATATATTCGTTGATTTTTGTCAGCATCAAGATTCTAAGCAGATGTGGAGCAGTCGCATGTTTAGGCGAGTTGATGAGCGATCGCGGCAAGCAATTAGTAAAGTTATAGGAATTGAAGATTCAACTGTGATTTCTTTGATATTGAGCTTGATTGACGGCGTAATTCTAGAACGGCTGTGGGGTAATGAAAAGGTTTCTTTTACTGAACAATGTACGCTATTAGGCAAAATGTTAACGGCATATCTGCCAGAACATCAGCTTAATAGGAAGTTAAATTATAAATCATATTCAGTTAATTAGAAAATTTTGATTACTGTTCGCATAGATGTGAGACAAAATTATCTTTTTCAAGGGGAATAGGAAATGGGTCAGAAGCTGCTATTTAAACCTGGAAATAAAGGATTAATTGCCTTAGTAGTTGCTGCGACAGCGATTACTGGGGGAATAGTTGTTTATGGTATTTCTCGATCTGGATCAGTTAGTCAAAGCACCCCATCGGAATCAGTACAAACTACACCAAGCGTTCAAAACGTCACAGCTTTGGGAAGACTCGAACCAGAAGCAGAGGTCATGAGCCTATTTGCGCCCATAAATTTAGATGGCGATCGCATCGATAAAATCCTAGTTAAGGAAAACGAACGCGTCAAAGCTGGACAGATCATAGCAATTTTAGACTCACGCGATCGCTTAGAAACTGCTGTACTCCAAGCCGAAAAGCAGGTCAGAGTCGCTCAAGCTAAACTCGATCAAGTCAAAGCAGGAGCAAAAACCGGAGAAATTCAGGCACAGCAGGCAAACGTTGAACGCTTACAAGCCCAATCCCAAGGAGACAAAACAGCTCAACAAGAAATAGTTGCCCGGATAGAGGCCCAATGGCAGGGAGACAAAATAGCTCAAGAAGCATTAATCAGAAAGCTAGAAGCAGAATTAAAAAATGCTCAAGCTGAATATAAACGTTATCAACAGCTATATACCGAAGGGGCAACTTCTAGTTCTTTATTTGACACCAAGCGCTTGAGCGTCGAAACTGCACAACAACAATTAGATGAAGCCAAAGCAGTTCTCAAACGTATCAACACTACAGCTAGCAGACAACTAGCCGAGGCCAAAGTAGCACTGACCCGGATTAACGCCACTAGTAGCAAGCAAATTAGCGAAGCCAAAGCTACATTGACGAGTATCGCCGAAGTTCGACCAGTAGATGTGCAGGCGGCAAAAACAGAAGTTGAAAATGCGATCGCCACACTCAAACGCGCCCGAACCGAGTTAGCAGCGGCTTATATCAAAGCACCAATGGCGGGTCAAGTCATCAAAATTAATACAAGAGTAGGAGAAAAAATTAGTAATAATGGCATCGCAGACTTAGCACCAAACGACCAGATGGTAGCAGTCGCAGAAGTTTATCAAACAGACATCGGCAAAATCAAAATGGGACAACAAGCAGTAATCACCAGCCAAGCATTTACTGGCGAACTGCGAGGCACCGTTTCTCAAATTGGTCGGCAAGTAGAACGACAAAACGTATTTAGCAACCAACCAGGCGAGAACCTAGATAGGCGAGTAGTAGAAGTAAAAATTCGTCTTAATCCCGAAGACAGCAAGCGAGTAGCAGGTTTGACTAACTTACAAGTCCAAACCGCGATTGAAATGTAAAGCCGTTGTTGTGCATATTTCAGTACAAAATCAGGGAATTTCATCATGCTGAAAGCTACATATTTTTTGCTTTGCATCTTAGGAATAGTGTTACCTTACTCACAGTTCTTACCATTTTTTTTAGAGCATGGTCTTGATATCCAACTTTTTATTGAGCAGCTATTTGCTAACAGAATTTCTGGTTTTTTTGGCACGGATGTGATTGTTTCATCTCTAACTCTGTGGGTTTTTGTGTTCTGGGAAGGTACACGTTTAAAAATGCAAAATCTCTGGATTTATATTGCTTCTAATCTTTTTGTAGGGGTTTCTCTTGGCCTTCCCTTGTTTCTATTAATGCGAGAATATCAACTCAAACAGCAGACTGATAAGCTGTTCCACATATAACTTGCATAATTAGGGCGGGCAAGATGCCCACCCCACAAGAGTTTTATTTAATTTGATTATGTAATTTAGATGTTTTTTAGCTTACTGTTATTTCTTAATTCCTAAAGGGACTGGAAGGAAGACGCGGGGACGCGGAGACAGGGGGACGCGGAGAATGATTAATAACAAATGACAATTCCCCATTCCCCATTCCCCATTCCCCATTCCCCATTCCCCATTCCCCATTCCCCATTCCCTACTCCCCAACACTATGCTTTCCAAACTATTTCTGAAAACGCCGCTAGCATGGCGGCAATTAATGAAAGAAAAAACACGCCTAGCGGTTGCAGTTGCAGGTATTACTTTTGCGGATATGCTGATGTTCATTCAGCTAGGGTTTAAAGACGCGCTGTTTGATGCAGCCGTGAAACCTCATCGTAATTTACAAGCAGATTTGCTTTTAATTAGTCCTCAATTTCAAACCCTATACTCAGTAAAAAGCTTCTCTAGAGAGAGACTTTATCAAACTTTAGGTTATGAAGGTGTTCAATCAGTAACTCCACTTTATATTGGTACCGGACAGTGGCGAGATCCCAAAACGCTTCTTGAACGCGCCATCTTAGTTTGGGGTCTTGATCCGGCACAATCTACATTCAAATCTGCTGATGTTAATCAAGGCCAAGACCAGATCAAACCACTGTACCAAGTGATGTTTGATCAAGCTGGTCGTCCCGAATTTGGAGCAGTTGCCGAGACTTTTCAGAAAACAGGCACTTTTGAGACGGAACTAAATAACCAAGCCGTCAAAGTTAAAGCTTTGTATACTGATGGAGCCTCCTTTTCTGCTGATGGTAATGTCATTACCAGTGACTCTACCTTTCTTTTACTATTTCCAGAACGTAAACCCGATCGCATCGAAGTTGGGCTAATAACTCTCAAACCAGGGATGAATATGGAGAAAGTGCAATCCCAACTGGTTGCAGGGTTGCCTGGTGATGTCAAAGTGCTGACACCGGAGGGGTTTGCTCAAATTGAAAAAAAATATTGGGAAACTGGTACTGGTATTGGTTTCATTTTTGGCTTAGGTGCAGGAGTTGGATTTATTGTTGGCATCGTGATTGTTTACCAAATCCTCTATTCAGATGTTTCTGACCACTTGCCAGAATACGCCACCCTCAAGGCAATGGGTTACACCGATAACTATCTTTTAGGAGTCTTGATTCAAGAGGCACTTTTATTAGCTATCTTAGGATTTTTGCCGGGATTTTTTCTTTCCTTTGGGTTATATAAAGTCACTTACGCCGCCACAATGCTCCCCATCTTTATGAAGCTGGAACGAGCGATAAATGTTTGGATTTTGACCATTATTATGTGTAGTGTTTCTGGGGCGATCGCTTTACGTAAACTCCGGTCTGCTGACCCGGCTGATGTGTTTTAATTGTTGATTTACAACTACAAAATTTTATGTTACAAGATTCAGTACAAATAAATGCCAATTCAACAGCTTCTACTTTAGAGCCTGCGATTTATATCAACAACCTCAATCACTATTTTGGTGAGGGAGCGTTGCAAAAACAGGTACTATATGACATTAATTTGAAGATTAATGCTGGTGAAATTGTGATTATGACTGGCCCTTCTGGGTCGGGAAAAACTACATTGTTAACATTAATGGGAGGGCTACGTTCTGCTCAATCAGGTAGTTTGAAGATATTGGGAGAGGAAATTTGTGGTGCTAAGAAAAAGCAATTAACCAAACTTCGCTGTCAAATAGGTTATATCTTCCAAGCGCATAACTTGATGACTTTTTTAACAGCCAAGGAGAATGTCCGCATGTCCTTAGAGTTGCATGACGAATTTGTGAATGAAAATATCGACGCTAAAGCGATCGCCATGCTGGAACATGTAGGATTAGGCGATCATGTAAATTACTACCCAGAGAAACTATCAGGAGGACAAAAACAACGGGTAGCGATCGCTCGTGCCTTAGTCAGCCATCCTAAAATTGTGTTGGCAGACGAACCCACAGCCGCACTTGATAAAAAATCTGGACGTGACGTTGTAGAAGTCATGCAGATGTTAGCAAAAGAACAAGGCTGTACAATTTTGCTAGTTACTCATGACAACCGTATCCTCGATATTGCCGATCGCATCATCTACATGGAAGACGGTCAACTTAAAACTGATAGTGCAGAAATTGTCAAGACTTAAATAGTGCTATTAGCTGAGCAATAACGCCGTTAACATTAGTGTAATTCTGATACCAATTCAAAAAAATTGCAACACATGTAGTAGCACGACAAGCTTAATGGAGTCCACTGATACCCACCGACAACCGAGATGAGGTAATGAGTATTTTAATCCGGCAAATTTTGATGCAATAACCCAGATGTAGAGACGTTGCAATGCAACGTCTCTGTATTTTTTAGATATTAATTTCTGTCTACTCCCATTTCCCTGTCTTCTGGTTCGTTAGATTCTCGTGCTTTATTAGCAATCATTCCATTGATGTAGGTAACAATAATTACTAATTCTCCAATGGCTTCCAACTCAGCCTCTTCTTCTGGGGTTTGAGAATTAGCTGTTTTCTTATCTACAATCTCTTGCATCCGATCTGATAATTCTTCAGTAATTTTAAACAGATTAATATTACTGACTTTTTCAAGTTGAATACCTTTCTCTAGCCAGGATGAGGGTTTAACAACTGCGATCGCCATAAGTTGATTACGGATTGAATACACTTAGAATGATAAAGTACTGAAGCGCGTTTTGTGCAGTATCAAGGTTTAACAACTGCGATCGCCTAAAGAATTGAATAGCAGTGTTAGCGATCGGGTAAATGAGGCAATTATGAGGGGGATGGCGTTAGATTACAAGTTTCGTCCCCAGCCGGTGCAGGAGTGGTTGTATTTGTTGGATAAATCAACAAATCTACTTCTTCAGCAAGGAAGTTTAATGCAAAGGTGGTCGAATTATTTTCGTGTAATGCTATCGCGTTACTATAGTGTTGATAAATCAAAATAAGACGAAGCAATGAGGAACGTCTTTCTAAAGAGCGATCGCAGCACGATTTAGGATAATCTTAGAAAGATGAAACAAATTAAAATTATTGTCGAAAAGCATTTTGATGGCTATATTGCCTATCCTCTCGGTATTAAGGGAGTTGTAGTAAGTGAAGGTAACACTTATGCGGAAGCTTTAGCTGATGTAAAATCAGCTATCCAATGCCATATAGAAGTATTTGGTAATGAGGTTTTAGAAGATGAATCACCAGTTTTAGAGGCTTTTATCGCTGAGGCTGAGGTAACTATTTAATGCCAAAATTCCCCGTAGATGTACCCAAAACTAGGGTGATTAAAGCATTAGAGTTATTAGGATTTAGTATCGTCCGGGAAAGGGAACATATTATGATGGTGCGAGAAAATATCGCCTATTACACGCAAGCTATTAAAAGCTTACAATAGACCTCTTGCATAAATCTTTTTTTATCTCATGCAAAGGCACAAAGACAAGGCAGTGCGTTGGGGAGACATTGCCTTGCGGGGGTTTCCAAGGCAGCTTATGTTCCTCCGCTTCCCCCCAAAACGTGCCGCCCCGTTGTAGCAAGTGTCATCGGGTTCCCCGACTTGTTCGCTCTTAGCGTTCCCGCAGGGTAGCAACTGCCGCGCAAAGAATAACGCGAAAAGAATGACTTTTGCAAGAAGTCTAATCATTACGCGGTGACTTATTTATCACTGTTCTCTATTCACTTTTCACTTGTATAAAATTGGAGATACTCAATAACGCTATTAGCAATTGAGAACTGCTGCCCAGTTTGATCGCGGAAGTAGTAACGTCCACTTTTGATACCTGTAAACTTTGCTACCAATTTGGAACCATTAAGAAATTCAATTTTATAGACTTCATTAACCTTAAATTCATTGGGGTGTACTTGCACAGTACTTCCTCATACGCTATAAGTAGCAATACTGCAAAAAGACATTAATTTCAATAGCGTAAATTTATTTATGTGGATTATGATGCGTGAATTTTGCGGCAAGTCTGATCGGAGGAAACCTGCAATCAGAACTTTCCAAGACGCTACACGAATTTCCCATTCGCGTAGCGTCTCCGCAGGGGGTTGACAGGTTAGTCAGGGTATATCCTAATATCAATTTAAAAAAAAAGACGCTTCAAAAATGCGTCCAGACATCAATTTGTTACATTGATCAATTGTTGAACAATAGAGACATAGCAATGCTAAGTCTCTACTATCATTATGGTATGGCTTATACGCTTTTTAGTATATGGCATATTTACCATGTGGCAATTAGAGCAATCAAATATTGATGCTCATCATAATTGACTCTAGAGGTAGTCCGGGTTGAATGAAGTGACGACGCTTCCAGAGGCGGTCTTTTAAACCAGCCGGCCCAACTTCCATGATGGGGTTGTAGCGCACGTTTGAGAGTGTCCAAAGTAAGGTTACTTGCTTGGCGTGTTTTTGTGCAACTGCGATCGGGTCGTATTTGGGATTGTGCCCGTCCCAAAGACCAATAGTGGCATAATCTACATCACCACCATCTTCGTATTGTTTGTTGTTTACCCAAGAATGGAAAAATGAAGATTGGTAAATTACATAAATACACAGTTGCTTGAGGTCGTTAATATTAGCGATCGCCAGTGTCTGAAAGTTAGGATTAAGAACAGAATGGCTAACTAAATCTTCCGACATGCCGGCAATTTCTGACCAGTAAGCTTGAATACCCGCTTGCTGTTGTTGGAAGAACTCAGACACATATTCTTCTATAGCTTGCCAGACACTCAATGCAGCTTTGTCAAAATAGTTATTTTTGACTTCATCTTTGAGTGCTTGCACGGTTGGACTCCAGTTACGGTATGAGAGGCGGGTAATCTCATCTTTGAGCGCTTCATCTACTTCTTTGGGACTCAAGGCGGAAGCTTCGGGAATAAAGCCTGTGTCACCAATAATTAGAGCAGCTCCCAGGCTGTTAATGTTGAGTAAACCATCAAAGTGAGGTTCAAGTAGTAAGCGAATTGGATTGTTGACCACATTACGATAATATGCCATGGCATACTGATCTATGTTCATGTGGGTACGTCCCAAGTGAGTTTGGATTTCCTGAAAGACAAACTCCGCACTCCGAAATAACCGCTTTGACCATTCCCAGTCAGCATCACCAGGGATGTGAGTTTCAGTTTCGCCGTTGAGGATAAATTTGATTGAGTGGAGTTGCAAAGCTTGCTCATCAAGCTTGAAACGCGCCTCAATTTCTGTCGGTAAGATACCCGCTTCTTCAACTTTGTATTTTCGACAATCGAAGCGGATAGTGTATTGCCAAGGCTGGTTGGTGTGAACTCGGTTAAATTTACCTGGGTTGAAGCCATTCAGACGGCGTTCGACAAAAAACTTATCGCTATATTTATCAGGTTGATAACGGGTAAGGTTTGCAGGCATCCATTGAGCAGGGTTTTGTCCCAAAGCTTGCATTGTCTCAGCCACACCGACAATACCCAAATTTGGAATTGTCCCAAAAGGTCTTGCGGGTAACAGATTTAACCCAAAGTTGGCAATGTAGCGTGGTTTTGGTTTAACGCGATCGGGTAAGGGACGTGCGAAGTTGTAGCGCGGTATATCTTGACCTGCTTGTCCAAAGTAAGTATAAACCGTTTTGGGGTCTGGTTGATTGCCTTTGATGCCCCAGTCTACCAATTCTGCACTTGGTTGCTGGTACTTACGCATGTTAGCCGAGATTTGATAGACAATTGATCGCAAGTGATTGACTGAGGCAGTTTCATTAATCGAGTGAGCCAAAATCAAGGATAAGTCAACAGGAGCATGATATGGATTAAATTCTAATGGTTCCGCGATTTCGCTGGGAACGATGGAAGTTAGGGAAATCGTGGCCACATCTTTGCAAGGATACTTGGTTTCGTCCCAAGGAATCGTGCAATCTTTCGCTTCTTCGTTGGCTTTTTGATCGTCTAAAACTGGACGTAACTGAAACTGTAAGGTATATCGGACTCCGCCTTTTGTGACTCTTTGCTTATAGTCATTTTGCAGGTAATTTTCCGGTCGGGTATCGTCTTCCAGACGAGGTAGATAATCTAGAGGCAGCCGCACATCAGCCGAGTTAACAAAGCCAGTATCGGGGGAGCGATCGCTATTCACAAGACGGTAACGTAGATAATACTGTTTACTATCGAGTCCTACAAACAAATATGTAGTTTCCGAATAGTAGTAAAGTTGAGTGTAGGAGTCAGGATTACGAATAATTTCGTCAAAAATAGGCTTAATCTTGGGAAACTCGACCAGCATTTTCGCTCGGTCTGGCATAGAACTTGTTACCCAACGCGAAAAGGAAGCAGCATCTGGTAAAATAAAACAGCGTCCTGTACTCATTAGCACATCTAAGATAGGTGCATTCAGATTGAGGGCGCTGAGTGGGGCATCAGCAGGCCCATCTAAAATACGCAGAGTTGCCCCACGACCATCTAAAATTGCATCATCCCGAAACCCTTTAATATTTGCATGGCGTAACAGTGCGGGGAATTTCTTTCCGGCTACAAGCAGACGGTGGGGAGGGATATCAGGTTTTGCTACAACCTCAAGCACACCCTTGGCTATAGTTCCAAAAGAATGAGTTGCTCGTCTGCCTTTAAGTTGAGCCATTTGACCAAATATCCGAGCAATATCAGAGATAATCTTAGAGAACTTTGGCTCAATATCCCGAACTCTTGGATCACCTACGAGATGAGCATCTGGTGTTTGCATTTCATTAGCCATATCACACTGTTACCTTAAAGAATGGTAAAAACACTAAACATACATACTTATTCGTAAGTACAATTGCGTAAAAGCTCGTACTGTACGAATTAGACAACATACATCACAACTTTGGTTGTTTCAGATGCTTTTGCACAAAATTATCCTAGTTAAGATAACGGATACTCAATAGTGCGTTCTGAGACAACTAGTTGGGCATACTAAACAGGAAATGAAGACCACAAACAGCAGATATATAAAACGTAGCCAAGGCAATCTCACAAGCGCTATGTGCAGGATACGTTAAGCTGTTGATTGCTTCATGATATGCCACTATAGCTGCCAGATCGCGAAAATTGAAGATATGAAACAAGTTTTTACCGAAGTTAAAGATTTTTATTGCTGGTTATTCAGTAGTGCCAAGTGCTGATACTGTTTCACTTTAAGGTTGTAATATCTTCGCTTGAAGACTCATCGTTAGGCTGCGGTCTCAACGCGCAAATTAAACGCTTAGATATATAGCGATCCTAAATGAGTTATGAACAAAAAGATCCCCAACTTCTTGAAGAAGTCGGGGATCTGAGGCTGTCGATATTTGTAAATCAAATAGGATTGCTATAGGGCAATACGGTTCAGTTAAAGCCAAAAACCTTCTTAAACTACCATACCCTGCCCATAGGGCTTGACCAATGATTAATAAGCAGCCCTAGCTAACCAATAGATGGTTATCCCCAAGATCGACCCTGCTATAACCTGAACTGGTGTATGTCCGAGTAACTCCTTAAGACGGTCTTGGATAAATTCTGGCTTATCATGAAATAATTCATCAATTAATTGATTAAGAATACGAGCTTGTTTACCAGCAGCTTGTCGAACTCCCGCAGCATCGTACATCACGATGATGGCAAAAATTGTAGCAATAGCAAATTCTGGGGAATTCCAGCCGGTGGTTTGCCCAACACCCGCTGCTAAAGCCGTAACTAGAGCTGAATGGGCACTAGGCATACCTCCAGTTGTGACTAAAACACGTACATTCAGTTTGCGATTTTTAATCAGCTCAATTACCAGCTTTAATCCTTGAGCGATGAAACAAGCTACCAGAGCAACCAGCAGCACCTGGTTGTTGAAGATGTCGCCTATGTCCTGCATGGTATTTTAGTTTAGGTTAGTAAATATTAGCAGAGGTTGTTGTTTGAATAAGCATAAAAGTAATCCGCAAAGTATGGGATTTACTGAACTTCTTAACAAACTACCTCTTGACATTTTGAAGACGCTCTGAGCCGTTTTTCATAGATTAAATATTTTATCAGCTGCTAAAACAGCTAGAGTTACTAAAATCTTGGTAGACATATGTACGTTTATCCAATCCATTTGATATCTTAAATTATCTAATATTGAGTAGCTGCCCACATCTAAATAAACGTCATGTTAAAACAATTACATCTGTCATGGATGTGGGAAGTTACTTTTGAGCGTCACAAAATCAATCATTGCGTAGATTACTCTCATGCAATCAAAATTTTCCAATGCAAAATTGACTTAGTGATTGCGACTGGTAATGAAATGAGCGATCGCTTTTAATGGTATAGCTCTTTGCCCAAATGGTTCCAATTCTGCACAGGCTGCTGCAACTAGTTCTTGGGCTTTGACGCGGGACTCTTCAAGCCCCCACAGGCTAGGATATGTTACTTTCTGGGCTTTTTGGTCTTTGCCAGCCGTTTTACCTAATTCCTCTTGGGTAGCAGTGATATCTAAAATATCGTCTACAATCTGAAATGCTAGCCCAATATTCTGAGCGTAACGAGTCAGTCGTTGCAAATCTTCAGATGAGACCCCAGCCACAATTCCACCACAAACAACACAAGCTTCTAAAAGAGCAGCTGTTTTGTGTTTATGGATAAAATTTAGTGTTTCTAGAGAAATATCTGTCTTTCCTTCTGACTCTAGATCAACTACTTGACCACCAACTAAGCCAGCCGCACCTAACGCCCGTCCCAACCGGACAACTACTTGCAAAACTCGCTCTCTAGCCACATTTTGAGGGGTTTGCAGAGCAACAAACTCAAAAGCTAAAGCCAACAAACCATCCCCAGCTAAAATTGCCACATCTTCGCCATATACCTTGTGATTCGTCAGCTTACCGCGACGATAATCATCATTATCCATCGCTGGTAGATCATCATGAATCAACGACATTGTGTGAATCATCTCCACAGCACAAGCCGTTGGCATCGCCATTTCAATTGTGCCACCCATCATTTCACAGGTAGCAAGGCAGAGAATAGGACGCACACGCTTACCTCCAGCCAGCAACGAGTAGCGCATTGCTTCATAAATCTTTTCCGGATAAATGATCGGGACAGCCTGATCCAAAGCAGTATCACAAAGTCTTTGTCGCTCTTTAAGGTAGGCTGCTAACTTAAACGTAGCGTCCTCTGGTGTCTTTTGAATGTTATCCGTTGCTACCATTCTGGAATTCCTGATTTTTTGCAACTTTTGCCATATACGTCACAATTTTATGATGCGCTGGAGCTGAAAGAGTCATTTGACATTGGGAATTGGGAATTGGGAATGGGGAATGGAGACGCGGGGACGCGGGGACGCAAAGACACGGAGAAATTTTCTCTCTCACTCCCTCATCCCCCGGTTGGTGAGGGGAGTCGAACCACATCCCCCTGATCTTTTTACTCTTTTAAGGTTCTCGCATAACTAGCAACAGTATTTTCTAGTAAGATGGCGACAGTCATGGGGCCGACTCCGCCGGGGACTGGGGTGATAAAATCAGCTACGCCAGCTGCTGATTCAAGGTGAACGTCGCCTACCAAGCGACTTTTACCACTAGCATCTGTAATTCGATTCATTCCCACATCTACCACAACAGCACCTGGTTTTACCATATCGGCAGTAATTAGTCCTGGACGACCAACTGCGGCAACTAAGATATCAGCATTTTGGGTGATAGATTTGAGATCATGCGATCGCGAGTGAGCGATCGTCACGGTTGCATCAGCTTCTAGTAGCATCAATGCCATAGGTTTACCCACTAAAATACTACGTCCCACTACCACAGCCTGTTTGCCTCGCAAGGGAATTTTATATTCCTGCAATAGCCGCATCACACCAAATGGAGTACAGCTGCGTAAACCAGCCTCTTGTCTGACTAGTCGCCCCAAATTAACTGGGTGTAGTCCATCAACATCTTTATCAGGATCGATTTGATGTAGCAAAGTCACAGCATCCAAGTGAGGGGGTAGAGGTAACTGCACAAGAATGCCATCTACTTGTTCATCTTGGTTGAGTGTCGCGATTACTTGTGCGAGTTCCGCTTGGGTGGTTTCGCTAGGAAAATGTTTACCAAAAGAGGCGATCCCCACTTTAGCGCACGCTTTCTCTTTATTACGTACATAAGCAGCTGATGCTGGATTATCACCAACCATCAGCACTGCTAAACCAGGCGGACGTCCTATTTTTGGTTGTAATTGTGTAATGGCAACAGAAAGCTCTTGCTGAATTTTTGCTGCTAGAGTTTTACCATCAAGTAGTTTGGCAGTTTTTGTTTCCATAATATTTATCTTCTCAGATCTACTGTCTAATCTAGAGAATAAAGAAATGAGGATAAAATCAGAAACTTTTTGGCTCAGATGAGAGCAATTTCTGACAATAAAGAAAATAGTATAAATGGGAACTCAATCGATGAAATCGGCGACAAGACAAGCACTGATGCAAAAATTTGCTCAATTGGTGGTGGCTTTTATGCAACAAGCAAATTTTTCTGTAGCCTGCTTGCACAAATATGGTACTGTTCCCTCCCGTCTGGGATTGATGTTGTTTTTGGTAGTATGGCTCTGTGGTTGTAGTACTTTCAAGTCATCTATCTCTAAAGAAACCAACACTACAACCAGCACCAATGTCACCCCAATTCGGGAAATTAAACCAAACAACAAGAATCAAACTGTAGTTTACATCCAAGGTAAGGTAGAAAAGCAAGCTCCCCTGATGAAGCAGTGGGTTTATTTAGTTAATGATTCGACTGGAAAAATCTGGGTTCTGACAAATCAAAAGGAGTTGCAAAAGGGAGCGCAAGTTGTATTTAAAGGTAGAATTCGCTACAAAAGTATTCCTGTGGCTGGTCAAGAATTAGGGGAAGTTTATCTAGAAGAAGAGTAATATTTATAACATACCTTAACTAAAAATTTATGAGTAATCAACCAGTCCATGTAGCGATCGCCATTCTCTACCAGCAAGACAAGTTTCTCATGCAATTGCGGGACAATATTCCCAATATTCTCTACCCTGGTTATTGGGGATTATTTGGTGGTCATATCGAACCTAGCGAAACCCCAGAAGTTGCAGTTAAACGAGAAATTTTAGAAGAAATCACCTACGTTTTACCGCCATTTTTAGAATTTGGCTGCTACTGTGATGAAAAAGTTGTTCGCCATGTCTTTCATGCACCCCTGTTAGTGGAATTAAATCAACTGGTTTTAAATGAAGGCTGGGATATGGGATTATTAACAGCTGAAGATATTAATCAAGGTAAATTTTATTCGCACAATGCCAAAGAAGTCAGACCAATTGGGCCTGTGCATCAGAGAATTATGTTGGATTTTATTGAGAAGGGGAGTAGGGAGTAGGGAGTAGGGAATGGATTTATTCTCCACGTCCCCGCGTCTCCGCGTCCCCGCGTCCCCACGTCCCCGCGTCTTTCCTCATGATAAGTCTTGAACCGAACTTGATATTAATTAGCGATCGCCCCACTAACAACAACTACGATGCCAATAATTGCCTAATTAATTTTGCTATGGCTTTTTGTGTAAAGCGGTTGGCAATTTGCTGTCCCAAGCGTTGTACACCTGGATTTACTAATAACTGAGCAATTTGTGGCGCTAGTTGTGCTGGATCAAAGCCACGGGTTTCGCGGAGAATATCTAAGATTCGTCTGACATGTTCTAAGGTTTGTTGTTGCTCGACTGTGGCTGCTGGTGTTTCATTGACTGCTGTCAACCCTACACGTTCTCGTAGCAAGTAGGTCAAGTTATGTAATACATTTTTACCTAAAGCATCGAGTCCGTTAACAGATTCATCTACCAATTTGTCACGAATAAAAGCTCCGCGTTCGGAAGATAGAAAATCTATACCTTGATTCAGCACCAAGCTGAAGTCATAGTCTTGATTATTACGCGCATTTTTTAAGAGATTCTCCAACCGATTCCAGCGGAATCTACCATCTTTAAATAGCAAATCCTGCAATGATGCTCTCAACTGTGGTGCAGGATCTGTCAATAGGCGTTTAGAAACGTAAGGATAGGCTTCGCTAAGGACTTTGAAGTCGGGATCTATGTATATAGCAATACCTTCTAGCGTTACTAAAGAGCGGATAATTAAAGCGTAGTAAGGAGGTACGCGGAAAGGATACTCATACATTAAAGCTGAAAGTTCATCGGTGATGCTTTTAATGTTGAGTTCGGCAACACTGGCTCCTTGAGCATCAGCAAACACTCTTGCAAAAGCTGGTATAATCGGCGTCAGGTCGGTTTCTGGGGATAGAAAATCTAGCTTAACGTAGTCATTTGCTAAACCTTCAAAGTCGCGGTTAACGACGTGGACGATCGCCTCAATTAAACCATAGCGCTGCGGCGGTTTAATCTCACTCATCATCCCAAAATCGAGATAAGCTAACTTACCATCGGGTGTTGCTAACAAATTACCTGGGTGGGGATCGGCGTGAAAAAAACCATGTTCTAGCAATTGGCGTAGAGAACACTGCACACCTACTTCAATTAGATAACGCGCATCTATACCTTGAGCGCGAATCTCTGCGGTTTGGGTTAGTTTTGTGCCGTTAATCCACTCCATCGTCAACACTCGACGATTGGTATATTCCCAGTATATTTTCGGTACATATATGTCTTTTATATGTCCATATAACTGAAAGAAGCGCTCTGCATTTTCACCCTCATGGATGTAGTCCATTTCTTCAAAAATGCGATCGCCCAATTCATCGAGAATACCAACCAAATCACTCCGCACCTGCTTGACATTTTTCTGCACCCAGCCAGCCAGGCGGCGCAAGATATACAAATCAATCGTGATCCTCTCTCGTAAGTCGGGACGTTGCACTTTGATCGCGACTTCCTCACCAGTTTTGAGCTTACCTTTATAAACCTGTCCCAAGGAAGCAGCGGCAATTGGTTGAGGTGAGAGTTCTGTGTAAATTTCTGCTGGAGGTGCGCCTAGTTCTTCTTCAATAAATTGGTAGGCAATTTCGTTGGCAAAAGGCGGTAATTGGTCTTGCAGCCTAGTTAATTCTTCTAGATATACAGGGGGCACTAAATCAGGTCTGGTGGACAAAGCTTGGCCAATTTTGATGTAGGCAGGCCCTAATTGCGTCAGCAATTCTCTTAACTGAACGGCCCGACGGCGGTCGTTTTTGACGACTACTCCCCGTCGGATATCCAACCACAACCCAAAAATAAAAGAGAATGTTGGGCCCAAAACCGCGAAAATCCGCCGCAAAACTAGCAGCGGTTTGTTTTGGTAATGCCTTACTATCTCCACAGCGTTGTAACGCAACATCTCAGGTTCAGTAACCTGCTGTTTTTGGGTTGCTAGTAGTCTTGGCGATCTCACAACCAAAGCTTCTGTATCAGCTTCTGGTACTACTTCAGTAACGTACAGTTCGCCTTGGCGATTTGTGCCACCGCGACTGTTCTCCTGAATCGGTCGGGAACTTGGGGGAAGTGTCTTAACAATCATGAAGAAAGCCACCGGTCGGAATGAGCATGTTAAGTATTGTAACAATATTGGGGGAATTGGGAATTGGGAATTGGGAATTGGGCTTCTCCTGTCGGAGACGCTGCGCGAACGACTTCGCTCAGCCCACGGGAATGGGAATTGTCATTTGTCATTTATCATTCTCCGCGTCCCCCTTCGGGTGACGCTCGCAAGCTCGCTAACGCAGTCGCCTGCGGAGGGAAACCCTCCTGCAGCCCTGTCTCACCGCGTCCCCGCGTCCCCGCGTTCCCCAGTCTTCCCCAGTACCCAGTCCCCCATCTGCTACACTTATATGGGCGCACTAGTTCAATATTAGTAGGTATTTATGATTGCTAAAGAATCATCCTTAAATATCCTATAAGTTGTAAGTGTATGGCATCTGTCCTCACGGAGAGATTGATTTGATGTTGCTCAGCCTACATATTGAAAATTTCGCCCTCATTGACCAACTGGAACTCGAATTTGGTACAGGGCTGAATGTATTGACTGGTGAAACCGGCGCAGGAAAATCAATTATCCTAGATGCCATTGATGCTGTTTTGGGTGGCAAAGTCTCTAGTCGCGTGATTCGGACTGGGACAAATCGGTCTGTGGTAGAAGCTACTTTCGCCGTCAGTCCTCCCTTAATGGCTTGGTTGAGCGAACAAGAAATAGATTTATTAGATGAGAGTTCCATAGTAGTTGGCCGAGAAATTACAACTACTGGGAGTAATATTCGTAGCCGATCGCGAGTCAATGGTGTATTGGTAAATCGGCAAATAATGTCAGGACTGCGCGATCGCCTTGTGGAAATTACTGCTCAAGGTCAAACTGTGCAAGTAGGGGAATCTGCCCAAGTCAGGGATTGGTTAGATTTGTACGGCGGTGACTCCCCGATGCAGCAACGGCAAAAAGTTGCCACTTTTTTTAATGCTTATCAACAAGCACATCTTGTATTGGAAAAACGCCGGACTTCGGAACGGGAACGCTTACAACAATTCGACTTGCTTACTTATCAAGTCCAAGAATTGGCAACTGTCAACCTTAGCGATCCTCAAGAATTAGAACAACTACTCCAAGAACGAGAACGCCTGAATCATGTAGTCGATTTGCAACAAATGAGTTACAAAATCTATCAGGCTTTGTATCAAAACGACAATGAAACCCCAGCCGCAGCAGATTTGTTGGGAGACAGCGAAGCCACATTAAATGACATGGTAGAGTATGATGCCCAATTACAATCTCTGTTGGATTTGGTGAGGGATGCACAAGCAGTAGTAGTGGAAGTAGGAAGACAGATTAATGCTTATGGGGATGGTTTAGAAGCCGATCCCCAACGGTTAGAGGAAGTAGAAGAACGAATTCGGGAATTAAAGCAAATTTGCCGAAAGTATGGGCCAACACTCACAGAAGCGATCGCTTACTACCAGCGTATCCAAGGAGAGTTAGCTGAACTCAACGACACGGAACAATCTCTTGAAAATCTGGAACAGCAAGAAAAAGCATGTCTGGAACAGCTAAACCAAGCTTGTCAAAAGTTAACCCAACTACGTCGTAAAGCTGCGGCTAACTTAGAGTCACGATTGTTGTCCGAACTCAAGCCCCTAGCGATGGAAAAGGTAAAGTTTCAAGTTGAAATTTTACCTGTTACTCCCAACGCAGCGGGAGCAGACAAAATTACTTTTATGTTTAGTCCCAACCCAGGCGAACCACTACAGCCTCTCACAGAAATTGCCTCTGGGGGAGAAATGAGCCGATTTTTGCTAGCACTAAAAGCTTGTTTTTCTCAAGCCGATGCCGCCGGGACAATGGTATTTGATGAAATTGATGTTGGCGTCTCTGGCAGAGTAGCCCAAGCGATCGCCGAAAAACTACATCATCTCAGTGAAAGTAACCAAGTATTATGCGTTACCCATCAACCTTTAGTAGCAGCAATGGCAGACCGACATTTTCGTGTGGATAAGCAAACTATTAATCAAGGCAAAGGTAAAAAAGCAAACAACGGTAGCACAGAACAGCGCACAGTTGTACGAGTTACTACTCTAGACAATTTAACCACTCGTCGAGACGAGCTAGCACAATTAGCTGGCGGCAAATCTGCAACCGAGGCGATCGCTTTTGCGGAATCTCTGTTACTACAAGCCGCTAACCACCGGAAGGGGTTAGGGACTGGGGGGTAGGGACTGGGGACTGGGGATTGGGGATTGGGGATTGGGGATTGGGGACTGGGGATTGGGGACTGGGTATTGGGGACTGGGTATTGGGGACTGGGGACACGGGGACGCGGGGACGCGGAGAATAATTAATAATAAATGACAATTCACAATTCACAATTCCCCATGACGTTTAATGTGAATTAGAGGCTGAAACCCTGTTTCTTGGTGTAGTAGAGACGCGCTTTTGAAGCGTCTCTACAAAGCGCAAAATCCTTGATGTAGCATTGATTCTTATATTTCACATCAGGCGTCCGTGGGCTGAGCGAAGTCGTTCGCGCAGCGTCTCCGACAGGAGAAGCCCAGTCCCCAATACCCAGTCCCCAATACCCAGTCCCCAGTCCCCAATCCCCAGTCCCCAATCCCCAATCCCCAGTCCCCAATCCCCAATCCCCAATCCCCAGTCCCCAGTCCCCAATCCCCAATCCCCAATCCCCAATCCCCAGTCCCCAATCCCCAATCCCCAGTCCCCAGTCCCCAATCCCCAATCCCCAATCCCCAGTCCCCAGTCCCCAGTCCCCTTGGATAGTAATTTGTACTCTAAAAGTTGTATAATGTAAATCTTGCAAAAAATTCAATTGATTTCTGATGAAGCAGGAATCAAGTAATAGGCGTTAGAATTATCTGATTGCTGAATTGAGAACTTTTGCAAGATGTCTAATCAACTTCAATAATTTTAGGTGCTTATCAGTATTTCAAGCTACTGGCTGGTGCTAGCAAAGCAAGTTGTATGGCTAAGTCTGCAATCACCATTACGGTCAAACTATTCGCTGCTTATCAAGAAGCTTTTGGGGCTTCGGAGTTGATATTGGAGTTTCCCAATGGTACACCAGTGAGGGCAGTGTGCGATCGCCTCATCACAAAACACCCCGAACTCACTCAATGGCGCAATTTGACTCGATTTGGCATTAATCTCATCTTTGTTGAACCAGATACCCTCTTACAAGATGGTGATGAAGTAGTCCTAATTCCACCTGTCAGCGGTGGCTAGCTGGAAATAAGTATTAAAGTTTTTGCTCATGACCTACTTTCGCTCTAATGTTGATGAGATGGCTAGTTATGTCCCCGGTGAGCAGCCTAAACGGGGTACACAAATCATCAAACTCAACAGTAACGAAAATCCTTATCCTCCTTCTCCGGCAGCGCTGGCTGTGCTGCGGAATATTGATGGCGAATGGTTGCGGCGCTATCCAGAACCTTACGGGGAAGAATTTCGGCAAGCCACAAGTAAAGTTTTAGGAGTTCCTAGCGATTGGATAATCGTGGGAAACGGCAGTGATGAATTATTGAATTTGGTGATTCGAGCTTGTGCGGAACCTGGGCGAAAAGTAGTCTACCCCATGCCTACTTATGTGTTGTACCGTACACTATCACAGATGCAAGCAGCGGAGATTGTCGAAATTCCCTACAAAGAAGATTACAGCCTACCCTTGGAGAAACTAATTGCTGCGAATGGGGCTGTAACATTTATTGCATCGCCTAATAGTCCGTCGGGGCATGTAGTAGCAATGAATGACTTGCAAAACCTTGCAAATCGATTATCTGGGGTGTTGGTGATTGATGAAGCGTATGTAGATTTTGCTGAGGAAAATGCCTTAAATTTGGTCAAAGAACACGCGAATGTTTTTGTGATCCGTACATTGTCTAAGGGATACTCCTTAGCAGGATTGCGGCTGGGATTTGGGGTGGCAAATCCAAAACTATTAGATGGATTATTTAAAGTCAAAGATAGTTACAATATTGATGCGATCGCCTGTGCAGTTGGAGCAGCTACTATTACCGACCAAGCTTATAAAAATGCTTGTGTAGCAAAGATTAAAGCTTCACGAACTCAGCTAGCAAAAGACTTACAAAAGTTAGGTTTTCGGATCTGGAGTTCTCAAACTAATTTCTTATTAGCACAGCCTCCGCAAGACAATGCCGAGTATCTCTACCAAAAGCTGAAACAACGGAGAATCTTAGTACGTTACTTTAAACAACCAGGTCTTGATAATAAATTACGTATCACTGTGGGCACCAATGAGCAAAATCATGCTTTAGTAGAAGCGATGATTGAATTATTGGGAACTGGAAAGCAATAATCTTGAAACTGCGTCCTTAGCGATCGTTATGTCTGCAAAATAGCGCGAGAAATGAAGAATACATAGGTTTTATGCTTCGAGATAGATATTGTCTGCTATTTTTTGTTGTATAAGGAAGAATAAAGAGCCAGGTTAATATCCTGGCTAAAGATCCAAAACATATGACATCACGAATAGTATCAGACATAAATCGAGAGTATCAATAGAGATGAAACAAAACTTACTTACTTAGCACATGAGTTTATGGTGGTATTGGTTAGTCATAGTGACTTGCGGAGTAACTATATTCGGCATTATTTTAGTTCTCTTACCAGATTTCATGCAGTTGTTCTTTAACGCGATGTTCTTTTCAACCTCGCAAGCACACACCACCTTTAATGAAATCGCATATTCCTACATTAAATTTTTGTATGGCGTACTTGGTGCTGTAATGGTTGGTTGGAGTGTTACCTTGCTCTTTATTCTTGCAGGGCCATTTCATCGCAGGCAACGTGAAGCATGGTACGCCATAACAGTATCAGTACTCGTGTGGTTCATCTTGGACAGTTCGTTGTCTATATCAGCAGGGTTTTGGCAAAACGCTGTCTTCAACACTGTGTTTATCGTATTTTTTGCAATTCCTCTGGCAGCCACATATCGATATTTTCAAAAATAAGCGGTTCTAAATCCAAAAGTGTTCGCGCAGCGTCTCCTTTAGGAGAAGGATTTTCCTCTCGCCACACCCTTATATCCCTACCTCCTAGTTTTTGTGAGTAATGACATTCCAAAATTTGTTGTTAAATCTGGAATATTTTGTATTGAAATTTCGTTATTAGAAATAGAAACTGCTCATCTGCAAGTTCATCTTAGGGACTTCCAAATAAAAAAATATCCCAAGGATAATTTATTTATTGGAAATCCCTTAATGAAGTGTCAACAGTCTAGAGCAGCTAAATCCAACTAAATCCAACGTTGAAGTCTCTCTAATACCAATTCTCTATAATCTTGCAATAAATCAATCCTCGCGTCTGGTGTGTCCCTCGTACCCCTGCGCTTAAGCAAGCGACGCGAAGCTTTTGAAGAATTGGTATAAATCTTTTTTAAGGATACTACGGGAAAAAATCATCGAAAAAACAGAGGTATCAATTATGTCAGTTCAAATCTTTGCTTCTGATTTGCTTCTAGAGTTATCCGTGGAAGAACAGCAACTGTTATCTGGCGGTCAATGGAAAGACGAGAAATGGAAAGATGACGACAAATGGAAAGACGACAAAAAGTATAGATACTACTGTGATTACTGCTACAAGTGTTATAAACGTGACTACTAAGCCAGTAAGCCAGTAATGAAAAAGTGACTAGAAACTAGAGGTTGGTAATTTTTACGATCTCTTGGGTGTGAGGGTGTAAGGGTGCGGGGATGCAAGAGAAAGAATGAGATTTCAAATCAAGCTCCAAACAAATCAATGCGCGTTATACTTTTTCCCTGCACTCGACACCCTAAACCCTTTCATTTTTGTCTTATTTAGAACATAGTTTTGTTCTTGACAAAGGAGTGTTCAATATGATTACTCATCTTTCCTGTTTTGAGGAACTTTCTACTAGTCAAACTGAAGCTATTTCAGGAGGCTTTGCAGTCAAGTGGGATCAGGCTTCATACAATTGTTTCGATACTCCTCCTGCCACAGGTACACGGGATTGGACAGTTACCTGGGTAAGAAAAGGTCAAACAAATAGCAAAGATGTTTATAACTTCTATTGCAGGTACGCTTAAGGCAACTGACTCAGCGGAGTTGGTAAACCATCAATGCTGACAAGATTTTTCTGTTGTTGATAATCTCTAACTCCCTGCTCTCCTTTTTTACTTGCCCAGTTGACTAAAGTTTGTCGTTGACCTTGATATTCATAAAGTGGCACACCTAAACCACAGGATGTTTGTACTCGCTCAATATCAGCGACGATAATTTGACGCGTGCCAGGAATCTGGGGAAACAGTGAGTGCAGGGAGTTCCAATTAGCAGAATTAGGTAAAACCGTGTAGCCTTGACCGTAGAGACGTAGAATAGACGGCGGTTCTGCAAAGGCACAGAATAAAAAGGTAATTCGCCCATTTTCTTGCAGATGGGCTGATGCTTCGTTTCCACTACCTGTGAGATCTAGGTAAGCGACTCGATGGGAAGAAAGAATACGAAAGCAGTCTAGACCTTTGGGAGATAAGTTAATGTGTCCCGTGGAACTTAAGGGTGCAGTAGCCACGAAGAAAAGGTGTTGGGTAGTGATAAATTTTTGCAGTTCCTCTGTAATACAGTCAAAAAGTTTAGCCATAGACTGTCTAGCTAGAAAATGGGGAGTAGGGAGTGGGGAGTGGGGAGTGGGGAAGAGATATTTTTATCTCCTCGTTGTGGGCTTTACTGTTTTGATGTTGGCAGATTTCCCATTTCCCATCTCCTTAGCCTATTGCTTCTGTGACTATCTAGCAAGACATAAATGCCGATCGCTTGTAGTGACTGACATAAGCGGGAAGTGCAATTTCTGTATCCAATCGTGAATCGGGTATAGGTGTAGTAGCGCTGAGCTTTAAGGGAATTTCTCCAGCCCACACAGGTAATTGATAATCGGCTTCAGCATCAAGAGGCCCACCCGTGCGAACCTTCGCTGAGGCTTCTACTATTGGTAAAGATAATACTATAGTGCCTGCTAATTCATTTTGATTAGGCGATCGCACTTCTTGCCAACGTCCAGCAATCACATGTTCTGTAAATGCTTTCAAGGCAGCTAACTTCTCTACAGTATTTTGTACGAGTGTTGCTGTCCCAAATATTACTACAGAGCGATAGTTCATCGAGTGGTGAAACGCCGATCGCGCCAGTACTAAACCATCAAGTAAAGTCACTGTGATACAGACATTAATTCCTTGCTGGAGCGATTTTAGCATTCGACTGGCTGGCGAACCGTGAATGTATAAAATATCATCAACTCGACCATAGGCTGTGGGGATGACAAAAGGTTGTCCATCAAACACAAAGCCTACATGACAAACTAATCCTTCATCCAAAATGTCATATATCGTGTCACTCTGATAACTTCCCCGCTGAGGTATTCGCTTAATAGTCGTTTTTTGGCTAGGGGGAAATGCGGTTATTTTTTGTTCCTGTTGATGCATGAGTCGGAAATTTTTAACCCTACATCGCTAGAGTAATAATCAAAGTGGAATGATGCAATGGCCAATTTTGCACTAAAATACCAGTCCACTTTAGGTTTAATTACCCTAACGGGGATAGAAGTTGATACTCTTGTGATTGCATTGGTAAAGACAAGTTTTACCACTATTCCCCATTCCCTACCCGTAATGGATTTTGTGATCACCATTGACCCGCAAGCGTCCTTACCACTGCATCGCCAAGTTTATGAAGAATTGCGGCGAGCGATTTTATCGGGAAGATTAGCGCCAGGACAGCGGCTTCCTTCGACGCGATCGCTTTCTCAATCTCTTGGTATCTCTCGCGCCACTGTCATTCAAAGTTATGACCAACTGTTCAGTGAAGGTTATCTAGAAACAATTGTAGGTTCGGGGACGTTTGTCGCTCACCAACTTCCTGATGACTTGTTAAGGGTTGCACCAATTACATCAACACCATCAGCAACTAGTTCATCCATACCTTTATCAGCCTATGGTCAGAGTTTGACAGACCGCGCCTTTTCACGTCTACCAGAGTTGGAAGCACAAATTAACTTTAGCTACGGAAGACCAGCATATGATCAATTTCCCATTAACTTGTGGCGTAAATTGCTGTCTCGCCATTGTCTTGCTAATCTTGACGTGCTTGATTATACCAATAGTTCCATGGGATATCGACCGCTACGGGAGGCGATCGCTGATTATCTAGCTCGTTCTAGGGCAGTACAATGTAGTGCAGAGCAAATCGTGATTGTTGGCGGCTCGCAGCAAGGACTGGATTTAATCACGCGTCTACTGATTGATCAGGGTGATTGGATAGCTGTCGAAAATCCTGGTTATTTAGGGGCGCGACGGGTTTTCTTAGCGCAAGGAGCTTGTTTGTTTCCTGTGAGTGTGGATCAATTTGGTTTGGTGGTCAGCAGTTTGACAAGGGGTATAATTCCTAACATTAAACTTATCTACGTGACTCCATCACACCAATTTCCCACAGGGGCGCTGCTATCTCTGCCCAGAAGATTAGAACTGCTAGCTTGGGCGCAGAATTCAGGAGCGATGATTATTGAAGATGACTACGATAGTGAATATCGTTATGGTGAGCGTCCCATCCCGGCGTTGCAAGGATTAGATCAAGGCAATTCAGTGATTTATGTGGGTACATTCTCCAAAGTATTCTTCCCGGCTCTGCGTTTGGGTTATTTAGTATTGCCAGATAATTTGGTAGACGTATTTACCCGCGCCAAATGGCTGGCAGATCGTCAATCGAGTTTATTAGAACAGTACGCCCTGACAGATTTTATTACCGAAGGACATTTGGAACGTCATATCCGACGGATGCGATCGCTCTATGACCAACGACGGCAAACTCTAGTGGAGTCTTTATTTGCCTATTTTGGTGAAAAAGTGCAAATTATCGGGGAAAATGCGGGAATGCATTTGATGATTAAAATACATACAAACCTCAGTGATGGAGAAATCATCCAACGCGCGGTTGAGGTTGGCGTGGGGTTTGCTGCTGCTCATTCCAACTATTTAAAAGATAGCCCTAGTAGCGAATTTATCTTAGGTTATGCTGACCTCAACGAGCAGCAAATTCAAGCAGGAGTGCGGCGATTAAGTCAGGCAATTTCAGAAAATTGAGGAGGCGATCGCCTCATAATCGAAGAAGCTATCCGCTGTGAATTGCCTACTGTCGCATGACCCAAGCTCAATAGACCCTCATTGAGTGACATTGTTTGCCTGCAACCGCATATTGAAACAAAATTCCTGATTCAGGAGTCTTGTATATCCTGATTCCTAGCTTTATTGAGCAGAAATATGCTGCACGCTTAATGCACATTAACAGACAACAGGTTATTATTCCTGATAGACATTACATGAACTGTAATATTTAATCGGGGAATCTGGGCATCCAAGATAGTTTTTCAAGGAAACACATGAATAAATTTATATTTAGTTTGCTTTCTAGCCCTGTACTGCTTAGCTCTCTTTTGTCTATGGGAGTGATGCTCAATCAAGCACAAGCTATAGAGCCACAAAAAGAAGCTACAACCACAGAAGACCGCTTATCCTGCATCCGCAATAAACATAAAGTGGGCCTAGTTTGTGCTAGAGCTTCAGTATTAGCTCAAATTCCTACCTATCAGCGCGAAGTTGAGTTCTCTCAAGAAGATGCTCCCATGCTAGAGTTCAATGACGAAGAAAGCGATATGGCAATTACTTTGTTTGGCTGCGACTGTGCTGCTTGTATAAATTCTTTACGTCAAATGCGTGGTATAACACCTTTGGTTTACTAAAAATTATTGGCAAGCAACGCCCTATGAACCATGGTTAGGGCTTGCTGAAAAAGTCTTATAGCTGTTGTTTTGGATATAATCAACTACTTGTTTTAGCTTTTGTGGCGGTAAACCTCCTGTGTACTCTCGTATCGAGTAGTTTTGCAAGAGTATGTTTATTTTTCACTCCTTACTCAGCAATGTTTCTTCAAAGTTAAGGGGCACAACAACTGTTCTGTTGTGCCCCTTCTTGTGTTCGATTCACAGGAGAACCACTATTTGAGAACATCATTAACTACCAGCCCAAGTTATCCATTTGTGGGACGAACCTATATGTAAAACTCCTCCGATTACTTCTTGTTCAGTGATGATTGCTTCTGCTAAATCTACACCATTTAGCTCTGCTTCATTGATATTGCTGCCAATCAAATTTGCTTTTCTCAGATTAGCTTCAGTTAAATCTGCTCCGCTCATTTCTGCTTCACTGAGATTTGCACCCAGCAGATTAGCTTGAACTAAATTTGCACTCCGCAAATCTGCACGACTCAGGTTAGTTCCTTCTAAGTTGACTTTAATTAGGTCTGCACCTATCAAATTGACTTCACTCAAGTTGGCGCCACTCAAGTTGGCTCTACTTAATTCTGCATCAGTCAGATTAGCTCGACTGAGGTTACATCCACTCAAGTTAGCTTGACTGAGATCAGCTCCACTCAGGTCAGCTTCAGCTAAATTTGCACCCCTCAAATCAGCTTCACTCAGGTCTACTTGATGCAGATTTGCTCTATTAAAACTCCGTTCTCCTGATGCATATAAATTCAGGAGTCTGTTAGCGTCCATATTCTCACCTCACAATGTCCATAGGTAAGCAAGTCTAGTTGTGAGTCACACACTACCCAAACCACACCAAAGACAATTTATTGAGTTGCTAGCAACAGTAAGCTTAGCTAAAACTTGTAATCTTATTTTGCTAGAAGTTTTCGCATTTTGAACATTTACTTAACGTAAATATACTTCTAGTAGTCTATTGTTGCAGTTATGAATAAAGATAAGTGCTGGTTGTTGACTATCTACACTTTTGGAGAGTACTTTTCCCTATAACTTTTTGGCTGAGAAGATTAACCCATCTGAAAAATCCAGATTAATTAAGAAAAAATAGGCTTTATTAAGCAGATCGCTAAAAAGTAGTTAAAATGTATGTGACATTTTGTAACTTTAATGATTATGAGCGTTGTTGCAGCTAAAAAATATTCTGATAAATTAGAGTTTGCCGCCGATAGTATTAGAGTTAGTGGCTATTTGACAGAAAACTCTCGCGTCACTGGAGATGAGCAAGGTAAGTTGTTTGAAGTAAATGACATGATTATCGGTAGTGTGGGTTATGTGATGGAGTTGAGTTTTATGCAAATATTTGCAAGAAATCATAAGCCATCTGCACCTACAGTTGAAGCAGTTCTAGATTTTGTTGTTGAGTTTTATGGTTGGGCAAAGAAAAAAGATGATAATTTTGGCAGAAAAAATAGTTATTTAATTGGTTTGGAGGGAGAGATTTTTCGGATTAGTAACAGTTATTTAGTAGAAAAAATTAATGAATTTAGTGCTATTGGAGCAGGTCAGCACTTTGCTTTAACAGCAATGTATTTGGATAAAAATCCTAAAGAAGCTGTTGAGATTGCCAATGAATTATGCGTTTATTGTTCTGGGCCAGTCAATTTAATTACCAAGCACTTAACTACAGTGAATACTTAATATATTTGATATTTCTAAAGTCATAAAATCAAGCGATCGCCTGCAATAAATTAGAGCGATGGCTTTCTATAATAGCTCTACAAATCATTAGCAGATTTATGATATATTTAAAAGAAAATCTCAAAAAACTCAGCTATGACACAACTAAATTCTCATCGCCAATCCCGTCGGGGAAGACTATTTTCAGAGCGTACAATCTCTCCAGAGGAACAAGCTAAACGCCAAGCCGAACTAGAAGCCTTTCAGCAACGTTGTCGCCCAATTTTTGACAGACTTCGCCCAGAGTTAATAGAGAAGCACTATAACTGGTTTATTGTCATTGAACCAAATAGCGGCGACTACTTCATCGATCCAGATAGTTTAGTAGCAGCCCAAAAAGCACATGAAAAACACCCACAGGGACGATTTTTTACTTTCAAACTCAATGAAACTGGAGTTTGTGGTCGGATATGATCCAAGGCGAGTTTGATGAGTTTACTGTAGAAGCGATCGCAGGTTCTGAATTTAGCTTAACCAAAAATTCATCCCGCGCTGTATGCGTAAGCATCAGAGTCGGGTACGTCACAGAAATTATCCTGGGATTACCTTGGCTACAAACTCGGCGTCTAAGCTGTTCCACATATAACTTGCATAATTAGGGCGGGCAAGATGCCCACCCCACAAGAGTTTTATTTAATTTGATTATGTAATTTAGATGTTTTTTAGCTTAGTAGCTGATTTTCCTACAGGAGTGTTGACATTAGGATAAAAGCGATCGCGCTGTTCACCAAGTTATTAACAAGTTCCGTGGGTTTAAGTCCCCCGGTTCTATAACCGGCAAGTTTTGTGTTGAGGTCAAATCCCCATTACAAAACTGAATTACGAATTACGCGCTTCGCAGCGTAAAGCCTGCGGCATAGCTTCGCTTAGAGCGAGTCCTCGATAGCGTTAGCGTTAGCGAAGCGGTAGCGAGTCCTCGAGCGTCAGCGGTAGCGAGGTACGAGCGTCAGCGTTAGCGACACAGGAGCGTCGCGTCATTACGAATTATTTAATTTTCCCATAGTTGCAAGAGCGATCGCTTCACAATTTCACCAACAACTTGATTGCCTTGCAAGTTTAAGTGAATGTGATCGTGGTAAAAAGTTTGTGGGTTTGGGGTCGAATTGAATATTGGCAGAAAATCTATATAAGTAATTTGCTGTGCTTGTACAAAAGAACTGAGTCGTTGGCGTGCTTGAATTTCGTAATCGCGTGGGCCTGGTTGACCAATTTCTCGTAACAAGGGAGTCATAATTAATAGAAATTGGCAGTGATTTTCACGAGTTAGGGCTTGAATTTTACCGATTGCTTCTAGATTAACACCAACGCGATCGCCTGCTTCTTCATGGACTGCTTTCATTTCGGGAATTGGCTTTTGTTTGAGAAGATAACGTTGCCATACTTCCAATAATGCCAATGCAGGTTTACGCTCTGGATAGTTGCGATCACGTCCCACGGGTAAAGAAGTGGGAACAGTAGCAAACAAATCATCAGTATTAATTAGTAATACCACCGCTTGAGCGTTAAAGTTGCCGAATTTCTGCAGATAGGCCAACTCATTTCTTGGCCCCCAAGAGTTGGCGGAAGCGTTTAGTACTTCTACTTGTTGGTAATTCTCAGCAGTGACTGACGCCAGAGAACGCATTAACAAGCTAGATATCGTGTGATCTTGATCTGTCCACCAGCCACCATTAGCGATGGAATCCCCCAAAAGCAATACTCGTAGCGTCGAGGGTGCTGATACCTTTGGAATCGATGCACTGCGCATAGAGTATTCATTAATCTCAATACGATTCCCAAAGCGCCGGGTACGTTGGTTAGGTGCTAACAAATAGCCAATTTGCTCATCACCAATGTAAATTAGAGGATTACCAAAACCAAATAGCGATCGCAATGCTATTTCTATTGCTGCCAACAATCCTGCGATCGTTACCAAAATTAAAATTAGGATCATTTTCATTTGTGAACACCTTTTTGTAGGGAATGGGGAAGAAGAGGACACGGGGACACGGGGACACGGGGACGCAAAGACGCGGGGACGCGGGGACGTAAAGAAAATTACTCCCTCATTTCTCGGTTGGTGAGTTTCGGCTACGCTCAACTACCGTTTCGGCTACGCGGTAATCGAGCGAAGTCGAGATTCAACTACCGCGTACCCCTATGGGGAAGCAAGCTACGCGTAGCGTCTTTGACACCAGAAGCAGAACTACATCTCCCCTACTCCTTTACCCATGTATAAATACAATGAATCTATCTTAAGAAGTAAGTAATATTGGCGTTGGAAAAATTATGAAGCTTAAACAAAATAGTATTGGAAATTTAACGTGATCTACAAATATAAGGACTACAATCGAAACGGACAAATGCTTCATGCCGTAACAAAGGAGGATTATAAAGCAATGTCCGACCTAAATCGTGGAATTATGAAATTTAAGGATGCAGATTCGCCAAGAGTAGTCACTATTTCTACTGTGTTGCTTTTGGGGTCAATTGCTGCTCTTATCCTGTGGGCACTGCAAGCTGCCTATGCGATAAACTAAAATCATTACGTAGCTTTACAGGACACTGGCAATAGCGGTTTCCGCTTTTGTTAGTGTCCACTAAGCAAGTAATGAAAGGGAACAGGTAACAGGGAACAGAAAAAATAAGCCACCCACTCATAGGTGGGGTTTCTACCTACCTTGGAAAACAAAGCTTATTTGGCACTACTTGCGGGTAAGGCTTTAAACCTTTATTGCCTTTCGTAAAAGCACTTAATGATTATTAAAAACTTTAAGAAAATTTTAAATTTAAGATTTCAGATTTTAGATGACAGATTTCAATCCGTCTTGAAAAGTTTACTAGGGAGGAAAACTAACGCCACTTGCTACAAATCGGGAAAACCGATGGCAGTTGCTGCAACGCCTTGCCTATACAACGCAGTGGTTACTTCCTAAAACTTTTCGTAAAATCCAAAATCCACGATGATTGAACTTTGGGGTATCCTAGTTATTGTAATTTTCTGCCCCCTTTTGGGCGGATTGCCGCTGATTGCTTGGATTACCCGCGCCCTGAAGCAGACGCAGTTATCAAAAATTGGTACAGGTAATATTAGTGTTTCAGCTGCTTTTTACCACGGTGGTACACTGGTGGGGGTTCTGGCTGTATTGTCAGAAGCTTTTAAGGGAATCGCAGCAGTTTTAATTGCACGTGCTTTCTTTGGTGAGGAATCGCCTTGGGAATTGATTGCTTTAATTGCCTTAGTGATAGGTAGATATTGGCTAGGCAGGGGTGCAGGTACAACAAATGTGGTTTGGGGATTTTTAATACACGATCCATTAGTAGCAGGATTTGTATTTTTTTTTGCAGCAATTAGCTTTACACTCCTACGTTCAAGACAGGTAGTAAAATTTGGAGTGTTGGCTTTATTTCCCCTGTTAGTCACATTTTTGCACATAGGGGACATCCCCAGGATGATAGCTGCTATTGTCCTAGCTGGGTTACTATGCTGGATTTACACGAGAATTCCTGATGACATGAACCTCCCAGCCCAAGAAGCACAAACAGATTCACAAGCGATGATGGAAGTATTGCGTGGCGATCGCCCAATTCTTTCTCTAGATGATGAGTTGGATGCTGCCGTAGTTGGCGAAAAGGCAGCCACATTATCTCAAATTAAGCGCTGGGGCTACTCAGTGCCGAAGGGATGGGTACTTAGCCCTGTTGATCCTCCCGAACTGTTGATTGAAATTCTTCAGCCTTCTGAATTGTCTCCCTTGGTGGTACGTTCCTCTGCTATTGGCGAAGACTCGGAACAAGCTTCTGCCGCTGGGCAATATGAAACAGTTTTAAATGTTACCAGCCAACAGGGTTTACAAACCGCGATCGCCCAAGTGCAAGCTTCTTACAATCATCCGTCTGCTGTGCAATATCGACGCGATCGCGGTTCCAATGATGCAGCTATGGCGGTGTTGATTCAACAACAAGTTCAAGGTGTATTTTCAGGTGTGGCTTTTAGCCGCGATCCGATTACCCAGCAAGGTGATGCTGTGGTGATTGAAGCCTTACCGGGTAGTGCGTCGCAAGTCGTTTCTGGCAAAGTGACACCAGAACAATATCGCGCTTTTGTAGTCGAGACTGAAAATTTCTCTTCTGTGCAATTAGAAGGTGAAGGACGAGTCCCACAAGCACTAATCAAGCAAGTCGCATATCTAGCCCGCCGTCTGGAAAAACGTTACCACGGCATACCCCAAGATATCGAGTGGAGTTACGACGGTCAAACACTCTGGGTGTTGCAGGCTCGACCCATCACCACCTTACTACCAATTTGGACACGTAAAATTGCCGCAGAAGTCATTCCCGGTGTAATTCATCCTTTAACTTGGTCGATTAATCGTCCTTTAACCTGTGGAGTTTGGGGAGAAATTTTTACTATAGTTTTAGGCGATCGCACCCTTGGCTTAGATTTTACGGAAACTGCCACACTGCATTACTCAAAAGCATACTTTAATGCATCCCTCTTAGGAGAGATTTTTTTAAGGATGGGCTTGCCACCGGAAAGTCTGGAGTTTCTGACTAGAGGTGCAAAAATGAGCAAACCGTCCTTAAAGTCAACCTGGGAGAATTTACCAGGACTGACAAAGTTACTGAGGCGGGAATTACGTTTAGAAAAAGATTTTAAGCAGGATTATCAAAAGCGATTTATTCCTGGGTTGTCGCAGTTAGCCGAAGAAGTTGTAGATTATCTAGAACTAGCCAAGCTATTAGTGAGAATCGACACTATTTTAGAGTTGCTGCGGCGAGCCACATATTACAGCATTTTTGCCCCCTTGAGTGCAGCCTTGCGACAGGCGATTTTTCGGGTGAAGGATGGACAGATTGATCACAGTGTTGCACCAGAGGTGGGGGCATTGCGATCGCTAAGTGCTTTAGCCGCAGACGCCAAACAGTTATTACCTGAGATTAATCCAGAAAGCGTATTTGAACAGTTAAAGCAAACTCCAGAGGGAGAAAAGATTGTCTATGAATTTGACGAATTGCTTCAGGATTACGGTTATTTAAGCGAAGTGGGAACCGATATTTCTGTGCCCACTTGGCGAGAGAATCCCCAGCCCATCAAGCAGATGTTTGTCATGATGATGCAGGGAAATGAATTGCAAACGGGTTCTAAAGATTTAATTAATCAAATAATTGCCGATAAGCGTCAGCGTGGCCCTGTGCAAAAGCGCGTGGATCTCAAAGGGCGAGTTACCGAAGTTTATTCACGACTATTAGCTGAACTACGCTGGAGTTTTGTTGCTTTAGAAAAGACTTGGTTAAAATCTGGCTTACTCAAACAATCTGGAGATATCTTTTTTCTGGAGTTCGATGAAGTACGGCGTTTAGTAGCAGGTTCAGATGCGAGATTGATTGCTAGTTTAAGTGAAGCGATAGAATTTAGGCGATCGCAATTTGCCCAAGATAGCCAGATACCCCAAGTACCTCTGTTAGTTTACGGCAACACACCACCTCACCCTCTAGCCCCCTCCGCCATATATTCTGACCAAATCTTACAAGGTATTGGAGCTAGTCACGGACAAGCTGAAGGGCGGATTAAGGTGTTGCGAAATTTACAAGTAATCCCAGAGATTGACCGAGACACAATTTTGGTAGTGCCTTATACAGATTCTGGTTGGGCACCTTTTTTAGTCAAAGCTGGAGGCTTGATTGCCGAAGCTGGAGGCAGACTTTCTCATGGTGCGATCGTCGCCCGTGAGTACGGGATTCCCGCAGTCATGGATGTACACGGTGCTACATGGCTTTTGCAAGATGGGCAGCGAGTCCGGATTGATGGAACTAGAGGAATTGTAGAATTATCCAACGATTTGAGACCGCAGTAAGCGGTTAAATAATTCGTAATTCGTAATTCGTAATGACGCGACGCTCCTGTGTCGCTCTAAGCGAAGCTATGCCGCAGGCTTTACGCTGACGCTATCGAGGACTCGCTACCGCTGCGAAGCGCGTAATTCGTAATGACGCGACGCTCGATGACTCGCTCTAAGCGAAGCTATGCCGCAGGCTTTACGCTGACGCTCGATGACTCGCTCTAAGCGAAGCTATGCCGCAGGCTTTACGCTACGCTATCGCTACCGCTTCGCTAACGCTAACGTAATTCGTAATTAAAGGCACAGCCAAAGTTGTAAATGCAGTTTCCGCTGCTACTGAGTGGTTCTCCTCAAACGGCATCACCTGCTATACTGGCTCGTGTTAGAGGTGGTGGTCAAAATCTTCAGGAAATTAGACGGCAAATCGTTCAACGAATTATTTCTCAAAAGGGACTGCAAACTAGTAATTAGTAGGTATTGGGTATTGAGTATTGGCAATCAAGAAAATTATTTCCCAGTCCCCAGTCCCCCAGTTCCCAATCCCCAGTTCTCAAAACTATGAGCGATTATGAAATATCTCTTCGACCTGCTGAGGAAACAGACGTATGGGTGCTGAGTGCAATTCATATTGCTGCCATTAAAGCGCTGCCTACAACTTTTTACTCTGAAAAAGAACTGTTAGCTTGGCGTAATTATCGTGACAAGCCTGATGGTTCAAATATCTTGAAGAGTATGAAAATCGAAAATCTGTGGGTGGCTGTTGATGGTGATATAGTTACAGGATTCGCTAGCTTTATTATTGATGAATTAATTGGACTATATGTACATCCTAAATATCAAGGTAAAGGAATAGGGCGAGCATTAGTTACACATTTTTGCCATGAAGCAACTGCTCAAGGTGTAGATAAAGTAATTACAACTGCTAGCTTATATGCTGAAGGGTTTTATTTACGATTAGGATTTACTGCCTTAAAAAGAGCGCCTCATTATTTAAGAAGTACCATAGTAGTTCCAGTTACTAAAATGAGTAAAATATTAAATCAGCGCTAAAGCGCTACTACGAAATTAGAGCCTATTTATAAAGTAAAGATTAAGTAGGGTGTGTTACGGCTATGCAAGGATTACGGAGTTTAAGAGAGTCAGGATTAGCCGTAACGCACCGTTTTTCTCGGTGCGTTAAGCGTTGCTATAACGCACCCTACAATTTCAGGTTTACTTTATAAATCATCTCTTAAAGTATTTGGTTCTTCAGTACTTATTTCTCATATTCTTTTTTCAGATTGCTCTTTTGCCTGTTCCCCGTTCCCTCTTAACTGATAACTATTAAAATCTCTTCTCAAAAAGACTTAATTAAACCTTATATGTCACTCTCAATTAGATACCTACTTTACTAGATACACACTTTTTCAGAATTGTAAATATCCTCTTTGGCATATATTTATTATTTTTCTGGTCATCAGAATCTTAATCAAACAATGGATTTTCTCTTTCATTAACAGATTATAAATATCTCCAGACGTAAATCTACTTTTTATGTCTAACTGATTATTTTATGAATCTTGATTTACTAAAAATGAATCGGCAAAATTAAAAGGTGGATAAAAATTAATTTTTTAAAGCATTTTGGCTCTTCAGAATCTGTGATGCCAAACTATTAATTACAATCCAAATTTAATAGATGCGTAAGTTACAGTCATTCCGAGCTTACTACTAAATTCTTCGTACTGATGTACCCTACATATATTATTTGATCTTATTTTAGTTCAGATTATGAGGAAAGCTGCTTATACTATTTTACTAGTTTCTAATGACTTAACAAACATGTTGATTAAGTATGCTGTTGAGAAGGCATTCTCTAAACATCTTGATGTTGTTATAGTTAACTCTGATACGGAAGCTATGTACTACCTTGAAAATACAGTTTCTGATACTTCATTAATATATTATTCTCTTCCAGTAATGATATTGACTGATTTAAACAAACCTGTTTTGTCAGACATTAAGTTACTAACATGGATAAGGCAACATTTATTATTGATGAATATCCCAGTGATAGTAATGAGAGATTCAGAAGGTAAAGATCAAGTTCTACAAATCATGCAACTAGGTGCTAACTCTTATTTTAAGAAATCACGTTCACTCAATAATTTAATCTATTTAATTAAGGCTTTCTTACCAAGGAGTAGAGAGTGGGGAGTGGGGAGTAAGGAGTAGGGAAAAAATGTTTATTTCATTCATCGCAAGTAGTGCGCCGCCCGTCGCCCGCTTTCAAGAAGTATGGGTGTAGGAAGCCACGCTCAAAAGGTGGAAGTTGGGGATCTAGCAACCTATCAAAATAAAGTTTTGCAAGCACGTCTGATGTCCTACACCGATACTCACCGCTACCGCATTGGGACAAATTACCAACAATTGCCAGTCAATAAACCATGCTGTTCGGTTATGCATTACCAACGAGATGGTGCGATGTCAGTTGGTTATGGAGGTAGCAGTATCAACTGCCATCTAAGTTATTTGCTAAATTCAGGAGAATGATTGAAGCTAGCTTATGGTAAGCTTTTTATTCAATCGGAGCGGCGGGATTTGAACCCACGACCTCCACTACCCCAAAGTGGCGCGCTACCAAGCTGCGCTACGCCCCGGTCAGAAGTTATATCATACTGCAAAACGCAATGACAATCAAGGGGTTAAATTTAAAAAATTTTGAGTGTTGCGGTGGCTTGCAGCAAACCGTCAACAGCAGAGGCATCCCATTTACCTTCTACGCACCGCCCTGTGTTGAGGATAAAATGCATGTTGTAGGCGTGAGGATAACCTTCTACCTCCATCCATAATAAATCGCTTTCGGCTTCACAAGCAATTTTCTCTTCATCCATTAATTCAGTGGCGAGTTGCTTGATGGTGTCTGCTAGTTGTGTGAATAAACGACAAAAATCATTTAACTCGGCTTCGGTTAACTCAACAGCCCAATCATCGGTGCCTACTAAACCTTTATATTCGGGTGCATCAGGATTCCAGCCAATACGCCAGCCAGTTCCGCTTTTGACTAAACGTTCCATTTATATTTTTAAACGCAGAGTAACGCTAAGGGAAGCGCAGAGAAAAGTCTCTGTGCGGTTAGTTATCTGTCTTAGGTTGAGGTGTGGTTTGAGGGGTAAAAATATTGACTAAAGCTTGCACTAAGGCATTGCGTTGGCGACGGCTGAGGCGTGCAATGGCTGCGCGATCGCCTTCTATCGGATTTTGTTTTAATGTATCGTTTCCTGGATAGGTGTTATCGTACATTATTTCATTTGCACCCAGGTAATCAGCTAAAGTTAGCTTCCAATCGAGGCGATAATTTGGGGCGCGTTCTTTTATATAAATGTGATATCTAATTAGACGATTTGCTAAGGTGTTGTTTTCGGCAACTTTTCCAGTTTCATTGCTGATGTACTTATTTTCCCGTGGAAAATCAGGCAATTGTTGATAAACTTGTTGCCATACCTCTCCAGGAGTGATTCTTTGAGCGATCGCTGGTTGGATGCTGAATAAGTTTGTATGTGTTAATTTACTTGCGCCTGTACCTAAAATAATTGCACTCACTACCATTAAGGTTATTAATAGTGCTAAGTACTGAGTTTGACGTGCAAAGAGTGTTGACCAAAGCAGAGATTTTTTCTTTTTCATACGCAAATACTCTGAAGATGAAAGTGCTGTTAAGGTTTATTTTTACTTACAACTCAGCACTCTCACCTCAGTACTGTTTTTACAGTTCGCCAATAATTTCTGGCTGAGTCAGTTCATCGGACATTTCGATGATTGCCCGTAAAACTGGCTTCATCATTGCGTCTTCTGCACTTTCAAAATCTTCGTAACGTCGGCGCTTGGCACGATTTGCTACTTGAACCGTAATTCGGTAGCGATTTGAGGCCGCACTAATCAAATCTTCGGCACGATGCATAATCTGAGACTGAGTTGTCTCGAACTTAGAACGCTTTAGCATAATTGTGCTTTTTGGGGTCATCTGAAGGATGAAGTTTTCAACTTCGTCCTTCGTGTAGGTTATTCCCCAGTGTAGCAGTATTGATTGAGATGCTGTTTGCTTAGTCGTTGAGTGCCCTTAACTGATTTTTAAGTTTCACTATACTCAGTACTTGGTACACAGTAAAAACACTAGTCCCCAGTCCTTTTTTTTATTGATCGTGCTTACATCCCCACCCACGAGGGAATGGGGATGTAAGCACGGCGTGAATTTTGGGGGTTCGTTAGCGAAGCGGTAGCGAGGAATGAGCGTCTGCCCCCTTAATTAGCATTATCCTTTCGGGTAAGCGCATCACCTCGTTGTTTTTGAGTTTCTATGTACCGCTTCACCGCTTCTTCTGAGACTCCGCCAACAGATGAGTAAAACGTGCCATCACTCCACATTCCAGAACCCCAGAAACGACGCTTTTTTAGGTCTTTAAATGTATTAAATATATGTACAGCAGAAATTGATTTCATTGTTTTGGCGATTTCTACTGGTGCTGTGGTGTGGTCTGCCTGCACAAACAGATGAACATGGTCAGGCATTATTTCCAACGCATGAAGTATCCACCCGTAAGTCTTGCACACTTCCCCAATGATACGTTTTAATTCTATTTCTACCGCGCCTTCTAGCACCTGATGTCTATTAAGTTAGGAAAAATTGGTCTTGCTGATGTCATAAATCTTTGCCCTCACCCTAAATCCCTCACCCAAATTGGGAGAGGGACTTTGAAATTGCTCCTCTTCTCCCACACTTGGGAGAAGAGGTTGGGAGATGAGGGCTATTGTTGCATTCATCAACGGTATTCCTAATTCACATCAGACGTAAATTTAAATGTAAGGTGCGTTCCGCTACGCGACAACGCACCATCATCAATTTACGGTGCATTACTCTACGGCATAACCCACCCTATAAATAATTCATATTTCTTTATATACATTGAATTTTTCTCACTGACTTACTTAGTAAATTTTCTCTTCATACTAAGCTACTAATTCTGAGTTACTTGAAATTAAGTAACTTGTGACCCAGCAATTATCATAATGATGATTGCTGATAATAACTAATAAAACTAGGTTTTTTTAATTGCCGCCGCTGATCACAACATTACTTTGATCGGTGGCGTTCTGATAAACTAGTTTACTAATTGTAGAATCTCTATACATAAGAAAAATAATTAACACCCGATTTAGTGTTAGTCGCATTACCAGCTATTAAATGCTTAAAATCAGGTTAAATTCAACGAGTATAGAAAGCAATTTAAACATAATTATGAAGATATAGTGCCAGATAAGCGTGACAGTGTTTTGGATAATATAACTAGTCCATATGTTCAGAAATTTACTGATGGGCCAACAGTATCATGGGATCTTAAGGGAAGTAATTTAGGATTTTATACCCAACTTTATGGGATAAATGCTGCCGATCTTAACAAAGGTACCCCCTTAGATATAAATTTTTCATGGAAATCAAATTACCAATGTGTAAATTCATTAGCTTCAGTTTTTGGATTTTCTAAGTGTAAAGGTGCTGCTTCCACAACGATAATTCAAGAAGATATTGAAGGTGAGACTCCTTTTGTGGATGACATTTCCACAGGTGGAGCTTACATCACTTTCATCAACGGTGTTCCCTATGTCAGCGAAAATCCTGGAGGAAATAATAATTCTGGTGGAGGTAACGACAATTCAGGTAACAACGGAAATGGCGAAACCAACAACCCGAAAAGTGTTCCCGAAGGCTCCGATGTCATCGGTCTGCTCGGACTAGGATTAGCCGGATTTGTCAAAAAAATCAAAGAGGCTAGGGACTAGAGACTAGAGGCTAGGGGACAGGGAAGCAGCACTTCGACTACTCCCTACTCCCAAAAATACATCCAGTACGTGGGGGAAGACTCAACGATAAATGTGTACTGTTCCACTCAATATCTGCTGTACCGTATAACAGTTTGTTGGGTTGAGTACGCAAATTTGTGACATCTACATCCGCTTTTGCTGAGGCTGTTCCTGTGTTAACGGCAATAATTAGTTCCTCTGTTCCCAAAGTGCGTGCAAAGATGTAGAGTGCCCCCTGAGCGTAGAGAACTTGATAATCACCTGTACGCAAGGCTAGGTAAGCATGGCGGAGGATAATTAATTGACGATGAGTATTGAAAATTTCTTTATCCCAATTGGCTTCTAAGGGAAAACCCCGACGTGAGTCTGGGTCTATAGCACCAGGTAAACCAACTTCATCACCATAATAGATGCTGGGGGCACCAGGAAAGGTTAATAGCAATAGAGTAGCTAATTCTATGCTGGCTTTGTCGCCACCAGCAATGGTTAACAATCTTGCTGTATCGTGGCTTGCTAGCAAATTCAGTTGAGTGAGCTGAATTTCCCAAGGATAAAGTTGCAATAATTCCTGAATTTTGGCAGCGTACTCAGCAGCGAATAAGGGTGGATATGGTTGATAGTCACGGCTTTGGACTTGATCTAAGACTACGCGATCGCCTGCTGTAAATGCAATTGTCGGCCCAGCAAACAAGTAATTCATCACCCCATCAAATTGGGTTCCATCCAACCATTCGCGGGAATCTCCCCACACTTCACCAACAATGTAAGCTTCGGGATTGATGGCTTTTACTCGCTCTCGAAATTCTTGCCAAAACCCAGGAGTTTTGATCTCAAATGGTACATCTAATCGCCAACCATCGATACCGAATTTAATCCAATATTCGGCAATTTCCATGATATATTCGCGTACCTCTGGGTTATCGTGATTAAATTCTGGCAAGGCGCGATTTCCTGCCCAACCAACGTAGTTAGCAGGGAACTCGCCATTGTAGGGTGAAACGGGCCAGCCTTCAATTTTGAACCAATTTACCCAAGGTGAATGTGGGCCATTTTCTAAAACGTCGTGAAAGAAGAAAAAGCCGCGACTAGAATGGTTAAAGACTCCATCGAGAACAACTTTAATATTTCGTTGATGGGCTGCCTCTAGTAAATCCTTAAAAGCTTCATCGCCTCCCAGCATCGGGTCAACTTGATAATAATCGTGGGTATGGTAACGGTGATTACTAGCCGATTGAAAAATCGGTGTGAAGTAAATTGCATTAATTCCTAAATTCTGGATGTAGTCTAATTCTTCCACAATGCCCCATAAATCTCCGCCTTTATAGCCTTGCAGAGTTGGCATAGCGTCCCAATCTTCCCAACGGGCTTCATGTAACAGCCGTTTACGCGGTTGTTTACTTCTGGCAAAGCGGTCTGGAAAAATTTGATAGAAAACAGCGTGCTTCACCCAGTCTGGTGTATGTATTTGCATAAACGACTCTCTGTACCTTCAGAAGCGATCGTTGCAAATAGTTGCTACTTTGTAACTCTTGCTTGTGGTAGAAAATTGTCGTGGGATTGGGGATTGGGGATTGGGGATTGGGGACTGGGGACTGGGGATTGGGGACTGGGGACTGGGGACTGGGGATTGGATTGGGGACTGGGAATGAGTGTTGATTACTGCTCTCCCTGCCCCCCCACTTTCAAGGGTAGGTTTTTCATATTTAGTCTGAAAAAGCCTATTTTTCCGTTCCGAAATCTTTCTCCGCGTCACCCTTCGGGTGACGCTCGCAAGCTCGCTAACGCAGTCGCCTGCGGAGGGAAACCCTCCTTTACTCGCTGTCTCACCGCGTCTCCCCGTCTCCGCGTCAACCAAAACGCGAAATCTAAAAAACCTACCCATAAAAGCCTGCCCCCGCCCCTACCTCATCCCCAAGAGAGACATTCTCCAGGATATGAGTTATACCATGTTGCATTCAGGCTTCATAGAAAAGAAAGTCTGGAGTCAGAATATCCTGACTTTTGATTGCAAATAAATTGAGGTAAAGGCAAGAATGAGACACGAAAAACTTTCTCCTGGGCTACTTTTGGCTGTTAAGGATTATCAAAATGAAGGAGAGTCAGCTTTAATTACTCACAAGCGATCGCTAGGTATATTTACTCCTAAAAATGCTGTTAAACCAACTAAAAGTGTGGTTTTTCTTTACTGCGACTCTGATGCAGATTTGAGTTATTTGTCGCAATATGGTATCGAAGTTAATCAAAGCTCTGGGAATGTACGCACGGCTTTCTTACCAATAGGAGGTTTAGATGCTTTATCGGAGGAGGCTGTTGTTCAACGCATTAAGCCATCACGCAAACTGAAGTTACGGATGGATGTTGCTCTAGGAACAGTTCAAGTACCGGATTTTAAGAGTAAAACTGGGTTAACTGGCAAGGGAGTAATTATCGGCATTATCGATAGTGGAATTGACTCAAAGCACCCCGCTTTTGCTGGACGGATTTCACGGGTTTGGGATCAAACGCTGCCGGGGCCAGGAGTCGCAGAGGGGCGCTATGGAGCTGAATTTACCGGGGCACAAATCACTGTTTCCCAAGATACTGACGGTCACGGCACTCATGTTGCAGGAATTGCTGCTGGTGCTGATACTACCTATAGCGGGGTTGCACCGGAGGCAGAATTAATCATCATTAAGTCGGATTTACAAGATGCCCACATTGCCGATGGTATCCGCTACATTTTTCGAGTAGCTGATGAGTTGGGATGCCCAGCTGTAGTTAATCTAAGTGTCGGTGGACATGCTGATGCTCATGATGGTAGTGATTCTCTATCAAAAATTATTGACGCCGAAACCGGGCCGGGACGAATTGTTTGCTGTGCTGCGGGTAATGAGGGCAATGATAATCTTCATGGTCAAGCAATCATACCTTCTGGATGCACGCATAATATGCGCTTTAATATTCCTCTCAATCAAGCGGGTATAGTTTGGCTAAATGGTTGGTATTCCCGTGATAGTGAGTTGGAAGTGTCGGTGCGGAGTCCCAATGATTTTGTCAGTCCTTTTCAAACGGTGATTACTAAAGGCAATCCCGCACAGGATTATGATTTGCCAGATGCACTAATACAATTGGTAACGCCAGGCCCCGACCCGATGAATGGCGATCGCAATTTTTTTGTGCAAATTCGTGGTAAGGATAAAGCACCAATACAAGGGGGTATTTGGCAGTTGCAGGTACGTAATCATTCGGCAACTGAGGCCCGTTTGGATGTGTGGACACTAGATGATGGTTCAGGAGTGTTTTTCACAGGTCAAAGTGTCAAGGACTCTGTAAAAATTGGTTCTCCTGGTACGGCTAGTAGTGCAATCACTGTCGCTGCTTATACTACTAGAGTTAAGTATACAGATATTGATTTACAAGCACGAGAAATGGGCATGGAGTTGCATACCATTTCCGAATTCAGTAGCGAAGGCCCACTGAGAAATGACCACCAAAAGCCCGATGTCGCAGCACCAGGGGCAATGATTATTTCTGCACTGTCTGCGGATGCAAATTCTGATCGCTCTAAAATAGTTAATGCTAAATTTGTGGCTTCAGCTGGTACAAGCATGGCAACACCATTTATCACCGGAATAGTAGCACTACTATTACAGCGTGATCCTAAACTTGACCCAGCCGCTGTTAAAGACTTACTACGCCAAAATAGTTCTATCCCAGGAAAACCCCCAGGTACGTTTGACCACAAATGGGGTTATGGAGTGATTAATGCAGCGAATCTGTAAGTAAGAGGGACTGGGGATTGGGGACTGGGGATTGGGGATTGGGGATTGGGGATTGGGGACTGGGGATTGGGGATTGGGGACTGGGGATTGGGGATTGGGGACTGGGTAATGGTGTCTTGCTGCTTCAATTCCCCGATGGTGCTTGAATTGATTGCACACTCAAGCGATAGCCAAGATTATGCAAGATTAGGTTAATGGTTCGCTGTTCAGGGTTGCCTTCTGGCGACATCTTGGGAAAGTTACTCTGTCAGAACAGTCGTGGGACAATCACTTAAAGAATACGATCGCTCTTTGATCTCAGCAATCTTGAGTATCTCCCGCGATCGCAAAAATTACGTCTAAAGATTAATAACACGATAAAAAAACAAACCCTAAGTATTTAATTTAGCAATCCAAATTACATTTGGGGATTCCTGTTGAGTCATCTATAGGTACCATAAGATCCAGCTATAACAGTTACTTGATAGTTTATATCTAAATAAATCTATTTTTCTATCTCAATAAAAGTAGTGATTAACCTGAATTTAAGGTATAAATTAAAACGTATTAATTAGCTTTTAATTTCTCAGTAGCATTATTGATTACTAGCTGTATTTTGTAAAATTCCTCAATGAGAATCTGTGATCCCCCCTTACCAGCAGATACAGACAGTCCTAAACTGAAGGTGAGAGTTGAAAGGCAGTCGGGAGAAATCTTGTGAAAAAAGTATTAGCAATCATTCTTGGTGGCGGTGCGGGTACTCGGCTGTATCCGCTAACGAAACTCCGTGCAAAACCGGCGGTACCCGTGGCAGGGAAGTACCGTTTAATAGATATTCCTGTTAGTAATTGCATAAATTCAGAAATTTATCAAATCTATGTTTTAACGCAATTCAACTCAGCTTCTTTAAATCGCCACATTGCTCGTACCTACAACTTTACTGGTTTCAATGAAGGATTTGTAGAAGTACTAGCAGCACAACAAACACCAGAAAACCCCAACTGGTTCCAAGGTACGGCTGATGCTGTGCGTCAGTATCTATGGCTGTTGCAAGAATGGGATATAGACGAATATCTTATCCTCTCTGGGGATCACCTGTACCGCATGGACTATCGGCAATTTGTCCAGCGTCACAGAGAGACAGGTGCCGACATCACGCTTTCAGTCATCCCCATAGATGACCGCCGCGCCTCAGACTTCGGCTTGATGAAGATTGATGACTCTGGTAGGGTGATTGACTTTAGTGAAAAACCCAAAGGCGACGCCTTAACCAAAATGCAAGTCGATACTACTGTTTTAGGCTTGACAGAAGAACAAGCCCAATTACAGCCTTACATCGCCTCCATGGGGATTTACGTCTTTAAAAAAGATGTCATGTTTAAGTTGCTCAAAGAAGCAACAGAACGGACTGATTTTGGTAAAGAAATTATTCCCGATGCTTCCAAAGATTACAACGTTCAAGCTTATTTATTTGATGGCTATTGGGAAGACATTGGAACAATTGAGGCGTTTTATCATGCGAATTTAGCATTGACTCAGCAACCCATGCCGCCCTTCAGCTTCTACGATGAAGACGCACCAATTTATACCCGCGCTCGTTACTTACCTCCAAGTAAACTATTAGAATGTGAAATCAAAGAAGCAATCATTAGCGAAGGGTGCATTTTGAAAAATTGCCGTATTCACCACGCAGTTTTAGGAGTGCGATCGCGCGTAGAATCGGGCTGTATAATCGAAGAATCTCTACTGATGGGTGCGGATTATTACCAAGCTTCTGTAGAGCGTCAATGCAGCATCGAAAAAGGTGACATCCCTGTAGGTATTGGTACGGATACAATTATCCGCCGCGCTATCGTCGATAAAAATGCTCGCATTGGTCACGATGTCAAAATTATCAACAAAGATAACGTGCAAGAAGCAGACCGCGAAAGTCAAGGTTTCTACATCCGTAGCGGGATTGTCGTTGTGTTAAAAAATGCCGTGATTCCTGATGGAATGATCATTTAACAAGTTCCGTGGGTTTAAGTCCCCCGGTTCCATAACCGGCAAGTTTTGTGTTGGGGTCAAATCCCCATTACAAAACTTAATTACGAATTACGAATTACGAATTATTTAACAGTGCTGAGTGCTGAGTTATGAGTACTGAGTTATGAATAATAGGCTATGAGTAAAATAACTAATCACTCAGCACGGGCTAAACACCACAGCACTCAGCACGTGCTAAACGCCCCGCTACCGCTAACAGCACTCATCTTGCTAATCGGTCTCCCTGGTAGTGGCAAGTCAACTTTAGCCAAACAGTTATTGGCAGAATGTCCCCAGATGCACCTGGTTTCTACAGATGCTATCCGGGGGCAAATTTTTGGCTCAGAAACGGTTCAGGGGCCGTGGCCGCTGATTTGGCGCGAAGTTGAGCGACAATTACAACAAGCGATCGCCACAAATAATACAGCAATTTTTGATGCTACCAACACCCAGCGCAGCAACCGCCGTGAAGTGATCACCATAGCCCGTGAGTTAGGCTTTACTCACATTACTGGCATCTGGGTGAATACCCCAGTTTGGCTGTGTTTAGCACGCAACAAGAAGCGTTTCAGCACTGCTGCCTCACAGCAAGCCCGACTAGTTCCTGAAGAAATCATCTTGCGAATGCACCGTCAACTCCGGGATGCACCCCCAAGCTTGGAAGAAGGTTTAGACAGTCTTATCCGCTTTCTAGAACTTTAGGGACTTCTAAATAAAAAATATCCCATCGCTTTTGGGGATGAGGGGGATGAGGGAGTAATTTTCTCCGCGTCCCCGTGTCCCCGCGTCCCCAATACCCCATATTTATCGAAAGTACGGGAATTGCTCTTGTGGAGTGAGCGAGAACCACACTTGATTTTCTATATTGTTTGTTAACTTAAAATCAGAGTGTTTTGTCCGGGCATTATACCTGGCAAATACAAAATCTCTTATCTTAAAAAAAACTTAAAGGGAACTTTTACAGGAGGCTGGTAGATGGCTGCAACTGACTTCAAAGACTATTACGCAATTTTGGGTGTTAGTAAAACTGCCAGTCCAGAGGAAATTAAACAAGCCTTTCGTAAGCTAGCCCGTAAGTATCACCCCGATGTCAACCCGAACAATAAACAGGCGGAAGCCCGTTTTAAGGAGGTTAACGAAGCCTACGAAGTTTTATCAGACGCAGATAAGCGCAAAAAATACGACCAATTCGGTCAATACTGGAAACAGGTTGGGGAAGGTGGTTTTCCATCTGGCGGTGCTGGCGTTGATATGGGTGGCTTCGACTTCAGCCAATACGGTAACTTTGATGAGTTCATCAATGAACTGTTAGGACGTTTTGGTGGTGCTAGTCCTCGCGGTGGACGGCAAACCTACTCTTACCGCACCTCCGCAGGTAGAGCAGGTAGCGGTTTTAGCGGTTATAGTGATTATGGTTTTCAAGATGTAGGTACAGGTGGTACTCAAGATACAGAAGCTGCGATCGCTTTGACTTTTGCAGAAGCATTCAATGGTGTACAAAAGCGCTTCAGTCTAGGCAATGAAACTATAGATGTTCGCATCCCAGCTGGTGCTAAACCCGGTACTCGCTTGCGCGTGCGGGGAAAAGGTCAAATCAACCCCATGACTCAACAACGGGGTGATTTGTATCTCAAGGTGGAACTTCAGCCGCACTCATTTTTCCAAATTGAAGGCGATAATTTGGTATGCGAAGTAGCAATCACACCAGATGAAGCCGCTTTAGGTGCTGCAATTGATGTACCTACACCCGATGGTACTGTTGAAGTGAAACTACCTGCGGGCGTGCGTTCTGGTCAATCTCTACGCTTACGTGGTAAAGGTTGGCCCTTGGCTAAGGGTGGACGTGGCGATCAGTTAGTGAAGGTGGCGATTGTTCCACCAAAAGAACTGAGCCAGCAAGAGCGAGAATATTATGAAAAAATTCGGGCCATACGTACCTATAACCCCCGCAGTCACTTACAACAGGTTCGGTTATGACATCCTCTCACCACCAAGCTAATGCTGTGGCGGAAGTCTTTTGGGAGTGTTAGATAACTGCTGACGTTTGAGTGCTGAAGTTGCAGCGAGAGTACCAAGAGCCAGTAAGCTAAGAATAGAGGTGGGTTCAGGCACGCTGGCTATAGTTGCAGAAAAACTAATGGGTGTCATTCGTGGTAAGAGTACCACTTGCCGCTATGCCAGTACCAGAATAATTCCAGTTCCAGTCTAAAGCAGAGGCGTTTTGCATTGTCCCAAAAACCAATCCAAATGTGGTAGCAAGGACTGTAGCAGATAGTAGAGCTAGATTTTTCATGAGGTTGTTAGGGCGATCGCAAATCTTGGAAAGAGTTTTCGTTACTGCCACGTAAAGACGCAAAGGAAAATCTTGAAAGTCATCCCGCGTTTCTGCAACGCCGGAATTGTCATGACGCTCGCGGACTCGCTACCGCTACGCTAACGTCATTCGTTATTGATTATTCTCCGCGTCTCCGCGTCCGCTGATCTCCCTCTCGGCATAAGGAACATTAAGTAACCTTACGTACGTCTTTGCAAGGGACAGCATAGCCCTTCTTGAGCCTGAGCTACTGTATTATATAAACAAAAAGAACGTAATATAAACATGTATGAATATTATGGCACATAAATTTTTAGCAGGTTCTGTACTTGCTGCTTTAGTATTTCTCCCCATAGGTACTGTAAATATTACTGAGGTTTCAGCTACAGATGGAGTTTATCAACTAGCGCAAAGAAATAATGCTTACAGTCAATACATGCAACTCGGCTATTCTGAAACTAGACGCAGAAACTATCGCAAAGCTTTGAGCTATTTTCAGCAAGCAGCACAGATACGCCCTGGAGATAAATACGCTACTGCGGCTATTAGAAATGTGACGGGTTACATTCAGCGCCGGAGAAATAATCGGATTGCCTTTGTTCCTGGTAGACCTGGTAGAGTCAGATCCGCAGCAACCAGGGGAAGTTGCTTGCAAGCTGCACAAGCTCCAATTCCCATAATCCCGACCGATAAAGAAGTGCAACTTACCACAACAGAGCATCCCACATTCTTTTTCTATGTTCCTCAAACCTCTGCACAAGTCAAAGCACTGGAATTTGTTTTGCAAGAGGATGATGAAAGCGTTGAGCCATTATACAAAGGAATTTTCACACCTGCTCAACAGACTGGTATTCTCAGCATCACCCTGCCTGCAAATCAACCTCCTTTAACAATTGGTAAAGAATATACCTGGGGTTTTTCGATGGTTTGTGATGCCCAAAATCGCGATCAAGATGTTTACATAGAAGGCAAAATCCAACGAACAGAAGACGAAAACCTCGCTGTGCAGTTAGGACAAACAACCACAGATTTAGATCGAGCAGTTCTATTCGCCACAGCCGGATTTTGGGAAGATGCTCTAAGAACCATAGCTACTTTACGCCGTCAACGTCCTAACGATCCAGAGGTTAAAACATATTGGGATGAGTTGTTGAAATCAGTAGAAATTCAGCCAGAAGTGATCAACAAGCCTTTATTACCCTGTTGTACCACCCCAGCTAACCCCTCATAAGTAGAGACGCGCCATGGCGCGTCTCTACAAGGTTTTGGAAATCATGCAAAATCATTTTTATACCTGAATTCAGCAACGCCAAAAGTTTTATCTAAGCTCCGCAAGAAGACTCCCGCCATAGTCGCAGACTTGGCGGTGAGACGGCAGTCGTGAAGTTGGCAAGGTGCGTAGTCCAGTCGGTAGACTTGGTAGCCTATGAGGATTTGCAGGTGCGGAACATGGTGAGCCGGCGCGTTGGGCGGCTTTGCCGACTTGAAGCGACTGGCGAACCCGTAAGGGTAAGGAATAGACCTGACGGGGCGACAAAAAAGCTAGGATACTGATAAAATAAGCTCCATAGCCCTGAGACCCCGTTGATAATACTTACATTTATTGCGACTTAATCTCATTAAATCCGTGAATAAATCTTGACATGGTT